>Ga0209934_1000064_pt1 | contig 423036 bp, 369 predicted proteins | sample ThiBiot_750_plan_2_FD_183950 | JGI IMG/M metagenome (GOLD analysis project Ga0209934, IMG submission 183950) | Wastewater bioreactor microbial communities from Cape Town, South Africa - Thiocy_expt_750_plan (SPAdes) | ecosystem: Engineered > Bioreactor > Thiocyanate-remediating >... | reverse complement strand
GAGCGCGCGCACGCGGCCAGGTCCATTGTTCAACTTGCCTGATTGAAGGAGAATGGCCATGGTCACGCGAACCCCGAAACCGCCTGCGAAGACGGCGGTGAAAAGGACTCCGATTAGGAGGGCAAGACAAAAGGGGGCGGCACCTGTCGGCCCGCAAAGCCAGTCTGCACATGGGGGTGGCGCGGCACGGCGCGGCTTCGCCGCCGTGCCGCTGGGGGCGCGTGGCCCGCGCCGATGCAGACATGTCCGCGTGCTTCGCACGACCGGACACGCCGTAGCTTGCAGGGAGCGCAGCCATGACCAACCGCCGCGACGACGATTTCCGCGTGCGTCCCAGCGCCCCGAAGAACCGGGGCCAGGGCTTTATCACCAAGGTGCTCAAACAGACCGGCAAGGCCAGTAGCGGAAAGTCTTCGGTGCGCCGCCCGGCATCGGTTGGAGGCGGCAAGACCACCGGCCAGCGGCCCGGCTCGCGCTTGGGGCGCGGCCATACGGCGGCGCGGTTTGCGGGCGCGAAGCTCACGCCCATGTCGCGGCGCGTGACCATCAAGACCTTGCTGGTCAACCAGCAGCGGGCGAGCCCGCAGTCGCTCGCCAAGCACTTGCGTTACGTCGAGCGCGACGGTGTGGGTCGGGACGGTGAAGCGGGCCGGGCCTACGGGCCGCAGACCGATGCCGCCGACCTCGATGCCTTCAAGGAACGCTGCGCCGACGACCGGCACCACTTCCGCTTCATCGTCTCGCCCGAGGATGGGGCCGAGCTGGAAGACCTGCGCACCTACACGCGGCACCTGATGGGCCGCATGGAAGCCGACCTGGGCACGCGGCTGGAATGGGTGGCGGTCGATCACTGGAACACCGACAACCCGCACACCCACCTGATCGTGCGCGGGCGCGACGACACGGGCAAAGACCTCATCATCGCGGGCGACTACATCGCCGATGGCTTCCGGCATCGCGCGTCCGAACTGGCGACCGAATGGCTGGGGCCGCGCACTGAACTGGAGATACAGCAGACCTTGCGGCGCGAGGTGGAGCAGGAGCGGTGGACGAGCCTGGATCGCACGCTCAAGCGCGAGGCCGGCGACGATGGCCGGGTGCGGATCGAGCGCTTCAACGAACCGAAGCTGCAGGGCCAGCGCCTGCTGTTGATCGGCCGCCTGCAGCATTTGCAGCGCCTGGGCCTGGCCGACGAAGTGCAGCCGGGCACCTGGGGCATTCATACCGACGCCGAGAAGACCTTGCGCGCCCTGGGCGAGCGCGGCGACATCATCCGCACCCTACAGCGGGCCATGAGCGGCGAACCGCGCGAGCTGGCGGTGTTCGAGCCGGGTGATGACAGCCGCACGATCGTCGGCCGCGTGGCCGCGAAGGGGCTGGCCGACGAGCTGCGCGACCGCGGCTACCTGGTCATCGACGGCGTGGACGGCAAAGCCCACTACGTCGCACTCAATGCCCGCGACGAGCTGGCGAACTATTCGACCGGCGCCGTGGTGGAGGTGAAGGGTTCGGCTGACGTGCGCGCCGCTGACCGCAATATCGCCGCGCTGGCGAGCGGTGGTCTGTATCGCACCGACCATCACCTTGCCGTGGCGCAGGGTCAGGCCGTGCCCGGTCGCGATCCGCAAGAGGTGGTAGCGACTCACGTTCGCCGCCTCGAAGCCTTGCGTCGTGCGGGTATCGTGGAGCGCGTGGCCGAGGGGCTATGGAAGGTGCCGGCCGACCTGCCCGAGCAAGGCCGCCAATACGACGCGCAGCGCCTGGGCGGCGTGGCGGTGGAGCTGAAATCGCACCTGTCCATTGAGCGGCAGGCGCGCGTGATCGGTGCCACTTGGCTCGATCAGCAGTTGATCGGCGGCGGCTCGGGGCTGGGCGACCTGGGCTTTGGCGTCGAGGCCAAGCAGGCAATGCAGCAACGCGCCGACTTCCTGGCCGAACAGGGGCTGGCCGAGCGGCGCGGGCAGCGCGTGATCCTGGCGCGCAACCTGCTGGGCACGTTGCGCAGCCGGGATCTGGCCCAGGCTGCCAAGAACATTGCCGCCGAATCCGGGCTGGAGCATCGGCCGGTGGCCGATGGGCAGCGCGTAGCTGGCATCTACCGGCGCAGCGTCATGCTCGCCAGCGGCCGTTACGCGATGCTCGATGACGGCATGGGATTCAGTCTGGTTCCGTGGAAGCCGGCGATCGAGCAGCGGCTGGGGCAGCAGCTCGCCGTGACGGTGCGTAGTGGAATTGCGTCATGGGAAGTTGGGCGTCAACGCGGAGCATCCTTGGGGTAATCAGTGCGATGGTTTCGAGCCCAACGATTCAGGAGCACCGAGCATCACGCCGTCTGCGACCGGCGAGCAGTCTGGGCATTCAGCGCAAAACCGGCTAATGCAATGATGAGGATCACGGCTTGCGCTACGGTGGTCTCTGCCGACGGATAGATCCCAAGCACTTCGATGCGTGGCCAATGGATCGGACTGGCGCTCAGCCAACCGGCTTCTTGAAGACCCGCGACTCCCTTGCCCGCGAGCACGACCGCGAGGACAGCCACCAGAATCGAGCTGAGGCTGAAGAACTTGCCAATCGGCATGCGGGCGCTGGTGCGCAGCATGAGCCATGCGAGGATGGCGAGGGCGGCCATCCCGCTCAGCAGTCCACCGAGCAATGCACCGTTGTTGCCGTCACCGGCCAAGGCCGAGTAGAAGAGCACCGTCTCGAAAACCTCGCGGTAGACGGCGATGAACGACAGCGCGAATAATGCCCATGCCGAGCGGCGCGTCATGGCTGCGGAGAGTTTTTCCTTCAGATATGCCTGCCATTTGCCGGCGGTGCTCTTCTGGTGCATCCAGAGGCCGACACTCAACAGAACAATGGCCGCAAAGAGCGACGACACCCCTTCGGTCACCTCCCGGCTGGCACCGCTGATGCTAACGAAGTAGGTTGCCACGGCCCAAGTCAAGCCGCCGCAGGCGAGCGCCACGATCCAACCGCCGTGGACGTAGGCCAGAACATCGCGCCGTTCGGCCTTCTTCAGGAAAGCGAGCATGCCGACGACGATCAACAGCGCTTCCACGCCTTCGCGCAGCAAGATGGTGATCGAGGCAATGAAGGTGGTCAGCGGCTCGGCTTTATTCGCCCCCAATTCGGTATCGACTTGGGCAAAAAGGTAGTCCAGCTTCTGCGCTGTAGCGTCCGCTTGCTCCAGCTTGCCGCTGGCAAGTGCGCCGCGGTAGGCCAGCATGGAATTTTCCACTTCGGTGAGCAGCGCCTGGTTGCGTGCGCGCAATGCCGGCTCCAGTGGCTCAAAGCCATCCAGATAGGCGGACAAAGCCAAGCGCGTCGCGTTGGCCTGGTCGCCTGCGCGCGCTGCGGCAAGGCTCTCCTGAAGCCGTGCGCGGGCCAAGCCCACCCCGCCCGTGCCGTTGGCGGTGATGGTCACTTCTGGATGGCTGCGGACGTAGGCGGTCAGATCGCGTGCCGTGTCTGGCGGCATCCGTTCGGACAAGGCGGCCTCGGTCAATGTGGCAGCGGCCGCCAAGTCGGGAAAGACGGCTTTGGCGGTGGCATCTCGGCCCCAGGATTGTTCACCGCGCGCGCGCATGGCGTCGTCGTGCGACAGCGTTCCGGCGAAAAATGCCAACGCCCACCGATCTTCGTCGGAGAGCGTGGCGAAACTGGGCATCGACGTGCCAGCAACGCCTTGAGAGATGACCTGATAGAGCGCGAGCACGCTGCGCGAGCGTGCCCGGTCGCGATCGGTGAATGCGATCGGCGGTGGGGTCAGCTTTGCGCCGAGCGGGCCATCGCCCCGGCCAGTCGCCCCGTGGCATGCCGCGCAGTTGGCTTCAAAAAGCACCTTGGCGCGCGCGAGATCCGGCGGCGTGGAGGGCGAAAGCGGGAACGGGTACGCCTTGACCAGCGCCGCCGCCAGTGAATGGGCACTGTCGGCCACGGCCTTCGCGTCGGCCTTGGCTGCGATGAGTTCGCTAAGTGCCGTGGCTTGGCGTTTCAGTTCAGGGAGTGCCGGCGTGCTCGGCAGTGCAGCAAGTTGCTGCACTGCCGTCGCAGCAAACTCCTTCATTTCTTCATATTCGCTGGCACTTTGAACCTTGCCATCCCGCACAGCGCCGCCGTAATCGACCGCAAGGTAGTCCAGCAATTGCCAGGTTTGCTTGGCCTTGTCTTGCGTAGCCAAGGGATCAGCATGCGCGCCGGAGACGGCCACGAGCCAAGAGAACAGAACGGCTAAGAGTATGCGCAGGGCTTGCATGGGGGCCTTACCGGCGGAGAATTCGCTTATAAATGCGAATGATTATAATTCATTATCTATGCGCGGCACCACAACCGGAAGAGCATCAGGGGCTGGAGGGGGTCTGTCATGGCTTGATCAGCCCACCCATTTGTCACTCGACGGGAGCGATGGCTCCCCGCGCATCACACGCGCATCCCGATAGTCCTTGCAGAATTCCGCACGCTTCGACAGGTCTGGCGCCGGAGCACGCATCGCGCAAGTCGGCCAACTGGTGTTCCAGTTCGCGCAGCGCATCGATCCGTGATTTCACCTCCCGGATGCGCTCATCCAGAAGCAGGTTGACCTCACCGCAATCCTGCGCAGGTCGGTCCCGGTAGCTCAACAAAGTCCGCACGTCGCTCAATGGCATGTCGAGCGAGCGGCAGCGAAGTATGAACTGCAAGCGTTCCACATGCGCCTCTCCGTACAAGCGGAAGTTCCCCTGGCTGCGGCGAGCCTGCGGCAGCAGCCCCTCTCGCTCGTAGTAGCGGATCGTCACCACCGGACAGGCAGCGCGCTTGGCAAGTTCTCCGATCTGGAGGTTCATGGTGCGGATTGGGATAAATGACTTGACTCTATAGTAACTATAGAGTGTTAAATCATCAACCTCAGATTTACACAAGAGGAGTTGCCATGAGTGAATGTGGTTCCAAGGGATGTGGCTGCTCTGCCGTTGCGATGCCCAGCCCGAAACCGAACACGGTCGATGCAGCGTTGCGACAGGTGCGCTACCGCATCGAGAACATGGATTGCCCGACCGAGGAAGCGCTGATTCGCGACAAGCTCGGGAAAGTGCCGGGCGTGGGCGGCCTCGAATTCAATCTGGTGCAGAGAACGCTGGGCATTAGCTATCAGCCCGCCTCGCTCCGCCCCATCGAAGAGGCGCTATCGGCCATCGGCATGCGAGCGGTTCGGATGGACGAGAAGGCAGCGCAGCAAAGTACCGTGTTGTCCATCCAGCAAATGGACTGCCCCACCGAGGAGGCATTGATTCGCGGCAAGCTCGCCGGCGTGCCAGGCGTTGCGAATCTTGAGTTCAACCTCGTCCAGCGAAGCCTGCAAGTCGGGCACACACCCGACGCACTCCCCCATGTGCTTGCGGCCCTGAAATCACTCGGCTTCGATGCCGAGATACGCACGGCCTCAGCCCCTTCGGCGGCCGAGGCACAAGCGCCTGCGCGCACAAACTGGTGGCCGCTTGTGGTGTCAGGCGTAGCCGCAACGCTGGCCGAGGTCGTGTACTGGCTCAACGGCGGCAACCACTGGGCTGTGGTCGCGCTGGCCTTGGTGGCCATCCTCACTGGCGGCCTCACTACGTATAAGAAGGGCTGGATTGCGCTCAGGAACCGCAACCTGAACATGAATGCGTTGATGTCCATTGCGGTCACCGGCGCCATGCTCATAGGCCATTGGCCTGAGGCGGCCATGGTGATGGTGCTGTTTGCACTGGCCGAAGTGATCGAGGCCAAGTCCCTGGATCGGGCTCGCAACGCCATCCGTGGTTTGATGGATCTCGCGCCGGATACAGCATTGGTTCAACAAGCGGACGGCGGTTGGGCTGCGGTGGACGCCAAGGCTGTACCCGTGGGCAGCCGTGTGCGCGTTAAACCTGGTGAGCGCATTGCCCTCGATGGCCTGGTCGTTGAGGGCCGCTCCACCGTCAATCAGGCACCGATCACTGGAGAGAGCCTTCCGGTTGACAAGGCTGAAGGCGATTCCGTGTTCGCAGGCACGATCAATGGGGAGGGTTCGTTCGAATTCCGCGTCACCGCCGCAGCCAGCGCATCGACATTGGCTCGCATCATCCACGCCGTTGAAGCGGCTCAGGGAAGCCGCGCACCGACGCAACGCTTCGTCGATCAGTTTGCGCGGCTGTACACGCCTATCGTATTTGCGGTGGCCCTCGCCGTAGCGCTTGTGCCTCCGCTGGTGTTCGGCGGGCCGTGGCTGGACTGGATCTACAAGGCGCTGGTTCTGCTGGTCATCGCCTGTCCGTGTGCTTTGGTGATCTCCACGCCGGTGAGCATTGTCAGCGGTCTGGCCGCTGCCGCACGGCGCGGCATCCTGATCAAGGGTGGTGTCTATCTGGAAGAGGGACACAAGCTCAAATGGCTGGCCTTGGACAAAACTGGCACCATCACGCACGGCAAGCCAGCGCAGACTGATTTCGCGGCATGGAGCAACGCTGATCCTGATGCGTCCAGATTGCTGGCCGCCAGCCTCGCCGCCCGTTCAGATCACCCGGTGTCCCTAGCGGTGGCACGTGCCGCAGTCAACGATGGATTGACGCCGCGCGATGTAGCCGATTTCGCGGCGCTGCCTGGGCGCGGGGTTCGTGGCCGCATCGACGGGCAGATCTATCACCTAGGCAACCACCGCCTGGTCGAGGAACTGGACATGTGTTCGCCTGCGCTGGAATTGCGGGTGTCCGCGCTTGAAGCCGAAGGCAAGACCGTGGTGGCGCTAATCGGTCAGGATGGGGTGCGGGCTCTGTTCGCAGTGGCTGACACCGTGAAGGACAGCAGCCGCCAAGCCATTGCCGAACTGCACAGCCTGGGGATCAAAGCCATCATGCTGACCGGTGATAACCCGCACACCGCCACCGCCATCGCCAGCCAGGTCGGCATTGACCGCAGCCGGGGCAACCTGCTGCCCGAAGACAAGCTGCGCGAGGTGGAGCAACTGTCGGCAGACGGGAAAACCGGCATGGTGGGTGACGGCATCAACGATGCGCCGGCGCTCGCGCGTGCGGACATCGGCTTTGCAATGGGGGCGGCGGGAACCGATACCGCCATCGAAACCGCCGACGTTGCGCTGATGGATGACGACCTACGCAAGCTGCCAACGTTTGTGCGGCTGTCCCGTGCAACAGCCAGCATCTTGAAGCAGAACATCGCCCTCGCGCTGGGGATCAAGGCGGTGTTCCTGATCCTGACTTTCACCGGGCAGGCCACGATGTGGATGGCGGTGTTTGCCGACATGGGGGCCAGCCTGCTGGTGGTCGCCAACGGTTTGAGGCTGTTGCGCCGATGAGTTGGGAGGCCGTTCTCTACGATTGGGGCGGATTGAATGGCGCCCTGTTTCAGTTCGTCAACGAGGCCACGCCGCCGATTTTGATGCCGCTGGCCTGGCTCTTCAGCAACGTCCTGGGCAACTACTGGACGGCGCCGCTGGTCATGCTCGGGCTGTGGGCATGGTCGAGATCAACGGCGGCGGTCGGGCGTGCCTTGGCGATTCGGCGGCAGCTTCTTCAATTCGTGATCGGCTTCGGCATCGCGTTTGCGATCACCTCCATCTTGAAGCTCTGGCTCGATTTTCCGCGACCGGCGGCGGTATTTGGCCAGTTGGATCACGTGCTTGGCACGGTGGAGGAGCACTATAGCCTGCCGAGCGGTCATTCCACCTACGCCGCACTCGTTGCCGGGGCGTTGTGACCGCTGGCCGGTGTTCGCCAGCGACTGGCGTTAGTTGCCTACGTCCTTCTGGTCGGCTGGTCGCGCATTGCTGCAGGCATGCACTTTCCAGCCGACGTGCTGGCCGGCTGGGGGATCGCCTCCGGCAGCCTCGTGTTTGCTGGCTCGCTGTTGACGACGCTGCAGGGTGCAGAGAGGCTGACGGGGCTGCGCACAACCGGCATCTGGTACGGCTTGGCTGCCGCAGTGCTCCTTGGCGATCAAGTCGCAAAGGCTGTCGTCTCGCTTCTTTTCGATTATGGCGATCAAGTCGCTGTAACCCCCTTCTTCAATCTCGTCCATTTCAGGAACAACGGCGCAGCTTTCAGCCTACTGGCTGGTGCCGGCGGCTGGGCGCGCTTCGGTTTTGCCGCGCTTGCGCTGGGAATCTCGCTCTGGCTGATCCGCCTGTTGCGTCAAGGAGTCTCGAAATGGGAAGGCGTTGGTTATTGCCTGATCTTGGGGGGCGCGCTGGGTAACGCAGTTGACCGCCTGTTGCGAGGGGCTGTAGTCGATTTCCTCGATTTCCATTGGCAGGGAGCGCATTGGCCAGCTTTCAATTTGGCTGACGTCGCAATCTCCCTTGGCGCGGTCTGCTTGCTTGCAGCCGCCGTGCACCAAGGCAAGCTTGCTGCACAGGACCCCGGATACCAATGAGGATTTCAGTGTGATCAATGCGCGAAATTGGCTTTCACAGGGGGGGCATTGACTCATGGAATTGCGTCATCTCCGCTGCTTCCTGGCCGTGGCCGAAGAACTCCACTTCGCCCGTGCGGCCGAGCGCTTGCACATCGACCAGTCACCGTTGTCCCGCACCATCAAGGAGTTGGAGGAAGAACTCGGTGCCCGTCTATTCGTCCGCACCACTCGCAGCACGCAACTGACCCGTGCGGGGCGACTGTTCCTGGAGCACGTGCCGCGTGTCTTCGCAGCACTGGATCAAGCCCGCGATAGCGTCAAGTCCGCTGCCAACGGTTTTCATGGCCAGTTGCGCATCGCCTTGTCCGACGGAATCACGCCGTCCCGCCTGCCGTCTCTGCTGGCACGCAGCCGCGAAGAAGATCCCGAGGTGGAAATTCGACTGTTTGAGGTGCCCTTGGATCAGCAGATCAAGGGACTTCATGGCGACCTGTATGACGCTGGCTTCTCGATGGCCGAAGACGCAGGCGATGGCATTGTGGTCACTCCCGCATGGGAAGATGAATTGATGGTGGCGGTGCCGGCCCGCCATCCTTTGCTCGCCTTCAAGCAGGTTCCGCTGAAGGAAGTGCTGCGCTATCCGTTGGTACTGGGCGACCCGGCAATCTGCGAGGGCCACGCACGCCAAGTCGATCGCTTTCTCCGCAAGCTCGAACAGGAGCCCCTGATCGCGCAGCGCGTGGCGACCTTCGACGTGATGATGACCCTGGTTTCCGCCGGCTTGGCCTTGGGTCTGGCGGGCGAGGCGCACATCGCTTCCTGCCGCGAGCCAGGCGTCGTGGCCCGGCGCTTGGCGGGCAAACCGCCAATGCTCACGACCTATCTGCTGCGCCACGATGCGGAGCCATCCGAGATGCTGGCCCGGTTTATTGAACGAGTGGCCTTCATTGATTCGGTAGATGATCTTGGGGCCGCCGATGATTCTTGACCCATCCGATGAAAGGACTGGAACCATGAACAAGGTAATGCTGCTGATGCTGGCCGCTACGCTGACCGCATGCGGCCCCTCTCAACCTTCGGAAACCGTGGACATGCTGGTGGCGAATCCCGAGCGCATCAAGGAGATTCAACGGCAATGCAAGGAAGATCGCGCGAAGGTCGGCGACGAACTTTGCGTGCGTGCCGCCGAGGCCGCCAAGCGGCGCTTCTTCGGTGATCGGCCGGAGCAGAAATCCAAGTAGCCTCGTTGCAGTCGCTTAGCAGCGACAAAATTCACCCTGTTACCTCATCACGCCGCAACGCGCTCGTGCCTGCAGCGTTTGTATTGGTTTCTCCCCTGCAAGAAATCTGACTTTTTCGGCCTGAATCCCCGCCATAACGGCCTTTGACCGGCCTGCGCGTACACCTTGATCCTCGGTGCTGCGGCACCTCCGTGTGCCGTGATCGGAGGATGGATCATGCAAGGGACGAACGTGCTGTTCGGTCAGATCGCCGTGGTGTTCGGCATCGTGATCACCGGCGTGTGGGCAGCCACACAATGGACAGCCGCCGCCCTGGGCTATCAGCTACGCCTTGGCTTGCCCTGGTTCGACTTCTTCGACACGCCCATCTATCACCCTTGGCGGCTGTTCGAGTGGTGGTTCTTCTTCGATGCCTACGCGCCGCGCGTCTTTGACATCGGCGGTGCCATCGCGGGCGGCAGCGGCCTGGTGGCCGTGCTGGTCGCCATCGGCATGTCGATCTGGCGCTCGCGGCAATCGCGCCTGGTCACGACCTACGGATCGGCACGCTGGGCGAACGCGGATGACATTCGCAAAGCAGGACTCACGCAGCCTGCCGGTGTGTTCCTCGGCCAGCACGAACGCCAGTACCTGCGGCATGAAGGCCCGGAACACGTTCTGACCTTCGCGCCCACCCGCTCGGGCAAAGGCGTGGGTCTGGTGGTGCCGACCTTGTTGAGCTGGCCTGCGTCCGCCGTCATCCACGACATCAAGGGCGAGAACTGGAGCATCACCGCCGGCTGGCGCTCGCGCTTCTCGCACTGCCTGCTGTTCAACCCGACCGATGCGAAGTCAGCCGCCTACAACCCGCTGCTCGAAGTCCGGCGTGGCGCGCACGAGGTGCGCGACGTGCAGAACATCGCAGACATCCTGGTCGATCCCGAAGGTGCACTCGAACGCCGCAACCACTGGGAGAAGACTTCGCACGCGCTGCTGGTCGGGGCCATCCTGCATGTGCTCTACGCGGGCGAGGACAAGACGCTGCGCGGCGTGGCGAACTTCCTCAGCGACCCGGCCTGTCCGTTCGAGCTGACCCTGCACCGGATGATGACCACGCCGCACCTCGTGAACGAGGAAGGGGGTGGCCCGCATCCGGTGGTGGCATCCGCCGCACGCGAAGTCCTCAACAAGAGCGACAACGAACGCTCGGGCGTGTTGAGCACGGCCATGTCGTTCCTCGGCCTGTACCGTGATCCCACGGTAGCCGAAGTCACCTCGCGCTGCGACTGGCGCATCGCCGACCTGATCGCGGCCGAACATCCGGTGTCGCTGTATCTGGTGGTTCCGCCATCGGACATCAGCCGCACGAAGCCGCTGATCCGTTTGATCCTCAACCAGATCGGGCGGCGGCTCACGGAATCGCTGGATGGCAGCGATGGCATTGCCCGCCGCCACAAGCTGCTGCTGATGCTCGATGAGTTTCCCGCACTCGGGCGGCTCGACTTCTTCGAGACGGCGCTGGCCTTCATGGCGGGCTACGGCATTCGCAGCTTCCTCATCGCGCAGTCGCTCAACCAGATCGACAAGGCGTATGGGCAGAACCATTCGATTCTGGACAACTGCCATGTACGCGTGACGTTCGCCACCAACGACGAGCGTACCGCCAAAAGGATCTCCGAGACGCTGGGCACCGCCACCGAACTGCGCGCGCAGCGCAACTACGCGGGCCACCGGCTCGCCCCGTGGTTGGGGCATCTCATGGTGTCGCGCCAGGAGACCGCGCGCCCACTGCTGACGCCGGGCGAAGTGATGCAGCTACCGCCCGATGAAGCCGTGGTGATGGTGTCCAGCGTGGCGCCGATCAAGGCCAAAAAGCTGCGCTATTACGCGGACAGCAATTTCAAGCGCCGCGTATTGCCGCCGCCTGTGCTCGCAGGCGGTCAGTACGCCGATGTGCCGCCATCGCGGCCCGACGACTGGAGCGGGCTGGCGATTCCCACCGTGCCTGTCGCTCCGACCACTGCGTCCGCTGATGGCCTGGGCAACGCCGCCGACGACGGCGGCCCGCGCCGTCAGCCCGAACTCTCCGAAACCGTCGCCTACGACCCCGAGCTGGCCGCGCCCGCAGCCGACCTCGGGTTGCTCGATGACGACGACGACTTGCCGCTTCCCCTTCCGCGCCAGCTTGATCCGGCCATACAGCGCACGGCCCGGCTGGCTTCTCTCGACCCCAACGACGGAATCGAGCTATGAGCCACTACCGCCTCAACCTGTTCATCCAGCCGGAGCACGCCAAGCGCCTGGACGAACTGGCCGCCAAGAAAGGCGTGTCCAAGTCGTCCATCGTCGCGGCGGCGCTCGCATCGTGGCTGTCGCCCGATGCGGCCGACCAGCGCGAAGCGGCCATCGCGATGCGGCTTGATCGCCTGTCGCGCCATGCCGAGCGCATGGAGCGAGACCAGAACATCGCCATCGAAACGCTGGCGCTGTTCATCCGCTACTACCTCACGGTCAGCACGCCCGTGCCCGAGGCCCATCAAGAGGCCGCGCGTGCCCAGGGCAAGGCGCGCTTCGAGCAGTTCACCGAGCAGCTTGGCCGCCACCTGCTGCGCGGGCGCAGCCTGGTGCGCGACGTGGTGGAGGAACTGCATCCCGACCCGATGCGGATGGATGACGCGGCGGCAGTTGCCGAAGCGCAGGAGCGTGCCTCATGAGCGCCGCACCTTCGTCTTTCACCATCTCGCTCGACCGCCGCATCCAGATGCTGCGCACGGCGATGGGGCCGCTGATCGCCGCTGCGCTCGAAGACCCGGACGTGGTGGAAGTCATGCTCAATCCCGACCGCACCCTTTGGGTGGATCGGCTTTCATCGGGCCGCGTGCCGATGGGCGTGGAGCTGTCCGAAGACGATGGCGAACGCATCATCCGTCTCGTGGCCGCCCACGTCGGCGCGGAAGTGCATCGAGGCCAGCCGCTGCTGTCCGCAGAGCTGCCCGAAACCGGCGAACGCTTCGAGGGCATCTTGCCCCCGGCTGCACCGGGGCCTGCCTTCGCGTTGCGCAAGCGCGCCATCGGCGTGATCCCGCTGGAGCGGTACGTCATCGACGGAATGATGACCAGCGCCCAGGCGGGCTTTCTCGTTCGCGCCGTGCGCGAGCGCCAGAACATCCTGATCGCGGGCGCCACCAGCAGCGGCAAGACCACGCTCGCCAATGCGCTGCTGGCAGAAATTGCCGCCACCGGCGACCGCGTGCTGGTGCTCGAAGACACGGTGGAACTGCAATGCGCGGCGCGCGACCACGTGCCGCTGCGCACGCGCGCGGGCGTGGTGTCGATGACCGAGCTGGTGCGCTCGTCCATGCGCCTGCGCCCGGATCGTGTCGTCGTCGGTGAAGTGCGCGGCGCCGAAGCGCTGGATCTCATCAAGGTGTGGGGCACCGGCCATCCGGGCGGCATCGCCACCGTCCACGCCGGCTCCGCGCTGGGCGCGCTGCTGCGCCTGGAGCAACTGATTCTCGAAGTGGCGGTGAATCCGCCGCGTGCGCTGATCGCCGAGGCGGTCAACGTGGTCATCCACATCGCCGGACGCGGGCGCAAGCGCCGCATCGAGAGCATCGCCCGCGTCGTCGGTTTCGATGGCGTGGGCTACCACCTGGTGGATGCGCTAGAGGCGCCGGAAACGCCGTTTCCCGAGCTGCTGCCGCAGTCCGACCCTTCCTCCCTGTCCCCTGACCACTCTGGAGAACTTCCATGACGCACGTTGATGCTTTCCGTATTTCCGTAAATCCGCTTCCCCAGCCCGCGCGGCTGGACAGTCTGGCTCGCCCGACCCTACAGGGCCTGATGCTCGCGGCGCTGATGCTGTTGCTTGCGGGCACCGCGCAGGCCGCCGGCTCCTCGATGCCCTGGGAAGGGCCGCTGCAATCCATCCTCGAATCCATCCAAGGCCCGGTGGCCCGGATCGTCGCGGTCATCATCATCATCGCCACGGGCCTCGCGCTCGCGTTCGGCGACACGTCCGGCGGATTCCGCAAGCTGATCCAGATCGTCTTCGGTCTGTCCATCGCCTTTGCGGCTTCGAGCTTCTTCCTGTCGTTCTTCAGCTTCTCGGGCGGGGCCGTCGTATGAGCGGCCCGGACACCTTCGCGGCCGGGTTCGAGGTGCCGCTGCATCGCTCGCTCACCGAGCCGATTCTGCTGGGCGGCGCACCGCGCACCGTGGCAATCGCCAACGGCACGCTGGCCGCCGCCGTGGGGCTGGGCCTGCAACTGTGGATTCCCGGCGCCGTGCTCTGGATCGTCGGCCATGCGCTGGCAGTCTGGGGCGCGCGCGTCGATCCGCAGTTCATGGCCGTGTTCGCGCGGCACATCAAGCACCGCCCGCTGTTGGACGTGTGAGGTGATGCCATGCTGAACCTTGCCGAATACCGCCAGCGTCCGGCCTTGCTCGCCGACTGGCTGCCGTGGGCCGGGCTGGTGGCGCCGGGCGTCGTCTTGAACAAGGACGGCAGTTTCCAGCGCACAGCCCGGTTTCGTGGCCCCGATCTCGACAGCGCGACGCAGGGCGAGCTGATCGCCACATCAGCTCGATTGAACAATGCACTGCGGCGCCTGGGTTCCGGCTGGGCGCTGTTCGTGGAAGCCGAGCGCCGGGCCGCTGCTGACTATCCGCACTCGGATTTCCCCGAGGCGCTGTCCTGGCTGGTCGATGAGGAGCGCCGCGCCGCCTTCGAGGACTCGGGCAACCACTTCGAGAGCGGCTACCACTTGACACTGGCGTACCTGCCGCCAGAGGAGGCCCGCGCCCGCGCGGCGGGATTGTTGTACGAGAACCGGCCCACCGAAGGCGTGGATTGGCGCGAGCGGCTGCAAGCCTTCGTCGCGGAAACCGATCGCATCTTCGACTTGCTCGACGGCGTGATGCCGGAGATCGGCTGGCTCGATGACAGCCAGACGTTGACCCACCTGCACGCGACCATCTCGGCGCGGCGCTACCGGGTTGGCGTGCCCGAGGTGCCATTCCACATCGACGCGCTGCTGGCCGATTCCGCGTTGGTCGGTGGCCTGGCGCCCATGCTGGGCGATCAGCACCTGCGCGTGGTGTCGGTGCGGGGCTTTCCCACCTCGACCTGGCCGGGGATTCTGGACGACCTCAACCGCCTGGGCTTTGCGTATCGCTGGAGTACGCGCTTTCTCTGCCTCGACAAAGCCGAGGCGGAAAAAGAACTCGTCCGCCTGCGCCGCCAGTGGTTTGCGAAAAGGAAGAACGTCATCGCGCTGCTGCGCGAAACCATCTTCCAGCAGGAAAGCTCGCTGGTCGATACCGACGCCAGCAACAAGGCCGCCGACGCCGATGCCGCCCTGCAAGAGCTAGGCAGCGATCAGGTCGCCTTCGGCTACCTCACTGCTACGGTGACAGTGCTCGACGTCGCCCCTGCGGTGGCCGACGAGAAGCTGCGCATGGTGGAGCGGGCCATCCAAGGGCGCGGGTTCGTGACGATTCCTGAAACGCTCAATGCCGTGGATGCGTGGTTGTCCTCGATCCCCGGCAATGCCTACGCCAACGTGCGCCAGCCCATCGTCTCGACGTTGAACCTGGCGCACATGATGCCGGTGTCAGCGGTATGGGCCGGGCCGGAGAAGAATGACCACCTCGACGGGCCGCCGCTGATCGTCACCCGCACCGATGGCGCCACGCCGTTCCGGCTGGTGACGCACATCGGCGACGTGGGCCACACGCTTGTCGCGGGGCCGACCGGCATGGGCAAGTCGGTCTTGCTCGCCACGCTGGCGATGCAGTTCCGGCGTTATCGCGGCTCGCGCATCTTCGCCTTCGACATGGGGCGCTCCATGCGCGCCACCATCCTGGGCCTGGGCGGTGAGCACTACGACCTCGGGATGGATGGCGAGATCGCTTTCCAGCCCCTGGCCCGCATCGACCGCGAGGGCTACCGCACCTGGGCGGCCGAATGGATCGAAGGCCGCTTGCGACATGAAGGCGTTGCGGTCGGCCCCGACGAGAAGGCCGCCATCTGGTCGGCGCTCGGCAGTCTCGCCGGCGCCCCGCTGGAGCAGCGCACGATGACGGGTCTGTCGGTGCTGCTGCAATCGAACGCGCTGCGGCAGGCATTGGCTCCCTACGTACTCGGCGGCGCGCACGGCAAGCTGCTGGACGCCGACCATGACCGACTCGGGATGGCCGACGTGCAGGGCTTCGAGATGGAGGAGCTGATGCACAGCAAGGCCGCCGTCATGGCCGTGCTGCATTACCTCTTTGCTCGCTTCGATGAACGCTTCGACGGTGCGCCCACGCTGCTGATCCTCGATGAAGCGTGGCTGTTTCTCGATGATCCGGTGTTTGCGGCTCGCATCCGCCAGTGGCTCAAGACGCTGCGCAAGAAGAACGTCAGCGTCATCTTCGCCACGCAGTCGCTCGCGGACATCAAGGATTCGAGCATCGCGCCGGCGATCATCGAAAGCTGCGCCAGCCGCATCTTCCTGCCGAATCCGCAGGCGACCGAACCGCAGATTCGCACGATCTACGAGGGCTTCGGCCTCAACAGCCGGCAGATCGAGATCGTGGCCACCGCGCAGCCCAAGCGCGACTACTACTACCAATCGCGTCTCGGGAACCGCCTGTTCGACCTCGATCTGGGCGCCGCGACCTTGGCCTTCGCGGGTGCCTCCACGCCGCAAGACCAGCGCGACATCGACGCGGTGCTCGCTGCCGCTTCATCCGTATCCACGCCGTTCGCAGCCGCATGGCTGCGACACCGCAGCCTCGATTGGGCGGCCGATCTGCTGCGCGATTTCCCCGGCCCTGCGCCGGGTGCCGTCCTCATCCCCAGCCATCCCCAGGAGAACCTGCCATGAAATTGCATACCCCAAAGCTCGCCGCGTTGACCGCCGCCTGCGTGCTCGCCTTCGGCATCGCGCAGCCCGCGCACGCGCTGTTCGGCGTCGGCGACATCGTGCTCGACCCGACCAATCTGGTGCAGAACACACTCACCGCCGTTCGCACGCTGGAGCAGATCAACAACCAGATCCAGCAACTCCAGCACGAAGCGCAGATGCTCATCAATCAGGCGCGCAACCTCGCCAGCCTGCCGTCCAGCGTGGTGGGCCAGTTGCGCGCGAACCTGGCGACCACCCAGCGCCTCATCGCGCAGGCCAAGGGCCTGGCCTACGACGTGACGAGCATCGACCGGGAGTTCGCGCGCCTGTATCCCGAGAAGTACGCCGCCACGGTGAGCGGCAATCAGATGTACCTCGATGCGCAGGAGCGCTGGAAGAACACGCTCAACGGCCTGCAGACCACCATGCAGATGCAGGCCCAGGCGTCGCAGAACCTGAGCGACGACGAAAGCGTGCTGGCCGACCTCGTGGGCAAGAGCCAGTCGGCCGAGGGCGCGCTGCAAGCGATGCAGGCCATGAACCAGTTGCTGGCCTTGCAGGCCAAGCAGTCGATCCAGACGCAACGGTTGCAGATCACGCAGGATCGCGCCGCCTCGCTGGAACTGGCGCGGCAGGCGGCGGCCACGGAGCGCGGGCGCGAGGTGACGCGCCGCTTCCTGGGCGAAGGCACGCCGTACACGCCGCAGCCCGTGAACTTCTACAACCGCTGACGGAGGCTGCCATGCAACGCACGCCCGTCGTGTTTGCTTTCGCCGTTCATGCGCTTGTGCTGGCCGGCTGTGACCAGCCGCAGCGGCTGTCGGTGGATGCGCTGGCCGCCGATGCGTCCCGGCTGCGTGCGTTGCGCGCGCAATGCCGCGCGGGCGAGCACGACGGCGCGTTCTGCACGCAGGTGGCGCAGGCCGACCTGCGGCGCTTTCTCTCCGGCCATGCCGGGCCGGGCGAGTACCAGACGCTGGCCGAGCTGCCGCCGATCCCGCCCAGCTTCGACGAACCCGCCGAAGCCGACGCGCCTGGGCAGGAGGACTCGCCATGAACGACGTAACGGTCATCGACCGCTTCCTCGATACCTTCTCGCGCTACATCGACTCGGGCTTTGGCTTGTTGCACGGCGAGGTGGCGTTTCTGACCGCCACACTGATCGTCATCGACATGACGCTCGCCGGGCTGTTCTGGGCGATGGGCCACGCCTCCGGCCAGGGCGAGGACGTGATCGCCAAGCTGATCCGCAAGGTGCTCTATGTCGGTGCCTTCGCCTACATCATCGGCAACTTCAACGCGCTGGCGGGCATCTTGTTCCGCTCATTCGCGGGCCTGGGCCTAACGGCCAGCGGCTCGACCCTGAGCATGGAGAACTTCCTGCAGCCGGGCCGGCTGGCGAAGGTCGGCATCGACGCCGGGGCGCCGATCCTGAAGCAGATCGGCGACATGGCGGGCTTTCCCGAAGTGTTCGTGAACATCACGCCCATCGTCGTGATGTTCCTCGCGTGGCTGATCGTCCTCCTGTGCTTCTTCGTGCTCGCGATCCAGCTTTTCATCACGCTGATCGAGTTCAAGCTGACCACGCTCGCGGGCTTCGTGCTCGTGCCGTTCGCACTCTGGAACAAGACGGCGTTCCTTGCCGAGAAGGTACTGGGCAACGTGGTGTCGTCCGGCATCAAGGTGCTGGTGCTGGCGGTGATCGTCGGCATCGGCTCCGGGCTGTTCACCGAGTTTCAGGTACAGCCCGCCGAGCCATCCATCGACCATTCCGTGGTCGTGATGCTGGCCTCGCTGACCCTGCTGGCCTTGGGCATCTTCGGGCCGGGCATTGCAACCGGGCTGGTGTCCGGTGGCCCGCAGCTCGGCGCAGGTGCAATGGCCGGTGCGGCGCTGGGTGCGGCCGGCGCGGCCGTTGCCGTGGGCGCTGCGGCCACGGGTGTCGGCGGCGCAGTAGCCGCCGGGGCGCGCATGGCACCCGCAGCGGCCAAGCTGGCCGGCGGCGGAGCGCGTGCCGCCGCTGGGGCCGCTACCAGCGCCCGGTCGGCGTTTCAAGCGGGCTCCGCTTCGGCTGGTGGCGGCCTCAAGGGCGCTGCTGCTGGCGTGGGCAATGTCGCCAAGACCGGCGCGCAAGCGGCCGGGCAGAAGGTGGCCGAAGGCGCGCGCTCGATGAAGGAGCGTGTCGCCGCCGCCTTCCGGCCCGATGACGCTGGATCGGCGTCGGGGGGCGGTGCCGCACAGGCTGCGAACGAGTCTCCTCCTTCAACCCCATCCAGTGCGCAACCCGCCTGGGCCAAGCGCCTGCATCGCAGGCAGCAGCTCAGCCATGCCGCGACGACCGCCGCACACACGCTGCGCGGCGGCGACGGCGGCAGCTCAAGCCAAGGCCCGAGCCTGCGTGATTCCGATTCCTGATCCTCAAGGAGAACCCCATGCGATTCAAACGACCGCAGGTGCGCTATGGCGATACGCCGCAGCCTGCTACCCCGTACCAGTCAGCCGCCCAGGTTTGGGACGAGCGTATCGGCTCGGCCCGCGTGCAAGCGAAGAACTGGCGCTTCATGGCCTTTGGCTGTCTCACGCTGGCCGTGCTGATGGCGGGCGGGCTGGTCTGGCGCTCGGCGCAGTCCATCGTCACGCCCTACGTCATCGAGGTGGACAACGCGGGCCAGGTGCGCGCGGTTGGCGAGGCCGCCACGCCGTACCGGCCCAGCGATGCGCAGGTGGCCTACCACCTCGGCCGCTTCATCGGCCTGGTGCGCTCGCTGTCCATCGACCCCATCGTGGTGCGGCAGAACTGGCTCGATGCCTATGACTACACGACCGACAAGGGGGCCGTGGTGCTCAACGAGTACGCCCGCGTGAACGATCCGTTCGCGCGCATCGGCAAGGAGTCGGTGACGGTGCAGATCACCAGCGTGACCCGCGCCAGCGACACGTCTTTCAACGTGCGCTGGACGGAGACGCGCTTTGTGAACGGCGCGCTGGATCGCACCGAGCGCTGGAATGCCGTGGTTTCCATCGTGCAGCAGACGCCGCGCACCGAGCAGCGCGTGCGCAAGAACCCCTTGGGCATTTACGTCAACGGGCTGTCGTGGAGCCGCGAACTGGAAGGAAACGAAGGAGCAAAACCATGAATGATCTTTTCGGTAAATCCGCCTTGCCGGTGATGCTTCTGGCTTCGACCGTGCTGTTCTCTGGCTGCGCTACGCAGGGCAAGCCGCCGCCGTCCATCTCGCTCGATGAGCCGGTGCAGGCCCAACCGCTGCCGGAACCGCCTGCGCCGGTGGAAGTGGTGGCCGTGCCGCAGGTATTGCCGATGCCGGCGCAGATGAAACCCGTGCCGGATGCCAAGTCCACGCCTGAACCCGCCGACGAAACCGTGCGCGTGTCCCGCGCCAATGCCGAGGCGCGCATCGCGCCCACGCGCGAGGGGTACGTCAACGCAATTCAGGTGTGGCCTTTCACGGATGGGGCGCTGTACCAGGTCTATGCGGCCGTGGGCCGCGTGACGGTGATCGCGCTCCAGCCGGGAGAGGAGCTGGTGACGGTGGCCGCCGGCGATACCGTGCGCTGGATCGTGGGCGACACATCGAGCGGCAGCGGCGATGCGCTGCGCGTCAATGTGATGGTCAAGCCGATCCGCTCGGGCCTCAAGACCAATCTGGTCATCACCACCAGCCGGCGCACCTACCTGATCGAGCTGACCTCGACCGAGAAGACGTGGATGGCTTCGGTGTCCTGGGAGTATCCGAAGGACAAGATGCTGGCCTTGCAGCGCCAGGCGCAGGCAGCGAGCGCCGCTGCGCCGGTCGATAGCGGCCTGTCGCTGGAGAAGATCCGCTTTCGCTATGCGGTCAGTGGCAGCAATCCGCCGTGGAAACCGCTGCGCGCCTTTGATGACGGCGAGAAGGTCTACATCCAGTTTCCGCCGGGCATCGCCCAGGGCGAATTGCCGCCGCTGTTCGTGATCGGTGCGCAGGGCGATGGGCAGTTGGTGAACTACCGATTCCGTGCGCCGTACTACATCGTGGATCGCCTGTTCGGTGCGGCCGAGCTGCGCCTTGGCGGGGACAAAGGCGACGTGGTGCGGATCGAGCGCACGGACGGCACGCGGAGGAACTGACCATGAGCCAGGACGACACTCCAGACCTTGCCGCGCCACAGGCGGGCAAGGTGGCACCCGAAGCGGTGGCGCTGCGCGCCCAGCCGCGTCCGGTCACACGCTTGAACCGGCGCACGCTGGCCATCCTCGTCGGCGGCCTGTCGGTCGCCGTGCTCGGGGCCACGATCTGGTCATTGCAACCGCATCGGCGTGGAGCAAGCGAGCAGACCGAGTTGTACAACGTGGATCGCGTCTCGAAGTCCGAAAGGCTGGACGGCCTGCCTTCGGACTATTCCAAGCTGCCGGCCAAGGTGCCGGAGCTTGGGCCACCGCTGCCGGGTGATCTTGGCCCGGCCATCGTGAAGTCACAGCAGCCGGTGACGCCGACGTATGCGCCACCGGGCCACGACCCGGAGGATGCGCGGCGCAAGGAGGCCGATGCGGCGGCGGGTTCGTCGGTGTTCTTCCGCTCGGGCAACCAAGGCAAGGCCCCCGCGCCGGTCACGGCGCAAGCTGCTGCGGCTGCGCCTGGCAGCGCCTTAGCCGGCCTCGACCCGCTGGCCGCTGGCCCGGCCTCGACGGCGGCCCAGCCTGCCGACCCGACCGCCGTGCAGAATCGGCAAGACCAGAAAGAGGCTTTCCTGAAAGGCGGCTCTACGGAAACCCGTAATTCCGGCAATCTGCAAATGCCGGCCTCGCCTTATCAGGTCATGGCGGGCACGGTGGTCGCGGGCGCGCTGGTGACGGGCATCAAGTCCGACCTGCCGGGCGACGTGATCGCCACGGTGACGGAGCCGGTCTACGACACGGCCACGGGTAAGTTCCTGCTGATCCCGCAGGGCTCGCGCATCCTGGGCAAGTACAACAGCCAGGTGAGCTACGGGCAGAGCCGCGTGCAAGTGGTGTGGAACCGGATCATCCTGCCCGACACGTCTTCGCTGAAGCTTGACAACCTCGCGGGCACCGATCCGGCCGGCTATTCCGGCCTGGAGGATGGCGTCGATTGGCATTGGGATCGCGTCTTTGCGGGGGCGGCGCTGACGACGCTGCTGGGCGTGGGCGCCGAGCTGGCCGCGCCGCAGAACCGGCAAGACGGCAACCGGGTCATCATCGCAGGGCAAGGCAGTCTGCAGGACAGCGTGAATCAGGTGGGGCAGGAGATGACCCGGCGCAACATGAACATCCAGCCGACGTTGACCGAACGGCCAGGACTGCCGGTGAGGATCATTGCCAACCGCGATCTAGTGTTGCGTCCGTACCAGCCGATGTTCTTCCAACGGGGAGCCATGCGATGAACACGACCAAGAGGCTGCGGCTCGGGCCACTGCCCAAAACCGAGAGCATCAAGCTGACCTTTGCATGTCCGGCCAGCCTGAAAGCCGACCTGGATCACTACGCCGCGTTGCACGCGCAGGCATATGGCGAAGCCGTCGATGCGACGACGTTGATCCCGCACATGCTGGAGGCGTTCATGGCGGGGGATCGGGGATTCAGGAAGGGCACGGCGACACGGGGCGGCACGCCATCGAAGCCGACATGATGGCGTTGCACACCATCCAACGGCATCCATCGAACGCGCAGCCCCTGGGCTGCGCGTTCTTCGTTCTGGATGCTGCGAAGCCACTTGGGCTATGATGAAAAAACAAGCCCGCCGTTACTCGGCAATCCAGCACGACCAAGTGCGATCCGGCTTTCCCTCCCGACGCTCTTATGTGGCACCTAGCCCATCAAGCCGCAATCCTGCGCCGCGGCCCCGAAAAGAGCTAACCTACTGTCCCATATACGGTTTCAAGCCTTGCGTGCTTTGCGCGAAAGACTTGACACCAGAACTTTTTTGCCGCCGGGCCGGCCGCCCTCTGTCAGCCGGCCCGGCGGCCCCGGACGAACCATCCCAGCGACGCCATCTGCAACACACCCAGGCCCGCGAACGTCACCGCGAACGCCGTCCCCCGGCCCAGGCCGGCCTGCGTCAGCCCATCGACGACCACGCCGATGCCCCACTGGATCACGAAGGCGCCGACGAACACGAACATGTTGTAGAGCGTCACCAGCCGCCCCGCCGCTTCGCGCGGAAACTGCGTGGACAGATAGGGCTGCATCAGCATGATGGGCGCCACGCCCGCCGCCATCACCAGCCACAGCAGCCATGCCAGCGGCCCCCCGACGAAGGCCAGCAGGAGAATCACGGCGAAGCAGCACAGATAGCCCGCCAGCGCGACGTTCAACAAACCGAAGCGGCGTTGCAGCGGCGGGCTGGCGAAGCCCATGACCACGTAGCCCAGCGTCATCACCAGCATCATGACCAGCAGCATCGAAGCGCTGCCGGCCGGACTCATGCCCAGGACATCCGTCATCCAGGGCCCGGCCCACAACGTCTGCAGGGCGATGATGCCGCCCTGCCCGATGGCCGACAGCGGCATGACGCGCAGGATCTCGGGATGCTTGAGCAGTCCCCACAGCGAGACCCGCGCCGCGCCCGAACGCCCGGTTCCCAGCACGCTCACGTCGTGATCGGGCACGACGCGCCACAGCAGGACCGCGACCACCGCCAGCGACAGCCCCGACAAGAGGTGAACGCTGCGCCAGCCGAAATGGCCGGCCAGCGCGGCCGCGGGCGAGGTGAAGAACACCGCCCCGCCCGTACCGGCCACCAGCAGCCACAACCCCAACTGCGCCTGCCGCTCCACCGGATAGCAGCGCCGGAAATACGAGAACGGCGCCATCAGGCTGGCCGCCACGCCGGCGCCGATGAGGATGCGCCCCGCCGACGTGACCGCGAAGCTGCCGGCCCAGACCATGACGAAGGACCCCAGGGCGGCGACCGCGAGCAGGCAGGCCTCGACCCGCCGCGCGCCGTACCGGTCCAGCCAGACGCCCAGCGGCGCCTGCATGGCGGCCAGGGAAACGAAGAACGCCGACGACAGCCAGCCGAGCTGCGACTTGCTGAGCGACAGGTCCTGCGTGATGAAGGGAGCCAGCGCGGCATTGACCGAGCGCAGGCCGTAGGAAAAGAAATAGGCGGCGGCGAAACAGGCAAAGATCAACAGGGACTGCCGTCCGCCGATCTGGGGCGGCCGCGTATCGTTATCGCTGGGCATGGGCAAAGACAGGTCTCCTCGAACGGCAAGAATACCCGAGGCGCCGTGAGGGCGTTCACCAAGACCGGAGCGACACTTCTGCTACGATAGCCCTACCGCCTGTCTGGGCGGTGCGTCTTCAGGGCGGGGTGGAAATCCCCACCGGCGGTAGGGTGTCCTCGGACACCGAGCCCGCGAGCGCTTGCCGGCTACCCGGCAAGGTCAGCAGATCCGGTCCCATGCCGGAGCCGACGGTCATAGTCCGGATGAAAGAAGACGGGAACACGTGCCGCGTACCGGCCTGCGTTCGCGCAGCCATGGACGGCGCGCCTCCTAAGGCGCTCGTGCGAGCGCCATGCCCTGAACGCTTCCTGTTTCCTACGGAGCGTTTTCATGCAGTCCCTGCAACAGTACTTCGAAGCCACCACCGCCGAACAACGGCTGCTCGCGGCCCTGGCCGCGCTGAAACTCGGCCAGCCTGTCGTGCTGCTGGACGACGAGGATCGCGAGAACGAAGCAGACCTCATCATCGCCGCCGAATCCATCACCGAACCCATCATGGCGCGCATGATCCGCGATTGCAGCGGCATCGTCTGCCTGTGCCTGACGCCCGACAGCGTGGAAGCGCTCGGGCTGCCGCAGATGACCTCGCGCAACCGCAGCCGCAACGGCACCGCCTTCACGGTCACCATCGAAGCCCGCGACGGCGTCAGCACGGGCGTGTCCGCGGCGGACCGGATCACCACGGTGCGCGCCGCGCTGACCGGCGACCCCGCCGCCCTGGTCAGCCCCGGCCACGTGTTCCCGCTGCGCGCCGATCCGCGCGGCGTGCTGGGCCGCCGCGGCCACACCGAGGGATCCGTGGACCTGGCGGTGCTGGCCGGCCTCGCGCCCGCCGCGCTGCTGTGCGAACTGATGCACGAAGACGGCAGCATGATGCGCGGCGACGCGGCGCTGGCCTATGGCCGCGAACACGGCTGGCCGCTGCTGACGATCGAGGACATCGTCGCCTGGCGCTCGCGCGCCGACCAGCCGGCCGAGGAAGCCATCGCGGCCTGAGGGCCAGGCCTGCCGCTAGCTGCCCTACCCCTGCTGACCCGACAACGCGGCCGTCCGCTCGTAGTGCCGGGCCAGCAGCCCCTTGGCCGCCTCCAGGTCCCCCGCCATCACGGCCTCGAAGATGGCCCGGTGCTCGTCCAGTTCGTTGCGCCGCTTGTAGGCCTTGCGCGCCGCCAGTTGCCGATAACGGTAGGCGCGGTCGTAGAGCTGTTCGCAGAACCCCATCAGGGTCGGCGATCCGCACGCGGATAACAACGCGAAGTGGAACGCGCGGTGCTGCCGTTCCCACACCGGATTCTCTTCATAGCTGTCCTCGTCCACCGAACGCGGCGTGCGCGACAGGCGGTGAAAGGCGAGCAGCAGCGCTTCCTCCCATTGCGGGCTGCGCCTGGACAGCCCCTGCTCCAGCGCGAGCGACTCCAGTGCCACACGATTGCGCAGGATGTCCTCCAGTTCGTCCGCCGACACCGCCGCGGCCGCGAACCCGCGCTGGTCGTTATGGACCGCCAGCCCCTCGGCAACCAGGCGGCTGAGCGCCTCGCGCAGCGGGCTCGCGCCTATGGCGTAGTGTTGCCGCAGGCGATGCATCAGCAGCTTCTGTCCAGGGGGCCACAGACCGTCGAGCAGATCGGCGCGCAGGCGTTCGTAAATCTGCACGGTCATGCTGGGAGCGATATCGGCATCTAGCATGCGGGGGTTTTCCTCAGGTTACCGACATTATTTTAGCTCGATAGAATTTTGTCGATATTTTTCTCCATATGGAGTTTTGTCGACAATGACTCATCCTTTCGTTTCCTACACACTCCCAGGCCAGGACACCGTCCGCATCGGCGTGGTCGCGGACAGCAGCGTCGCCGAAATCGCCGATCCCGGCCATCCGTTCATGCCCGGAGCCCTGGCGGCGCTGGCCGCGCAGGGCCCGCAAGCCATGCGGGAAGCCGCCGACCGCGCCCTGGCGGGCGCCAAGCGCGTCCCGCTGGCCGAGGTTCGCCTGCTGCCCCCCGTGCCCCGCCCCGGCAAGATCATCTGCCTGGGCCTGAACTATGCGGACCACGCCGCCGAAGGCGGCAATGCCAAGCCCTCGTATCCGAGCTTCTTCATGCGCGGCGCCACCTCGCTCATCGCCCACGGCGCGCCGCTGCTGCGCCCCCGGGTCTCGGACAAGCTGGACTTCGAGGCCGAACTGGCGGTGGTGATCGGCAGGCGGGCGCGGCATCTCAAGCCGGACGACGCCCTGTCGGCGGTGGCGGGCTACGCGTGCTTCAACGACGCGACCCTGCGCGACTACCAGCGCCGCACCGCGCAATGGACCATAGGCAAGAACTTCGACGGCACCGGCGCCTTCGGACCGTGGCTGGTCCCGGCCGACGCGGTACCTCCCGGCGCCTCGGGCCTGAAGATCGAGTCGCGCCTGAACGGCCGCGTCATGCAGAGCGACAACACCTCCAACATGCTGTTCCCGGTGGCCGAAACGCTGTGCCTCCTGACCGAGGCGCTGACGCTGGAGCCCGGCGACGTCATCGCGATGGGCACGCCCGCCGGCGTGGGCTATGCGCGCAAGCCGCCGGTATGGATGCAGCCCGGCGACCGCATCGAGATCGAAATCGAAGGCCTGGGCATCCTGGCCAACACTGTGAAGGACGACGCATGAGTGACACCGCAGCAAACCCAGCCACCCCGCGCATCACCCGCCTGCCCGACGATTTCCGCTGGCCGGGCGGCAAGCGCATCGCGGTGATCTTCAACATCGCGTTCGAGGCCTGGTCGGACGGCCAGGCGCCCGGCATCGGTCCCATGGGCAACGTGCTCAAGCCGGGCTACTTCGACACCAACGCGCACTCCTGGGCCTCGTTCGGCGTCAACCGCGGCATCCATCGGCTGATCGGCATCGCCGAGAAGCACGGCGTGAAGACCAGCGTGATGGTCAACGGCGTCATCTGCGAACGCGACCCCACCACGGTGCGCCGCATCGCCGAACTCGGCCACGAGATCGTCAACCACTCGTGGGGCATGGACGTGATACCGGTCTACCTGGACGAGGCCGCCGAACGCGCGAACCTGCGCCGCAACCATGACCTGCTGGCCGGCACCTCCGGCACCGCGCCCACCGGCTGGATCAGCCCGCGCGGCACGGGCAGCCTGATCAGTTCGCGGCTGCTGGCCGAGGCCGGCTATCTGCACCACGGCGACATGAACGACGACGACCGGCCCTACGTCATGGACTTCGGGCCACACCGCATCGTCGCCATTCCACTCACCATGGACGTCAACGACCTGCCCACCTGCATCCGCTACGGCCAGGGACCGCGGCACATGCTGGAGACCTTCGAGGACTGCTTCGCCGCCTTCCGCGAACGCGAAACCGCGCCCTTGATGCTGGACGTCACCGCCCACACGCACGTCATGGGCCGCCCCTCGGGAGCCTGGGTCTACGACGAGATCATGGCCCGCGTGGCCAAGGCCGGCGACGTCTGGGTCGGCACGCGGCAGGAGATGGCCCGCCACGTCCTCGACACGATCTGAACAGCGCTTCGCGCACGGAGGAGACAACATGACATCCCTACGCACCGCCACGGCGGCACTGGCAGCCTGCGGCCTGGCATTGCCCGCCTTGGCGCAGGCCGAGGCCGCCTGGCCCGCCAAGCCCATCCGCTTCGTCGTCGCGTTCGCGCCCGCCGGGCCGGCCGACATTATCGCCCGCCTGCTGGGACATCGCCTGGGCGAAGTCCTGGGCCAGAGCATCGTGGTGGAGAACCGTCCGGGCGCCGGCGGCTCGGTGGCCTCGGCCGCCGTGGCCCGCGCCGACCCCGACGGCTACACCCTGCTGATCAACACCAGTTCCTATGCCGTCAATCCGGCCATGCAGCGCAATCTCGGCTTCGATGCCGAGAAGGACCTGACGCTGGCGGCGCTGGTGGCCTCGAGTCCCAACCTCATCGTGACCGCGCCCAACCTGAAGGCCAGGACGCTGCAGGAGGTCATCGCCGCGGCGAAGTCCGGCGACTACAACTACGGCACGGCCGGCGCCGGCACCACGCCGCACCTGACCGCCGAATACCTGTTCAAGGTGCTGGCCCGAACCCCCGTCACCCACATCCCGTACCAGGGCGCGGGCCCCGCCCTGACGGCGGCCGCGGCCGGACAGACCCAGCTCGCCAGCGTGGCCCTGCCGGCGGCGGTGGAACTGGTCAAGGCCGGCAAGGTGCGCGGCCTGGTCGTGACCGGCAGCAAGCGCTCGGCGGCGCTGCCCGAGGTGCCCACCGTGGCGGAATCGGGTTTTCCCGGTTTCGCCGATGTCACATGGGTAGGCGTGTTCGCGCCGGCCAAGACGCCCGATGCGGTGCTCCAGCGCCTGAACGACGAAGTCGCGCGCATCCAGCGCGACCCCGACTTCCAGGCGAAGCTGGCCGCCACGGGATTCGAGCCGCTGGGCGGCACGTTGCCGCAAGCCAGGAAATACCTGCACGACGAACTCGCCAAATGGGCCAAGGTCGTGAAGGAAACCGGCGCCCAGGTGAACTGACCGGCGGCCGAAGGAAGGGTTATGCTCGCGCAGTACCGATCCAGGAGACGAGCATGACCCAACCCGACCGCACCGCGCTTGGCGGCAGCTACAACGAAGCCCTGTTCGAACGGGGCCTGGCCACCCGCCGCGAGGTGCTCGGCCGCGAACACGTGGATGCTTCGCTGGCCAAGGCCGCCGACGACCCGCTGCGCATGGAACTGCAGCAACTGGTCACGCAGCATTGCTGGGGCGACGTCTGGAACCGCCCGGGGCTGGACCGCCGCACCCGCAGCTTCCTGAACCTGGCCATGATCACGGCACTGAACCGTCCGCACGAGCTACGGCTGCACGTGCGCGGCGCGATCAACAACGGCCTGACCAAGGAAGAGATCAACGAGGTTTTCCTGCAGGCCGCCATCTACTGCGGCGTACCCGCGGCGCTGGACAGCCAGCGGGTGATGCTGGAGGTGTTCGCGGAAATGGGGATCTGAAGGCCAGCCCATCTATTCTCAAAAAGAATAGATACAAACAAAAAACATATTTGCTCAAATACTTGTTCGGAGACTATCTTCTGCCACTATTGATAACCAAGGCCGCGGACACGCGGCGTCCAGCGAGGCAAGGCAGATGACCACCACCTACCGCATCGGGCAGATCGTCCCCAGCTCCAACACCACGATGGAGACCGAGATCCCCGCCATTCTGACCGCCCGCCAGAACCACGAGCCTGAGCGTTTCACCTTCCACTCGAGCCGCATGCGCATGCAGAAGGTGACCAAGGAAGAACTGGCGGCCATGGATCGCGACTCCGACCGCTGCGCCATGGAACTGGCCGACGCCCGGGTCGACGTCATGGGCTATGCCTGCCTGGTCGCCATCATGAGCATGGGCCTGGGCTACCACCGCGTCTCCGAAAAGCGCCTGCATGAGCGCACGGTCGAGGCCGGCGGCCCCGCCCCCATCGTTACCAGCGCGGGCGCCCTCGTCAGCGGCCTGCACGCCATCGGTGCCAAGCGCGTGGCGATTCTCACGCCCTACATGAAGCCCCTGACGCAGCTCGTGATCGACTACCTGGCGCACGAGGGCATAGAAGTGGTCGACAGCATCTCGCTGGAGATTCCGGACAACCTGGACGTGGGTCGACGCGATCCGCTGGCGCCCCTGGAGATCACCAAACGCCTGAACACGGCCGGCGCGGATGCCGTCGTGGCGTCGGCCTGCGTGCAGATGCCTTCGCTTACCTCCATCCAGGGCATAGAGGATCGTGTAGGCATGCCCGTGGTCTCGGCCGCGGTGTCCACGGCCTACATGATGCTCAAGTCGCTCGGCCTCAAGACCCGAGTGCCCGGCTTCGGCTCGCTGCTGTCGGGCAAGTACTGACGCTTCCACGAAACGCCAGGCGACCTGATGCCGGCCCGCGACGGATCCCTAGTCGCCACCCTGCCAACGGCTCAGGTCGCTCTCTTCCAGCATGCGCACGAACGCCTCCGCCACGCGGTTAGTTTCATTGCATCGCTGCACGACGTACACGCCCGAGCGCGGTACGTCGCCATCGAGCGCACGGTACACGCAATCGTCGCGCGCGCAGGCAGCCGAGCGCGGGACGAATCCCACGCCTATGCCTGCCGCCACGAGGCTCGTGATCGCGGGCACTTCCAGCACCCATTGCACGACCTTGGGCGCAAAGCCCGCCTGGATGCAGCTGTCGAACAGCATCCGGGCAAACGCCGACGACTCCGTACGCAGCATGATGAACGGCTCGGCCGCCAGATCCGGCAGCTTGAGGCGCTCCTTCCCGCCAAGGCGGTGCCCCGCGGGCAGCGCCACGACGACGGGATCATTGAACAGCAGTTGGCTGCGCAGCACCGAATCGTTGACCGGCGTGCGCGAGATGCTCAGATCGATGCTGCCGCGGCGCAGTTCCTCCAGTTGATCGGCGGGCCGGGACTCATGCAACACGATCGACACGCCCGCATTCATCTGCATGTACTTGGCGATCAGGCTCGGCAGCGGCCCCTGGAACTGCGAGCCGGACAAGCCGATGTCGATGCGGCCGGCCAGGCCGCTGCCCACGGAACGCGCGCGGTCGCATGCGACGCTCAGGCGGTCCAGGATCGATCGGGTATCGTTCAGGAACACCTCGCCGGCGGGAGTCAGCTGCACACTGCGGCTGGTACGCGTAAAGAGCGGAACGCCGATCTCTTCTTCCAACTGCGCGATCTGAACGCTGAGCGGCGGCTGCGAGATATGCAGCCGCTGCGCGGCCTTGGTAAAGCTGAGTTCCTCGGCCAGGGCCACGAAGTAGCGAAGGTTGCGCAGTTCCATAAACGATATCGCCCTCAACAAGGCATTCCATGCAAGACCAAGACAACATCCGAAGCGGTTTCAACGGCACCCTGACATTCGGCCATCGCCCCGCGCTGCTGATCGTCGATTTCCAGCGCGGCTTCACCGAGCCGGCACTCAGCCCCCTGGCATCGGACTGCGGCGCGGCCGTGCTTGCCACCAACGAGCTGATCGATGCCATGCGCGGCGTGGGCACCGTCATCTTCACGCTGCTCGGCTACCAGCGCAACCTGAGCGACATGGGCGCATGGGGCAGGAAATGCACGTCGCTCGATACGCTCATCCAGGGTACGCCCACCTGCGAGATCGATCCACGCCTTCACTACGACCCCGCGACCGATCTCGTCCTGCGCAAGACCCAGGCTTCCGCCTTCTTCGGCACCCCGCTGTCCGCGCTGCTTGCGGCCCGCCAATGCGATTCCCTCATCGTTGCCGGAGCCACCACCAGCGGTTGCGTACGCGCCAGCGTGGTCGACGCCATGCAGAACGCATTCCCGCCTTTCGTGGTGCAGGAATGCGTGGCCGACCGCTCCGCCGCGCAGCACGCGAGCAACCTGGTCGACATGCAAAGCAAGTACGCGGAAGTTGTCTCGCTGGCGCGGATGCGCCAGATGCTGGAACAGTTGAAATAACCCCCAGCGCCAAACCGCGGCGCCAAACAAAAAACCCCTTGATTTCTCAAGGGGTTTTTCGGCAAATCTGGCGGAAGCGGTGGGATTCGAACCCACGATGCAGTTTTAGCCGCATACTCCCTTAGCAGGGGAGCCCCTTCGGCCACTCGGGCACGCTTCCGAAAGAGCCGGCAGTGTACCACGGTCCGAGGGGGGATCCAGCCGCTGGCGGCCGAAAAAATTGCAGTTTCCCCTGGTACCGGGCACCCCGCGGCACCGCGATTACTGCGCGGCGCCCTGGTCCAGGCCGAACGCCTTGTGCAGCGCACGAACGGCCAGTTCCATGTATTTGTCCTCGATGACCACCGAGGTCTTGATCTCGCTGGTGCTGATCATCTGGATGTTGATGCCCTCTTCCGACAGGGTCCGGAACATCAGGCTGGCGATGCCGGCGTGCGAACGCATGCCGATGCCGACGATGGAGACCTTGCAGACCTTGTCGTCGGACACGACTTCGCGCGCGCCGATGGCTTGGACGACCTTGCCGTTCAGGACGTCCAGCGCCTTCTTGAACTCGCCGCGGTTGACGGTGAAGGAGAAGTCGGTGGTGCCGGCGACGGACTGGTTCTGGACGATCATGTCGACGTCGATGTTGGCGTCGGCGATCGGGCCCAGAATGGAGAAGGCGATGCCGGGCTTGTCCGGCACGGCCACGACCGTGATCTTGGCTTCGTCCCGGCTGAATGCGATGCCGGATACAACGGCGGCTTCCATTTTCTCGTCTTCCTCAAAAGTAATCAGGGTGCCCGACTTCATTTCTTCGTCGAGCGAAATCATCGGATCGGTCAGCGACGACAGCACGCGGGTAGGCACGCGGTACTTGCCGGCGAACTCGACCGAGCGGATCTGCAGGACCTTGGAGCCCAGCGAGGCCATCTCCAGCATTTCCTCGAAGGAAACGACATTCAGGCGCCGGGCCTCGGGCACCACGCGCGGATCGGTCGTATAGACGCCGTCGACGTCGGTGTAGATCAGGCATTCCGCGGCCTTGAGCGCGGCCGCAACGGCCACGGCCGACGTGTCCGAGCCGCCCCGACCCAGGGTGGTGATGTTGCCGGCGTCGTCCATGCCCTGGAACCCGGTGACGATGACCACGCGGCCGGCGTCGAGGTCGGCGCGGACGCGGGTATCGTCGATCGAGGAGATGCGGGCTTTGGTGTAGGCGGAGTCGGTGCGCACCGGAACCTGCCAGCCGGCGTAGCTGCGGGCGTCCACGCCCTGCGCCTTCAGCGCCATGGCCAGGAGCCCGACGCTGACCTGCTCGCCCGTGGAGGCGATCATGTCGAGTTCGCGCGGATCGGGCTGCTCCTGGATTTCCTTGGCCAGGCCGATGAGCCGGTTGGTCTCGCCCGACATGGCCGAGGGGACCACCACGACCTGATGCCCGGCGGCGTGCCATTTGGCCACGCGCCGTGCCACGTTCTTGATGCGCTCGACCGAGCCCATCGACGTACCGCCATACTTGTGAACGATTAGTGCCATTGTCTTGTGTCGCTTAACGCATGCTTGAGCCTGGACTGCCTTGGGGTGGCCGACCAGGTGGCCGACCAGGTAGCCGACCAGATGGCCGGCAAAACCTGTTTCACCAGAGAAAAGGCTAACCATAAATGGTAGCCCAGCTCCGGCAATTCCGCAAAACGGCAGGATTTCAGCCTCTCCCCCCAAGGGAGCCGGGCCTTGGCCGTCAGGACGTCACGGTGGCGCCGGGGTGATCGGGCACCCATTCCAGGCGGATACCCGGGGAGGCCTGCGGCAACCGCGCATCGGCGCCCAGCCCGGCGGCGTAGGCCATGATCTCGCCGCGATACAGGAGCGGTAGGCGTTCGCGCTCCCAGGTGGGGATACCCCGCTCCTGGTAGAGGTTCTTCAGGCTGCGGCTGGGGCTCTGGGCCGTGACCTTCAGCCGTTCGCGGCCCCGGCGCCAGCGCATGATCAAGGCCGTATTGCGCAGCCACTCCGGGGCGATGCCCGACTCCTCGACGGCGAACACCAGTGTGCCGCCCATGGCCTCGAGCCGGATGGCGGATTCGCCGGCCCACTTGAATTCGACACCGGCCGCCTGTACCGCCGGCGGCGCGCTCTCCCTGCTGTCCACGATGACATGATCCCGATAACGACGCACCTGCCTGTCGCCATGGCGCAGCAACAGTTGCCTGTCGTGCGCCGCGTCCTGCAATTGCCTGGCCATTTCCCGCAAGCGGGCCTCCGACGGCGCGGCCATGTCGTGGCCGGCCAGCCAGAGCCGCAGCACCATCGCCCTGCGCGCGGGTGCCAGCCGGCTCAGCCCCGACAGGCGCAGCGCGCTGCCGTAGGGAGGGCGCGGCTCCTGGATCGCGTCCAGGTCGGACTGCGCCACCTCCCTCAGCAAGGCCGCCGCCTCGGCGGACCGGCGCGCGTAGCGGTCCAGGGTCGCGCGGTACCCTGGCCAGTGGCGCTCGATGGCGGGCAGGATTTCCGCGCGCAGGATGCCCCGGGCGTAGCGGGCATCGAGGTTGCTGGGATCCCGGACAGCCTCGAAACCGGTGCGCGCCGAATAGGCGTGCATGAACGCAAGTATCCGACTTCTGGGCACCGCGAGCCAGGGACGAAGGTAACGAATCCCATCCTTGCGCGTTTCACCCGCCATCGCGCCCATGCCATCGGTGCCCGCGCCCCGCAGCAGCCGCAGCAGCACGGTCTCGGCCTGGTCGTCCAGGTGATGGGCAAGCAGGATGGTGTCGATGCCGGCTTCGGCGGCCATCCCGGCCAGGGCGCGGTAGCGGGCGTCGCGCGCCGCGGCCTCGGTGCCGGCCGGATCGGCGGGATCCACCCTCACCCGGCGCACGTCCATCGGCAGGCCCAGGCGGCCCGCCAGGTCGGCCGCCAGCCCGGTCCAGGCATCCGCGTCGGGATGCAGGCCGTGGTGGACGTGGAACAGCCGCATTTCCAGGCCTCGCCGGGCGGCCCACTCGGCGGCCTTCACGGCCAGCGCGGCCGAATCCGGGCCGGCGCTCAAGGCGACGGCGAACCGCTCCGCCACCGGGGGCATGGCATCCAGCGCCCGGTCCAGCAGCTCGGACGCGTGCAGGGCCGCTACGTCCGCGCCGGCGTCAGGACTGGACGGTTTCCTTGAAGCGGCCATAGGCCATGACCCGCTCGAGACGCGTGGTGACCAGATCGCCGGCCTTGACGCCCTGGAACTGGCGCAGCGCGTCGGACAGGGCGCGCCGCAGCAACTGGGCCATGTGCTTGGGGTCGCGATGGGCGCCGCCGACGGGTTCGCTGACGATCTTGTCGATCAGGCCCAGGGCCTTCAGGCGGTGCGCCGTGATGCCCAGCACCTCGGCGGCCTCGGAGGCCTTCTCCTGGCTGCGCCACAAAATGGACGCGCAGCCTTCGGGCGAGATGACCGAGTAGGTGGCGTATTGCAGCATCAGCACGCAATCGGCCACCGCGATGGCCAGCGCCCCGCCCGAGCCGCCTTCGCCGATGATGGTGGTGATGATGGGAACCTGCAGTTCGGCCATCGCATACAGGTTGTGGCCGATGGCCTCGGACTGCCCGCGGGCCTCGGCGTCGATGCCGGGATAGGCTCCCGGGGTGTCGACGAAAGTAAAGACCGGCAGACCGAATTTCTCGGCCAGGCGCATCAGCCGCAGGGCCTTGCGATAGCCCTCGGGCCGCGGCATGCCGAAATTGCGCGCCGCGCGTTCCTTCGTGTCCCGGCCCTTCTGGTGGCCGATGATCATGCAGGGCATGCCGTTGAACCGCGCCATGCCGCCCACGATGGAACGGTCGTCGGCGAACATGCGGTCACCGTGCAGTTCATGGAAATCGGTGAAGATGTCCCGCACGTAGTCCAGCGTATAGGGACGCTGCGGATGACGCGCCACCAGGGCGGTCTGCCACGGCGTCAGCTTGGAATAGATATCCTTGGCCAGCCCCTGGCTTTTCTGCTGCAGCCGGCTGATCTCCTCGGAGATATCGACGGCGGAATCGGCCTGCACGAAGCGCAGTTCCTCGATCTTGCCCTCGAGCTCGGCCAGCGGTTGTTCGAATTCAAGAAATGCATTGCGCATCAGGCCCTCCCAAGGGGCAGCGGACGCCCGGGGCGTCCAACTTCGTTCATCAACAACTCAATCACTCCAAAACCCCACCCACCCGGTGCAGACCCAGGATGCGGTGGATCCGGCTCCGCCGGTCCACCCGCATCGCCCCCTGGGGGGCGCGCGTCAGCGCGTAGGGGGGGGCAAGCTCTTCCAGAGATACCACGTCGCCACCGTACACCACGGCTTCCAGGCCTGGGCCACTTCCCTAGCCTCGAAACGCGACACGGGTTCGCCACTGAAATAGTGCAGCGAAATGGCGCGCAGCAGCCCCGGGTCGTCCAGCGGCAGAATATCCGGCCGCCGCAGATTAAAGATCAGGAACATATCCGCTGTCCAGCGGCCGATGCCACGAATCGCGGTCAATTCGGCGATGACCGCCTCGTCGTCCATCTCGGTCCACAGGTCCGGATGCACCAGGCGCTGCTGGAAATGCGTGGCCAGATCCAGCAGGTATTCGGCCTTGCGCTGCGACAGGCCGGCCTCGCGCAGGCCGGCCAGGCCCAGCTTGCCGACCACCCCGGGGGTGACCCGGCGGCCGCAGGCGGCCAGGCAGCGCTCCCAGGCGGCATCGGCGGCCTTGGTCGAGATCTGCTGGCCGATGATGGCGCGGGCCAGCGTCAGGAAAGGCTCGCCCTGGGTCGCGAGGTGGACCTCGGGATGCTGGGGGATCAGTTTCTTCAGGATGCGGTCGCGCTTGAGCAGGTGCGCGACCGCGGCGTCCCAGTACGGGGGCTTGTCGGTGCCGGCGAAAGAAGCGGCGGGCACGGACCCGCCCGGCTCGGCCGTGGCATGGAGCTTCATGTTCAACATCTGGTGTTCAGCGGTTCGCGGCACTCAGGCTCGACGCCATACGGTCACGCCGCCCGGCTTGTCCTCGAGGACGATGCCATCGGCCAGCAGTTCGGCTCGGATGCGGTCGGCGGCCGCGAAATCCTTGTCCTTCTTGGCCTGCGCCCGTTGGGCGATGCGGGCCTCGATGTCCGCGGCGCCGCCGTCCTGGCCGGCGGTCGTGCCCTGCAGGAAGGCGCGCGGCTCCTGTTGCAGCAGGCCCAGCAGGCCGCCCAGGGCCTTGAGCTGGCCAGCGGTGCGGGGCGAAGCCGTCTTGTTGACCTCGGCGGCCAGGTCGAACAGCACGGCGATGGCTTCGGGGGTATTGAAATCGTCGTCCATGGCGGCCCGGAAGGCCTGCCCGGAAGGGTCGTCCCAGTCGGCGCCCAGCGCGTCGGGTTCGGCATTGCCCAGCGCGGTGTAGAGCCGGGTCAGCGCGGCCCGGGCATCGGCCAGGTTGTCGGCGGCATAGTTCTGGGGACTGCGGTAGTGGCTGCGGACGACGAAATAGCGGACCACTTCGGCGTCGTAATGCTTGAGCGTATCGCGCACGGTGAAGAAGTTGCCGAGCGACTTGGACATTTTCTCGGCATCGACCATGAGCGGGCCGCAGTGCATCCAGGCGTTGGCCAGCGTGCCACCGTAGGCGCCCTCGCTCTGCGCGATCTCGTTCTCGTGGTGGGGAAACTTCAGGTCGGGCCCGCCGCCGTGGATGTCGAGCGGCATGCCCAGCAGTTCGCGGCTCATGGCCGAGCATTCGATGTGCCAGCCCGGACGCCCCGGTCCGTACTCGGACTCCCAGCGGGACTCCGGCGGCTCGGTGGGCTTGGCGGACTTCCAGAGCACGAAGTCCAGCGGATCGCGCTTGGAAGTATCGACCTGCACCCGTTCGCCGGCCCGCAGGTCGTCCAGCGACTTGCCGGAAAGCTTGCCGTAGCCGGGAAACTGGCGCACCGCGTAGTTCACGTCGCCGTCGCCGGCCCGGTAGGCCAGGCCCTTGTCCTCGAGCAGGCGCACGATCTCCAGCATCTTGCCCACGTGTTCGGTGGCGCGCGGCTCGAAATCCGGCGGCTGCACGCCCAGCGCCTTCTCGTCCTCGTGCATGGCATCGATGAAGAAGCCGGTCACCTCGGAAATGCGTTTGCCGGTTTCGACCGCCTTGCGGATGATCTTGTCGTCGATGTCGGTAATATTGCGGACGTAGGTGACCCGATAGCCGCTGGCCCGCAGCCAGCGCTGCACCACGTCGAAGCTGACCAGCATCCGCGCGTGGCCGAGATGGCAATAGTCATACACCGTCATGCCGCAGACATACATGCGCACGCACCCCGGTTCCACCGGCTGAAAAGGTTGCTTGGCACGAACGAGCGTATTGTAGATATGGAGCATGGGGAAGGAAGGACCACCCCCTACGCGCTTCGCGCGCCCCCTCAAGGGGGCGGCACTGGTGGACCGGCGAAGCCGGATCCACTGTGCCCTGGGTCGAGCGTAGGGGGTGCAGGGCGCGTTGCGCCGTGGGCTATTAGAATGGTGATTATATCAATTGGACGGGGCGCCTCCGGCCGTCCCCCTCTCTTCGGGCAGAATCGTTTGACCACGAACCACGTATATTTCCTCCGCCTGCGCCGGGGCGCGGGCCGCGCAGCGGCCCTGGCGGGCGTGCTGGTGCTGGGCGCCGCGCTGGCGCCCGCCCCGCTTCCCGCCCAGACCACGACGGCCACGCCGCCGGTGCTGGCTCCCTCCGCCGATGGCGACCAGGCCATCCCCTGGCTCAGCAACCTGCTCGAGGCCCTCAAGCCCGGTGTCGATACCAGCCTGCCCGAATCGAGCCGCGCCCTGGCGCAGCGGCTCGAGCGCCAACTGGACGAGGGCAAGGCCGCCGAGACCCTGGCCGAGATCGATGACCACCTGGCCGCCGACAAGCAGAAATCGCCCGACGCCACCAACGCTCAACTGCTCTTCCTGAAGGGCCGCGCGCTCAGCCAGTTGGGACGCCGCGACGAGGCCAAGGCGGTCTATCGCGACATGACCGAACGCTTCCCCGAACTGCCCGAGCCCTGGAACAACCTGGCCGCGCAGGAAGTGGCCGACGGCCGGCTGGACCAGGCCAAGGTGGCGTTGGAAATGGCCATCCGCACCGACCCGAACTACGCCGTCGCGCGCGAGAACCTGGGCGATTTGTATATCATGCTGGCGGCGCGCTCGTACGGCACGGCCACCAAGCTGAATCCGCGCGACGCCGGCGCGAGCCAGAAGGAAAGCGAGACCCGCAAACTGCTGGACGCGCCGGCGTCTTCCGAACATCCACCCCGGACACCTCGATGAAACTGCTTTTCTCCAGCCTGGCGCTGGCGGCCGTCCTGGCCTCTCCGGCCGCATTGGCCGCGCCGCAGGTCGCGCTGCAGACCTCCATGGGCCGCATCGTGCTCGAACTGGACGACGCCCGTGCTCCCGGCACCGTCGCCAACTTCCTGCAATACGTGCGCGAGGGCCACTACGACGGCACGGTCTTCCACCGCGTGATCAACGGCTTCATGATCCAGGGCGGCGGCATGACCGCCGACATGAAGGAAAAACCCACGCGTCCCGGCATACGTAACGAAGCCTCAAATGGCTTGAAAAATGCCGCCTATACCGTGAGCATGGCCCGTACGCCCGACCCGCACTCGGCCTCGGCGCAATTCTTCATCAACGTCGCCGACAACGACTTCCTGAACTATCGCGAGCCCACCACCCGAGGCTGGGGCTACGCGGTATTCGGCAAGGTGGTACAGGGCAAGGAAGTGGTCGACAAGATCAAGGCCGTACCCACCGCCACGCGGGGCCAGAACGAAGGCGTCCCGCTCCAACCCATCGTGATCCAAAAAGCTGAGGTCCTGAACAAATGACTACCCGTGTCAACCTGCACACCAACCACGGCCTGATCGGCCTGGAACTGGATGGCGAAAAAGCCCCCAAGACCGTCGAGAACTTCGTCGCCTACGTCAACAGCGGCCACTACGACAACACGATCTTCCATCGCGTCATCAACGGCTTCATGATCCAGGGCGGCGGTTTCGAGCCCGGCATGTCGCAGAAGCCCACCCAGGCCCCGATCGAAAACGAGGCCGCCAACGGCCTGAAGAACGACCGCTACACCGTCGCGATGGCGCGCACCAACGCCCCGCACTCGGCCTCGGCGCAATTCTTCATCAACGTCGCCAACAATGACTTCCTGAACTTCAGCTCGCCCACGCCGCAAGGCTGGGGCTATGCCGTGTTCGGCAAGGTCGTGGAAGGCGCCGACGTGATCGAGAAGATCAAGGGCGTGAAGACCGGCAGCCGCGCCGGCCACCAGGACGTGCCCGTCGAGGACGTCGTCGTCACCAAGGCAGAAGTCGTCCAATAACGCCACGGGCCGGGGCCGGTGGCGAAGCGCCCGCTTCCCGCGCCGGCCGGCAGCCGGCCCGCCCCATCGAGAGTTTCCGTGACCGGCTCCCCTCTTCCCGGGACATCCGCTTCCCATTCCGTCCTGACTTTCTCCAGCTCCGTCTGGCTGGCATCCGATATGCATCTGGGCCCCGACGGGCCCGCCACGCGCGAAGCCTTTCTGGCTTTCCTGCAGGCCGCGGCCGATGGCGCCTGTGCCTTGCTGCTGCCCGGCGACATCTTCGATGCCTGGGTGGGCGATGACGAGATCGATGCCCCCGCGCCGTGGCTGCAAGCGGTCCTGGACGGGCTGCGGGCCGCGTCCGCGCGGATCCCGGTCCACCTCGGGCTGGGCAACCGCGACTTCCTGATGGGCAAGCGCCTGGCCGAAGCCACCGGCACCCGCCTGCTGCCCGAGCCGGTCGTGCTGCGTACCGACGGCGGCGAGTTCCTGCTGTCGCACGGCGATGCCTACTGTACCGACGACGTCGAATACCAGCAGTTCCGCGCCATGGTGCGCAACCCGCAATGGCAGGCGCAGTTCCTGGCCCAGCCGCTGGCGGCCCGCCAGGCCATCGCGCGCCAGATGCGCGAGCGCAGCATGGCCGAGAAGAGCCGCAAGGCGGCCGACATCATGGACGTGAACCAGCAGGCCGTGGAAGCCGCGCTGCGCGCGCACGACGTCACCCGCATGATCCACGGCCACACGCACCGGCCCGGCCGGCAGGTGTTCGAGATGAACGGCCGGCGGAGCGAGCGCTGGGTATTGCAGGACTGGGACCTGGACGATGCGGCCGATCCGCGCGGCGGCTGGCTGGCGATCGACCAGGACGGGCCGGTCTACCACGACATCGCGCTGGACGACTGAAACCGGACCGTGTCCGGCGCCTGGACCGGACGTCTTAGAACAGGCGGCCCGGGCCGGCGGGCACGTGCACCCAGCCGCTCATCAGGCAGCGCGCCGTGCGGGACACGGTGGCACGCTCCAGTCCCCAGCCGTTCCCGTTGCTGACCACGGTTGCCCAGGCGGCCTGCACCCCGCTGGCATGGCCGATCCGGGTCGCCACGCCGGGCAGCGTGCGCGCCACCTGCGACACCACCGACCCGGGTACGGCGGCGGCCACCGCCAGCGAAATCGCGCTGCGGGTCCCGAAGCCGCGCTGCATGCGCCCTTCCGCCATGCTCCGCGCCAGCACGTCGATGCTGTCGCGCGAGACGTCGCCGCCCCCCGCGCTCTTGTACGACATGGGCGGCGCCACCCAGACCAGCCGGGGCAGCGCCGCGCCCGGCTTCTCGGCGCGCGCGCGGGACATCAGGCCCATGGCGACCGCCCCCGCCATCCGCACGGACTCCAGCCGGGCCAGCGTTTTGGCGTCGCGGTTGAAGGTGTCCGGCTTCTCGCGGCCATTGAGCCCGAGGTCCGAGGCGCGCGCGAAGATGGTCGCCTCGTCGGTCCGGACCAGGCTGACCGGCAGCGACGCCATGCCTTCGACGTCCAGCATGTCCTGCACACGCCCCGTCGGAAGCAGGCTGGCCACGCCATCGTCGATGAAGTCCAGCCGCACCTCGGCGGCCGGAAATGGCACGCCGTCCTCGGTAAAGACGCCGTCTTCCAGCACTTCCCCGCCGCGGACCTCGACATGGGCCGCCAGCCACCGCCCGGGATGCGGCTGCCAGATGCGCACCACCGTCGTACCCTCGCGGGCCGGGACCAGCCCCTGCTGGATGGCGTACGGCCCCACGGCCACCGCCAGGCTGCCACCATTGGCGGACCAGTCGATGACCGGACGATCGATGGCGACCTGCCCGCAGCGGTATTCCACGTCGCAGTCGTCGCGGCTGGAAGCGTCCACCACCACCACCTTGCTGGTGGATGGGCTGGCTCCGCCCATGCCGTCGGTCTGGCGGGAATACGGATCGGGACTGCCCAGCACCCGCAGCAGCACGCGGTCGCGCTGTTCGGGGTCGCGGGGCAGGTCCCGTGCATTGAAGAACACGCCCTTGCTGGTTCCCCCGCGCATATAGACGGCGGGGATCTTAAGAACTGCCATCGGAAATCTTTCGGGATTGCGCGATCATCGCGGTGCATACCCCCCGCAACAGGTCGGTTTCCTCGCGGCTCAGGCCGGAACGAGCGAAAAGGTGACGCATACGCGGCATCAGCTTCTTGGGATGCCTGGGATCCAGGTAGCCGACGGCGATCAGGGCCTGTTCCCAATGGGCCAGCAGGGCCTCGACCGCCTCGCCCGAGGCCGGCTCGGCGCGGGGGCCGGCCACCGCCAGCGCCTCCGCCCCCAGCAGCGCGTAGCGCAGCTCGTAGGCGGCCAGTTGCAGCGCCTGCGCCACATTGAGCGACGAATACTCGGGGTTGGCCGGGATATGGCAGATCCGGTGGCACATGCCCACCTGCTCGTTGGTCAGGCCCGAGCGCTCGGTACCCAGGACGACCGCCGCCTGGACCTCGCCCTGCCCGTCCGGGCTGCCGGCCAGATGCTCGCGCACCAGCTCGGCGGCCTGCCGCATGTCGCAGGCCGGCGGGCCGAGGTCGCGGTGGCGGGCGGTCATCGCGAACGCCATGGTCACGGGGGCCAGGGCCTCCTCCAGGGTGCCGCAGACGCGCGCGGACGCCAGCACGTCGATGGCGCCGCTGGCCAGCGCGACCGCGTCCGGATGGGCCGGCGTATCGGGAATTCGCGGGTTGACCAGCACCAGGCGGGCGAACCCCATGGTCTTGATCGCCCGTGCCGCGGACCCCACATTTCCGGGGTGGCTGGGTTCGACCATGACGAAACTGACTCGGGAAAGCATGTGTCCTTTAAACTAGAGGGGTTTCACCAATTCCCAGCCCTTATCGGCTCTCTTATGCATCCCATGCTCAACACCGCCGTCAAGGCGGCCAGGCGCGCCGGCGCCATCATCAATCGCGCCAGCCTGGACCTGGATCTGGTCAAGGTGTCTCAGAAGGGACCGGGCGATTTCGTCACCGAAGTCGACAAAGCTGCGGAAGCGGCCATTGTTGAGATTTTGAAGACGGCCTACCCCGACCACGGAATTCTAGCCGAAGAGTCCGGCGAAGCCCTGGGCGCCGCCGATGCCAACGGCCAGCAGGAAAACCTCTGGATCATCGATCCGCTGGACGGCACGACCAACTTCATCCACGGCATGCCGGTATACGCGGTCTCGATCGCGCTGATGCAGCGCGGCCAGGTCACCCAGTCCTGCATCTTCGATCCGTCGCGCAACGAGCTGTTCACCGCCACCCGCGGCGCCGGTGCGTTCCTGAACGACCGGCGCATCCGCGTCTCGCGCCGCACCCGCATGCCCGAGACCCTGATCGGCACGAGCTTCGCCCCGGATCCCAGCGGCAAGCGCCTGGCCCTGTGGACCAAGACCTTCGGCCAGATCTCGGCCACCACCTCGGGCGTGCGCCGCCAGGGGTCGTCGGTGCTGGACCTGGCCAACGTCGCCGCCGGCCGGCTCGACGGCTACTACGGCTGCGGCCTGAAGCCCTGGGACCTGGCCGCGGGCAGCCTGCTGATCCTCGAAGCGGGCGGCCTGATCGGCGATTTCGACGGCGAACAGGGCTGGATGCAGAACGGCGAAGTCGTCGCCGCCACGCCCAAGGTCTTCCCCCAGCTCCTGTCCCTCCTGGAACCACTCAAGGAAGCAAGGGGCTGAAACACCTCCCGCCTGACCACCCCGCCGCCGGTTCTACAATGGCACCGGCCTCGCGGGGGCCCCGCCGGACCGGCTCCGACCGTTCCGGACTCCCCAGCCGCCACCCGCGCCCATCCACCTCGTCCGCCCGCGGACGCCGACACTCATGACCGAAAACACGCTTTACCTGATCAAAGCCTTCTTCCTCGGCATCATCGAGGGCCTGACGGAGTTCCTGCCCGTTTCCAGCACCGGACACCTGATCCTGGTGGGCGACTGGATCCATTTCTTCTCCGGGGACGCCAAGGTATTCGAAGTCGTCATCCAGTTCGGCGCCATCCTGGCGGTCATCTGGATCTTCCGCGAAAAGGTCGCCCACATCCTGGGCGGCATCCTGACCGGCGACAAGTTCTCGCTGAAGTTCGCCCGCAACATCATCATCGCCTTCCTGCCCGCCGCCATCGTCGGCGTGACCTTCCTGAAAGAGATCAAGACGGTGCTGTTCACCCCCGGGGTGGTCGCGACGACCCTGATCATCGGCGGCTTCATCATCCTGTTCGTCGAGCGCAAGCCTCAGGGCGAGGTCAAGACCCAGAACATCAGCGAGATCACCGGATTCCAGGCGCTGATGGTGGGCCTGGCCCAATGCCTGGCCATGATCCCCGGCACCTCGCGCTCGGGCGCCACCATCATCGGCGGCATGGCCGCCGGCCTCAAGCGCACCACCGCCACCGAATTCTCGTTCTTCCTGGCCATGCCCACGATGCTGGCCGCCTCGGTCTACGACGCCTGGAAGAACCACGAATCGCTGACCAGCAACGACGTCACCGCCATCGGCATCGGCTTCCTGGCGGCCTTCGCCGCCGCGCTGGTGGTGGTCCGGGCACTGATGCGCTTCGTCGCCAACCACTCGTACCGCGTGTTCGGCTGGTATCGTATCGCCCTCGGCGCGGTGATCATCGTCTGGATGAGCATCTGATCCCCCCTACGCGCTTACGCGCGCCCCCCAGGGGGCGATGCGGGTGGACCGGCAAAGCCGGATCCACCGCATCCTGGGTCCTCGGACGCTGTCTCGGGGCAAGGCGCTTGTCATGGAATACAGTAACGGTATGGTTACCATCAAGAACCGGGTAGTCGTTCCCCTCGAAGAGGGGGGGATTCCGCCGGAATTCATTACCTTCAACGGCTTCACGGAAGAACACGTGGCCATCGTGTTTCCGCAGCTCAAGCCGGGTGGTACGCCGCCGCTGGTGCGGGTGCATTCGGAGTGCCTGACGGGCGACGTGTTCGGATCGCAGTTGTGCGATTGCGGCCCGCAGCTGCACGAGGCGCTGTCGTGCTTCTCGCGCGAGGGCGGGATCCTGCTGTACCTGCGGCAGGAGGGACGCGGCATCGGGTTGTATGCCAAGCTGTCGGCCTACGCCCTGCAGAAGAAGGGCCTGGACACGTTCGAGGCCAACCGGCACCTGAACCTGCCCGAGGACGCCCGCAGCTTCGAGCCCGCGGCGCAGATGCTCCGGGCGCTGGGCGTGGCGCGCATCCGGCTGCTGACCAACAATCCCGACAAGGCCAGCCAGCTCGAAGAGCACGGCATCGACATCGAGAGCATCATTCCCACCGGGGTCTACCTGAACCCCAACAACCGCCGCTACCTCGAAGCCAAGGTACGCCACAAGCAGCACACCATTCCCCTATAGGGCGGCGCCATGGCCCAAGCGGACCTGCAGCACCACCTGATCAATGCATGGTCCGTCGGCTGGGCGCTCTACATCGCCAGCGTCACGGTGTGGATCGTGCTGCAGAAGCGCCCGCCCCTGTCGACGGTGCTGTGGATACTGGTGCTGGCCCAGCTGCCCTACATCGGCTATGCCGTCTATTACTTCTTCGGCCCCCAGCGCCTGAAGCGGCGGCGCCTGAAAAGGCTGCGCAGCCGCCTGCTGATCGCCAGCCAGACCGAACGCGCCCTGCTGCGCGAACACGACCACGACACTCCGCCGCCGGTGGCGCGCATGGCGGCGCTGGCCCGCACCACCAGCGACATCCCGCTGTCCTCGGCCACCGACGTACGCCTGCTGGTGGGAGGCGAACAGACCTACGATGCCTTCATGGAGGCCATCGCCGCGGCGCGCCACCACGTGCATCTGGAGTTCTACATTTTCAAACCGGACCGCATCGGCACCGCCATCCGCGACCAGCTGGTCGAGAAGGCGCGCCAGGGCGTCACGGTGCGCCTGCTGGTGGACGCGCTGGGCTCGGACCGCCTGGGCCGGCGCTTCCTGGCGCCGCTGCGCGAGGCCGGCGCACAGGTGGGCTTCTTCCACAACGTCCGCATCGGCCGCCGCTGGCGGCCCGTCACGAACTACCGCAATCATCGCAAGATCCTGATCTGCGACGGCGAGATCGGCTTCACGGGCGGGCTGAACGTGACCGACGACGAAGATGAACGCGTGCGTCCCGACGCCTATCACGACGTGCACCTGCGCGTGGAAGGCGGTGCCGTGCGCTGGCTGCAGATGGTGTTCCTGGAAGACTGGGCCTACACCACCGGGCAGCGCACCGACGACTGCGAGCTCGACGCGCTGCTGCCCGAGATGCCGGGCGGTTCGCATCAATTGCAGATCCTCACGTCCGGCCCGGACGATCCGCGCCAGTCCATCCACCGCACCCTGGTGGCAGCCATCAACGCGGCGACCGAGCGGGTGTGGCTGACCACGGCCTATTTCGTTCCCAGCGAGGCGGCGCTGATGAGCCTGACCAGCGCCGCGCACAAGGGCGTGGACGTGCGCCTGCTGGTGCCCCGGCGCAGCGACTCGCTGGTGGTGACCGCGGCCTCGCGCTCGTATTTCGACGAGCTGCTGGAGGCAGGCGTCAAGGTCTGGGAATACCGGGACCGCATGCTGCACTCCAAGACCCTGCTGGTGGACGACACTTATTCGTTCATCGGCACGGCCAACTTCGACAACCGCAGCTTCGATCTCAATTTCGAGGTCACCGCCCTGGTCTACGGCGAGGACATGGCCCGCCAGTTGGGCAGGCAATTCGAACTCGACCTGCGCCATGCGGCCCGTGTCCCCAAGGACAGGCCGTCGCCTTTCGTCCGCCGCCTGTTCGACGCTTCGGCGCGGCTGTTTTCGCCGATGCTGTAGCAACCCTGCTCAGTACCCCGCCTCCTTTTGGTGGCGCACGGCCAGGATCGTGACGGTATCGCCATCGAGGCGATACCGGGCCACGTAACCGCTATCACCGAAGTCGATGGGCCATTCGCGATATTGCTCGGGCAGATCCTCGATCAGGCGCCCCATTCGCGCGTGAACGCCAAGGGCATGGAGACCTTGCCTGATCGCTTCGCCAGCGCGTTGCTCCGCCCCAGGGCTTTTGGCGCGCAGGAAATCGCGCAGCCGCACCATATCCCGGACGGCGGCCGGCGCAAAGATCACTTGCGGCATTCAGGTGCGGGCGACTCGTTTTCCGTGCCCCAACTGGCCAGCCATTGATCCACTTCTTCGGCGGTCGCGTAATGGCCTGTGGCCCGGAACTCCTCCCATGCCTTGCGCGTGTCCTGGTTCAATTCCTCGCGCTTTTCCTCCCGCGCAACGTACTGCGCGATGGCTTCGCGCATGATCCAGTGGGGCGTACGCCGACGGCTTTCCGCCAAATTCTGCACCCGCCCTTTCAATTCATCATCAAGCTTGATCGACGTCGCAGTTACCATGCGCAGCTCCCATGATTCGACTTTGCAGTAAAAGGTATTACCTTGAACTACTATATAGCTGTTTGCCATGGGTGTCCATGTGCCGCCGCCGCTCAGTGTTTGCTGACCAGCGTCCCGGACAGCCAGTTCTCGGCCATGTCCACGTCGCGCAGCAGCACGGCAAACACGTCGTCGTCGATCAGGCGCGCGTCGCGCAGCCGGTACAGCTCGGTGCGCTGAGCGTAGATCGCGGCCATGCGCAGGTCGCGTTCGAAATTGCGATGCTGGTTGGCCCGCAGGGCGATCTCGGCCGTGTCGCTCTCGGCATCGACGCGGTTGCGGTAGATCTGGGCCAGCATGGCGGCGATGTCGGCCAGCATGGCCTTGGCGTCGTCGTCGGCCAGTTCCTTGTCCATGCGGGCCTGCGCCTGCTCCAGGCCGGCCTGCGCGGCCATCGCCAGGTGCAGCCGCGCTTCGCGTTCTTCCTTTTCCTTCATGGTCTCGACCGGGGTCGGGACCCTGGGCAGCACCAGCGGCAGCAATGAGCTGCCCAGCAGCAGCGAGCACAGGATCACGCCCGTCGCCAGGAAGATCAGCAGATCGCGGCCGGGGAACGGCACGCCGGTGGAGATTTCCAGGGGCACCGTCAGCACGCCCGCCATCGTGATCGAGCCGCGCACCCCGGACAGCGAAGTGGTCAGGATCACCCAGGTGTTGACCCGGCGCACCGGCGAGCCCTGCAACAGCATGCGGAAGCTCTTCAGATGGTAGGTGACCCACACCCACAGGAAACGCAGCGCGATCAACGCCACCGTGATCGCCACCACATAGGCGAACAGGTGCCACACCGGCACGTTGCCCGCCTCTCTCGCGTCGGCGTGGGCCAGCCCGATGACGCTGGGCAGCTGCAATCCCAACAGGATGAAGGTCATGCCGTTGAACACGAACTCCAGCATGGACCAGACGCTGTTGCTTTGCAGCCGCATGGCCGACGAGCCCTGCCCGGATTCGGTATAGGTCATGGCGACGCCCGCCGCGACGGCGGACAGGATGCCGGACACGCCGAAATGCTCGGCCACCAGGTAGGCCGCGAACGGCGTCAGCATCAGCAGCACGACCTGGATGGCCGGCTCGTCGTCGGTCCAGCGGGCCACCATCCTGCGGCCCAGGCTCAGCAGCCATGCCAGGGCGCCGCCCACGGCCAGGCCGCCCAGGGCGATGACGAGGAAACTCAGGCTGGCCTGCCACAGCGAGAACGAACCGGTCAGGATCGCCGCGATCGCGAACTTGAAGGCCACCAGGCCCGAGGCATCGTTCATCAGGCTTTCGCCTTCCAGCACATGCTGCAGCTTGGTAGGGAGCCGGTTCTTGCCGACGATGGCCGATACCGCCACGGCGTCGGTGGGGGACAGCACCGCGCCCAGCGCGAAGGCGACGGGCAGCGAGATCGCGGGGATGAGCCAGTGGATGAAATAGCCCACGCCGACCACGGTGAAGATCACCAGGCCCAGCGCCAGGGCGAGAATGGGGCCGCGCAACTGGTACAACTGGCGCTTGGGTATGCGCCAGCCATCGGCGAACAGCAGCGGCGGGATGAACAGCAGCAGAAACAGCTCGGGATCGAACCTCACCTTCAGGCCGAAGGCCGGCGCCGCCAACAGCGCGCCGATGGCGATCTGGAACAGGGGCAAAGGCAGCCGTATCGGAGAAAGCCTGGACACCACCCCCGACATCGCCACTGCCAGCAGCAGCATCAGTACGGTAAAGACGATTTGCATGGAAACGCGGCCTGGCGAGGAAAAACCGTCGTCAAGCCTACCACCAAACCGGGCCGGCCCAGCCCCTGGCTACTTGCCCAGCAGGCCAGCCTGGTAGGCCGCCACGAACTCGCCGAAGTCGCCCGTCTGCACGCGCTCCAGTTCGCGCTGCTCGGCCAGGGACCGGTCGGCCAGCGCGCGGAAACCGGCCAGTTGCTCGCCGGTGCAGGGCTGGGCACGGAAGTGCTCCGCATGCCGGCGGCTGGTTTCCAGCATGAAGGACTGGAACGTCATCCCGCTGGCGCGCAGGGCTTCGAGCACGCGGGCCGACGGCGTCAGCTCGGGCGCCTCGACCTTGGTGCGCTGCGCGGCCACCGAGGCGGCATAGCCGGTCTCGCCATGGACCCGATCGAGCAGGTCGGCACAGGCGGCGATGCGATCGAGCAGTTCGCCGGCCCAGGCGCGCAAGCCGATCTCCTTGCCGTCGCGGTTCAGGGTCAGGCCGGGCTGGCGGCCCTGCTTGACCACGGTCAGGAAGTTGTTGGCGCTGAGCCGGCAATGTCCGCCGTCGCCGAACAGCGGGCTTTCCTGCAGCGTGCAATACAGCAGGAAGGCATCCAGGAACCGGCTGGTCGTTTCGTCCATGCCCACGGGCAGGAACGGATCGATATCCATGCAGCGCACCTCGACGTACTGCACGCCGCGCTCGGCCAGCGCGCGCAGGGGCCGCTCGCCGCTGCGCGCGACGCGCTTGGGCCGGATGCTCGAATAATATTCGTTCTCGATCTGCAGGATGTTGGTGTTGAGCTGCACCCATTCGCCGTCGCGGACCGTGCCGATCTTCTCGTATTCGGACCAGGGCGTGCTGACTGCTTCGTACAGGCGCGCGACGTAGGTCGACAGGTCGTTGTAGCAAGGCTTCAGGGCAGCCTGGGCCTTGTTCTGGTAGCCCAGGTCGCTCATGCGCAGGCTGGTGGCATGGGGCAGGTACAGCGTCTGCTCGTCCAGCTGTTCGAGCCGATGCGGCCGGCCCTGCAGGAAATCGACCGCCAGCGCGGGCGAGGCGCCGAACAGGTACATCAGCAGCCAGCTGTAGCGGTTGAAGTTGCGGATCAGCCCGACGTAGCGGGCCGACTGGCGGTCCTTCTCCGAGAGGCCGGCGGGTTCGCCGGCATCGGCCAGCAGCGGCCAGAGTTCCTCGGAGAACGAGAAATTGAAGTGGATGCCGGCGATGCACTGCATGGCCTTGCCGTAGCGATAGGCCAGGCCACGCCGGTACACGTGCTTGAGCATGCCAATGTTGGACGTCCCGAACCACGCGATGGGAATGTCCTTCTCCGGCGGCAACCCGCACGGCATGGACTGGTTCCACAGTAGTTCGCCGTCCAGCTCGCCATAGACGAAACGATGGATGTCGCGCAGCTCGCCCAGCAGCGACTCGTGGCTGGCATGGGTGCCCGTGATCAACTCGATCAGGGCTTCCGAATAGTCCGTGGTGATGCTGGGATGCGTCAGCGCCGCGCCCAGGGCGGCCGGATGCGGGGTCATCGCCAGGTGCCCCTGGGGGTCGACGCGCAGGCTTTCTCGTTCTATGCCATGAAGCCTGCGGGCCAGCACGGCGCGATGCGCGGGCTGGTCCAGCAACGCCAGGCGGCGGTCTAGCAGATCACTCACGGATGTCCTTGAATTCGTACGGCCTCGCATGGCCGCGGCCGGCATGGGCGTGTTTATATCCCAATTGCCGCCCACGCGCCTACGCGGCAGGGCGGCACATTATAGGTGTGGGGCCGCATGCCCCTGGAATTCCCTTACAGGCTTGCGTTCTTTTCGGGACTCGCCCCGGCCAAGCATACTCCGGCCGTCCCCCTGCCCCGTCCGCCCCGGGAAAATTGCCCCGCGCGCCGGCGGTCTGGGCCACAATCACGCTTTCCACCGCCCACGGAATGCGTCGATGCCGCTCTCGTTCAGCCCCAATCCCGTACGCGGCAGCCGTGCCATGGCCGTCGCTCCGCACGCACTGGCCTCGCAAAGCGCGCTGGCCGTCATGCGCGAAGGCGGCAATGCCGTCGAGGCCATGATCGCGGCGGCCGCCACCATCGCGGTGGTATACCCGCACATGAACAGCCTGGGCGGGGACGGATTCTGGCTGATCAGCCGCCCGGGCCGGCCGCCGCTGGCGCTGGAAGCCTGCGGCGCGGCGGCCGCCGCCGCGGATATCGCCTCGTACCGCGACCGCGGCCTGGACACGATTCCGTTCCGCGGCGGCCTGGCGGCCAACACCGTGGCCGGCACGGTATCGGGCTGGAACGCCGCCCACGAATGGTCGCGCCGCGAACTCGGCGGCCGCCTGCCGCTGTCGCGCCTCTTGGCCGATGCCGTCGACTATGCCCGCCACGGCATGCCGGTCACCGCCAGCCAGGCCGCGTGCACCCAGGCCAAGCGCGAGGAGCTGTCGTCCATTCCCGGATTCGCCGATACCTTTCTTCCCGGCGGACAGGCACCGGCCACGGGCTCGCTGTTCCGCCAGCCCCGGCTGGCCGATACCCTGGAACACCTGGCGCGCAGCGGCCTGGACGACTTCTACCGGGGCGCGCTGGCCGAGACTTTGGCCCGCGACCTGGCTGCCGTCGGCAGCCCGCTTGCCGCGGCCGACCTGGCCGCGCACCAGCCCGTCTGGAAGACGGCACTGGTGCTGGAACACAGCCTCGGCAAGGTCTACAACGTGCCGCCGCCCACCCAGGGTCTGGTGTCGCTGTTGATCCTGGGCCAGTTGGACCGCCGCCTGCCCCGGGACCTGGACCCCGCCGGCGCCGACTACGTCCATCTTTGCGTCGAAGCAACCAAGCTGGCCTTCGGCGTGCGCGACGCCCACATCACCGACCCGGCGCACATGGACGTCGATCCGCAGTCCCTGCTCGCGCCCCGGGAGCTGGACGCCATGGCCGCCCGCATCTCCACGGAACAGGCCGCTCCCTGGGGCAAGGGCAAGGGACCGGCCGACACGATATGGATGGGCGCGGTCGATGCCGACGGTGTCGCGGTCAGCTTCATCCAGAGCATCTATCATGAGTTCGGCAGCGGCGTCGTGCTGTCCGGATCGGGCGTCAACTGGCAGAACCGGGGATGCAGCTTTTCGCTCGACCCGCGCTCGCGCAATCCGCTGATGCCCGGCCGCAAGCCTTTCCACACGTTGAATCCCGCCATGGCCCACCTGGCCGACGGCCGCACGCTGGTCTACGGCAACATGGGCGGCGACGGCCAGCCCCAGTCGCAAAGCGCCGTCTTCACCCGCATCGCGCACTACGGCATGAATCCCCAGGCCGCGGTGGACGCGCCTCGCTGGCTGCTCGGCCGTACCTGGGGCCAATCGTCGGACACCCTGAAGCTGGAATCGCGCTTCGGCGCCGCCACGGCCGATGCCCTGCGGGCGCGTGGGCACGAGGTCGAGATGCTGCGCTCCTACGACGAGACCATGGGCCATGCCGGCGCGATCCTGCGGCATGCCGACGGCACGCTGGAGGGCGGCGCCGATCCGCGCAGCGACGGATCCGTCGCCTCATGGTAGAGGCGGGGCCGATTACCAACGGACAAGATTCCACGTAAAACCTTACACAGCGTGGCCGCGAAGCCGACTAGATTGAAAGACGTGGTGTTTTCGATCTACGAGGAGCACGCGATGAAGCATACCGATTACGCGGCGCAGCCCCCCTGCGGGGGCCGCATTTCTTCCGGGGGCGGCCCCAGGGTGAAACATTTCGTCCTGGCCATCGGGCTGGCCGGCTGCTGCGCCGCGGCATACGCCCAGCAGGCCCCGACGCGGGACCAGGCCACCCAGGCCTTGCAGAACGCCATGCAAAGGGAAATCCAGTCCATGAACAACCAGCAGGGCTTCGACAGCCCCTCGGCAACCAGCATGACCCGCTCGCTGGAGGTCAAGGCCCTGGACAACTGCAGCGCGGCGGGCGCCCAGAGCGTGACCTGCGACGTCACGACCAGCGCCGACGTCAAGGGCAATCGCCGCGAGGGCACCCACCGCTACGAGTTCTACCAGCAGGGTGGACGCTGGGAGGCACGGCTTCCGGCCTCGTGACGGCGCCTGTCGTTGCCCGATGAAGACCGGCGTGGCCGGCACGCCTTGCGCGTGCCGGCCACGTTTGCGTTCAGCGCTTGCGGGTCCCCGCCAGCAGGGCGTTGAGCAGGATGGCGCCGAAGGTGGCGGTACCGATGCCGCCCAGCGCGAAGCCGCCGAAGTGCAGGGTGAAATCGCCCGTGCCCAGCACCAGCGTGACCGCGGCCACGATGAGGTTGCGGTTGTCGGAGAAATCGACCCGGTTCTCGACCCAGATCCGCGCGCCGGCGACGGCGATCAGGCCGAACACCACGATGGAGACGCCGCCCAGCACCGGTCCGGGAATGGTCTGGATGACCGCGCCGAACTTGGGCGAGAATCCCAGCAGGATGGCGATCAGCGCGGCGATGACGAACACCAGCGTCGAGTAGATGCGGGTGACGGCCATGACGCCGATATTCTCGGCGTAGGTGGTCAGGCCGGTACCGCCCACGCTGCCCGACAGCACGGTCGCGACGCCGTCGCCGACGAAGGCGCGGCCCACGTAGCGGTCCATGTTGTAGCCCGTCATGGCGCTGACCGCCTTCAGGTGGCCCAGGTTCTCGGCCACCAGGATCACCGCCACCGGCGCGATCAGGATCATGGCGTCCAGCTTGAACACCGGCGCCGTGAAGTTGGGCAGCCCGAACCACGCGGCCTGCGCGACCAGCGTGAAATCGATGGGCTTGCCCAGCCCCATGCCGTTGGTCAGCAGCGCGTAGAGCACATAGGCGAGCAGCAGGCCGGCCAGGATCAGCAGGCGCTGCAGCATCCCGCGCGTGAAGACCGCGACGACCCCCACGCACAGTACCGTCGCCAGCGCCATCCAGGCGTCGAAGGTGTTGGCGGTGACGCCCTTGACCGCGATCGGCGCCAGGTTCAGGCCGATGACGGCCACCACCGCGCCCGTGACCACGGGCGGCATGAAGCGCTCGATCCAGCCCGAGCCGGAGGCCATCACCACCAGCCCGATCAGCGCGTAGACGACACCGCAGGCGATGATGCCGCCCAGCGCCACGGCGATGTTGCCATTCAGCCCGGAACCCCCGTATCCGGTCACCGCGATCACCAGCCCGATGAAGGCGAAGCTGGATCCCAGGTAGCTGGGCACCCTGCCCCCGACCACCAGGAAGAACAGCAGCGTGCCGATGCCCGACATGAAGATCGCCAGGTTGGGGTCGAAACCCATCAAGAGCGGCGCAAGCACCGTGGAGCCGAACATCGCGACCACGTGCTGCACGCCCATGGCCAGCATCTGCGGCCACGGCAGACGCTCGTCGGGCGCGATGACGCGCCCTGCCTCCAGGCTGCCTGGCTGTTCGCGCCAGGCCGGAAAGTAAGAACCCGCCATAGATACACTCCCTCGCTTTATTTTGATTTCGCCCACATGGAGCAGCGCAAGTGTAGAGGTTCCCCCCGCCCGGCGGATAGTCGGAGGCCAACGCGGGATCAGGCGTGCATCAGGGCGACCGGGAAGGCGGCCAGCGCGTCGGCCACGCGCACCGTTCCGTCGGCCACGGTGCAGGAGCGGCCGTCCAGGGCATTGCGCAGGGTACCGTCGCGCACAAGGCCGGACAGGTCGATGAACGTGTCGCCCCAGGCCCGGGGCGGTACGTGGGGGACGGGTGAAGGGCCGGAGGCCAGCACCAGCGCCGAGGCGTGCAGAGGCACGACGACCACGGCGTAGCGGTCGTCGTGGCGGCGCGCGAAGGCCAGCACGGCATCCTGGGCGTCGCCGCGCGCCGCAAGCGGCAGGTAGTCGCCGCGCCGGAACAGCTCGGGATCCCGCTGGCGTAGCGCCAGGGCGCGCCGAATCAACTGGAACTTGATGTGGCCGTCGCGCCAGCCCTCCACCAGCGCGGCGGCGTCGGTATCGTCCTCCAGCGCGGCGCGGCGGCGGCCATAGTCCACCGGCCGGCGGTTGTCCGGATCGACCAGACTGAAATCCCAGAACTCCGTGCCCTGGTAGAGGTCGGGCACGCCCGGCGCGGCCAGCCGCAGCAGGGTCTGGGCCAGGCCGTTCAGGGCGCCCGCGGCGCCGGCGCGCGCCACGAAAGCCGACAACTCCAGCAGGCTGCGGCCGTTGCGGCGGGGATCGAGCACGGCGCGCAGGAAAGCGTCGCAGGCCTGTTCGTATTCGTCGGCCGGCGCCACCCAACTGGAACGCAGCTTGGCCTCGCGCAGGGACTTGGTCTGCCACTCCCCCACCCGGTCCGCCAGCGCCGCGATGCCGGCCTCGTCGACGATGGCAAGATCCAGGGGCCAGGCTCCGAACAGCGTCTGATACAGCATGTATTCGTCCGCCCGCGCGGGACGCGGCCCTTCGCGCGCCTTGAAGGCCTCGTGGCGGCGCATCCATGCCTCCACCAGCCGCAGCCATTCGTCGCCGAGTTCGCTCAGTGCCGCCAGGCGCGCCCGGGCATCCTCGCCGCGTTTGTGGTCATGGGTGGCGGTGGCCAGCATCGCGTCAGGAAAGCGGGCGACCCGCGCCAGCACCTTGCGATGGAAGCCTTCGGCATCCAGCGCGAACACGCCGGGGTCGGAGCCGACTTCGTTGCGCGACAGCAGCCGTCCGTAGCGATAGAAACCGGTGTCCTCCACCGACTTGGCCGCCAGCGGCGCCGTCAATTGCTGGAACCGGCGCACCGCCTCGCGGCGCCAGGCCCGCAGCGCCGGCGTGGCCGGTGCGTCCGGGACCTGCCCCAGCCAGTGCGCCAGCAGTTCCAGCAGCCCATGGTCGGCGCGCCGCAGGGCCTGCCGCGCGCCCTTGCAGGCGATGCCCATGGCCACGTCGTCGGCCGCCAGGGGCGTCTCGCCCCCCACGTAGGTCCGGTACACCGGAAAATGCACCAGCAGCTCGGTCAGCACCCGGCGGATGGCCGGCGCCCCCCAGTCGCGGGTGGCGAGATCGGCGCGCGCGATGCAGTGCAGCGCGCGGACCAGCGCGTCGCACTCGCCGGCGAAGCTCTGCGCGACCAGCCGGCGCCGCACGTCCAGCACCAGGGCGCGAAAACCGCGAGCCTCTCCCGAGACGGCCTCCCATTGCGCCGTCAATCGGGCTTCGCCGTCGGAATGGTGCAACAGCGCGCCCACGTCGTTCATGAAGTCGTAGCCGGTGGTCCCATGCACGCGCCAACTCGCGGGCAGCGGTTCGTCGGATGCCAGGATCTTCTCGACCACGATGTAGGGCGCGTCGCGCGGGCAGCCCGGCGGCCTGTCGGCATCAAGGGCGGCCAGGTTCTCGCGCAGGTAGCGGCAATAGGCCTCGGGATCGGCCAGGCCGTCGATATGATCGACACGCACGCCATCGATCAGGCCTTCGGCGTACAGGCGGAACGGCAGCGCATGGATGGCCTCGCGCGTGTCCTCTCTTTCCGCGCGCACGCCGATCAGGTCGCTGACTTCGAAGAAGCGCCGCCAGTTGATTTCCTCGGCCGCCGTGCGCCACCAAGCCAGCCGGTAGTGCTGGCGCTCGAGCAGCGCATGCAGCCGCGCCCTGCCCTCGGGCCGCGCGGCGTCGTAGGCCTCGGGCGGCTGGGCCGCGATCTCGGCCGCGCAGTCGGGAGTGATCGGGAAGCGTGCGTCGAAATAGGCGATGACGGATTCGCCCGTCTCCTCATCGGGCTGCACCGACAGATGGCCGCCAGCCAGGACCTGGCCGTACTGGTCGCCCAGGAAGGGGGCCAGCACCTTGCCGCATAGCGCCGGGTCGGCGGGTTCCCAGTCGATATCGAAAAATTCCGCATAGGGGCTGGCGCGCCCGAGCTTGAGCACGCTCCACCACCAGGCGTTGTCCCGTCCCACCCCCATGTGATTGGGCACGATGTCCACGATCAACCCCATGCTGTGGTCACGCAGCCGCGCCACCAGCTCGCGCAAGCCGTTCTCGCCGCCCAGCTCCGGACTCACGCAGCCATAGTCCACGGTGTCGTAGCCGTGCATGGACCCCGGCCGCGCGCGCGTGATGGGCGAGGCGTACAGGTGGCTGATGCCGAGCGCGTGGAAATAGCCGACCTGCACGGCCGCGGCCTCGAAGGGAAAACCGGCATGGAATTGCAGGCGCGCCGTGGCGCGCGGCACGCCGCCGGCGACGATGCCCGCCCGCACGGCGGACGCGGCGGCCCTCATGGCCACCTCCTCGTTCTGCCCAGCAAGACGGTGCGGCTGGCCGCGCCGGGTTCCTCGAACAGCGATTCCACCAACAGCGGCATGCGGCGGCGCCAGTTGGGATGGGTATCGACAGTGCCCGGCAGATTGGGCTGTTCCACAAGACCCAGCATGTCCTCCAACGGCACGACCAGCAGCGGCGCCGGCGTCCGCGCCACGAAGTCGAGCACCTCGGTCACCGGCGCCTCTTGCGGAACTGGTCCGCCCGGGTCCACCAGGCCGGCGCGGCCCAGGTCCTCCCACAATCGGGTGCGATCCTGCCCGCGCTCCGCTTCCTCGGTCCCGGCGTCGCGGCCCTCGGCCAGCAGGCCCAGTTCCGCGCGCCAGCGGATGTCGGTGCCGCGCCACCATCCCGCCACCGTCGGCAGGTCGTGCGTGGTGGTGGTGGCAAGCGCCTGCCGCGACCAATCTCCCGGCGCCTTGAACGGCGCGCCCGGCCAGCCGCCTTCGCGGGTGAACCACAGCACGTCCATGCCGAGCATGCCGGCGCGCGCGATCTGCTCGTTGAAACCCTCGGGCACGGTGCCGAGGTTCTCGCCGATCACGATGGCGCGATGGCGCCACGACTCCAGCGCGACCAGCCGCATCATGTCCTGGAAGGGATAGCGCACATAGGCTCCCTCATCCGGCGAGGCTCCCTCCGGCACGAGCCACATGCGCGACAGGCCCAGGGCATGGTCGATGCGCACACCGCCCGCGTGCGCCAGGCTAGCCCGCAGGAGTTCGATGAAGGCACGGTAGCCATTGGCGGCCAGCGCGCGCGGCGAAAATGCCGTCAGCCCCCAGGCCTGGCCGCGCGGGTTGAAAATGTCCGGCGGCGCGCCGGGCGAGAGCCGGGCCAGCACTTCCTCCTGCCGCGTCCAGGCATGGCTGCCCGAGGGATCCGTGCCGACCGCCAGGTCCGAGATCAGGCCGACCGGCATACCGGCCCGGCGGGCGGCGGTCTGGACGTCCCCCAGCCCGCGCGCGGCCAGCCATTGGAGAAAGACGTGGAAGCTCACCTCGCGCTCGTGCTGCGCGGCAAAACGCGCGACCTCCGGGCTGGCGGGCGAGCGAAAGGCCGCGGGCCAGTGCCGCCAGCCCGACCGATCCTGCGTCTGCGCCACGCGCCAGGCATGGATGGCCTCGAAGCGCGCGTGCGAGCGTAGCGGCTCACCGCCCTCCCGCTCGAAGGCCTGGAAATCCTCGTGGACGCGCGGCGGCGCGTTACGCGGAAAATCATCGAACAAGGCCCGCAGCACGGCCAGCTTGGCCCGCCCGGCGGCGGGCCAGTCGATCAGGGACAGGCCCGCCAGCCGCGACAGTTCGTCCCCCAGCCCTTGCGCCGAAACGGCGGCCAGCGCCTGCGGCCCGAACAAGGCGGCCGGATCCGCGTACAACGCGTTCAGGAACAACCTGCTTGAAGGGGCATAGGGACTGTAGCGCCCCGGATCGGCGCTGAACATCGCATGTACCGGGCTCACGGCCACGGCGGCCGCGCCCCGCTCGGCCGCCTGTTCGGCCAGCAGGCGCAAGGCGGTGAAATCGCCGAACCCCGCGCTGCCCGCGGCGACCGATGCCTCGGCATCGCGGCGCAGGCCATAGAGCTGCACCCCCAGGGACCAGAGGCGGGCCGGCGCGCCGTGCAGGGCGTCGTCGATGGCGAAGCAGCGATCGGGCGCGACGGCCAGCGTGCAGGAGGCCGCGCCCAATTGCAGGGTATGGTAGCCCGGCCGGTCCACGCCAGGCAGGACCAGCGCGCCGCTCGCGCCGCGCCGGGCGATGCCGCTCATCCGCCCGCCGTCCTCGAACAGCAACTGGAAAGGCAGCTCGTCCATGTCGCCGGCCCATGGCAGTTCGATGGGCTCGCCGGGCGACGCAGTCTTCAACGCGGGCAATCCTTGTGCACCTTCGCGCGCGAGCCGCGCCAGACAATCGGCGACGCACGCGGGCGTGTCAACGTCGAAACCCAGTTCGGCCAGCAGCGTGCGCAGCACCTCCGGCGCCACGACCTGCTCCCGGCCCATGGCGTCCCGCCAGCGCACCGCCACACCGGCCGCGCCGGCCAGGCGTTCGAGGTCGTGATCGGCTCCGTTCATGAAGTCTGCGCCTCCGTCCAGGCAAGGGTACACATGGGATCGAGCACGCCCTGCCGCAAGCCGCGTGCCAGCCCCGGGCGGCTCTCGAACAGTAGGACGAGGGACGCGCCTGACGCCGTCGCCGCCACCGCGTCGTCGCCGAGATTGGCGGCGATCGCCAGCACGCGCCCGTCGCCCAGGCTCCAGCGCGCCTCCACGCCGCTGTCGCCCAGCGCGCGCGCCCACAGCGCCCGCGTCGCGTCCAGGCTGGGCATCAGCGCCTCGCGCCGGCAGCGCAGCAGCGCCTGGTAGTACGCATACCAATCCGCCGTGTCCTGGAACAGGCCATGCCGGGACGCCTCGAAAGTCGATGCCTCGTTGGGATCCGGAATCGCGGCCCGCGCGGCCTCGCCGGCGAAAGCGGGAAAACTCTCGAACTCCTTGCGCCGCCCTTCCCGCACCGCCCCGGCCAGTTCCGGGCCATGGCAGGTGAAGTACAGAAACGGCGTTTGCACGCCGTACTCCTCGCCCATGAAGATCAACGGGATCTGGGGCGCCAGCAGCACCAGCGCCACCGCCGCGCGCAAGGCCTGCGTGCGTTCGCCCACCAGGGTCCGCAGGCGCTCGCCCAGCGCGCGGTTGCCGATCTGGTCGTGGTTCTGGAGGAACAGCACGAAGCTGGTGGGCGGCAGGTGGGCCGACGGCCGGCCCCGGTGCTGGCCGCCGCGATGAGCCGATGCCTCGCCCTGGTAGACGAAGCCCTCGGCCAAGCAGCGCGCCAGCCGCGCCGCCGGCCGGTCGTCGTAGTCGCGGTAGTAGCCCTGGTTCTCGCCCGTAAGCAGCCGATGCAGGACGTGGTGGCCATCGTCGTTCCACTGCGCGTCAAACTCGTGCTCGAGCAGCGGCACGGCGTTGCCGTCGTGCTCGATGACCAGGTGCACGTGGCGCTGGCGGTCGGTCGCCTGCCGAATGGCGTGGGCCATCTCCTCCAGCCAGTCCTGCTCGGCGATCGCATGCACCGCATCCAGCCGCAGGCCGTCGAAGCGGTATTCGTGCAGCCAGTACGCCGCATTGCCGGTGAAGAACTCCCGCACGGGCTTGCGGCGAAAGTCGATGGCCGGCCCCCATGGGGTGTGCACGTCGCTGCGGAAAAAGGACGGCGCGTAGGCATGGAGGTAATTGCCGTCGGGTCCGAAGTGGTTGTAGACCACGTCCAGGAACACCATGAGCCCCAGGCCATGGGCCTCGTCGACCAGCGCCTTGAGCGACTCGGGCGAGCCATAGGCGCGGTCCGGCGCATAGGGCAGCACGCCGTCGTAGCCCCAGTTCCTGGTTCCGGGGAAATCGGCGATGGGCATCAGCTCGATGGCGGTCACGCCCAGGTCGGCCAGGCGCGGCAGGTGGCCGCGCACGCCGTCGAAGCCCCCCATGGCGCCCACGTGCAGCTCGTAGATGACAGCCTCGCTCCACGGCCGGCCGCGCCAGCGCGTGTTGCGCCACTGGTAGGCGGCCGAATCGACGACCACGCTGGCGTCGTGCACGTCGCCGTCCTGCACGCGCGAGGCGGGATCCGGGACGGCGGTTCCGTCCGCCAGGCGATACCGGTAGCGCGTGCCGGCTCCCCGCGCCACCTCGGCCTCGAACCAGCCTTCCCGCCTGGCGAGCATGGGGACGATGGACGCTTGCGCCGTACCGGGATCCAGCTCCACCGATACGGCCTGCTGGCCCGGCGCCCACAGGCGAAAGCGCGTGCGGTCCGGTCCCAGCAGGCGCGCGCCGAATTTCTCGGCAAGCGAAGCCTTCTTCATGGCGCGTTCATCCTGCAACCCAGCAACACCACGCTGCGCGGCGCCAGCGCCAGCGACACCTCCACCATTTCCGCCTCGGGCGCCTCCGGCCGGCTGCTGTCGACCAGCATGCGCCAGCGCACGACAGGCGCGGGCAGGGAAAACGAAACGGCATGGTCATGGCCGTTGACCAGCAGCAGCGTGATCTCGACACGGCCGTCGTGCCGGGCGGCCCGGCGCAGCACCAGCGCACGCCGGTGCGGATCGTTCCAGGCCTCGCTGCCGACCTGTTCCCCCTGCTCGTCGAACCAGCCGATCTCGGCCAGGCCTTCCTCGACGAAGTGGTAGTCCGCCATGTAACGTTCACTGCGCAGCGACGGATATTCGTGCCGCAGCGCCGCCAGCCGCGCGACGAAGACGGTCATCGCCCGGCCCTCGTCCGAGGCGGCCAGGCGCCAGTCGAACCACGACATCTCGTTGTCCTGGCAATAGGCATTGTTGTTGCCGAACTGCGTGCGCCCGAACTCGTCGCCGCCCAGCAGCATGGGCGTGCCGTGCGAACAGAACAGCGTCGCCAGCATGGCCCGGGCCACCGCGGCCCGCGTCGCCAGCACGGCCGGGTCCAGGGTCGGCCCCTCGACGCCCCAGTTGCTGCTCAGGTTCTCGTTGCTGCCGTCGCGCCCTTCCTCGCCGTTGGCCTCGTTGTGCTTGTGGGCATAGCTGACCAGGTCCGCCAGCGTGAAGCCATCGTGCGCGGTGACGAAATTGACCGATGCCCAGGTGCGGCGATGGCGGCGGTTGAACAGGTCGCCCGAGCCCGCCAGCCGCGTGGCCAGTTCCGGCCGCACGCCCTCGTCGCCGCGCCAGAAACGGCGCACGGTGTCGCGGAAGCGGTCGTTCCATTCGGCGAATCCTGGCGGGTGGTGGCCGACGTGATAGCCATCGGGGCCGACGTCCCAGGGCTCGGAAATCAGCTTCAGCCGCGAGAGCAGCGGGTCCTGCAGCAGCGCGTCGAAGAAGCCCGCCCCGGGGTCGAAACCGCCGGCCTCGCGGCCCAGCGTCACGCCCAGGTCGAAGCGAAAGCCGTCCACGCGAAAAGCCTCGGCCCAGTAGCGCAGCGAGTCCATCACCATCTGCACCACCCGCGGATGCGACAGGTTCAGCGTGTTGCCGCAGCCCGTATCGTTGATATAGTGGCGCTCGTCGCCCGGCACCAGCCGGTAGTAGCTGGCATTGTCCAGCCCGCGCCACGACAGCGTCGGCCCGGTCTCGCTGGCCTCGCAGGTGTGGTTGTAGACGACGTCCAGGATCACCTCGATGCCGGCCGCATGCAGGTTGCGCACGGCGGTCCGGATCTCGTGCAGTTCGTTGCGCGCCAGGTAGCAGGGTTCGGGAGCGAAGAAAGACAGGCTGCTGTAGCCCCAGTAGTTGCGCAGGCCGCGTTCGACCAGGAAACGGTCGTTGACGTGGGCATGGACGGGCAGCAGTTCGAGCGAGGTCACGCCCAGCGACAGCAGGTGGTCGATCAGCGCGGGGTTGGTCAGCGCGTGAAAGGTGCCCCGCTCGATGGGCCGCATGTCCTCGCGCGCGATCGACATCCCCCGCACGTGGGCCTCGTAGATCACGGTCTGGCCCCACGGCCATTCCGGCCGCTGGTCTCCATGCCAGTCGAAGGCATCGTCCACCACCACGCACTTGGGAACTGCGGCAGCGCTGTCGCGGCGGTCCATGCCGCGCTCCTCGCGCCGGAAGCCGTTCAGCGCGTCGGTCCAGCGCAGCGAGCCGGCCAGCTTGCGCGCATACGGGTCGATCAGCAGCTTGTGCGGATTGAAGCGGTGGCCGTCCTGCGGCTCGTAGGGACCGAACGCCCGATAGCCGTACACCAGCCCGGGACCGGCGCGCGGCAGGTAGCCGTGCCAGACTTCGTCGGTGCATTCGGGCAAGGCCATGCGCGCGACTTCCTTGCGCCCCGATTCGTCGAACAGGCACAGGTCGATCCGATGTGCGTGCGCCGAGAACACGGCGAAGTTCACGCCCATCCCGTCGCAGTGCGCACCCAGGGGGGCCGGGCGGCCGGGCAGCAGTCGGTCGGCGATGGCGCCCATGATCATTCGGGTTCGAGCAACAAGGTGGCCAGGGGCGGCAGCGTCAGCACCAGCGAATGGGCCAGGCCGTGCGCGGCCTGTTGCTGCGCCTCGACCGCGCCGGCGTTGCCCACGCCCGAACCGCCATAGTCGGCCGCGTCGGTATTGACGATCTCGCGCCAGCGTCCCCCGCGCGGAACACCCAGCCGGTAGTCGCCGCGCGGGACTGGCGTCATGTTGCACACCGCCAGCACGCAGCGCTCGCCGTCCATGCGCAGGTAGGCGAACACGCTGTTGCGGTCGTCGTCCCCGATCACCCAGCGGAATCCCGCCGGATCGCCGTCCAGCCGATGCAGCGCGGGCGTGCCGGCATAGGTCCGGTTCAGGTCGCCCACCAGCCGCTGCACGCCGGCATGCAGCGGATCGGCCAGGGCGTCCCAACCCAGTTGCGCGTCGTGGTTCCACTCCCGCTCCTGGGCAAGCTCTCCGCCCATGAACAACAGCTTCCTGCCGGGATGGCTCCACATGAAGCCGAAATAGGCCCGCAGGTTGGCGAAGCGCTGCCAGCGGTCGCCGGGCATCCTGCCGATCAGCGAGCCCTTGCCGTGGACCACCTCGTCGTGCGAGAGCGGCAGCACGAACTGCTCCGAATAGGCATACACCATGCCGAAGGTCAGGTCGTGGTGGTGATAGGGCCGGTGCACGGGATCCCGCTGCATGTAGCGCAGCGTGTCATGCATCCAGCCCATGTTCCATTTGTAATGGAATCCCAGCCCGCCCGCCTCCGGCGGCGCGGTCACGCCCGGCCAGGCGGTGGATTCCTCGGCGATCATCATGGCGTCGGGAAAAAGGCGCCGCACCCTGCCGTTCAGGTCGCGCAGGAAGGCGATGGCTTCCAGGTTCTCCCTTCCGCCGTGGCGATTCGGCACCCACTCCCCGGCGCGGCGGCTGTAGTCCCGATACAGCATGGAGGCGACCGCATCCACCCGCAGCCCGTCCACGTGGTAGCGGCCCAGCCAGTACAGCGCGCTGGCCCGCATGAAGTTGCAGACCTCGTTGCGGCCCAGGTTGTAGATGTAGGTGTTCCAGTCCTGGTGGAAACCTTCGCGCGGGTCCTGGTATTCGTACAGCGCCGTGCCGTCGAAGCGCGCCAGTCCATGGGGGTCGGTCGGGAAATGCGCCGGCACCCAGTCCAGGATCACGCCCAGGCCCGCCGCGTGGCAGCGGTCGACGAACGCCGCGAAGTCGCGTGGCGAGCCATGGCGCGCCGTGGGCGCGAACATGCCCAGCGGCTGGTAGCCCCACGAGCCGCCGAAGGGATATTCCATGATGGGCAGCAGTTCGAGGTGGGTGAAACCCATCCCCGCCACATAGGGGATCAGGCGATCGGCCAGCTCGTGCCAGCTCCAGGTTCCGCCATTTTCTTTCCTGAGCCAGGAACCGGCATGCACCTCGTAGACCGAGATGGGTGCGCCGGTCGCATGGCGCGCCGCACGGCTTGCCATCCACGCCTCGTCCGTCCACGCGTAAGGCTCGGGATCGGCGACCACCGATGCCGAGCCCGGCGCCGGCTCGGCCTGGAAGGCGCAGGGATCGGCTTTTTGCGGCAGCAGTCCGCCATCGGGCCCCAGCAGTTCGTACTTGTAGGACTCGCCATGCGACAGGCGCGGCACGAACAGTTCCCATACGCCCGCGGCATGGCGCAGCCGCATGGGATGGCGGCGGCCGTCCCAGGCGTTGAAGCCGCCGACCACCGATACGCGGCGGGCATTGGGAGCCCATACCGCGAAGCGCACGCCCGGAACCCCGTCCATCGTGGTGCAGTGCGCGCCCAGGCAGCCTTCCAGGCCGTCGTGGTCGCCTCGCGCCAGCAGCGCAAGATCCTCGTCGCCCAGCATGAGGCCGAAGGCGTACGGGTCCTCGGCCTCCTGGAACGCGCCGGGCCACTGGATGCGCAACCGGTAGCCCACGCGGGCGGGCAGGAAACCGGGGTCGGCCTGGGCCTCGAACACACCCGCGCGCAGCGGCCTCAGGTCCACGACGCCTCCCGTGTCCGACACGGCCTGCACGGTCACGGCGCCGGGCAGGAAGGCGCGCAGCCACAACCGGCCGTCGCGCAGTTGCGGTCCCAACACGGAAAAAGGGTCGGCATGCCTGCCCGCTACCAGTGCGTCGATATCCTCGGGTGCGATCCCGCCGTCACGGCTGTTGTCCGTCAAGATTCTCTTCCCTCCGTATGGCCGGTTCGATCCGGCCCGCCAGCGTCACCAGGCCACGCAGCGGCACCCCTATCCACGCCGGCCGGTTGGCGGCTTCGTAGCACACCTCGTAGGCCGCCTTCTCGATCAGGAACAGCGCAAGCAGCGCTTCCTCGTCCTTGCTATCCACCCAGGGCCGGGGCGCCGCGGCCGCGGCCTCGCGATAGGCGTCCAGGAACGCGCCCGAGGCTTCGACCCGGAACCGTTCGAGCAGGACGTCGCGGCGCTGCGCCATCGTGTCGACGGACGGGCCGGCGATGGGATTGGCGCCGGCGGCCGGGACCGTGGCATCCGGCGCCCGCGCGACCACCGCCGACGCGTAGTCGAACGAGCGCAACAGGCCCGCCACGTCGCGCAGCGGATTGCGCTTGCGCCGCCGTTCGTCCATGGTCCGCGCCGGTTCACCCTCGAAGTCGATGATGTAGGCATCGTTCTGCGCCACCAGTACCTGCCCCAGGTGGAAATCTCCATGCACCCGGGTCAGCCAGGCGTTCCTGACGGACTGGCCGAGCCGGTCGATGGCGGCCTCGAGCAGACCGCGGTTGTCCAGCAGCAGCGCGGTGTCGGCCGCCAGGGCGCCCCACTCCTTGCGCGTGGCCAGGATGGCCAGCGCCTGGTCCAGGCCTTGCCGCGTGTCGTCGATCCAGCGCGCGACATCCTCGCGCGAGGCCTCGACCGGCGCGAAGGCCGGATCGTCGGAAGGCAGCGCCAGCGCGGTGTGCAGTTCGCCCAGCCGCCGGCCCACGGCCGCGGCCAGCGTGGCGTAGCCGCGCAGTTCCTGGCCGTAGTCCTCGGCGCTCTCGGCGGTCAGGGCGGCGTCGTCCAGGGTCCGGTGCAGGTACTCCAGCGTCCAGTTCCAGGCGTCGCCCTGGTTGTCCACGTACTGCTGGGCCAGCATCAGCGTGTGCGGCGTGCCGTCCTCGTCCACGCGCACCACTTCTCCCAGCAGCGCCGCCGTATTGCGAAAGCCCAGCCGCGTCAGGTGGCGCGTCATCTCGCTTTCCGGATGAGTGCCGGCCGTGACCCGGCGCACGATCTTCAGCACGGCCGCGGTCCCGGCCACCAGCGAACTGTTGGACTGTTCGGCCGACAGCCACTGGATGGGCGTGTCGGCATCGACCGCCACCGCCTCCAGGCCCGGCTCCGGCTGGAACCGTATGCGGGCGCTTCCGCCATCGGAAGCGGCGATGCGCGACTCCAGCTCGACGCCGTTCCGCAGGCTGTCGAACACCGCGACGGCGAAACTCTGCAGGCTGAAAGCATCGGTCACCATGCCCACCATGGGGCCGCGCCGCACGCGCGCCAGGGCCAGCTGCTGCTGCAACTGCGGCAGGGTTTCTTCCCAGATCAGTCCCAGCGGCACCACGTAGCGCTCGCGCCGCGCACCCAGGTCGGCCTCGATCTCGGTCAGGTACAGTTCGTCGGTGGCGGGCAGCCGCACACCATAGACCACGCGCCCCGAGACGATGCGCTCATGCTTCGAGGCAAACCAGCGCCGTAACGCCAGGTACTCCGGCAGCACGTCGTGCTCCAGCGTGCGGCGCGATTCGGTGGTCAGGTCATAGCCGGTCTTGCCGCGCAGCACCAGGGTCCGGAACTCGCGCAACTGGTCGGCGGTGGCCAGGTGCCAGTTCGGCGGCGTGGCCGAGGCGCTCAGTTCGAACCAGTAGAAGCCGTAGGGCGGCAGGGTCAGCAGATAGGTCAGGCGGCCGATGGCGGGGAACGCCGTTCCCCCCGTCAACTCGACCGGCACCCGGCCGTCGAACTCCGCCAGATCCAGTTCCACCGCCTGGGGCGTATGCGACAGGTTGGCCACGCACAGAATGGTGGTTTCCTCACTCTCGCGCAGATACGCCAAGATCTTGCGGTTGCCCGGATAGAGGAAACGCAGGCCGCCGCGCCCGAACACGCGATACTGGCGCCGCTTGCCCAGCATGCGGCGCATCCAGTTCAGCAGCGAGTGGGCATCGCCGGACTGGGCCTCGACGTTGACCGCCTCGTAACCGTACAGGTTGCCCATCAGCGGCGGCAGCACCAGGCGCTCGGGATCGGCGCGCGAGAAACCGCCATTGCGGTCGGGCGACCATTGCATGGGCGTACGCACGCCGTCGCGGTCGCCCAGGTGGATGTTGTCGCCCATGCCGATCTCGTCGCCGTAGTAGATGACGGGCGTGCCCGGCATGGTCAGCAGCAGACTGTGCATCAGCTCGATGCGGCGGCGGTCGCGCTCCATGAGCGGTGCGAGCCGGCGGCGTATCCCCAGATTCAGCCGCGCCCGCCGGTCGGCGGCATACACCTCCCACAGGTAGTCGCGCTCGCTGCTGGTCACCATCTCCAGCGTCAGTTCATCGTGGTTGCGCAGGAAGATCGCCCATTGGCAATTGCCGGGTATGTCCGGCGTCTGCTGCATGATGTCGGTAATGGGAAAGCGGTCCTCCCTGGCGATGGCCATGTACATGCGGGGCATCAGCGGAAAGTGGAAGGACATGTGGCATTCGTCGCCCTGGCCGAAGTACTCCTGCGCATCCTCGGGCCATTGGTTGGCCTCGGCCAGCAGCATGCGATCGTCGTAGGAGGTCTCCAGGTCCTGCCGGATGCGCTTCAGGATGGCATGGGTCTCGGGCAGGTTCTCGTTGTTGGTGCCCTCGCGCTCGACCAGGTAGGGCACGGCGTCCAGCCTCAACCCGTCCACCCCCAGGTCCAGCCAGAAATGCATGACGCTCAGGATGGCCTTGAGCACGCGCGGATTGTCGTAGTTCAGGTCGGGCTGATGGGAATAGAAGCGATGCCAGAAATAGGCGCCCGCCACCGGATCCCAGGTCCAGTTCGATTTTTCGGTGTCGATGAAGATGATGCGCGTGCCGGCGTAGGCCTGGTCGTTGTCGGACCACACATAGAAATTGCGCGCGGCCGACCCTGGCTTGGCGTGGCGCGCTCGCTGGAACCACGGATGCTGGTCGGAGGTGTGGTTGACCACCAGTTCGGTGATCACGCGCATGCCGCGCTCGTGGGCCGCCGCGATGAAGCGCCGCACGTCGGCCAGTTCCCCGTAGTCGGGATGCACGCCCCGGTATTCGGCAATGTCGTAGCCGTCGTCGCGCCGCGGCGAGGGATAGAACGGCAGCAGCCAGATCGTGTCCACGCCCAGTTGCGCGATGTAGTCGAGCTTGGACAACAGCCCGGAAAAGTCTCCGATACCGTCGTTGTTGGCATCGAAGAAGGACTTGATGTGCAACTGGTAGATGACCGCGTCCTTGTACCAGAGCGGATCGCCCCGGTTGACGGCATTCACGGATGTCTCGCGCTTGTTGTTCATGCGTCCTCGCCTGCCGATGGATCCCCGGGAAACAGGGGTCCTAGAATCGTCGGGAAATACGCCATATCGCGTAGGGGCCGCCAGGTTCGAGCCGCACATGCTGCATCTTTCCATGCCAGTCGAAGCGATACCCGCGCAGCAGGTCTTCGGCATGCAACGTGCCATCGTCCGGCAAGCCGAACTCCCACAGTGGAAGTTCGACGCTGGCGCCCTGCGCGCCGTGGGGGTCGAGGTTCACCACCACCAGCACCACGTTGTCGCGCTCCGGCGTCGCCCTGGTATAGGCCAGCACCCGATCATTATCGGTGTTGAGAAAACCGGTGCCTGTATGGATATGCAACGCGGGGTTGTCGCGCCGTATCCGGTTCAGGACGCCGATCTCGGCCACGATGTTGCCCGGCCGGCTCCAGTCCCAGGCCCGGATCTCGTACTTCTCGGAATCGAGATACTCCTCCTTGCCGGGCACCGGCGTGCCCTCGCACAGCTCGAAGCCGCTGTACATGCCCCAGGAACCCGACAGCGTGGTCGCCAGCGCGGCGCGGATCAGGAAACCCGTACGGCCCGAGTCCTGCAGGTGGCGCGGATTGATGTCGGGCGTGTTGACGAAGAAATTGGGCCGGAAAAAATCGGATACAGGCGGCCGCGAGATTTCCTCCACATAGTCGCTCAGTTCCCGCCGCGTCTCGCGCCACGTGAAATAGGTGTAGGACTGCGAGAAACCCAGCTTGGCCAGCCGGTACATCATCTTGGGCCGGGTGAAGGCTTCCGACAGAAACACCACATCGGGATGGCGCGCGTGCACCTGGGCGATCAGCCATTCCCAGAACGGCAGCGGCTTGGTATGCGGATTGTCGACCCGGAAGATCCGTACACCTTCCCCGGCCCAGAACAGCACCACGTCCAGCAGCGCCAGCCACAGGCCCGAGGAGGCGGTATCGCGCCCGTTCGCGGCCCGCGCGTAGAAATCGACGTTGACGATGTCCTCGTATTTTTTGGGCGGATTCTCGGCATAGCGCAGCGAACCGTCGGCGCGCCACGCGAACCAGTCGGGATGCTGGACCAGCCATGGGTGGTCGGGCGAGCACTGGATGGCGAAATCCAGGGCGATCTCCAGCCCGTGCCGAGCCGCCTCGCCCACCAGCGTGCGGAAATCGTCCAGCGTCCCCAGCTCGGGATGTATCGCGTCGTGCCCGCCCTCTTCCGAACCGATGGCGTAAGGGCTGCCCGGGTCGCCGGGTTCGGCCACGAGGCTGTTGTTGCGGCCCTTGCGGTTGCGCCGGCCGATGGGATGAATGGGCGGGAAGTACAGGACGTCGAAGCCCATGTCCCGTATCGCGGGCAGGCGAGCCGCGACGTCGGCGAAGGTGCCGTGCCGGTGCGCGTCGCCGCTTTGCGAGCGCGGAAAGCACTCGTACCAGTTGCCGAACCGGGCGGTCCGGCGTTCCACCCGGACCGGGAACTCCGCCGAGCGCGACGCGAATTCGCGAGGCTCCAGCGCCTGGATCAAGGCGGCGGCCTCGGGCGAACGTATCCAGGCCAGGCAGGCGTCGCCGTGCAGGTCCGCCAGGCCGAGAGCGGCTTCCTCGGCCCGTGCCCGCATCTCATGTCCGACCTGGGCGGCGCGGCCCAGCACCGTCGCCATCCAGCCTCGAACCTCCTCGACTTCCACCGCTACATCCACGCCCGCATCCGTCTTCTTGCGCAGTTCATCCAGGAAGGTGGCGTAGGTGTCGCGCCAGGCCTCGATCGCGTAGCAGCCCATGCCCACGCGTTCGAAGCGGCAGACGGCCTCCCAGCGATCATTGCCCAGGTGGACCATGGGCACCCGGGTCCAGGCTTCCTCGTCGGCAGCGCGCCAGAGCAGATCGGCGGCCAGCTTGTCGTGGCCATCCATCAAGATGTCGGCGCGCACCGCCAGTGCTTCGCCCGGCGTGCGCTTGACCGCGAAGCGGCCCTGCTCGATGGCGGGCTCGACCGCCTCGATCGCCACGCGGGCCGCGCCCATGGCTGCGGTCAGCGACCGCCGGCGCGGCAGCCCGGCCAGTACGGGCGGCGCGGGCCCCAGTTCCACGACATGCGCGGCGCCGGGCCCCAGCGTGACGGGCACGCCGCCCTCGGCTGGCCGCTGCGCGCCGTCCGGCAGCCTGGACTGGATCATGGGCCAGTCCACCGCCGAAGCGGCCAGCAGATCGGGATTGAACAGCAGCAGATGGCTGCGCCGGCCTCGCTGCCCGGCGCCGCGGCGCAGCAGCATGGCGATGGACGCGTCCGCGCCGCCCAGCGGCAGCAGCGCCACGTCGTCGGCCGGCGCCCGTGCCAGCCAGCGGTTCGCCGCCCGGAGGTCCGCACTCAGGTCCAACTGATCGTGCGGCGCACCGTCCAGGCCATGCCGTTCGTACCCCATGGGCACCAGCCAGCCCGCACCGCAGGTGGCGGCCGCCCATAGCGCGCGGATCGAGGCGCGTCGCCGCACCTCGGCATCCGGCACGCCGACGCCCGCCGCGCCGGCCCCATACGGGTCCGACGGAAAGGCCAGCACGGCGCAACCGGTATCCGCCAGCGCATGCCATTCGTCCATCAACCAGGCGCTGCGGAAATCCCACCAGGCCAGCGACGAGAACACGTGGGAAAACCCCAGGCCGCGCAGGCCGCGCACCGCCTCGCGCGACAGGCCCGGCGTCCACGCCAGCAGGTCCAGGCCTTCCGCGCACTCGCGCAGCGGCGCCAGCCGCTCCGGCAATGGCCCGGATGTCGCCAAGCCCCTGATCAGCAGCCCCCTGGCGCCCAGGTCGCGCCACAAGGGGCCGCGTTCCGCCCAGTCGACCGCGTATCCGGCCTCGTCGCCGGCTGGCGGACAATCCAGATAAAGCTCCAGCCGACGCCGGGACGCGGCGCGCACCAGCGCCTCGCACGCGGCCTCGTCGCCGGCGCCGCGCGCGTCGGCCAGCACCTGTCCGAATCCCAGTCCGGCGGCCGTCTCCAGCCATCCGCGCCAGGGCGCGGCCAGGGCGCGCGCGCCGTCCAGCACCGGTCCCAGGGCCGAGCCCCTGGCCTGGCAGATACGCAGCGGCGGTCGACGTCGCGCCGCCATCAGGCCCGTTTCCGTACGCTGGCCTCGACCGGAGCGCCGGCCGTCTCCGGACGGCGGGCAACCATGGGCGCGCCCACGGGAGCGACCGGCGCGAGCATGCGGTACAGCTCCACATACTGGGCAGCGGAGGTTTCCCAGCCGAAATGACGGGTCATCCCGTTCTTCTGCAGGGCCGACCACCGCTGAGGCTGGGCAAACGTCTCCAGCGCGCGTTCGACGGCCGCCAGCATGTTGGCGGGCCTGTCTCCGTCGAACAGGATGCCCGTGGCCGAGCCGACCTCGGCATCCGGTTCCGGCGACAGGCCGGTGATGCTGTCGGCCAGTCCGCCGACGCGGGACGCGATGGGCACGGTTCCGTACAGCATGGAATAAAGCGGGGTCAGGCCGAAAGGCTCGAAGCGGCTGCCGTGCAGCAGCATGTCCGCGCCGGCATGCAGCAGGTGGCCGCGCCGTTCGTCGTAACCGATGTGCACGCCCAGGTTGCGGGAATGATGCGAGGACAGGTCTTGCAATGCCGCTTCCAGCGCGCGTTCGCCGCAGCCGAGCACGGCGATCTGCAGACGTGGATGCGCCGCCAGCAGCAGGGGGAACACCTTGATCGCCAGATCCGCCATTTTCTGCGAGGTCAGGCGGCTGCCCATGGCGAGCAGCGGCGCCTCCGGATCGGTGGGCAGGCCGAACGCACGCTGCATTTCCAGCTTGTTGCGGATCTTGCCGCGCATGTCCAGGGCGGAGAAATGCTCGGGCAGGTAGGGATCGCAACCCGGGTCCCAGACTTCGGTGTCGATGCCGTTGGGGATGGCGTGCAGTTCATGGGCGCGCAAACCCAGCACGCCCTCCAATCCGTGGCCGAACGCCGGTGTCAGGATCTCGCGCGCGTAGGTGGCGCTGACCGTGGTGATCTTGTCGGCGTAGCGCAGCCCCGCCTTCATGAAGTTCAGGTTGCCCCAGAATTCCACGCCGTCGCTGCCGCGATAAGCGGGTGGAATACCGAGTTGCTCGGCCAGGTGCAGCGGGAAGTTGCCCTGGAACGCGAGGTTGTGGATGGTCAGCACCGTCTTCGGCCGCTTGATGCCGGCGGCGTGCAGGTACAACGGCGTAAGCGCCGCGTGCCAATCGTGGGCATGCACCACGTGCGGCACCCTGATCGGCGTCTCGCCCACCGAAATCCGCTTTGCCGCCTGGGCCAGCGCGGCAAAGCGGATTCCATTGTCGGGATACTCCCTCCCGTCCGCATCCAGGTAGGGGTTGCCGGGGCGCACGTACAGGGCGTCGTTGCGCAACAGCAGCACCGGTATCTCGGTATCGGCCACCCATCCCGCCCAGACCTCGGCATCGCCGCCGATCAGCCCGGGCAGATCGGCCACCTTTTCCAGGTCGCTGGCGGCATGCAGCGCGCTTTCATAGGCGGGCATGAAGATGGTGGCGTCGACGTGCGCATCGCGCAGGGCCCGCGCCAGGCCGCTCACCGCATCGCCCAGGCCGCCGGTCTTGGCGAGCGGCAGGGCCTCCGACGTTACTAGCATGACTCTCGGCAGCAAGATGTTTCTCCGGCAAAAGACGCTTCCCCAGGGGCAGCTGATGATTGGGTCGGGACTTCACATGCGCAGGGATCTTCCTCGTGCGGCGGGCGAGCGCCGCGCCGGATAATGTCCATCCTCGCCGATAAAAATTACCGCTGTGAGTAAGATGTACACGTCCAACGCAACGCCCCTCCCGGGATGGGCAGCCCTTGCCGGGGATAAGGGCAATATGCATGCCATGGTGCGCCGCCCGCCCCCGGCGTTGCGCCAGGTTTTGTAACGACATTCTTCCCGCGCGCTGCGCGGAAGCCTTTGATCACCAAAAGAGAAACACCATGAGCTCTAGCGATTCCTACCAACCCAACGATGCCGTGCTGGCCCTGGCCAGCAAGCTGTTCGATCTCGCCCGCGAAGGGGAAACGGAAACGCTGGCCGCCTACCTCGCGGCCGGTGCGCCGGCGGACCTGACCAACCAGAAGGGAGACAGCCTCATCATGCTCGCCGCCTATCACGGCCACGCCGCCACGGTCAGGGCGCTGCTGGAACACGGCGGCGATCCCAATCGCGTCAACGACCGGGGGCAGAGCCCGCTGGCGGGCGCCGTATTCAAGGGGGAAGAGGAAGTGGTGCTGGCGCTGCTCGAAGGCGGGGCGAATCCCGACCTGGGCTCGCCCTCGGCGCGGGAAACCGCGAAAATGTTCGGGCGAGCCGACCTGTTCGGCCGCCCGAACTGAATATTGAATACGAAAAAACGCGCCGGTGTCAGGCCACCACGCGACGCGTGCGGCCCGCCTGCCACAACAACGGTATCAGCACGATCGCCACGGCCGGATACAGCAGCCAATTGATGGTTTCCCATCCCGAGGCGTTGAGCAGCCGGCCCGACGAGAACGACGCGATGGCCACCGAGCCGAACACCAGGAAGTCGTTCAGGGCCTGGACCTTGGTGCGCTCCTCGGGCCGGTAGCAGTCGGTGACCATGGCGGTGGCGCCGATGAAGCCGAGGTTCCAGCCCACGCCCAGGAACACCAGCGACAGCCAGAAATGCCCCACGCTCAGGCCATGCAGCGCGACCGCGCCGGACACCGCCATGAGCAGCAAGCCAGCCATCGTCACCCACTCCTTGCCGAAGCGCGTGATCAGCCTGCCGGTGACGAAGCTCGGCCCATACATCGCAAGCACGTGCCACTGGATGCCCAGCGCCGCCTCGCCCACCGTGTGGCCGCACGCCACCATCGCGATGGGCGCCGCCGTCATGACGAAACTCATCATCCCGTACGAGACGATGCCGGCGACCACCGCCACCACGAAGCGGCCCGAGGACGCGATCTCGCGCAGCGGCCGTCCCCCGCCCTGCTCGGCCGCGGGACGCACCGATCCGCGCAGCAGGAGGAGCACCGGCAGCGCCGCCAGCGCCAGCACGGCCTGGCCGACGAAACTGCCGGCAAAGGGAATGCCGCCGATCGCATCGCGCGTCCAGATCACGGTCTGGGGCCCGATGATCGCGCCCACGAGCCCGCCCACCATGACCCAGGAAATCGCCCGCGCCTTGAAACTCGCGTCGGCCCCGTCGGTCGCTCCGAATCGATAGCTCTGCACGCACGACCCGTAGGTGCCGGCGATGGCGGTAGCGACGCAGAACAGCGCGAACATGCCCGTGGTGATGCTGTAGGCCGCCAGCAGCCCGGCCACCCCGCCGATCACCGCGCCCAGCATGTAGGCGGCGCGGCGTCCCAGCCTGCGCATCAGCATGGCCGCCGGTATCGTTCCCAGCGCGAGGCCGAGGTTGTAGAGACTGACGGGCAGCGTCGCCAGCGACTTGTCGGTGGCCAGCATCTGCCCGACCAGTCCGCCCAGCGAAATGACGATGGCGGGGTTGGCCCCGCCCAGCGACTGCGCACAACTGAGCACCAGCGCATTGCGGCGCACATCCTTCTCGGTCAATGCATTCATGCTCGTACGCGGGCGTCCCTGAGTCGGTGTTTTTATGATTCTAGGTTATTTGGACCGCCCAATATCCGGCCCGGGCCAAATATCGAGGCGCGCGGCATATACTGCCCGGGCCCGATCTGGCCTCACCCGACGCGCCGCCCATGACCACCGCCACCGCCAAGCCCAACATCATCTGGCTCATCGTCGCCGCCGCTTTCTTCATGGAAACGCTGGACGGCACGGTGATCGCGACCGCGCTGCCGCAGATGGCCGCCACTTTCCGCACCAACCCGGTCAACCTCAGCATAGGCATGACGTCCTATCTGGTAACCCTGGCCGTGTTCATACCCATCAGCGGCTGGGTCGCGGACCGGCTCGGCACCCGCCGCGTCTTCGCCTGGGCGGTCGCTGCCTTCACGCTGGCCTCCATCCTGTGCGCGCTCAGCACCAGCGTCGCGCAGTTCACCGCCGCGCGGGTGTTCCAGGGCATGGCGGGCGCGATGATGGTGCCGGTGGGGCGGCTGGCGGTACTGCGCAATACCGGCAAGGAAGACCTGGTCCGGGCCATGGCCTTCATCGTCTGGCCGGGCCTGATCGCGCCGGTTATCGGTCCCCCGCTGGGCGGCTTCCTGGCCACCTACCTGAGCTGGCAGTGGATCTTCCTCTTAAACGTGCCCGTGGGCGTGGCCGGCATCTTCCTGATCCGCGCCTACATTCCCGAATCCGCCCCGCAGCCGCGGCGGCCGCTGGACGTGGCGGGCTTCGCCCTGAGCGGCCTGGCGCTCAGCTTCCTGATGGTCGGGGTCGAACTGCTGGGCTACGGCGGACGGTGGCAACTGGGCGCCTTGCTCGTCGCCGCCAGCATCGCGCTGGGCGTGGCGCTGGCCGCGCACCTGCGCCGCCATCCGCATCCGTTGATCGACCCCACGATCATGGCCGTGCCATCGTTCCGCACCGTCATGATCGGTGGCACGATCGCCCGCACGGCCATCAGCGCCATGCCCTTCCTGCTGCCACTGCTGTTCCAGATAGGCTTCGGCCTGAACGCCTTCGAGGCCGGGATGCTGTACCTGGCCAGCATGTTGGGCAACCTGGGCATGAAGCTGGGCACCACGCAGGCGCTGCGCCGCTTCGGCTTCCGCAACGTGCTGGTCTTCAACGGCGCGCTGGCGGGCGCCTCCATCGCGCTGTGCGCGGTGCTGTCCCGCGACACGCCCGTGCCGCTGGTCGTGGCGATCATGCTGGTGTGCGGCCTGACCCGCTCGATGCAATTCACCGGCCTGACCTCCATGGCCTTCGCCGAGGTCCCTCACCCGCAGATGAGCAGCGCCAACACTCTGTTCAGCACCACCCAGCAGATGTCCATGGGCCTGGGCATCGCGGTCGGGGCGGTGGTGCTGCACCTCACCGCCGCCGCGCGCGACACCGGGGGCGCGACCTACGACGTCACGGATTTCCGCATCACCTTCCTGGTCGTGGGCCTGCTGGCCCTGAGCAGCCTGCTGAGCTTCGTGCGGCTGCGGCGCGACGCCGGCGCCGAGGTCAGCGGGCACCGGCGCAGCGGCGATGCCGCCTGATCAATACACGTCGCGCCGATAACGGCCCTGCCCGGCCAGTTCGTCCAGGCGGTCGCGACCCAGGATGTGTTCGAGTTCGGCCGCGACCCCCGCCGCCATGCCCTGCAAGCTGCCGCAGACGTAGATCGCGGCGCCATCGTCCACCCAGGCCCGCAGTTCGGCGGCCGCGGCGGGCAGGCAGTCCTGCACGTAGCGCGGCCAGCCCGCCGTGCGCGAGAACGCCAGGTCCAGCCGTTCGAGCACGCCATGCTCGCGCCAGGCCTCGATTTCGTCGCGATGGAAAAAATCATGTTCCGGCGTGCGTTCTCCGAACAGCAGCCAGTTGCGAGGCGCGCCCGCCGCGGCGCGCGCCTTCAGGTGCGCGCGCAGGCCCGCCATGCCGGTACCGTTGCCGATCAGGATCAACGGCCGCTCGGGCGCAGGCGGATGGAAGCCGCTGTTGCGCCGCAGCCGTACGTCCACCTGTCCGCCCTGCCGGACGTGCCGGGTCAGCCATCCCGACCCCAGTCCCAGCCGGCCATCGGGATAGCGCATCTGCCTCACCAGGAGTTCCAGGCGGCCGTCGGCGGGCAGCGAGGCGATCGAGTATTCGCGATGCGGGATACGCGGCAGCGCCTCCAGCAGCGCCGGGACCGGCAGGCCGCGCAGCGCGGCGCGCCCGGCCTCGTCGTGGGGCAGCACCCGGTCCGCCAGCGCATCGCCCAGCGATTGCGTGCCGTCCCCCCGCACGGCGCCGTCCAGGCCCAGCGCCGCCAACAGCGACGCGACCTCGTCGGGGGCATTGCGCGGCCCGATCTCGGCGATGTCGCCGGCCTCCCAATCGCCCGGCGACGCATCGGCCGCCACCAGGGCCAGGTGATACGCGGGATCGCCGGGACCGCCACCGTTCAGCAGGCGACGCTCGGCCAGCGTCCAGGGCTGGTAGCTGGGCGCCGCCCAGTCTTCCATTTCCGCGCTCGCCCCCAGCACGTTCAGGTAATGCTGCCAATGGCGCAGCGCGCCCTCGTCGCCATCGTCCACCAGGATGGGATCGAACAGCGGCTCGGCACCCTGCCGGTGCAGCCAGTTCGCCAGCGACTGGCCGAAGGCGCAATAGCGCTGATAGCTGCTGTCGCCCAGGGCCAACACGCCGTAGCTCAGGCCCGTCAGGGCCAGGTCGCCGGCCAGCGTCTTGCGCGCGAAGCCGGCGACGCTGTCGGGGGCATCGCCCTCGCCCGTGGTGCTGACCACGAACAAGGCCTTGCGAAAACGCTGCAGGGCCGAACCGCCCATCTCCGCCAGGCTGGCCAGGTGCACGGGCAGCCCCGCGGCCTGGAGCGCCTGCGCGCTGCGGCGCGCGACCTGCTCGGCAAAACCGGTCTGGCTGGCATAGGCCACCAGCAGCGCATCGGCAGCGATCGCGCCGCCAGCCGGCGCAAGCGCCGCACGGCGCGACCACGCGGTCCACAGGCAGAAAGCAAGATAGCAGGCCACCACCAGCGACCCCGCCGCGGCCCGGTGCGCCACCGGCGACAGCGGCAGCACGGCGGCCACCAGGACCAGCGCCACCAGCAGCAACAACACCGCCACCCCGGCCCGGCGCGCGGATGTCGCGCGAGATTCGTCGTTCATTCCATCATCGCCGCGAAATTGGGCGTCATCGTTTCCTGGTATCCCTGGGCGGTGCGCTGCACGAACTGCGCCGCGAGCCCGCGGCGCGACGCCCAGCGCAGCCCTTCGTCCGGCCCCATCACCGTCAGCGCCGTCGCCAGCGCATCGGCGGCCATGCACTCGGGGTGCAGGACCGTGACCGAGACGACACCATTGCCGATGGGCGCGCCCGTACGCGGGTCCAGGGTGTGGCTGTACATGCCCTGTCCATCGCGGGCATGGCGCCGATAGTCCCCCGAGGTGGCGATCGCCAGGCCCTCCAGGGCCACCAGCGTGGGCGGCACGGACGACTCGCCGGCCGCGTCCCAGGCCCGGTCCAGCTCCACCCACCAGGGCGTACCGTCCGGCTTCACCCCGTGCCCGACCAGTTCACCGCCTATCTCCACCAGATAGCCGGCCACCCCGGCACGCCGCAGGCAGCGGGCCACGGCATCGACCGCATAGCCCTTGGCGATGCCGGACAGGTCCACATAGGCCCCGCCCGGCTGCCGCGCCCGGCGGCCCGCCACGTCCAGCTCGATCCGGTCCCAGCCCACCCGCCGCCGCACGGCCTGGACCTCGTCCGCCGACGGCCGGGCACGCGGCCCCCGCGGCCCGAACCCCCAAAGATCCACCAGCGGCCCCACGGTCGGATCGTAGGCCCCCCCGCTTTCGCGGGCCACGCTCAGCGCCTGCTCCAGCACCACGAACAAGGCACCAGGCAGGACATGCCAGCTACCCGCTGGCGCGGCGTTGAAACGACTCAGATCCGTATCGTCCCGCCAGTTGCTCATCTCGTCGACGACCCCATCCAGCGTCGCCCGCACCCGCGCTTCCAGATCCGGCGGCACCCCACCGTCATCGACCAGCCTGACCGACCAACTCGTCCCCATCGTCGGCCCGCCCATGGAAACCACCCGAGCCCCGCCCCCATACCCTCGCCGCGCCTGCTCCGACACCGTCAAAGGAACGAGAACTCGCCCCGCTCTACGCCCGGCGGGCGCCCCCCAGGGGGCGAAACCGGCGGACTGGCAAACAGCGGCACTAGACCCAGGATGCGGTGGATCCGGCTCCGCCGGTCCACCCGCATCGCCCCCTGGGGGGCGCCCGAAGGGCGTAGGGGGGGGCATTCTATTCAGGCAAGACCTCGAAGGTCGCGACGTAGGTCGACCGGCGTTCCTTCGCCTTGTCGAAGGTGGTCTTGTCGTCCTTGGTCTCGGCCTCCAGCCAATACATGCCGGGCTCGGGCCAGGTCACCGTGAACTTGCCGTCGGCGTCGGTGCGCGTCTTCACTTCATGCAGCTGGTCGCGATAGCGGATCCCGCCCGGCACGATGGACACCTCGATACCGGCCGCGGGCTTGCCGTCCAGCAGCATCCGGAAGCTGGCCTCTTCCTTGGCGAACAAGTCGTTCGGATGGGTGATGGGCGCCAGTTCCAGCCCCACGCCGGTGGGCTTGAGCACCGTGTCGGTCGGCTTGCCCACCGTCACGAAGGTCTCCAGGCGGCTGTTGGCCTGCGTGACCCGCAGGTCCTGCGCATCGGTCGGAACCTCTTGCGCGAACTTCTCCGCCGTTCCGCGCCAGCGCTTGTTCTTGCCATTTTCCTTGTACGACGCGAACACGCCGTTGTTGACCACCGCCAGCTTGTAGGTACCGGTCTGGGTCAGGTGCACATCGAAGGTGCTGCGATAACGGCCCGTGGACTGGTTCTCGGCCTTGGCGGCGGCGCCGTCGGGAGCGGTCACCGACAGGTTGTTCAGTTGCAGCGGAAAGTGTTCGAAGTAGAAGAGATCGTTGGACACCGCGGCGTCCACCGTCACCCAGGGATCCGCGCCCGACAGCACCGTGGCCGAGGGCAGCATCCACATGCGGTGCGCCTGGGCCGACAGGGGCAGGCTGAACGCCAGGGCCAGCGCGGCCCACTTGAGAGACATCTTCATGTTCTTTTCCTCGGAAGGGATTGCTAGGAAAGCGTTGTCAGGGAATCAGGGTTTGGTTTCCAGCGCGACGCGGCCCAGCTCGTGCTGGCCGCGCGCCTCGCCCTTCTCCGGTGCCCGGGGCGGCCACTGGAACGGGATGCGCAGCAATTCGCGGCCGCCGACCTCGCGCGCGGCCTCGACCACCAGTTCGTACTTGCCTTCGGCCAGCTTGCCCAGCGGCGCCTTGCCGTCGCTGAACACCAGTTGATGCTCGCCCACGGGCCGCGTGGCGCCGCTGATGCCGTCGGCGGGCATGGTCAGTTCGCGGCCGCTGCGGCGCCACCACTGGCGCATGTCCTTGAGCCACTTCGTGCCTTCGTCGTTCTTGAGCTTGACGTCGTACCAGACGGCCAGGTTGGCGGCGACCTTCTGATCCGGCCCCTCCACCCACACCGCCACGTACGGACGGTGGTACTCGGCCACGTTCAGCCGGGGGATCTCGATCCTTACCGACAGGTCGGCGGCCTGGGCCTGCCCGACCATCAGGCCGGTGACGGCCACCGGGATCAATGTACGCATAGCCAGAACCTCTTCAATGGATGAATACGAATGCCAGGAACAGCGGCACGGCGACGCCCAGCGCCACCATGGGCCAGGTGACGGGCCGGTTGCGCGAATGGATCTGCAGCAGGAAGAAACCGGTCACGCAGAACACCAGACAGGCGACCGCGAAGACGTCCAGGAACCACTTCCAGGCCTCACCCGTGTTGCGGCCCTTGTGCAGGTCGTTGAAATACGAGATCCACCCGCGGTCGGTGCTCTCGTACTTCACCGCGCCGTCGGGCAGCTCGACGCTCAGCCAGGCATCGCCGCCCGGCCGCGGCAGGGAAACGTAGATTTCGTCGGGCGACCATTCGGCCACCGGGTCGCCGATCGCGATCGACAACTGCGCTTCCAGCCATTGCCGCAGCGCGGCCGGCAGGGGCGCCTTGTCGGCCCCGCCTTCCGGAGCCAGCGCGCGAGCCAGTTCGGCCGGCACCTGCGCTTCCTTGGAAACGACCCGGGGATGGGCTTCGATCTGGGAAGCGTGATTGAGCGTGATGCCCGTGGCGGCGAACAGCAGCATGCCGACGAGACAGATCGCCGAGCTGATCCAGTGCCATTGATGCAGATGCTTCAACCAGAATGAGCGACGCTTCTGCTCCAGGAAGCGATCCGACTGTTTGTCCATACGGCGGTGCGCGGCACTGCATGCTTGAGATGATTAAGATCAATAATGATAACAATTCTCAAGCACTGTAGCCAGCGCCCACCCGGCGCGGGCGCGGCGGCCCCATCGCCGCCCCGGCCGTGGGAACCTACTTCGAGTCTTCCAGGCGCACCCCCACCTTCAGGGCCACCTGCCAGTGCGCGACCTTGCCGTCCTCGATGTGGCCCCGCACCTGGGTGACCTCGAACCACGCCAGGTGGCGCATGGTCCGGGCCGCGCGATCGATTGCGTTGCGGATCGCGTCGTCGCTGGACTTCGTCGAGGACCCGACCAATTCGAGCTGCTTGTACACGTGTTCCGACATCGTCGTCTCCTGGTTGCCTGGGGTGCCGGCCAGCAAAGGCCATGCCCGGCGCCGTGGCGGCACCGGAAGCCGGCCAGACCACCTTAGTCCAAGCCGCGGGCATGAATCAAGCTATCCTATGACACCGCCCGCCCCCTGCACGCCGACCGTGGACCACAGAAAAACGCTGAACATCACCCTTTGGCTCGTCGCCATCGGTCTCTTCATGCAGACGCTGGACACCACCATCGTCAACACGGCGCTGCCGGCGATGGCGGCCAGCCTGGGCGAGAGCCCGCTGCGCATGCAGTCCGTGGTGATCTCCTACGCGCTGACCATGGCCGTGCTGATACCCGCCTCGGGCTGGCTGGCCGACCGCTTCGGCACGCGCAAGGTGTATTTCTCGGCCATCGTCCTGTTCACGCTGGGCTCGGTGCTGTGCGCGATCTCCCAGGACCTGAGCCAGCTCGTCGCCTCCCGCGTGGTCCAGGGGGCCGGCGGCGCGATGCTGATGCCCGTGGGCCGGCTGGTCATCCTGCGCAGTTTCCCCCAGGAGCGGCTGCTGCCCGCACTGAGCTTCGTCGCCATACCGGCCATGGTCGGCCCCATGATCGGCCCCGTGCTGGGTGGCTGGCTGTCCGAACAGTTCTCCTGGCACTGGGTGTTCCTGATCAACATTCCGGTCGGCGTGGCGGGCGCGATCGCCACGCGCACCTTCATGATCGACAAGCGCGAGACGCAACGGGCCGCCTTCGACGGCGTGGGCTACGGCCTGCTGGCCTTCGGCATGGCGGCCATCTCGCTGTCGCTGGACGGGTTCTCGGGCCGCGCCACGGGGCACGCGACCGTCGTGCTCATGCTGGTGTTCGGCCTGATCAGCATCGTCACCTACTGGCTGCGCGCGGGCAGGCAGGCCGCCCCGCTGTTCTCGCCCGCCCTGTTCCGTATCCACACGTTCACGATAGGCCTGCTGGGCAATCTGTTCGCGCGGCTGGGCAGCAGCGGCATGCCCTTCCTGCTGCCGCTGCTGCTGCAGGTCAGCCTGGGCTATTCGCCCACGCACTCGGGCCTGATGATGCTGCCCGTGGCCGCGGCCGGCATGCTCAGCAAGCGCCTGGCGACCTCGCTGATCACCCGCTACGGCTATCGCCACGTCCTGGTGGTCAACACGGTGCTGGTCGGCCTGACCATCGCCTCGTTCTCGCTGGTCGACGCCTCGCACCCGGTCTGGGCCCAGGTGGTGCTGATGGCCTTCTTCGGCGCGGTAAACTCGCTGCAGTTCACTGCCATGAACACGCTGACGCTGAAGGACCTGGGGCAACAAGGCGCCAGCAGCGGCAACAGCATCCTGTCCATGATGCAGATGCTGGCGATCAGCCTGAGCGTGACGGTGGCCGGCGGCATTCTCTCCGCCTTCAGCCACTTCGTGGACCACGGTGCCCCCCAGGACGCGCTGGCGGCCTTCCACGCCACCTTCATCTGCATCGGCCTGCTCACGGCGGCGTCGGCGTGGATCTTCTGGCAACTGTCGCCCGACGTGCCGCGCGAATCCAAGAAGGATGACTCGCTGGACCTGGGGTAACGAAGGGCGACGGCCGCGTCGTATAGAATCGACCCTTTTGCGCGGCCCGCCATGTGGTTCAAGAATCTACAGATCTATCGCCTTCCCGCCCCCTGGCCCATGACGCCCGAGGGGCTCGATGAACTGCTCAGGCCCCAGGTCTTCGGCCCCGGCTCCAGCCTGGAACTGCAGACGCAGGGATGGGCGCCCCCGCTGGAAAACGGCAGCCTGCTGGCCCACGGCGTGAACGGCCAGTTGCTGATCACGCTGCGCACCGAGAAGAAACTGCTCCCGACCACCGTCATCAACCAGGTGGCCAAGGCCAAGGCCCAGGAAATCGAAGAGCAGCAAGGCTTCAAGCCCGGCCGCAAGCAGATGAAGGAGATCAAGGAGAACGTCAAGGAAACGCTGCTGCCGCGCGCCTTCAGCATCCTGCGCGACACCCGCGCGTGGATGGATACGCGCAACGGCTGGCTGTGCATCGACGCTTCCTCGGCGGCACGCTGCGACGAACTGCTGCAACTCCTGAACCGGGCCATCGACAAGTTCCCGCTGGCCAACCTGCACGTGCAGACCTCGCCCGCGGCCGCCATGACCGAGTGGCTGGCCGGCGGCGAAGCCCCCGCCAACTTCACCATCGACCAGGACACCGAACTGCGCTCCACCGGTGAAGGCCGGGCCACGGTGCGCTACGTGCGGCAATCCATCGAGGCCGAGGACGTGCGCCGCCACATCGAGGCCGGCAAGCAGTGCACCCGGCTCGCGATGACCTGGGCCGACCGTATTTCGTTCGTGTTGAGCGAATCGCTGGCCATCAAGCGCATCGCGCCGCTGGACGTGCTCAAGGAAAACGCCGACGCCCTCGCGCAGAACGACGCCGAACGCTTCGACGCCGATTTCACGCTGATGTCCGGCGAACTGGCCAAGCTGATCGCCGACGTGGTCGACGCCCTGGGGGGCGAGGCCCCCACGATGCGCTGACTGCCTACGAGCGCCGGGCGCTCCAGGCTGCCAGGGCCGGCGCCAGCGCGAACAGACCGAACAGCCAGGCGGCCGCGGTGCGAGCGCCGTCGATACCGCCGGGGTCGGCCAGTCCGGCCGCGTTGGCCACCATCCCCGCCACGGCCGACCCCAGCGCGATCGCATAAAGCTGCAAGGTCGTCACCGCGCCCGAGGCCAGGTTTTCCTGGCCCGCGGGCGCCGAGCGGAACACCCGCGTCACCAGGTGCGACCAGCACATGCCTATGCCGAAGCCGACACCGGCCAGCGCCAGGCACAGCGCGGCGAACGCCACGTCGCCCGGCTCGCCGTACGGCACCAGCACGGCCAGCGCGGCCAGGCCCACCGTGGTCACCACAGGGCCGCCGCGGACCAGGCGCACGACGGCCTCGCCGGTGCGCCCCGAAAACATCAGCGAGGCCAGCGTCCAGCCGCCCGCCATGACCGCCGTCAGGTAGCCCGCGACGAGCGGCGTCTGGCCGTGCAGGGTCTGCAGGAAGTACGGGACGAAGATCTCGCTGGTCAGGCCGATGATGAGCATGGCCATCGTCAGGTAGCAGGCGCCCAGTACCGTGCGGGTCGAATAAGCGCCCGTGGGCATGAGCCGCGACGACGCCTTCACGTCCAGGCGCCCCATCCATGCCACCAGCGCCAGCCCCATCGCCACACCGGCGGCGTTCCAGGCCAGTTCATGCGAGAGGCTGCCCACCGAGACCACCATCACCGAGCACGCCAGCAGCGCCAGCTTGCCCCAGGGCACGCCCGCCGCCGCCGACGACGAGGCGGGCGCGGTAGCCGGCACCAGCCTATAGACGATGGCCGCCAGCGCGGCGGCGACAGGCAGCAGCGACAGGAAGGCCGGCCGCCACCATCCCAGTGAAGCAAACAACCCGCCCAGGGCCGGCCCCGACAGCGTCGCCACGCCCCACATCGCCGAGACGAAGGCCAGCGCGCGCGGCCACAGACGCGATTCGTACACCATCCTGATCAGCGCGTACGACAAGGCCAGCAGCACGCCGCCGGCGAGCCCCTGGACGGTACGCCCGGCAAGCAGCCACCACATGGCTGGCGCGGTGGCGCAGATCAGCGATCCCAGGCAGAACAGTGCCAGCGCGCCCAGATAGGCGCGGCGCGGCCCCATCCGGTCGATCAGCCGGTAGGACAAGGCCGAACCGAGAATGGACGCCACCACGAACAGCGTCGTACTCCAGGCGTAGTAGGCCAGCCCACCGATGCTGTGCACGATGGTGGGCATGATGGTGGTGACGACGTAGACATTGATGGCGTGGAGCGCCACGCCGCCGGCCAGCGCCAGCGAACGCAGCGCGTTGCGGCCGGTCATCAGTTCGAAGGGAGAAGACGTTTCCTGGGAGGAAGGCATGCGTAGGTCCGTGGACGCGCGCACTCAACGTGCGACAAGCGAGCGGACCGGATTGTAAGGGCGGACCGGCAGGCTGTGGCCCACCGGCAGAACATCGGAGAACTCCAGCGAAGCGCCTTCGTGCACCTCGCGGAAGGTGTTGGCCCCGTACAGGTTCTTGCCCTGTATGTAGTGCACGCCATCGATGGCCGACGGCGAGCGGACATCGCTGCCCAGCCGGTTGGCCAGCCAGCGCGACATCTCGAAATGGCTGATCCAGCGTTCCTGCCGCATGGGCGCGGAAGCGGCCTCGGGCGCCTCGCGGCTCCATGACAGCACCGGCACGTCGGCCACTTCGGGCTCGAGCACGTTGTGCCCCCACATGCCCCGGGCGCCCAGCAACTGCCCGTGGTCGCCGGTGATCACGAGGTGGCGCTGGCCCGGCAGGCCGTCGAATTCGTCCAGCATGCGGTCCAGCAACGCGTCGAGGTACAGCACGGAGTTGTCGTAGGCGTTGCGCTGGCGCACCGCGCGCGGCTGATCGTGGCTGTCCGGCCAATGCGCGTAGCGGCCCCGCACATGCGCATAGTTGGCCTCGTAGGGGGCATGCGTCGAGCGCAGCAGGACCACGACGAAAGTTTTCTTCGGCCACTGCTGTTCCTGCAGCAGCGACAGGATCGCCTCGTCGCCCTGCCTGCGGAAACGGGCGGGCTCGTCCTCGCGGGTGATGGACACGTCGACGTAGCGGCTGCCCACGTCGTTGAGCAGCTTGGACTCCTGGGACGAGATCCAGTAGGTCGTGAAGCCCGCCTCCTTGGCGAACTTGAACAGGTTCGTGGACAGGCTGCGGATCTGGTCCAGCTGGCCGGGCTCACGCACCGCGTTCATGATCAGCGGCATGCTGGCCGCGGTGGAGACGGCCGCCGCCACCCCGTGGCGGGCAACCAGCCCCTGCTCCATGCGTCTGGCCAGGTTGGGCGTCGTATCCCGCTCGTAACCCATGATGCCCAGATGTTCGCTACGCAGCGAATCGGCCACGAACAACCAGACGTGCTGGGCGTCCGAGGGGAATGGCACGACCTCGGGCCGGGTCGCGGCCGCCACCGGAGCCGGCGCGGCGTGGAGCGATCCGCGCAGGACGTTGTGCACCAGGAAGAAGCTGAAGGTGTTGAGCGAATTGTGCAGACCGCTGCGAGTGGGGCCCGGCAGGAAGGAATTGAGGTCGCGGTAGGTGGCGCGGTAAGGCTTGGACAGCAGGCCCGCGGCCACCAGCATGACCCCCAGCGCACGCTGCCAGCGCCGGACGTCGGACCGCATATAGCTCATGAACAGCCACCACGCGGCCAGATACGGGATCAGCACCGCGAACAGCACGTGGACATGGTCGCCGAAATCGGCCAGCGCCACTTCCCGGACGTCTCCGAACTCGGAAAACAGGCTGGCCAGCACGATGGGATCGAGCGGCCGGCCGGCGTAGGAAATATGGCTGAGCTGGATCAGTTCCATGCCGCCCAGCAGCACCAGGATGCACGTCACGAATACCCGGCTGCCCGACAGCCACAAGCCCAGGTTGAAGGCCAGCAGCGCCACGAAATAGTTCAGTTCGAAATCGGCCTGGTTGGCGACCGTGAACCATTGCTGGATCCAGTCGTCCAGCATCAGCAGCGACGTGGTCAGCAGGACCAGTGCTCCCCGCAGGGCGAGGTGCTGCCAGTTCCACATCCCGGGCCGGGGCGTCAGGGTCAGGGAGTCATTCGTCGTCATTCGCACTCGATCAGGCGGCCCGCGGCCTTCCTACGTGAAGAACGGCGTCCAGCCGGAACCGGGCGCCGTTCTGCTGCGGGCGGTGTATCCACCCCGGAAAAGCCGCAAGCTTAACTCAGTTCGCCCCTGCCGCGAGAGGGGGAATTCCCCTCGCGCCGGCCGGGGCGCCAGCTTTACGCCGCGTTGGACTCGGGCTGGCTGTCCTTCCCGCGATTGTTGACCACCATGCGGGCACCGCCCAGGATGGCAACCAACGCCAGCGGGTAGACCAGCCACTGCACCCAAGCGTGGGCCTGGAACCAGGGCTTGACCAGGGGCTCGCCCATCACCATCTTGGCCGCGGTCACGACCAGCACGCCGGCGCCGATGTAGATGATGGCCGGATAGCGTTCCATCAGGCGCAGGATGAGGCGGCTGCCCCAGACCATGATGGGCACGCTGATCAACAGGCCCAGCACCACCAGCAGGAAACTGCCGTGCGCCGCGCCGGCCACCGCCAGCACGTTGTCCACGCCCATGACCGCGTCGGCGATCACGATGGTCTTGATGGCGGCGACGAAGCTGGTGTTGACCGAGCCGTTGCCGTGCTCGTCTTCTTCGGCGGTCAGCAGCCGGTACGCGATCCACAGCAGCGCCAGGCCGCCCACCAGCATGAGGCCGGGAACCTTGAGCAGCCAGACCACGGCCAGCGTCATCAGCGTACGGACGACGATGGCGCCGACCGTGCCCCAGACGATGGCCTTCTTCTGCAAGGCGGGAGGCAGGTTGCGCGCGGCCAGCGCGATGACGATGGCGTTGTCGCCCGCCAGCACGATGTCGATGACGACGATGGACGCAAGCGCGAACAGGAATTGGGTGGTGAAAATTTCTGCGGCGAAAGCCGAAAGCCATTCCACGAGTGGTTCTCCAGAGAAGTTGACGGCCTCTGCTGGCGACAGGAATGACTGGGGACGGGAGTACCCATGCAGGACCTGAGGCCAGGCTGCAAAGGTCTTGTTCAATCACCGGGCGGTGATCCGCACGACCGGAGGAAGCGAACTTCCACGTATTGACGATCGTACGAAAGAGCCTGTTGGACTCTCGAACTACTCCCCTTTGGAGGGACATGCCAGAGACATGTCAGCGAGTATTTTCACCCGGGGCCCGGCTTCGCGTCAACATCGGGGGTTACCCCAGGAAAATGGCGAAAACGGGGCCGGATGGGAATTCCCGACCGGCCGCGCCGCCTACGGCGCGTAGTGCGCCACGCCAGCCGCCGGGACGGCAGGCACAGCCGCCTCGGCATGCGCGGGACGGAACGTCACGATGGCCATCAGCAGGATCGCCAGCGCCAGGTCGCGCCTGGGCGTCTCGTAGGGCTGCGAGCGGAAACGCCGGAAGCCCCACATGACCAGCACGATGAAGCCCCCCATCAGCGCCGCCGCCAGGAAAGAACCGGCGTACTGCGCCAGCACCGGCACCCGTTCGCTGAACGGCCCTTCGGGCAACGGCCCGCGCAATGCGCTGGACACGAGGAACATGAGTCCCAGCGCCCCTGCCAGCGCTCCCCACGACAAATCCCGACCGACGAAAACTTTCACGACATTCACACCCAAGGCTAAACGGGAAAAGTATAGCTTTTGATCTTCTCCCAGGATGCGGTGGATCCGGCTTTGCCGGTCCACCTGCATCGCCCCCTGGGGGGCGCGCGAAGCGCGTAGGGGGGGACCTCTACGGCCAGGCAGAGTAGGTGAGGTCTTCGCGGCCTGCTTCTTCCAGCACGCGGCGGCGGTAGCTGCCGGGGGGAACGCCCATGTGGCGTTTGAAGAAACGGTTGAAATGCGCGGTGTCGCGGAACCCCAGGCCGTAGGCGACCTGGGCCACGGGCAGCGGCGATTGCTGCAAACGGACCCGGGCCTCCTGCAACAGGCGCTCGTGCACCACGGCCAGCGGGCCGCAACCGGCGCTGCGCATGGACGCCGCATGCAGCCGGCGCTCGGTCACGCCCAGGGTGCGGGCGTAGCGGGCAATGGGCCAGTGTTCGCGGAAGTGCATCTCCACCACGCGCAGGAAACGCTGGAACACGACGGAGCCGGGCCGATCCCCCGTGGGCGCCTCGGGGTCGATGTCGCTCATGCGCCAGAGGTGCGTCAGGACGATGGACAGATACGCGACGGCGATGCCCGCGGCGCCCTTGGCCGCCTGGCGCAATTCATGGCTGACCGCCTCGAACACCGGGCGCAGCATGTCCCGCCCCGCCGCCATCTCGTCCGGCCCGATGTGCAGCAGACGGTCGGCCACGTTGCGCAAGGCCGCCGCATGCTGGCTGGCGGCCGAGGCGCGCGACACCAGTTCCTCGGCGGCCGACAGCATGTAGCCGGCGCCGCCGGCCTCCAGACGGATGGACTGCGCCATGCCCGGCGGCAGCCAGGCCAGGCACGGCGCGCGCAGCGCGAGCTGCCCGTGGCGCAGCGTGGCGACGCCCTTCCCCGCCGTCAGCAGCAAGGCGTGGCTGCGCCCCTGCCGCCGCGTGGCGTCGATCACCCATTCGCGCGCGGCCAGCGCGGGCACCATGGACTCGCTTTCCATCAGGGTGGCCAGCGGCGTCTCGCCGATGTCCGGGTGCACGTCGGGTAGGGAATGCGGATAAGCCACCATGCGGGTCCTCGGGAAGGCGGGCGGAAAAGTGCAAGTATTCGTCCGATTTCATCAATGCCTGCAACTTTACACGGCCGTGCCCTCTGGCCAGAATTTGTACGTCGCTACAACAAAACTCCGCGATTGTTACAAAATTACCGGGAGACACACTATGCTCACCTCGTCCTTGAAGTCGCTGCGCCTGCTGGGCGCGGCCACCGCCTTGTCGGCGTTTTCGCTCGCCCTGCCAGCCCATGCCCAGGACGCCGTCACCATCGGCTACGCCATCTCCAAGACCGGTGTCAACGCGGGCGGCGCGGGCATCACGACCATCCCCAACTACAAGCTCTGGGTCCATGAAGTCAATCAGGCGGGCGGCCTGAAGGTCGGCGCCAAGCGCCTGCCCATCAAGGTCGTCGAATACGACGACCGCTCCAGCTCCGAAGACGCCGTGCGCGCCGTCGAGCGCCTCATCACTCAGGACAAGGTCGACTTCCTGCTGCCCCCGTGGTCCACCGCGATGAACCTGGCCGTCGCGCCCACCTTCCACCGCTACGGCTATCCGCTGCTGGCGGGCTCGGCCGTGACCGAACGCGCGCCCGAATTCGCCAAGCGCTGGCCCAACAGCTACTGGCTGCTGGGCACGGGCTCGCAATACGCCGAGGCCTTGGTCGACCAGTTGGCCAGCCTGCGCAAGGCGGGCAAGATCGGCGACTCCATCGCCATGGTCTCGATCGCCGACGGCTTCGGCATCGAGCTGGCCACCGCGGCGCGCGCCGCGTTCCAGAAGGCGGGCTTCAAGCTGGCCTACGCCAAGACCTATCCGGTCGGCACGCAGGACCTCGCGCCTATCGTGAACGAGGCCAAGAACCTGAATCCCGACGTCTTCATCGCGTTCAGCTATCCGCCCGACACCATGGCCATCACCGACCAGGCGCGGGTGCTGGGTTTCAATCCCAAGGTGTTCTACACCGGCGTGGGCACCGCCTTCCCGCTGTACAAGAACCGCTTCGGCGCGAACGCCGAGGGCGTGGCCAGCCTGGGGGGCATCGACGCCAACAGCCCCGCGGTCAAGGCCTACATCCAGCGCCACAAGGAAGTGACCGGCGCCGAGCCGGATCGCTGGGCCAGCCTGGTCACCTACGCCGGACTGCAGGTGCTGCAACAGGCCATCGAGAAGGCCGGGACACTGGACCGCAAGGCCGTGTCGGCCAAGATCGCGAGCGAGGACTTCGAGACCATCCTGGGCCGCATCAACCTGAAGAACCACATGGTGCCCAACATGCTGACGCTGGGCCAATGGCAGAACGGCGAGTTCGTCGGCATCGAGCCGGCCAGCCACGCCGGCGCCGCCAAGCTGGTCTTCCCCAAGTCTGCCTGGCAGGCCGGCGCCGCCGCGCGCTGACCCTCAACCCGCGCCGCCCGGCCGCATGGCGCCGGGCGGCGCGCGACAGGAATCCCGTATGTTCATCGATGCACTCTTCTCCGGCATCACGCTGGGAGGCATGTACGCGCTCGTCGCCATGGGGCTCACCCTGCAGTACGGCGTCTCGCGCATCATGAATCTGGCCTATGGCGAGTTTCTCGTCGCCGCAGCCTTCTGCGCCTACCTGCTGATGACCGGTCTCCAGGTCACGCCCCTGTGGGGGCTGCTGCTGATCGTCCCCCTCGCCTTCGCCCTGAACTGGCTGGTCTACCGCTTTTTGCTGACGCCGCTGGTCAAGCGCACCCGCACGCGCGCCGCGCTGGAGGTGGACAGCATCCTGGCCACCTTCGGCCTGTTGTTCATCGTGCAGGGGGTGATGCAGATCACCTTCGGCGGCAACTACTACAGCTATTCCTACCTGAACGAACCCGTGCGCATCCTGGATTCGGTGCTGGCCCTGAACCGGCTGCTCGCCCTGGGTTTCGCCGCGGTGTTCGGCATCGGCTTCTACCTGGCGCTGACCCGCACCCGCCTGGGCACCGCCATCCGGGCGGTGGCGGTGGACCCGGTGGCCGCGCGCCTGGTCGCCATCGACGTACGCTGGGCCTCGGCGCTGGCCTTCGCCGCCGGCGGCGCGCTGGCAGCCAGCGGCGGCGTGCTGGTCAGCATGTTCCTGACCTTCAACGCCAACATGGGCGTGATCTTCACCATGAAGGCACTGATCGTGATCATCATGGGCGGCGTGGGCAACGTCCTGGGCGCGCTGGTCGCGGGGCTGCTGCTGGGCCTGGCGGAGTCCTTCATCGCCACCTACGTCGATCCCGGACTGACGATCGCCGTGACCTACGGCGTGTTCCTGCTGGTGCTGCTGGTGCGTCCCACCGGCCTGTTCGGGAGGGCCGCGCGATGAACGCCCCGCTGCGCACTCCCCTGATCGCGGGCGCCGCCATGCTGGCGGTGCTGGCCGGCGTGCCCCTGGTGGCCGACGGCTATGGCCTGTCGCTGGCCATCAACATCCTCAACTACGCCGTGCTGGCCACCGCCTGGGCGATGTTCTCGGGCCCCACCCGGTATGTATCGCTGGCCACGGTCGCCTTCTTCGGCATCGGCGCCTATACCGTGGCGGTCCTGGGCGATGCCCTGCCCTGGCCGGCCGTGCTGGCGGCGGCCGCCCTGGTCGGGCTGGTGGTCGCCATCGTCGTCGGCCTGTCCACGCTCAGGCTGGCCGGCGTCTATTTCGTCATCTTTACTTTCGGGCTGACCGAGCTGATCCGCCAACTGGTCACCTGGTACGAGGTGAACGTGTCGAACTCCATCGGCCGCTATGTGTTCCTGGACATCAGCCAGGAACAGATCTACTGGCAACTGCTGGCGCTGGGCGCGGTCCTGTTCCTGGTCACCCTGCTGCTGGGCCGCTCCCGCCTGGGCTTCGCGCTGCGCATCATCGGCGCGGACGAAACCGTGGCCCGCCACTGCGGCATCGACACCACCCGCGCCAAGGTGCTGCTGTTCGCGCTCAGCGCCGTCTTCATGACGCTGTCGGGTGCGATCATGGCGCCGCGCTGGACCTACATCGACCCGGCCATCGCGTTCAATCCGGTCATGTCGTTCCAGGTGCTGATCATGGCGCTGCTGGGCGGCGTGCAGCGGCTGTACGGCCCGCTGCTGGGCGTCATCCCGCTCGCGCTGCTGTTCGAATACCTGGGCGCGAATTTCCCCAACCACTACAGCATCCTGCTCGGCGCCGTCTTCATGATCATCGTCTACCTGCTGCCCAACGGCGTCGTCGGCCTCGCCCGGCGGCTGCGCAAGGCCGACCGCACGGCGTCTCCCGCCGCCAAGGAGGCGTCATGAACAGCCTGCGCATCTCCCTCTTGCGGAAAACCTTCGGCGGCCTGACCGCGGTCAACGACTTGAGCTTCTCGGTCGAGGCCGGCGAGATCGTCGGCCTCTTGGGGCCAAACGGCTCGGGCAAGACCACGGTCATGAACCTGATCTCGGGCGCGCTGGCCCCGGATGCCGGAGACATCGAACTCGCGGGCCGGCCCATCGCCGGCAAGGCGCCCCACAAGGTGGCGCACGCGGGCGTCGCGCGGACCTTCCAGTTGGTACGGGTGCTGGCCGACATGGACGCGACCGAGAACGTGGTGGCGGGCCTGGCCTTCTCGCGCGAACCGACGTGGGGTGCGCGGGCCGCCACAAGGGCCGGCGAACTGCTGGCGCGCGTCGGCCTGGCGCGCCATGCCCGGACACTGGCCGGAGAGCTGACCTACATCGACCAGAAGCGGCTGGAACTGGCGCGCGCCCTGGCCCTGTCGCCCCGCCTGCTGCTGCTGGACGAATGGCTGGCCGGCCTGAACCCGTCCGAACTGCTCGAAGGCATCGCGCTGGTCCGCTCGCTCAAGGACGAGGGCATCAGCATCATCCTGGTCGAACACGTCATGGACGCCGTGCACTCGCTGTGCGACCGCTGCGTCGTGATGAACGCCGGCGCCAAGATCGCCGAGGGCACGCCCGCCGCCGTGCTGTCGGATCCGGAAGTGATCCGCGCCTACCTGGGAGACGCCAGTGCTTGAAGTCGCCAACCTGTCGGTCGCCTACGGCAAGCATACGGCGCTGCGCAAGGTCGCGCTGTCGGTCGGACCGGGCGAGATCGTCGTCATGCTGGGCGCCAACGGCGCCGGCAAGAGCACGCTGCTCAAGGCCGTGGGCGGCCTCGTGCCGCACGACGGCCACGCCGTCGTGCGCCTGTCGGGGCGGGACATCGCCGCGACGCCGGCCCACCGCATCGTCGAGCTGGGCATCGCCCTGGTCCCCGAGGGGCGTGGCATCTTCGGCGAACTCACCGTGCGCGAGAACCTGCGGCTGGGAGCCTATGCGCGCCGCGCCCGGGAAAGCGAGGCCGCGACGCTGGAACGCGTGCTGACCCTGTTCCCCCGGCTGGGGGAGCGCCTGGGCCAGACCGCACGCACCATGAGCGGCGGCGAGCAGCAGATGGTCGCCATCGGCCGGGCGCTGATGTCTCGGCCGGAAATCCTGCTGCTGGACGAACCGTCGCTGGGCCTGTCCCCCTTGATGAGTGCCGAGCTGTTCAAATCTCTGGCCGCCATCCGGCAGGACGGGGTCGGCATCCTGCTGGTCGAGCAGAATGCCCGCCTGAGCCTGGCGATCGCCCAGCGCGGCTACCTGATCGAGAACGGCGCCATCGCCGGCGAAGGCGAAGCCGGCGCACTGATGAACGACCCGGCCGTGCAGAAAGCCTACCTCGGCATGGCAACCGCCTGATACGAATCAAGGCGGCCGCGGGGCCGCCACTACTGGAGTCCTACCCATGTTCGACATCAAGCTCCTGATCGACAACGAAGACCGCGACGCCACCGGCGGCGCCACGTTCGTGCGCCGCGACCCGGTCACCGGCGACGACAGCACACGGGCATCGGCCGCCACGGTGGCCGATGCCCGCGCCGCCGCCGATGCCGCCGCGGCCGCCTTTCCCGCCTGGGCCGCGCTGGGCCCGAACGAGCGGCGGCGCCTGCTGAACCGCGCGGCCGACCTGCTGGAAGAACGCACGCCGGAATTCATCGCCCGCATGATCGCCGAAACCGGCGCCACGCGCGGCTGGGCCGGTTTCAACGCACACCTGGCCGCCGGCATCCTGCGCGAGGCCGCCGCCATGACGACGCAGATCGCCGGCGAGGTCATCCCCTCCGACGTGCCGGGCAGCCTGGCCATGGCCGTGCGCCAGCCGGTGGGCGTGGTGCTGGGCATCGCGCCCTGGAACGCGCCCATCATCCTGGGCACGCGCTCGATCGCCATGCCGCTGGCCTGCGGCAACACCGTCGTGTTCAAGGTGTCCGAGCTCTGCCCCGCCACGCACCACCTGATCGCCCGGACCCTGTCCGACGCCGGCCTGCCGGCCGGCACCGTCAACGTCGTCGCCAACGCGCCCGACGACGCACCCGCGGTGGTCGAGGCGCTGATCGCCCATCCGGCGATCCGCCGGGTCAACTTCACCGGCTCGACCCGCGTCGGCCGCATCATCGCGCAGAGCGCCGCCCGCCACCTGAAACCGGTCCTGCTGGAGCTGGGCGGCAAGGCGCCGCTGCTGGTGCTCGACGACGCCGACCTCGACGCCGCGGTCGGTGCGGCGGCCTTCGGCGCCTTCATGAACCAGGGCCAGATCTGCATGTCCACCGAACGGCTGGTGGTGGACGACGCCATCGCCGACGCCTTCGCCGCCAGGTTCGCCGCGAAAGCCGCCTCGCTGCCCGCGGGCGATCCCCGCCGCGACGACGTCGTGCTGGGCGCCGTCGTGACGCCGGAGGCCATCCAGCGCATCCGGCGCCTGATCGACGACGCGGTGTCCAAGGGTGCCAAGCTCATCGCCGGCGGCAGCATCGAGGGCAACATCATGGCGGCCACCGTGCTCGACAAGGTGACCCCGGCGATGGAAATCTACGGCGAGGAATCCTTTGGCCCGGTGGTGTGCATCGTCCGCGTCAGCGGCACCGAGGAAGCCATACGCGTAGCCAACGACAGCGAGTACGGACTATCGTCGGCCGTGTTCAGCCGCGATATCGCGCGGGCAATGGAAGTGGCCAAGCGCATCGAGAGCGGCATCTGCCACATCAACGGCCCCACCGTGCACGACGAAGCGCAGATGCCGTTCGGCGGCGTCAAGGCCAGCGGCTACGGCCGCTTCGGCGGCAAGGCGGGCATCCATGAATTCACCGAACTGCGATGGATCACCGTCCAGACCACGCCCCGGCACTATCCGTTCTGACGTAGTCTCAGGCAAAAAAAATGCCGCCCCGAGGGGCGGCATTTTTCATCCAGCAGCCTATCAGGCGGCGGGAGCCGAAGCGGCTTGCTGCTCGGCGGCGGCCGGAGCGGCAACCGGAGCAACGGCCTTCTTCGCCACGCGCTTGGCGGCGGGCTTCTTCGCGGCAGGCTTGGCAGCCGGCTTGGCAGCCTTGGCGACGGGCTTGGCAGCAGCCTTCTTGGCCGGAGCGGCGGCCTTCGTGGCGGCCTTGGCTTTCTTGGCAGCAGGCTTCTTGTCGCCTGCGGCCACGACAGCCTTGGCTTCCTTCACGGCGGCCTTCACGGCCTTCTCGTAAAGGCTCACGCGCTGGGCGGCGTCCTTGCGGGCCTTCTCCGAACGCTCGAGCGCCTTCTTGGCGGCATCGCCCAGACGGACGGCGGCGGCTTCGAGCTTCGCCAGCACGCCGGCGGACTTGGCCGGAGCAGCTTTCTTGGCGACCTTCGCGGCCGGCTTCTTGGCTGCCGGTTTGGCAGCTGCCTTAACGGGTTGCGATTTCTTAACCATATCAATCTCTAAAAGTCGAGGCCCGAAGTGTTAATGGTGCTCAATGCAATGTCAACCCTTTTAGGCACCAACGACGAAAATTTTTGCGTTGGCACCACGCGTCATGTCACGTCATCGCATCGTGCAGAATCGTCACGGCGACGTCCGACCGAACGTCACGCGAGCGATGATCCATACCGCCACGCCGCACAGCGCGGCAAGCATTCCCACCGCGACGACGGGCGCGACCGGCAGCACGCCCACCGCCGTGCTGCCCAGCGCGCCGCCCAGCATTTGCGATGCGCCCAGCACCGCCGCGCCCACGCCCGCCATCGCGCCCGCATCCTGCAATCCCAGCGCGAAGAGGGTCGGCATGATGAAGCCGCCGAAGAAAAGACTGGCCGCCATCGCCACGACGAAGACGGCGATCTCCCACCACTGCCCGTGCGCGCCGCGCAGCGCGAGTCCGACCGCGAGCGCGGCCAATCCGGCGCAGGCCGCGCCGCGCACGCCCGCGTACAGCACGCGCTGGGGCGGCACGCCGCGCTGTGAGAGACGCGCGGTCGTCAGCGATCCCGCCAGCACCGCCGCCGAGGCCAGCGCGAACGCGATCGCATAGACCGAACTGGACACGCCCATGCCGTCGATCAGCACGAAGGGCGAACCGCTGATGAAGACGAACATGCCGCAGAACACGACCCCCAGCGCGCACGACAGGGCCCCCGCGTGGGGCAGCGCAAGAAAGCCGCGATAGCCCGCCGGGCGCCCGGCGCCTTCCCGCGGCGACGGGCCGGCAGCGGCTCCGGGACCTTCGGACTCGGGACCGGCGGGCTGCACGCCCCGGAGCGCGCTCAAGCGACCCGCCCGCAGGCGGATCCCGACGATGACGGCCAGCAGCAGCCCCGCCCCGGCCAGCACCGCGAACAGTCCGCGCCAACCGACCGCATGGATGACGAACGCCCCGATCAGCGGCGCGACGATGGGCGCCAGGCTCAGCACCGCGACGATGAAGGACTGGATCGTGGCTCGCTGCTGCGGTTGGGGAAAGACATCGCGGACCAGCGCGATGCCGGCCACCGACGCGGCCGATGCGCCGAAACCCTGGACCGCCCGCCAGCCGATCAGCGCCGCGCCGTCCGCGGCCAGCGTGCAGGCGATGGCCGCCGCCACGTATACGGCCAGGCCGAGCAGGATGACGCGCAGGCGCCCGTGGCGATCGGACAAGGGTCCCCAGGCCAGTTGGCCGAACCCGAAGGTCAGCATGAACGCGCCCAGCGTCGCCTGCATCTGCGAGTCGGTGGCGCCGAGTTCGGCGCCGATGGCGGGCAGCCCGGGCAGGCTGATGTCGATGGACAGGGGCGGCAGGCCGGCCAGCATGCCCAGCACGACGATGAAGCCGACCGGCAATGCGATCCGGGTCGGAGGGGAATGCCTTGCTTGCACGAAGCGATCTCCTGGCTGAGGTGCGTCCCGGATTCACCGGGACGCCGAAGAGCGGAGGATATCGTGCTTTTGCCGGGGCGGACATGCTGCCGCCCCGCGAGGCGCGAGCCTCAGTTCGGTTGCAGGCCGGCGTCCTGGACGATCTTGCGCCAGCGGTTCTCCTCGGCGCGCACGTAGCGGTCCATCGACCCCGGATCGCCCGTCACCTTGATCAGGCCTTCTTCTTTCACCAGCCGTTGGAACGTCGGCGTCTCGGCGGCATGGTTGATCGCCCGGTTCAGGCTGTCGATGACCGGCGCCGGCGTGCCGGCTGGAACGAGGAAGCCGTACCAGGCCTGGGCGTCGTACCCCGCCACCCCGGCCTCGGCCACGGTGGGCAGGTCCGGCAGCACCGCCGACCGGTCGGCCGAGGTCACGGCCAGCGCCCGCAGCTTGCCCGCCTTGATGTAGCTCAGGGCGCCGGGAATGGTCGAGAAGATGACGTCGATCTGCCCGCCGATCAGATCGTTCAGCGCGGGCGCCGCGCCCTTGTAGGGCACGTGCGTCAGCTCCGTCCCGGACAGCGTCGCGAACAGCGCGCCCGCCAGGTGCGCGGAAGTCCCGTTGCCGTTGGACCCGTAGTTGATCTTCCCGGGATTGGCCTTCGCGTAGGCGATCAGTTCGGCCACCGTCTTGTAGGGGCGCTGCGGATTCACCACCAGCACGTTCGGCGCCTTGGCCACCATGCCGGCGGAAACCAGCGAGGTCTCGTTGGAATACGGCAGCTTCTCCTGCAGGCTGGGGTTGACCGCGTAGGCGAAGGTCCCCATCACGATGGCATAGCCGTCGGGCGGACTCTTGGCGACGTAGTCGGTGCCGATCACCGTGCCGCCGCCCGGCCGGTTCTCGACGATGACCGGTTTGCGGAAGTATTCGCCCATCTTCTCGGCGACGATGCGGCCGACCAGATCCGTTCCGCCGCCCGGCGGAAAGGGAACGACGAGCTTGAGCGGCCGCTCGGGAAAGGAAGCCGCCAGGGCCGGTCCGGCCAGCAGCGGTCCCGCGATCGCCAGGCAGGCGGCGCCAAGGCCCATGCGCCAGGGGGATGCCAGGAAAGTCATGATGTCTCCGTTATCTTGATTCTGTTCTGCCGCGATGCACGCTACAGCCGGTAGCTCGGATCGATCCGGTCCAGCTTGCGCAGCAGCGCGGGCCATTCCATGACGCCGTACGGCCGCCGGGTCTGCGGCTGATAGTTCATGTAGGTCTTGTCCAGGACGTCCTGGGGAACGGGGTTCAGCGGACTGTTGCAGGCCATGGCCGCCAGTTGCAGCTTGCAGGACAGCTCCAGGCGATGCATGGCGTTGAACGCCTCGGGTATCGTCCGCCCGACGGTCAGCAATCCGTGGTTCCTCAGGATCATGGCGTTGTTGTCGCCCAGGTCGGCCACCAGGGAGGCCTGCTCCGCGTCGTCCAGCACTACCCCCTGGTAGTCGTGGTAGCTGATGTTGACGAAGCGCATGGAGGTCTGCGCCAGCGGCAGCAGACCGCACTCGAGCGCCGACACGGCCATCCCGGGCCAGGTGTGCGTATGGATGACGCACGACAGCTCGTGCCGGGCCTGGTGGATCGCGCTGTGGATGACGAAGCCCGCGCGGTTGACGCCGTACTTCAGGTCCGGCCCGAAGTCGGGCGCGCTCAGGACCTCGCCGTCGGCGTTGATCTTGATCAGGCTGGACGCGGTGATTTCCTCGTACAGCAGCCCATAGGCGTTGATCAGGAATGCGTTTTCCTCGCCGGGCACCCGGGCCGAGATATGGTTGGCGGCCATGTCGGCCATCCCATAGAACTCGACCAGGCGATAGCACGCCGCGAGATTGATCCGGGCCTCCCATTCGGCCTCGGAACATCGGGACCGCATGGATGCGATACCCAGGTCCGCCAATTCAGCCATTGTCGATTCCTCCTGCGCAAAGTCGTGCCCTGCATTCTGCGCACACGCGAAGCGAAGGGGAAATGACTTTTCGGGCGGATCAGGCCAACTATTTTGTAGGGCTGGCCGCGGACGGCGGCGGCATGGGCGCCTCGTCCATCACGTCGTCGGCGCGCGAGCCCAGCTCGGACAGCAGCCATCGACGGAAGGCCCGGAACGCGGCGGTGGGGGCCCGGTCCTTGGGATGCACGAGGAAATAGCCGCCCGCGGGCCGATAGGAGGCGTCGAACGGCGCGACCAGTTGCCCCGACGCCAGATAGCCCTCGACCAGGATCCTGACGCCCAGCGCCACGCCCAGGCCGCGTATCGCCGCCTCGTAGGCCATCAGCGAGCTCTCGAACTTGTGGCCCCGGCCGGCATGGTCGCTGGCCAGCCCCGCGTGGCGGAACCAGCCCTCCCAGTCCCCCGGGCGGGCGAGCGAATGCAGCAGCGGCAATTCGAGCATGGCCGACAGGTCCGGCGTCCCGCCGGTCTTCGCCAGGAGATCCGGGCTCATGACCGGGACGAGTTCGATCGGCGCCAGCATGTCGACTTCGATCCCGGGTATGTCGGGCACCCCGAAACGGATGGCGGCGTCGAAATCCTGGTGATTGAAATCGACCAGGGCCGAGGAGGCCGACAGCCGGATCTCCACCGAGGGATGCTGCTCGTGGAAAGCCGGCAGCATGGGAATCAGCCAGCACTGCGCGAACGTGTTGTAGGCCAGGATGGACAGCACCTGCGGCTGTCCGCGCCGGCTCAGTTGCGAGGTCGCGAAAGCCAGGTCGTTGAGCGCCCGGCGCACCGCGGGATAGTAGCGGCTGCCCGCCTTGGTCAGCGCGATCGACTGCCCGCGCCGGTCGAACAGCTCCACGCCCAGGAAATCCTCCAGGCCACGGACCTGGCGGCTGACCGCCACCTGCGTCACGCAGAGTTCGTCGGCGGCCGCCGTGAAGCTCATCAACCGCGCCGCGGCCTCGAAGGCTCGCAGCGACTTCATTGGAGGCAGAGGCAGCTTCACGACGTCACCCGGCGGGCTTCAGCCGCCCAGATAGGCTTCCACCAGGCGGCGGTCGCCCAGCAGTTCCTTGCCGGAACCGGACAATGCGATGCCGCCCGTCTCGAGCACGTAGCCGCGGTGGGCGATCCTGAGCGCCTGCCGCACGTTCTGCTCGACCAGGAAGATCGTCAGCCCCTGCCGGTTGATCTCGCGCAGGATGCGGAAGATCTCCTGCACGATGATGGGCGCCAGCCCCATGGACGGCTCGTCCAGCAGCAGCAGCCGCGGCTTGGCCATCAGCGCCCGGCCGATCGCCAGCATCTGCTGCTCGCCGCCGGACAGATTGCCCGCCATGCCGTCCAGGCGCTCTTTCAGCCGGGGAAAGAGTTCGAACACGCGGTCCAGGTCGGCGCCGATCCCGCCCTTGTCGCGCCGGGTATAGGCGCCCAGTTCGAGGTTCTCGCGCACCGTCATCGTGGTCAGGATGGCGCGGCCCTCGGCGACCTGCACGATGCCCTTGGAGACGATGCGGTGCGGCGCCAGGCGCGAAATGTCCTCGCCCTGGAACGTGACCGTGCCCGCTTCCTTGGGGATCAGGCCCGACAGCGCCAGCAGCGTGGTGGACTTGCCCGCGCCGTTGGCGCCGACCAGGGTCGTGATCTCGCCCTCGCGCAGTTCGAGGTCGATGCCCTTGACCGCGGCGATGTGGCCGTAGGAAACCTTCAGGCCGTCGACTTTCAGCAGCGGATTCATGCCTGCACCTCGTCCGCCACGTCGTCCTCGCGTCCCAGGTAGGCCTCGATCACCATCGGGTTGTTGCGGATTTCCCCGGGCAGGCCTTCGGCGATGATCCGCCCGAAATTCAGCACCGCGATGCGGTCGCACAGCCCCATCACGAAGCGCATGTCGTGCTCGATCATGAAGATGGTGTAGCCCCGCGCCTTGATGTTCTCGATCTCGGCCATCAGATCCACTTTCTCGCCGGTGTTCATGCCCGCCACGGGTTCGTCCAGCAGCAGCAGCTTCGGCTCGGTCGCCAGCGCGCGGGCCAGCTCCAGCTTGCGCTGGTCGCCGTAGGACAGGTTGTCAGCGGTCTGGTGCGCCTTGTGCTCCAGCTTGACCCAGGACAGCAGCTCGAGCGCCCGTTCGCGCGCGCGGCGCTCCTGGGCGCGGAACCCGGGCAGCGCCAGCAGCAAGCCGGCCGGCCCGTAGTCCAGGTGGCGGTGCATGCCGACCACCACGTTCTCGAGCAGCGACATTTCCTTGAAGATGCGGATGTTCTGGAACGTGCGGGCGATACCGCGCCGGGTGATCTGGTGCGGCTTGGCGCCCACGAGATCCTGGCCGTCGAAGGTGAGCGAGCCGCCCGTGGGTTCGAGCAGGCCGGTGATCAGGTTGAACACCGTCGTCTTGCCCGCGCCGTTGGGGCCGATCAGGCCGAAGATCGTCCCTTGCGGAACCTCGATGTTGACGTCCTGCAATACGTGCAATCCGCCGAAGCTCTTGGAAATCGATTGGAGTTTCAGCATGTCAGTGGCTCCGCCGGCGGAACCAGCTACGCAGCAGCGCCGGATCCCAGATGCCCTTGGGCAGGAACAGCACGATCAGGACCAGGATCACGCCGTTGATGACCAGCCGGAAATCGTTGAACGCGCGCAGCATCTCGGGCAGCAGCGTCAGGATCACGGCACCGGCCACCGGCCCGGCCAGGCTGCCGATGCCGCCCAGGATCGTCATGGTCAGGATTTCGACACCCCGGTCGAAACCGTATTCGTTGGGACCGATGAAGAAGGTCAGGTGGGCGTTCAGCGCGCCCGCGAGGCCCGCCAGCAGCGCCCCCAGGACGAAGGCCAGCATCTTGGTGTTGTTGACGTCGATGCCCATCAGCCCTGCGGCGGTCTCGTCCTCCTTGATGGCCTCGAACGCGCGGCCGACCTTCGAACGCAGCAACCGGAACAGCACGGCCAGCGCCAGCGCCACGGCCAGTGCGATATGCCACCACTCCGTCAGTTGGGGGATGCCGTTCAGGCCCAGCGCGCCGCCCGTCCACGACTCCGTGTTCAGGATCACGACCCGGACCACCTCGCCGAAGCCCAGCGTGGCCATGGCCAGGTAGACCCCGGACAGGCGCAGCGTGGGCTTGCCGATGACGAAGGCCACCAGCATGGGCGCGGCCATGCCGCCCAGCAGCGCCACCGGGAAGGACATCTCGAAATTCATCGTCAGGATGGACGCGGTATAAGCGCCTATCCCCATGAAGGCGGCATTGGCCATGGCCAGCATGCCGCACGAAAGCGTCAGGTAGATCGACAGCGCCAGCAAGGCGTTGGTGCCCAGGGTCAGCACCAGGTTGCTGTAGATCGACCAGAAATTATCGAACCATTCCATTTCTTGTCTGCGTCCTTATGCCTTGCGTTCCAGCACCTTGCCGAACAAGCCCTGCGGGCGAACGAGCAGGATCAGGAACAGGAGGCCGAAGGCCACCGCGTCGCGCATGGTCGAGCCGATGTAGGCCACCGACAGCACCTCCGCGAAGCCCAGGAACAAGCCGCCTATCATGGCGCCGCGGATGTCTCCCATGCCGCCCAGGATGATGACGGCGATGCCCTTGTGCAGCATGGGCTGGCCCATCAGCGGGAACACCGCGTTGGAATAGAGGCCGATCAGCACGCCGGCCACGCCGCCCAGGGCGGCCGCGGCGAAGGACGTCAGCATGAACAGCCCCTCGACGTTGATACCCAGCAGCGAGGCCGCCTTGGGCGATTCGGCGATGGCCCGCAGCCCCCTGCCCAGTTGGGTCCGTTTCATGACCACCATCAGCGCGGCCATGAGCGCGAACGACAGGAAGATGATGACGAGCTCGATCACGGTCATGTGCAGCCCGGCGATCTCGATGGCGTCGTCGGGCACCAGGCCGGACGGGAAGCGCATGTTGGCGGCGCCGTAGATGCCCTGCATGCCGCTGTTGAGCGCGATGGCCACCCCTATGGTGGCGATCATGGGTATGAGGTGCGGCGCGTTGCGCTTGCGCAGGCGCTTCAGGACGAGCACGTCGATCAGGATGCCGACGATGCCGCTGCCCGCCGCCGCGGCGGCCAGGCCGGCCCACAGGGGCAGGTCGAACTGGGTGATCAGTTGCAGCGCCACGTAGGCGCCCACCATGAACACCGCGCCGTGCGAGAGATTGATGACGCCCAGCACGCCGAATACCAGCGTGAAGCCGAGCGCGAACAGAGCGTAAACGCACCCTAGCGATAATGCGTTGACGAGTTGCTGCTGTAGCATGCCCCCCCCTACGCGCTTCGCGCGCCCCCCAGGGGGCGGCGCTGGAGGACCGGCGGAGCCGGATCCTCGGCGCCCTGGATCTGGCAGCCTACTTTTTGCCAGGGCCGGATACAGGAGCGAAGCAGCAAGATTACCAATGGAAAATGGGCATGAGCCCTACTTTGCTATTACAAAGGGCGCGGGAGTCCCGCGCCCTTTTGGGATCGCCGGCGCGAGGCCGGCGGGTTCCGCGGGTACCGCTTATTTCTCGATGACGTAGCGGCCGCCGCGGGTGACCATGACGATGGGGGTCTGGACCGCATCGTAGCCGCCGGGCTTGCCGGCGGCGCCCTTGGCCTGGCGGAACTGGAAGGCTCCGGTCGCGCCGGTGATCTTCACCGCGGGCAGCGCCGCCTGGAGGGCGTCGCGGTCGGCCTGCAGCTTGCCCGAGAGCTTCACCTTCTTCAGGGCTTCGGCCACGATGTGCATCGCGTCGTAGGCCTGGGCGGCGAACTGGTCGGGGGCCACATTGTACTTCGCCTTGTAGGCGGCGATGAACTTGGTGTTCTCGGGGGTGGAGTTCTCGATGGACCAGGGGCTGCCGACCCACAGGCCGTCGGCCCGTTCCTTGGCCAGGTCGAACACCTTGACCGAGTTCATGCCGTTGCCGCCGATGAAGGGCACGTTCAGTCCCAACTGGCGCGCCTGCACCATGATGGGACCGCCTTCGGCGATCAGCGCCGACAGCACCACGGCGTCGGGGTTGGTGGCCTTGATCTTGGTCAGCTGGGCCTTGAAGTCGACGTCGCCCTTGGCGAAGGTCTCGGTCGTGGTGACCGGGATCTTCAGGTCTTCCAGGGCCTTCTTGAAGTTGTCGTAGCCGCTCTTGGTGAAGACGTCGTCGTTGCCGTAGAACACCGCGACCTTCTTGATGCCGTTGTGCTTGGCGGCGACGCGGATGGTCTCGGGCAGCACGTCGGCCTCGGTGACCGAATTGCGGAAGACGTAGTTGCCGATGGAAGTGATGCCGTCCGCGGTGTTGGAGGTGCCGAACACCGGGGTCTTGGCGGCCTGCGCGATCGGGTCGGCGGCCTGGGCCGAGTTGGACAGCGTCGGGCCGAAGATCAGCACGACCTTGTCCTGGAATATCAGCTTCTTGAAGACGTTGATGGCTTCTTCTTTCTTGCCCTGTTCGTCTTCGATGACCAGCTTGATGGTGTTGCCGCTGACGCCGCCCGCGGCGTTGAGCTCGTCGGCGGCCAGCTGGAAGCCGTTGCGGATGGCGGCGCCGTACTGGCCGGCACCGCCGGACAGGGCGGCCGCGAGGCCGATCTTGACCTCGGCGGCCTGGGCGAACGCCGCGGCGCCGAGGGCGGCCGCTGCCACCAGCGATTGACTGAAAATGCGGTTCATTTGAGTGTCCCTTTAAATGTCGCGTTTGAGCGTGGACTCCTGCGGCGCGGGCCGGCGCGAGCCCCATGCGAGGGCGACTTGGGGCGATATTCTACCGTTTCGGGCCATACCAGACGAGTCGAAAGGGTTTCCCCCAGCGGGGCAAGCCGCTTCGACTATGCTTGGAGGCATTGCCCACGCAACCCATTTTTTCCGTCATGAACCTACCGCACACGCCGTCCCCGGACATCGCTCCCGAGTGGCATCTGGCCGACATCGTCGAGCAGTTGCGCACCTCGCGCGAGATCGAGCACAAGATCCGCTACCTGGACCGGGTGCGCGAGCTGCCCTCGCGCGAGGCCCTGGTCACCGTGCTGGACGGCCTGTCGGCCGCGCTCTTCCCCACGCATTACGGCCGCTGCAAGCTGACCGACGACAGCATCGACTATTTCGTCGGCAACACGCTGAACGCCACGCTCAACCTGCTCTGTGAACAGGTCCGCCGCGCGCTGTATTTCTCGGAGGCGCCGGACAGCCACGACAAGCAGAACCTGCAGGGCAAGGCGGTCGAGCTCACCCGCCGCTTCGCCGCGCAGCTGCCGGCCATCCGCGCCGTCCTGGTCAGCGACCTGCACGCGGCCTATCAGGGCGACCCGGCGGCCACCAGCATTTCCGAAATCCTGCTGTCCTACCCCGGCATCAAGGCCATCATCCATTATCGGCTGGCCCACGCCATCCACAAGCTGGGCGCCCCCTTCCTGGCAAGGCTGATCTCGGACATCGCCCACTCCGCCACCGGCATCGACATCCACCCGGCCGCGCAGATCGGCGCCAGCTTCTTCATCGACCACGGCACGGGCGTGGTGATCGGCGAAACCACGATCATCGGCGAACGCGTCCGCCTGTACCAGGCGGTCACGCTGGGCGCCAAGCGCTTCCCCGCCGACCCCGACGGCAAGCTGACCAAGGGCATCGCCCGCCACCCCATCGTGGAGGACGACGTGGTCATCTACGCCGGCGCGACCATCCTGGGCCGCATCACCATCGGCCGGGGCTCGACGGTCGGCGGCAACGTCTGGCTGACCCAGAGCGTCCCGGCCGACACCAACGTCAACCAGGCCAAGAACCAGGAAGACTGACGCCGCCGGGTCCCTACGGCTGCCTGCCGCGGGGGCCCAGCCAGCCCAGGTCGGCATCCTGCAGGCCGACCAGCAGCGCGCGCCCGTCCTCGCCCACGCGCAGCGCGCCGTAGCGGGCGCGCTCGAAGTCCGCTGCCTGCCCTTCCTGGAAAAAATAGGCATCGGTGACGATTCGCACGCTTCCACCACGCACGGTGTAGGCCAGCCGGCTCTCCCGCTCGGCCAGCGGCGTGCCATCGTCCAGGCGTACGAATTCGGCGCGGCTGGAGCCGGCCTCGCGCCGGACTACGAGTGTTCCCGCAGCGGGCAGATCCTGGCCCAGGCGCCGGCGCAGTTCGCGCGCGACGGCCCAGTCCAGCGCCATGTAGTCGCCTTGCATCAGCGACCGGGGATCGACCGGCGCCAGTTCCAGCGACACCAGCGTCCCGCTGGCCAGCAGCGATTCGTTGCGCCAGATCGAGACGTTGACCAAACCCAGCACCAGGACCAGCCCGGCGGCGATCAGCCAGCGGACCATGCGTTCATTCATGGCCGGCCTCCGGCGCGCCCAGCCGGGCGATGCCGCGCCAGGCCAGCAGCAGCACGCCCCCCAGCACCAGCAGCACCGCCGCCTTGCGTGGCAGGGACCAGGCTTGCGCGTAGTAGAACCAGCCCATGCTCCACAGCGCCACCAGCAGCCCGCCCACCCAGAGCGGGACACGGGCGCGGGCATGGCCCAGCACCGCGGTCATCAGGCCGAAGGCCACGCCCGGAACCCAGGCGCCGGCCAGCACCAGGGTGAACGCGGTACCGGCGATCCAGCCGCGGACGGCCGGGCGCGCGCGGGCCGACAGGCGCCAGGCGACCCAGGCCAGCGGCAACGCCGCCAGCAGATACGCCGGCCAGGCCAGGCCACGCCAGGCGGGCGGCACCGACAGGTCCATGCCCGGCAGCAACGCGCCGGCCAGGCCCAGTACCCACAGCGCCAGCGTCGCGCCCCAGGACACCGGCGCCTGGCTCTGCCCCAGGCGATGCGCCCACCGGGTCTCGTCCAGCCAGGCCGCCGCGCAGCCCCAGGCCGCGATGGCCGGCACGGGACTGGGCCAGCCCAGTTCGCGGAAACACCCCTCGCCCGCCAGCAGCAGGGCCAGGACGCCGAAACAGCGGGCGATCGCATTCGGCATGACGACCGCTAGGACCAGCCCCAGTCCCGCCGCCGCCAGGAAAGCCCCCCAGACCGGCAACCAGGCCGCGCCCGCGACGGCGATGGCACCGTAGCCCGCCAGGCAGAGGCTGAGCGCGAACTGCGCGCGCAGTTCGGGCGGCTGGCCGTGCAGCAGCATGCGCGCGACGATCAGCAGCAGCACGCCCACCACCACCAGGCTGTGCGAATCGAAGGGATCCGGCATGACCAGTCCCGCGAAGACCAGCAGCAGGAGGCCGCCCAGCCAGCCGCACACGCCCAGCATCAGGCGCACGTGCCAGGGCGTAGCCGCTTCGGCCGGCATCGCGGGCGGAACATCGCCCTTGGCCAGCCCCCGCCGGCGCAATTCGTCCCAGACCTGCGGCAGGCCGTTCATGCCGTCTCTCCCGCCCACCGGGCCTGCAGGCGCCGCAGCCAGACGGCGGCCCCCGCCGAGGCCGCGATCAGGAAGCCTCCCACGACGAGCAGCGAGAGCTCGCCCGGATCGCCTTCGGCCAGCAGGCGCGCGAGCCCTGCCGTCGCGACCGCGATCGCCGCCAGGCAGCACAGGGTCAGCATGGGCAGGTCCCGGCGCCATTGGTAGAACAGGAAACCGCCGGCCAGGACCAGGGCCATCACGGCCCGCGTGGCCCACGCCAGGATGCCGCCCGCGCGCGTGTCGTCCAGGATGGCGGCGAACAGCGCGCCGACGATGATGGCCAGCACCAGCACGCCCGCCAGCCGGGGCAGGAAACGCAGCCGGCCGCCGTCGGCAAGCCGGCCGCCCAGCCCTTCGGCCGCCGCGACGGCGGCCAGGTCCAGCCAGAACAGCCAGGGATGCGGCCAGCCCCCGTCCAGCGCGGCCAGCAGGAAAGGCGAGAACCGCCCCACGTAAAGCTGGACGGCCAGGTTGGCCAGCACCAGCAGCAGCGCCCACGCCGCGGCGGAGCTCGACGCGGCCACCCAGGGCAGGATGAGCAGGCTCCAGGCCAGGAACAGCTGGTAGCTGTCGGCCCCCGTCTGGTAGTGCTGGCCGAAATAGGCCAGCAGCGCGCCGCACAGGATCATCGCGAACAGCAGCGCCACCCGGCCCGCCGGGCGCGTCGTGCCCAGGCGCCATGCCACCGCGGCGGACGCCGCCAGCAGGGCCTGCAACAGGGCGAACTTGGCGATGGGCGGCCATTCCTGCCAGTTGAAGGCCACCAGGAAGATGATGCCGGCGGCGCAAGCCAGCGCGCCACCGTAGGCGCAGACGTGTTCGAGAAAACGCCGCCAGGCCGGTCCGTCGGGCAACACCGCCGCCAACCGCAGGCCTTCCTCGGCCGCCTGGGCCGACAGCGCCTTTCGCCGTGCCAGCTCGATCAACTGGCGATGCAAGGCGCCGCGTCCGCCGCTCAAGGCGCTTCGCGAGCCGCCGTGCGGGCGTGGCCGAAAAATCGGCCCAGTTCCCGCGCCAGCTCGTTCAAGGCGGCCATCTCCTCGGGAAGAATCTTGCGGGCCAACTGCGCGCTGTTCCAGTCGCCGTAGATAAGCGCCACGGTGTCCTTGTCGGCGCGCACGGGCAGCAGCACGAAGGCGTGCGAATCGGGCACGGCATCGCGGAACCAGCGCGGGATATGGACGCTGAACTTGGGGTCGCAGGCGTTCTCGATGAAGATTCCCACTGAATTGGTGATGGCCAGGTGGAAGACGTCTACCGAGAATATCTCATTGAAGCGCAGTTGGGGGAGTAACTGTTCGATGCCGCGGCCGAACCCCAGCCGCGCCTCGAAGGTGTGACGGCGCGGATCGCGCACGAAAACAATGGTGCGCGAGAACTGCATGCCGGCCAGCATGGCCTCTGACGCCATGGCCAGCACCGGCCCCAGGTGGTGCTCGGACGGTAGCGAGCGCAGGTCGCGCATACCCTCGCGCAGCGTGCGCTCGGCATTGTGCGAACCGCCCTGCGTCGACTCGGCGTGCAGGTCGTCGATTTCCTGGATGAAGCGCTGGCTGGCCCGCTCGCGGGTCAGCTCTTCCATGATCTCGTACAGCAGCTCGGACTCCACCGCCAGTGCGCGCGCATAGCGCTGCACCGTCTCGCGCATCCGGCGTTCGCGCAGCTCGACGTCGCCGCCCGCGATGGTCATGCTGCGCGACATCTGCACCGAGAAGCTGGCTACCGCGCGCAGCCATGGGTCGTGGTCCAGCACGATGTCCTGGTCGGCCGGCAGGCCGGCAAGGTCGAAGGGCTCCATGCCGCGCCGGATAACGGCCGGCAGCCCCCAACGCTCGGCGGCGTCCTCGGCCAGTTCCTCGAAACTGATGCCCAGCACTTCGGCCGACACCTCGTCCTCGGTGCGGCGGTACTCCAGCGCATGCTCGCGGATCTGGGTCCACTCGCTCTCGAGATAGAAGATGCACAGCAGTTTGCCGAGCTGGCGCATCAGCGTGCAGACCACGGCTTCCTCGCTGGTCAGCAGCTCGCGCACCTCGCACACCCTGCGCGCCACGCAGCCGGCCAGCATCGCCCGGTTCAGCTCCAGCTTGGCGTCCAGCCGCTGCAGTTGCAGGTGCGACTGCTGGAAATGGTCGACCAGCTTGAGCCCCAGCACCAGGTGGCCCACGGCCTCGATGCCGAGCACGACCAGCGCGCGGGACACCGTGGTGATGTTGCCGCCGAAGGCCATGTACATGGCGGAATTGGCCAGGCGGATGACGCGCTGCGTCAGCGTGAAGTCCGACAGCACGATCTGGGCCAGCGCCGTGATGTCGTGATCGTCCCCCTTCATTGCCGAGATGGTGGCGCGCAAGGAGTCGGACAGCAGCGGAAAGTCGCCGCGCTCGTTGATGCGCGACCACAATTTGCGGGTCAACGCGTGGCGGTGTTGGATGTCCGGCATGAAAAATCCGTCTTCCGGCGTCAGCTCGCCAGCGGCCGCAGCTCGCCGGTTTCGAACTTGTGCGCCAGTTCGTTGATGGGCAGGGCCTTGCAGACCAGCCAGCCCTGGATCAATTCGCAGCCGCTGGCCACCAGCAGGTCGCGCTGGGCCTCGGTTTCGACGCCCTCGGCCACCAGGTCCAGGCCCAGCGTGCCGGCCAGCCCCACGATGGCGTCGACGATGGCCTGGTCGTTGCGCGAGGACGGCAGGTTGCTGATGAAGCGCCGGTCGATCTTCAGCGCGGCCAGTGGAAAGCTCTGCAGGTAGGCCAGGCTGGAATACCCGGTGCCGAAGTCGTCCACGGCGAATCGTACGCCCAGATCGGTCAGTTCCTCGAGCAGGGTCTTGGCGTGGGCCGGATCCTCCATCAGCACGCTTTCGGTAATTTCGAGCACGATGCGCCGAGGCGCCAGCCCCGTCAGCTTGAAGGCCTCGCGCACCGCCGCCGGGAAACGCTTGTCGCGGAACTGCTGGGCCGAGACGTTGACGCTGGCGTATTGCAGGTGGATGCCGCGCGCGTCCCACTGCATGAGCTGCATGCAGGCGTTCTTCAGCGCCCATCCGCCCAGGAAGTTGATCAGGCCGGCCGACTCGGCCAGCGAGATGAAGATCTCCGGCGAGACGGCGCCCAGGACCGGATGATGCCAGCGCATCAGGGCCTCGATCCCCGTCACCTGGCCGTTGCGCGCCTCGACAATGGGCTGGTAGTGCAGCGAGAACTCGCCGTTGCGGATGCCGCTGTGCAGGTCGGATTCCAGCCTGAGCGTGTCGGGACGGTTGCCGGCCGCGCGCCGTTCGTAGAAGGCGAAGCTGTAGCCGCGGTTGCGACCCGCCTGGGCCAGCGCCTCGTCCACGTGGTGGAGCAGTTGGTCGCAGCCGTTGGCCCGGTCGGGAAACAGCACGGCGCCGATGCGCACCGACAGTTGCAGCGTCTGCCCTTCGTGGGAATACGGAAGCTGGATCGCGTCGGAGACGCGGCGGGCGAATTCCTCGACGTAGTCGCGGTCGGGCACGTCGCGCAGCAGGATCAGGAAGGCGTCGCTGTAGCAGCGCGCCACGAACTCCCGGGCGTGGCAGGCGCTCTTGAGCCGCAGCGCCGTCTCGTGCAGGATGCGGTCGCCGGCCTCGTAGCCGAAGGCCTGGTTGACGCGGTGGAACTCGTCGATGTCGATCTGCAGCAGGGCCACGCGGTAGCCCTTGTCCAGCGCTTCCTGCTTGGCCCGCTCGATCTCGTGGCGCGCCGACGCCAGGTTGTCGAGACCGGTCAGCACGTCGTGGTACATGGCGTAGGTCAGGCACTGCTCGTTGTCGGCCCAGGCCGACACGTCATGGCCGACCACCAGCAACTGCCCCGGCTCGGTCGCGTCGGGCGCGACGCGCAGCTCGACCAGGCGGGGATAGGTCAGCGTCTTGATCAGGTGCAGCGTGCACTTCTGCACCTCGCCCGTCTGCTGGGCCTGCCGCAGGCAGGCTTCGAGCAGGGGAGCGTCTTCCTGCGGGACCAGGTCGCGCAGCGTGACGATGCGCAGGTACTCGCGGTGATAGCCGATGAACGCGAGCCCCGGCTCGGAGATGTACAGGAACCGGCCCTGCTGGTCGATGCGCGCGAAGAAATCGATGGCGCTTTCGAAAGAGGCCACCGGATCGGCGCAAACGCGGTCTAAAGTATCAAGTCGCATGGAGGGACGGGCTCAAGGGAGACCCGGAACCACGCCTGGACTGCTGGACGATAGTGGGCCTGTCTCCGGTCAACGTACTTGCAACGGTATTAACGGCGGGCCCGCCGCCAAGTTAAGACGCGCTTCGCCGCGGAAAAGACGCCGAATCAGGCCTCTCTTCCGGCTCCAACCGCCCGTGACAGGGCCTTGACAAGATCGGTTTGCGTGATGATACCGGCCAGTGTCCGCTCCTCGTCGATGACGGGAATGTGGTGATGGCCGCCATCGGCGAACAGCGGGATCAGCTCGATCACGTAGCGGCTCGCGCTGACCACCCGGACATGCCGGGTCATGATCTGCGCGATGACCCGAGGGCGCCCGCCGGCACCCGGCGCCAGGCCGATCAGCGCACGCAGCCGCCCGCCCCACCCTTCGGGCTGGTCCATCTCCAACTGCCGCATGAAATCGGCCACCGTCACGATGCCCACCACGCCGCGGGCCTGGTCGATCACCGGCAGCGCCTTGATGCGATGCTGGCGCATCAGGGCCCAGGCTTCCTTGAGCGGCATGCTCTGCACGGCGCTGAGCGGCGTGCGCGTCATGATGTCGCGGCAGCGCAGTTCTCCCAGGCTGCGCCGGTAGGCGGCCATCTCCGCATGGTGCAGCAGGTTCTCCAGGTCGTCGGGGCTGACGTCCAGCACCTGGTTGTAGTGCGCCAGCGCGGCATCCATGTCGGCCGCGGTGAAGCGGGACCGAGGGCCGGGCACGGGCTTGGCCTGGGCATGGGGATAGCGGCGCCCGGTCAGGCTGTTGTAGGCCAGGCCGGCCATGATCAGCAGCACCGAATTGGTCAGGACCGGGAACAACGCGTAGCGATAGTCCGCGGCCTGGGCCAGCACCGCGGTCAGGGCGGCGGCACCGCCCGGGGGATGCAGGCAGCGCAGCGACAGCATCACCACGATGGCGCCGCCCACCGCCAGCGCGGTCGCGAGGACGGGATCGCCGATCAGGTTGACGCAGATGATGCCCACCAGCGCCGACAGCGTGTTCCCGCCAATGACCGACCACGGCTGGGCCAGCGGGCTGGCCGGCAAGGCGAACACCAGTACCGCACTCGCGCCCAGCGGGGCGACCATCCAGGCGGCGCTCCCCAGGCTGCCGGCCATCATCCGGCTCGCCCAGGCGGCCAACAGGACGCCAGCCAGGGCACCCAGCACGATGCGCAGGCGTTCCCGCCCGTTGATGCGCATGCGGCCCGGCCGGAAGGAGGCCAGCCAGGAGCGCAAGGTAGCAACGGAGAAACCGGGAAGCGACGCGGCAACCCGGGGGAAAGCGGAGCGATCGGACATGGAACGACGGCGACAACGGCACGGCAGACTGAGACCAGCCGGGCATAGTACCGGATTGCGGGATGCTCCCGGCGCCGGATAACCCCTCCGGCACAACGGGCATGAGCATATATCGTCACTTAACGATATAAACTTCGCCATTCATCGATATGATTCGCTACCCCGCCCAGCCAGGACTCCTTTTATGACCACGCTGTACGACCCCATCACGGTCGGCGACCTCCATCTCGCCAACCGCATCGTCATGGCCCCGCTGACCCGCAACCGGTCACCGCGCGCCGTTCCCCTGCCCGTCACGGCCACCTATTACAGCCAGCGCGCCAGCGCCGGCCTGCTGATCACGGAAGCCACCGCCATCAGCCACCAGGGCCAGGGCTATGCCGACGTGCCCGGCCTGTATTCGGAAGAACAACTGGCCGGCTGGAGGCGCGTGACCGACGCGGTCCACGCCGCGGGCGGCAAAATCGTCGTCCAGCTCTGGCACGTGGGCCGGGTCTCGCACACCTCGCTGCAGCCGGAAGGCGGCGCGCCGGTGGCGCCGTCGGCCATCCGGGCCAATGCCAAGACCTACCTCGTCGGGCCGGACGGAGGCGGCTTCGCCCCGACTTCCGAGCCTCGCGCGCTGCGGCTCGACGAGCTGCCCGGCATCGTCGCCGACTACCGGCGCGCCGCCCGCGCCGCCATCGAGGCCGGCTTCGACGGCGTCGAACTGCACGCCGCCAACGGCTACCTGATCGACCAGTTCCTGCGTTCGGGCAGCAACCACCGCGACGACGCCTATGGCGGCTCCATCGAGAACCGGGCGCGCCTGTTGACCGAAGTGCTGGACGCCATCACCGACGAGATCGGGGCCGGCCGCACCGGCATCCGCATCTCGCCCGTCACGCCGGCCAACGATGCCTCGGATCCCGAACCCCAACCCCTGTTCGACTACGTGGTGCGCAAGCTGGCCGGCTACGGGCTGGCCTACGTCCACGTCATCGAGGGGGCGACGGGCGGTGCCCGCGACTACCGCCAGGGCGATGCGCCGTTCGACTACGCCGCGCTGAAAACGGCCTACGCCCAGGCCGGCGGCCGGGGCGCGTGGATGACCAACAACGGCTACGACCGCGCGGCCGCCGAGCAAGCGGTCCAAAGCGGGGCCGCGGATCTCGTGGCCTTCGGCAAACTGTTCATCGCCAATCCGGACCTCGTGCGCCGCCTGCGCGAACAGGCGCCGCTCAATACGCCGGACAACACCACGTTCTACGGCGGCACGGAAAAGGGGTACGTCGACTATCCCGCGCTGGCCTGATCGGCCCCGGACGGGCAGACCAGGGAGGATGGGCCCACGGCCCGCCCTCCCTGCGCGACCGCGTCAGCAGCGGCCTTTCCTGGCCTGTCCCGGCGGGCAGAAACGCGGACCGGGATAGTAGCCGCCCCGATAGGCCGGCCGGTAGTCGTAGTAGTACCCCGGGGAATCGTAGTAGTACCCCGGCGCCGGCGCCACGACGGCGCCGCCAGGGGTGTACACCGCGCATCCGCCCAGCACGGTCGCAGCGACGATGGCGGTCAGGATGGATTTCATGATTGCTCCTTGCGTACGGATCAGAACGCGAAGTCCCGCGTTGCCGGTCCCGTACCGATATCGACGGACGAAGACTTCACGGTGCCCGTCGAGGTAGTCGCCTCTATCGTGTAGCGCCCCGCCGCGGTTGCGTCCGGCACCAGGGGAATGGGCAGCGTGGTCTGGTAGGTGCCGGCCACCGGCGCGGCGGCGGGCAGGTTCATCCCGTAGGCGCCGGTCGTCAGGCTGGCGAACGTGGAGGCCACTTCGAACTTCGCCCCGCCGGTCGTCTGCAAGGCGCGCAGCGACGCTTCGGCGCTCAACGGCGTCACGGTTCCCGACACGGTGTTGAAGGCCGATGGCGGCGGAGCGATCGGCGCCGTCGCCGTGGAGACCGTCGTGCTGGCTCCCGCCACCACCGGCACCGAGCGGATGATGCCCACGCCGCGCGCGGCCGATGCCGGCGGCACCACCACGACGTCGACATTGCCGGTCGTGCTGCTCTGCTCGATGGGGGACAGCGTGAACGCGCCTTCGCTGGTGGCCACGGTGCCCTTGACGACCTCGCCTCCCCGCTCGGCATAGACACGCGAACCGGCCGGTGCATAACCGACCACCTTGCCGCTCACCACAATGGGAATCGCGGTCACCACCGGCTTGAGATTGAAGCCGCCGTTGCCGCGCGCGACGATGGACTTACAGGCATCGAAGTCCAGCACCAGATCGGTCAGCGTATCGGGGGCGACGGTGAACGGCCGGATGATTTTGTAGCCGCTTTGCGAGGCGCTGGGTGTAGCCAGCGCGATCTCGTCCCCGCTGCCGCCGGTCTGCACCACGGCATTCGCATAGGGCTTGCCGGCATTGGCCTGCAGCACCAGGCGGATCTGCCGATAGTCGCCCGCCGGCAGCGCCGTCTTGCCCAGCGTGGACATGACGCCGTTGGTCAGCGAAAGAAGGTCGATCCGCCGGACCGGCGTGACCGGGATATCGACCCAGCCCGATCCGTTGTCATCGACATTCGGATTGCCGTTCACACGGATCTTACTGACGGTTACGAAGACGTGATCGAAGCCACAGGCGGGCGCATCGGTCATCGAGACTTGCAGCGTGCCCTGGGCGGGAGCGGACGAGCCGTCGCCTCCTCCGCATGCCGCCAATCCCAATGCTCCCGCACACCCCAGAGCCAGCATGCCATACGGAATTCCGTTGTTCGCCACGACGACCTCCTTTCGGTAAAGCGTGAACGCGGGGCGAGCATACGGCGGGCGGTGTTCGGGGCGTGTAATCTACATGTAAGCTCTGTAAATGGAGCGGGGAGCCGCGGTTACATACCGCTCTCGGCTTTCGCGCCGCGCGCCTCTTTCAGGGCCACGGTCAGGTTCGCCACTTTCCGCTTCAGGTCGGTATTCTCGGCCCTGAGCGCGCGCACCAGGCCCTGCAGCTCGCCCACATCGGTGCTCTCGGGCGGCAGGTCGGCCTGCTCCTCGCCGCCCTCGCCCCCCGGCGCCGAGTCATCCTGCCGGGGCCTGGCCTTCTTCTCGCGCACCTGGCGCGCGGCGCGCCGCAGCTCGTCCTTGCCGCCGGCCACGGCCACGACCTGTTCGTCGGCAGGCAGGGTGGCGACCGCCGCCGCCGCGCTGATGGAGATGGTGCCCGATTTGACCGCCGCCACCAGCTCGGGCGCGGCGGCCTTCTGGATGCGCTCGATCTGGCCGACCGTCGCGGTGCTGAGCCGCGCGGCCCGGGCCACGGCCTCGCGCGTCGCCAGGGCGGGCCGGGCCAATTCCGCGGATGCGCCGCCCTGCGGCGCGGACGATGCTTCGGCCGCGTCCGCGGACGCCGCGGGAGCCGGCGCCTCATCCGCCGTCCTGGCCTGCAGGATGTCTTTCTTGCGCAAGGCCAGCACGCCCCGCTGGTAGTCGGAAATGCTGCGCCGGCCCAGGTGGTTGTCTATCATCCAGAGCCGCACGTCGTCCATCGACTGGAACGTCGTGTTCTGCACGGTCCGGAACTCGATGCCATGCTTCCTGCATATGCCGTAGCGGTTGTGGCCATCGACCAGCACATTGCCCCACAGCACCAGCGCATCACGGCAGCCCTCGGCCAGCAGGCTGCCCTCCAGCGCGGCGTACTCGTCTTGACTCAGCGGGTCGATGTAGGCCCGCAGTTCTTCGTTGATTTCTATGTCCATGCAAACCTTCATAGCGGATCGGCCGGGAGTGTAATCGACGGCGGCCGCGCGGGGCTCGTCAGGCGCTTTCGCGCGCCACGATGCGGAAACCGATCTCGACGATGCGCGTAGCCGGCCGCAGTCCGCCGGCCCGAGCCGCGATCATTTCGGCGGCCCGGGCGCCGATCGCGGCCCCATCCACGTGCACCGAAGTGATGGAAGGTGACATCGACGCGGCGATGTCCATGTCGCCGAAGCCGACGACCGCCAGTTGCCCTGGCACCGCCAGCCCCTGTACCAGGGCTTCGGTCACGACCCCCGCGGCCATGAGGTCGGAGGTGCAGAAGACGCCGTCGATGCCCGTGCCGCTGCGCTGCAACGCGCGCAGGCCCTCGCGCCCCTGTGCATGCGTGGTCGGCGCCGGCAGATACAGCACCACCGGCTCGGGCAGCCCCAGTTCGAGCGCCGTGCGCACGTAGCTCGCGGCGCGCAGCCGGGCCCGCTCGTCGTCACCGCTCAGTACCGCCTGCCGGGTCTTCCCGGCCTCGAACAGATAGCGGCTGACGGCCGCCCCGATCTCTTCGTGCGACACGCTCAGGAGCATGTCGATGGGCGTGGCCGTGGTGTCCCAGGTCTCGACGACGGGGATGCCGGATGCCTGGAGCAACTGGCGCCCCTGCGGCGAATGCATCACGCCGGTCAGCACGATGCCGTCGGGACGGCGGCCGATGATGGCCCGCAGCAGCGCGTCCTCGCGCGGGACGTCGTAGCCGCTCTGCCCCACCATGAGCTGGTAGCCGCGCGCATCGAGCGACTCGGTCAAGGCCGCCAGCATGCCCGCGAACAGGGATCCCGCCATCGACGGCACCAGCGCCGTCACCAGATGGCTGCGCGACAGCCGCAGCGCGCCCGCCATCAGGTTGGGCACATAGCCCAGCGCCGCGATGGCGGCATTGACCTTCTCCAGCGTGGCGGGGGAAACCTGCTGCGGGGTATTGATGGCGCGCGACACCGTGATCATCGAGACGCCCGCCGCCTTCGCCACTTCGCGCACGGTCACACCGCTCCGCTCGGTGGGCGGGGCAGATACGGCGGCGGACTTGCGGGCGGACGGGGACATCGGCGGGAGGGAAAGGCAACACGGACGAGACACGAAACAGAAGGCTAACCCGGCGGGCCGGCGAACAGCGGCCGACATGGCCTGGGTTTCCACCTATGGTCGCCCGCAGCCTGGGATCATACATTCTGCCCATCCGGATGTTAACGTTAACAAATCATACACAACGCTGATATCCTGGATTGTTAACGTTAACATTTACAAAAACATGGAGACGACATGAATGCCAAAGCACGTGCATGGATACTCGGAGCGGCCCTGGCGGCCGCTTCCGGCGCCGCCCACGCCTGGCCCGACAAGCCGGTGACGATGGTGGTCCCCTTCCCGCCGGGCGGCGCGACGGACTCGGTGGCGCGTGCCGTCGCCAACAAGCTGCAGGAGCGGCTCAGGCAATCCTTCGTGGTCGAGAACAAGGCCGGCGCCACCGGCACCATAGGCGCCGCGCAGGTCGCCCGCGCGGCGCCGGACGGCTACACGCTCATGGTCACTTCGCTCGCGCCGCTGGTCGTCGCCGAACACCTGATGAAGGACCTGCCCTACTCGCCGGCCAAGGACTTCAGCTACCTCACCGTCGCCGTGCAGGCTCCCAACGTCCTGGTGGTCAGCCCCGCGCTGGCGCCCAAGGTGAACAACGTCCAGGACGTCCTCGCACTGCTCCGGTCCCGGCCGGGAGGCGTCAGTTTCGCCACCTCGGGCGCGGGCTCGTCCGACCACCTGACCGCCGAACTGTTCTGGCAGAAAACCGGCACGAAGGGGCTGCACGTTCCCTACAAAGGCGGCGCCCCGGCCATTGCCGACCTGCTGGGCAACCAGGTCGACATGTCGTTCCAGAACGTCAACGCCGTCCTGCCCCACATCAAGGCCGGCAAGCTCAAAGCCATCGCCGTCACGGGCAACGCCCGCTCGCCGGTGCTGCCCGACGTGCCCACCTTCGCCGAAACCGCGGTGCCCGGCCTGGTGGTCTATTCCTGGCAGGCCATCGTCGCGCCCAAGGGACTGCCGGCCGACCTGCGCAGCCAGATCTCGGCCGCGCTGACGGACGCCATCAAGGATCCCGCGGTCAGCAAGCCCTTCACCGACGTCGGCCTGGAAGTCGTGGCGAATTCGAGCGACGAATTCACGCGCTTCCAGCGGCAGGAAAGCGCGCGCTGGAAGGAAGTGATCGAGACCGGGAACATCTCCATCCAGTAACGCAACCGCCCCGGAAACGATCATGCCTTCTACTTCCTCGCCAGCCGGACACACGCCCACCATCACCCGCATGCGGGTGGTGCCCGTCGCCGGCCGCGACTCCATGCTGCTCAACCTCAGCGGCGCCCATGCGCCCTACTTCACCCGCAACCTGGTCATCCTGACCGATAGCGCCGGCCATACCGGCGTGGGCGAAGTTCCCGGCGGCGAGCACATCCGCACGACACTGGAAGACGCGCGCGGCTTCATCGTCGGCAGCTCCATCGGCCGCTACACCGATACGCTCAACCGGATGCGCAACGCCTTCGCCGCCCGCGACGACGCGGGCCGGGGGAACCAGACCTTCGACCTGCGCATTGCCATCCACGCCGTGACGGCCGTCGAATCGGCGCTGCTCGATCTGCTGGGCCAGTACCTGGAGGTGCCGGTGGCGGCGCTGCTGGGCGAAGGGATACAACGCACGTCGGTGCAGATGCTGGGCTACCTGTTCTACGTGGGCGACGGGACGCGGACCCCGCTTGCCTACGACAGCGACCCCGAGGCCCAGGACGACTGGCTGCGCCTGCGGCACGAAAAGGCGCTCACGCCCGAGGCCATCGTCAGGCTGGCCGAAGCCGCGCACCAGCGCTACGGCTTCGAGGACTTCAAGCTCAAGGGCGGCGCGCTGCGCGGCGAAGAGGAGATCGAGGCCATCCGCGCCCTGCACGAACGCTTTCCCCAGGCACGCATCACCCTCGACCCCAACGGCGGCTGGCTGCTGCGGGACGCCGTCCGCCTGTGCCGCGACATGCACGGCGTAATGGCCTATGCCGAAGACCCCTGCGGCGCCGAAGGCGCGTACTCGGGCCGCGAGACCATGGCCGAGTTCCGCCGGGCCACCGGCCTGCCCACGGCCACCAACATGGTCGCCACCGACTGGCGGGAAATGGCGCATGCGCTGTCCCTGCAATCGGTGGACATCCCCCTTGCCGACCCGCACTTCTGGACCATGCAGGGTTCGGTGCGCGTCGCGCAGACCTGCCAGGCGTTCGGCCTGACCTGGGGCTCGCACTCCAACAATCATTTCGACGTATCGCTGGCGATGTTCACCCACGTCGGCGCCGCCGCGCCGGGCCGGGTCACGGCGCTCGACACGCACTGGATCTGGCAGGACGGCCAGGACCTGACGCGCGAGCCGCTGCGGATACGCGGCGGCCGCGTCGAACTGCCGCAGGCGCCGGGGCTGGGCATCGAGCTCGACATGGAGGCGGTCGAACGCGCGCACCAGCTCTACAAGCAGCATGGCCTGGGCGCGCGCGACGATGCCATGGCGATGCAGTACCTGATACCGGGCTGGAGATTCGACAACAAGAAACCCTGCCTGGTCCGCTGAAAAAAGGAAGGACACGAGCGCGGCCAGCCGTTCCCCATGGTTTCGACTACCTGCAGAAATGGCCCGACAGGCGCGGCGTTCGAGCGGAAGAAAGCACGGTTGACATGACGTTGTGACGTGCGATCGGTACGGTATCTGCCGTCCGACCATTTCCTCATGTTCCTGCTCTCTTCGATACCCGACATGTACCGAAAATTCTTCATGCTGCTGATCGGTGCGCCGCTGGCCGTCGCCGCACAGGTTCCGGCCCCTTCCACCGATGCATCGCCCGAGCGGGATGCGCTGCGCCGTGCGATGGCGAAGCTCGTCACCGATGAACCGGGGTTCACGATGCCCGCGTACCGCGAGGAACTCGACAGTGCCTACTCCCGTCGCGACTCGGCGGGATACGCGGCGCTGGTCGCGAGACATGTGACCACCCTGCAGGCACAACAGGCACAGGCGAACTGGGAACGCTACACGGTCTATACGGGCGGAGGCGCCTGGATCCGATATGTCTACGTGGAAAGGCTGGGCAGCATGGCGGCGGTCCTGGAGCGGTCCGCGCAGCAGCCCTCCGCCGATGCGAAGGCCTTGCTGGGGCAAGCCCGCGAAGTCAGAAAACTGGCTTTTGCGCATGCCTTGTACGCCCTGGCCGCCGTCAAGGTCGACGGCCGGATCTGCCTGGAGCCCGTCGACGCTCCCTACGAGGCGCTCAAGGCCAATCTGGGCCGGGCGCTCGATGTGGCGGCCGTCTTGTCGGAGCCGGAGCGCGAGGGGCTGATCGAATATGCCGTGACGCTGGAGAAAAGCCTGGCCCCCTTGCGTGAGCCCGACAAGCGTTTGTGCATGCGCGGCAGGCAGACATTGACCCTGCGCGACGAGTCCGGGCCCGGCGCGCCGGCCAGGACCGCGCCCCCGGCACCGGATCCGGCCAGAGACCTCATCGAAGCCCCTCGGTTCACACTCGACCCCATGGGTGCATTCAAGCCGCGGGAACAATGGACGACGGCCACAGCCCCCACCCGACAGACGCTACCCCGGCTGTTGACTGACGAAGTGCGAACGCTGGCGGCCGCGTCCCGTGAACAGGGTCCCTTGTAGGCGCCGCCATGACGAAGGCCGGTCAAGCGTTCAAGGACAAGCTGCCGCGTCAGGCATCCGATTGACCTCCACCGTGACATGCACCAGTTCCTCATGGATGGCCAGGGCCTGCCGGAAATGGGACGGAGTGGCCCGGGTATCGGTCGCCACGCCCAGGATGCAGGCGTACTTGCCCTTGCCGACCCGCCAGACGTGAAGATCGGTGATCGTCGCCTTGAACGGGCAGGCCTCGATCGCCTCGTGGATCTCGGCCACGACCGGCGCATCCATCTCGGCGTCGAGCAGTACCTTGCCCGAGGCGCGCAGCAGGCCATAGGCCCAGACGGCGACCAGGCCGGCGCCGACGATGCCCATGGCGGGATCCAGCCAGGCCGCGCCCCAGAGCTTGCCGCCAAACAAGGCGATGATGGCCAGTACGGAAGTGGCGGCGTCGGCAACGACGTGCAAATAGGCCGAACGCAGGTTCAGATCGCCACCATGCGCGTGTCCATGGCCGTGCCCATGATGGTGGTCGTGATCGTGTCCATGATCATGCCCATGGTGCCCATCCTTGAGCAGCCAGGCGCATGCGAGATTGATGGCCAGGCCGACGGCCGCGATGGCGATCGCCTGATCGTAGTGGATCGGCGTGGGAGCCATCAGCCGCTCCACCGACTCGTACAACATCAGGGCGGCCACCCCGGCCAGGAACAAGGCGCTCGTGTAGCCGCCCAGCACCTCGATCTTCCAGGTTCCGAAAGCGAAGCGCCGGTCATTGGCATAACGCCGCGCCGCGCCGTACGCCAGCACCGCCAGCCCGAGCGCCAGCGCATGCGAGCTCATGTGCCACCCGTCGGCCAGCAACGCCATCGAATTGAAGACGTAGCCGCCAAGGATCTCGACCACCATCATCGTCGCGGTAAGCACGACCGCCCAGCGGGTATTGCGTTCGGCCAGGGGGTTGCCCTCGTCGAAGACGTGGCTGTGCGTCCAATTCTCGGGAGTGGCGGATGTCGACATGATGCGGCCTGCGCGGGAGTGGTCATATACTATACCCCAGTATAGTTCCAGAAAAAACGAGGGCCATCCATGGCACACACCATCCACAACCAGAAACAGCTCCTGACGCGCGTGCGCCGGATCAAGGGGCAGGCCGCGGCACTGGAAACCGCCCTCGCCCAGGAAGCGGGCTGCGTGGCGATCCTGCAGCAGATCGCCGCGATACGGGGGGCGGTGAACGGACTCATGGCCGAGGTCCTGGAGGGGCACATCCGCGAACACCTGGGCCGCACCGATGCGCCCGCCGACGTCCGGGCGGCCGACCTGGAAGAAGTCGTGGCCGCCGTGCGGTCCTACATGAAGTGACGCCTGGACACGCTCCATGATCAAGCGGATGAAGCAGTGGGCCCGGCGCATCAAACAGGATGTCGTCGCGATCTGGCTGGCGGCCCGGGATCCCCGCACCCCCTGGATGGCCAAGGTGCTCGCCCTGCTGGTGGCCGCTTACGCGGTCTCGCCCATCGACCTCATTCCCGATTTCATCCCCGTGCTGGGATACCTGGACGACCTCATCATCGTTCCGCTCGGCATCCTGCTGGTCGTGCGCCTCATCCCCGCGGATCTGATGGCCGAATTCAGGGCAGCCGCGGCGGAGCGCTCGAACAGGCCGGTCAGCCGGGTGGCGGCAGCGGTGTTCATTGCGATATGGGTACTCGCCGCGGCCCTTCTCCTGTTAGCCTTCGTCTAGGGCCTGTTCACGCTCGATCCTCGTCCGCGCGACCGAGTAAACGGCATCCACAAACATCGACAGGAAGATCCGGTGGGCAATCAGTTCAACATCGACACGTACCTGGCACGACTCAGCTACCAGGGCTCCCGGCAGCCCTCGGCCGCGGTGCTGGACGCGCTGACCTGCGCCCACTCGCAATCCATCCCGTTCGAGAACATCGACGTGCTGCTGGGCCGGACCATAGACCTGGAACCCCAGAGCCTGTACGACAAGCTCGTTGCCGGACGCCGCGGCGGCTATTGTTTCGAACTGAACGGCCTGTTCCTGGAGCTGCTCACGCGGCTTGGCTTCGAGGTGCGCCCCCTGGGAGCGCGGGTTCGCCTGGGAACCACCGACCGCAGCATCCTGCCTCAGCGTACGCACCTGACCTTGGCGGTCGCCATCGACGGACACGATTGGATCACCGACGTCGGCGTCGGAGCAACCTCACTCACCCGCGCACTGCGCCTGGAGGATGGCGTCACCCAGGCCACGCCGCACGACATGCGGCGCCTGGTGCGCGAGGACGGTAAATGGTTCCACCAGGTGTTGCACGCCGGCCAATGGGTCGACGTCTACGAGTTCACCGGCGACGACATGCCCATGGTCGATCGCCAGGTGGCGAACTGGTACACCAGCACCCATCCCTCTTCGCACTTCCTGCAAGGACTCACCGCAGCGCTGGCGCTGCCCGAAGGCCGCCGGGTGACCCTGTCCGGCCGCATACTGAAGATACGGGAGCCCGACGGCCACGCCTGGGAACAGGTGCTGGACGACCCGCAGGCGCTCCAAGCGGCGCTGCACGGGCATTTCGGGATCGACCTGCCCATCGAAGAGCTCCGGTCGACTCGGAACTGACCTTTGTTTCGAGCCGTGCCGTGAGTCATCACCCATAACTAGATGCGGTACCAACGGCATGAACAGAATTACAGCGCGCAGCATCGGCACATACAACGCAAATGAGTGGCTAAACGAAGGCGATGGTTTGTATTCGTCCGCCTGCACACTTCGTGCCACTTGGCATATCAAGAAACGCAACTTTTCACGCTACACCAAGCGTCTCCTGATGCCCTCGCCCCAATGGCAACAAATCACAGGCATGCCCAGGGCCTCCATGCTCCTGCTTGGGTATGCAATGGAAATGTACCTAAAAGCCGGTTTGGTAAAGGCTTATGCAGGCTGTCGGGAAGAAATGTTGAAGCGCGACCTGCAGAAACGATTCAGCCATGACCTAGCGAGCTTGGCAAAGGAGATAGATTTTCCTGTAGCCGCGCACAAAAGCGACTTCGACAAACTTTCTGAAGCCATACGCTTCGATAGATACCCCATCGAACCCAATATTGAGGTCCCTTACCACGCTCAACTCAATGAAAGAACGCAAAAAATGTGGGGTCGCACAGATTTCCTGCGGCTACGCAGACTGACTCGACAAGTCCGTAAACATGCATTGCGAATCGATAGTGATGAGCGCCAACCGGCCTCTCATATGCATTTTCAGGTGGATAAGGACGGATATCTTGCACTGCGGTTCGGCGGCCGGCTGAGACCTCGGATCACATTTCGATTCAGCACCGAACAGCAACAGGCTGGCAAATCGTCGCCCGATGACATGCTGCAACTGTTCTTAAGGGAATCGCCGCCTTTCGTCGCACACTATTGGGAATCAGCCTATTTCTTGCATGACGACGACAAGAAAACACATGTCATCACCATGCAGAAACGCCTCGTCACGCCTTCCTAGCCTCGAACGGATTGAAAACCTCCACCTCGAAATAGGCGAAATCGCCGGCGTTGCGTGTCACCACGACGAGCTGATGCTGCTGCGCGGTGGCAGCAATCATCGCATCCTCATACAACGTGTCGGAGCGCCCGTGCATCAGGCGCGCCCAGCGCCTGAAGGTTTCCGCATCCATGGGCAGGACGTTGTACGAGGCAGCCACCAGATCGGCCCAGCGAGCGATTTCGTCGGCCTTGTCCGGATCCTGGTCGCGCGTCAGTTCGATGCCGGCCTCGATCTCCCCCAACGTGACCGCAGACAGATAAAGGTCGCCATCGGCAACGGACCGGAGCCACGCGACGACCGCGCCATGCGGGCGCGGCCGTCGCAATTCGGAAATGACGTTGGTGTCCAGCAGATACATGCGGCGCGCTCAACGAATAGGCGCAATGCGTCGGCGCCGTGCCGCCCCACGTGGCGGCACGAGGCACTCCGTGCGTGCGGTATCCGAAAGCAGCAGTTCCTTCAACGTCGGCTTGGCCGCTGCATGCAAGCGTTTCCATTCGGCGGCGGGGACGAGCACGGCGGCTTCGGCTCCACGCTTCGTCACCATCTGTGGTCCGTCCGAGAGACATGCCTCAAGAAACTCGCTAAAGCGCGCCTTTGCGTCCTGTATAGCCCAGCTTTTCATGATGCAGCACCCCAAAAAAAGACTAGTCACCTGACTAGTTTACAACTTGACTCCATCTCCTACAATCGATCCGTGGCAATCTGTCTCATACTCACCGGTAGTCGAGAGCCCTCACTACAATGCCATATCCGGCAGAGACAGCGCTTCGCTCTTCCAGCGGAACATGGTCCAAAGTTGTCCATTGCTCTCATCCAGCACCTCACGAATTTATTGATTTTTAATGAAAGAATCGGATACCAGCGCACACACTCCCATGATGCATCGGCGTGTTCTCCCAGTATTTTCCTAGACAAAAATAAAAAGCTACGCTAGAAGTCACGCTGTACAGACGTCTGCACGCGGCTGGATGCCGAGCTGGGCCGCCTGTTCTCCTTGCAATACCGCATTGTCCTCTTTCTTGAATACGTCGCGCGGTGGATCGAAGCCGGGCGGCAAATTCGGGAAGACGCCGCGCGGGCAACCGATATTTTACGTAACGAACCGGGCGTGCAATGGACTATTGGCCAGGACGGGGCAAGGAAACAGCGTAGGTAATGACGCTCAGCCTATCTCCTAATTTGCCATTGTTTCATGTATAAAAATTACACCCCCACCCAACGCGGATGCAAACATGGAATTAAGGCTCACGGACCAGTACCGCTCACTCACCCCATTCGTGTGGAAAGACATACCGCCTTTCACGGTGATAACAGGCCCCAATGGCACCGGAAAAACCCAACTTCTCGAGACCTTCGCTATCGGTTCGAGCGCCGTACGAATAGAAGCAGGCGGACGCATCCAAGCGGCCAAGAACGATCATGATGCACGAAGCCTTGGGATAGAGTTTCGCGGCGACCCGAGTCAATACAGTCAATCCGCCTTGCATCTCCTTTCGGATTGGACTGGGGCAGTCATAGCCCCCTCTTGCGATCTCGACCAACTATCGATGCTTTTCGCCGACCTTAAGCTTCGGGGAGATGATGGGCAGGGCGCTCAATTCGAGGAATTCGCCAACGCCTTTTGCAAGCAAAATGGCATAAGCCTAGACACCTATTTCGATCTCGCGGAGGACGACTTACCCGAGGGCATCTCGGCTGCAGTCTTGGCTTGTCTACCGACATTTTGCAAGCAGAACCTGCCGCTCATGTACTTTTTGTATGAGAACCTCAAGCGTTTTCGCATGCACAGATTCCATGAGACAGAGCTGCAAGCCGAGCAATTTCTAGGCGAACCCCCTTGGCATAGCTTGAACAGAGTCTTAGAAGCAGCAGCCATTCCATACGAGGTAGTTCCACCTACAGTCAAAATTTATAGCTTTGTGCGCCGCGAAGGAAACTATGTTCTCCAACTTAGACACATCCACTCTAACGTTGTAGTTCCCTTCGAGCGTTTCTCGTCGGGGGAAAAAGTTATATTCGCGATGAGCATTTGGGAGCACGTTTCTACCGAACGGGATGTTCCCGGCCGCCTATTGATCCTCGACGAACCGGACGCACATCTCCACCCGTCTTTGACGCGGTCATTTCTTAACGTTCTCCAACAACGGTTCATTGGAGAGCTTGGAATACGGGTTGTAATGACAACCCACTCCCCATCCACTGTCGCACTCGCGCCAAGCGACTCCCTCTTCGTAATGGCCTCCCCTGCACACACACCAGAGTCGCCCCCGGTCGAGAAAGTATTGAACAAGGGCGACGCAATTGCGATGCTCACCAGCGGCTTCCTTACCGTGGATGACGACATGAGGATCGTCCTATTGGAGGGTCGAAGCGACCGGAAACTATACGAGAACATTGCTGAACGCTTATCTAGAGCTCAGAAGTACTCCCTCCCACTTTCGCCCACCCCTTCCATCCTTTTTTTGCATGGGGCCGGATGCGAGACAACGAAAACCGTTGTGGGTGGGTTGCGTAAGGCTCACTATCGCCGCTTCCATGCAGTTCTTGATCGGGACGGACGAGATCACGATTCAGAAGATGGCTTTCATTATTTACTAAGAGACGGCATGGAGAACTATCTCTATGACCCGATACTTCTTTGGGCCTATCTTTACCTTTTAGGAAAGGCGCCTTCCGTGCCTTCGGTGAAGACACGCCCCACACGGCTGGCAGAGTTGCGAGACGAGGCCCAAGAGTCGCTGCAGGGTATTGTCGATAAGATGTGGGAAAGCATGCGGGAGAAGCTCAACCTCGCCGCTTCTGATGAACGAACATCAGTTGAATTTTGCAATGGAAAAAAAGTGCTGTATCCGAATTGGTTCCTCAACACTGACGACCACGAATACAAAGAACAGTGTCAAGCTTTTTTTCGACCCAAGCCAATCGACGAAGACAAACTAATTGGCCTACACGATACGGTCGATCTCATTCCGATAGAATTTCTGAACCTGCTTAAGAAAATCAAAGAAAGCCCTCTCCAATAGCCCGGCAAGTCAAAGAATGATCGCGATGCCGCTTCGTCAGGGCGACGGTCAGCGCATCGCCTCCGTATACTCTTGCAAGCCTCTCACCGCGGCACCGGCGAGGACAGCATTTTCGACCATCGTTGAATATTCCGCTGCGCACTCTCTGACCACTGTTCGTAGGGTTGCGGGGTCATCAGCACCGGTGGGGGGGGCGGGATCGCTGCTGGTCGCACGACTACGGGACTCGGCGGTGGCGAGGGCGTTGCGCAGGCCGACAATAGCGAACTCGCGATCGCGCAGAGCAGCAGCTGCGGCGTCCAGGCGCTGCTGGGTTTGGTACGTGACATGGGCGTTGACCTCCATCCTGCTGAATTCGATTAAACGTTGATCTGCGTCGGCCGTGCGGGCAGCAACTGCGTGGTCCTCGCGTTCCTTCGCGATGTCGGCGGCCTGGACGCTGATTCTGGCCCCCAGGCGCCATTCCTGGACCTGCCATGCTCCAGCACCAGACACGAGGGCAGAAATCGCCGCCACGGCCCCATAGCGCAGCCACGAAGGTACGATCAGATTGGTCGGCGTCATCATGACGGATCCTCCGGCCACGGAGGCAGGTCGACCGTCTGGCCGGCCAGAGCGTGAGTACTGTCGCTCAGAAACTCGATCCGGCCGTTTCGTACGAACGAATGGCAGACGCCGCACGTAAACACCCGCTCGCCGGGCTCGGGCGGATGTTCGCGGTTGTAATCGCACCAGCATCCACTGCCGGCATACCCCTGGACGTGGTGTCCAGTGGTCACCAGCACGCTGGGCGTGAACGTCGGGCGCTCGGCATTGCCATCCCAGCCCCAGCGCGGACCCGGGCCGGCCCACACCTGGATCGCATGCGGCTCACCGCACCCTGGGCACCAGAACGACAGACGGCCGCCCTCCCCGCCCCGCAGAACAGCAGATAGCGCGCTCATAGCGACACCTCGGACAGGGCCTGGGCGTAGTACCCCGCCCATTTCTGCCGCAACTCGGCACGTTTGGCTAGCGTGCCGTTCGTCCACGCTCCGGGCAGCCAGAGGCGCAGGTAGTATTCCCAGGCGTCCTCCTCGTCACCCAGCGCCGGCAGTCGGGCGGGATCCGTATACAGCAGCAAGCGCGCCAGCGCGGCCGCCAGTGCATCATTGGTCTCGATGGCAATCCAGATCGCCTCGTCGGTCGCTGGCACACTGAAATGCGCGTACAGGTCAGCAGCGAGCACGCGGGAGGCGCGATGCGTGCGCACGCCGTGCACCATCCCGCCCCCCTTCTCTCCCTGCCAGAAACTGCGCGCCGGCCCCTTGAGCCCTGGCTGCTTCTTGTCGACCACCTGCCAGCGATGCTCCCAGTTCGACTCCTGCCCGCTGATCGCCAGGAGCATCAGCACCGCCTCTCGCGAGTCCATGGCGTCAGGCAGTAGGCACAACCCCTTGTCGATCTCGCGTCGGATGAATTCGATCGGTCTCATGGGGCCACCCTGATGATGCGTGCCACGTTGCCACGGGCGCGGTGGGCCAGAAACGCCAGCACGACGCTCATGCCGGCCTGCCATATCGAAGTGGGCGTGCCGTTGACTGCGACAGAAAGGGCCTCCCCTCCGGTGCAGACGATCAACACATAGGCGGCGAGACTCGCCCACCACCGATAGCGGGCCTCCCCCCGTTGGTACGTCAGCAACCGCAACGCCGTGGCCGCGTTCGCGACAATAACGATCAGTGCGACGATGGACGTCATATCAGCCCCCCTTACGGAAGATGGCCGCGATGTCGAGGGCACGAAATTTCTCGATGCCGATCTGAACGACGGCTACGGCGGTCGCGGCGGCCAGAAACGCGGCGGCGGCGCTGCTATGGATCGGCGTCAGCCGGTTGATGTCTGGTACGGCGATGTACCCGACCACAAACGAGATGGCGGCGTATGCCAGTCGCGCCAGCACGCGCGGCTCGGTGCTTCGCAGTGCGACCAAGGTCGCGCCGGCGAACGCGCCTATCAATGCGTTGCCATCCACGCCAGGCAGGACTGTCGCCAATCCCGTCGCGGCGGCGGCCACTCCTAGTGCGGCCGCGGTACTCGTAGGCTCTGCCATTTGCCCCTCCTGTGGGCGAAAAAAAGCCCGCTCAAGGCGGGCGCGGAAAGATCGCAGTCAAGAACTACGTCAGATCCAATACGCTGCTCATTCTGCTTCGGGTAATCGCTCCCACGTAGTAGTCGTAGCCGTCCACTGCAGCAACTTGCACCGAGAATGCAAACTCCACCGTTCGCGAAACCATGTCGACAGATGAAGCTGCTCCGCCGTACGGCTTACGCCACACCACGAATTTGCAAGGCTGGTCAGCAACGACTGTGCTGCCCGAGGCGGTCAGAATCGGCCTGGCTGCGCTGTAGTAGTTCCCAGAGCCGGGGCGCAGAACTGCACCGTAGTAACCGTTTCCGAATTCTCGAGCTCGAATGTTGACGATCCACTGATCGCTACCCAGACTGCGGATGGACTGAGCCTGTTCGCACGTGATGTTTTGGCCGGCAAGCGGCGTTCCAGCGAGGTCGATCCGGATCGATATGGGCGTCTGGATACGCGACGCCGGCAGCGTGTTCGGGATACCATCGGTATGGGCGGTGTTGTGGTCAGCGAATCTCGCGGCGATACGCACCGAGCCATCGTTGTCGACGTAGCTCCCAAGTTTGTTGATAGCGCCCCGCAGCCAGTAATATTCGGCCGCCTCGTTGTTTCCTGCTCGCCATACGTCCGCACTGTCTATGGCCTCATCAACTGCGCCGTAGAACGTGTCGAAATAGCGCGCATCCATCGGGCCCGCCGGCGTACGGTCATACACCGAGTGCCAGTGAACAAAGTCGGTGTACCAACCGTTTGCCGCGATGGCAGCCCGGACCTGGCTCTGCACGTAAGCCATAGAGGCGGCCACGTCCGGGAAATCGCCGGCATTTACAGCGTCCCAGGCTCGTGTCGTGCTGCGCCGGTCCATTAGATCGAGACGCGACAGGCCGTCATAGCTGATCAGGCCCGTTCCGCTGTAGCTGTACGATGAGTTGCGCACGCCGAGTAGATGGGGAATCAACAGGCGCGCCGCTTCATTGCGGCCGTTCGCATACGACGCTGACGAAATCCGAATGCCAGCGATCGATTCGAAATAGTCGAGCTGGCGCTGCGTGTGCGCGAACGTCTCGGTTCCTCCCGATGCCCCAAATGTCTTCGTGGCCACGTCGTATCCATATGCGCCACCGCTGATGTCGAACATCTGCTGGCCGTGATTCGGATAGCGCGATGGCTTTGCGCCGCTGAGCGTCGCGCCCGAGAACGCCGCCACACCGGCAGTAGTCCACGTAGCGAGGTTGTAATCGGGGATTGCCTCGGCACTGCCGGTGTTCGGATTGACCCACCTGTCCGTGCGATAGTAGAGACCGAATGAAATCCTGCCCGTGCCGCTGACTGCGATGATCGTCGGACCATAGTTGGCGTTCTCGCCGGAGTCCACACCGAGCGGGTTCAAAAATGACGTGCCTTGACAGTTGTGCCTGAATAAGGCGAGCTCCGCCGCATCATATTTGCCATCGATCAATCTGTCCGTGTTCGAACTGACGATAGCCGTATGTCCGTTGAAGATCGGGCACACCGTCGCGCCCAGCCTGTTGGCGGGGAACAAGATAACTGTCGTCATGGAACCCTCACGCGGATGAACGGATCGCCAGCACCGCTCGTGTCCAGCCATGCCTCATTCGGGTCCACCTCAGGGGGGCGCGTGCTGCCCGAAGGCAGGTTGAGAATCAGGGTTCCCGTAATGAAAGATGATGAAGTCAGCTTGTCGAAGTTCGCGTCGTCGCCGAGCCGAGCTAACCCGGTCGTATCGATGTCGCCCGCGACCGGATAGCCGCCGATTCCCTTGACGGTGTCCTCGCCTGGGACATAAGGGATTAGTGTGTCGCCGAGACAAATAATAGTTTTCACCCAGTCCAAGTCTGAGTTGCTCGGTCTGGCGACGTCGATATACAACCATATTGCCCCGGCCGGCGCCGTTACGGTAACTGGCAAGCCGCTCGTATTGAACGAGCCGTTCTGCTCCACGGTGCTGTCGGTGCGAAACGCGTAATAGCCGAGGCCGACGATCGAAAAATTGCCAAAGGTGTACTTCTGACCTGCAACCACGGGAATGCGATAGCAGCGCCATCCTGGGATGGAGTTCAGGCTGCCCGTGTCGGTAACGTAGATGTCCTTCAGCAAATAGGCAGGCTTAGCCAGGTTTGGCGTAATCTCTAAGTTCAGATCTTGCCTCTTGAGCACCTCCGGCGGGATAGTGGCGGGAGAGTCTCGGTAAAGAGCGCTGGGACCACCGCAGGCGACCGGGGCCGCGAACAAGATCTCGCCGGTCCCGGCATTCGCCGACGCCTGTGGACGATACTCCACGCTCACACAATTCACATGCAACGGCTTCCCTTCGATGGGAAGGGACGTATCTCCATCGAAATCCGCACTGGGAAATTGCCAGATGTATTCCGTACCGGCGATGACGGTCCCCGAGCTGTCTTTCTGCCAACAGCGAAATGACGAGTTGTTCGAATTCGAGGTGAGACCCGACCATTTCTTCACCAGCATCCCAACGGAAACCATCTTCGATTCCTCGAAGTGGGCCCGTGGGATGGATACCCATGCCGAGCCGCCCGCCACGCGGATGCAGTGTTCCCCACGGTGCACCACTCTACTGACAGTGCTTTGCGGAGGATAAGTCCATACCGTCAGGTCTTCTCCAGTAACTTGCTTCCCGGTGAACCAGTTGGGATTGTCGAATTTGGCCGCAGTCGCGCGATTGACCTGCAATGCAAGATTCGCGGCCGCCTTGACAGCCTCTGCCTTCGGTCCGCGATATATTTCCGTGGACAGGGGCCCCGCATCGTGCCGGTAGACGCCGATGTAGTCGACGTCATCGCCAGTCGCCGAAAACGTGTCACCCTCATTCGTTGCGCCCACGCCCGCACTGATGGCCGCCGCCAACGTCGACGCCCTGAAAGCACCTTCCTGGTTCGCGATGGCTTGAACCGCCTCGACCTGGCCGGAGACTTGCGCCACCAGCCCGGTCGCGCTATCGATCAGTTGGACGGGGTCGAAGAATAGAATCTTCGTGATCGGCGGTGCCGTGTACGGGCCGAGTTGAAACTGAATGTCGTACTCGCCGTCTGCCACCATGAATCCCACATGCCCGACACTATCGGCTCGAGTAGGATTTTGGATCGCGACGCCATTAGCATCGAAAATCGAGGCAAACGCATCCGAGCCCGACGCCCTGATAACCACGGTAGCGTTGGGCAGAACCTTCCCCGTATCCGCATGCACCGCATAAAACTCTTGATATTGCATTCCCGTTTCCCCAATCAATCCGGTTCGAACGAAAACTCCGCGCTGAAATACAGCTCGGAAGGATCTTTCGACCAGGTGTCGTAGGCCGCGACGCGGCCGTAGTACGTGTTGCCCGATGCCAACCCAGTGATCGTCGCCGTCAGCGCCGACCCGTCATACGCCTGCACGCCCTCCCCTTCGGTCGGATCGAATCCCGACGTGCTGCTGTAGTAGACGTAGTAGCCCGCGCGATCCACCTCGGGACTCTGCGGCCAGTCGACGACCACCTGCCCGGTACCGGGCGTCGCCGTGATTCCTGTCACCGCCGCCGGTGCCGAGTTGTGGACCGCCAGGGAAACCGGCGTCGCGTCGCCGGCGGCGTTGCTGGCCACCACCTGAACGATGTAGTCCCGCTTGACCACGGCATCGGCCTCGGCGTCCTCGAGCTGATAGGTGAACGCCGTGGCCGTCGTCTGGATCTCCCGCAGCACCGTCGCGCCGTCCAGCACCCGCACGCGCGAGTGCTCGGTTCGCTCCCCCGCCACCCACGTCACCGTGAAATACGTGCCCTCGAACGGCGCCTGCAGCGCCAGGTCGTGCGCGGGACCAGGTGCCGCCCTCTGCGCCGACAGGGTCACCTCGTACGCCGGCAGCCCATCGATTGGCTGTCCAGCCTTGCCGAACACGTTGAAGCTAGCGAATTTGACGAAGATGGATGTGCCGACCTGCTCCGGTAGGAAGTCGAACCGGAATAGAGAAGCATCCAGCCGCACGAACGACGTTCCAGCCGCGTGGCTGGTCGATGGCGTCCCATAGAGCCCCCGACGCAGGTAGCCTCCCAGCGTGTACCGACTCGCCGCCGTCAGCGTCGCGTCGCGATAGGCGATCAGCTCGCCGCCGACCCAGCACAACGTCAATGCGGCCTCGGCTTCGGCCGCGGTGGCACTCTGCAGGATTCCTCCGGATGCCGATAGATCGACGCCAACGCTATGGCTCGTGTCCGGATCCGCGCCCGCCGGCAGGGATGTCGTGGTTACGCCGTACCGGGCCCGCCCGTTGATCGTGCCGATCCGTTTGTACGTATCTCCGTCCGCGCTCGCCCATACATCGCAGCCGCCCCAGTTCGGCGAGAGGCCTGCCACAGCCGCCCACACCTGCAGCGTCCCGCCCAGCAGCGACTCGGGCGGATTGAAGAGCGCCGGAATCGATATGCTGCCGGGCGCCGCCTGCCAGTTCACCGAACCACCGGCCCCACCCTGGGACGGATACAGCGCCGCACTGGCCGCTCCGACGTCGAGCTCCTCGAATGTGACCTGCAGGAGCCCATCGCCGTCCTCGTCGACCTCGATCACCCGCGCGAGCTGGCGGTCGAGACCGAGTTCCTCCTCGGTCAGCGTGACCAGGTCCATCGGTTCGAGGTCGACGTAGTTCCAGGGCAGCACCCCAACATAGGTGTTCTGCCCGGTCAAATTGCGTTGAAGCCGAAGCTGCGCCACCAGCCTGGCCACCGCGGGATCGCAGATGCAATGCAACGCGACCGGATCCTCTTTCCGTAGCCCGTACTGTTCGATGTGCGCAGCATCGGGCGCCGGCATGGTCTCCGGGTTGTATTGGTTCTGCCGGTTCCAGAATTCGACCTGGGTACAGTTGTAGACATCGGCCGGATCCTTGCGAGACAGTCTCAAACGAGACTCGAAATCGTCCGCCCCCAGGTCGTAAAGGGGCGTCATGTCGGGTGCCCACGTGGCGCCATTTCCCGACAAGGCCGCATCCCCGTAGGGCACGAACCGCAGGCGCCCCGCGCTCTCGACGATTTCCGAGTTGGACGCCGAAGCGATCTCCGAGAGGAATTCCGCGCCAGAGCGTTGCTCGGTCAGAACGGGAGACAGCAGCAGCCCGGCGGCCAGGCAGTACGTCCGGTAGTCCGTCAGGTCCTCCAGCCAGTCCGCACCCCACCCGGGGACGCCGGCGACCGGATGGTTTAGAAAGTCGTCGACGATGTCGGCGGGATTCGCATCGTCCTTTCCTTCGACCCGGATCAGGCTCTGAACCTCGAACGTGTGATTCTGCAGGCCTGCATTGCTGTTGAGCTGATAGTCGGCAGCATAGGCGTAGGCCAGCCCCGAATAGCCGATCGCCTGGTCCAGGTAGTTCGTGACGAGATAGCCCCATGGCGCCTGCCCAAGATGGCCGATCGCCAGGCTCAGCCCCGCTTGGGCCAATGCGGAGCCCTCGGCCTCGCTATCGTTGAACACCGCTTTGTCGCGATAGACCGCCCGAATCCCCGCGATCGGGCCCGCACACAGGCCGATCATGACGGCGGCACGGTACGTCCAGGCGATGTTCGTCTGGGTAACGTCCCCACCCTTGCCGCCGGCGGATTGCTCCGTCTTGTTCTCGATGGCCTGGAAATTCAGATAGGACAGCAGGTTCCCGCCGAAACGCACGGTCCCCCAGCACCGCGCGATCGCAATACCCAGGGCGGATTTCTGGATCGCGAATCCGCCGATCTTCGGATCGACGGTCGAGATGGTCGAGCTACCACCCATGGCGGCTCCAGAGCGAGAAGAACCGCACGGGACGCGAAGCCAGATACGTCTCCTCCATGCTCGCGATCTCCACGGGCCGACCGCGATGGGCATGGATGACCTGGTGGCCGTCGATCACGATCGCGCCATGGGAGAACGTCCGCCCGAACCGCCAGACCGCCGCGTCGCCCGGCGCTGGCACGGGCACTTCGTCGGCGTACCGCTCGAGGAACTCGAGATACCGCTCCCGATCCCGGTGCATGTGCCAGTCCGGCACATACTCCGCATCGATGTGCGGGACGAGGCCGACACGCTCGTACACCTCGGCCAGCAACATCGCGCAGTCCACCCCGACACCCCGTACGCGGCCGCGATGGTGATACGGGGTTCGCAGCCACAGGTGGGCCTCGGCCACGATGGCGGCGCGCACCTCGGCCTCCGACGCGTGTTCGGCCAGGTAGGCGATCGCGTTCATACAGCGGTCTCCACGACAGGGATGTAGGGCTGACCGCGAAAGCGATTGCGCCCGGATCCCCGGTTGTTGTTGAACTTGTTCTCGCACGTGGCCTGCTGCCCATCGCAGCCCGGCCAGGCAATGAACGGCGTACCAGCGGACGGCACCGCCGGCAGGGGTAGCGACAGAGTCAGGTGGCCGCCCGCCTCGTGCGTCCGAATGCTGCGCAGCACGCCGCCGATCAGGATCCGGCCCAGGGTGAAATAGCCCGCCCCTGCGGCCAGGTCCGTGCCGAACGCCCGATCGGTGGGCGTTCCCATCACCACACCGTCGACCGCAAAGTCGGCTCGGTTCAGCCCGCATGCGTGATCGAACAGGGTGTTGAGGCATCCCCGCTGGTACAGGTCCGCCGGCATGGCGGTATCCAGGACGTGCGTGCGGCTGACCACCGTCAGCGGAATTTCGTCGGCTGTCGCGTCATCGATCGGCCCCACCCGGCCGCGGAAGCGCACCACCGTCCCCACCAGGTCGCCCGCCAGCGTCAGGAACGCCCGCTCGAGCAACACGTCGGCACCATCGAAGCCACCGCGAACGACGAACGGCGCCAGGGCGCGCCCGGCAACCGTGACGTCGGCGGTCGGCGTCAGCGTTACGCTGAGCGTCCGGGTTTCGATGCCACGGGTCAGCTTGATACCGGTACGCTCGATCAGCGCCCCATTTGCCAGGAACACCCGGTCTCCGACACGGATGGTGCGATCGGAATCCGTCCACTGGAGCCCGGACCCATCCGTCAGCGTAAAGGTGTAGAGATCCGCCATACGAAAGCTCCGGCTGGACCTCAGGAAGGCCCGGAGCTCGGGAGATAGCTCGATCATTTGAAGGTCTCGAACTCAAGCTGGGACAGCGTCCACACGCTGCGAAACGCCTGCGCAGGCTCGATGGAATCGGCCGTGAACACGCAGCGAAATAGGTATCCTCCCGTCCAGGAAACCCGGGCGCCGGCAGACGGCGGGACGGCAAACGTGACCACGCCGTGGTCGCTGACCGTCACTGCAGACGTCTGCACACCGTCGACCAAGATGACCGGCACGCCGTTCAACGCTGTAACCGGCTCCACCCACCCTTCCAGGCTGCGCGTCAGCTGGAAGACCGTGGTGGCGCCGTCGCCTAGCCCGATCGGTTCATCCACGACCGCGTTATCGTCCGGATCGAGGTACAGGAATTCCGCCGCGCGCCCATACCGTTGATTGAAGAAGGCATACAGGCGCCCGAGCTCATTGCGCGCCGGCAGCCGCCGCAGGAACTCGTATGGGATCGCCCACCGCCATATCGGATACAGCCAATTCGAGGAGGCCCAACGGCGTCCCGATCGGCTGGTGAAAACCTCGGTGCTCCACACTGGCGCCTTCCTCGCGAGGAACTTCTGGCCCGCGAATACCGGCAGAACGCCATCGACGCCCGCCCGGTCCGGGCTCGTGAGGTAGTGCCGCTGCGGCAGATACGGGGCCGTCATGCTCCGTTCCTCCGCTTGTGCAACTTCACCGCGCCCGCGACCGCGCCAGCATTCTTCCTGAGGACCCTCTCCACGTCGCGGCCGTCCATGGCGCTGATGTGGTAGATATCGCCACCGGTTCGAGCCGCGAGAACCTGCTGCAGGATGGCCGGCATGTCCCCTAGGCCGCGGATGGTGTCGGCATAACGCGCGGGCAAGATCATTTCCTTCGCGTGAGCCTGGACCAGCGGATTGACACCGCTCGGGATGTCGTATCCGCCGGCTGCCGACGCGATTGCTCCCATACCCAACACCAATGCCAGCATTGCGGCCGCAGCACCCACTGCCAAGCCTGGACCGATTACCGGGATGGCCGCTTGCGAGGCTGCTGCACCGGTAGCCGCCTCCGCCGCGTTCGCATTTACCACCACTGCGGCCTCTGCGGCCTTGGTGCTCGTAACGACGGCAGACGCAGCCACCTGTTTCGCGGTCTGCACCCCGAAGATGGCCTGATAGAGCGCTGTTTCACGCGCATACCGCATTGCAGCGCCCGCCAGAGGCTTGGTCACCATCTCCGACATGAAACTCTGATAGATGCCGCCATAGATCGAGGCCAGCCCCTGCCGCAAGGTCTGAGCCCGGCTCAGAATTCCGTTCGCCACCTGGTTGAACTGCTGACCAGCGGCGCCGAAGACATTCGCCAACGGGTTGTTCTGCTCAACAGCAAGTTGCCCTTGCAAGCCCTTTTTCTCTAGTGCGAACTTCCGGTCCAACTCGAGTAGCTTCTCGAGCTGCTGCTTGTACGCAACGGGGTCGCGCTCGGGATCGACGAGTGCCAGCCCCTGCTCCAAGGCCTGGCGATCGAGCTCGTGGCGGCGCGCTAGAAATTCCATCTCCAGCGCCAGCAGCTGCTCTTTGTTGATCGCGCCCAGTTGATACGAAAGCTGCGCGTCCTGCTCTTCCGACTTGAGCGCCGCATCTGCGGCAGCGCGCTCGGACGCATAGCCGAGCATCCGCAACTGATCGAGCTGGTCCTGGTGCGACCGCTCGATTTGCTCTATCTGCTGGCGGGACTGCTGGTATTCCTTGGAATCCCCCCCAAACCGCGCCTTGGTCTTCTCCGCCATTTCGCGCGCCAGGACCAGTTGCGCCTCATAGTTCTTGCCAAGGGCGTCAAGCTGGCGCTTCTGGTCAGCCTGCTGCGCTTCGTACGCCGCCTTGTTGAGCCCCGTCAACGCGGCCAGGTATTTCTTCTCGACCGCGAGCCGCTCCTCCGCGCTCATCTTGACGGTGTTGAGTTTCTTCGACCAGAAGTCACGCTCGGCCTCCAAGCTGAACTGGATGAAGGTGCCGTTCTCGGCGTTCTGCCGTTCGTGGGCAACCTTGAGTTGATCCAGCTCCCCATCCCACTGCGACACGCGGCTCTGGGCCTTGGTCGCCCCGAGCGCGCCCACGTCGGGAGTGAAAGTCGGCCGCACCCCCGCGGGTGCCGAGGACGATGACGCCGGCTCCCCAGAGATCACCCGGCGGGCGAACTCTGCATACGATTCCTGCGTCTTGGTGATTTGCTCCGCGGTTTCCTGCAGCTCCTGGCGGGCCTTGCTGAAGTTTCCCGTGATAGCGGCCGCAATCGCCTGGGAGGTACCGACCACAGAAATCCCCACGATCTTCATGGAGTTCCACAGCGCGCCGCCCACGATGACCACGCCCCTGAATACCGCCTCGAGTCCGCTGAACACGTACGAGAGCGCTCCGCCCTCCTTCGCGTTCTCGACCATCGCGTCCGTGACGATGTTCAGCGTGGGCAAGAGACCCACAGCCAGGCGCCTGAAAACGCCATCGGTCGCGCTCTGCAAGCGAAACAGGTTGTCATTGAAGTTGCCAGCGGCGGCGGCCGTCTCATCGTCCAACTCCATACCCAGCTTGCGGGCCTCCTCCCGCATGGCCTCGATACCCTCGCGACCGTGATTCAGAAAGGGGATCAGACCCTGCCCGGCCTTGCCGAATGCCTCCATGGCCATCGCGCTTTTCTCGGGCCCATCCGGCATCGCTGCGAATCGATCGGACATGTCGAGGAGGACATCTGTCGTACTACGCAGGTTGCCGTCCTGGTCTTTGACCGCAATACCTAAGGCCTTGAAAACGGCGGCCGATTCCTTCCCCCCTGTGCTGGCATCCAACATTCGGCTCGACAACTTGCCCAGCGATGCCGTCAGCGCCTCGTTCTCGATGCCCTCGAGGCGGCTGGCGTACGTCAACGTCGAAAGATCTTTCGCTGCCACGCCGGCCTGCTGCGCCATGTCGTCGAGCGCATCCGCATAATCGAGCTGCTCGCGGGTACGGGATGCGATCATCATCCCAGCCGCCGCGACGCTGACCACACCGAGCGCAGCCGCAGCTGCGCCAGCCCGGCCGCGTATCAGGCTCATGACGCCGCCGCCGTCCTCCTTCGGTACGGGCATGGCGTCCGCGGTCGCAGCTTTGCGGGACTCGGCCAGCAACCCACGGAGGGCGGTCTGGGCGACACGGTTACCACTCTGCGCAGTGCTGGCCAGGCTATTGAACTTCCGCTCGATCTGGTCGAGCTGGGCCACCACTTCCTTGGACGGGGTCTTACCCATCGCCGCATAGACAGCGTTGATCTCGCTGCGGTGCGCGGCCCAAGTCTGGGTGCTGTTGCGCGCGCCGGCGCTCAGCTTACCCAGCGCCGCGTTGACGCCGGCGGCCGAGTTGCCAACTGCCGATAGCGCAGCCTGGTCGCGCGCCATGGTCGCGCGAAAGCTCGAGTCACCGGCGGTGATCTCGAAATTGACCTGTTTATCAACCATGATCTCGATCAGTGAAGAGTGCCGCCGAGGCCTCGGAATGCCTCGATGAACTGTGAACGGCGGGCGTCGTCATCCTCGGGGGCATCCGGCTCGTCCTCCCCTTCCTCGACCTGGAAGAGCGAGCGGACCAGGAGATGGACCGGCGGATGTCGGCGGAGAGACCGATTCATGTCGCCCAGCCAATCCTGGTCGAGCCGCCCCTCGACAAACTCCCAGGACCAGCCGAACGACATGCAGAGATACGCCACGAGCTCGTGGTAGCGCCCTCGGGTCAGGCGCTCTCCGCCGCCCCCTCCCCCGGCGATACCCCTTGCCGCAGGACCGCGGCCTGTAGCGTGTCGATGTTCTCGATGTCCAGGTGCGCGCGCACCCAGCCCTCCGGCAGCTCAGGCCAGTTGCGCAGCAGCGTGCGGTAGATGAGCTGGATCCGAGCCCGCCCGAACGCCGAGGCGGCCAGCGATCCCGCACTCAAGGCCTCGACTTGCTCGTTGTAGGCGAGGATGTCGACGTACAAGGCCGCCGGGATCGCCAGCCTTACGTCTCCCAGTATGTGCTCGGGCCCGGGCAATGGCGTGGCAATCGATTCCAGCTCGACCGACTTGCCTTCGTACTGAATGACGATTCGCATGTCACACCACTCCTGACAGGCGGCCGACACCTCGGATGTCGTCGGCATACGCGCCGAACTCCATGTTCGGGATGAGGAAATCGTCGTTCTTGCGCTGCAGGGTCAGTTTGCTGAACGTGCAGGCGTAGAGCTGGATCATCATCCCCTTGCTGTCGGCACTGACCAGTTCGAACGTCGGCGCGATGTCCATCATCTGGTTGGTGATGAGGGTGGTCGAGCCGCCGGAGACGCCCCGCATGAAACTGACGAGCACCGTCTTTCCGGCATCGTCCTCGTCGAAGGTGTACGTGCCGCCCGACACCAAGTACTTGCCAGGCACCAGGTCCCCAGCATCGTCCACCCGATCGAAGAAACCCCCGGTCGCGCCGTCCACCACGCCGAGATCACTGTCGAACGTCTCTCCGACCCCGATGACGTTCACCGTAAATGGCGTCGTCGCCGGTACCGCCAGCCGCTTCTCGGACACCAGTTCGATACGGCCCTCCGTCGGCTCTTCGTTGAAGAACAGTTGCCCGACCGCCCTGCCGTCGAAGCGACCGCTCGCCACCTTCCCGGTAATCGTTGCCGCCGCCCTGGCGGTCGCCTCGGCGAACGTCCGTTCGCCCACCAGGTCTTTCGTGGAGAACGAGATGTCGATGTCCACGCCCTGCAACGTTGCCACCCTGATAGGCGTCACACCGGCCTTTCTGTAATAGAGCGACCCGGCGCCGAAACTCCACTGTGCCTTTTGACGCATGATAATTCCTTGTAGTTAATCCGGCCTGGAAAGGTCGGAATCCTTGACGAGATAGCGCACCCGGAAGTGCTGCACGATTTGCTGCTGCAATCCATCCGCTTCCGCGCTGAGCGGTGCCGGCCGGTCCGCGGTGGAGATCCAGTGACACAGGCCTCCGAGCATCGGCTCCTCCCACAACGCACGCGCAAGCGCCTGACGAATCGGATCCGCCAGCGCGTCCTGCGTCTCGCCGTGGAGGAACACCTCCGCCATGAGCGTGAGCTCCCGCTCGTCCACGTCGTCGCTCTGCGGCCCCACGCGCAGGTCCGCACCTTCCCGGACCCGCACGCACGGCATGTTGTCGCGCAGGAAAGCCGCGACCCGCGTTCGATCGAACACCCGCGCGCCACCGGGCAGCGCGAGCGCCTGCCATCGACTCACGCATGCCTGATAAATTTCCTCTGTGACGGTGCTCATGCCACCAGTTCCAGCTCCGCGACCGAGAAGAACCCCTCGCCCCGCGCCCGAGGAGGTTGGCTCAGCCGGAATATCTTCCCCGCCACCACGACCTGGTCGTGCAGCGCGAGGCCGGGCAGGTCACCCGCCTCGAACTCGATCGAGTAGCCGGCCGCCATGACGGCGCCCCCCAGGATCAGCTCGCGCGGCTCCGTGTAGCCGACATAGACCGGATCGTGCACAACCGAGCCGATCGTCACCACGGCAGGCACCCAAATGCCCGCCGCGACGAACTCATCCTTGAAGACGGACGGATCCCAGCCCATTACGCGATGACCGCGTCGACCTTGATCTGCCCCACCGCCACGGCGGAGGCCTTCGCGGCGACGAAGACGCCTACCCGCGTGTTGTCGGTCGCCGTGGTCGTGAGACGCTTGTTGGTGGCGTCCCAGTACGCGACTGCGCCTACGGCCGCGGTGTCGGTACCGAGAACCGGCAGGGTGAAAACGCCTTCGGTATCGAACTCGCCTTGCGCGCCGCTCGCCACGTCGGTCACCGCGATACCGAAAATCTTGCCCACCAGAACGGCGCCGCCGGAGGCGACATCGTAGGGCGCCGGCAGCGTGAGCGTCCGGCCCGATTGCACGAAGTTCTGCATGAAATTTCCTTTGATTGAAGGCGCCGGCCGAGTTGCCGGCGCCGGGGTTCAGAATCAGGGTCAGGCGCCGCCGTTCTTGTAAAGGCCGCGCCAGTCGATCGCCTTGGCAGCGAACACGTGGCGGGCCTTGACCTGTACGCCATCGACCTCGAATCCGGTCCGCTGCTCCGTGTAGAGACCGTCCTCGCCTTCGAGATAGGAATATTCGATCGTGTCGACCATCGCCGGCTCCGCAATCAGGTGCCAGGCATTGCCGGGGATCCGAGGATCGACGACGACCTCCAACGAGGTGTTGTAGGCGGGGTTGATGTCCACCGACTTCGCCGCCACGAATTGCGTCGACGTATATTTGTTGGCCTCCCCTTCCTTGTCCGGGCCCACGACGAGATAACTGGGAGTCAGGTTCAAGACCCGCCCCTTCATCCCGGTTTGCTTGCGCATGGCACTGCGGCCGGCCGTCAGCGCGGTATCGCTGATGGCGGAACCGGAGGCGGCCAGGTTGCCGTGATTGGCGTGGAAGAGCGCCGTTCCATCGGCCATGGCGGGATTGCTGGTCAGAATGCCGTACACCAGATCGCCCTCGAGCGCAGCCGCCTCCGCCGCCAGAGCGAACGGAATGCGATCGAACGCGCCGAGGTCATCGTTGACCAGCGTTTCCCAGGTCAACGTGACGATGCCGCCGTACTTGCCCAGCGCGTATTTCTCAGCCGAATCGCCGAAGGTGATCGCCTTGTACTCACCGCCCTCTTTCACCTTTTGGAACACGGTCGACTCGGACAACTGCGTGCGCGCAACCTCCTTGAAATCGGGGGCGGTCGCCATCCGCGTCCACGGCACGAAGGTCCGCGGCTGCAGCTGGTAGGCCTGGCGCAGCGTCCGGCGCACGGTGTTGGCCAAGATGTTCGGGAAATCCGACGTGCTTTGCATGCCGGCCCGCACCCTCAGATCGGAATCCAGGTTGAGCGAGGCGGTGGCAATCTCACGCCGGCTGAGACCCCGGGCGCGACCGCCCGCGAGCTCGATCGCCTCGCGTGCCATGTCGATCAGAGTCATGCCTCGGTACTGCCGCGCCGCCGCCAGGCGCGGTGCGTCCGTCACGGCCCGGGGATTGGCCCGCAGGACGATGGCATCGCCGATCGCTTCCCGGCGACGATCGGTTTCGTCCAGGATGGTCTGGATGTCCGCCGCCGAGCGGGTCGAACTGGCTTCGCCGCGTTTGGCGATTTCGCGCAGAACAGCCAGGCCGGCGTCTTGGGCGGTCATACCTTCGCGGCCGATCAGCTCGTCCGCGAAGGCAGGCTCGAGGCCGCCCATGCGGACAGCCTCCCGGATGCCGGTCTGCCGTTCCGCCTCGGCGCGGCCGCCCTCCACTCGGGCTTGCTCGAGGGCCCGCTGTTGGGCGTCCGCGTTCTGCTGGGTTGCGGCGCCGGTGTTGGCCGCCGGTTGCTGCGTGTTGTCTTCGGGAGGCATTGCTCTTTCCTCTTGGGTTGAATTGCCAGCGGCTGCCGGCGTTGAACGGACTACATCGATAAACTGGCAGGGATATGTGCGCAGTTGCTGCTCGGGTGCGGAATCCGCACCATCCGCAGCGCGCACCGCGCTATTGACTTCAGCTCCCACGGGAACGAGGGACACCTCGAACGGCTCCCAGTCAATGGCGCGATATCGCCACATCTCGCCCTCTTTCGTCGGGGGGATCCGCTCATACTGGTAGACGGCGTACCCGACGGAAACGTTGGCGATGATGCGGTCGAGGACGTCCTGATAGATGGGCTCGACGTCCTCCCGCTTGCTGAAGCGAACCGTGCAAGTGGGCTCCGGCTCAAGCGCAGCGACGTCGACAACGCCCAGAACATCGTTTAGGCGCCAGCGTGAATGAGTGTTCAGCATTGGCGCACGACCGGAAAGCAAGCGGTCCATTCGGACATGTGCGGGATCGAGGCTGAGTTCCTCGAGATAGCCCCGCTCGTTCCACCAGTCGTATCGCTGCACCGCAGCCCCGGTGGTCCACGTCATCTCGGCGCTGCGGGTTTCCGCATTGACCTCGCCGATGGGCTGCACGCGCGTCTGCAAAGGCAAATCGCGTATTTCGACGCCGGGAACAGCACCCAGCGGCAGCTGCTGGGTTTCGCGGCGCTGGGCCGCCGGAGTTATCGTGTTCTGGGGCATGGGAACCTCAAAAAAAAGCCCCGCGGCGGCGGGGCAGTGTTGAAGGAATGTTCGGGCCTACTTGGCGCCGAGCAGCTCGGCCACCACTTCCGGGGGGATCAGCTTGTCGCTGACCGCAGGATCGGCGTCCGACAGAATGCCGAGTTCCTTGAGGCGGGCCCGCTCGTCAGCGATCTCCCGGAATACCGCACCGGGATCGTCGCCACGCTCGCGGATCGCCGCGGAGAGCGACTGCAGACCGCCGCGCAACCCCTCTTTCGTCGCCATGATGTCTTTCAGCGGATCCACTAGGTCCACCTTCGGCATGGCCCATTCATAGCGCTGCGGCCGCGCTTTCTGCACGCCGGCCAGCACTGCGGCGGCCTGGACCCGGGCAGCCACACGATTGAGCACCATTGGCACGAGTGCCAACCATTGTTCCTGGGCGATCAACTTGCGATAGTCCATGTTGGCCGACCGCATGCTCGAGTAGTTGGCTTGCGAGTGGTCCCCCGTCATGGACGAGTACATGACGCCGGTGCCCGCCGAAACCGCGTAGAGCTGCGAGCGGGTGTACTCCCCATATCCGCCCGAGGACGCCGGCGAGCCAAACTCCACGCCATCGGCGCCACTCAAATACTTGATCATCCCGGGCGAGACTTTCTCCTCCCCAGGCTTGCGGCGCTTGTCGCCGAGGTCCACATTGCCGCCGAGCGTCTGGCTTGAGTCATCCGTCCGAACGAACGCCACGAAGCAAGCCTCGATTTTCTTTCGAACGAGTTCCGCCTGCTCGTAGTCCGCCAGGTCGCGCAAGCGCATGAGCGCCACCGCCATCTCCGCCATACCCCGCACCTGAGAGGCGCGCCGCTTGCGGTAGTAGTGGATGACATCTTCCGCAGGAACCCGCTTGCTCTCGAGGGATCTCACCCGATAGCTGGCGACCTCGCCAGGATGAACCGGATAGAGCCAATACGCCCGCCGGCGGCCGAGTTGATCGAACTCTACGCCGGCGATCACGAAATTCCCATTGGACAAGGGACCCGTCTTGTAGCTGTCGAGGTGATCCGCCTCCAGCACCTGCACCTGCAGAGGCACGGCCAGACCGTCCTCTGGGCGCCGAGGCCGGAACCGTACCAGGCCCTCACCGACCTCCTTGCGGCCCCGCACCAGCAGCTCGATCAACCCATTGAAATCGAGCTGCTCGTCCGCATCGCAGTAGTCACACCAGTCCATCCAAACCTGTTGATCGGCGGCCCTTGCCACGATGCCGGTACCGACCAGATCGCCGACCATTGTGTCGAGCGCCTTGGCTGCATACTCGTTGTTCCGGACCATGTCGCGACACCGGTTCCGGACAGTCTGCAAGTCCGGAAGAATCTCGGCATTGGCGCTGCCTCCGCCGGCGCGCCAGTTCGCCGTGCGTCGGCCGCGCCGTCCGGCGTCGTACGAGCGCGCCATGTCCATCGCGATGCGAGCATGGATGCGACGGGCGCCGGTGGCCGGGCTGAGATACCCGATCATGCTGTCGAGCCAGTTCACGTTACCCCCTGTCGAACACAGCCAGATGGGCCGGCCCGCGGTTCGTGACGACGGAACCGCCCGCCACATCGAGCTGACCCTTCACGAAGTTGTAGGCCCGGATCAGATCGTCCATGTTCCGGTACGTCACCGTCTTGCCGTCATAGGCAACCGTTAGGCTGCCCGAGGCGATCGCGCGTTCGAGCGCGGCCAATTGTGTGTTTGTGAATGCCATGTTCAGTTCAGCCAGTTGTCGGTGTTCGAAAGCCAGCCATCGTCGCCGGCCGTGACGGTTTCCAGCTCCTCGTCTCGTGCAGACGTCTGCACGGGACTGGTGACAGGAGCGGGTGACACAGGTACCACCGGCGCCGCCGCAGGAGCTACTTCAGCCGCCGGCGGCACCCCACCGAATAGATCGCGGTGGCGCGGCTCCAGCAGCCGCTCGAGCTCGTCCCACTCGGCCACGCGTGCCGTATGGATACGCACGGTCGGATGGCAGGCCGCGGCATAGGCATAGACCAGCGTGTCCAGCGACTCGTTGCGGCGCCCGGCCAACTTTTCCCACCGGCCCAGCTCGACCTTGTATACCTCCGCGGTCAACCCCTTGAAATAGATGTCGGGCAACTGCGTGCTAAAGCGCAAGAGGCGATCGGCGCCGACCCGCCCCGCTTCTTCGTCCGCGTCCATTCGTGCGAACAAGGACGACTTCGCCGTATCGCCGCCCACGAACCAAAGCTGCACACCGTTCTTCATGATGTCGCCCTTGCCGTTCTTGACATCTTGTCGGCTGGACCGTCCCAGAATGGGTTTGCCAGGGCGATCCCCCTTGATCGCAATCACGCTGTCATGCCGGCGGGCGCGGCAATAGTTGTAGACCGTATGCGTATGCAGGCCACCCGTATCGACCGCCGTCATGCTGACCCGCAGGTCGATGCCGAATTCGTTGCGGAATGCCTGGTGACGGTACGCATCCAACTTGAACCAGGGACTGTCCGGATTCGACGGATCGAGCGTCAGGTCGCCGTGGATTTCGAAGTAGTCCAGCACCAACGCCCGCTCACCTCGGCCCCAGGCGACAAGTTGAGCGGCCAACCATGTGTCCTGCGTGTCCACGCCGAGGGTGAGTACGTAATACCCACGCGGCACCGCGCGCAGTGCATACGGCTCGGCGCGCTCTTTCAACACCTCCCACTGCACCCGGTCCGTCTGCTCCTGCCAACACTCGGCCAGTTCGTTGTTGATGAACCGTTTCAGCTTGATCGGATTGCCTTGTGCCTCCAGCCAGTCCACGACCAGGTCAACCCATGACCGCCAACCGAGAGGCGCCAGAAGACTCGGCATGTGGAAACTCGCCACGCCCGGCTGCCCTTTCGCGGTCTTTACCCACATATCCGGGGTAAAGAGCCGCTTCCACTCATGCTCTTTCGAGACGATGCCACAGCCAACACACGCGCAACCTACAGTCGTGGGGTCGGAATCCACCCATCGGAAGTTTTCCCACAGCAGCCGTTGGCGGTGGCCACACGCAGGACACGGCGGCATGTAATACCGCTGGTCGCCACGATTGAACTGACCGTCGATCTCGCTCGCGCCCTCGATGGTGGGCGTGCTGTTGCCGAAGATCCGCGCCTTGCTCCCAAAATTGGATGTGCGGTTGCGCGCAAGCTCGGGGACGGCGCCCTGCTTGGCCACGTCGCGTGGGTACTCGTCGACCTCCTCCAGCAGAACATAGCGGATCGTGGACGACTTCAGCCCCCCGGCGCGGTTCGAGCCGACCAGCTGCAGCATCCCGCCCGGAAACTTCTTGCGCCGCTGCGTGTTGTCGCTGCCCTTGACATCGCGATCCTTGACCGCGCGGCGCAAGGCCGGCGTCGCGGTCCGCATGGGCTCGAAACGTGACAGGTTCCATTTGTTCGCGTCATCGATCGTCGCGAACACCCCGAGGATGTTGCCGGCCGCGCTGGTGATGGCGTGGCCGATGAAGTTCTCACCCAAGGCCGAACCGCCGAGCTGGTGGCCCTTCTTGAGCCAGACCTCGGTGTACCCGCTGGCGGGTGACAGCGTGTCCATGATCTCGACCAGGCACGGCGTACGCTCGTTCCTCCATGGGCCCGGCTCCGGGGTATCGGGTGGCAAGATGCGATACTTGGCGGCCCACTCCGAGATCGATCCACGATCGTCCGGACGTATCGCGTCCTGGATCGAGCGGATGAAGGCGTCGACGGCACCCATCAGTCCTCCTCCCGATCAGTCAAGAGCGCTGCCACATCGATCTGCCCAAATGCCGCCATGATCTCGTTCTCGATCATGGTCTCGATCACCAACGGATCGGACTCCGCCGCGCACAAATCCTTCAGGCGCGGCGCCACCGACATCGCGGAATCGCGTAGGCGGCGGAACGCCGTGTAAGCAATCCGCCGCGCCTCTTCGACATCGATCACCTTGCCACGGGCTTTCTCGACCTCGATCTGCCGCAGCTCGGCGGACGCTCGTTCGCGAATCGCGCGAGCGTGGCGATAGGCTTTTGCGTGATCGTCGGCGCCGCTCAACGGCACGTCGTCGACGTCGTCATCCAGATCGTCGTCCGCAGGCATGGCCGCGCCGTCATCGAGGAGCCTGCCACCATTCGCCGTGAACGCGACGCGCGTCTCGTCCGTGTTGAGCTCCCAATCGCGATCGGCCTGCACGGGATCGATCTTCGGGCGACCGTCCTCGCCGTCGACCGAGCGAATGCGACCCGACTCGATCGCCTTCTGGACAGCACGATGCCGCACGCCACGGTGTCGCGCGTACTCTCGAATGCCCATCAACGCCATGGCTATCTATCCAACTGGCTACCGGGAGACCCGGTGGCTACCCTTATTCGATCCCGTGACGGGATTTCCAACGTGCGCAAATTACCCACACCGGCGACCCGGGGGGAAGGACCCGCCGAAATCCAGGAGCGCACCAACCCTATCGAAGTCATCGTGCAGTCCGCACCGCGAGGTCCCACGCGGCCAGCAGGTGCCGCTCGAACACGGCATCGACCGTCTGCTGCGCGATCGCGGAGAACGCGAACCGCTTCTCGTACTGTGCATCCGTTGCAAACACCATGATCGGCGCGATCGCCGTGTTGTTGTTCACCCGCGCCCAGATGCCAGGCGGCAGGGAGTGCCCACGCGGCGTGCCCTTGAAGAAGCGCTTCGCCTTGCCGCCGGTGTTCAGGTCGCGGGCGATCGCGAGGATCTTGGCCCTGCTGATGTTGCCGTACTGATTCAGCGTCGCCTTCACGCCAGGCATAACCAGTGCCGCACCGTCGATCGCCCCGAACCGCTGTTCGAACTGCTTCAGGTCGCGGGCTCCGCCCTCCACCTGTGCAAACAGATACTCGGCCTGGGCGTCCTTCAGGAAGATGACCGAGCGAAGCGAGCCCTTCGTCGCGGGGGTGTAGCCGGCCGCCCTACGGGTGAACGGCGTGGGATTGTCGAACACCTGGACGATGGCCTCGGCTTCGGCCGCCGCCCCGTCGCGCGCCGTCAGTGTCAGCGCCTTCGCCACCGCGAACGGCATTTGATCCTCGTATAGGGATCCCATCCACGCAATGGCCCGATCGATATTGGAGCTCAGATCCAACCTGTCCACGATGTCCCCACGCCCAAAAAAGAAACGCCCCGCCAGGTTGAGTCCTGCCGGGGCGTCGAGATGTTCAGCCCACCACTGCGTGAGCTCCGCCGGAATGTAGCGGATTATCCATGTTCCGGTTTACCTCACGAAATTCTTTTTGCTTTCGTCCGGGCTTTCAACCACTCCGCGATCCGGATATCGGCCTGGCACAGACGCCGGTGTAGCGTGGTCTTCACCACACCCAACCGCCGCGCGACCTCCTCCATCGTTCCCGTGCGCGCGCAGTGCCAACCTGCCACCGCCTCACGCAACTCTGCCGGCAACGTCTGGACCGCTTCATGCGTAATCGCGCACTCAATGGCATCGACCGGCACATAGGCGCGCGGTGGCTCCGAGCTGCCGAAGACCCTCCGGCCGGCCGCAACATCCACCAAGGCCGCCAGCGTGCTGCCACCGCCAGAGAACGATCCGCCCTGGACGCCGAGCTGCCGCCACATCCCCCACGCATCTAGCCGTGCCTGGATACGCGGATCGCGCCGCATTCCGCTCATGCCACGTTCCTCACGACCACGGCCAGCGGCGCGCCGGGTAGCCCCACCGTGAGCCCGCCCCGCTGGCGATCCGTCCACGGCCCCGGCCCGGCCGCCCTGAATACCCGGGCCTTGAACCCTGGCGCGGCTTCGGCCGTTTCGTCCCAGGTCAATCCGAGCTCCGCCCCCTTCTTGACGATGCCGGGCCAGTGCTCCCACCATTGCCGCTCCGAGCCACCCGGCCCGATCGGCCGCTCCGCCTGCCCAGCCCGCTTGCCCACCGGCGTAAGTTCATCTTCCCATCGCGCACCGTTCAACCATGTCGCCGCATGCGGCACATACTCCCTGTCGTCGCCGCAACGTAACTTCCACACTTCGACGTGCCTCGGTAGCGCGTCGAGCGCTGCCTGCCGATCCCGCGCCGACAGCTTTGCCCAGGCCCGGGCCGCGGCCTTCTTTGCCACCCTCCGTGGATATCCCGTCCAGAACGCCGCGAAATCCGGCCCTTTTTCATTTTTCTTAGGAGAGACCGGAGGTTCAATAGGAAAAAGCGGTTGAATATTCATAGAGCCTCTGTGTACAGGGTAAGGGCACTGCAGATTAGGAGGAACGGGGTTGACGGGCAGAGCTCCCCCTACCCGCCGTGCGATTCGCCGCGACTGCTGACCGGAGCCAACGTACGTCTTAGGGCCCGGACACAGGTGTACGCCCTGTCCGATTGACCAGACTGTCGCGGCCCGTACAGCCGCCCTCCCGCGCTCTAGTCGTTCGCACCCACGCTGCCACTCGGGAACGGTTTGTGGCACTGCCGGTTGCAGGTAACCGCGTATCTAGCCTCTTCGCCTGCACCGTCGACGCACCGTCAGGGGGGCGGCTTGTCGCGTCGAATATGCATGACGTCACCATGCCCCCAAAAGGGGCGAGCTGGAGGAAGCGGCCGGCCGCGAGCATCCTGGCGCGCCGGCTGCTCACGAGGTACAGCGATCAACCCGACGAGCCTCGAATCGGGATCCGTCGAATCGAAAAGAATGACGATGTCGTGGTCCGGATAGCGCGCGCAGGCGTCCTCCCACCCGCTGAGCTCTCGAAGCCTGTCCAGGCTGAAACACCGCCCGTCGTGCGTGAAATAGTGTTGCGGGCGCCCTCGCTGGGGCCCGCGCGGGATGTCCGGCGGACGCTCCGCGTCGGGTGCGCGCCTCGGGCTGCTGACCGAGGCGCGCCCACCCTCGAACAGGGATAGGTTCATCGCCATAGGCCGGCCAAGCTCGTGAAACGCAGCAACGCGATTGCATCGGTAAGCCGAGCCGGCCCATAGACCGCCAGCGGTCGTCGAGCGCCTTGCATACGCTCTTTGCGCACGGGGGCAATGTGGCCTGCGGCGACCAGCCGAGAGCATGTCACCTCGACCCGCCGCACCGGAACAGCCATCCGCGCCGCCAGTTCGCGCACCGCCATCGGCCGCTCAGAGACCAGCTCGATGATGGTCTCTGAAATCTCGCCCCGCGGCCTGCCTCGTGGCCGCCGCAGGTCCATCTCATCAGCCTCGAGGCACCCCTCAGACATAGGCCGATCTCGACATGGAGAGCCCCGCCGCTACCGCGCGACGAGGAATATGGGCGGTCGACCGCACCCGTGGTAGATTGCTGGCTCCAACACCCACAACACCACCCCAGGGGGTCGACCATTGGAACCGATAGGCGCCCTGGCCACATTCGATTGGGCATCGCACACATGCGATCGCCCTTGAACGATATCGATCCGAGGAACACGACATGGGCGCAAATTTCATATTCAACAAGATGCTTCCTGCAAGCCCAGCAGACGGAAAACCCGGCGATCGGCGGCAGACCGAACTACTCACACACGGCGACAACGTCTGGCTCCGCATAGGGCCTCTCAACGTAGAAGACGGCGGCATCGATCGCTACACCGTCAAGCTGTCAGAACAAGACATCCAGGAACTGTTGAATGGCTTGAAGGGGCTACTCATCCGGTACTGATCCAGGTCCGGGCGGCACGAACAACTCCAAGGTCGAATCCGGATCGCGGCAACGATGCAGGAACATGCCGGTCACGCGCCCCCTGGCTTGCAGCTCGTGCAGTAACCCCCTTTCCTCTTCCGACTCAGGCGTCATCAGGATGCGGCTGTAGCGAATCTCGAACTTCATCGCCCGGCCCTCCGGCTCTCTGCCATCTGTGCCGCGATCGCCCGAATGACCGTCACTTTCTCGATCATCTTGCCGAGCGTGCCGTCGATCTTCCGTAGCTCGGTGGCCGTGATCCGACCATCCTCTAGCGATTCGCTGACGGTATCCAGGTACTCACCGAACCGCCCCAACGCCTGCGTCATCGCCTGGTGCATCTGGCGGTCGTCGATCTCAGCCATTTGCGTGATGACAAGCACCATGCCGAGCTCGGCGGCAATGGCGTGCAGCATGCGGTCATCGCCCGTCGCCTGCATGATCTTGACCGCCTGACGCACGCTGAGCTGGTGCGTCTCATTGTTCGGATTCACCTTGTGCAGCAGCACGTGGTACGGAATGTCCACAATCTCAGCCAGCGCCTTCGCACCTCGGGAATAGTCGTGGACAGTATTGAAGGCAGCATTCTCGAACGCGCTCATGAGGTCACCTTTTCGAACCTGGCGGCGTAAGCCGCGCTAAAACTCGTCTCGCTAACGTCGCCCTCGAGCTGAACCAGCGCGACGCGCTCCCGGCCGCTTTGCATTGCACGAGCCAACGGCACCGACCACCGCACGAAGCGGCCGCGTACCCCAGAGGGCAAACGAACGCTGTCCCCAGGTAGCAGCACCGCCGGCGCCTTGCATTCTGCGGTTGTCATCTTTCCTCCAATTTGAGATAGCGGAGCAAGGCCCCCTCCTCCATCATTCGCCATACGCACTTCCCACGACTCGGAAATCACGCATGGACGCAACCCGGCCGACCCACCAACCTATCGGTATGACTGAAACTGAACGACTGTTGATACAGGCGCGGGAAATCGCGCTGCGCGTGATGGGCGAGGCGACAGAAGCCGCGGTGCTGGCCGTGTTCGGCCAGCTTTGCGTCGAGCAGGACGCGCTGAAAGAGGGCATGACAGTTCATTGATGTTCGTAGCAAGGAGAGTTCGCAGCGAGATCGGGCCATTGCTCCGCCCAATCCCTCGGTCGCATTTCCTTGCGCGACACCTTCCCACCAGAGTCTCGCTCAATAGCGACCGCACGAGCCGTCGGCACTGCGCCCCTGTCGATCCACTCGTAGACCGAGACACGGTTCACCTCGAAATGACGAGCGGTTTTCGCAACCCCGCCAAACGCTTCAATTGCGCCCCTCACCGAGTTGCGCTCGGCTTCCGTAACGATCGCCATAGGTGCCTCAATGTTAGGTATTGCACAACATTCTAAGTCAGGCAATCCACAACTTGCAAATGTTAGGCTTTGCCTTATGACGCTGGGCAAGAGAATTAAGGAACGACGGAAGGACCTGCAACTGACGTTGCAGGATGTCGCCACTGCGTTCGGAATCAGTAAATCTTCGGTTTCCGACTGGGAGCGCGACGAGACGCGGCCGGACATTGATCGGCTCGTAAAGCTAGCCCGGATGCTGCGCACAAGCACCGACCACCTGCTTACAGGCAGCACCTCGGGAGCTACGGGATGGTGGCCGTTCTCCGCTAGGTTTGAAGACTACCTGGAGCTATCCAGCGCAAAGCGCGAACAATTGGACGACAGGGTGTCTAGCTTCATCGAAGGGGCAACAGACACTAAAAGCCCTTCTGAAGGACATCCGGGCGGACGAGAAACCGATGCGGCGTAAAGTGGGCAATGTTGTCTTCGTCGATTTCGGCGAAAAAAATTTACCCAGAAAGTAACAAAACAATTATTACGTTACTAACTTCTACTGGAAGCTCGCGGGAATCGGAGGCGTCTGGACGACTTTCCCCTCATTGAGGACGACGGAGAAGCTCCTCGACCTCCCGAGCGCATCTCCCTGACTCCAAATCCATGTGGTCCCCGCGCCCGAGCTGCGAACCACCATAGGCGCGCCCAGAATATCCGTCACCTCCTGTTCGGTCATACCTGGCTGGATTCTGCGCGCATCGTTCCAGTTGAACGGCGTTCCAGCACATCCGTATAACGTCGCCAGCAAGGCGACCGTCCCCAAAGCTCCCCGAATCCCGCCCATTCCCGCTCCTTGACGTTTCGATACAGATAACAGAAAAAAGTTGTGTATTGCTTGACAACAAAGTACGGCAATACCTAACATCGCTACACCTGTTGTTAGGAGACGCCATGTCCACCACCGAATTGCCCCTGTCGCCAGCCAGCGCCGTCGATCACTGGACGGACCTGGGGCTCCTCTACCTCCGCTACTGCGAGAGAGCCGCCGTCAACGCCCCGCTTGTCCAGGGCACCAAGGCCGAACGCGCCGCGCTCCTCGATCGCGCCGCCGTCCAGGTCGACGCCGTCGCTCGCTTCCTGGCCGGCGCGCTCCGCATTGACTGGGATCTCGACCCCCACCTCCACCCGCTGAACCTCGCCGCGGTGGAAATCCAGGCGCGTTTGCACGCGCGCATCGCCGACCTGCAGGGCCAGTCCACCGGGGGCCAGCAATGACCCCAGCCGACATCGCTGCGCACCTGCTCAATGAAATCCGTCTCCAGCAGTTGCTCTACCGCGAATCCTCGAATTCGGCTCGCCTGAACGGCTCCGCCGCCACGGACATCGACCGACGCCTTGGCGCTCTTAGTGCCATTGAGCGCATTGCGTGCAACACCCTACCCCGGAGATCGGGCGCCCTCGACGATGTCCTCCTTGCCAAACGCGGGGCGACGAACGAGCTCATGTTTCTCTACGGCCCCTACCTGCGCGGCTCCATTCTCAAACGTCTAGGAGGCTGACATGTTCCCACTCACCCTCACCCCTCGCGCCATTGTGCTGCTGGCTGGCCTCTTCATCGCCGTGTGTGCGTTGATGATCCTGGGCGGCGCTGCGGCGCTGCACTGGCGCGGCGCCGACATCCGCACGTTTGCTGACGCCGACCGCCAGACCATCCTCGCCGCGTCCGCGCAATGCCGTCGCCACGCCAGGCTGCTGTACGACCCGCTGGCGGGCGAGTTCAGTTGCGCGTACAGGAATCCCGATGGCGACGCCATCCTCGAACCGGTCCTCGAGTTCCCCCTCGAGGTCCACCGGGGAATGTGATGGCTCGCGTCGCCGTCAATCGTGAGCACCTAGAGGAGGCCTGGCGCCAGTCCCGCCTCCCCGTGAGTCTGGATGTCGCGCTGCGCACGCCCGGCCTTGCCCTGGCGCTGCAGGTGACGGCAGAGACGATCGCGCGTCCGCGCCCCCCTACACCACGGCGCCGCCGGCCCGCCCAGGTGATCGACCTCATGAAGATCCGCGCCGGCGACACCGACAACGACTAGGAGTTTTCCATGCGCAATGTGACATCCAGCGACGTGCTGGAGGCCCTCGGCACGTCCGCCCGAAGCGCCGACGACATCGCCCGCCAGCTCGGCGGCGACGTCGAGAAGGTCCGCAAGACCCTGAGCAACCTGTACCAACGGGCCAAAGTGACGCCCGCCGGCATGGCGGATGGGTTCCGTCTGTACCGTGCCGTATCGGCCGGCACGCCGCCGGACACGCCTCGGCCTATCCCTGCTGCAACGGTGCCGGCCACCCCCGACACGCACGCATCAGCCGCCAGCGATGACGAATGGTCCATCGGCGTGCTGGTGGACGGGCGCATCTTCGTCAACCACGGTACGGCCGCCAATATTTTCGACCCCGAACCGAGCGCCACGGTCGCCCGAATGCTCCAAGCCGGCGGGGGCACGGCGTGAGCAACATCCCCATCGACCGCGACCTCGCCAAGCGCCAGATCGCCGCCGCCCGTTCCGTCCTGACCGTATTCGAAACCGCCGGCATCAGCGATCGGCCCGCGCTTGATCCCGACCTGGCCATCCAACGGCTGGTCGAGCTCGAGCGCGCGACCGACGCCCTGGCCCGCGTCGTCTACACCCTCTCCCCCAAGGAGTCCACATGAACGCCATGACCACCGCCGAGAGCCTGGGCATGCAACATCCCGTTGAGCACGGCACGACGTGCTATCTACCCCATGCACTCGTTCATTCCTCCAAGACCAACCCTCGGAAGCGGTTCTTCGACGAGTCGCTGACGGAGTTGGCCCGGAGTCTCAAGCAACTGGGGCAGTTGCAGCCCATCGTCGTGCGTCCCCACCCTGACCTGGCGGGCCAGTACGAGCTGATCGCGGGGGAACGCCGCTGGCGCGCCACCGGCATAAACGACGACGAGTTCATCCTGGCCCGCGTCGTACACGTGTCGGACCTGGAGGCCCTGGAGCTGCAGGTCATCGAGAACATGCAGCGGGAGGACCTTCATCCGCTCGAGGAGGCCGAGGGCTATGAAGCCCTCATGCGCTCGCATGCGGACCGGACCGGCTACAGCGTGGAAGAGGTCGCGGCCAAGCTGGGCAAGAGCAAAGCCTACATCTACGCCCGGATGAAGCTATGCGCCCTGACGCCGGAGGCTCGGGAGGCCTTCTACGCCGACAAGCTCACGGCTTCCACCGCCCTACTTCTGGCGCGCCTGCCCAATGCCACCATGCAGAGCGAGGCCCTCAACACCATCACGGGCGGGGAATGGGGTGGCGAGCCGATGTCCTTCAGGCGCGCCGCCGAGCATATCAAGTCCCGATACATGCTACGCCTGGATCAGGCCAAGTTCCCCATCGCCGATGCCGCGCTATTGCCATCGGCCGGTTCGTGTCGCGAGTGCCCGAAACGTACCGGCGCCAATCCGGACTTGTTCTCCGACGTAGGCAGTGCAGACGTCTGCACCGATCCCGAATGCCACGCGCAAAAGGTCGAGGCGCATAGCCGCCGCCTGCTCGAAGCGGCGCAGACCAGGGGACAGAGGATCATTGAGGGAGCCGAAGCCAAGCGGATCATGCCCTATGGGCAGTTCAGCATGAAGGGCTACGTGCTGTTGGATAACCGCTGCGACGCCGCGCCAGTTCGGCCCATTGCCGAGGCGGACCGCGCGGATATCGATTCCGATCGCGAAGAGTTCGAGGACACCCAGGACGAGGGGGGCGACGACGAATATCAGGCCCCCACGCACATACACCCGATGTACCGGGAGTTGCTGGGCGACGAACACCTCAAGCACAGCGTGACGATTATCGATCCGCAGAGCGGCGAAGCGTTGACTGCTATTCCGGCCGAGATTGCCGCGGAAGGGCTCCAGAGTCAGGGCATCAATGACTGGAGGGTAAGCAACAGCCTAGATAGCGGCCGCTCCGCCGCTGACACCCGGGACGAGAACAAGAAGCGCCGCGAAAAGCAGCGCCAGGAAATCGCCTATCGCAAGCGCCTGGTCGCGGATATTCGCACCGCCACGCAGGCCGGCGAACCCGCCAACGACGAGGACGGCTCGATCCGCCTGACGCATACAGTCATCCTGGCCTCATCACTCTTCCATCGCACCGATCCGCGCGCGTGCAAGGAGTTGGCGGACATGCTGGGCTGGAAGAAGCCAGACTATGGCCGCTGGGAACTCGCCGACGTCAGGAGACGCTTCGCCGCCCTCGATCCGCTACAGCTAGCCGAGCTGCTCTTGCTGTTGATTGTTCTGCCGGCGCTGGGGATCGACGAGTATCGCAACCCGAGTTCGGTCGAGCTGGTCGATATCGCGGAAAGCCTGGGAATCAATACCAAAGCCGTGCGCCGCGAGGTCGTCAGCGCAATGAAGCCGACAGCCAAGAAGACCACCAGCAAGAAGGCCGAGCCCACGAAGGCGCCGGCTAAAGGGCGACGCGCCAAGGCCTCCGCTGATTCCGATGCGCCCGACGAGATTGTGTCAGCCGAGGCAGGTGAATCGGCGCCCCTGGCGGAATTACCCGCTCCGGAAACGTCCGAGAGAGCTACATGGTCGACCGACGATCGCGTTCGCGTCAAGGAAGACTCGCGCGGCCCTAACCGGAAGCGCCTCAAGGTTTGCGGCAGGATCGGCACGATCACCGGCGTCAACGGCCAACACGTCGCCGTCGAGTTCGACGATGGCAGTAAGCACGCCAGCCTGTTGAGCGATCAGTTGGAGCCTGCGCCAACCATGGCGGAATCTCCCGCTGATACCGAAGCTACTGACCCCGCCACGGAGGCCTCGGCATGACGACACCTCCGCTCATCAGCTCCCAGCGTTTCCTGGATCCGGCCAAGGTCGCCGACAAGGCCGCCCGCTTTACGGTGTTCATCGTCAACACGGAAGACGTTGAGCTGCGCGGTCGCATGTACCGCATCCTGATCGACGGCCACCACAACCTGGCCGCGGCACGCCGGCGAGGCGTGGAGCCCACCTGGCGCGGCCCGACCGCCAAATGGGCTCGCGCGCGTGCTGCCGAGCCGCCAGAGGTGTTCGAGCGATTCCTCATCAACAACTTGACCGACTCCGACTGGTACTACGTCGATACCGGCGAGGTCGTGCCCGAGCTGCTGGGAGCGCATCGTGGCCAGCGTTAACAAAGTGATCTTGGTCGGCAACCTCGGCCGCGACCCCGACGTGCGCTACATGCCGGATGGCTCCGCCATCACCAGCATTTCCATCGCCACCACGCAGGCCTGGAAGGACAAGAGCACGGGCGAACGCCGCGAAGAGACCGAGTGGCATCGCGTGGTGCTCTACAACCGCCTGGCCGAGGTCGCCGGGGAGTACCTGAAGAAAGGCCGCTCTGTCTACGTGGAGGGACGCCTCAAGACCCGCAAATGGCAGGACCGCCAGACCGGTGCCGACAAGTACACGACGGAGATCATCGGCGATCACATGCAAATGCTGGGCCTGCGCCGCGACGACGACGGCCCCAGCCCGCAGGCTCGGCCCGCGTCATCGCCCTACGGCGGCGGCAACATGGACGACGACATTCCGTTCGCGCCCGCTGCCGCCGGCCGGGCCGGCCTGGTGCTGTAGCGGAGGAAACATGGACCGAATCGAACAGATCCGAGCCTTCCTCCCCACGGTCGCGCCCACGCTGGCCCCCTCGGAGTTCCACGAACGCGCCGTCGCATTGCTGTGCGCGATCTTCGCCGCGGCGCCCGAGCAGTTGACGGTGGACTGGCCCCGGGTCCAGTGGTTCGGCGTCGAGGGTGGCGTCGAGGTTCCGGTCTACAAGCCCGAACTCGCCACCACCGACCCAGGCACGCTCACGCGCCTGGTGTTCGCCGCCCACGACATGTGCGTGCGCGTCGAGCTCCGGCCCATGCGCTTTCACACGCTGCGGCTCGTCCTTCGGCCGCGGCCGTACCGGCCGGGTAGCGGCCGATCCCCGTGGGAGCATCCCACCCTGGCCAGCGCCCTGCAAAAGTGGCGAGGCCTGCCCTGGGGTGACAGCTTCACGCACGACGCCTTCGAGGCCGACGTGCCTCTTTCCGACGACCAGCGCCAGCTCGATGCCGCTGGCCGCTACGCCGATCCTACCGTGCAGCTGTGGTTCCGCATTTGGGAGATGGGCGCCGCCCGCGCCCAGGCCGCAGCCGAGCTCCGGTATCAACCCCGCCTTACTTCCCCCAACCTGGAGGCTCCTTCCCATGAATCCCACGCCTGACTCATTCGGCTTTGCCCTCGTCATCATGGCCTCGCTCTCGGTGGGCGCCGCCGTGGGCTATTTCGTCTGCAGTATCGAGAATGCCCGGCGCTTTCAGCGGCTCGAGGACTCCCTGTATCGGTACAAGGCGTTCATCCGATCCTCTCGCGAGTGGCTGTCCGAAATGCCTGACTTTGCCCGGTTCCTCGACAACCTGCAGGCGTTCGGCGAAGGGAAACAGCTCAACGCTGGGCCGCCCAGGGCAAACGAGAACTGCACGCTCCCAGGCTTGTGCGTCCAGCTGCGCGAGATCCGGACAGGACTGCGCCTCCGCGTCGACCGTAACGGGGAGCGGCCATGACCGAACGCAGCAACATCGAATGGACGGACGCCACGTTCAACCCCTGGGAAGGCTGCCAGAAAATGGGCCTGGGCTGCGACCACTGCTACGCCGAGACGCGCAACGCGCGCTTCGGCGGCGGTGTGGCGCCGAACTGGGGCCCGGGCGCACCACGCCGGCGCACCAGTGCCGAGAACTGGCGGCAGCCGATCAAGTGGAACGCCGAGCACGATGCGTTCGTCGCCGAGCATGGCCGCCGCCGGCGCGTGTTCTGCGCCAGCCTGGCCGACGTATTCGACAATGCCGTGGATCCGCAGTGGCGCATTGACCTGCTGCAGCTGATCGCGGACACGCCGAACCTTGACTGGCTGCTGCTGACCAAACGCATCGGCAATGCCCACCAAATGCTGGATGCCGCGCTCGACGTCATGTCGCACGGCCTGACGCGATGGGCGGATTATCCGTGGCCGAACGTCTGGATTGGCGCCACCATCGCCAACCAGATTGAGGCCGACCGCGACATCCCGAAGTTGATGGCCGTGCCGGCGCGCGTGCGGTTCCTGAGCATGGAGCCGCTGCTGGGGCCGGTAGACCTGACCCGCATTGACATCAATGGCTGGGCTGAGATCTACCCCCTGACCGGCACAACGGAATGCACGGATGACGATGGCAATCCGATGCCTGACATCCCAGCCCTCGACTGGATCATCGTCGGCGGCGAGAGCGGCCCAGGCGCACGCCCGATGCATCCCGATTGGGCCCGGAGCCTGCGCGATCAGTGTGCCGCCGCCGGCGTGCCGTTTCTGTTCAAGCAATGGGGCGAATGGACACCAGGGGTGAATGTCGAGCGTCATGCGGGCATCGTTAAGACGGCCATGTGGCTCAACAGCGAATGGAGCGTCGGTATGGAGAGCCTCGCCGCTGACGACGGACATATCGACGACGAACCAGACCTGTATCGCGTCGGGAAGAAAGCCGCAGGCCGGCGGCTGGACGGCTGCACCCACAACGAATTCCCCCGATCCCCGAAGGAAGGACATGATCATGTCAACCGAGAGCACTAACCCGATTCGTGGTGCACTGGCCGAGCTCGTGGCGCTTGAGGACATCAAGCGTGGGATGGCCCGCCTCGCGGCGCAACCCGACTACCTGGAACGCCCCGAGGACGTCGCCGCATACGACGAACTTTCGCGGCACTACAGCGAACGTCGTCCTGCAGCCTGGAATGCGGCCCGAGTGTCGCTCTCGGCCCCCGAAACGTCCGATTCGAGCACGGTCACTCTGCAGCCCGAAAACATCCGTGTTGGCGATCCCTACGACGACCCAGCATTCGAGCAGATGGCGCGAGAGCATGACGTCTGGGGGAAGGCCGATAGCGCCCTGTGCGCGGTGTTCTGGCTGGCGGGTAAAGCACAACCGCCCATCAAGACTGCCCCTGCCGAGGTAGCATCCTTGACCGGCCAATTCGTATCCGAGCAGGCCGGCCGCCGAGACGACGAGGCGGTAGACCGCTTCGCGGCCGCCATGAAGGCCAAGCTCGCCAAGAAGCGCGCCGAGGGACGCGGAGGGTGGTATGACAAGGCGCAGTGCAGCCAGGATCATTTGTCCCTCCTGCTGCGTAGCCACATCACCAAGGGAGATCCCGTGGATGTGGCGAATTTCTGCATGATGCTGCACCAGCGCGGTGAGCGGATCAGCGGGCGTGATGAAGCGCTTCGGCCAGCGCCTCCCGTGGTAGATGCGGTGCCGGAGGATGCACAGCGTGACACCGCGCGGTTTATCGCGGACGTCGAGCAGGAGCTATCGCGTGCACGCCGCCTTTTCCCTGGTGACCGCATCATGGGTCTAGCCCTGGCGGAAGAGTTCGGCGAGCTGATTAAGGCATTGCTGGACGAGCCAGGAAAGAACGTCTGGAAAGAGGCGGTTCAGACCGCCGTTATGGCCGCGCGCGTTGCCGTCGACGGCGACAACTCGGTTGACGCGTGGCGCGCCAGCAAGGGCCTGGACAACCATCGCCGAGCGGGATCGCCGCAAGGGGGTGCCGAATGAGCGCGCCCTTGATTCTCGACCCCTGCTGCGGCGGCCGCATGATGTGGTTCGACCGTCAGGACCAGCGCGCCCTTTTCGGCGACATCCGCAGCGAAGACCATACCCTGTGCGATGGCCGGGCCTTCAGCATCACGCCCGATCTGAACATGGATTTCCGGGCCATGCCATTTCCGGACGACACCTTCTACGCCGTGTCGTTCGATCCGCCGCACCTGCGCCGGGCTGGCCGTGATTCCTGGCTGCGCGCCAAGTACGGCATCTTGGGCGACGACTGGGAGCATGACCTAGCGCAGGGGCTGGCCGAGTGCTTCCGCGTCCTGCGCCCGGGCGGGTTGCTCATCTTCAAGTGGGCCGAAGTGCAGATTCCCGTGAGCCAGATCCTTGCGCTGACGGACGAGAAGCCCCTGTTTGGCCACAAGTCCGGCAAGCGGGAGAAAACCCATTGGCTGACCTTCATAAAACCGCTGTCCGAGGGAGCGCGCCATGGCGAGTGACAATATCCAGCTGCCACCGCTGCCTGAACCCTATGGGCAGATTGGGGAATACGCCGACGAGATGGGAGATGTCTGGGAGCTGGGGCAGATGCAGGACTACGCGCGCGCCGCCATCCAGGCCGACCGAGAACGACACAATCGCGCCGTGGCTGTTCGGATGCACGCGGACATTCCCTGGCTCGCAAACTACAAGACCAGCCGCGCTCCCAGCGGGCAGGCGGAAAGCCCGGTCGAAGACAACGGTCATCCGCCCTTCATAGCAGGCTGCGAGGCCGGCCTGGCGGACGGGCCCTGCGATAACCAGGCACCGCAGCAACCTGTAAGCGCCGCAGATGAGTTGCCGGCTCTCTGGGTTAGTCAGGAAACACTGGATGCAATGGCGTTGCATCGGTCAAACGCATTCCCCGCAGGCGGGATGGGGCTGGCATGCCGCGCCGGGAATGCAACGATCCCGCTCTACGTAGGACGCGGTACCGCCCAGGCACCGCGGGACGAGCTGAAGGCTACGTCCGGGCAACTGCTGGATTTGGATGTCTTGCTCGCTGCTTATCATGCCGCCGTGTGGCGCGCCTGCGAGAGTGGCGACACGGACTACGACTTGGCGGGCGTAGAAGAAGCCAAGGCCGTCCAACGTCAATTGCGGGCTATGCTCACCGCCCAGTCACCTCATCCCAGGCCGACCGATGACGCACTGTGGGATCAGACGATCCGCGAACGCGACGAATATCACGACATAGCCGACGAGCTGGCTGACGCCATCGCCCAGCATCTCAATGTGGACATCGGGGAACACTCCAGTGCCAACAGCCCTTGGGTGCGGGCGCTGGAGTCCATCAAGAACGCCCCGGCACCGCAGACCAGCGCTCACACTGTCGCCGAATTAGCGCGTGATCCGTTTCTGGTGGCCCGGGCCTGGCGCCAGAAGCCCGGGCAAGCCGCCTTCGAAGCGGCGGTACCGCTGGAGTTGGTCGGCGTGACGGAAACACTGAACGAAGGCGGCGGTTCCTGGCGCTCGTGCTCGGGGTGCCACGAATTGAACGAGGGGCACGACACCGGTCCCTACAGTGCCACGATGAAATGTCACCTGGGTAGCGGGTGTAGCCTGTGTGGCGGCATCGGTGCGGTTTGGGACACCACGGACTACCAGGCCATGGCCGACGACATGGCGCGGGCCATGGGGCAGAGCGTCGCGGTACCGGCGGCACCGGCTGTACCGTCGCTGCCCGTGGCGACAACGTCCGTTCGCCGTGATTTCGGCGACTGCTACCAGGCCGGGCCCCCGCCCGGGCAATTGCCAATGCTTCCCGACCCTATCACCCGAGCGCGGAAGCAGCTACCGAACGGCTCATATGTCGTGTTCGATGCGTTCAATGCTGACCAGATGCGCGCCTACGCCGAATGGGCTATCTGGTTCTGGAACCCAGCACCGGCTGCCCCTTCCCCGCAGGGTAACCGCCATGCGTGAATCCGCATCCGCGCCCCGGCGCAACCACACAGCGGCACTCGCAGATCGAGTTTCCCCCCTTTACCTGGAGCTGGAGACCGCCGCCGCGCTGACCACGCTTTCCCCCGCAACGATACAGAACCTCGTAGTCGAGGGAAAATTCCCCGCCCCCCGAGAGCTATCCGGCCGGCGAGTGGGCTTCCTTCTCAGGGAGGTGATCGAGTGGGCCGAGAACCGTCCCGTTTCGAACCTTCCTCCCCCGCCGAACACCGGGGCGAAGAAGCCTAAGCGGAAGGTCGATGAACCGCCAGTTGTTCCAGATAGTCAGACAGGTGCGTGAGCCAATGAAGACGTTCCTTATCGAACGTATAGCGGTTGTACGTGCCTTCGTCGCCCTCGAGCATGTGCCCGAGGATGACCTCCCCCACGTCGCGCGGGCAGCCGAGCGCCGCCAGGAATGTCCTGGACGTTCGCCGCAGGTCGTGCGGCGCCCAGTTCTCCACCGGCAAACGCGCCCGCTCCCTCTCGGGCATGGTCCGACAGTACGGCATGTGGTAGTAGACCGATCCCGAGGCCGATTTCTGCGGGAAATAGCCGAATTTGCTGTCCGAGGGGAATAGATAACCATCGCCGTAGGCCTCCTTCCGCCGGCGCACTACGATGGCCGCCCGCCCCACCAAAGGAACGCGGTGATCATCGGCTTCTTCTCGATTGACGTTCTTGGTTTTGTGTTTGGGGATTGTCCACCAGAGGCCGTCCGCCTCCTCCTGAACCTCCCTCCCCTCGATCTTCTCGATCTCGGCGCCCCGCACAGCAGTCCACAGGTATAGCGTCAACATATCGTCGACATTGTTGGAGAAATTCGGGAGCCATCGGATAACCTGGCCCGCCTCCTCCGGGCTGAGCACGCGTTTCTTTTTCCCCGCCTTGACTCCCAGCTTGGCTCTACCCTTGGATTTGAGCTTCCCTCGCAGAATCAAGCGCCACCAGTTGGGCGTGTCTTCGAGCAGATCTCCCGAGTCCAAACAATAGTCCCAGGCCGCCCCGAGCTCGCGCCGCAGGTTGCTCGCAATCACCGGTGACTCGTCGTATTTCTTGATGTGGGCAAACGCCACCGTACGAGTGACGTCGACGGCCAGCATGTTCTCAATGCCATCGAGCATGGTATTGAACAACCTGGCCACCTCGCCCCGCCCCTTCTCCGCCCGACGGCTTATATGCCCCTCGAGGTAGAGGTCACAGACTCGCCGCACCGTCAGCGCGCCGACTTTGTCGACCACGGCCAGCTTGACAGCCTGGCGCGCCTGTCTCTTCTCCAGCGCCGGATCGCCACCGGCGTCGCGCCTCGCGCGCTGCACTTCCCACTGCGCTACTGCAGCATGCCACGACATCGCTGGCCACTGCCCCAGCTTGATCTGGCGCATGCGCTCGTCGACCGGACTTTTGTACCGATAGATCCAGGTCCGCTTTGTAGCAGTTGCCTTCAGTCGCAGCCCAGGGTGAGCGTCGATGGTAATGTGTTGCCCTGGCTGCAAAAGCTTCGCTGCGCGCGCGTCAAATTGCATGTCGATCCAAGTCGGCGTAACTTTGTGCCGGCATGCTATTACTGACAGCGTAGCTTGTCCAGAACAAGGACAAAAACCTACGCCAACGGCGTAAGTGTTGATGGATTTAGATAGGTGTAATTGGGTCCAAACGTGCCGCAAGAAACGACGAACGATCATCAGGAAAGCGAGGCAAGACGCGCCTCCCCAAGAAATTCCCTAGCGAAACCAGGCACCGACTCCGCGGGTCACACGCCGATGATGCATCGGCGTGTTCTCCCAGTATTTTCCTAGACAAAAATAAAAAGCTACGCTAGAAGTCACGCTGTACAGACGTCTGCACGCGGCTGGATGCCGAGCTGGGCCGCCTGTTCTCCTTGCAATACCGCATTGTCCTCTTTCTTGAATACGTCGCGCGGTGGATCGAAGCCGGGCGGCAAATTCGGGAAGACGCCGCGCGGGCAACCGATATTTTACGTAACGAACCGGGCGTGCAATGGACTATTGGCCAGGACGGGGCAAGGAAACAGCGTAGGTAATGACGCTCAGCCTATCTCCTAATTTGCCATTGTTTCATGTATAAAAATTACACCCCCACCCAACGCGGATGCAAACATGGAATTAAGGCTCACGGACCAGTACCGCTCACTCACCCCATTCGTGTGGAAAGACATACCGCCTTTCACGGTGATAACAGGCCCCAATGGCACCGGAAAAACCCAACTTCTCGAGACCTTCGCTATCGGTTCGAGCGCCGTACGAATAGAAGCAGGCGGACGCATCCAAGCGGCCAAGAACGATCATGATGCACGAAGCCTTGGGATAGAGTTTCGCGGCGACCCGAGTCAATACAGTCAATCCGCCTTGCATCTCCTTTCGGATTGGACTGGGGCAGTCATAGCCCCCTCTTGCGATCTCGACCAACTATCGATGCTTTTCGCCGACCTTAAGCTTCGGGGAGATGATGGGCAGGGCGCTCAATTCGAGGAATTCGCCAACGCCTTTTGCAAGCAAAATGGCATAAGCCTAGACACCTATTTCGATCTCGCGGAGGACGACTTACCCGAGGGCATCTCGGCTGCAGTCTTGGCTTGTCTACCGACATTTTGCAAGCAGAACCTGCCGCTCATGTACTTTTTGTATGAGAACCTCAAGCGTTTTCGCATGCACAGATTCCATGAGACAGAGCTGCAAGCCGAGCAATTTCTAGGCGAACCCCCTTGGCATAGCTTGAACAGAGTCTTAGAAGCAGCAGCCATTCCATACGAGGTAGTTCCACCTACAGTCAAAATTTATAGCTTTGTGCGCCGCGAAGGAAACTATGTTCTCCAACTTAGACACATCCACTCTAACGTTGTAGTTCCCTTCGAGCGTTTCTCGTCGGGGGAAAAAGTTATATTCGCGATGAGCATTTGGGAGCACGTTTCTACCGAACGGGATGTTCCCGGCCGCCTATTGATCCTCGACGAACCGGACGCACATCTCCACCCGTCTTTGACGCGGTCATTTCTTAACGTTCTCCAACAACGGTTCATTGGAGAGCTTGGAATACGGGTTGTAATGACAACCCACTCCCCATCCACTGTCGCACTCGCGCCAAGCGACTCCCTCTTCGTAATGGCCTCCCCTGCACACACACCAGAGTCGCCCCCGGTCGAGAAAGTATTGAACAAGGGCGACGCAATTGCGATGCTCACCAGCGGCTTCCTTACCGTGGATGACGACATGAGGATCGTCCTATTGGAGGGTCGAAGCGACCGGAAACTATACGAGAACATTGCTGAACGCTTATCTAGAGCTCAGAAGTACTCCCTCCCACTTTCGCCCACCCCTTCCATCCTTTTTTTGCATGGGGCCGGATGCGAGACAACGAAAACCGTTGTGGGTGGGTTGCGTAAGGCTCACTATCGCCGCTTCCATGCAGTTCTTGATCGGGACGGACGAGATCACGATTCAGAAGATGGCTTTCATTATTTACTAAGAGACGGCATGGAGAACTATCTCTATGACCCGATACTTCTTTGGGCCTATCTTTACCTTTTAGGAAAGGCGCCTTCCGTGCCTTCGGTGAAGACACGCCCCACACGGCTGGCAGAGTTGCGAGACGAGGCCCAAGAGTCGCTGCAGGGTATTGTCGATAAGATGTGGGAAAGCATGCGGGAGAAGCTCAACCTCGCCGCTTCTGATGAACGAACATCAGTTGAATTTTGCAATGGAAAAAAAGTGCTGTATCCGAATTGGTTCCTCAACACTGACGACCACGAATACAAAGAACAGTGTCAAGCTTTTTTTCGACCCAAGCCAATCGACGAAGACAAACTAATTGGCCTACACGATACGGTCGATCTCATTCCGATAGAATTTCTGAACCTGCTTAAGAAAATCAAAGAAAGCCCTCTCCAATAGCCCGGCAAGTCAAAGAATGATCGCGATGCCGCTTCGTCAGGGCGACGGTCAGCGCATCGCCTCCGTATACTCTTGCAAGCCTCTCACCGCGGCACCGGCGAGGACAGCATTTTCGACCATCGTTGAATATTCCGCTGCGCACTCTCTGACCACTGTTCGTAGGGTTGCGGGGTCATCAGCACCGGTGGGGGGGGCGGGATCGCTGCTGGTCGCACGACTACGGGACTCGGCGGTGGCGAGGGCGTTGCGCAGGCCGACAATAGCGAACTCGCGATCGCGCAGAGCAGCAGCTGCGGCGTCCAGGCGCTGCTGGGTTTGGTACGTGACATGGGCGTTGACCTCCATCCTGCTGAATTCGATTAAACGTTGATCTGCGTCGGCCGTGCGGGCAGCAACTGCGTGGTCCTCGCGTTCCTTCGCGATGTCGGCGGCCTGGACGCTGATTCTGGCCCCCAGGCGCCATTCCTGGACCTGCCATGCTCCAGCACCAGACACGAGGGCAGAAATCGCCGCCACGGCCCCATAGCGCAGCCACGAAGGTACGATCAGATTGGTCGGCGTCATCATGACGGATCCTCCGGCCACGGAGGCAGGTCGACCGTCTGGCCGGCCAGAGCGTGAGTACTGTCGCTCAGAAACTCGATCCGGCCGTTTCGTACGAACGAATGGCAGACGCCGCACGTAAACACCCGCTCGCCGGGCTCGGGCGGATGTTCGCGGTTGTAATCGCACCAGCATCCACTGCCGGCATACCCCTGGACGTGGTGTCCAGTGGTCACCAGCACGCTGGGCGTGAACGTCGGGCGCTCGGCATTGCCATCCCAGCCCCAGCGCGGACCCGGGCCGGCCCACACCTGGATCGCATGCGGCTCACCGCACCCTGGGCACCAGAACGACAGACGGCCGCCCTCCCCGCCCCGCAGAACAGCAGATAGCGCGCTCATAGCGACACCTCGGACAGGGCCTGGGCGTAGTACCCCGCCCATTTCTGCCGCAACTCGGCACGTTTGGCTAGCGTGCCGTTCGTCCACGCTCCGGGCAGCCAGAGGCGCAGGTAGTATTCCCAGGCGTCCTCCTCGTCACCCAGCGCCGGCAGTCGGGCGGGATCCGTATACAGCAGCAAGCGCGCCAGCGCGGCCGCCAGTGCATCATTGGTCTCGATGGCAATCCAGATCGCCTCGTCGGTCGCTGGCACACTGAAATGCGCGTACAGGTCAGCAGCGAGCACGCGGGAGGCGCGATGCGTGCGCACGCCGTGCACCATCCCGCCCCCCTTCTCTCCCTGCCAGAAACTGCGCGCCGGCCCCTTGAGCCCTGGCTGCTTCTTGTCGACCACCTGCCAGCGATGCTCCCAGTTCGACTCCTGCCCGCTGATCGCCAGGAGCATCAGCACCGCCTCTCGCGAGTCCATGGCGTCAGGCAGTAGGCACAACCCCTTGTCGATCTCGCGTCGGATGAATTCGATCGGTCTCATGGGGCCACCCTGATGATGCGTGCCACGTTGCCACGGGCGCGGTGGGCCAGAAACGCCAGCACGACGCTCATGCCGGCCTGCCATATCGAAGTGGGCGTGCCGTTGACTGCGACAGAAAGGGCCTCCCCTCCGGTGCAGACGATCAACACATAGGCGGCGAGACTCGCCCACCACCGATAGCGGGCCTCCCCCCGTTGGTACGTCAGCAACCGCAACGCCGTGGCCGCGTTCGCGACAATAACGATCAGTGCGACGATGGACGTCATATCAGCCCCCCTTACGGAAGATGGCCGCGATGTCGAGGGCACGAAATTTCTCGATGCCGATCTGAACGACGGCTACGGCGGTCGCGGCGGCCAGAAACGCGGCGGCGGCGCTGCTATGGATCGGCGTCAGCCGGTTGATGTCTGGTACGGCGATGTACCCGACCACAAACGAGATGGCGGCGTATGCCAGTCGCGCCAGCACGCGCGGCTCGGTGCTTCGCAGTGCGACCAAGGTCGCGCCGGCGAACGCGCCTATCAATGCGTTGCCATCCACGCCAGGCAGGACTGTCGCCAATCCCGTCGCGGCGGCGGCCACTCCTAGTGCGGCCGCGGTACTCGTAGGCTCTGCCATTTGCCCCTCCTGTGGGCGAAAAAAAGCCCGCTCAAGGCGGGCGCGGAAAGATCGCAGTCAAGAACTACGTCAGATCCAATACGCTGCTCATTCTGCTTCGGGTAATCGCTCCCACGTAGTAGTCGTAGCCGTCCACTGCAGCAACTTGCACCGAGAATGCAAACTCCACCGTTCGCGAAACCATGTCGACAGATGAAGCTGCTCCGCCGTACGGCTTACGCCACACCACGAATTTGCAAGGCTGGTCAGCAACGACTGTGCTGCCCGAGGCGGTCAGAATCGGCCTGGCTGCGCTGTAGTAGTTCCCAGAGCCGGGGCGCAGAACTGCACCGTAGTAACCGTTTCCGAATTCTCGAGCTCGAATGTTGACGATCCACTGATCGCTACCCAGACTGCGGATGGACTGAGCCTGTTCGCACGTGATGTTTTGGCCGGCAAGCGGCGTTCCAGCGAGGTCGATCCGGATCGATATGGGCGTCTGGATACGCGACGCCGGCAGCGTGTTCGGGATACCATCGGTATGGGCGGTGTTGTGGTCAGCGAATCTCGCGGCGATACGCACCGAGCCATCGTTGTCGACGTAGCTCCCAAGTTTGTTGATAGCGCCCCGCAGCCAGTAATATTCGGCCGCCTCGTTGTTTCCTGCTCGCCATACGTCCGCACTGTCTATGGCCTCATCAACTGCGCCGTAGAACGTGTCGAAATAGCGCGCATCCATCGGGCCCGCCGGCGTACGGTCATACACCGAGTGCCAGTGAACAAAGTCGGTGTACCAACCGTTTGCCGCGATGGCAGCCCGGACCTGGCTCTGCACGTAAGCCATAGAGGCGGCCACGTCCGGGAAATCGCCGGCATTTACAGCGTCCCAGGCTCGTGTCGTGCTGCGCCGGTCCATTAGATCGAGACGCGACAGGCCGTCATAGCTGATCAGGCCCGTTCCGCTGTAGCTGTACGATGAGTTGCGCACGCCGAGTAGATGGGGAATCAACAGGCGCGCCGCTTCATTGCGGCCGTTCGCATACGACGCTGACGAAATCCGAATGCCAGCGATCGATTCGAAATAGTCGAGCTGGCGCTGCGTGTGCGCGAACGTCTCGGTTCCTCCCGATGCCCCAAATGTCTTCGTGGCCACGTCGTATCCATATGCGCCACCGCTGATGTCGAACATCTGCTGGCCGTGATTCGGATAGCGCGATGGCTTTGCGCCGCTGAGCGTCGCGCCCGAGAACGCCGCCACACCGGCAGTAGTCCACGTAGCGAGGTTGTAATCGGGGATTGCCTCGGCACTGCCGGTGTTCGGATTGACCCACCTGTCCGTGCGATAGTAGAGACCGAATGAAATCCTGCCCGTGCCGCTGACTGCGATGATCGTCGGACCATAGTTGGCGTTCTCGCCGGAGTCCACACCGAGCGGGTTCAAAAATGACGTGCCTTGACAGTTGTGCCTGAATAAGGCGAGCTCCGCCGCATCATATTTGCCATCGATCAATCTGTCCGTGTTCGAACTGACGATAGCCGTATGTCCGTTGAAGATCGGGCACACCGTCGCGCCCAGCCTGTTGGCGGGGAACAAGATAACTGTCGTCATGGAACCCTCACGCGGATGAACGGATCGCCAGCACCGCTCGTGTCCAGCCATGCCTCATTCGGGTCCACCTCAGGGGGGCGCGTGCTGCCCGAAGGCAGGTTGAGAATCAGGGTTCCCGTAATGAAAGATGATGAAGTCAGCTTGTCGAAGTTCGCGTCGTCGCCGAGCCGAGCTAACCCGGTCGTATCGATGTCGCCCGCGACCGGATAGCCGCCGATTCCCTTGACGGTGTCCTCGCCTGGGACATAAGGGATTAGTGTGTCGCCGAGACAAATAATAGTTTTCACCCAGTCCAAGTCTGAGTTGCTCGGTCTGGCGACGTCGATATACAACCATATTGCCCCGGCCGGCGCCGTTACGGTAACTGGCAAGCCGCTCGTATTGAACGAGCCGTTCTGCTCCACGGTGCTGTCGGTGCGAAACGCGTAATAGCCGAGGCCGACGATCGAAAAATTGCCAAAGGTGTACTTCTGACCTGCAACCACGGGAATGCGATAGCAGCGCCATCCTGGGATGGAGTTCAGGCTGCCCGTGTCGGTAACGTAGATGTCCTTCAGCAAATAGGCAGGCTTAGCCAGGTTTGGCGTAATCTCTAAGTTCAGATCTTGCCTCTTGAGCACCTCCGGCGGGATAGTGGCGGGAGAGTCTCGGTAAAGAGCGCTGGGACCACCGCAGGCGACCGGGGCCGCGAACAAGATCTCGCCGGTCCCGGCATTCGCCGACGCCTGTGGACGATACTCCACGCTCACACAATTCACATGCAACGGCTTCCCTTCGATGGGAAGGGACGTATCTCCATCGAAATCCGCACTGGGAAATTGCCAGATGTATTCCGTACCGGCGATGACGGTCCCCGAGCTGTCTTTCTGCCAACAGCGAAATGACGAGTTGTTCGAATTCGAGGTGAGACCCGACCATTTCTTCACCAGCATCCCAACGGAAACCATCTTCGATTCCTCGAAGTGGGCCCGTGGGATGGATACCCATGCCGAGCCGCCCGCCACGCGGATGCAGTGTTCCCCACGGTGCACCACTCTACTGACAGTGCTTTGCGGAGGATAAGTCCATACCGTCAGGTCTTCTCCAGTAACTTGCTTCCCGGTGAACCAGTTGGGATTGTCGAATTTGGCCGCAGTCGCGCGATTGACCTGCAATGCAAGATTCGCGGCCGCCTTGACAGCCTCTGCCTTCGGTCCGCGATATATTTCCGTGGACAGGGGCCCCGCATCGTGCCGGTAGACGCCGATGTAGTCGACGTCATCGCCAGTCGCCGAAAACGTGTCACCCTCATTCGTTGCGCCCACGCCCGCACTGATGGCCGCCGCCAACGTCGACGCCCTGAAAGCACCTTCCTGGTTCGCGATGGCTTGAACCGCCTCGACCTGGCCGGAGACTTGCGCCACCAGCCCGGTCGCGCTATCGATCAGTTGGACGGGGTCGAAGAATAGAATCTTCGTGATCGGCGGTGCCGTGTACGGGCCGAGTTGAAACTGAATGTCGTACTCGCCGTCTGCCACCATGAATCCCACATGCCCGACACTATCGGCTCGAGTAGGATTTTGGATCGCGACGCCATTAGCATCGAAAATCGAGGCAAACGCATCCGAGCCCGACGCCCTGATAACCACGGTAGCGTTGGGCAGAACCTTCCCCGTATCCGCATGCACCGCATAAAACTCTTGATATTGCATTCCCGTTTCCCCAATCAATCCGGTTCGAACGAAAACTCCGCGCTGAAATACAGCTCGGAAGGATCTTTCGACCAGGTGTCGTAGGCCGCGACGCGGCCGTAGTACGTGTTGCCCGATGCCAACCCAGTGATCGTCGCCGTCAGCGCCGACCCGTCATACGCCTGCACGCCCTCCCCTTCGGTCGGATCGAATCCCGACGTGCTGCTGTAGTAGACGTAGTAGCCCGCGCGATCCACCTCGGGACTCTGCGGCCAGTCGACGACCACCTGCCCGGTACCGGGCGTCGCCGTGATTCCTGTCACCGCCGCCGGTGCCGAGTTGTGGACCGCCAGGGAAACCGGCGTCGCGTCGCCGGCGGCGTTGCTGGCCACCACCTGAACGATGTAGTCCCGCTTGACCACGGCATCGGCCTCGGCGTCCTCGAGCTGATAGGTGAACGCCGTGGCCGTCGTCTGGATCTCCCGCAGCACCGTCGCGCCGTCCAGCACCCGCACGCGCGAGTGCTCGGTTCGCTCCCCCGCCACCCACGTCACCGTGAAATACGTGCCCTCGAACGGCGCCTGCAGCGCCAGGTCGTGCGCGGGACCAGGTGCCGCCCTCTGCGCCGACAGGGTCACCTCGTACGCCGGCAGCCCATCGATTGGCTGTCCAGCCTTGCCGAACACGTTGAAGCTAGCGAATTTGACGAAGATGGATGTGCCGACCTGCTCCGGTAGGAAGTCGAACCGGAATAGAGAAGCATCCAGCCGCACGAACGACGTTCCAGCCGCGTGGCTGGTCGATGGCGTCCCATAGAGCCCCCGACGCAGGTAGCCTCCCAGCGTGTACCGACTCGCCGCCGTCAGCGTCGCGTCGCGATAGGCGATCAGCTCGCCGCCGACCCAGCACAACGTCAATGCGGCCTCGGCTTCGGCCGCGGTGGCACTCTGCAGGATTCCTCCGGATGCCGATAGATCGACGCCAACGCTATGGCTCGTGTCCGGATCCGCGCCCGCCGGCAGGGATGTCGTGGTTACGCCGTACCGGGCCCGCCCGTTGATCGTGCCGATCCGTTTGTACGTATCTCCGTCCGCGCTCGCCCATACATCGCAGCCGCCCCAGTTCGGCGAGAGGCCTGCCACAGCCGCCCACACCTGCAGCGTCCCGCCCAGCAGCGACTCGGGCGGATTGAAGAGCGCCGGAATCGATATGCTGCCGGGCGCCGCCTGCCAGTTCACCGAACCACCGGCCCCACCCTGGGACGGATACAGCGCCGCACTGGCCGCTCCGACGTCGAGCTCCTCGAATGTGACCTGCAGGAGCCCATCGCCGTCCTCGTCGACCTCGATCACCCGCGCGAGCTGGCGGTCGAGACCGAGTTCCTCCTCGGTCAGCGTGACCAGGTCCATCGGTTCGAGGTCGACGTAGTTCCAGGGCAGCACCCCAACATAGGTGTTCTGCCCGGTCAAATTGCGTTGAAGCCGAAGCTGCGCCACCAGCCTGGCCACCGCGGGATCGCAGATGCAATGCAACGCGACCGGATCCTCTTTCCGTAGCCCGTACTGTTCGATGTGCGCAGCATCGGGCGCCGGCATGGTCTCCGGGTTGTATTGGTTCTGCCGGTTCCAGAATTCGACCTGGGTACAGTTGTAGACATCGGCCGGATCCTTGCGAGACAGTCTCAAACGAGACTCGAAATCGTCCGCCCCCAGGTCGTAAAGGGGCGTCATGTCGGGTGCCCACGTGGCGCCATTTCCCGACAAGGCCGCATCCCCGTAGGGCACGAACCGCAGGCGCCCCGCGCTCTCGACGATTTCCGAGTTGGACGCCGAAGCGATCTCCGAGAGGAATTCCGCGCCAGAGCGTTGCTCGGTCAGAACGGGAGACAGCAGCAGCCCGGCGGCCAGGCAGTACGTCCGGTAGTCCGTCAGGTCCTCCAGCCAGTCCGCACCCCACCCGGGGACGCCGGCGACCGGATGGTTTAGAAAGTCGTCGACGATGTCGGCGGGATTCGCATCGTCCTTTCCTTCGACCCGGATCAGGCTCTGAACCTCGAACGTGTGATTCTGCAGGCCTGCATTGCTGTTGAGCTGATAGTCGGCAGCATAGGCGTAGGCCAGCCCCGAATAGCCGATCGCCTGGTCCAGGTAGTTCGTGACGAGATAGCCCCATGGCGCCTGCCCAAGATGGCCGATCGCCAGGCTCAGCCCCGCTTGGGCCAATGCGGAGCCCTCGGCCTCGCTATCGTTGAACACCGCTTTGTCGCGATAGACCGCCCGAATCCCCGCGATCGGGCCCGCACACAGGCCGATCATGACGGCGGCACGGTACGTCCAGGCGATGTTCGTCTGGGTAACGTCCCCACCCTTGCCGCCGGCGGATTGCTCCGTCTTGTTCTCGATGGCCTGGAAATTCAGATAGGACAGCAGGTTCCCGCCGAAACGCACGGTCCCCCAGCACCGCGCGATCGCAATACCCAGGGCGGATTTCTGGATCGCGAATCCGCCGATCTTCGGATCGACGGTCGAGATGGTCGAGCTACCACCCATGGCGGCTCCAGAGCGAGAAGAACCGCACGGGACGCGAAGCCAGATACGTCTCCTCCATGCTCGCGATCTCCACGGGCCGACCGCGATGGGCATGGATGACCTGGTGGCCGTCGATCACGATCGCGCCATGGGAGAACGTCCGCCCGAACCGCCAGACCGCCGCGTCGCCCGGCGCTGGCACGGGCACTTCGTCGGCGTACCGCTCGAGGAACTCGAGATACCGCTCCCGATCCCGGTGCATGTGCCAGTCCGGCACATACTCCGCATCGATGTGCGGGACGAGGCCGACACGCTCGTACACCTCGGCCAGCAACATCGCGCAGTCCACCCCGACACCCCGTACGCGGCCGCGATGGTGATACGGGGTTCGCAGCCACAGGTGGGCCTCGGCCACGATGGCGGCGCGCACCTCGGCCTCCGACGCGTGTTCGGCCAGGTAGGCGATCGCGTTCATACAGCGGTCTCCACGACAGGGATGTAGGGCTGACCGCGAAAGCGATTGCGCCCGGATCCCCGGTTGTTGTTGAACTTGTTCTCGCACGTGGCCTGCTGCCCATCGCAGCCCGGCCAGGCAATGAACGGCGTACCAGCGGACGGCACCGCCGGCAGGGGTAGCGACAGAGTCAGGTGGCCGCCCGCCTCGTGCGTCCGAATGCTGCGCAGCACGCCGCCGATCAGGATCCGGCCCAGGGTGAAATAGCCCGCCCCTGCGGCCAGGTCCGTGCCGAACGCCCGATCGGTGGGCGTTCCCATCACCACACCGTCGACCGCAAAGTCGGCTCGGTTCAGCCCGCATGCGTGATCGAACAGGGTGTTGAGGCATCCCCGCTGGTACAGGTCCGCCGGCATGGCGGTATCCAGGACGTGCGTGCGGCTGACCACCGTCAGCGGAATTTCGTCGGCTGTCGCGTCATCGATCGGCCCCACCCGGCCGCGGAAGCGCACCACCGTCCCCACCAGGTCGCCCGCCAGCGTCAGGAACGCCCGCTCGAGCAACACGTCGGCACCATCGAAGCCACCGCGAACGACGAACGGCGCCAGGGCGCGCCCGGCAACCGTGACGTCGGCGGTCGGCGTCAGCGTTACGCTGAGCGTCCGGGTTTCGATGCCACGGGTCAGCTTGATACCGGTACGCTCGATCAGCGCCCCATTTGCCAGGAACACCCGGTCTCCGACACGGATGGTGCGATCGGAATCCGTCCACTGGAGCCCGGACCCATCCGTCAGCGTAAAGGTGTAGAGATCCGCCATACGAAAGCTCCGGCTGGACCTCAGGAAGGCCCGGAGCTCGGGAGATAGCTCGATCATTTGAAGGTCTCGAACTCAAGCTGGGACAGCGTCCACACGCTGCGAAACGCCTGCGCAGGCTCGATGGAATCGGCCGTGAACACGCAGCGAAATAGGTATCCTCCCGTCCAGGAAACCCGGGCGCCGGCAGACGGCGGGACGGCAAACGTGACCACGCCGTGGTCGCTGACCGTCACTGCAGACGTCTGCACACCGTCGACCAAGATGACCGGCACGCCGTTCAACGCTGTAACCGGCTCCACCCACCCTTCCAGGCTGCGCGTCAGCTGGAAGACCGTGGTGGCGCCGTCGCCTAGCCCGATCGGTTCATCCACGACCGCGTTATCGTCCGGATCGAGGTACAGGAATTCCGCCGCGCGCCCATACCGTTGATTGAAGAAGGCATACAGGCGCCCGAGCTCATTGCGCGCCGGCAGCCGCCGCAGGAACTCGTATGGGATCGCCCACCGCCATATCGGATACAGCCAATTCGAGGAGGCCCAACGGCGTCCCGATCGGCTGGTGAAAACCTCGGTGCTCCACACTGGCGCCTTCCTCGCGAGGAACTTCTGGCCCGCGAATACCGGCAGAACGCCATCGACGCCCGCCCGGTCCGGGCTCGTGAGGTAGTGCCGCTGCGGCAGATACGGGGCCGTCATGCTCCGTTCCTCCGCTTGTGCAACTTCACCGCGCCCGCGACCGCGCCAGCATTCTTCCTGAGGACCCTCTCCACGTCGCGGCCGTCCATGGCGCTGATGTGGTAGATATCGCCACCGGTTCGAGCCGCGAGAACCTGCTGCAGGATGGCCGGCATGTCCCCTAGGCCGCGGATGGTGTCGGCATAACGCGCGGGCAAGATCATTTCCTTCGCGTGAGCCTGGACCAGCGGATTGACACCGCTCGGGATGTCGTATCCGCCGGCTGCCGACGCGATTGCTCCCATACCCAACACCAATGCCAGCATTGCGGCCGCAGCACCCACTGCCAAGCCTGGACCGATTACCGGGATGGCCGCTTGCGAGGCTGCTGCACCGGTAGCCGCCTCCGCCGCGTTCGCATTTACCACCACTGCGGCCTCTGCGGCCTTGGTGCTCGTAACGACGGCAGACGCAGCCACCTGTTTCGCGGTCTGCACCCCGAAGATGGCCTGATAGAGCGCTGTTTCACGCGCATACCGCATTGCAGCGCCCGCCAGAGGCTTGGTCACCATCTCCGACATGAAACTCTGATAGATGCCGCCATAGATCGAGGCCAGCCCCTGCCGCAAGGTCTGAGCCCGGCTCAGAATTCCGTTCGCCACCTGGTTGAACTGCTGACCAGCGGCGCCGAAGACATTCGCCAACGGGTTGTTCTGCTCAACAGCAAGTTGCCCTTGCAAGCCCTTTTTCTCTAGTGCGAACTTCCGGTCCAACTCGAGTAGCTTCTCGAGCTGCTGCTTGTACGCAACGGGGTCGCGCTCGGGATCGACGAGTGCCAGCCCCTGCTCCAAGGCCTGGCGATCGAGCTCGTGGCGGCGCGCTAGAAATTCCATCTCCAGCGCCAGCAGCTGCTCTTTGTTGATCGCGCCCAGTTGATACGAAAGCTGCGCGTCCTGCTCTTCCGACTTGAGCGCCGCATCTGCGGCAGCGCGCTCGGACGCATAGCCGAGCATCCGCAACTGATCGAGCTGGTCCTGGTGCGACCGCTCGATTTGCTCTATCTGCTGGCGGGACTGCTGGTATTCCTTGGAATCCCCCCCAAACCGCGCCTTGGTCTTCTCCGCCATTTCGCGCGCCAGGACCAGTTGCGCCTCATAGTTCTTGCCAAGGGCGTCAAGCTGGCGCTTCTGGTCAGCCTGCTGCGCTTCGTACGCCGCCTTGTTGAGCCCCGTCAACGCGGCCAGGTATTTCTTCTCGACCGCGAGCCGCTCCTCCGCGCTCATCTTGACGGTGTTGAGTTTCTTCGACCAGAAGTCACGCTCGGCCTCCAAGCTGAACTGGATGAAGGTGCCGTTCTCGGCGTTCTGCCGTTCGTGGGCAACCTTGAGTTGATCCAGCTCCCCATCCCACTGCGACACGCGGCTCTGGGCCTTGGTCGCCCCGAGCGCGCCCACGTCGGGAGTGAAAGTCGGCCGCACCCCCGCGGGTGCCGAGGACGATGACGCCGGCTCCCCAGAGATCACCCGGCGGGCGAACTCTGCATACGATTCCTGCGTCTTGGTGATTTGCTCCGCGGTTTCCTGCAGCTCCTGGCGGGCCTTGCTGAAGTTTCCCGTGATAGCGGCCGCAATCGCCTGGGAGGTACCGACCACAGAAATCCCCACGATCTTCATGGAGTTCCACAGCGCGCCGCCCACGATGACCACGCCCCTGAATACCGCCTCGAGTCCGCTGAACACGTACGAGAGCGCTCCGCCCTCCTTCGCGTTCTCGACCATCGCGTCCGTGACGATGTTCAGCGTGGGCAAGAGACCCACAGCCAGGCGCCTGAAAACGCCATCGGTCGCGCTCTGCAAGCGAAACAGGTTGTCATTGAAGTTGCCAGCGGCGGCGGCCGTCTCATCGTCCAACTCCATACCCAGCTTGCGGGCCTCCTCCCGCATGGCCTCGATACCCTCGCGACCGTGATTCAGAAAGGGGATCAGACCCTGCCCGGCCTTGCCGAATGCCTCCATGGCCATCGCGCTTTTCTCGGGCCCATCCGGCATCGCTGCGAATCGATCGGACATGTCGAGGAGGACATCTGTCGTACTACGCAGGTTGCCGTCCTGGTCTTTGACCGCAATACCTAAGGCCTTGAAAACGGCGGCCGATTCCTTCCCCCCTGTGCTGGCATCCAACATTCGGCTCGACAACTTGCCCAGCGATGCCGTCAGCGCCTCGTTCTCGATGCCCTCGAGGCGGCTGGCGTACGTCAACGTCGAAAGATCTTTCGCTGCCACGCCGGCCTGCTGCGCCATGTCGTCGAGCGCATCCGCATAATCGAGCTGCTCGCGGGTACGGGATGCGATCATCATCCCAGCCGCCGCGACGCTGACCACACCGAGCGCAGCCGCAGCTGCGCCAGCCCGGCCGCGTATCAGGCTCATGACGCCGCCGCCGTCCTCCTTCGGTACGGGCATGGCGTCCGCGGTCGCAGCTTTGCGGGACTCGGCCAGCAACCCACGGAGGGCGGTCTGGGCGACACGGTTACCACTCTGCGCAGTGCTGGCCAGGCTATTGAACTTCCGCTCGATCTGGTCGAGCTGGGCCACCACTTCCTTGGACGGGGTCTTACCCATCGCCGCATAGACAGCGTTGATCTCGCTGCGGTGCGCGGCCCAAGTCTGGGTGCTGTTGCGCGCGCCGGCGCTCAGCTTACCCAGCGCCGCGTTGACGCCGGCGGCCGAGTTGCCAACTGCCGATAGCGCAGCCTGGTCGCGCGCCATGGTCGCGCGAAAGCTCGAGTCACCGGCGGTGATCTCGAAATTGACCTGTTTATCAACCATGATCTCGATCAGTGAAGAGTGCCGCCGAGGCCTCGGAATGCCTCGATGAACTGTGAACGGCGGGCGTCGTCATCCTCGGGGGCATCCGGCTCGTCCTCCCCTTCCTCGACCTGGAAGAGCGAGCGGACCAGGAGATGGACCGGCGGATGTCGGCGGAGAGACCGATTCATGTCGCCCAGCCAATCCTGGTCGAGCCGCCCCTCGACAAACTCCCAGGACCAGCCGAACGACATGCAGAGATACGCCACGAGCTCGTGGTAGCGCCCTCGGGTCAGGCGCTCTCCGCCGCCCCCTCCCCCGGCGATACCCCTTGCCGCAGGACCGCGGCCTGTAGCGTGTCGATGTTCTCGATGTCCAGGTGCGCGCGCACCCAGCCCTCCGGCAGCTCAGGCCAGTTGCGCAGCAGCGTGCGGTAGATGAGCTGGATCCGAGCCCGCCCGAACGCCGAGGCGGCCAGCGATCCCGCACTCAAGGCCTCGACTTGCTCGTTGTAGGCGAGGATGTCGACGTACAAGGCCGCCGGGATCGCCAGCCTTACGTCTCCCAGTATGTGCTCGGGCCCGGGCAATGGCGTGGCAATCGATTCCAGCTCGACCGACTTGCCTTCGTACTGAATGACGATTCGCATGTCACACCACTCCTGACAGGCGGCCGACACCTCGGATGTCGTCGGCATACGCGCCGAACTCCATGTTCGGGATGAGGAAATCGTCGTTCTTGCGCTGCAGGGTCAGTTTGCTGAACGTGCAGGCGTAGAGCTGGATCATCATCCCCTTGCTGTCGGCACTGACCAGTTCGAACGTCGGCGCGATGTCCATCATCTGGTTGGTGATGAGGGTGGTCGAGCCGCCGGAGACGCCCCGCATGAAACTGACGAGCACCGTCTTTCCGGCATCGTCCTCGTCGAAGGTGTACGTGCCGCCCGACACCAAGTACTTGCCAGGCACCAGGTCCCCAGCATCGTCCACCCGATCGAAGAAACCCCCGGTCGCGCCGTCCACCACGCCGAGATCACTGTCGAACGTCTCTCCGACCCCGATGACGTTCACCGTAAATGGCGTCGTCGCCGGTACCGCCAGCCGCTTCTCGGACACCAGTTCGATACGGCCCTCCGTCGGCTCTTCGTTGAAGAACAGTTGCCCGACCGCCCTGCCGTCGAAGCGACCGCTCGCCACCTTCCCGGTAATCGTTGCCGCCGCCCTGGCGGTCGCCTCGGCGAACGTCCGTTCGCCCACCAGGTCTTTCGTGGAGAACGAGATGTCGATGTCCACGCCCTGCAACGTTGCCACCCTGATAGGCGTCACACCGGCCTTTCTGTAATAGAGCGACCCGGCGCCGAAACTCCACTGTGCCTTTTGACGCATGATAATTCCTTGTAGTTAATCCGGCCTGGAAAGGTCGGAATCCTTGACGAGATAGCGCACCCGGAAGTGCTGCACGATTTGCTGCTGCAATCCATCCGCTTCCGCGCTGAGCGGTGCCGGCCGGTCCGCGGTGGAGATCCAGTGACACAGGCCTCCGAGCATCGGCTCCTCCCACAACGCACGCGCAAGCGCCTGACGAATCGGATCCGCCAGCGCGTCCTGCGTCTCGCCGTGGAGGAACACCTCCGCCATGAGCGTGAGCTCCCGCTCGTCCACGTCGTCGCTCTGCGGCCCCACGCGCAGGTCCGCACCTTCCCGGACCCGCACGCACGGCATGTTGTCGCGCAGGAAAGCCGCGACCCGCGTTCGATCGAACACCCGCGCGCCACCGGGCAGCGCGAGCGCCTGCCATCGACTCACGCATGCCTGATAAATTTCCTCTGTGACGGTGCTCATGCCACCAGTTCCAGCTCCGCGACCGAGAAGAACCCCTCGCCCCGCGCCCGAGGAGGTTGGCTCAGCCGGAATATCTTCCCCGCCACCACGACCTGGTCGTGCAGCGCGAGGCCGGGCAGGTCACCCGCCTCGAACTCGATCGAGTAGCCGGCCGCCATGACGGCGCCCCCCAGGATCAGCTCGCGCGGCTCCGTGTAGCCGACATAGACCGGATCGTGCACAACCGAGCCGATCGTCACCACGGCAGGCACCCAAATGCCCGCCGCGACGAACTCATCCTTGAAGACGGACGGATCCCAGCCCATTACGCGATGACCGCGTCGACCTTGATCTGCCCCACCGCCACGGCGGAGGCCTTCGCGGCGACGAAGACGCCTACCCGCGTGTTGTCGGTCGCCGTGGTCGTGAGACGCTTGTTGGTGGCGTCCCAGTACGCGACTGCGCCTACGGCCGCGGTGTCGGTACCGAGAACCGGCAGGGTGAAAACGCCTTCGGTATCGAACTCGCCTTGCGCGCCGCTCGCCACGTCGGTCACCGCGATACCGAAAATCTTGCCCACCAGAACGGCGCCGCCGGAGGCGACATCGTAGGGCGCCGGCAGCGTGAGCGTCCGGCCCGATTGCACGAAGTTCTGCATGAAATTTCCTTTGATTGAAGGCGCCGGCCGAGTTGCCGGCGCCGGGGTTCAGAATCAGGGTCAGGCGCCGCCGTTCTTGTAAAGGCCGCGCCAGTCGATCGCCTTGGCAGCGAACACGTGGCGGGCCTTGACCTGTACGCCATCGACCTCGAATCCGGTCCGCTGCTCCGTGTAGAGACCGTCCTCGCCTTCGAGATAGGAATATTCGATCGTGTCGACCATCGCCGGCTCCGCAATCAGGTGCCAGGCATTGCCGGGGATCCGAGGATCGACGACGACCTCCAACGAGGTGTTGTAGGCGGGGTTGATGTCCACCGACTTCGCCGCCACGAATTGCGTCGACGTATATTTGTTGGCCTCCCCTTCCTTGTCCGGGCCCACGACGAGATAACTGGGAGTCAGGTTCAAGACCCGCCCCTTCATCCCGGTTTGCTTGCGCATGGCACTGCGGCCGGCCGTCAGCGCGGTATCGCTGATGGCGGAACCGGAGGCGGCCAGGTTGCCGTGATTGGCGTGGAAGAGCGCCGTTCCATCGGCCATGGCGGGATTGCTGGTCAGAATGCCGTACACCAGATCGCCCTCGAGCGCAGCCGCCTCCGCCGCCAGAGCGAACGGAATGCGATCGAACGCGCCGAGGTCATCGTTGACCAGCGTTTCCCAGGTCAACGTGACGATGCCGCCGTACTTGCCCAGCGCGTATTTCTCAGCCGAATCGCCGAAGGTGATCGCCTTGTACTCACCGCCCTCTTTCACCTTTTGGAACACGGTCGACTCGGACAACTGCGTGCGCGCAACCTCCTTGAAATCGGGGGCGGTCGCCATCCGCGTCCACGGCACGAAGGTCCGCGGCTGCAGCTGGTAGGCCTGGCGCAGCGTCCGGCGCACGGTGTTGGCCAAGATGTTCGGGAAATCCGACGTGCTTTGCATGCCGGCCCGCACCCTCAGATCGGAATCCAGGTTGAGCGAGGCGGTGGCAATCTCACGCCGGCTGAGACCCCGGGCGCGACCGCCCGCGAGCTCGATCGCCTCGCGTGCCATGTCGATCAGAGTCATGCCTCGGTACTGCCGCGCCGCCGCCAGGCGCGGTGCGTCCGTCACGGCCCGGGGATTGGCCCGCAGGACGATGGCATCGCCGATCGCTTCCCGGCGACGATCGGTTTCGTCCAGGATGGTCTGGATGTCCGCCGCCGAGCGGGTCGAACTGGCTTCGCCGCGTTTGGCGATTTCGCGCAGAACAGCCAGGCCGGCGTCTTGGGCGGTCATACCTTCGCGGCCGATCAGCTCGTCCGCGAAGGCAGGCTCGAGGCCGCCCATGCGGACAGCCTCCCGGATGCCGGTCTGCCGTTCCGCCTCGGCGCGGCCGCCCTCCACTCGGGCTTGCTCGAGGGCCCGCTGTTGGGCGTCCGCGTTCTGCTGGGTTGCGGCGCCGGTGTTGGCCGCCGGTTGCTGCGTGTTGTCTTCGGGAGGCATTGCTCTTTCCTCTTGGGTTGAATTGCCAGCGGCTGCCGGCGTTGAACGGACTACATCGATAAACTGGCAGGGATATGTGCGCAGTTGCTGCTCGGGTGCGGAATCCGCACCATCCGCAGCGCGCACCGCGCTATTGACTTCAGCTCCCACGGGAACGAGGGACACCTCGAACGGCTCCCAGTCAATGGCGCGATATCGCCACATCTCGCCCTCTTTCGTCGGGGGGATCCGCTCATACTGGTAGACGGCGTACCCGACGGAAACGTTGGCGATGATGCGGTCGAGGACGTCCTGATAGATGGGCTCGACGTCCTCCCGCTTGCTGAAGCGAACCGTGCAAGTGGGCTCCGGCTCAAGCGCAGCGACGTCGACAACGCCCAGAACATCGTTTAGGCGCCAGCGTGAATGAGTGTTCAGCATTGGCGCACGACCGGAAAGCAAGCGGTCCATTCGGACATGTGCGGGATCGAGGCTGAGTTCCTCGAGATAGCCCCGCTCGTTCCACCAGTCGTATCGCTGCACCGCAGCCCCGGTGGTCCACGTCATCTCGGCGCTGCGGGTTTCCGCATTGACCTCGCCGATGGGCTGCACGCGCGTCTGCAAAGGCAAATCGCGTATTTCGACGCCGGGAACAGCACCCAGCGGCAGCTGCTGGGTTTCGCGGCGCTGGGCCGCCGGAGTTATCGTGTTCTGGGGCATGGGAACCTCAAAAAAAAGCCCCGCGGCGGCGGGGCAGTGTTGAAGGAATGTTCGGGCCTACTTGGCGCCGAGCAGCTCGGCCACCACTTCCGGGGGGATCAGCTTGTCGCTGACCGCAGGATCGGCGTCCGACAGAATGCCGAGTTCCTTGAGGCGGGCCCGCTCGTCAGCGATCTCCCGGAATACCGCACCGGGATCGTCGCCACGCTCGCGGATCGCCGCGGAGAGCGACTGCAGACCGCCGCGCAACCCCTCTTTCGTCGCCATGATGTCTTTCAGCGGATCCACTAGGTCCACCTTCGGCATGGCCCATTCATAGCGCTGCGGCCGCGCTTTCTGCACGCCGGCCAGCACTGCGGCGGCCTGGACCCGGGCAGCCACACGATTGAGCACCATTGGCACGAGTGCCAACCATTGTTCCTGGGCGATCAACTTGCGATAGTCCATGTTGGCCGACCGCATGCTCGAGTAGTTGGCTTGCGAGTGGTCCCCCGTCATGGACGAGTACATGACGCCGGTGCCCGCCGAAACCGCGTAGAGCTGCGAGCGGGTGTACTCCCCATATCCGCCCGAGGACGCCGGCGAGCCAAACTCCACGCCATCGGCGCCACTCAAATACTTGATCATCCCGGGCGAGACTTTCTCCTCCCCAGGCTTGCGGCGCTTGTCGCCGAGGTCCACATTGCCGCCGAGCGTCTGGCTTGAGTCATCCGTCCGAACGAACGCCACGAAGCAAGCCTCGATTTTCTTTCGAACGAGTTCCGCCTGCTCGTAGTCCGCCAGGTCGCGCAAGCGCATGAGCGCCACCGCCATCTCCGCCATACCCCGCACCTGAGAGGCGCGCCGCTTGCGGTAGTAGTGGATGACATCTTCCGCAGGAACCCGCTTGCTCTCGAGGGATCTCACCCGATAGCTGGCGACCTCGCCAGGATGAACCGGATAGAGCCAATACGCCCGCCGGCGGCCGAGTTGATCGAACTCTACGCCGGCGATCACGAAATTCCCATTGGACAAGGGACCCGTCTTGTAGCTGTCGAGGTGATCCGCCTCCAGCACCTGCACCTGCAGAGGCACGGCCAGACCGTCCTCTGGGCGCCGAGGCCGGAACCGTACCAGGCCCTCACCGACCTCCTTGCGGCCCCGCACCAGCAGCTCGATCAACCCATTGAAATCGAGCTGCTCGTCCGCATCGCAGTAGTCACACCAGTCCATCCAAACCTGTTGATCGGCGGCCCTTGCCACGATGCCGGTACCGACCAGATCGCCGACCATTGTGTCGAGCGCCTTGGCTGCATACTCGTTGTTCCGGACCATGTCGCGACACCGGTTCCGGACAGTCTGCAAGTCCGGAAGAATCTCGGCATTGGCGCTGCCTCCGCCGGCGCGCCAGTTCGCCGTGCGTCGGCCGCGCCGTCCGGCGTCGTACGAGCGCGCCATGTCCATCGCGATGCGAGCATGGATGCGACGGGCGCCGGTGGCCGGGCTGAGATACCCGATCATGCTGTCGAGCCAGTTCACGTTACCCCCTGTCGAACACAGCCAGATGGGCCGGCCCGCGGTTCGTGACGACGGAACCGCCCGCCACATCGAGCTGACCCTTCACGAAGTTGTAGGCCCGGATCAGATCGTCCATGTTCCGGTACGTCACCGTCTTGCCGTCATAGGCAACCGTTAGGCTGCCCGAGGCGATCGCGCGTTCGAGCGCGGCCAATTGTGTGTTTGTGAATGCCATGTTCAGTTCAGCCAGTTGTCGGTGTTCGAAAGCCAGCCATCGTCGCCGGCCGTGACGGTTTCCAGCTCCTCGTCTCGTGCAGACGTCTGCACGGGACTGGTGACAGGAGCGGGTGACACAGGTACCACCGGCGCCGCCGCAGGAGCTACTTCAGCCGCCGGCGGCACCCCACCGAATAGATCGCGGTGGCGCGGCTCCAGCAGCCGCTCGAGCTCGTCCCACTCGGCCACGCGTGCCGTATGGATACGCACGGTCGGATGGCAGGCCGCGGCATAGGCATAGACCAGCGTGTCCAGCGACTCGTTGCGGCGCCCGGCCAACTTTTCCCACCGGCCCAGCTCGACCTTGTATACCTCCGCGGTCAACCCCTTGAAATAGATGTCGGGCAACTGCGTGCTAAAGCGCAAGAGGCGATCGGCGCCGACCCGCCCCGCTTCTTCGTCCGCGTCCATTCGTGCGAACAAGGACGACTTCGCCGTATCGCCGCCCACGAACCAAAGCTGCACACCGTTCTTCATGATGTCGCCCTTGCCGTTCTTGACATCTTGTCGGCTGGACCGTCCCAGAATGGGTTTGCCAGGGCGATCCCCCTTGATCGCAATCACGCTGTCATGCCGGCGGGCGCGGCAATAGTTGTAGACCGTATGCGTATGCAGGCCACCCGTATCGACCGCCGTCATGCTGACCCGCAGGTCGATGCCGAATTCGTTGCGGAATGCCTGGTGACGGTACGCATCCAACTTGAACCAGGGACTGTCCGGATTCGACGGATCGAGCGTCAGGTCGCCGTGGATTTCGAAGTAGTCCAGCACCAACGCCCGCTCACCTCGGCCCCAGGCGACAAGTTGAGCGGCCAACCATGTGTCCTGCGTGTCCACGCCGAGGGTGAGTACGTAATACCCACGCGGCACCGCGCGCAGTGCATACGGCTCGGCGCGCTCTTTCAACACCTCCCACTGCACCCGGTCCGTCTGCTCCTGCCAACACTCGGCCAGTTCGTTGTTGATGAACCGTTTCAGCTTGATCGGATTGCCTTGTGCCTCCAGCCAGTCCACGACCAGGTCAACCCATGACCGCCAACCGAGAGGCGCCAGAAGACTCGGCATGTGGAAACTCGCCACGCCCGGCTGCCCTTTCGCGGTCTTTACCCACATATCCGGGGTAAAGAGCCGCTTCCACTCATGCTCTTTCGAGACGATGCCACAGCCAACACACGCGCAACCTACAGTCGTGGGGTCGGAATCCACCCATCGGAAGTTTTCCCACAGCAGCCGTTGGCGGTGGCCACACGCAGGACACGGCGGCATGTAATACCGCTGGTCGCCACGATTGAACTGACCGTCGATCTCGCTCGCGCCCTCGATGGTGGGCGTGCTGTTGCCGAAGATCCGCGCCTTGCTCCCAAAATTGGATGTGCGGTTGCGCGCAAGCTCGGGGACGGCGCCCTGCTTGGCCACGTCGCGTGGGTACTCGTCGACCTCCTCCAGCAGAACATAGCGGATCGTGGACGACTTCAGCCCCCCGGCGCGGTTCGAGCCGACCAGCTGCAGCATCCCGCCCGGAAACTTCTTGCGCCGCTGCGTGTTGTCGCTGCCCTTGACATCGCGATCCTTGACCGCGCGGCGCAAGGCCGGCGTCGCGGTCCGCATGGGCTCGAAACGTGACAGGTTCCATTTGTTCGCGTCATCGATCGTCGCGAACACCCCGAGGATGTTGCCGGCCGCGCTGGTGATGGCGTGGCCGATGAAGTTCTCACCCAAGGCCGAACCGCCGAGCTGGTGGCCCTTCTTGAGCCAGACCTCGGTGTACCCGCTGGCGGGTGACAGCGTGTCCATGATCTCGACCAGGCACGGCGTACGCTCGTTCCTCCATGGGCCCGGCTCCGGGGTATCGGGTGGCAAGATGCGATACTTGGCGGCCCACTCCGAGATCGATCCACGATCGTCCGGACGTATCGCGTCCTGGATCGAGCGGATGAAGGCGTCGACGGCACCCATCAGTCCTCCTCCCGATCAGTCAAGAGCGCTGCCACATCGATCTGCCCAAATGCCGCCATGATCTCGTTCTCGATCATGGTCTCGATCACCAACGGATCGGACTCCGCCGCGCACAAATCCTTCAGGCGCGGCGCCACCGACATCGCGGAATCGCGTAGGCGGCGGAACGCCGTGTAAGCAATCCGCCGCGCCTCTTCGACATCGATCACCTTGCCACGGGCTTTCTCGACCTCGATCTGCCGCAGCTCGGCGGACGCTCGTTCGCGAATCGCGCGAGCGTGGCGATAGGCTTTTGCGTGATCGTCGGCGCCGCTCAACGGCACGTCGTCGACGTCGTCATCCAGATCGTCGTCCGCAGGCATGGCCGCGCCGTCATCGAGGAGCCTGCCACCATTCGCCGTGAACGCGACGCGCGTCTCGTCCGTGTTGAGCTCCCAATCGCGATCGGCCTGCACGGGATCGATCTTCGGGCGACCGTCCTCGCCGTCGACCGAGCGAATGCGACCCGACTCGATCGCCTTCTGGACAGCACGATGCCGCACGCCACGGTGTCGCGCGTACTCTCGAATGCCCATCAACGCCATGGCTATCTATCCAACTGGCTACCGGGAGACCCGGTGGCTACCCTTATTCGATCCCGTGACGGGATTTCCAACGTGCGCAAATTACCCACACCGGCGACCCGGGGGGAAGGACCCGCCGAAATCCAGGAGCGCACCAACCCTATCGAAGTCATCGTGCAGTCCGCACCGCGAGGTCCCACGCGGCCAGCAGGTGCCGCTCGAACACGGCATCGACCGTCTGCTGCGCGATCGCGGAGAACGCGAACCGCTTCTCGTACTGTGCATCCGTTGCAAACACCATGATCGGCGCGATCGCCGTGTTGTTGTTCACCCGCGCCCAGATGCCAGGCGGCAGGGAGTGCCCACGCGGCGTGCCCTTGAAGAAGCGCTTCGCCTTGCCGCCGGTGTTCAGGTCGCGGGCGATCGCGAGGATCTTGGCCCTGCTGATGTTGCCGTACTGATTCAGCGTCGCCTTCACGCCAGGCATAACCAGTGCCGCACCGTCGATCGCCCCGAACCGCTGTTCGAACTGCTTCAGGTCGCGGGCTCCGCCCTCCACCTGTGCAAACAGATACTCGGCCTGGGCGTCCTTCAGGAAGATGACCGAGCGAAGCGAGCCCTTCGTCGCGGGGGTGTAGCCGGCCGCCCTACGGGTGAACGGCGTGGGATTGTCGAACACCTGGACGATGGCCTCGGCTTCGGCCGCCGCCCCGTCGCGCGCCGTCAGTGTCAGCGCCTTCGCCACCGCGAACGGCATTTGATCCTCGTATAGGGATCCCATCCACGCAATGGCCCGATCGATATTGGAGCTCAGATCCAACCTGTCCACGATGTCCCCACGCCCAAAAAAGAAACGCCCCGCCAGGTTGAGTCCTGCCGGGGCGTCGAGATGTTCAGCCCACCACTGCGTGAGCTCCGCCGGAATGTAGCGGATTATCCATGTTCCGGTTTACCTCACGAAATTCTTTTTGCTTTCGTCCGGGCTTTCAACCACTCCGCGATCCGGATATCGGCCTGGCACAGACGCCGGTGTAGCGTGGTCTTCACCACACCCAACCGCCGCGCGACCTCCTCCATCGTTCCCGTGCGCGCGCAGTGCCAACCTGCCACCGCCTCACGCAACTCTGCCGGCAACGTCTGGACCGCTTCATGCGTAATCGCGCACTCAATGGCATCGACCGGCACATAGGCGCGCGGTGGCTCCGAGCTGCCGAAGACCCTCCGGCCGGCCGCAACATCCACCAAGGCCGCCAGCGTGCTGCCACCGCCAGAGAACGATCCGCCCTGGACGCCGAGCTGCCGCCACATCCCCCACGCATCTAGCCGTGCCTGGATACGCGGATCGCGCCGCATTCCGCTCATGCCACGTTCCTCACGACCACGGCCAGCGGCGCGCCGGGTAGCCCCACCGTGAGCCCGCCCCGCTGGCGATCCGTCCACGGCCCCGGCCCGGCCGCCCTGAATACCCGGGCCTTGAACCCTGGCGCGGCTTCGGCCGTTTCGTCCCAGGTCAATCCGAGCTCCGCCCCCTTCTTGACGATGCCGGGCCAGTGCTCCCACCATTGCCGCTCCGAGCCACCCGGCCCGATCGGCCGCTCCGCCTGCCCAGCCCGCTTGCCCACCGGCGTAAGTTCATCTTCCCATCGCGCACCGTTCAACCATGTCGCCGCATGCGGCACATACTCCCTGTCGTCGCCGCAACGTAACTTCCACACTTCGACGTGCCTCGGTAGCGCGTCGAGCGCTGCCTGCCGATCCCGCGCCGACAGCTTTGCCCAGGCCCGGGCCGCGGCCTTCTTTGCCACCCTCCGTGGATATCCCGTCCAGAACGCCGCGAAATCCGGCCCTTTTTCATTTTTCTTAGGAGAGACCGGAGGTTCAATAGGAAAAAGCGGTTGAATATTCATAGAGCCTCTGTGTACAGGGTAAGGGCACTGCAGATTAGGAGGAACGGGGTTGACGGGCAGAGCTCCCCCTACCCGCCGTGCGATTCGCCGCGACTGCTGACCGGAGCCAACGTACGTCTTAGGGCCCGGACACAGGTGTACGCCCTGTCCGATTGACCAGACTGTCGCGGCCCGTACAGCCGCCCTCCCGCGCTCTAGTCGTTCGCACCCACGCTGCCACTCGGGAACGGTTTGTGGCACTGCCGGTTGCAGGTAACCGCGTATCTAGCCTCTTCGCCTGCACCGTCGACGCACCGTCAGGGGGGCGGCTTGTCGCGTCGAATATGCATGACGTCACCATGCCCCCAAAAGGGGCGAGCTGGAGGAAGCGGCCGGCCGCGAGCATCCTGGCGCGCCGGCTGCTCACGAGGTACAGCGATCAACCCGACGAGCCTCGAATCGGGATCCGTCGAATCGAAAAGAATGACGATGTCGTGGTCCGGATAGCGCGCGCAGGCGTCCTCCCACCCGCTGAGCTCTCGAAGCCTGTCCAGGCTGAAACACCGCCCGTCGTGCGTGAAATAGTGTTGCGGGCGCCCTCGCTGGGGCCCGCGCGGGATGTCCGGCGGACGCTCCGCGTCGGGTGCGCGCCTCGGGCTGCTGACCGAGGCGCGCCCACCCTCGAACAGGGATAGGTTCATCGCCATAGGCCGGCCAAGCTCGTGAAACGCAGCAACGCGATTGCATCGGTAAGCCGAGCCGGCCCATAGACCGCCAGCGGTCGTCGAGCGCCTTGCATACGCTCTTTGCGCACGGGGGCAATGTGGCCTGCGGCGACCAGCCGAGAGCATGTCACCTCGACCCGCCGCACCGGAACAGCCATCCGCGCCGCCAGTTCGCGCACCGCCATCGGCCGCTCAGAGACCAGCTCGATGATGGTCTCTGAAATCTCGCCCCGCGGCCTGCCTCGTGGCCGCCGCAGGTCCATCTCATCAGCCTCGAGGCACCCCTCAGACATAGGCCGATCTCGACATGGAGAGCCCCGCCGCTACCGCGCGACGAGGAATATGGGCGGTCGACCGCACCCGTGGTAGATTGCTGGCTCCAACACCCACAACACCACCCCAGGGGGTCGACCATTGGAACCGATAGGCGCCCTGGCCACATTCGATTGGGCATCGCACACATGCGATCGCCCTTGAACGATATCGATCCGAGGAACACGACATGGGCGCAAATTTCATATTCAACAAGATGCTTCCTGCAAGCCCAGCAGACGGAAAACCCGGCGATCGGCGGCAGACCGAACTACTCACACACGGCGACAACGTCTGGCTCCGCATAGGGCCTCTCAACGTAGAAGACGGCGGCATCGATCGCTACACCGTCAAGCTGTCAGAACAAGACATCCAGGAACTGTTGAATGGCTTGAAGGGGCTACTCATCCGGTACTGATCCAGGTCCGGGCGGCACGAACAACTCCAAGGTCGAATCCGGATCGCGGCAACGATGCAGGAACATGCCGGTCACGCGCCCCCTGGCTTGCAGCTCGTGCAGTAACCCCCTTTCCTCTTCCGACTCAGGCGTCATCAGGATGCGGCTGTAGCGAATCTCGAACTTCATCGCCCGGCCCTCCGGCTCTCTGCCATCTGTGCCGCGATCGCCCGAATGACCGTCACTTTCTCGATCATCTTGCCGAGCGTGCCGTCGATCTTCCGTAGCTCGGTGGCCGTGATCCGACCATCCTCTAGCGATTCGCTGACGGTATCCAGGTACTCACCGAACCGCCCCAACGCCTGCGTCATCGCCTGGTGCATCTGGCGGTCGTCGATCTCAGCCATTTGCGTGATGACAAGCACCATGCCGAGCTCGGCGGCAATGGCGTGCAGCATGCGGTCATCGCCCGTCGCCTGCATGATCTTGACCGCCTGACGCACGCTGAGCTGGTGCGTCTCATTGTTCGGATTCACCTTGTGCAGCAGCACGTGGTACGGAATGTCCACAATCTCAGCCAGCGCCTTCGCACCTCGGGAATAGTCGTGGACAGTATTGAAGGCAGCATTCTCGAACGCGCTCATGAGGTCACCTTTTCGAACCTGGCGGCGTAAGCCGCGCTAAAACTCGTCTCGCTAACGTCGCCCTCGAGCTGAACCAGCGCGACGCGCTCCCGGCCGCTTTGCATTGCACGAGCCAACGGCACCGACCACCGCACGAAGCGGCCGCGTACCCCAGAGGGCAAACGAACGCTGTCCCCAGGTAGCAGCACCGCCGGCGCCTTGCATTCTGCGGTTGTCATCTTTCCTCCAATTTGAGATAGCGGAGCAAGGCCCCCTCCTCCATCATTCGCCATACGCACTTCCCACGACTCGGAAATCACGCATGGACGCAACCCGGCCGACCCACCAACCTATCGGTATGACTGAAACTGAACGACTGTTGATACAGGCGCGGGAAATCGCGCTGCGCGTGATGGGCGAGGCGACAGAAGCCGCGGTGCTGGCCGTGTTCGGCCAGCTTTGCGTCGAGCAGGACGCGCTGAAAGAGGGCATGACAGTTCATTGATGTTCGTAGCAAGGAGAGTTCGCAGCGAGATCGGGCCATTGCTCCGCCCAATCCCTCGGTCGCATTTCCTTGCGCGACACCTTCCCACCAGAGTCTCGCTCAATAGCGACCGCACGAGCCGTCGGCACTGCGCCCCTGTCGATCCACTCGTAGACCGAGACACGGTTCACCTCGAAATGACGAGCGGTTTTCGCAACCCCGCCAAACGCTTCAATTGCGCCCCTCACCGAGTTGCGCTCGGCTTCCGTAACGATCGCCATAGGTGCCTCAATGTTAGGTATTGCACAACATTCTAAGTCAGGCAATCCACAACTTGCAAATGTTAGGCTTTGCCTTATGACGCTGGGCAAGAGAATTAAGGAACGACGGAAGGACCTGCAACTGACGTTGCAGGATGTCGCCACTGCGTTCGGAATCAGTAAATCTTCGGTTTCCGACTGGGAGCGCGACGAGACGCGGCCGGACATTGATCGGCTCGTAAAGCTAGCCCGGATGCTGCGCACAAGCACCGACCACCTGCTTACAGGCAGCACCTCGGGAGCTACGGGATGGTGGCCGTTCTCCGCTAGGTTTGAAGACTACCTGGAGCTATCCAGCGCAAAGCGCGAACAATTGGACGACAGGGTGTCTAGCTTCATCGAAGGGGCAACAGACACTAAAAGCCCTTCTGAAGGACATCCGGGCGGACGAGAAACCGATGCGGCGTAAAGTGGGCAATGTTGTCTTCGTCGATTTCGGCGAAAAAAATTTACCCAGAAAGTAACAAAACAATTATTACGTTACTAACTTCTACTGGAAGCTCGCGGGAATCGGAGGCGTCTGGACGACTTTCCCCTCATTGAGGACGACGGAGAAGCTCCTCGACCTCCCGAGCGCATCTCCCTGACTCCAAATCCATGTGGTCCCCGCGCCCGAGCTGCGAACCACCATAGGCGCGCCCAGAATATCCGTCACCTCCTGTTCGGTCATACCTGGCTGGATTCTGCGCGCATCGTTCCAGTTGAACGGCGTTCCAGCACATCCGTATAACGTCGCCAGCAAGGCGACCGTCCCCAAAGCTCCCCGAATCCCGCCCATTCCCGCTCCTTGACGTTTCGATACAGATAACAGAAAAAAGTTGTGTATTGCTTGACAACAAAGTACGGCAATACCTAACATCGCTACACCTGTTGTTAGGAGACGCCATGTCCACCACCGAATTGCCCCTGTCGCCAGCCAGCGCCGTCGATCACTGGACGGACCTGGGGCTCCTCTACCTCCGCTACTGCGAGAGAGCCGCCGTCAACGCCCCGCTTGTCCAGGGCACCAAGGCCGAACGCGCCGCGCTCCTCGATCGCGCCGCCGTCCAGGTCGACGCCGTCGCTCGCTTCCTGGCCGGCGCGCTCCGCATTGACTGGGATCTCGACCCCCACCTCCACCCGCTGAACCTCGCCGCGGTGGAAATCCAGGCGCGTTTGCACGCGCGCATCGCCGACCTGCAGGGCCAGTCCACCGGGGGCCAGCAATGACCCCAGCCGACATCGCTGCGCACCTGCTCAATGAAATCCGTCTCCAGCAGTTGCTCTACCGCGAATCCTCGAATTCGGCTCGCCTGAACGGCTCCGCCGCCACGGACATCGACCGACGCCTTGGCGCTCTTAGTGCCATTGAGCGCATTGCGTGCAACACCCTACCCCGGAGATCGGGCGCCCTCGACGATGTCCTCCTTGCCAAACGCGGGGCGACGAACGAGCTCATGTTTCTCTACGGCCCCTACCTGCGCGGCTCCATTCTCAAACGTCTAGGAGGCTGACATGTTCCCACTCACCCTCACCCCTCGCGCCATTGTGCTGCTGGCTGGCCTCTTCATCGCCGTGTGTGCGTTGATGATCCTGGGCGGCGCTGCGGCGCTGCACTGGCGCGGCGCCGACATCCGCACGTTTGCTGACGCCGACCGCCAGACCATCCTCGCCGCGTCCGCGCAATGCCGTCGCCACGCCAGGCTGCTGTACGACCCGCTGGCGGGCGAGTTCAGTTGCGCGTACAGGAATCCCGATGGCGACGCCATCCTCGAACCGGTCCTCGAGTTCCCCCTCGAGGTCCACCGGGGAATGTGATGGCTCGCGTCGCCGTCAATCGTGAGCACCTAGAGGAGGCCTGGCGCCAGTCCCGCCTCCCCGTGAGTCTGGATGTCGCGCTGCGCACGCCCGGCCTTGCCCTGGCGCTGCAGGTGACGGCAGAGACGATCGCGCGTCCGCGCCCCCCTACACCACGGCGCCGCCGGCCCGCCCAGGTGATCGACCTCATGAAGATCCGCGCCGGCGACACCGACAACGACTAGGAGTTTTCCATGCGCAATGTGACATCCAGCGACGTGCTGGAGGCCCTCGGCACGTCCGCCCGAAGCGCCGACGACATCGCCCGCCAGCTCGGCGGCGACGTCGAGAAGGTCCGCAAGACCCTGAGCAACCTGTACCAACGGGCCAAAGTGACGCCCGCCGGCATGGCGGATGGGTTCCGTCTGTACCGTGCCGTATCGGCCGGCACGCCGCCGGACACGCCTCGGCCTATCCCTGCTGCAACGGTGCCGGCCACCCCCGACACGCACGCATCAGCCGCCAGCGATGACGAATGGTCCATCGGCGTGCTGGTGGACGGGCGCATCTTCGTCAACCACGGTACGGCCGCCAATATTTTCGACCCCGAACCGAGCGCCACGGTCGCCCGAATGCTCCAAGCCGGCGGGGGCACGGCGTGAGCAACATCCCCATCGACCGCGACCTCGCCAAGCGCCAGATCGCCGCCGCCCGTTCCGTCCTGACCGTATTCGAAACCGCCGGCATCAGCGATCGGCCCGCGCTTGATCCCGACCTGGCCATCCAACGGCTGGTCGAGCTCGAGCGCGCGACCGACGCCCTGGCCCGCGTCGTCTACACCCTCTCCCCCAAGGAGTCCACATGAACGCCATGACCACCGCCGAGAGCCTGGGCATGCAACATCCCGTTGAGCACGGCACGACGTGCTATCTACCCCATGCACTCGTTCATTCCTCCAAGACCAACCCTCGGAAGCGGTTCTTCGACGAGTCGCTGACGGAGTTGGCCCGGAGTCTCAAGCAACTGGGGCAGTTGCAGCCCATCGTCGTGCGTCCCCACCCTGACCTGGCGGGCCAGTACGAGCTGATCGCGGGGGAACGCCGCTGGCGCGCCACCGGCATAAACGACGACGAGTTCATCCTGGCCCGCGTCGTACACGTGTCGGACCTGGAGGCCCTGGAGCTGCAGGTCATCGAGAACATGCAGCGGGAGGACCTTCATCCGCTCGAGGAGGCCGAGGGCTATGAAGCCCTCATGCGCTCGCATGCGGACCGGACCGGCTACAGCGTGGAAGAGGTCGCGGCCAAGCTGGGCAAGAGCAAAGCCTACATCTACGCCCGGATGAAGCTATGCGCCCTGACGCCGGAGGCTCGGGAGGCCTTCTACGCCGACAAGCTCACGGCTTCCACCGCCCTACTTCTGGCGCGCCTGCCCAATGCCACCATGCAGAGCGAGGCCCTCAACACCATCACGGGCGGGGAATGGGGTGGCGAGCCGATGTCCTTCAGGCGCGCCGCCGAGCATATCAAGTCCCGATACATGCTACGCCTGGATCAGGCCAAGTTCCCCATCGCCGATGCCGCGCTATTGCCATCGGCCGGTTCGTGTCGCGAGTGCCCGAAACGTACCGGCGCCAATCCGGACTTGTTCTCCGACGTAGGCAGTGCAGACGTCTGCACCGATCCCGAATGCCACGCGCAAAAGGTCGAGGCGCATAGCCGCCGCCTGCTCGAAGCGGCGCAGACCAGGGGACAGAGGATCATTGAGGGAGCCGAAGCCAAGCGGATCATGCCCTATGGGCAGTTCAGCATGAAGGGCTACGTGCTGTTGGATAACCGCTGCGACGCCGCGCCAGTTCGGCCCATTGCCGAGGCGGACCGCGCGGATATCGATTCCGATCGCGAAGAGTTCGAGGACACCCAGGACGAGGGGGGCGACGACGAATATCAGGCCCCCACGCACATACACCCGATGTACCGGGAGTTGCTGGGCGACGAACACCTCAAGCACAGCGTGACGATTATCGATCCGCAGAGCGGCGAAGCGTTGACTGCTATTCCGGCCGAGATTGCCGCGGAAGGGCTCCAGAGTCAGGGCATCAATGACTGGAGGGTAAGCAACAGCCTAGATAGCGGCCGCTCCGCCGCTGACACCCGGGACGAGAACAAGAAGCGCCGCGAAAAGCAGCGCCAGGAAATCGCCTATCGCAAGCGCCTGGTCGCGGATATTCGCACCGCCACGCAGGCCGGCGAACCCGCCAACGACGAGGACGGCTCGATCCGCCTGACGCATACAGTCATCCTGGCCTCATCACTCTTCCATCGCACCGATCCGCGCGCGTGCAAGGAGTTGGCGGACATGCTGGGCTGGAAGAAGCCAGACTATGGCCGCTGGGAACTCGCCGACGTCAGGAGACGCTTCGCCGCCCTCGATCCGCTACAGCTAGCCGAGCTGCTCTTGCTGTTGATTGTTCTGCCGGCGCTGGGGATCGACGAGTATCGCAACCCGAGTTCGGTCGAGCTGGTCGATATCGCGGAAAGCCTGGGAATCAATACCAAAGCCGTGCGCCGCGAGGTCGTCAGCGCAATGAAGCCGACAGCCAAGAAGACCACCAGCAAGAAGGCCGAGCCCACGAAGGCGCCGGCTAAAGGGCGACGCGCCAAGGCCTCCGCTGATTCCGATGCGCCCGACGAGATTGTGTCAGCCGAGGCAGGTGAATCGGCGCCCCTGGCGGAATTACCCGCTCCGGAAACGTCCGAGAGAGCTACATGGTCGACCGACGATCGCGTTCGCGTCAAGGAAGACTCGCGCGGCCCTAACCGGAAGCGCCTCAAGGTTTGCGGCAGGATCGGCACGATCACCGGCGTCAACGGCCAACACGTCGCCGTCGAGTTCGACGATGGCAGTAAGCACGCCAGCCTGTTGAGCGATCAGTTGGAGCCTGCGCCAACCATGGCGGAATCTCCCGCTGATACCGAAGCTACTGACCCCGCCACGGAGGCCTCGGCATGACGACACCTCCGCTCATCAGCTCCCAGCGTTTCCTGGATCCGGCCAAGGTCGCCGACAAGGCCGCCCGCTTTACGGTGTTCATCGTCAACACGGAAGACGTTGAGCTGCGCGGTCGCATGTACCGCATCCTGATCGACGGCCACCACAACCTGGCCGCGGCACGCCGGCGAGGCGTGGAGCCCACCTGGCGCGGCCCGACCGCCAAATGGGCTCGCGCGCGTGCTGCCGAGCCGCCAGAGGTGTTCGAGCGATTCCTCATCAACAACTTGACCGACTCCGACTGGTACTACGTCGATACCGGCGAGGTCGTGCCCGAGCTGCTGGGAGCGCATCGTGGCCAGCGTTAACAAAGTGATCTTGGTCGGCAACCTCGGCCGCGACCCCGACGTGCGCTACATGCCGGATGGCTCCGCCATCACCAGCATTTCCATCGCCACCACGCAGGCCTGGAAGGACAAGAGCACGGGCGAACGCCGCGAAGAGACCGAGTGGCATCGCGTGGTGCTCTACAACCGCCTGGCCGAGGTCGCCGGGGAGTACCTGAAGAAAGGCCGCTCTGTCTACGTGGAGGGACGCCTCAAGACCCGCAAATGGCAGGACCGCCAGACCGGTGCCGACAAGTACACGACGGAGATCATCGGCGATCACATGCAAATGCTGGGCCTGCGCCGCGACGACGACGGCCCCAGCCCGCAGGCTCGGCCCGCGTCATCGCCCTACGGCGGCGGCAACATGGACGACGACATTCCGTTCGCGCCCGCTGCCGCCGGCCGGGCCGGCCTGGTGCTGTAGCGGAGGAAACATGGACCGAATCGAACAGATCCGAGCCTTCCTCCCCACGGTCGCGCCCACGCTGGCCCCCTCGGAGTTCCACGAACGCGCCGTCGCATTGCTGTGCGCGATCTTCGCCGCGGCGCCCGAGCAGTTGACGGTGGACTGGCCCCGGGTCCAGTGGTTCGGCGTCGAGGGTGGCGTCGAGGTTCCGGTCTACAAGCCCGAACTCGCCACCACCGACCCAGGCACGCTCACGCGCCTGGTGTTCGCCGCCCACGACATGTGCGTGCGCGTCGAGCTCCGGCCCATGCGCTTTCACACGCTGCGGCTCGTCCTTCGGCCGCGGCCGTACCGGCCGGGTAGCGGCCGATCCCCGTGGGAGCATCCCACCCTGGCCAGCGCCCTGCAAAAGTGGCGAGGCCTGCCCTGGGGTGACAGCTTCACGCACGACGCCTTCGAGGCCGACGTGCCTCTTTCCGACGACCAGCGCCAGCTCGATGCCGCTGGCCGCTACGCCGATCCTACCGTGCAGCTGTGGTTCCGCATTTGGGAGATGGGCGCCGCCCGCGCCCAGGCCGCAGCCGAGCTCCGGTATCAACCCCGCCTTACTTCCCCCAACCTGGAGGCTCCTTCCCATGAATCCCACGCCTGACTCATTCGGCTTTGCCCTCGTCATCATGGCCTCGCTCTCGGTGGGCGCCGCCGTGGGCTATTTCGTCTGCAGTATCGAGAATGCCCGGCGCTTTCAGCGGCTCGAGGACTCCCTGTATCGGTACAAGGCGTTCATCCGATCCTCTCGCGAGTGGCTGTCCGAAATGCCTGACTTTGCCCGGTTCCTCGACAACCTGCAGGCGTTCGGCGAAGGGAAACAGCTCAACGCTGGGCCGCCCAGGGCAAACGAGAACTGCACGCTCCCAGGCTTGTGCGTCCAGCTGCGCGAGATCCGGACAGGACTGCGCCTCCGCGTCGACCGTAACGGGGAGCGGCCATGACCGAACGCAGCAACATCGAATGGACGGACGCCACGTTCAACCCCTGGGAAGGCTGCCAGAAAATGGGCCTGGGCTGCGACCACTGCTACGCCGAGACGCGCAACGCGCGCTTCGGCGGCGGTGTGGCGCCGAACTGGGGCCCGGGCGCACCACGCCGGCGCACCAGTGCCGAGAACTGGCGGCAGCCGATCAAGTGGAACGCCGAGCACGATGCGTTCGTCGCCGAGCATGGCCGCCGCCGGCGCGTGTTCTGCGCCAGCCTGGCCGACGTATTCGACAATGCCGTGGATCCGCAGTGGCGCATTGACCTGCTGCAGCTGATCGCGGACACGCCGAACCTTGACTGGCTGCTGCTGACCAAACGCATCGGCAATGCCCACCAAATGCTGGATGCCGCGCTCGACGTCATGTCGCACGGCCTGACGCGATGGGCGGATTATCCGTGGCCGAACGTCTGGATTGGCGCCACCATCGCCAACCAGATTGAGGCCGACCGCGACATCCCGAAGTTGATGGCCGTGCCGGCGCGCGTGCGGTTCCTGAGCATGGAGCCGCTGCTGGGGCCGGTAGACCTGACCCGCATTGACATCAATGGCTGGGCTGAGATCTACCCCCTGACCGGCACAACGGAATGCACGGATGACGATGGCAATCCGATGCCTGACATCCCAGCCCTCGACTGGATCATCGTCGGCGGCGAGAGCGGCCCAGGCGCACGCCCGATGCATCCCGATTGGGCCCGGAGCCTGCGCGATCAGTGTGCCGCCGCCGGCGTGCCGTTTCTGTTCAAGCAATGGGGCGAATGGACACCAGGGGTGAATGTCGAGCGTCATGCGGGCATCGTTAAGACGGCCATGTGGCTCAACAGCGAATGGAGCGTCGGTATGGAGAGCCTCGCCGCTGACGACGGACATATCGACGACGAACCAGACCTGTATCGCGTCGGGAAGAAAGCCGCAGGCCGGCGGCTGGACGGCTGCACCCACAACGAATTCCCCCGATCCCCGAAGGAAGGACATGATCATGTCAACCGAGAGCACTAACCCGATTCGTGGTGCACTGGCCGAGCTCGTGGCGCTTGAGGACATCAAGCGTGGGATGGCCCGCCTCGCGGCGCAACCCGACTACCTGGAACGCCCCGAGGACGTCGCCGCATACGACGAACTTTCGCGGCACTACAGCGAACGTCGTCCTGCAGCCTGGAATGCGGCCCGAGTGTCGCTCTCGGCCCCCGAAACGTCCGATTCGAGCACGGTCACTCTGCAGCCCGAAAACATCCGTGTTGGCGATCCCTACGACGACCCAGCATTCGAGCAGATGGCGCGAGAGCATGACGTCTGGGGGAAGGCCGATAGCGCCCTGTGCGCGGTGTTCTGGCTGGCGGGTAAAGCACAACCGCCCATCAAGACTGCCCCTGCCGAGGTAGCATCCTTGACCGGCCAATTCGTATCCGAGCAGGCCGGCCGCCGAGACGACGAGGCGGTAGACCGCTTCGCGGCCGCCATGAAGGCCAAGCTCGCCAAGAAGCGCGCCGAGGGACGCGGAGGGTGGTATGACAAGGCGCAGTGCAGCCAGGATCATTTGTCCCTCCTGCTGCGTAGCCACATCACCAAGGGAGATCCCGTGGATGTGGCGAATTTCTGCATGATGCTGCACCAGCGCGGTGAGCGGATCAGCGGGCGTGATGAAGCGCTTCGGCCAGCGCCTCCCGTGGTAGATGCGGTGCCGGAGGATGCACAGCGTGACACCGCGCGGTTTATCGCGGACGTCGAGCAGGAGCTATCGCGTGCACGCCGCCTTTTCCCTGGTGACCGCATCATGGGTCTAGCCCTGGCGGAAGAGTTCGGCGAGCTGATTAAGGCATTGCTGGACGAGCCAGGAAAGAACGTCTGGAAAGAGGCGGTTCAGACCGCCGTTATGGCCGCGCGCGTTGCCGTCGACGGCGACAACTCGGTTGACGCGTGGCGCGCCAGCAAGGGCCTGGACAACCATCGCCGAGCGGGATCGCCGCAAGGGGGTGCCGAATGAGCGCGCCCTTGATTCTCGACCCCTGCTGCGGCGGCCGCATGATGTGGTTCGACCGTCAGGACCAGCGCGCCCTTTTCGGCGACATCCGCAGCGAAGACCATACCCTGTGCGATGGCCGGGCCTTCAGCATCACGCCCGATCTGAACATGGATTTCCGGGCCATGCCATTTCCGGACGACACCTTCTACGCCGTGTCGTTCGATCCGCCGCACCTGCGCCGGGCTGGCCGTGATTCCTGGCTGCGCGCCAAGTACGGCATCTTGGGCGACGACTGGGAGCATGACCTAGCGCAGGGGCTGGCCGAGTGCTTCCGCGTCCTGCGCCCGGGCGGGTTGCTCATCTTCAAGTGGGCCGAAGTGCAGATTCCCGTGAGCCAGATCCTTGCGCTGACGGACGAGAAGCCCCTGTTTGGCCACAAGTCCGGCAAGCGGGAGAAAACCCATTGGCTGACCTTCATAAAACCGCTGTCCGAGGGAGCGCGCCATGGCGAGTGACAATATCCAGCTGCCACCGCTGCCTGAACCCTATGGGCAGATTGGGGAATACGCCGACGAGATGGGAGATGTCTGGGAGCTGGGGCAGATGCAGGACTACGCGCGCGCCGCCATCCAGGCCGACCGAGAACGACACAATCGCGCCGTGGCTGTTCGGATGCACGCGGACATTCCCTGGCTCGCAAACTACAAGACCAGCCGCGCTCCCAGCGGGCAGGCGGAAAGCCCGGTCGAAGACAACGGTCATCCGCCCTTCATAGCAGGCTGCGAGGCCGGCCTGGCGGACGGGCCCTGCGATAACCAGGCACCGCAGCAACCTGTAAGCGCCGCAGATGAGTTGCCGGCTCTCTGGGTTAGTCAGGAAACACTGGATGCAATGGCGTTGCATCGGTCAAACGCATTCCCCGCAGGCGGGATGGGGCTGGCATGCCGCGCCGGGAATGCAACGATCCCGCTCTACGTAGGACGCGGTACCGCCCAGGCACCGCGGGACGAGCTGAAGGCTACGTCCGGGCAACTGCTGGATTTGGATGTCTTGCTCGCTGCTTATCATGCCGCCGTGTGGCGCGCCTGCGAGAGTGGCGACACGGACTACGACTTGGCGGGCGTAGAAGAAGCCAAGGCCGTCCAACGTCAATTGCGGGCTATGCTCACCGCCCAGTCACCTCATCCCAGGCCGACCGATGACGCACTGTGGGATCAGACGATCCGCGAACGCGACGAATATCACGACATAGCCGACGAGCTGGCTGACGCCATCGCCCAGCATCTCAATGTGGACATCGGGGAACACTCCAGTGCCAACAGCCCTTGGGTGCGGGCGCTGGAGTCCATCAAGAACGCCCCGGCACCGCAGACCAGCGCTCACACTGTCGCCGAATTAGCGCGTGATCCGTTTCTGGTGGCCCGGGCCTGGCGCCAGAAGCCCGGGCAAGCCGCCTTCGAAGCGGCGGTACCGCTGGAGTTGGTCGGCGTGACGGAAACACTGAACGAAGGCGGCGGTTCCTGGCGCTCGTGCTCGGGGTGCCACGAATTGAACGAGGGGCACGACACCGGTCCCTACAGTGCCACGATGAAATGTCACCTGGGTAGCGGGTGTAGCCTGTGTGGCGGCATCGGTGCGGTTTGGGACACCACGGACTACCAGGCCATGGCCGACGACATGGCGCGGGCCATGGGGCAGAGCGTCGCGGTACCGGCGGCACCGGCTGTACCGTCGCTGCCCGTGGCGACAACGTCCGTTCGCCGTGATTTCGGCGACTGCTACCAGGCCGGGCCCCCGCCCGGGCAATTGCCAATGCTTCCCGACCCTATCACCCGAGCGCGGAAGCAGCTACCGAACGGCTCATATGTCGTGTTCGATGCGTTCAATGCTGACCAGATGCGCGCCTACGCCGAATGGGCTATCTGGTTCTGGAACCCAGCACCGGCTGCCCCTTCCCCGCAGGGTAACCGCCATGCGTGAATCCGCATCCGCGCCCCGGCGCAACCACACAGCGGCACTCGCAGATCGAGTTTCCCCCCTTTACCTGGAGCTGGAGACCGCCGCCGCGCTGACCACGCTTTCCCCCGCAACGATACAGAACCTCGTAGTCGAGGGAAAATTCCCCGCCCCCCGAGAGCTATCCGGCCGGCGAGTGGGCTTCCTTCTCAGGGAGGTGATCGAGTGGGCCGAGAACCGTCCCGTTTCGAACCTTCCTCCCCCGCCGAACACCGGGGCGAAGAAGCCTAAGCGGAAGGTCGATGAACCGCCAGTTGTTCCAGATAGTCAGACAGGTGCGTGAGCCAATGAAGACGTTCCTTATCGAACGTATAGCGGTTGTACGTGCCTTCGTCGCCCTCGAGCATGTGCCCGAGGATGACCTCCCCCACGTCGCGCGGGCAGCCGAGCGCCGCCAGGAATGTCCTGGACGTTCGCCGCAGGTCGTGCGGCGCCCAGTTCTCCACCGGCAAACGCGCCCGCTCCCTCTCGGGCATGGTCCGACAGTACGGCATGTGGTAGTAGACCGATCCCGAGGCCGATTTCTGCGGGAAATAGCCGAATTTGCTGTCCGAGGGGAATAGATAACCATCGCCGTAGGCCTCCTTCCGCCGGCGCACTACGATGGCCGCCCGCCCCACCAAAGGAACGCGGTGATCATCGGCTTCTTCTCGATTGACGTTCTTGGTTTTGTGTTTGGGGATTGTCCACCAGAGGCCGTCCGCCTCCTCCTGAACCTCCCTCCCCTCGATCTTCTCGATCTCGGCGCCCCGCACAGCAGTCCACAGGTATAGCGTCAACATATCGTCGACATTGTTGGAGAAATTCGGGAGCCATCGGATAACCTGGCCCGCCTCCTCCGGGCTGAGCACGCGTTTCTTTTTCCCCGCCTTGACTCCCAGCTTGGCTCTACCCTTGGATTTGAGCTTCCCTCGCAGAATCAAGCGCCACCAGTTGGGCGTGTCTTCGAGCAGATCTCCCGAGTCCAAACAATAGTCCCAGGCCGCCCCGAGCTCGCGCCGCAGGTTGCTCGCAATCACCGGTGACTCGTCGTATTTCTTGATGTGGGCAAACGCCACCGTACGAGTGACGTCGACGGCCAGCATGTTCTCAATGCCATCGAGCATGGTATTGAACAACCTGGCCACCTCGCCCCGCCCCTTCTCCGCCCGACGGCTTATATGCCCCTCGAGGTAGAGGTCACAGACTCGCCGCACCGTCAGCGCGCCGACTTTGTCGACCACGGCCAGCTTGACAGCCTGGCGCGCCTGTCTCTTCTCCAGCGCCGGATCGCCACCGGCGTCGCGCCTCGCGCGCTGCACTTCCCACTGCGCTACTGCAGCATGCCACGACATCGCTGGCCACTGCCCCAGCTTGATCTGGCGCATGCGCTCGTCGACCGGACTTTTGTACCGATAGATCCAGGTCCGCTTTGTAGCAGTTGCCTTCAGTCGCAGCCCAGGGTGAGCGTCGATGGTAATGTGTTGCCCTGGCTGCAAAAGCTTCGCTGCGCGCGCGTCAAATTGCATGTCGATCCAAGTCGGCGTAACTTTGTGCCGGCATGCTATTACTGACAGCGTAGCTTGTCCAGAACAAGGACAAAAACCTACGCCAACGGCGTAAGTGTTGATGGATTTAGATAGGTGTAATTGGGTCCAAACGTGCCGCAAGAAACGACGAACGATCATCAGGAAAGCGAGGCAAGACGCGCCTCCCCAAGAAATTCCCTAGCGAAACCAGGCACCGACTCCGCGGGTCACACGCCGATGATGCAGCAGTATCTCCGCCTGAAGGCCGAAGCCGGCCCTCTGCTGCTGTTCTACCGCATGGGCGATTTCTACGAGCTGTTCTACGACGATGCGGAAAAAGCCTCGCGTCTCCTGAACCTGACGTTGACCACCCGCGGCGCCTCCAATGGCGTGCCCATACGGATGGCGGGCGTGCCTTTCCATGCCGTCGAGCAATACCTGGGCAGGCTGGTCAAGCTGGGCGAGTCGGTCGCGATCTGCGAACAGATCGGCGACCCCGCCGCCTCGAAGGGACCGGTGGAACGCCGCATCGTCCGCATCGTGACGCCCGGCACGCTGACCGACGAAGCCCTGCTTCCGGCCAAGGCCGATCGCGCCGTTGCCGCGGTCCAGCCGGGCAACGGCAAGACGGGCCGCCTGGGCATCGCGTGGCTGAACCTGGCCAGCGGTGAGTTCCGCTTGACCGAGTGTGCGCCCGCCCTGCTGGCGAGCGAGCTGCATCGCATCTCGCCGGCGGAAGTGATACTGGCCGAGGGCCAGCCGCTGCCGGTCGATTTCAGCGCCCCCATCAGCCCGGTGCCGGTCTGGCATTTCGAGACCAGCGGCGCCCGCCAGCAATTGCTGAACCACTTCGGCACCGACTCGCTGGCCGGCTTCGACGTCGAGGACATGCCCGAGGCCATCTGCGCCGCGGGCGCGCTGCTACGCTACGTCTCGAACACACAGTCCCAGGCGTTGGCGCACGTGCAGCAGTTGACCGCGGACCGCGCCAGCCAGTACGTGCTGCTCGACCCCGTCACGCGGCGCAACCTGGAGTTGACCGAAACCCTGCGCGGCGAAGAGTCCCCCACGCTGTTCTCGGTGCTGGACCACTGCCAGACGCCCATGGGCAGCCGGCTGCTGCGACGCTGGCTGCACCACCCCCTGCGCGACAACGATCCCGCCGCCGCCCGCCTGCGCGCCATCGAAACCCTGCTCGATGGCGGCGATCCGCGCCTGCTGCAGGACGCGCTGTCGCCGCTGCCGGACGTGGAGCGCATCTCCGCGCGCGTGGCCCTGCGCTCGGTGCGGCCGCGGGAACTGGCCAGCCTGCGCGACGCGCTGGAGCTGTTGCCCGGATTGCACGCCATGGTGCTGCGCCTGGCCGGCGAAGGCTCGATGCTGTCGGCCGACACGCAGGCGCGGTTGCCCGAACTGGCGGCCCAGCTCGCGCCCGATCCGGCCATTGGCGAGCTGCTGGCGCGCGCCGTCGCCGCCGAGCCCGGCGTCAACGTACGCGACGGCGGCGTGCTGGCCGCCGGCTTCGATGCCGAACTGGACGAGCTGCGCGCACTGGAATCGCACAGCGGCGACTTCCTGGTGCAGTTGGAAAAGCGCGAGCGCGAACGCACGGGCATCGCCAATCTGCGCGTGGAGTTCAACCGGGTGCACGGCTTCTTCATCGAGGTCACGCGCGGCCAGACCGACAAGGTCCCCGACGACTACCGCCGCCGGCAGACGCTCAAGAACGCCGAACGCTACATCACGCCCGAGCTCAAGACCTGGGAGGACAAGATCCTGTCCGCCCAGGACCGCGCACTGGCGCGCGAGAAATGGCTGTACGAGCAGTTGCTGGACACCCTGGCGCCGCACGTGCGCGCGCTGACGCGGACGGCCGCGGCGCTGGCCGAGATCGACGTGCTGGCCGCCCTCGCCTTCCATGCCCGCACCAACGACTGGGTCGCGCCCGAGCTGCTGGACACCGCCGAGATCCAGATCGAGCAGGGCCGCCATCCAGTGGTGGAACGGGTCATCGAACGCTTCACGCCGAATGACTGCCGGCTGGCGCAGACCCGCCGCATGCTGCTGATCACCGGCCCCAACATGGGCGGTAAATCGACCTACATGCGGCAGACCGCGCTGATCGTGCTGCTGGCGCGCATCGGCAGCTTCGTGCCGGCGCGGGCAGCGCGCATCGGCCGCATCGACCGCGTATTCACCCGCATCGGCGCCGCCGACGACCTGGCGGGCGGACGCTCCACCTTCATGATGGAGATGATCGAGGCAGCCGCCATCCTGTCGTCCAGCACTTCCGACAGCCTGGTCTTGATGGACGAGATCGGCCGCGGCACCTCGACCTACGACGGCCTGGCCCTGGCCTGGGCGATCGCTTTCCAGCTTGTGTCGCAGAACCGCGCGCTGACCCTGTTCGCCACGCATTATTTCGAACTGACGCGCCTGCCCTCGGTGCGCCCCGAGGTCGCCAACGTGCACCTGGCCGCGGCGGAATCACACAAGGGCATCGTCTTCCTGCACGAGGTGCGCGAAGGCCCCGCGAGCCGCAGCTACGGGATCCAGGTCGCGCAGCGCGCGGGCATCCCCGCCGCGGTCGTGCGCATGGCGCGGCGCGAACTGGAAAAACTGGAGACGCAAGGCGCCCAGGTCCCGCAGATGGCGCTGTTCGCACCGCCGCAGGACGAAGCCGCCGAAGCGCAGGAGATGGATCAGGCGCGAGAGCATGCCATGGAAGCCGTGCGGGACGCGCTGGACGGCATCGACCCGGACCGCCTCAGCCCGCGCGAGGCGCTGGACGAACTCTACCGGCTCAAGAGCCTGGCCCTGCCGCAATGACCGCACCGACGCCGCGCCCGCTCTCCTGGCCCCGCCTGCTGCTGGCAGCGGCGCTGGCGTGCGCGGCGATGGCGCCGGCGGCGGCCGCCACCACCAACGCCGAATCGGGCTACGCGGCCCGCCAGGGTTTCGCCTTCGCCCTGCTGGGCGGCGTGCCCGCGCACGATAGCGAGGAAGCCGCCGTCGCCCAGATGCTGGCCCAGTTCGGCACCGAGACCGACCTGGCCATCCACACCGGCAACATCAAGGGGCGCGACGAACGCTGCGACGACAAGACCTACGCCCGCCGGCACGCCCTGCTGGACGGCAGTCCGGTCCCGCTGGTGCTGGTCCCGGGCGAGAACGACTGGGCCGAGTGCGACCGCCCCGCCGCGGGGCAGTTCGGCCCGGTCGAACGCCTGAACCGGCTGCGCGAGCTGTTCTTCGATCCGGACGACTCACTGGGCATGCTGAAGCTGGACCTGCAACGCCAGAGCGAGACCGCGCGTTTCCGCGGCTATCCCGAGAATGCGCGCTGGGAATACGGCGACGTGCTGTTCGTCACCCTGAACGTCCCGGGCAACCAGAACAACTACCGCACAGGCGCCGGACGTAACGGCGAATACGAGGAAAGGGTCCAGGCCGATACCTCGTGGCTGCGGCAGGCCTTCGCGGCCGCCACGCGGCTCAAGGCGCGCGGCCTGGTCCTGGCCTTCTCCGCCGACCCACACTTCGAAGGCCGGCACACCCTGGCCGGCGGCGTCGATCCGTATGCCGCGCTGAAAGCGGACCTGGCCCGGCTGGCCGCCAAATATGCCGGCCAGGTACTGGTCGTGCACGGCGGCGGCCCGTCGCCCGACCACAGCCGGTCACGCCACGCCCTGGCGGATCATCCGCTCAAGTTCAACGGCAAGACGCTGCAGAACGTGGCGCGCGTCGCGACGCCCGCCGCGCCGGAACCCGCCCATTGGCTCAAGGTGAGCGTGGAGCCCGGCAACCGGGACGTCTTCCGGGTGGAAAACGCCAACACGGTGCTGCGTCCTCCGCAGCCCCGCTAGGCAAGGCGGCCCCGGCTCAATGCAGCGTGCCGGGGTTGCGCCGGGCTTCGATCAGCGCATCCAGGACATCATCGCTTTCCTCGTCGCTGTCGGCGTATCCCTGCTCGATCTCTTCCGGATCGGCCGGGCGGACCTCCAGCAACTTGATGCGCACGCGCAGCGCCATGCCCGCATAGGGATGGTTGGCGTCGAGCACCACCTTGTCGTCAGTCAGGTCGGTGACCGAGAAGATCAACGCGTTCTCGTCGCTGTCGCCGTCGTCGGGCGCGACCTCGGTGTCCTCGTCGTCCTCGGCATCTCCGGGCACTCCCTCGAACTGCATGCCGACCTCGATCGGCTCCGGGAAACGCGAACGCGGCTCGACCCGCAGCAGTTCCGGATCGTAGTCGCCGAACGCATCGCTGGGCTCGAGATGGAAGGTCTGCTCGAAACCGGCGGTCTTGCCTTCCAGGCCGTCGTCCAGGCGAGGCAGCAGGCTGTCCAGCCCGCGATGGAGAAAGCTCACGGGGCCATCGCTGTCATCGAGCGCTTCCCCGTCCGTGCTCATGATCCAGAACTCGACCGTGACGACGGTATTCTCGCCGACGGCCAGGGCCGGATCGCTGTTGGAAGCGGTCATAATCTTGGTTTCCCGTATACGTTGGATGGCCTTTCATTCTACAGGCTGGCCCCGCCCCTCCCGGACCGAAGCATCCCCATGAATCCCGACCTTCCCACCCGCCTCCTGGGCGGCCTCTCGCCGTCCCAGTTCATGCAGCGCCACTGGCAGCGCAAGCCGCTGCTGATACGCGGCGCCTTCGAAAACTTCCGGCCGCCGCTGTCCATCGCCCAGGTCAAGCGGCTTGCCCGCCAGGACGAGGTCGAATCACGGCTGGTATGGCGCGAACAAGGCGCCTGGCAGATGGAGCGCGGCCCGTTCGGGCGGCTGCCGCCGGCGCGCGAACCCGAGTGGACGCTGCTGGTCCAGGGCGTGAACCTGCACGACGACGCGGCGGCCGACCTGATGACGCGGTTCCGCTTCATTCCCGACGCGCGGCTGGACGACGTGATGATCAGCATCGCCACCGATCGCGGCGGCGTCGGTCCGCACTTCGACAGCTACGACGTCTTCCTCTTGCAGGCCAGCGGGCGCCGGCGCTGGCGCATCGGCCGCCAGCGCGACCTGGAGCTGGACCCCGACGCGCCGCTCAAGGTGCTGCGCCATTTCGAGCCCACCGAGGAATTCGTGCTGGAAGCGGGCGACATGCTGTACCTGCCGCCCGCCTACGCCCATGACGGCATAGCCGAGGGCGACGACTGCATGACCATCTCCATTGGTTTCCGCTCGCCGTCGCTGGCCGAACTGGCTCGCGGCATGCTGGAATTCGCGTCCGAATCGCTGACCGAGCGCCTGCCGTCCGCGCTGCGCGGCCACTACAAGGATGCCGGCCAGCCCGCGGTGCGGCAGCCTGCCGCCCTGCCCGAGGCCATGGTCGAGGCCGCGCTGGCCGCCGTGTCGGCCGTGAAGTTCGACGCGGCGCTGGCCGCGCGCCACCTGGGCCGCTGGCTGACCGAGCCCAAGCCCGAGGTCGTGTTCGACACGCCCGACCCCGCGACGCTGCCCGACCTCGAGACGGACTGGCCGCCATCGGGCGAGCTGGTGCTGGACCGCCGGACGCTGATGATCCACCGTGGCCGGATGCTGTTCATCAACGGTGAAAGGGCCGAGGTCGATGCGACCCCAGCCCTTCGTGGACTGGCTGACCTGCGGCGCCTGCCGTGCGGCCCGGCGGAACCGGACGACGACGAACGCGCGGCCCTGCAGGAGTGGCTCGAGGCAGGCTGGCTTCGCTACATCGCCTGAAGCCAGGAGCCGCCGGCCTCGCTTACTTGCGGGCTGCCAGCGCGACGTTGATGCATTCCTCGTCCAGGTTGCCGCCCGGCGCGCCGCCGACGCCGATCGCGCCAATGGTCTCGTTGCCGACCTTGATGGGCACGCCGCCCGCCAGTATCAGGAAGTCGTTGATCGCCACCAACTGCCGCGCGCCGGGGTTGTTCTCGATGGCATTGGCGAGCGCCGAGGTGGGCGCGCGCATGGTCAGCGAGGTGTAGGCCTTGCGGCGCGAGGCGTCGGCGGTGTGCGGGCCCGACAGGTCGGAACGCAGCATGGCCAGCACGTTGCCGCCGCGGTCGACCACGGTGGCGGCAACCTGGTAATTCTTGGCCGCGCAAGCTTGCACGGCGGCCTGGGCCAGCTCGGTGGCCTGGGACAGCGTCAGCGACGCGGGCGTTTGCGCGTAGGCGCTGGAACCGGCGCAGGCGGCCAGGACGAACAGGGTTTTGAGCAGACGGGACATCGTTTTTTCCTCCTGTGGAATCGACACCCGCAGTGTGCTCGCGGACGCGTCCGCCGCCCATCGTGCTCGCTACGCACCGGCATCCGTAGCCCTACGGATTCCCTCCCGATCCCGGCTCCTGGCTCGCCTGCGCCAGGCGGGCGAACTCGACCACCGATGTGCTGCCGATCTTCTCGGAGATGTGGGCGCGATGGGTCTCGACGGTGCGCGGAGACAGCTCCAGCGCCGCGGCGATCTCCTTGGTCGCGTAGCCCTGCGCCACCAGGGCCAGCACCTGGCGCTCGCGCTCGGTCAGGCGCGCGAGCAGCACGCGCTGTTCGTCCTGTTCGCGATAGCGGGCCAGCGCGGCGAAGGCGGTGTTGACGGCCTCCATCAGCACATGCTCGTCCACCGGTTTGCTCAGGAAATCCACCGCACCCGCCTTGAAGGCCCGCCGGCATGCCTGCATGTCGCCATGGCCGGTCAGCAAGACGATGGGCCAGCCGCAGCCCGACTCCTGGAGCTTCTGCTGCAATTGCAGGCCGGTGATGGCGGGCATGCGCAGGTCCAGCACGATGCAGCCCGGCTCCAGCTCCGGCTGGCGGGACAGGAAATCCAGCGGATGCGCGAAAGTCTCCACGCGCAGGCCGTACGTGGACAGCAGCAGCGCCACCGCGTCGCGCACGGCGCGGTCGTCATCGACCAGGTAGACGGGAGGTTGGGAGGTCACGCCATGGGCTCCTGTGGGATTCGCCGGCCGCCGGCCAGCGGCAGCAGCACGGTGAACCGCGCGCCGCCCTCGGGCCGATTGGCGGCCGAGATGCTGCCGTCGAAATGGTGGACGATGCTCTCGCAGATGGCCAGCCCCAGCCCCATCCCGTCCTCCTTGTCGGAACGGAAGGGCTCGAAAACGTGCGCCAGCATGTCGGGCGCCACGCCCGGGCCATCGTCGTCGACCACGATGCGCGCCATGCCCTCGGCCTGGTCCAGGCGCAGGACGATGCGCCGGCGTTCCTCGGGCACCGCTGCCAGAGCGTCGGCGGCATTGCGGATCAGGTTGTGCATGACCTGCCCCGCCTGCACCCGGTCCACCCACGCGACGGGCGGCGGCACCGCCACTTCCGTTTCGAGGCGCACGCCGCGGGCCGACAGGTCCGCCCCCATCAGCGCCACCATGTCGGCGGCGACTTCGCCCAGGTCGCAAGCCTGCGCCGCGGGCGGATCCGCGCCGACGTAGGCGCGCATGCGAGCCAGGATGTCCGCGGCCCGGCGAGCCTGCTGCACGTTGGACTCCAGCACGCGGCGCATGGCGTCGGGCCCGGCGCCGGGCAGGCCGGCCAGGCGCAGCGCCGCCTGGCTCTGGCTCAACAGCGCGGTCAGCGGCTGGTTCAGTTCGTGCGCGATGCCCGAGGCCATTTCCCCCATCGCGTTGACCCGCGCCGCATGCGCCAGGGTGGCTTCCTGCTTGCTGAGCCGCCCCGCCTGCCGAGCCCGCTCCGCCTCGCCCCGAGCCTGCACGGCGCGGCGCCGCTGCACGGCCAGCAGTGCCGCCAGCGCCAGCAGGGCCAGGGACACCAGGACCAACAACGCCAGCGGCCGGCCCAGGGCCAGATCGCTCCATCCCGGATGCCGGGACAGGCGCAGCATGATGGGTTGGCCGGCGTTCTCCAGCATGCGCACCGCCGCCATGGCGGGCGGGTGCAGCCCCTTCCCCGGCGAAGCCGCACCGTGGTCGACCCGGGCCGCGGCCCCGTCCAGGCGCAGGGCCAGCCGCGTCCCCATGGGCAATTCGTCGGCGGCCACCAGTTCCCCCAGATCCACGGTCAGCACCAGCGCCAGCCGGCCCACGGCGGGCGGCAATCGCTTGACCAGCAGATAGCGGGACTGGCCTGGCTCCGGCACCGTGCTGACCGGCCGCCCGGGCTGGGCCGTCGCGATCACCGGGCCCAGGCGCTGCGGCTCAAGGGGCGGCAGCCCCGGCTGGCGGCTGGACACCAGCGTGCGCCAGCCGGCCTGGGACGAGGTGTTCTCCCAGCCGACCAGGTCCACCCCTTCTATGCGCGGATAGAACGCGCGGATCGCGCCCGCCACCTGCCCGATCTCGTCGAGCAGGATACGATCGGATCGCTGCGCCAGCGCCGCCATGCTCGTCAGATGAGCGTCATGCTGCGCGATGCGCTGCGATACGAGACCGGCCACGGCGTCGGCCGCGCCGTCCAGGTCCGCGCGGAGCCTGTCCAGGGCCTGGCGGTACAGCACGACGGCACCGGCCAGGACCAGCACCAGCCAGGCCCCCGCCAGGACGGCAGCCATCGCGGATTGACGTTTCATCATGGATGCAGATAGTACTTGCAGGCGCCCCGCTACGCCCGTCCGGGCGTGCCGGAATCTCGCCGTGCCGACAGGCATATCGGATATGGGCGATCTATAATTCGATCCATGGCGATATTCCTCGCCCATACCGTTTTCTCGTCATGGACCTCGACGCCACGATCAAGGCGCTGGCGCATCCGGCGCGGCGCGACATCCTGCAATGGCTCAAGGAGCCGGAACGCCATTTCGCCGGACAGGAACACCCGCTCGAAGTCGGCGTCTGCGCCGGCATGTTCGAACGCTGCGGCCTGTCCCAGTCGACCGTATCCGCCCACCTGGCGACCCTGCAACGCGCCGGCCTCGTCACGACCCGGCGCATCGGCCAGTGGGTGTTCTACAAGCGCAATGAAGAAGCCATTGCCCAGTTGGTCGACCAGCTCCGGAAGCTCTGACTTTCCCGGCAAGCCCCGGGGAAAACTTCCAAAATGTACGTCAAAAACCACAAACCGAAACCCTTGCGCACATTATTGACCAATCGGATACACAAATTGCTTACGCAAATCTTACTTCCAGCCTCCACCATGGAAAATACCTAGAGACGCTGATAGAATTTGCCTGTGCTCGAATAACGGCAGACACAGCAGCCTTGTTTGGGTAAGAACGGGAAATAGCGCTATTTCTGGTTTGTGTTTTGTGTATTACGACTGACACCTCAAAGGAAAAGAGATCATGAAGAAGACCCTGCTCCTGGCCTCGCTGCTGGCAATCGCTCTGTCGGCTTGCGGCAAGAAGGAAGAAGCTGCTCCGGCCCCGGCCGAATCGACTCCTCCGGCCGTCACCACCCCGGCTGAGCCCGCGCCCGCCCCGGCTGAGCCCGCTGCTCCGGCCCCCGCCGAGCCCGCCGCTCCTGCCGACCAGGCCCCTGCCGCCCCGGCTCCCGCCCAGCAGCAGTAAGTCGAACGTGGAACCCGGCCGGCATCGGCCGGCTCCGGGTTTCTACAAATCGACGGCCGCTAACGCGGCTGAAAAAAGCCCCTGTTCACAACCCGGGGGCTTTTTTCATGGGTTCAGGGCCACCCAATCGAATCCGGTGTCCTGATCGGCCACCCCGATCTCCTCGGGTCGCCATCCCAATATCGGCGCGAGCGCCGCCCGCGCCAGTTCCGGCACATTGTTCTGCTTGCTGAGATGGGCCGCGTGCAGGTATTTCAGGCGCGACCGGTCCACCACGCGCAAGATCTCGGCCGCCGCCGCGTTGGAAAGATGGCCGTAGCGGCCCGCTATCCGGTATTTCAGCGAAACGGGGTAATCGCTGCGCGCCAGCATGTCCGGGCAATGATTGCACTCGAGCACCAGCGCATCGCAGCCGGACAGCGTCCGGTGGACGTGCGGCGTGCCCTCGCCCAGGTCCGTCAGCACGCCTAGCCGCCATTGGCCGTCGTCCAGCACGTACTGCACCGGTTCGCGGGCATCGTGGGGAACCGGGAACGGCTGCACGCGCAGACCGCCTATGGCAAAGGCGGTGTGGCTGTCGCAGCAGACGGCGGTCATGCCTTCGGGGATGCGGGCCGCCACCGCGGCGCGCGTGCCGGTGGTCAGATGCACGGGGATGCCATGGCGGCGGGCCAGGCGGAACACGCCGCCGATGTGGTCGCCGTGCTCGTGCGTCACCAGGATGCCGTTCAGGGATGAAGGCTCGATGCCACGGCTGAGCAGGCGCCTTTCAACCTCTTTCAGCCCGAACCCGCAGTCGATCATGACGCGGGTCACCGACAGCCCTTCCCTGGCCTCGACAACCAGGGCATTGCCCTCGCTGCCGCTGCCAAGACTCGTATAGCGCATGGAGCCCACCTAGGAAGTCCACCCCCGGGCGGCCTTCGGCCGCTCCCCCTCAAGGGGGCGGCGCTGGCGGACCGGCAAAGCCGGATCCGCTGCGCCCTGGATCAGCAGGCACACATGGCCAATCCCAGCCATTACTTCAGCTGGTTGGACAGGACGTTCAGGATGCGACGGCCGGTGGCGGTGTTCTCGGGCGCGCCCTGCGCGTTCAGCACGGTGACCTGGGTCCGGTCGTTGGACGTGACCAGTTTCACGCGGTACTGCGGACGGGTCTCGGGCTTGTCGCTGCCACGGCCGAACAGGCGGCCGAAGAAGCCCGGCTTGCTGTCGGTGCTGGCCGCGTCGGTATCGACGTAGCGCACGTAGTAGACGCCCTCGGCGCGGTTGCGGTCCTCGACCGTGAAACCGCCGCGGTCCAGGGCCAGGCCCACACGGCGCCACGCACGATCGAACGGTTCGGCGATCTGCAGCGCGCCGGCGTCACCCGAGCCGGTCACCAGTTGCGGCGCCGCGCCCGGAGTCACCGGCGTGGCATTGGCCACCGCCGCCTTGGCCCGGTCGAAATCGGAGCCCAGCCGGGTCATCAGGCGGCTCAGCATCTCCGCTTCCAGGCCCGGGTCGTTGGGACGGGTGGTCCAGGTGGTCTGGCTCTTCTCGGCGCCGGTCAGTACTTCGACGGCTCCGCGATGGCTGATGTAGATCTCGGTGCTGTTGCCCACGCGCTCGAGACGAGTGCGGAACATGTCGCGTTCGCCGGTGGACCACAGCGAATCGAAGACCTTGCCGATGGTATTGCGGATGAAGTCCTGCGGGATCTTCGCCCGGTTCTCGGCCCAGTCGGTTTCCATCACGCCGGCCTGGGGCAGGTCTTCGCGCATCAGGAAGCCCAGGTCCTGCCAGAACTGGCGCACCACGGGATAGAGCTGCTCGGGCGAACGATCGACCACCACCAGCCAGCGCTGGTCGCCGTCGCGTTCGACACGCATGTCGGAACGCTCGGGCAGCACGTTGCTGGCGGCCGGCTTGGTTTCAGGCTGAACCGTCGAGTAGCTGGAGAAGGTCGTGGTCGAGGGCACCGGCGGCGTCGACCCGGAAGAAGTCTGGGACGGAACCTGGAACCGGTTGTCCGTGGGAAGCTGGGTCAGGTCGGGAGGCACTTCCAGCTTGGCCGAAGGCGGCTTGGATGCGCTCTTGTAGTCAACGGACTCTTCCTTGCCCAGCAACTGGTTGACGCTGCTGCAGCCCGCGAACAGCGCGGACAGGGAAATCAGCACCGGCAGGACCGCCAGGCGCGGCAAATTCATACGAACTGCATTCATTGATGGGTAACTCCTGAAGCCACCGCCGGCCCATGTTGGGTCCGGCGGGTCATGTCGGGGCAAAACATGGGGGGCGTGTGGGGTTCAGATTTCGACGCCGGCCGCCCCGAGCGCCTCGCGCACCGCAGCATGATGCTGCGCGCCGAGTTCGGTCATGGGCAGGCGGTATCCCAGCGCCATGCGTCCCATCTGGGCCAGGGCCCACTTGACGGGGATGGGGTTGGGTTCGAGGAACAGGTTGCGGTTCAGCAGCGCCATGCGCTGGTTGATCTTCGCGGCCAGTCGGGCATCGCCAGCCACGGCCGCCACGCACAGTTCATGCATCAGGCGCGGCGTGACGTTGGCGGTGACGGAGATGTTGCCCCGCGCGCCCAGCAGCATCAGCGCCGCCGCGGTGGGGTCGTCGCCGCTGTAGACCGCGAAATGGTCGGGCAACTGGCCCAGCAGCAGCGCGCCGCGGCCGATGTCGCCCGTGGCGTCCTTCAGCCCGACGATGCCGGGCACCTGCGCCAGGCGCACCGTGGTCTCGCCCGCCATGTCGCAGCCGGTGCGGCCCGGCACGTTGTACAGGATCATCGGCAGGTCGACCGCCTCGGCGATGGTCTTGAAGTGGCGGTACAGGCCTTCCTGCGTGGGACGGTTGTAGTAAGGCACCACGGACAGGCCGGCGTCGGCGCCGACCTTCTTGGCGGCCTCGGTCAACTCGATGGCTTCCGCCGTGGAATTGGCGCCGGTACCGGCGATGACCGGCGCGCGGCCCGCCACGTGCTGGACGGCGAAACGGATCAGTTCGACATGCTCGTCCACCGACACGGTGGGCGATTCGCCCGTCGTGCCCACCACCACGAAGCCATCGGTGCCTTCAGCCAGGTGCCAGTCGAGCAAGGCCCGGAAGGCCTCGAAATCGAGCTTCCCGTCTGGCTGCATCGGAGTGACGATTGCGACGATGCTGCCTTCAATAGGAGTGCGAGATGTGGTTGCCATACGCTGCCAGGGTGGCCCAAAACGGGACGAGGAAATGGGAAATCAATGGAGTATACCGCCTGCGGAAGCTCCCACACGCTTCGCAGGCTCCCTACCAGGAAACCGCGGATCCGGCTCCGCCGGTCCGCCGGTTTCGCCCCCCGGGGGGCGCGCGTCAGCGCGTAGGGGGGGTCACAGAAACAATCGGACGATGGCGTCGCCCAGGGCCAGCATGGGTTGGACCAGGAAGCCCAGCATGCCGGTCATCAGCAGCACGATCAGGATCATCATGCCGTAGGGTTCGATCTTGGAGTATTTCCAGGCCAGGTCGTGCGGCAGCAGGCTGAAGACGATGCGGCCACCGTCCAGGGGAGGAATGGGCAGGAGGTTCAGGGCCATCAGCATCAGGTTGACCTGCACGCCCGCCACCGCCATGGCGACGAAGAAGGTTTCGTTCACACTGGACTGGACCATGAGCTTGAGCCCCACCGCCCAGATGATGGCCATGACGAGGTTGATGCCGGGTCCGGCGGCGGCCACCCACAGCATGTCCTGCTTGGGCCGGCGCAGGCGGCCGAAATCGACAGGCACCGGCTTGGCCCAGCCGAACAGCAGGCCCGCCCCGCCCAGCAGCTTGCTGGTCAGCAGGATGACCGCCGGCACGAGCAGGGTACCGACAGGGTCGATGTGCTTGATCGGATTGAGCGTCACGCGTCCGGCCTGCGTGGCCGTATCGTCCCCGAACATGCGCGCCACGTATCCGTGGGCGGCCTCGTGCAGGGTGATGGCGAAGATCAACGGAATGGCATAGACCGCGATTGTCTGAATGATGGAATCCATCGCGGCATTGTAGCGGCAGAGCATGGCCGTCCGGAGACGGCCGCGCGCATTTTCGGACCGGGAATTACCCCGTGATGCCCAGGGTAGCGGGATCGCCGCGGCCGCGCCGCACGACCTCCGGCTCGGCGCCGCTCAGGTCGATCACGGTGGTCGGCTCGCGGTGGCAGGCGCCGCCGTCCACCACCGCCGCCAGTTCATGCTCGTAGCGCTCGCGGATCTGTTCGGCGTCGTTGAGCGGCTCGTCCTCGTTGGCGGGAATCAGCGTACTGGACAGCAGCGGCGCGCCCATTTCCTCCAGCAGGCTGAGCGCGATCGGATGATCCGGCACGCGTATGCCTATGGTCTTGCGCGACGGATGGGACAGCCGGCGCGGCACCTCGCGCGTGGCCTCGAGGATGAAGGTCCAGGGCCCGGGGGTGGCGGCCTTCAGCAGCCGGTACTGCTGGTTGTCGACGTGGGCGAACTGGCCGATCTCGGCCAGGTCCCGGCACAGCACGGTCAGGTGATGCCGTTCGTCCACACCGCGCAGGCGCCGCAGCGCTTCGGCCGCGTGCTTGTCGTCCAGCGGCGCCACGAGGGCGTAGCTGGAATCGGTGGGTATGGCCACCAGCCCACCGGCCCGGATCAACTGGACCGCCTGCTTGAGCAGGCGTATCTGGGGATTCTGAGGATGAACGGAGAAAAACTGTGCCACGACAACGAGCCCTCGCAAACATCGACCACGCCCGGAAACCGTCCGGGCACCTTGCTGCCGGAGACGGCCGCTTACTCGGCGGCCAGCGCGCGCAGTTCAGCGGCCAGCTTGGCCAGCGCGGCATCGCGGCCGTCGGTATCGGCAAAACCGGAACCGCGCGCCACCACCGCACCATCCAGTTCCAGCACGTAGGACTCCCCTTCCGCCCGCAGCGCCTGGACCGGATCGGCCAGGGCGCGCAGCCGCTTGATGGCGGCGCCGGCGGCCTGGGCATCGGCATGCGATTCGGACAACAGCAGGTCCTGGCCGTCGGCCGCCAGGAAGCGGAAGCGGAAGCGGCCGTCGTCGTCGCGGAAGCTGACGAAACGGGCTTGCTTGCCGGCCTTCTTCTTCGCCGACTGCGCCGGGGACGAGGCACGCGGGGCATCCAGCCCCACGGCGGCCCGCAGCTCGGCCAGGAACGGCTCGCCAATGGCGCGCGCCTTGCGGGCGCCTTCCAGCAGAATGTCCTCGATGTCGTCGGGACGGGCCATCAGGGTGTCGTAGCGCTCGCGCATCGGGCCGACTTCGCTCTCGATGCGTTCGTACAGCGCCTGCTTGGCGTCGCCCCAGCCCATGCCCTCTTCCAGCGAACGCCGGAACGCGGCGGCCTCGCCATCGGCGGCGAAGGCCCGGTAGATCGTGTAGAGCTGCGAATGGTCCGGATCCTTGGGCTCGCCCGGCAGGCGCGAATCGGTCACGATGCGGCCGATGGTGTCGCGCAGGTGCTTGGCGCCGCCCTCGAACAGCGGAATGGTGTTGTTGTAGCTCTTGGACATCTTGCGTCCGTCCAGGCCCGGCAGCGTGGCCACGGCCTCGTCGATCTGCACCTCGGGCAGCACGAACAGTTCGCGGCCGCCGCCGTACAGATGGCTGAACCGCTGGGCGATATCGCGCGCCATCTCGATGTGCTGGATCTGGTCGCGGCCCACCGGCACGCGATGGGCGTTGAACAGCAGGATGTCGGCCGCCATCAGCACGGGATACGAGAACAGTCCCATCGTGACGCCGGCGTCCGGGTCCTCGTTGTCGGCCACGTTCTGGTCCACCGCCGCCTTGTAGGCATGGGCCCGGTTCATCAGGCCCTTGGCGGTGACGCAGGTCAGCAGCCAGCAAAGCTGGGGGATCTCGGGCAGGTCGGACTGCCGGTAGAAGGTGACGCGCTTGGGGTCGAGCCCGGCGGCCAGCCAGGTCGCGGCGATCTGCAGGCGCGAGCGCTGCAGGCGGACGGGGTCCTCGCACTTGATGAGTGCGTGGTAGTCGGCCATGAAGAAGAAGGCATCGTTGTCGTCATTGCGGCTCGCCTGGATGGCGGGGCGGATGGCGCCCACGTAATTGCCCAGGTGGGGCGTGCCGGAGGTGGTGATGCCGGTGAGGATGCGGGTTCTCATGGGTCGGAGCGCGACGAGCGGGTAGGTGGAACGTAGAGCCGCAGTGTACCTCCCGGGGGCGGCGGGTGCCGGGCATGGCGGATAATGGCGGATTGCCTTTTTATGTTCCCAGGACTGTCATGTCTTCGATCACGTTCACGCTGACGGGCGAGTTTGTGCCGTTGTGCGATTTGCTCAAGCTTACGGGGCTTGCCGACTCGGGGGGAGCGGGGAAGGCGCTGGTTGCGGCGGGGGTGGTGAAGGTGGACGGGAAGGTGGAGTTGCGCAAGACCTGCAAGATACGGGCTGGGCAGGTGGTGGCAATGGAAGGGGCGCGGATTCTGGTCCAGGGCTGATTGCAGCGCCTGGACCGCTCCCCTTCACCGGCTCAGTGCGCCTGCTCCCACGTGTAGCCGGAGCCCACCTCGGCCACCAGCGGCACCTTCAGTTCGGCCACGTTGCACATCATCTCGGGCAGGCGGCGGGCGACGATTTCGCTTTCCTCGCGCGGGACTTCCAGGACGAGTTCGTCGTGCACCTGCATGACCAGGCGCGCTCCCAGCCGGTCGGCATCCAGCCAGTCCTGCACGGCGACCATGGCCATCTTGATGAGGTCGGCGGCGGTGCCCTGCATGGGGGCGTTGATGGCGGCGCGTTCGGCGGCCTGGCGGCGGGGGCCGCTGCCGCCGCGGATTTCGGGCAGCCACAGGCGGCGGCCGAAAACGGTTTCGACGTAGCCTTGTTCGCGGGCCTGTTCGCGCGTGTCGTCCATGTAGCGCGCCACGCCGGGGTAGCGGGCGAAATAGCGGTCGATGTAGTGCTTGGCCGCGTCGCGCGTGATGCCGAGGTTGCCGGCCAGGCCGAACGCGCTCATGCCGTAGATCAGGCCGAAGTTGATGACCTTGGCGTAGCGGCGCTGTTCGGCGTTGACCGCCTCGGGCTGGACGCCGAAGATCTCGGCCGCCGTGGCGCGGTGGATGTCCTCGCCGCGGGCGAAGGCCGACAGCAGGTTTTCGTCGCCGGAGATGTGGGCCATGATGCGCAGTTCGATCTGCGAATAGTCGGCCGACATGATCAGGTTGCCTGGATCGGCCACGAAGGCCTCGCGCACGCGCCTGCCCTCGGGCGTGCGTACCGGGATGTTCTGCAGGTTGGGATCGCTGGAGGCCAGCCGGCCCGTGACCACCGCCGCCTGGGCGTAGCTGGTGTGCACGCGCCGGGTCCGGGCGTTGATCATCTTGGGCAGCTTGTCGGTGTAGGTGGATTTGAGCTTGGCCAGGCCGCGGTAGCTCAGCAGCGCCTGCGGCAGCGGATAGTCCTCGGCCAGCTTGCTCAGCACGTCCTCGTCGGTGGACGGCGCGCCGCCCGCGGTCTTCTTGACCACCGGCAGTTGCAGCTTGCCGAACAGGATCTCGCCCAGTTGCTTGGGCGAGTTCAGGTTGAAGGGCTGTCCGGCCAATTCGTAGGCGCGCTGTTCGAGCACCAGCAGTTCCTGGCCGATGGCATGGCTCTGGCGGGCCAGTTCCTCGGGGTCGATGCGCACGCCGTTGCGCTCGATGACGGTCAGCACGCGCGACACGGGCAATTCGATGGCGTAGATGCGCGCCAGGCCCGCGTCGGCCTCGATGCGCGGGTACAGAATGGCATGCAACTGGAGGGTATAGTCGACGTCCTCGCAGGCGTACTGGGTGGCCACGTCGATCGCGACCTCGTCGAAGCAGAGCTGGTTGACGCCCTTGCCGCACACATCGACGAAGGACAGGCCCTTGCGGCCCAGCCAGCGCTGCGACAGGTCATCCAATGACACGCTGCGATGCGACTCCAGCACATAGGCTTCGAGCATGGTGTCGTGCGCGACGCCGCGCAGGGCCAGCCCGGCGTTGGCGAAGACGTGCGTGTCGTACTTGGCGTTATGCAGCAGCTTGGGGGCGTCGGCGTTTTCCAGCCAGGGGGCCAGGCGCGCCAGCACTTCGTCCTTGGGCAATTGTTCGCCGGCGTCCGGATGCCGGTGCGTCAGCGGAATGTAGCAGGCCTCGCCGGGCTTGACCGCGATGGACAGGCCCACCAGCCGGGCGTCCATTTCCGCCAGCGAATCGGTCTCGGTGTCCAGGGCGACCAGCGGCGCCGCCTGGATCGCGGCCAGCCAGCGGTCGAACGCGGGCCAGTCGCTGACCGTTTCGTAGTTCACCGTTTCCGGCGCGGACGGGGCGTCGGCCTGCACCCGCGAATCGCCTTCGGGAATGCGGGACTCGTCGCCCGTCAGCTCGCGCAGCCAGGTGCGAAAGCCGTAGCGTTCGTACATGACCTCGAGCTTCTCGCGATCGACCGCGCGCAGGGTGAGCGCATCCAGGCCGGGAATGTGGGCGCTCAGGTCGCAATCGGTGCGGATGGTGATCAGGGAACGCGTCAGCTCGAAATTCGGGATCGCCGTGCGCAGGTTCGCGCCCGCCACGCCCTTGACGGTCTCGGCCTGCGCCACCAGTTCTTCCAGCGTGCCATACTGGGCGAGCCATTTGGCTGCGGTCTTGGGCCCGACCTTCTCCACGCCGGGCACGTTGTCGACCGCATCGCCGATCAGCATCAGGTAGTCCACGATGCGCTCGGGCGGCACGCCGAACTTCTTCAGCACGCCTTCGGCATCCAGCGTCTCGGAGGTCATGGTGTTGACCAGCGTCACGTGGTCGTTGACCAGTTGCGCCATGTCCTTGTCGCCGGTCGACACCACGCTGTGTATGCCCTGCCCCGCCGCCTGGAGGGCCAGCGTGCCGATGACGTCGTCGGCCTCGACCCCCTCGATGGCGAAGACCGGCCAGCCCTGGGCGCGTATGGCCTCGACGATGGGCCCGACCTGGCGCGCCAGGTCTTCCGGCATACTGGCGCGGGTAGCCTTGTACTCAGGATAGAGGTCGTCGCGGAAGGTCTTGCCCGGCGCATCGAAAATGCAGGCGAGATAGTCTGCCTTATGATCGTTCAGTGCGCGGCGCAGCATGTTCAGCACGCCGTACAGCGCCCCGGTCGGTTCCCCTTGCGCATTACGCAGGTCCGGCAGGGCGTGGTATGCGCGATAGAGGTAGCTGGACCCGTCCACCAACAGCAACGTCTTGATCATGATCAAACACAGAGAAATCGAAATAGGCAAGGAAACCCACGACAGCGCCCACGATAGCGCTCACGACAGCGGAAACGTCCCGAAGAAGCCCGGACGCATCCCCGGCCTGCGGGACGTGGTGAGCGTGGAGCGTGCCACCGCCACCAAGGCGCGCGAGTCATGGCATGTGCTGGGGATTATGTCAGAGTTCTTCGAGGCGTCCGAACGCCTCGCGCAGATCCGGCCGGCGGTCAGCATCTTCGGCAGCGCCCGCATCCCCGCCAGCGACCCCCGCTACGAAATGGCCGAGCTGATCGCCCGCAAGCTGTCCGAGGCGGGTTTCTCCGTCATTTCGGGCGGCGGCCCCGGCATCATGGAGGCCGCCAACAAGGGCGCCTACGAGGGCCCCAGCCCCAGCGTCGGGCTGAACATCGAGCTGCCCCACGAGCAGTCGAACAACGCCTACCAGAACATCAGCCTGTTCTTCCGCCACTTCTTCCCGCGCAAGGTGGCCTTCGTCAAGTTCACCTCGGCCTACGTGGTGCTGCCAGGCGGCTACGGCACGCTGGACGAGCTGTTCGAGGCGCTGACACTGGTACAGACCAACAAGAGCCGGAAGATGCCCATCATCCTGGTCGGCTCCGAATACTGGCGGGGCCTGGTGGACTGGATCCGCGCCCAGCCGCTGGCGCAGGGGCTGATCTCGCCCAACGACCCCGACCTGTTGCAGGTGATCGACGACCCCCAGGCCATCGTCGATGCCATCTTCGACTTCTACCAGCACGAGGGCTTTACTCAGTCCCCGGGCGAGCGCGAGCGGCTGCTGAACCTGTAGCGTCCGCGACGGACGGGCCGGCGGCGGGGGCGATGACGCTAGAATGCGGGGTAATCGTCGATACCCGCCCTCACCCCCGCTTATCCATGGCCGTATTCACCCCCGTCACCGAAACGGATGCCCGCGCTCTGCTTGCCGACTATTCGCTGGGCGAGCTGCGCGCCCTGCGCGGCATCCCTTCCGGCATCGAGAACACCAACTATTTCCTTACGACCAGCCAGGGCGAATACGTGCTGACCCTGTTCGAACGCCTGACGCGCGAGCAGTTGCCGTTCTACATCGACCTGATGACGCACCTGGCGGAACACGGGATCCCCGTCCCCCACCCCCAGGCCACGCACGACGGGCGCCGGCTGGCCGAACTGAACGGCAAGCCCTGCACCATCGCCACCCTGCTGCCGGGCAAATGCGAGATGTCGCCCCTGCCCGCCCATTGCGGGCAGGTCGGCGCCACGCTGGCCCGCATGCACCTGGCCGGGCGCGACTTCCCGACGATGCAGCCCAACCTGCTCGGGCTGGACTGGTGGCGCGAGACCGCGCCCGTCGTCGCCCCCTACCTGGACCCGGCCGCCGCCGCCATGCTGCGCGACGAAGTGGAGGTCCAGACGGCGTTCGCGCAGACCGACGTCTGCCGCGCGCTGCCGCGGGGGCCGGCGCACTGCGATCTGTTCCGCGACAACGTCCTGTTCGCCGGCACGCGCGAAGCGCCGGTGCTGGGCGGTTTCATCGATTTCTACTTCGCCGGCTGCGACACCTGGCTGTTCGATCTGGCGGTCTGCGTCAACGACTGGTGCATAGACCACGCCAGCGGCGCGATCCGACCCGAGCTTGCCCAGACGATGCTGGGCGCCTACGACCAGGTGCGGCCGCTGGCCGATGGCGAACGCGACGCGTGGCGCACCGTGCTGCGGTCCGCCGCGCTGCGTTTCTGGATGTCCCGGCTGCGCGACTTCCACCTGCCGCGTCCGGCGCAGACCCTGACGCCGCACGATCCCACCCATTTCGAACGCATCCTGCGCCTGCGGCGCGACGGCGACATTTTTCCGCTTCCCTGAGCCATGAGACATCTTTCCTACCGGCACGCGCCGACGAGGACCCACGCACGCATCCCGCATCCGCAGGGAGGCCGCTGATGCAAGCCTCCTCCCTGGCACCCCGCGCCGGCTGGCAATGGGTGCGCGACGGACTCGCCCTGTTCCGCCTGCAGCCCATGGCGATGTTCACCTGGGCCCTGACCGTGGGCTTCATGGTCCTGGTGGCCAGCATCCTCGCCCCCATCGGCCCCCTGCTGTTCGTCGTCGGCATGCCGGCGATCACGGTCATGACGCTGGAGGCCTGCCGTGCCATCGAACAGGGCCGCACGGTGCTGCCCCTGCGCCTGTTCCTGGTGCTCAAGGCGCCGGGCCTGTTCAAGAAGCTGCTGGCGATGGGCGCCCTGTACGTGGCCGCCGTGCTGGCCGCGGGCCTGGTCGCCTTCCTGCCTTTCGCCGATGGCCTGAGCGAAGCGATGTCCGGCCTGTCGTCGGACGACGTCGGCGGCGTGCTGGCCGCCATGCGCGCGCCCATCGCCCTGTTCGGCATCTTCTACGTCATCATCGCGGGGTTGTTCTGGCACGCGCCGGCACTGGTGGCCTGGCACCGGCTGGGCATGCGCAAGGCCTTGTTCTTCTCCGGCATCGCCTGCTGGCGGAACAAGGGCGCGTTCCTGATGTACGGCGCGACCTGGCTGGTCGTGGTACTGGCCCTGGAACTGGGCGGCGGCCTGCTCGAAGCCGTCGGTATGTCGCCGACGATTTCCGGACTGATTCAAATGCCTTTCAATTTCGCCGCCGCCGCGGTGCTGTATTGCAGTTTCTATCCCACTTATACCAGCGTATTCGGAGCGCCTCCCGCACCGGGTTTCGGCAATGGTTCGTGAGGGATTTTGTAGGTGATTTTCTCAGTGAAAACCCGGGACTTTCCCCACAGCGCCGGCATTTTCCGGTTCAATCCGGCAAACGCGGTTGACGGGCCTAAAGATAGCCCGTATAACGGCGGGGCATGATTTTCAAGAGTACGAGTTGCTGTACAAAATCGCTTACCACTGCGGTACGGTTGTTCATGGTCTCCATCCTTGATTGTCTTGCTTACATTCGTTTGGTTTTTTCATTTCAAGGATAAACACCATGGAAACCGGTACCGTCAAATGGTTCAACGACGCCAAGGGTTTTGGCTTCATCACGGCTGATTCGGGCGGCGACGACCTGTTCGCCCACTTCTCCGAAATCCGTGTCGACGGATTCAAGACCCTGCAGGAAAACCAGAAGGTTCGTTTCGAAGTCACCGTCGGCCCCAAGGGTCGCCAGGCTTCCAACATCCAGCCCGTATAAGCTATAATCAGCTTATCCGCTAGAACCCCCGCTTGCGGGGGTTTTTTGTTTTTGCCTGGAAGAAAAGCTCCTGTCAGGGAGCCATCCCAAGCTTCCGCGATACGGCAAACCCAAACCCCAGGCGGCAGCCAGCCACTACGCCCCGGCCTTTCAACGGCTCCGGCGTTTCACCGCGAACTTCCCCGTCATCGCTGGCGCCTCGCGCCACCTTGCCGCATGCCATGGCCCCGCCGTGGCCGAAGCTCGCATTATGCATTCGCATGTACAGGAGGAATTGACCATGTCGAATAAGGAAGAACTGATCGAAATGGAAGGCATCGTTGCCGAGGTACTGCCCGCGACCAGCTTTCGCGTCACGCTGGAAAACGGCATGGAGGTTGCCGCCTACGCATCCGGAAAAATGCGCAAGCACCGCATCCGCATCCTGGCCGGCGACCGCGTCACGATGGAACTGTCGCCGTACGACCTGACCAAGGGACGTATCAGTTTCCGGCACAAGGACGGCCCCTCGCCCACGCCCGGCCACCGCCGCCCCCAGCGCCGCAACTGACATGCTGCGGCAGGCGTTCCGGTACAAGGCGTGGGCGGACCTGCGCACCCTCGACGCCATCGGCCGCCTGGACGGCGCACGGGCCGAATCCCTGCGCTTCGCGACGCAACAGCTCAATCACATGATCATCGTCGAGGACCTGTTCCGGTCGCGCCTGGAAGGCACGCCGGCACCGCATGCCTCGACCAACACGGCGCAGTTGCCGGCGCTGGACGAACTGCGGGAACGCATCGTCCGGTCCGACGCCTGGTACGGCGCCTATGCGGCGCGGCTCGAACCGCCCGACGAAGACGAGACCGTCTCCTTCGTGTTCGCCGACGGCCAGCGCGGCACGATGTCGCGCAAGGAAATGCTGTTCCACATCGTCAACCACGGCACCTATCACCGTGGCGCGATCGGCCATGCGCTCGACCTGGCCGGGGTTCCCCACCCCGCCGATACCTACACCGTCTTCATCCACGCCGCCGAGCCGCAGCGCCGCCAGGCCTGAGGCCGCTCAGGCCGGATCGAGCTTGGCCATGGCGAGCGCCAGCGTCTTGGTGCCCACTCCACCGAAATTGACCTGGACCTGGGCATCCTGGCCGCTGCCCATGAGGCTGACGATGACGCCTTCGCCGAACTTCGGGTGCGCCACGCTCTGGCCCACCTTGAACATGCGCCCGTTGACCTCGACCCCGGCGTCCGACGTGCGGCGGCTCGAATAGCCCTCGGACGAGCCCACATAGGGCGCGTCCTTGGCCGGCCGCGAAAAGCCGCTGCGCTCGGATTCCTCGCCCCAGGCGGCGCGGCCCCAGCCGCCGGCGGTATCCACCGCCTTGGCCCGGCCGTTGCGGGGCGTCAGCCACTTCAGCGATTCCTCGGGCACCTCGCTCAGGAACCGGGACCGCATGTTGTAGCGGGTCTGGCCATGCAGCATGCGCGTCTGCGAGAAACTCAGGTACAGGCGCTCGCGGGCGCGCGTTACGGCCACGTACATCAGCCGCCGTTCCTCTTCCAGCCCGGATTGCTCCAGGACGCTGTTCTCGTGCGGGAACAGCCCTTCCTCCAGCCCGGTGATGAAGACGGCCTCGAACTCCAGGCCCTTGGCCGCGTGCACCGTCATGAGCTGGACCGCGTCCTGCCCCTCGCTCGCCTGGTTGTCGCCGGCCTCCAGCGCCGCGTGCGACAGGAAAGCCGCCAGCGGAGACGGCAGCTCGACGCCCGATTCGGGCAGGGTCTGCCCCAGGGCGCCGGCATCCGCCAGGCCATAGCCGCCCTCGGCGGCGAAGGCCGCCGCCGCGTTGACCAGTTCCCGCAGGTTCTCGATGCGCTCGGCGCCTTCCTTTTCCTGCAGATAGTGCTGGATCAGGCCGCTGGCCTCGATCACGTGATCCACGATCTCGTGCAGCGGCAGGTTCTGCGTCTCGAAGCGCATGCGGTCGATCAGGCCCGCGAACTGCGCCAGGTTGTTGCCGCCCCGGCCCGGCACCTGGCTCACCGCCGAGTACAGGCTGCAATTGTGCAGGCGCGCGATGTCGGCCTGCTGCTCCAGCGTGCGGGCGCCTATGCCCCGCGCCGGGAAATTCACCACGCGCATCCAGGCCGTGTCGTCGTGCGGATTCTCCATCAGGCGCAGATAGGCCAGCGCGTGCTTGACCTCCTGGCGTTCGAAGAAGCGCAGGCCGCCGTAGACCTTGTAGGGGATGCCCGACGAAAACAGCGCATGCTCCAGCACCCGCGACTGGGCGTTGCTGCGGTACAGGATGGCGACCTCGCGCCGCAGCCTGCCCTCGCCCACCAGCGAGCGGATTTCCTCGAGCACCCACTGAGCTTCCTGGGCGTCGGACAGCGCCTCGTAGACGCGGATGGGTTCGCCGTGCCCCTGGTCGGTCCACAGGTTCTTGCCCAGGCGGCCGGAGTTGTTGCGGATCAGCGTGTTGGCCGCGTCCAGGATGTGGCCGTGCGAGCGGTAGTTCTGCTCGAGCCGGATGACCCGCTCGTGGGCGTATTCCCGCTCGAATTCCGCCATGTTGCCTACATTGGCGCCGCGGAAGGCATAGATGGACTGGTCGTCGTCGCCCACGGCGAACAGGGCCGCGCCGCCGCCCGCCAGCAGCTTGAGCCAGCGGTACTGGAGCCGGTTGGTATCCTGGAACTCGTCCACCAGGATGTGGCGGAAGCGGTGCTGGTAATGCTCGCGGATGGGCGCATTGTGGGTCAGCAGCTCGTAGCAGCGCAGCAGCAACTCGGGGAAGTCGACCACGCCCTCGCGCTGGCACTGGGCGTCGTACATGCCGTAGAGCTCCACCATCTGCCGGTTGAAGCTGTCGTGGGCCTCGACCTCGGTGTGGCGCAGGCCCTCTTCCTTGGCGGCATTGATGAAGTGCTGCAACTGGCGCGGCGGGTATTTCTCGTCGTCCACGCCCGCGCCCTTGAGCAGCCGCTTGATGGCCGACAACTGGTCGGCCGTGTCCAGGATCTGGAAGGTCTGGGGCAGCCCGGCATCCCGGTAGTGCGCGCGCAACATCCGGTTGCACAGGCCGTGGAAGGTGCCTATCCACATGCCGCGGGTATTGATGGGCAGCAGCGCGCTGATGCGTGTCAGCATCTCGCGCGCGGCCTTGTTGGTGAAGGTAACGGCCATCAGCCCGTGCGGGCTGACCTGGCCGGTCTGGATCAGCCAGGCCATGCGCGTGGTCAACACCCGCGTCTTGCCGCTGCCGGCGCCGGCCAGCACCAGGGCGTGGCGGGGTTCGATCGTGACGGCGGCGTGCTGGGGGGCGTTGAGGTTGTCGAGCAGGGACATGGCGCGGAAGGCTGGAATGAGAGAGTGCGGCAGGCAGTCTAGCACCGCTGGCCCAGGAGAGCCCCGCCTGCTTCTATAATGAGGGGTTTAGCCGGTCGGCCGCCCCCCGCGAGCCGGCCCAGGCCCGCGGCCATGGCGTCATCGCCGCGCCAGAATACCTTAGACAGCCCGGAACCCATGCAGGAACGCTACGCTCCCAACGACATCGAATCCGCTGCCCAGAAGCACTGGGAAGCGACCAATGCCTACCTGACGGTAGAACACGCGAAGAACGCCGACGGCTCGGAAAAGCCCAAGTTCTACGCCTGCTCGATGCTGCCCTACCCCAGCGGCAAGCTGCACATGGGCCACGTGCGCAACTACACGATCAACGACGCCATGTACCGGCAGTTGCGCATGAAGGGCTACAACGTCCTCATGCCCATGGGCTGGGACGCCTTCGGCATGCCGGCCGAGAACGCCGCCATCAAGTCCAAGGTGCCGCCGGCGAAGTGGACCTACGACAACATCGCCTACATGAAGAAGCAGATGAAGGCGATGGGACTGGGCATCGACTGGTCGCGCGAGATGGCCGCCTGCGACCCCAGGTACTACAAGTGGAACCAGTGGCTGTTCCTGAAGATGCTGGAAAAGGGCGTGGCCTACCGCAAGACCCAGGTGGTGAACTGGGATCCGGTGGACCAGACCGTGCTGGCCAACGAACAGGTCATCGACGGGCGCGGCTGGCGCTCGGGCGCCCTGGTGGAAAAGCGCGAAATCCCCGGCTATTACCTGCGCATCACCGACTACGCCGAGGAACTGCTGGACGAGGTCAAGAACAACCTGACCGGCTGGCCCGAGCGCGTACGCCTGATGCAGGAGCACTGGATAGGCAAGAGCGAGGGCACGCGCTTCGCCTTCACCCATGACATCCGCGACGCCGCCGGCCAGCTGATCCAGGACGGCCGCATGTACGTCTTCACGACGCGCGCCGACACCATCATGGGCGTCACGTTCTGCGCCGTCGCGCCCGAACACCCCCTGGCCCTGCACGCCGCCGCCAAGGACCCCGCCCTGGCCGCCTTCATCGAGGAATGCCGCAAGGGCGGCGTGACCGAGGCCGAGCTGGCCACGCGCGACAAGGAAGGCCTGCCTACCGGACTGACCGTGGTGCATCCGCTCACGGGCGAAGCCGTGCCGGTCTGGGTCGGCAACTACGTGCTGATGAGCTATGGCGACGGCGCCGTCATGGGCGTTCCCGCCCACGACGAACGCGACTTCGCGTTCGCCAGGAAATACGGCCTGCCCATCAAGCAGGTCATCGAGGCCGACGGCCAGGCCTTCTCCACCGACGCCTGGCAGGAATGGTACGGCGACAAACAGGTGGCCCGCACGGTGAACTCCGGCAAGTACGACGGCCTTGGCTACCAGGCCGCCGTCGATGCCATCGCGGCCGACCTCGCGGCCAAGGGACTGGGCGAGAAGCGCACCACTTTCCGCCTGCGCGACTGGGGCGTTTCGCGCCAGCGCTACTGGGGCACGCCCATCCCTATCATCCACTGCGAGGTCTGCGGCCCCGTACCGGTGCCCGAGAAGGACCTGCCGGTCGTGCTGCCCGAGGACCTGATCCCGGACGGCAGCGGCAATCCGCTGGCCAAAAGCGAATCGTTCCTGAAGTGCGTCTGCCCTCAGTGCGGCAAGCCCGCCCGGCGCGAGACCGACACCATGGACACCTTCGTGGATTCGTCCTGGTACTTCATGCGCTATACCTCGCCGGGCAACGACGCCGCGATGGTCGACGAGCGCAACGATTACTGGATGCCGATGGACCAGTACATCGGCGGTATCGAGCACGCCGTGCTGCACCTGTTGTACGCCCGCTTCTGGACCAAGGTGATGCGCGACATGGGCCTGGTCAAGTTCGGCGAACCCTTCGTCAAGCTGCTGACGCAGGGCATGGTGCTCAACCACATCTATTCGCGCAGGAACGAGAAAGGCGGCATCGAATACTTCTGGCCCGACGAGGTCGAGAACCTCTACGACGCCAAGGGTGCCATCGTGGGCGCCAAGCTCAAGGCCGACGGCTCGCCGGTGGACTATGGCGGCGTGGGCACGATGTCCAAATCCAAGAACAACGGTGTCGACCCGCAGTCGCTGATCGACACCCAGGGGGCCGACACGGCGCGGCTGTTCGTGATGTTCGCGAGCCCGCCCGAACAGACCCTGGAGTGGTCGGGTTCGGGCGTGGACGGCGCGCACCGCTTCCTGCGCCGCCTGTGGTCCTTCTGCCATGCAAACCGCGAACGCATCCAGGCGGCGCTGGGCCGCCCCGCGCCGGCCGACTGGTCGTCCGCCAGCCAGGCCGTCAAACTGCTGCGCCGCGACGTCCATGCCATCCTGAAGCAGGCCGACTACGACTACCAGCGCATCCAGTACAACACCGTGGTCTCGGCCAGCATGAAGCTGCTGAACACGCTGGAGGACGCCAAGCTCGAGGGCGAGACCGGCGACGCCGCGCTGGCCGAAGGCACGCGCATCCTGTTGTCGGTGCTCTACCCCATCGTGCCGCACCTGACCTGGCAGGCCTGGCTCGATCTGGGCTACGGCCAAGCCCATGGCGACCTGCTGGACGCGCCCTGGCCCCGGTTGGACGAGGCCGCGCTCGTGACCGACGAGGTCGAGCTGATGCTGCAGGTGAACGGCAAGCTGCGCGGTTCGTTGTCGGTGCCCAGCAGCGCCGACAAGGCCGCGATCGAAGCCCTGGCCGTCGCGCATGAAGCCGTGGGTAGGTTCCTGGAAGGACGTCCCCCCAAACGCGTTATCGTTGTCCCTGGCAAACTCGTCAACGTGGTGGGCTAGAGGCTGCCCCCCCCTACGCGCTTACGCGCGCCCCCCAGGGGGCGATGCGGGTGGACCGGCAGAGCCGGATCCACCGCATCCTGGGGAAACTCAACGGGCTTCGTTGGTGAAGTCTTGATTTGGAAACTGGCATGAAACCGTTGTCCTCTTCGTCCTCTGCTGATACGCGACGCCGTATGCTGCTGCAAGCCGCGGCAAGCGGCGGGCTGGCACTTCTGGCGGGCTGCGGCTTCGCGCTGCGGGGCACGGCCGACCTGCCCTTCTCCACGCTCTACATCGGCGCCGCCGATACCTCCGAGCTTGGCGCGCAATTGCGCCGCTACGTGCGCAACACGACCAATACGCGCATCGTCGAGGATCCCAAGACGGCGGAAGCGCAGTTGCAGATCCTGCAGGAAACGCGCGAGCGCAGCATCCTGTCGCTGGACGCCTCGGGCCGTGTGCGCGAATTCGAGCTGCGCTACCTGTTCGCCTTCCGCGTCCACGACGGCAAGGGCCAGGACTACATCCCGCCCACGACCATCGCGCTCAAGCGCGACCTGACCTTCAGCGACGCGAACACCCTGGCCAAGGACTCCGAAGCCAACCTGCTGTATCGCGACATGCAGAACGAAACCGTGCAGCAGGTACTGCGCCGCATGGCCGCGGTCGAGACCAAGCAACCCAGTTGATGAAGAAGATGAGGCCCCCCCCTACGCGCTTCGCGCGCCCCCCAGGGGGCGATGCGAGTGGACCGGCGGAGCCGGATCCACCGCATCCTGGGTCACAGCGGCGCGATCTCGCCGTCGGCCTCGGTGCTCATCGGTCCGTTGGAGGCACGCCATGAGGCAATTGCGTCCCGAACAACTCATCGCCCAGCTTCAGCGGGCGGGCGAGCAGTTGGAACCGCTATATACGGTGACCGGTGATGAGCCCCTGCTCGTGATCGAGGCCTGCGACGCCTTGCGGGTGGCGGCCACGGCCGGCGGGTTCACGGAACGGGAAACGGTGGTGGCGGATGCGCGCAGCGACTGGAACGCACTGCTGAGCGCGTCGCAGTCGATCTCGCTGTTCGGCGACCGCCGGCTGCTGGAATTGAAGATCCCCACGGGCAAGCCCGGCAAGACCGGTGGCGAAGTGATCGCGCGGCTGGCCCGGCAGGCGCCGGGCCAGCAGGGCGACTGCGTCACGGTGGTGATGCTGCCCAAGCTGGACAAGACCACCCGCGCGTCGGCCTGGTTCTCGGCGCTGGCCGAACATGGCATGGTCGTGGACGTGCCCACCATCGAACGGCCGATGCTGCCCGGCTGGGTGGGCGAGCGGCTGGCACGGCAGAAGCAGCGCGCCGGCGCCGAGGTCCTGCAATGGCTGGCCGACCGCGTCGAAGGCAACCTGCTGGCCGCGCACCAGGAAATCCTCAAGCTCGGCCTGCTGTATCCCGAAGGCGCGCTGACGCTGGAACAGGTGCAGGACGCGGTCATGAACGTGGCGCGCTACGACGTCTTCAAGCTGCGCGACGCCATGCTGGCGGGCGACGGCAAGCGCATGGTGCGCCTGATCGAAGGCCTGCGCGCCGAGGGCGAGGCCCTGCCACTGGTGCTGTGGGCGGTGGGCGAGGAAATCCGCCTGCTGGCCCGCCTGGCCCAGGCCGGGCAGCAGGGGCAAAGCGTGCCGGCGCTGATGCGCACGCTGCGTTTTTTCGGTACGCATGAACAATTGGCCAACCAGGCACTCAAACGACTGCCCCCCCAGGCCTGGACCGCCGCCGTCCACCACGCCCACGAAGTGGACAAGATCATCAAAGGACTGCGTGTTCCGGGACGCCTCCCGGACCCGTGGCACGAAATCACGCGGCTGGCGCTCAGGCTCGCGGCCTGAGGCGCCCCGCCCCCTGCGATTCATACGGATGGATACCTCTACGCTCGACCAAACCATGCGCCGGATCGGCGCCAGCGCCCGCGCCGCCGCCCGGCAGGTCGCGCGCGCCGACGACCGCGCCAAGGCCGCCGCGCTGCGCGCCATGGCGGCCGGCCTGCGCGACCGCAAGGACTGGCTCCAGGCGGAAAACGCCAAGGATCTGGAAGCGGCCCGGGCCAATGGACTGGACGCGGCCCTGGTGGACCGCCTGACGCTGTCCGACAAGGCCCTGGGGCTGATGGCCGCCGGCCTGGAACAGATCGCCGCCATGCCCGACCCCGTGGGCGAGCTGACCGAGACCCGCACGCGGCCGAACGGCATGCAGGTGGCCCGCATGCGGGTCCCGCTGGGCGTCATCGCCATCGTCTACGAATCGCGCCCCAACGTCACCATCGACGCGGCCGCGCTGTGCCTGAAATCGGGCAACGCCACCATCCTGCGCGGCGGTTCGGAAGCCATCCATTCCAACACCGCGCTGGGCCGCATCGTGCGCGCGGGCCTGGAAGCCGCCGGCCTGCCCGCCGACGCCGTGCAGGTAGTCGAGACCACCGACCGGGCTGCCGTGGGCAAGCTCGCCACCATGACCGAATACGTGGACGTCATCGTTCCCCGAGGCGGCAAGGGGCTGATCAAGCGCCTGTCCGAGGAAGCGCGGGTGCCGGTCATCAAGCACCTGGACGGCATCTGCCACGTCTACGTCGACCGCGACGCCGACCTGGCCAAGGCCCACACCATCGCGTTCAACGCCAAGACCTACCGCTACGGCATCTGCGGCTCGATGGAAACCCTGCTGGTCCATGCCGACGTGGCGGCGGCCTTCCTGCCCGCGATGGGACAGGCGTTTGCCGGACACGGCGTCGAGATGCGGGGCTGCGAGCGCACCCGCGCGCTCGTGCCGCAGGCCGTGCCGGCGGCCGAGGAAGACTGGGACACCGAATACCTGGGCCCCATCCTGTCGATCAAAGTGGTGGACGACCTGGGCCAGGCCATTGGCCACATCGAGGCCCACGGCTCCCAGCACACCGACTCCATCGTCACCGAGAACCTGTCCGCCGCCCGCCGCTTCCAGCGCGAGGTCGACTCGAGCTCGGTCTACGTCAACCTGCCGACCTGTTTCGCCGATGGCTACGAATACGGCCTGGGCGCCGAGATCGGCATCTCGACCAACAAGCTGCACGCCCGCGGTCCGGTCGGACTGGAAGGGCTGACCACGCTTAAATGGATTCTGACCGGCGACGGCCAGACGCGGGGCTGACGCCACGCCCGACACCATGCGGCGGCCAGGGCCCGACGGCCCGCTCCGCCGCCCGATCCCGCCGCCCTGGCGGCATGCATGCATCGACAAGGAAGCGCTTATGCTGTGGGTGAAAGCTTTTCACATCGTCTTCGTCGCCTCGTGGTTCGCCGGCCTGTTCTACCTGCCGCGCATCTTCGTCAACCTGGCGCAGGAAACCAACGCGGCCGCCGCCACGCGGCTGCTGGGCATGGCGCGCCGGCTGTTCCGCTTCACAACCATCCTGGCCGTGCCGGCCGTCCTGCTGGGCCTGTGGCTGTATGTGGGCTATGGTATAGGCCGCGGCCCCGGCAACGGCTGGATGCACGCCAAGCTGGCCGTGGTCGTGCTGGTCATCGGCTACCACCATGCCTGTGGCAGCCTGCTGCGCAAGTTCGAGGCCGGCCGCAACGCCCGGTCCCACGTGTTCTACCGCTGGTTCAACGAGGTTCCCGTGCTGCTGCTGCTGGCCGCCACCGTCCTCGTTGTCGTCAAACCCTTCTGATTGGCCCACGTCTTGTCCGATACTCCCGAGCGCAAGAAACCGACGCTTTCCCTCCCCACCGGCACCCGCCCGCGGCAGTCCGGCGACCCGCAGGACACCGACCGGCGCAGCCGGTCGGGCCCGCGTGCTCATCGCGTGGCACGGGCGGCGCTCGAAGGCGGCAAGCAGCCCGCCGCTGCGGATGAGCCGAGGCAGGCTCCCGACGCGCCGCCCCGCAAACCGCAGCCGCGACGCGACGACGAGCCTGTTGCCCGCCGGCGCGAGCGGCACGCGGGCCGCCCCGCCCCAGCCCCCGCGGCCGAGCCGCGGACGGAACGGCGGCCTCGCGGCACGCAGGCCGAGGTCTTCGCCATGTTCGCCCCCTGCCCGCAGGGCCTGGAACATGCTCTGGTCGACGAGCTGCATGCGCTGGGCTACGACGATGCCCACCCCGGCCGCGCCGGCGCCCATTTCACGGCCGACTGGAACGGTATGATGCGCGCCAACCTGGAGTCGCGGCTGGCCACCCGCGTCCTAGTCCAGGTCGCGCACGGCATCGTGCGCGACGAGGACGAACTGCTGGAACTGGCCCGCGCCACCCCCTGGGAGCGCTGGTTCGGCGCCGAGCAGACCCTGCGCGTGGACACCTCGGCCGTTCGCAGCCCGATGAAGAGCCTGCAGTTCTGCAACCTGCGGGTCAAGGACGGCATCTGCGATCGCCTGCGCGAGCTCGAGGGGGAACGCCCCAGCATCGATACCGTGCGGCCCGATGCGCGCGTGCATGCTTTCCTGGACGAAACCAGCGCCACGCTCTACCTGGACACCTCCGGCGAATCGCTGTTCAAGCGCGGCTGGCGGCTGGACAAGGGCGAGGCGCCGCTGCGCGAGAACCTGGCGGCGGGCCTCCTGGCCCTGTCCGGCTGGCCCGCCGACGTGCCGCTGATCGACCCCTTCTGCGGCAGCGGCACCATCCTGATCGAGGCCGCGCTCAAGGGCCTGCGCGTGCCGCCCGGCATCTCCCGCCCCTTCGCCTTCGAACGCCTGCGCGGCCACCAGGACCGCCGCTGGCGCGACCTGAAGGATGACGCCCGCGCCCGCATCCTGCCCGAGCTGCCCATGCAGCTGGCCGGCGCCGACATTGATCCGCGCGCGATCGACGCGGCGCGCGACAATGCCCATCGGGCGGGGCTGACCGAGGACGCGGTCTATTTCGAAGTGGCCGACGCGCGCGACACCTGCCCGCTGGACGAACGCGCAGGCTGGCTCGTCACCAACCCGCCCTACGGGGAACGCCTGGACCTGGAAGAAGACCGCCAGCTCTGGACCGAATGGGCCAGCACGCTCAAGCGGGAATTCGGCGGCTGGCAGTTGCACGTCATCACCAGCGACATGGAATTCCCCCGCAAGCTGCGCCTGGATCCGTTCCGGCGCACGCCCGTCTACAACGGCGCACTGGCCTGCCGGCTGTTCGGTTTCCAACTGGTCAAGGGCAGTTTCCGCCGCTGAACGTCAAGCTCGCCCAAACCGCCGTCGATGCGCGGCGGGCAAGTTTTCAGTACAGGTCGTGCCGGACCGAATGATCGTAGTGCGCATCGATCTGCTCGACCTGCGCATCACCGATCTCGGCCGGGTCATCGCCCAACTTGGCGAGTGAAGCCATCATCCGGCCGACCGTCGGCAGGGCCTGGCGGTCGAGCCTGGAGCTGTCCTTCCAGAGTCCCGCGCGGTTGATGGCCCTGCCACAATGCAGCAGCACTTCGTCGATCTGCACCACAGTGGCGGTCTTGGGTGTCCGTTCGCCTTCACGCAACCGGGTCAGCAGTTCTTCGGCCGTGGAAACGCGACCGCGGCCATTGATGCGCAGGAAGATCTCCAAGCCGGGGAACAGGAACAGCATGCCGAGACGTTCGTCGCGCCGCAAATTGCGCATCGACTCGATGCGATTGTTGCCCGGCCAATCGGCAAAAGCGACCGTGTGCGAATCGAGCACGTGGACAAACCCGGGCGGGCCGCCACGGGGCGAGGCATCCAGACCCCGCCCGCTGCCCGTGGCAAGGCAGAAGAACGTGGCAAACCTGAGGTAGTCCACGTGAAAATCGACCAGGCGGTCCAGCACCGCCTTCTGGATCCTTTCGGATGGCTGCGCATAGAGCGCGTCCAGATCGGGTTCGTCGGAGTGGTCCGGAAGAATGTCTTGTGCGCGCATGGGCGGTCTCCTGCATGAACGGCCTTCAGTCTAAGGAGACTTCATGTGGCGGCTGTAAAATGTATCGGACATTCGATAGCTTGAATCCGCCATGTCTGATCCCATCCTCCAATTGCGCCACTTTCTCGATATGTCGGAGGGACCGATCCTGGTCGCCGCCCAGGGCCGGCACGACGGTGAATTGGCCGCCATTCCCCACCAACATGCGCGTGGGCAACTGTTCGGGTCGCTGCGGGGCCTGCTGTCAGTGGGAGTCGATGACGGTCTGTGGCTGGTTCCTGCAATCCACGCCGTATGGCTGCCGCCGCATACCCCCCATTCGGGCCGGTCGCACGGACCATTTCATGGCTGGAGCGTCTACGTCGCCGAGCCCGCCTGCGCGAATCTGCCGCAGCATCCCTGCACCCTTCGAACCTCCGGCCTGCTGCGGGAAGCGGTGCTGCGGGCATGCGCTTGGGAACCCGTGACCGCAGCGCCGCTGACCGGGCCCCGTGCCCACGTCGCCGCGGTGATTCTCGACGAGATCCGCAGCCTGCCGGTCGAGCCCTTCGGGCTGCCGCTGCCGCACGATCCGCGCCTGCAGCGCATAGCACGGGCGCTGATTGCCGATCCGGCCGACGATCGGGACCTCGAGCGCTGGGCGGCGTGGGCCGCCGTCAGTTCACGCACCCTGAGCCGGCGATTCGTGGCCGAGACAGGGTTCAACTTCACGGCCTGGCGGCAGCGCGCACGCATGATGCGGTCGCTGGAGATGCTCGCGGCAGGAATATCCGTGACGGCCATCGCATTCGACCTGGGTTATTCGACGGCGAGTGCGTTCATCGGACTTTTCAAGCGCACCTTCGGGGAAACTCCGGCCGCCTATCGCGCGCGTCTCTGAGCTTTGTTTTTTCCCGTAATGTGATTCATAAGCATCAAAAATGAGGCTGGACAGCAACACTTGCCCCTCATTCATGCTGCGATGCGACAAGGGCTTGCCTTATCCTGGGGTTTCCCCTAATATAGGGTTATCACCTAGGCACTAACACCTAGGCAACCACTGTAAAGGATACAGCCATGAAATACGTTCAAGACAGCAAGTTGACCGACACGCTCGAGCGCGAACTGATCCGTGGCGAGCTGGCCAACGAACTCGAACAGCCCCGCCCGTTCGAAACCCTGCGCGCCGCGGCCACCCAGGTCCTGAACCTGTTCGCCGACCTGAAGGCTAACGCTCGCCGCTACAACGTCCAGTACGTCAACGGCTGATCGCCGCCATGCGGTGCCTCGGCAAGGGCGTCCCCGCCAGCGGGAGACGCCCTTTGTTTATTGGGACAAGGCATCGGCCATGAAGAAAACGACTGACTGGGGGATGAATGACAAGGGGCGCCGAAGCGCCCCTTGTTTTTTCATTGCACGGTAGAGGTTGGCGCCGCCGCCTTGGCAGCCACCGTGTTCTCTTCCCAACCGCCACCCAGCGACTTGTACAAGCCCACCAGGTTGTTCAGGCGCTGAGTGCGCGCCTGCAACAGGCTCTGCTCGGCGGTGAACAGCGCCCGCTGCGAATCCAGCAGTTGCAGGTAGCTGTCGACCCCGTTGCGATACCGCATGTCGGACAACTCCAGGCTGCGGCGGGACGCATCCACCAGCGTCTGCTGCGACTGAATCTGCCGGTCGTAGGTCCCCTTGGCGTCGAGCGCGTCCGCCACTTCCCGGAACGCCGTCTGTATCGTCTTCTCGTACTGGGCCACCGCGACGTTCTTGCGAACTTCGGCCAGGTCGAGATTGGCCCGGTTACGGCCACCGTCGAAGATGGGCAGACTGATCTGGGGCGCGAAGCTCCAGGCCAGCGAACCGCTGTCGAACAGCCCGGACAACTGGCTGCTGGCGGTGCCGAACGCACCGGTCAGCGAAATCCTCGGGAAGAACGCGGCGCGAGCGGCGCCGATGCTGGCATTGGTGCTGCGCAGTTGCTGCTCGGCCGAACGGATGTCGGGCCGGCGCTCGATCAGGTCGGACGACAGGCCCACCGGCACGTCGGCCAGCAGGGCCTGCTCGCTCAACGGCCGCGGTGCCGGCAGGTCGGCGGGCAAGGGCTGGCCGACCAGCAACACCATGGCATTGGTCGCCTGGGCGCGGTTGCGCTCGGCGATGGCCTGCTCGGACAAGGCGCTCTGAACCAGCGACTCAGCCTGCTGGAGCTCCAGCTCGGACGCCGCGCCGGCGTCATAGCGCAGCTTGATCAGGCCGTACGAGTCCTGCCGGGTCTTCAGCGTACGCTGCGCCAGCGCCAGCAGCTCGTCGCTGGAGCGCTCGTTCAGGTAGGCATTGGCCAGTTGGGCCACCAGGCTGATCTGCGTGCTGCGCCGGGTTTCCTCGCTGGCCAGGTACTGCGCCAGCGCCGCCTGGCTCAGGCTGCGGACGCGGCCGAACAGGTCCAGTTCGAACGCGGTCACGCCCAGGTTGACCTGGTACTGGCTACCTATGGTGGAGCGGCCGGAATACGACAGGTCGCCCGGCGTGCGCTGGCGCGTGCCGTTCGCGTTGGCATTGACGCCGGGAAACTGGTCGGCGCGCGTCACGCCGTACTGGGCCCGGGCCGCCTCGATGTTCAGCACCGCCACGCGCAGATCACGGTTGTTTTCCAGCGACAGCGCGATCAGCCGTTGCAGGCGTTCGTCGCCAAAGAACTGGCGCCAGCCGATGTCGGCCGTGGCCGGCTGCGCGCCGGCCGGCGCGGCGCCGTGGGCGGAGAAATCCGCCTCCACCGGCGCCGCCGGGCGCTCATAGGTCGGGATCAGCGAGCATCCCCCCAACAGGGCGGCGACGGCCACCGCCACGAGTGAGTGTGCGGGTCGTTTCATATCAGTTTCCTTCATGCTTGACCGTTCCCGCCGCGCCGGCATCGCCCTTGTTCGGCTCGTCGTCATGGTGTCCCATGATATGCAGCGATTCGGGCTTGGTCTTGAACAGCCTCAGCACCACCACGAAGAACACGGGCACCAGGAACACGGCCAGCAACGTGGCGGAGATCATGCCGCCCATCACGCCGGTACCGATGGCGCGCTGCGCGCCCGAACTCGCGCCGGTGGCGATGGCCAGCGGCAGTACGCCCAGGATGAACGCCAGCGACGTCATGATGATGGGACGGAAGCGCAGGCGCGCCGCCTCGATCGTGGCCTCGGCCAGGCCCTTGCCTTCGGCATAGAGGTCCTTGGCGAACTCCACGATCAGGATCGCGTTCTTGGCCGACAGGCCGATGATGGTGATCAGGCCCACCTTGAAGAATACGTCGTTGGGCATGCCCACCATCGTCACCGCCAGCACCGCGCCCAGGATCCCCAGCGGCACCACCAGGATCACCGAGAACGGGATGGACCAGCTTTCATACAGCGCTGCCAGCACCAGGAACACCACCAGCAGCGACAGCGTCAGCAGGATGGGCACCTGGGCACCCGACACACGCTCCTGCAGCGACTGGCCGGTCCACTCGTAGCCGATGCCCGGGGGCAGTTCGCGCACCAGGCGCTCCATCTCGCTCATGGCCTCGCCGGTACTGAAGCCCGGCTTGGCGTCGCCCGAGATCTTGTAGGCGGGATAGCCGTTGTAGCGGATCACCTGCACCGGACCCTTGGCCCACTCGGACGAGGCGAAGGCCGAGAACGGCACCAGGCCCCCGCTCGAGTTGGCGGCATACAGGCGCAGCAGGTCGTCAGGCGACATGCGGTCCCTGGCCTCGGCCTGCACGACCACGCGCTGGACGCGGCCGGCGTTGATGAAGTCGTTCACCACGGCCGAGCCCACCGACGTGGACAGCGACGAACGGATGGAATCGAACGACACGCCCAGGGCGTTGGCCTTTTCGCGATCGATCAGCAGGCGCAGTTCGGGCGCGTCTTCCAGGCCTTCGACACGGGCGTACGCGATCACGGAGCTCTTGGCGACGGCGCCCAGCAACTGGTCGCGGGCGTCGCGCAGCGCGTTGTGGCCCAGTCCGCCCCGGTCCTGCAGGCGGAACGTGAAGCCGGTCGCGTTGCCCAGTTCGGGAATGGCCGGCGGCACGATCGAGAACACCATGGCGTCCTTGATGCGCGCGAAGAAGCTGCCGTTGGCGCGCGCGGCCTCGGCCTGTGCCGATTCGTCCGCGCCGCGCTCGGACCAGTCCTTGAGCGTGGCGAACGACAGCGCCGCGTTCTGGCCCATGCCCGAGAAGCTGAAGCCCAGGATCGTGATGATGGATTTCACCGAAGGCCGCGCGGCATAGTGCGCTTCCATCACATCGACCGCCTCGCTGGTGCGGTTGACCGAGGCGCCCGGGGGCGTCTGGATGTCGGTGATCACGTAGCCCTGGTCTTCCGCCGGCAGGAACGACGACGGCAGGCGCAGGAAGGTATAGGCCATCACCGCCAGGATCGCCGCGTAGATGACCATGTAGCGTCCGGTCTTGGCCAGCAGGCGTCCCACCCAGTTCTGGTAGCGGTCGGCGGTGCGGTTGAAGCTGCGGTTGAACCAGCCGAAGAAGCCCTTCTTCTCGTCGTGCGCGCCCTTGGGGATGGGTTTGAGCAGCGTGGCGCACAGTGCCGGCGTCAAGGACAGCGCGAGGAAGCCCGAGAACAGGATGGACGTGGCCATGGCCAGCGAGAACTGCCGGTAGATCACCCCCACCGACCCGCTCATGAAGGCGAGCGGCAGGAACACGGCCGTCAGCACCAGCGTGATGCCGATGATGGCGCCGCTGATCTGGCCCATGGCCTTGCGGGTGGCCTCCTTGGGCGGCAGCCCTTCCTCGACCATGATCCGCTCGACGTTCTCCACCACCACGATGGCATCGTCCACCAGGATACCGATCACCAGCACCATGCCGAACATGGTCAGCACGTTGATCGAGAACCCGGCGATCAGCATGCACGCAAACGACCCCATCAGGCAGATCGGCACCACGATGGACGGAATCAGCGTGTAGCGGAAGTTCTGCAGGAACAGGAACATCACCAGGAACACCAGCACCATGGCCTCGACCAGGGTATGGAGCACTTTCTCGATCGACGCCTTCACGAAGGGCGAGGTGTCGTAGGGGATGTCGTACTTGTAGTCGGCGGGGAAATAGGCCGACAGTTCAGCCATCTTGGCCTTGACGCCCTCGGCCGCCGACAGCGCGTTGGCACCCGGCGCCAACTGCACCGCCACGGCGGCGGTCGGCTTGCCGTTCAGGCGCGACGAGAACGCGTAGGACTCGGCGCCGACCTCGATGCGCGCGACGTCGCGCAGGCGCACGGACGAGCCGTCCGGATTCGCGCGCAGCACGATGTTGCCGAACTCCTCGGGCGTGGCCAACTGGCCGCGCACCGAGATGGTCGCGGTGATCTGCTGGTCCGGCAGGTTGGGCTGGTCGCCGATGGCGCCCGCCGGCAGTTGCACGTTCTGGCTCGCGATCGCGGCATTGACGTCCGCCGCGGACAGCTTGAAGCCCACCAGCTTGGCCGGGTCGATCCAGATGCGCATGCCCCGCTGCGAGGCGAACAACTGCGCCCGGCCCACACCCGGGATACGGCGGATTTCGCTCAGCACGTTCCGGGTCAGGTAATCGCCCAGGCCCACGGCATCGGTACTGCCGCTTTCGGAGGACAGGGTCAGCACCAGCAGGAAGTTGGTGCTGGCCTTCTCCACCCGCAGCCCTTGTTGCAGCACGGACTGCGGCAGGCGGGACTCGACCCGCTTGATGCGGTTCTGCACATCCACCGCGGCCAGGTCGGGATCGACGCCCGGCGCAAAGGTGATGTCGATTTCGGCGCGGCCAAAGTTGCTCTGCGACTCGAAATACAGCATGCCCTGGGCGCCGTTGAGCTCGTCCTCGATCAGGCTGGTGATCGACTGCGCCACCGTTTCGGCGGACGCGCCGGGATAGGTGGCCGACACCGAGATGACCGGAGGCGCCACCGCCGGGTACTGCGACACCGGCAGGTTGGGAATGGCCAGGACGCCTGCCAGGATGATGAACAGCGCGACCACCCAGGCAAAAATCGGCCTGCTAATGAAAAATTGCGACATGTCTGGTGACTCTCTTAGAGATGCTTCGGGCGGCCCGACAGGACCCGGCTCGATCTTGACGAAGCCGGGTTCGCCCTGCCTGCGTCTCGACCGGACCGGTCTTCACCGGCCCGCGTACCCGGGGCGGATTGCGCGCCGGGCACGGTACCAATCACGACTTGCTGCCTTGCTGGCCAGCCGGCTGCGCCGGCGCGGGCTCGGCCGCGGGCTTCCAGGGGACGGGCTTGACCTGCGCGCCCGGACGCACCTTCTGGAAGCCTTCGACGATGACCACGTCGTTGGGCTTCAAGCCCTGGGTGATGATCCAGCGATCGCCCACGGCGGCACCCGTCTTGACCTGGCGCGGCTCGATCTTGTCCTCGGCGCCGACCACGTAGACCGACGCATCGCCGTTGGCGCCGCGCTGCACGGCCTGCTGCGGCACGGTCAGCGCCGCTTCGTCGATGCCCTGCTCGACCCGCACCCGCACGTACATCCCGGGCAGCAGGACGTTGTTCGGGTTCGGAAACTCGGCGCGCAGCGTGACCTGGCCGGTGCTCTGGTCGACCGTGACGTCCGAGAACAGCAGCTTGCCGGTCAGCGGATAGCGCGAGCCATCGTCCAGCACCAGCGACACGCGTGCTTCGTTCGGCGCGACCTGCTTGATCTTGCCGCTGTCGAAGGCCGAGCGCAGCTGGCTCAGCTGCGCCACGGACTGCGTGAAGTTGGCGTAGACCGGATCCAGGCGCTGGATGACCGCCAGCGGCGTGACCTCGCCCTGGCCGACCAGCGCGCCTTCCGTGACCAGCGCGCGGCCGATGCGGCCGGAGATCGGGGCCGTGACGGTGGCGTAGTCCAGGCTGAGCTTGGCCCGGTCCAGCGCGGCCTTGGTGGCCGACACGGCCGCCTGCGCCTGCTTGTACGATGCGACGGCGTTGTCGTACTCCTGCTTGCTGACCGCGTTCGCCTTCACCAGCGGCTCATAGCGTTCGGCCAGCATGCGGGCCTGGTACAGGTTGGCTTCGTCGCGCTCGAGGTTGGCCTTGGCGCTGTTGTAGTCGGCCTGGAAAGGCGCCGGGTCGATCTTGAACAGCAGTTGGCCCGCCTTGACGTCGCTGCCTTCGCGGAACACACGCTGGAGCACGATGCCCGCCACGCGCGCCCGGACCTCGGCGATGCGGGTCGCTTCCAGGCGTCCGGGCAGTTCGTTGACGATGACTTCCTTGGTCGGCGTAACGGTGACGGTGCCGATCTCCATCGGAGGAGGCGCTCCCGCGCCCTGCTGCGCGCCACCGTTTCCTTTGCCGCAAGCCGACAGCGCGAGCAGGGTCGCCAGCGATACCGCGCCTAGCAGATAAGGTGAGCGTCTTTTGCGTTGCATAGCATTCCTCTAGGCATAGACGTCGCGGCACGGATGAAGCCGAAACGTAGTCGAAATCCCGGGATGACGAAAGCCTTGCGCGTCCGGCGGCCTGGCGCGCGCCGGGTGCGGACGGGAAGACATTGCGGACATCATGAAGCAGGCGATTATATACAAACATTCATGGATGTTTGTATAAAAAGAACGAATTTTTTTGTTTCGTCAGTTGAGCGCCAGAATATGTCAAGTGGGCATTAACCCCTGGCGTGACTAGGGCTTTTACCGACTTGCATCGCGCCCGGCGCAGCATGCGCTCCCGAGGGGAAATGCTCCCACACTTTTGCGGCCAACTGCTGGGCCTTTTGCGATTTTGCTCCACCATCGTTGCGGCATAAACAACACCTCGCCCCCTCTACGGCCCTCCCGGCGCGCGGCCGCGCCGGACCGGATCGGTTTATAGTCTGGCCGTGCGCCCGCGCACCGCATCGAACGACAGAGGAAGCCCCATGCGTCTGGACAATGGCCGAGAAAGCAGCAACATCGAAGACCGGCGCGGCGGCGGCCCCCGCCTGGCGGGCCGCGGTTCACTGGGCATAGGCGCGGTGGTGCTGGCGCTGGTCGCCATGTACTTCGGCGTCGACCCCTCGGTGGTGCTGGACCTGGCGTCCGGTCCCGGCCAGTCGGCCCAGGAAACGTCGGGCCCTCCGCCGGCCGACGACAAGCAGGCCCAGTTCGTCTCGAAGGTGCTGGCCGACACCGAGGACACCTGGAGCCAGATCTTCACCGCGTCCGGCAGCCGCTATACCGACCCCAAGCTGGTGCTGTATTCGGGCGCCACCAACACCGCCTGCGGCACCGGCCAGGCGGCCATGGGGCCGTTCTACTGTCCCGGCGATGCCCGCGTCTACCTCGACATGAGCTTTTTCGAGGAAATGCAGCGCCGCCTGAACGCCCCCGGCGACTTCGCCCGCGCCTACGTGATCGCCCACGAGATCGGACACCATGTCCAGAACCTTCTGGGCACGGCCGACAAGGTCAATCGCCAGCAGCGGCGCTCCGGCCAGGTCGAGGCCAACCAATTGTCGGTACGGATGGAACTCCAGGCCGACTGCTACGCCGGCGTCTGGGCCTATCACGCCAATCGCGCCCGGCAGATCCTGGAACCCGGCGACGTCGAGGCGGCCCTGAACGCCGCCTCGGCCATCGGCGACGACCGCCTGCAGAAGGAAGCCCAGGGCTACGTGGTGCCGGACGCCTTCACGCACGGCACCTCGGCCCAGCGCGTGCGCTGGTTCAAGCGCGGCCTGGAAACCGGCAACCCCGGCAATTGCGATACGTTCTCCGCCGCATCGCTCTGAGCGCCGCGCGTACGCCTTGCTGAAACGCACGAGCCCCGCCTAGGCGGGGCTCGTTGTTTGCGGGTCGCGAAGCGGATCAGCGATAGATGTAGTCCCGGCGGAACGGATAGGCCTGGCCCGGGGGCTCGTCGAGCTGGTTTTCATCGAACACGCCCTGGCGCTGGCACAGCACCTGGTTCAGCGAAATCCATCCCTGCTCGAACGCCATCGCACAGCCGGCCAGATACAGCCGGTAGGCACGGATGGATTTGGCGCCCTGCTCGTCCGGCAATATCCGGTAGGCCTCGTCCAGCCTGGCCTCCAGCCCGTCGCTCCAGGCCCAGAGCGTACGCGCGTAATGAGGCCGCAGATTCTCGACGTCGACGGCCTCCAGTCCGCCGTCGCTGAGCGTTTCCAATACCTTGCTGACGTGCACCAGTTCCCCGCCTGGGAATATGTACTTCTCGATGAAATCGCCCATGCCGCTGCCGAGCTGGGCGTTATAGGTGCCGCCGGACGTAATGCCGTGGTTCATCACCAGGCCGCCCGGGCGCAGGAGCCGGCGGATTTTCGAGAAATAAGCGGTCAATTGGGCGCGCCCGACATGCTCGAACATCCCGACCGATGCGATTTTGTCGAACGGCCGGGTTTCTTCCAGTTGGCGGTAATCCAGCAATACCATCCGGACGCGGTTCTGGAGCCCCTTTTCCTCGATCAGGCGGTTGACGTGCGCATGCTGGTTCTTGGACAGAGTGATGCCGGTGGCGTCGACGCCGTAGTTTTCGGCCGCCCACAGCAGCAGGCCGCCCCATCCCGCGCCGATGTCCAGGAAACGCTCGCCTTCGTGCAGCCGCAGCTTGCGGCAGATATGGTCGAGCTTGGCTTCCTGCGCCTGCGCCAGCGTCATGCTGGAATCGCGGTAATAGGCGCATGAATAGACGCGGCGCGGATCCTGCCACAGGCCATAGAAATCGTCGGATAGATCGTAGTGGAACTGGATCTGCCGCGCGTCGCGGTCCACCGTGTGGCGCATGACCGACGTCGCCTTGCGCCCGAGTTCCGAGAGCCAGCCGGGCTGGGAATTGTCGACCGGCGATTCTGTCAGGATGGCGGCGGCCGCCGCCATCAGATCGCGCATCTTGCCGGTTATGTCGACCCGCCCCTCGACGTAGTCCTCGCCCAGTTGGCCGATGCGGCCCCGGACCAGGTGGGACACGGAACGCAATGTCTTGAGCGTGAACCCGACTTTCGGATCGTCGGCCCCCAGCCGGGTGCCGTCGGGCAGTATGAGTTGAACGGGAACGGGTAATGCGGAGAGTTGACGTTCTGCCTGGGAAAAAAGTGCATTCATGTAGGTTTTTCCGTATTCCACAACCTGTCAAATCGCGACAGACGCGTTTTTTATCGGCGCTCAACCCACATCAGGCAAAGATCCCCCTAGGTCGGCGCTCTTCGGTAGACCAGCTTCGTAACCACTTTGCTTTTTTATCCTAGCACCAAACGCGCGGACGTTCATGGCCCGCGGCACGCTTAAAAAACCCTATTCATAATGAGGGATGCAGCCTTTCCGGCGTCAACGTCGCGTCCCGCCCGCCATTCCCCATCCAGGCCTGCCCCTCCTGCACGTTGCATTGAAGCTGCATGTTCCGTTCCGCCAACCGGGCCAGCGCGGCGGTATCGTCGGGAGCCAGGCGGAAAACCTGCAGGTTATCCAGCCGCGCCAGCTTGTCCTCGTTCTGGCGCCACCATGCGTCGGCGGTGCGCCCATAGGCGTAAAGCACCACCTGCGCGGCCCGCGCGCAGGCCTTGCGCAGCCATTTCTCGTCCGGCAGGCCCACTTCTACCCATAGGTCCACCGCCCCGGTCAGGTCCTTGCGCCACAAATCCGGCTCATCGTCGGTCGACAGGCCCCGGCCGAACGCCAGGTCCTCGTCGGCATTCAGCGCGAAAGCCAAGACCCGCACCATCATTCTTTCATCGGTCTCCGAGGGATGGCGGGCGATGACCAGCGGATGCTCCGCGTAGTAACCCCTGTCCATGTCCGCCACCTGCAGCACCGCCTTGTAAACCACCGAACGTAGAGCCATGTCTTTCACCGGCCGCCCGCGCGGCGGCCTTTCCTCTTAAAAGCCGGAATCAGGCCGACGCACCGCGCCTGGCGTTCCGGGGAATTACCTAAGGATGTTTCCGAATGAACTTCGAGCGACCGTTCCGCTCTATTCATTTGAAAATGTATCCGTTTTCAATAACAGCTTCCCAGTTTGGAAAATTCGATTCTAAAATGCGTTGGTTATCCTCGCGCCTCAAATCGAGCATTTCCCCTGCCCTTCGCCTGAAAAATCACTTGGACAAAAATGGCTAAAGATACCTACCAAACCCTGCAAGCCCAAATCCGCAAGCTTCAGGAAAAAGCGGAAAGCGTTCGCCAGAAGCAACGCCAGCCTGTCATCGCCTCCATTCTTCGCTCGATGCAGGAATTCTCGATCACGCTGGACGAGTTGAAAGCCGCCCAGGCCAAGGGCGTAGCTCCCCGCAAGCGGGTGGGCGGCGCCGCCAAGACCAGCGCGGCAAAACCCGCCAAGCAGGTCGCCCCCAAGTACCGCCACCCCGAAACCGGCGAAACCTGGACCGGCCGCGGCAAACCCCCGCGCTGGCTGGTGGCCGCGGAAGCCGGCGGCGCGACGCGCGACCAGTTTCTCATCGCCCAGTAACACGGCGCAGGCCGACAGGGTTCTTTTATAAAGGTGGTTTTACGATTCATAATCGTAAAACCACCTTTTTGATTGTTACCATCCGGAAAGCTTTACACACCCAAGCCTTCGATTATTACGGTCGTGAAATTATTTCTTGAAGGCGAAATAGACCGCACCGACCAGGCAGCACGCCGCCCATAAATGGTTCAGCCGCAACCGCTCGTCCATGAACAGCAGCGCGAACGGCACGAACACCGTCAGGGTCACCACCTCCTGCAATATCTTCATCTGCGTTACGCTAAGAAAGTCGAAGCCATAGCGATTCGCGGGCACCATGATTGCATATTCAAAAAAAGCAAGCCCCCAGCTCGCCAGCAGGGCGAGGTACCAGGGACTGCCGTGCGCATAGCGCAGGTGTCCGTACCAGGCGAACGTCATGAACATATTGGATAACGCCAGGAGCCCCACGAACCCCAGTATCTGGGCAGCCATGCACCCTCCACCTCAGTCAATCAAGCCAAAACATGGTATGCTTACATACATTCATGCATGTATATAAGTACTGCACAGGGGCACCTTACCTAGATAGCCCGTTCACTCACACACCTGCGTCCGGCGGCCTTCCTGGCTGATGCCGGACACGACCGGCTGGGCATGGCCATGGTACGCAAAACGAAAGAGGAAGCGCTCGAAACCCGCACCCGCATACTCGAAACCGCCGAGCAGATCTTCAGCGAACAAGGTGTCTCGCACACGTCGCTGCAAGATATCGCGGCGGCCGCCAATGTAACCCGCGGCGCGATCTACTGGCACTTCAAGAACAAGACGGACCTGCTGGACGCGATGTTGCAGCGGGTCAAGATGCCTATCGAGGACGCGCTCGAACGCAGTTGCGACGCCAACTCCCCCGACCCGCTCAGCCAGTTGCGGCGCAGCGCCGTCGGCGCCATGCAATTGATCTCCGAAGGCGCGAGCGCGCAGCGGGTCTGTGAAATCCTGCTGTTCAAGTGCGAATACGTGGCGGAAACGGCGGACATGCGCCGCCGCCATGTCGACAGCCGCAAGATAGCCCTGGGCCGCTACGAAGACGGCTTCCGCCGTGCCATCGCCCTGGGGCAGTTGCCCACACACACCAATCCCCGGATCGCCGCGCTGGGCCTGCACGCCATCATGCACGGCCTGTTCATGGACTGGATGCTGGAGCCGGGCGATTTCGACATCACCGAAGTGGGCGGCCGGGTCATCGACGACTTCCTGGCCGGGCTGAAGATCAGCCCGCCGGAAACGCCGGCGGGCTGACGGGAAGCGGCGCGCTACTTGCGCTGCTCGACCTCGTAGGTCACGTCCCTGACCTGCCCGTTCGTATCGGGAAAGCGATCGAAGATCGCCCGCACCAGATAGGGCATCACTTGCGGAATGGAGTCGCCCGAGCCGGTGCTCACGGCCGTGGACTCGTAGACCTTCTGTCCGTTCTGCCGGGTATCGCGGATCTCCACCCGCAGCGAGGCGCGGGACGCGTCCACCGTGGTGGACGTCCAGGTCGGCGGATACGGAGGCCCCCAGGCGAAGCCCATGCCGCCGCGGCCGCGATAGCCGAAGCCGCCCCAGCCGTAGCCCCAGGGCCCCCACGGTCCGTAGAAGGGATCGTAGGCCGGGCGCTCGACGCGCACCTGCACCGGCTCGACGCCGTACGAGAAGTTGACGCTGAAGCGGGCGGGCTGGCCCGCCTGGGCCTCGACCATGCCGGTGGGGCCGATGCCCGAACGGATCATGTCGGCATATTCGCGATACTCGAGGCTGTCCCGTTGCGCCGCCGGCGTATCGAATTTCCAGGTGGCGCCCACCGCATCGGCCGGCCATTGCTGGAAGGTCGTGACGCGAGCCGGCACGGTGGTCGCGCAGCCCGCGAGCAAGGCCACCGCGGCGACCTTCGCGACGCGGCTGGCCCATGCCCAGCCGCCCCGCCCGAAGAAAGAATTACATTTGGATATCGACATGATGCTTTCGCGTCCGCAGCAAGAATCGTAATTTAACCGTTATGGCGCTTGGACCGACACGGGGTGTTTCGGTTCTCCGCCGACGCGCCCCGCCCCACCCCGCTACAATCCCATCCCTGCGCCGTCACTCGTTTCCCCGCCATCATGCGTACCGATACTCCCGTCACCATCAGACGCCAGAATTACCTTCCGTTTCCGTATGACATCGCGACGGTCAGGCTGGAATTCGACCTCGACCCCGCGGATACCCTGGTCCGTTCGCTGCTGGAGGTGCGGCGCACCGGCGAAGGCCCCCTGGTCCTGAACGGCGAAGACCTGGAGCTGGTCTCGGTCAAGGTGGACGGCCGCGACTGGGCCGGACACTATCAAGAGGACGGCGACACCCTGACGCTGGACGGCCTGGGCGCCCAGGCCCAGGTCGAGATCGTCTCGCGCTGCCGGCCCGAGGCCAATTCCGCGCTGATGGGGCTCTACGTCTCGAATGGCGTCTTCTTCACCCAGTGCGAGGCCGAGGGTTTTCGCCGCATCACCTGGTTTCCCGACCGGCCCGACGTCATGTCGCGATATTCGGTGGTGCTGCGGGCCGACAAGAAGCGTTTCCCGCAGTTGCTGTCCAACGGCAACCTGGTCAAGCAGGCCGACCTTGCCGACGGCCGCCACGAGGCGCACTGGGAAGACCCGTTCCCCAAGCCCTGCTACCTGTTCGCGCTGGTGGCCGGCACCCTGACCTGGCGCGAGTCCCGCATGCGCACCCGCTCGGGCCGCGAGGTGCTGCTGCAGGTCTACAGCGATCCCGGCGGCGAGAGCAAGACCCAGTACGCGCTGGAGTCGCTGGAACGCGCGGTGCGCTGGGACGAACGGCGCTTCTCGCTCGAACTGGACCTGGACCGCTTCATGATCGTGGCGGCGCGCGACTTCAACATGGGGGCCATGGAGAACAAGGGCCTGAACATCTTCAACGCCGCCTACGTGCTGGCCGACCCGGAAAGCGCCACCGATGCCAACTTCAGCGCCATCGAGGCGGTGATCGGCCACGAATACTTCCACAACTGGACCGGCAACCGCGTCACCTGCCGCGACTGGTTCCAGCTCAGCCTGAAGGAAGGCCTGACGGTCTTCCGCGACCAGGAGTTCACCGCCGACATGATGGCGCAGGGCCTGGACGCCGAGGCGGCCGCCAGCGCGCGCACGGTCAAGCGCATCGACGACGTCGTGACGCTGCGCGCGGCCCAGTTCCCCGAGGACGCCGGCCCGATGGCCCATCCCATCCGGCCCGAAAGCTACCAGGAGATCGGCAACTTCTACACCGCCACCGTCTACGAGAAAGGCGCGGAAGTCATCCGCATGCAGCAGACGCTGCTGACGCCGGCGGGGTTCACGCGCGGGCTGGCCGAGTACTTCCGCCGGCACGACGGCCAGGCCGTGACCTGCGACGACTTCGTGGCCGCGATGGAATCGGTGTACGCACAGGATCACCCCGGGCGCGACCTGTCCTTGTTCAGGCGCTGGTACAGCCAGGCCGGCACGCCACGAGTGCGGGTGACGATCGAGCACGACGCCGCCACGCGGCGCTGCACCGTCACGCTGGCCCAGCGCTGCGAGCCGGTGGGCGTGGAACGCCTGCCGGGCGCGCCGGCCAAGCAGCCCTTCCACATTCCCTTCGCCATCGGCCTGCTCGATGCGCAGGGCCGCCCCTTGCCGCTGAAACAGGCGGACGGCCACGAGGTGCGCGACACCGCCCTGCTCGAACTGACCACCGAGCGCGCGCAATGGACCTTCGAGAACATCGATGCCAGGCCCGTGCCGTCGCTGTTGCGCGACTTCTCCGCGCCGGTCATCGTCGAGTACGACTACGCCGACCACGAACTGGCGCTGCTGATGCAGCACGACGGCAATGCCTTCGCCCGCTGGGAAGCCGGACAGCAACTGGCCACCCGCGTCATCCTGGCCGCCACCCGCGAACGGCAGGAAGGCAAGCCCTTCGCGCTGCACCGCGACTTCATCGAGGCCTGGCGCTCGGTGCTGACCGCGCCGGGACTGGATGCCGCCTACCGGGCCCGCGCCCTGACGCTGCCGTCGGAAAAGACGCTGGCCGAACACATGGCCAAGGTCGACCCGGTGGCGCTGGCCGCCGTGCGCGACGACACGCTGGGCGCGCTCGGCCGCGCGCTGGCGAACGACTGGCGCGCCGCGGTCGATGCCAACCAGACGCCGGGAGACTACTCGCCCGACCCCATCAGCGCGGGCAAGCGCGCGCTGAAGAATCTCGCGCTGGCCACGCTGATGGCCGGCCGCGTGGACGGCGCGGCGGAACTGGCACGGGGCCAATACGACACGGCGCGCAACATGACGGACCGGCTGTCGGCGTTGTCGGCGCTGGTCAACTTCGGCGCGCCCGACGCCGCCGCGCGGGTGCTGGCCCACTTCTACGAGCACTGGCAGGACGACCCGCTGGTAGTGGACAAATGGTTCACCCTGCAGGCGACGGCCCGGGGTACCACGGTCCAGACCGTGGAAGGCCTGATGGCCCACCCCGCGTTCTCGCTGCGCAATCCCAACCGCGCCCGTTCGCTGGTCTTCCAGTTCTGCCTGAACAACCCCTACGGCTTTCACCGCGCCGACGGCAGCGGCTACCGCTACTGGGCCAGCCAGGTCCTGGCGCTGGACGCCCTCAACCCCGAAATCGCCGCCCGCCTGGCCCGCGCGCTGGACCGCTGGGTCCGCTACGTGCCCGAGCTGAGCGAACCGATGCGGCAGGCCCTGCAACAGGTGCGCAGCCATCCCGGCCTGTCGCGCAACGTTACCGAAATCGTTTCTAAAGCCCTGGAGATCGCCGCATGAAGCGCAAGACGCTCACCCAATTCCTGATCGAGCAGCAGCGCGGATCCGCCGCCCTGCCCGCCGAAGTCCGCCTGCTGATCGAAATCGTCGCCCGCGCCTGCAAGGCCATCGGCCACGCGGTCGGCAAGGGTGCGCTGGGCGGCGTGCTCGGCAGCCTGGAGTCCGAGAACGTCCAGGGCGAAGTGCAGAAGAAGCTGGACGTGCTGTCCAACGAGATCCTGCTGGAAGCCAACGAATGGGGTGGCCAGTTGGCGGCCATGGCCTCCGAGGAAATGGAAACCGTCCACCTCATCCCCACCCACTACCCCAAGGGCGAATACCTGCTGCTGTTCGACCCGCTGGACGGCTCCAGCAACATCGACGTGAACGTGTCCATCGGCACGATCTTCTCGGTGCTGCGCGCGCCCGCCGAGGCCCACGGCCGCGAGATCACCGAGCAGGATTTCCTGCAGCCGGGCACGCAGCAGGTGGTGGCGGGCTACGCGCTGTACGGCCCGCAGACCATGCTGATCCTGACCGTGGGCACCGGCGTGTTCGGCTTCACCCTGGACCGCGAGCTCGGTTCGTGGGTACTGACCCAGGAAAACATCCGTATTCCGGCCGACACCAAGGAATTCGCGATCAACATGTCCAACATGCGCCACTGGGCACCGCCCGTGCGCCGCTACGTCGAGGAATGCCTGGCGGGCAAGACCGGCCCGCGCGGCAAGGACTTCAACATGCGCTGGATCGCCTCCATGGTGGCCGACGTGCATCGCATCCTGAACCGCGGCGGCATCTTCATGTATCCGTGGGACGCGCGCGAACCGACCAAGCCCGGCAAGCTGCGCCTGATGTACGAAGCCAACCCGATGAGCATGCTGGTGGAACAGGCCGGCGGCGCATCGACCAACGGCCTGCAGCGCATCCTGGACATCGAGCCCGCCGCGCTGCACGAACGCGTCAGCGTGATCCTGGGCTCGAAGAACGAAGTCGACCTCGTCACCAAATATCATCACGAGGCGGGTTGAGAAAACCCCCTGCGCGCCTCGCGCGCAGGGGGCTCAGAACAGTTCGAAATACTCGCGCTGTTCCCACTCGCTCACTTCGAGATTGAAGCGGGCGATCTCGGCTTCCTTGATGTGGCAGAAGTAATCCACGAAGCCGGCTCCCAGCCCCTCGCTCAGCACCGCATCCTCGCGCAGGCATCCCAGCGCCTCGGTCAGGGTATGCGGCAGGCTGGCGGCCTGCGTCTCGTAGGGGGCGTCGGCCGACGGCCCGGGATCGAGGCCGCGGGCGATGCCATCCATGCCCGACAACACCTGCGAGGCGAAATACAGATAGGGATTCGCCGCGGGCTCGCCCACCCGGTTCTCGATGCGGGTCGCGGAGTCGCCCGCGCCGCCCAGCACACGCAGCATCACCCCCCGATTGTCCCGCCCCCAGATCGCCCGATCGGGCGCGAGCGAATACGGCCGGTAGCGCTTGTAGCCATTCAGGGTCGGCGTCGACAGCGCGGTGGCGCCGCAGGCGTGGGCGAGCAGCCCGCCCAGGTAGTGGCGCCCCACCGGCGACAAATCCTGGCCCGCCTCGGTGGGCATGAAGGCATTGCTGCCATCGGCCAGGCGACGCAGGGACTGATGCAGGTGCCAACCGCTGGACACCACATTCGGGATACGCGGACGGCACATGAAGGTGGCGTGGAATCCTTCGCGGCGGCACACCTGCTTGACCGCGTTGCGGAACAGGATCATGTCGTCGGCCGTCTTCAGCGCATCGCCCGGCGCGAAGGTGAACTCGAACTGGCTGGGACCGAACTCCACCTCCAGCGAGCGCAGCGGCAAGTCCAGCTGTTGCGTCGTCTTGCGCACCAGTTCCATGACCGAATCGACCGCGTCATAGCGCAGCTCGGTCAGGTACTGGTAGCCGTGCGACATCAGCTCGACGTCGGGGGGCACGCCAGGCTGGCCGGGCTGGCCCGCGTCTTCCGGGCGCATGTGATGCTGCGCCACCTTGAAAACGTGGCACTCGACCTCCAGACCCGTGACCAGGCCATACCCCGCCTCGTTCAGGTTCGCCAGCGTCCTGCGGAACAGCTGGCGGGTATCGAACGGCACGGGTACGCCGCTCTGGAAATACGTGTCGCACAACAGCCAGCCGGTATTGGGCGCCCAGGGCAGGACCTTGAACGTGGTGGGGTCGGCCACCATCAGGACGTCGGCGGCGCCTTGCATCTCGGGGCGGCTGAAGCCGCCGCCGGACGTGAACACCGGGAACACCGTCCGGTGCGACGTATCCTTGGCATACATGGTGGTGGTGATGGTGACGCCGCTCTTGAGCGCGCGCACCGCCTCCTGGGCCACCAGCGTCTTGCCGCGCAGGATCCCGTGCTGGTCGGGGAAGGAAAAGCGCACGACGTCCAGCTTGCCGCCCTCGAGGGCGGCGATCACGTCACGCGCGGCCTGCTGCTGGGCCTCGGACCACAGGCCGAACCGATCAACGAAAGACATGTCGCCCCCTACGCCGCCCACTCGGAACTCTTGCGGCGCTTCTCGTCCGCGACCTTCCAGTAATCGCTCCAGGTATCGTCCGGCCCGATGCCGTCGATGGAAGGCGGACCGGTGAACTCGTCCGCCTTCGATTCGTCGATCACCATCAAGGCTTTCTCGCCGCGCCCGGCCTGGTCGATGGCCTCGAGCAGCAGGCGGCGATAGGCGACGATGCCCTTGTCGGTCGAGCCCAGGTGCTCGCGGGTGCGGTCCTGGATCCTGCCCTGCGATTCGACGGCCCACTGGTCGTGCACGTTGATGTCGTGCCCCATCCCGGTGTAGGTCTGCGTCGCCTGCTCTTTCGAATCGTAGCCATAGTTGTTGAAACGGCCCACGCGCGGCATGTAGTCCGGCAGTTCGTACAGCGCCAGGCGCTGGTCGCGCATCTGCTGCTTGTTCACCGGCTGGCCGAAGCTGGTGAAGATGGCGTACCAGTAGCAGCTCTCGTCATCGATCGGCACATGCCATTGCGCGATCGTCATTTCGGAACTCATCGGGATGATGAAGGCCTGCGGAAAGACGAGGTTGGTCACGCGCACGTGGGTCTGCTCGTCGCCCAGCCGGCGCAGCGCGGTCAGGCGCAACCCGTAGTTGGCGGGATCGACCTTGATCTCGGGGCGGTCGTACTCGCGCAGCACCTTGGTGATGGGCAGGTTGGAGTCGGCCGACGCGCCGCGGAACTGCTTGCCGTAGCTGGCGTCGGTATCGCCGTCCTCGAAGAAGCGGTGCAGGTACGAGGCATGGGCGGGATCGATGCCGACCTCCAGCGCCTGCAGCCAGTTGCAGTCGAGGTAGCCCTTGAAGGCGAAGGTGTATTCGTTCGGGGCGACGAAACAGTCGAAGTGGGGAAATGCCGGGGGCTCGCCTTCGCCGATGTAGGCGAACAGGAGGCCGCTCTTCTCGACCACGGGATAGGCCTTTTGCTTGATGCGCTGGGGCAGCTTGCTGCCTTCCGGTTCGGCCGGCGTTTCCAGACAGGCGCCGTTGACGTCGAACAGCCAGCCATGGAACAGGCAGCGCAATCCGCCATCCTCCAGGCGGCCGAAAGCCAGGTCGGCGCCGCGGTGCGGACAGTCGCGATCGAGCAGGCCATAGCGGCCTTCCTCGTCCCGGAACAGGACGAAATCCTGCCCCATCAGCTTGACGGGACGGATGGGGCGGTCGCCCTCCAGTTCGTCGACCAGGGCAACGGGCTGCCAATACTGGCGCAGCAAGGTGCCGGCCGGCGTGCCCATCCCCACACGGGTGATGCGTTCATTCTGCTCAGGGGACATACGAACTCCATTGGGGTGGTGCGATGTATGCAGGATACTATTCTATGGATCCAATGATGTAAACCCGTGCCCTGCCCCTTCCTCTTCCCGAGACTGAAGTAAATCGAAAAATATAAAAATAATTCTTTATTTTCAAATACTTAAATAAAAACATCGTTTTCCCTAACCATGTGACCCACAAGTCGCGATCAGGCCAGGAATAGCCGGTTTCCTCAAAACTGGATCCAGCCGTTCAATTCGATACAATGAGGCGCCAAGTGAATCGCGCCGCACCACGAGCGGGCATGCGCTGCACTCGCAAAGGAGAGCGACATTGGAATCGCAACAGACGCGCGTATTGGTGCAACTGCGGGACCTGATACTGAAAGGGGAATTCGCGCCCGGCGAGCGCCTGGCCGAGATTCCGCTAGCCGAGAAACTGGGCGTGTCGCGCACGCCCATCCGCCTGGCACTGGCCGCCCTGGAACAGGAAGGGCTGATCGAGCCCTCGCCCACCAACGGCTACATGATGCGGCGCTTCACCCCGCGCGAGATCCATGACGCCATCGCGGTGCGCGGGCACCTGGAAGGCATGGCCGCCCGCCTGGTGGCCGAACACGGCGTCTCGCGCCAGTTGTCGCTGGATCTGCGGGCCTGCCTGCAGGACGGCGATCGCGCCGTCAACAAGGCCGAGATGACTTACGACGACTATGCCCTGTACGGGGAAATGAACGATCGCTTCCACAAGCTCGTCATCGACGCCGCCGGCAACTTCGCGCTGGCGCGCGCCATAGAGATGAACAACCGCCTGCCCTTCGCCTCGCCCAGCACCATGCTGCCGATGCAGAACACCGGGGATGAGCGGCAGAAATGGATGGTCTACGCCCACCTGCAACACCACCGGCTGGTGCAGGCCATGGAGAAGGGCGAAGGCGCCCGCGCCCAGGCGCTGGCCGAGGAACACGTGGATGTCGCGCAAATGAACCTGGAATACGCGCTCGAGCGCCCGGAAACCGCCGCCCAGCTCCTGCCGGCCATGAAGATCGTCCTGGGCAAGGCCTGACGCATGGCCACCGACGGACGACCGCAACATACCGACTGGCCCGGCGTCGCCCTGGGCGTGACCTGCGGCATCCTGGTCGCGCTGTGCGTGGGCAAGATGCCACCCGCGCTGCCGCTGCTGCAGCAGGACCTGGGGTTGAACCTGCGCGAGGTGGGCTGGGTCGTCTCCCTGTTCAGCACCATCGCCACCTTGTGCGCGGCCGGCATGGGTCTTCTCTCCGGCCGCATCGGCGCCTGGCGTTTCACTCTGGTCGGCCTGTGCGCGCTGGTGGCGGGAGGGCTGCTGGGCGCGGTGTCCGACAGCTACGCCGTGCTGCTGGCCAGCCGCATCCTGGAAGGCACCGGGCAGATCGCCATCGTCGTGTCGGTTCCCGCGATGTTGACGGCGCTCAGCGCGCCGCACCAGACCCGCCTGGTGCTGGCCCTGTGGTCGGCCTACATGCCGCTGGGCATCAGTCTCGCGCTGCTGACGGCGCCGCTGCTGCTCGAGGACGGCCGCTGGCGCCTCTTGTGGATGCTGATCGCCGGCGTGACGGCGGTCTGCGCGGTCTGGATGGGGCTCTGGCGCTCGCGCTATGCCCACCCCAGGCCGGCGGCGCGCTCGCTGGACTGGCGCAAGCTCACGGGCGGGCTGCGCCAGGTCGTGCCCTGGGTGCTGGCGCTGTCGTTCACGTTCTACGCCATCCAGTTCTTCACGGTCATGACCTTCCTGCCGACCTGGGCCATCCAGGAACGCGGATTGTCGCTGCGCACCGCTTCGCTGCTGACCGCCGTCGTGATCTTCTTCAACGCCGGCGGCTCGGTGCTGGGCGCCTCGCTGCTGCAACGCGGCCTGCGCGGCAGTTCGCTGATCATGACGGCCCACGTCGTCGTCGGCCTGTCCGCCTGCGCGATCTTCTCGGACTGGCTGCCGGACGCCGTCCGCTTCGGAGCCTGCCTGAGCCTGAACCTGATCGGCGGAACCCTGCCCGCCGCCACCTTGTCGGCGTCGCCGCGCCTGGCCAAGAGCCCGGACCAGATCGCCAGCCTGCAAGGGCTGTTCCTGCAAGGCTCCAATCTGGGGCAGTTCGCGGCCGCCCCGCTGGTGACCTGGGCCGTCACGCAGTCCGGCGCGGTGCCGGACTGGTCCCATGCGCTGCCGCTGATGGCGCTGTGCGCCACGATCGGCCTGAGCCTGGGAATATTCGCCCGCTCTCGGGGCCTGTGAAAAAACGTCAGATGTAGATGATCAGCGCGACCACGCCGATGATCAGCGCCGCCCTGGTCAGGCGGTAGACCGTGCGGTTCCAGTTCTTGAGCCGGCGGCGATACTGCCCCGCCACCCACACAACATAGAACAGCTTGTTGATCAGGCCCGTCTTGTCGCCCTCTTCATTGGGCGAACTGGCGGCGGTCATGACCTTGCGCCCCATCCACTTGTTGAAGGCCTGCGCCCAACGGTAGCGCAGCGGCCGCTCGACGTCGCAGAACAGGATGATGCGGTCGCGGTCGGTCCCGTTCTCGGCCCAGTGGATGAAGGTCTCGTCGAACACCACGCTCTGCCCGTCGCGCCAGCTGTAGCGTTCGCCGTCCACCTCGATGAAGCAGCGGTCGTCGTTGGGCGTCTCCAGCCCGAGGTGGTAGCGCAGCGAGCCGGCGAACGGATCGCGATGGGGATTGAGCTTCGCCCCGGGCGGCAGTTCGGCGAACATGGCCGCCTTGACCTCGGGAATGCCGCGCAGGATCTCGACCGTGCGGGGGCAGTACTCATGCGCGGACGGATGCTGGGCCTCGTACCACTTCAGGTAGAACCGTTTCCAGCCCGACTTGAAGAAGGAATTGAAGCCCGCATCGTTGTTCTTTTCCGCCGCGCGTATGCGCTGCGCGTCGCGCAGCTGCACCGCCTCGTCGCGGATGACCTCCCAGTTGTCGTCCAGCGCCTGCAGCGCCGGCAATTGCCGCACCGGGATGTACGGCACGGCGGGCACCCGGGAAAACAGGTACATGAACGCGTTCACGGGCGCCACGATCGAGGAATGGTCGAACAACTGCCTGAAGAAGCGCAGCCGGACCTTGCCCCGGAAGTGCACATAGCCGATGGCGCCCAGGTACAGCGCGACGATGATCCATTTCATGTTCAGTCCTATCCCCCTACACCTCGAGTACGGTGGAGCCGGTGGTCTTGCGGGCGGCCAGCGATTCGTGGGCCTGGGCGATGTCTTCGAGCCTGAAGCGCTGCTCGATGCGCGGCTTGATCTTGCCCGCCACGACCAGTTCAAACAGATCGGCCGCCGCAGCCTGCATTTTTTCCAGGGTGTCCACGTGATGCGCCACGGTGGGCCGCGTCACGAACAGCGAGCCCTTCTGCGCCAGGACGCCCAGGTTGACCCCGGCGACCGCGCCGGACGCGTTGCCGAAGCTGACCATCAGGCCCCGCTGCTGCAGGCAATCGAGCGACGTTTCCCAGGTGTCCTTGCCCACGCCGTCGTAGACCACCGGCACCTTCTTGCCCTTGGTCAGTTCGAGCACGCGCTGGGCGACGTTCTCGCGGGAGTAGTCGATGACCTGCCACGCGCCGTTTGCCTTGGCCAGCGCCGCCTTTTCCGGGGACGACACCGTGCCGATCAATTTTACGCCCAAAGCCTTCGCCCACTGGCACGCGATCAGGCCGACGCCGCCGGCCGCGGCGTGGAACAGGATGGTCTCGTTGCCCTGCAGGCGGTAGGTCTGGCGGAACAGGTACTGCACCGTCAGCCCCTTGAGCATGATGGCCGCGGCCTGGTCGAAACCGACGCCGTCGGGAATGCGGACCACCTGGAACGCGGGCATGTTGCGCACTTCCGCATAGGCGCCCAGCGGGCTCTGCCCATAGGCCACGCGGTCACCCACCTTCAGGTGCCGGACCTTGGGCCCCACCGCGTCCACCACGCCGGCCGCCTCGAACCCCAGCACGGCAGGCAGCCGGGTGGGATACAGGCCGGTACGAAAATAGATGTCGATGAAATTCAGGCCGACGGCGTGCTGCCGGATCCGGACTTCGCCGGGGCCGGGAGCCGGCACGTCGACGTCAACCAGCTTGAGCACTTCGGGGCCGCCATGCTGCTCGATGCGTATCGCCTTGGACATCTGGAATCTCCTTGATGGGCAATGGTCATGCCGCATTCTAATCGCGCATACAATCGCGGAGAATATCGGCCGCGCCCCGATGCGGGGCGTCGTCCGCCCACCCTCAAGGTACGCATGTGAAGACCGATCCGCGCTTTCCCAACCTGTTCATCCTCGATCACCCGCTGATCCAGCACAAGCTGACCCACATGCGCGACAAGAACACGTCGACGCGGACGTTCCGCCAGTTGCTGCGCGAAATCTCGCAACTGATGGGCTACGAGGTCACCCGCAACCTGCCGCTGGCGCTGCGCCCCATCGAGACGCCCATGACACCCATGGACGCGCCGGTCATCGCCGGCAAGAAGCTCGCGGTGGTGCCGGTACTGCGCGCGGGCAGCGGCATGGCGGACGGACTGCTGGACCTGGTGCCTTCGGCCCGGGTCGGCCATATCGGCCTGTACCGGGACGAACAGCACCGGCCGGTGGAATATCTCGTGCGCCTGCCCGAACTCGAAGGCCGCACCTTCATCCTGTGCGATCCGATGATAGGCACAGGCTATTCGGCCGCCCATGCGGTGGAGGCGCTGAAAAAGCGCGGCGTGCCGGCCTCGAGCATCATCTTCGTCGCGCTGGTGGCCTCGCCCGAGGGCATGCAGGTGTATTGCGACCACCATCCCGACGTGCCCATGTACCTGGCGTCGCTGGACGACTACCTGGACGAGAACGCCTACATCGTGCCGGGGCTGGGCGATGCCGGCGACCGGCTCTTCGGCACCAAGAACTAGGTTCCTACCAGGCCGACGCATCGCCCGCCCCCGCCGGCCCCGCCGACGCCACCAGCGCCGCCAGCACCCCGGCGGTCTCGGCATCGAGCACGCCGTCGTAGCGCACGGGCCGGTAGTGCATCTGGAACGCCGCGATGACCGCCCGCATCTCGCGCTCGGGCGCGTCGACCGGCGGCACCCCGTAGCCCAGCCGGGACAGTTGCTGCCGGACCGAGGCCGCGTCGGGCAGGCCCTGGGCCGCGAAGCGCGCGCCCAGGGCCTGGGCCACCGACTCGTCATACCACCGTCCCACGCCCTCGCGAGCCAGCTCGCGCCACGGAAACAGCGGGCCGGGATCCTGCTTGCGCAGCGGCGCGACATCGCTGTGGCCAACGATGTTCTCCGGCGCGATACCGTGGCGGTCGGCAATATCGCGCACCAACGCCTGCACCGCCCGGATCTGCGACGGCCGGTACGGCTGCCAGGCGGGCGTGCCGTCGGCGGCCGTTCCGACCGGCCCGCGATTGACGATTTCTATGCCTATGGAACTGCGATTGAGCCAGGTGTAGCCGCCCCACTCGCTCTGGCCGGCATGCCAGGCAGCGCGGCTCTCGTCCACCAGCCGGTAGATGCGCGGGGGTTCGTCGTCGGTGACCAGGTAGTGGCTGCTGACCTCGCCCTGGCTGAGCGTGCCCAGGGCCCGCGACGATTCGGACACCGTGTAGTGGAGCACGATGAAGCGCACGCGGCTGCCCTGGCTGCGCGCGCTGATGGACGTGTCGATGTCCAGGCCGTGCCTGCCGGGCGCCATCGGGGCACAGCCCTGGAGCGCGAGCAGGCCGGCCAGGCCGAGCATGGCCACGGGGCGGGAAAGGAAAGACCGCGTCATCGGATTCCTGCGGGGGAAGTCCGGTGCAATATAGTCGTTCGCGGCACCCTCGTAAATTTCACGGCCGGGACCTCGTACTCAGTGCGCGCCCCCCGCATCGGCCGGCGCCCCCGCCCCGCGCTTGCCGGGCTTGGCCAGCCAGACCATCGCGGTCAGGACCAGGAAGATGATGGCCGAGCCGTAGAAGATGTCGACCACCGACATCGTCAGCGCCTGCCCGCTGATCAGGTTGTTGATCGAGGCCAGCGCCTGGTCCGGCGACATGCCCGCGCCCTGCATGGTCGAGAGCGCCTGCGACGTGGCCCCGCTGCCGGAAGCGATGTGCTCGGTCAGGTGGGCATGGTGCATGGCCGCCCGGTCTTCCCACATCGTCGTCGAAATGGACGTGCCGAATGCCCCCGCGGTGATACGCAGGAAATTCGACAGGCCCGAGGCGCTGGCGATCTTGTCGGGCGGCAACCCGGCCAGCGTCAGCGATACCAGCGGCACGAAGAAGGCGGCCATCCCCGCGCCTTGCAGCACGGTGGGTTCGAGCAGGGTCACGATGTCGGCCTGCGGCGTGAAATTCGAGCGCATGAAGCTGACGGCGGCGAACACGCCGAAGGCGATCGTGACCAGGATGCGGGGATCCGTACGCGCCAGCATGCGGCCGACGATGGGCGTGAACACGATGGCCAGCAGCCCGATGGGCGCGGTCACCATGCCGGCGTCGGTGGCCGTGTAGCCCATCTGCGTCTGCAACCACAGCGGCAGCAGCACCACGTTGCCGAAGAACACCGCATAGGCGATCGACAGCGTCAGCGCGCCCACGGTGAAGTTGCGACCCGCGAACAGGCGCAAGTCCACGACGGGATGCCGCTCGGTCAGTTCCCAGATGACGAAGAACACCAGGCCGACCACCGCGACCACCGCCAGCATCACGATGGTGCCGCTGGCGAACCAGTCGAGCTCCTTGCCTTTGTCCAGCATGATCTGCAACGCGGCGATCCATCCCACCAGCAGAACCAGGCCCACGGTGTCGATGGGCAGTTTGCGGATCGGCGACTCGCGCTTGTGGTAGATGCTCCAGCTCACCCACGCCGCCACCAGGCCGACCGGAATGTTGATGTAGAAGATCCACGGCCACGAGTAGTTGTCGGAGATCCAGCCGCCCAGCAAGGGACCCGCCACCGGCGCCACCAGCGTGGTCATGGCCCAGAGCGCGAGCGCCATGCCGGACTTCTCGCGGGGATAGCTGCCCAGCATCAGGGTCTGTGACAGCGGGATCATCGGGCCCGCCACCAGGCCCTGGAGCACGCGGAACGCGATCAGCGACTCCAGGTTCGGCGCGAGGCCGCACAGCCACGACGCGACGATGAACAGCAGCACCGAGGCGACGAACAGCCGCACCTGGCCGAAGCGCATGGTCAGCCAGCCCGTCAGGGGCAGCGCGATGGCATTGGCCACCGCGAACGAGGTGATCACCCAGGTGCCCTGGCTGGTGCTGACCCCCAGGTCGCCCGAGATGGCCGGCAGCGAGACGTTGGCGATGGACGTATCGAGCACGTTCATGAACACCGCCGCCGACAGGGCGACGGTGCCCAGCAGGCGCTGGCCGCCCTGGAGCGGCGGATGGGCCGCCGGCGGGCCGCCGGGCGCCGGTTGCGCGGCGGGCTCGTCGGCCGGGGCCGGAGAAGAAGCGTTGGTCGTCATGGCAGCATCCGTGGCCGGCGCGGTCCTACATCACGCCCGCGCCGTGGCGCGCGACGGTGGCCGTGACCGTGTCGCCCTGGTCGGCGCGAACGGAGGTCGAGATGTGCAGCGGCGAGGTCTTGGCCACCGCCGGCTTGGCCTCGGCCGCGCGGCCGCCCAGGTTCTGGGCGATGGTGGCGGCCACCAGGGCATCGGCATCCTCGCGGGCATGGTCCATGACCGTGGTCGAATAGGCGGGCGCGGTGCGCGCCGCCTCGGCCAGCGCCGGACCGTCGGTGGACGACACGTCCACCGAGACGTTCATCGACAGGCCCACGCGCAGCGGATGCGCCTCGATTTCCTTGGGCTCCAGGGCGATGCGCACCGGCACGCGCTGCACCACCTTGATCCAGTTGCCGGTGGCGTTCTGCGCCGGCAGCAGCGCGAAGGCGCTGCCGGTGCCGGCGCCCAGGCCGGCGACCTTGCCGTGGTACTCGACCTTGGAACCGTAGACATCCGCCTCCAGCGTGACGGGCTGGCCGATGCGCATGCGGCCCAGCTGCACTTCCTTGAAGTTGGCATCCACCCACACCTGGTCCAGCGGCACGATGGTCATCAGCGAGGCGCCGGGCGCCACGCGCTGCCCCACCTGCGCGCTGCGCTTGGCCACGTAGCCGGTCACGGGCGCGGGCAGCGAGGTGCGCGACAGATTGATGAAGGCCTCGCGGACCTTGGCCGCGGCGCCCAGGACGTTGGGATGCTGTTCGACGCTGGTGCCGTCGGTGAGCGCGGTATTGGTGGCGAGTTGCTCGCGCGCGGCCACCAGGGCCGCCTGCGCCGAGGCCAGCGCCGACTTGGCGTTGCTGACCGCGGTTTCGGCGTGCAGCAGTTCCTCGCCGCTGACCGCGCCGGACGAGGCCAGCTCCTGGCGGCGCTTGGCGTCGTTCTGGGCCTTGGCAAGATCGGCTTTCGCGCGTTCGATGTCGGCCTGGCGCACCGCGATGTTCGCGGTCAACGCGCCGTTGTTGGCATACAGCGTGCGCACCTGGCGCACGGTCTGGGCCAGCGCCGCCTGGGCCTGGTCGAGCGCGACCTGCGCGTCGGCCTTGTCCAGCAGGATCAGCGGCTCGCCGGACTTCACGTAGTCGGTGTCATCGGCCTGGATGGCGACGACCGTGCTGGCGATCTGGGGCGTGATCTGTACCAGGTTGCCCTGCACATAGGCGTCGTCGGTACCTTCGTAGTGGCGGGCCACCAGCGCCCACCACGCGCCGTAGGCGACGGCGGCCACGGCGAACACGCCGGCGGCGCCCAGCAGCAGTTTCTTGCGGGGATTCTTGGAAGCTTGTTGTGCGGTTTCCATCTCGTTTTCCCTTGCGCCGCGCTGCGCGCGGCATGAACAGGTGTTCGACTCGTTCGGCTAGCGCACGGCCGCGGCGACCGGCTCGACCGGGCCGGCGGGCAGTTCCGCGCCGCCGCCCAGCGCCTTGGCCAGCGCGACGTCCAGCGTCAGGGCGCGGGCCTTCAGATCGGTATCCAGCCGAGTCTGCGTCAGCACCGCGCTCTGCGCGGTCAGCACGCTCAGGTAATTGCCCAGGCCGGCGCGGTAGCGTTTGACCGCCAGCTCGTAGGCCTGCTCGATGGCCTCGCGGGCCTTGCGCTGCTCGGTACTCTCGCGGTCCAGCGCCCGGATCGACGCCAGCGTGTCGGCCACTTCGTTGACGGCGTGCAGCACGGTCTGGTTGTAGGACGCGATGGCCAGGTCGGTGTCCGCCGCCCTGCCCTTCAGGTTGGCGTTGAGCCGCCCGCCCTCGAAGATCGGCAGGGTGATGGCCGGACCGACGCCGATGATCTGGCTACCGGACTTGAACAGATTGCCCAGCCCCAGTGCCGACGTGCCGACGAAGCCCGCCAGGTTGATGTCGGGATAGAACATGGCCTTGGCGGCGTCGACGTTGCGCTGGGCCGACTCGACCCGCCACCGGGCGGCGACGATGTCGGCGCGCCGGCCCAGCAGGGACAGCGGCACGCTGGCCGGCACCTCGGTACCCGGCGACACCAGCGGCACGGGCCGGATGGCCGCGCCGCGCTCGGGGCCGGCCCCCGCCAGCGCGGCCAGTTCGTTGCGTTGCAGGGCGATGCTTTCATCGACCTGCGCCAGTTGCGTACGGGCCTCGGCCAGCGCCGAATCTGCCTGCTTGACCTCCACCTGCGTATCCAGGCCCGAGGCATAGCGCTGGCGGGTCAGGTCGGCCACGCCCTCGCGCTGCCCGATGGCGGCCTGGAGTACGTCGCGCTGCGCGAACAGGCGCTGCAGGTTGAAGTAGGCCGATCCCACCGCGCTGGCCAGGATGCCCACCGCCGCCTGGTTCTCCGCCTGCGCCGCCCGGCTTTCGGACAGCGCCGCCTTCAGCAGCGACCCGTTCTTGTTCCAGAAGTCCAGCTCATAGCTCACGTTCAGCGCCAGCCGTGAATCGGTGCGCACACCGCCGGCCAGCGGGGCCGGGATGGCGCCGTGCTCGGTATAGCGCTGGCGGGTGGAAGTGAAGGTGCCGTCGACCTGGGGCAGGCCGTTCGCACGGGCGGACCCCACGGCCGCCTCGGCACGCGTCAGGCGAGCCTGGGCGATGACGATGGACGGGCTGCCCGCGATGGCCTCGTCGACCAGGCCGTCCAGTTGCGCATCGCCGTAGCGGTGCCACCACTGCTGCACCGGCCACTGCACGTCGGCCTGCGCCATGCCCAGCGTGGGCGCATCGACCAGGCGGGCGTGCGACGCGCCGTCCCGGTCCATGCCTGCGCACGCGGCCAGGGCGGCGACCAGGGGCACTAGCAAGAATTTTTTCATGGAAGCTTACGATCCGCTGAATTTAATTGCCTTACCTATTACTGCTTAGGCAGTCATAAAAACGAAACAAGGGCCGCGCCCCGGTGGCCCGGCCTCAGCCGCGCTGGGCGCCGTTGGCCGCCATGCGGCGCAGCAAGGACTTCAACTGCTGGACTTCCTGTTCGGAAAAATCGCGGGTGTGCAGGTCGACCGCGTCATGCAGGCGCTGCGGAACCTGCTCGGTGGCGCGAACGCCCTCTTCCGTCAACTCCAGCTTGATGACCCGGCGGTCTTCCGCGCTGCGTACCCGCCGTATCAATCCCTTGGATTCGAGGCGGTCGAGCATGCGCGTCATGGCGCCGGTGTCCGAACAGGCGCTGCGCGCCAGTTCGGCAGCCGTTTCCCCCCGCCCCATGGCGAGCAGCATCAGCGGGCCCCATTGCATGGCGGTCAGGTCGAGCGCCGTCATCTCGGCATCGACGGCGCGCTGCAGCGACAAATGAGCCTGCTTGATCAGGTAGCCCACGCTTTCTTCCGGGTCGTAGCGCCGAATCAGTTCGGCCAGCTCCGGAGAAATGCGGGGGGACGAGGTGGAATCTGCCATGCCGGCATTATTGCTGCATAGGCAATGGTTGTCAATGCAGTAATAGACTCACTTATAGTCCCTGCTCGCAGCAGGGACTTCGTGGCCGCGTCATGCGCGGCGGATATCAGCGCCGCTTGCCCAGCAACGAACCGAGCAGCCCGCGGGTCAGGTCGCGCGCGAGCTGGGTGCCCACCGAACGCACGGCGCTGCGGGCGGCCGACTCCAGCATGCCTTCGCGGCGGCCGCCCCGGGGGCCGGTGGAACCGAACAGGATGTCGCGCAGGCCGTCGGCCAGCCCGCCCTCGGCCGCCGGTTGCTGGCCGGAGGGCTGGGCCGGCGCCGCGGTACCGCCCGTGGCCGGGCCTGCGCCGCCAGCGCGGGCAACCAGGATTTCGTAGGCCGACTCCCGATCGACGGCCTTTTCATAGACCCCCGCCACCAGCGACGACTGGCGCAGCGCCTGCCGCTCGGCGTCGGTGGCCGGGCCGATCCGGCTGCCCGGCGCAACGACGTAGGCGCGCTCGGTCGGCCCCGGCCGGCCCTTTTCGTCCAGCAGCGAGACCAGCGCCTCGCCCACGCCCAGCTCGGTGATGGCGGCGGCGATGTCCAGGCCCGGATTGGGCCGCATCGTATCGGCCGCCGATTTCACGGCCTTCTGGTCGCGCGGCGTGAAGGCCCGCAGCGCATGCTGCACGCGGTTGCCGAGCTGGCCCAGCACCGTCTCGGGAATGTCCAGCGGGTTCTGGGTGCAGAAATAGACGCCCACCGCCTTGGAGCGGATCAACCGGACCACCTGCTCGATCTTGTCCAGCAGGGCCTTGGGCGCGTCGTTGAACAGCAGGTGCGCCTCGTCGAAGAAGAATACGAACTTCGGCTTGTCGGTGTCGCCGGCCTCGGGCAGGTGCTCGAACAGCGTGGACAGCATCCATAGCAGGAAGGTCGCGTACAGCGTCGGGGACTGCATCAGCTTGTCGGCGGCCAGGATGTTGACCATGCCGCGCCCCTGGGCGTCCGTCTGCATCAGATCGTCGATGTTCAGCATGGGTTCGCCGAAGAAGCGGTCGCCGCCCTGCGACTCGAGCGCCAACAGGCCGCGCTGGATCGCTCCCACCGAGGCGGCCGAGACGTTGCCGTAGCGCGTCTTGAACTGGGCGGCGTTGTCACCCACGTACTGCAGCATGGCCCGCAGGTCCTTCAGGTCCAGCAGCAGCAGGCCGTTGTCGTCGGCGATGCGGAACACCATGTTCAGCACGCCGGCCTGGGTGTCATTCAGGTTCAGCATGCGGCCCAGGAGCAGCGGCCCCATGTCGGAGATCGTGGCCCGCACCGGATGCCCCTGCTCGCCGAAGACGTCCCACAGCGTGGCCGGGCTCGCGCCCCAGGCCGGTTCGTCCAGCCCCAGCGACTTGAGCCGCTCCTGGAGCTTGGGCGTGGACACGCCGGCCTGGGAAATCCCGGTCAGGTCGCCCTTGACGTCGGCCATGAACACCGGCACGCCCTGGCGCGAAAAAGCTTCGGCCATGACCTGCAGGGTGACCGTCTTGCCGGTGCCGGTCGCGCCGGTGATGCAACCATGGCGGTTGGCCATGCCCGGCAGCAGGAAAAGCTCGGTTTTGGCGTTCTTGGCAAGGAGAATGGGAGCGGCCATGATGATTCCGTTGGGCAAACTGGGCGGCGGGGGGTTGCGGGGATTCTGTGCGCAAGGCCCCGCTCTTGTCAAAAGCCGCGCCGGGCCTGGCTCCGCGCCCCGCTCCGGCACCTTTCGCAGGGCTGGGATGGCGCGCAGTCTGTGGTATTGGCAGCAAGTGGACGCTCCGCCAGGAGCCGCCACCTGCCGGTCAAGCTAAAATGCCCCTTTCATCGTTACGACACAAGCGATTTCCATGGCCGGACATAGCAAATGGGCCAATATCCAGCACCGCAAAGGGCGCCAAGACGCCAAGCGCGGCAAGCTGTGGACCAAACTGATACGTGAAGTCACCGTGGCCGCCCGCGCCGGCGGCGCCGACCCCGACACCAACCCCCGCCTGCGCCTGGCGTGGGACAAGGCGACCGACGCCAACATGCCCAAGGACACCATCCACCGGGCCATTGCGCGGGGCGCCGGCGGAGCCGACGGCGACAACTACGAGGAAGTCCGCTACGAAGGCTACGGCATCGGCGGAGCGGCCGTCATCGTCGACTGCATGACCGACAACCGCACGCGCACCGTGGCCGAGGTCCGCCACGCCTTCGCCAAGCACGGCGGCAACCTGGGCCAGGAAGGCTCGGTTGCTTTCATGTTCAAGCACTGCGGCCAGTTCCTGTTCGCCCCCGGCACGCCCGAGGACAAGGTCATGGAGCTCGCGCTCGATGCCGGCGCCGAGGACGTCATCACCGACGACGAAGGCGTGATCGAAGTCATCTGTGCCCCCACCGACTACGTCGCCGTCAAGCAGGCCTTCGACGGCGCCGGCCTGAAGGCCGAGATGGACGGCATCGTGATGAAAGCGCTGAACGAAACACCCCTGTCCGGCGAGGATGCCGAGAAAATGCAGAAGTTGCTGGACGTGCTGGAATCCCTGGACGACGTCCAGGAGGTCTACACCACCGCGGTCATGGACGAGTAACCCACATGAAGCTTCTCGTCATCGGCTCCGGCGGCCGTGAACACGCCCTGGCCTGGCAACTGGCCAAAGCCGCGAAGACCCAGAAGGTGTTCGTCGCCCCCGGCAACGGCGGCACGGCCCTGACCTCGCACCTGCAGAACATTCCCATCACCGACCCGACGCAACTGGCCGACTTCGTCGAGAAGGAAGGCATAGGCCTGACCGTGGTCGGCCCCGAGGCCCCGCTCGCGGCCGGCGTGGTGGACATCTTCCGCGCGCGCGGACTGAAGATCTTCGGCCCGACCAAGGCCGCCGCGCAGTTGGAAAGCTCCAAGGACTTCGCCAAGGCCTTCATGGTCCGGCACAGCATTCCCACCGCCAAGTACCAGACCTTCACCGACCCCGCGCAGGCGCACGCCTACATCGACCAGGAAGGCGCGCCCATCGTCATCAAGGCCGACGGCCTGGCCGCCGGCAAGGGCGTGGTGGTCGCCACGTCGGTCCAGGAAGCCCACGCCGCGGTCGACGCCATGCTGGGCGACGGCAAGCTGGGCCAGGCGGGCGCCCGCGTGGTGATCGAGGAATGCCTCGAGGGCGAGGAAGCCAGCTTCATCGTGCTGTGCGACGGCAAGCACGTGCTGCCGCTGGCCACCAGCCAGGACCACAAGCGCCTCAAGGACAACGACGAAGGCCCCAACACCGGCGGCATGGGCGCCTATTCGCCCGCCCCGGTGGTCACGCCCGAGCTGCATGGCCGCATCATGCGCGAAGTCATCTGGCCCACCATCCAGGGCATGGCCAAGGACGGCATTCCGTTCACCGGTTTCCTGTACGCCGGGCTCATGATCGGCCCGAACGGCATCAAGGTGCTGGAATTCAACTGCCGCATGGGCGATCCGGAAACGCAGCCCATCATGATGCGCGTCAAGAGCGACCTGCTGGAAGTCTTCGAGCACGCGGTGGCCGGCACGCTGGACCAGGCCAACATCGACTGGGACCGCCGCACCGCGCTGGGCGTGGTCATGGCCGCCCACAACTATCCCGACACCCCGCGCGCCGGCGACGTCATCCACGGCCTGCCCGCCGAGACGCCCGACAGCATGGTGTTCCATGCCGGCACCACCGAAAGCGGCGGCGAGGTCCGGACCAGCGGCGGCCGGGTGCTGTGCGTCACGGCGCTGGGCGACTCCGCCCGGCTGGCGCAGCAGCGCGCCTACGACGTGCTGCAATCCATCCATTTCGACGGTGCGCAGTATCGCCGCGACATCGGCTGGCGGGCCATCACGCGCCGCAACGCCCCGGCGGAGCCCGGCACGGCATGAAGATAGACACCGCGCTGACCCGCGCCTATTTCACCGGCCTGCAGTCCCGCATCGTCCAGGGCCTGGAGGAAATCGAAGGCGATCCCTTCCGCTCGGACGCCTGGGAACGGGCCGAAGGCGGAGGCGGCGTCTCCCGGTTGATCGAAGGCGGGCGGGTGTTCGAACGCGGTGGCGTGCTGTTCAGCCACGTGACCGGCGCCACGCTGCCGCCCTCGGCCAGCGCCCATCGCCCCGAGCTGGCCGGACGCCCCTGGGAAGCCATGGGTGTCTCGCTGGTGATCCACCCGCGCAACCCTTACGTGCCCACCGTGCACATGAACGTACGCGTCTTCATCGCCAAGTCCGTGCATGCCTCGGACGACGATGACGTGTTCTGGTTCGGCGGCGGCATGGACCTCACGCCGTACTATCCCTTCGAGGAAGACGCGGTCCATTTCCACCGCGCCTGCAAGGCCGCGCTGGACCCCAGCGGCGGCGATCTCCATCCGCGCTTCAAGAAGTGGTGCGACGAGTACTTCTACCTCAAGCACCGCAAGGAAGCGCGGGGCCTGGGCGGCATCTTCTTCGACGATTTCAACGAAGGCGGCTTCGACCATGCCTTCGCCGCCACCCGTTCGGTGGGCGATGCCTTCCTGGAAGCCTACCTGCCCATCGTGCGCCAGCGCCTGGCGCTTCCCTACGGCGAACGCGAACGCGACTTCCAGGCCTACCGCCGCGGACGCTACGTCGAATTCAACCTGGTGTTCGACCGCGGCACGCTGTTCGGCCTGCAATCGGGCGGGCGCACGGAGTCCATCCTGATGTCCATGCCGCCGCTGGCGCAATGGCGCTACGACTGGCACCCCGAACCCGGTTCGCCCGAGGCTCGCCTCTACGAACTGCTGCCCCCCCGGGACTGGGTTTGAGCGCGTCCACGGCACCGCGCATCGGTTTGCTGGGAGGCAGCTTCGACCCCATCCACGAAGCGCACCTGACCCTGGCCCGCACCGCGCTTACCCATCTGGGCGCGGCTTCGGTCCAGCTCATACCCGCCGCCGCGCCCTGGCAGCGCCAGCCGCTGGCCGCCACGGCGGAGCAGCGCGCCGACATGGTCGCGCTGGCCATTGCCGGCCAGCCCGGCCTGGCCCTGAACCGGATCGAGATCGACCGCGGCGGCCCCAGCTACACCATCGACACCCTGCGCGCCCTGGCGGGCGGCACGGGTACGCCGGCGGCTGGCGCCCGCTACGTCTGGATCCTGGGCGCGGACCAACTGGCGAATTTCTGCACCTGGAATGAATGGCAGGGCATCGTCGCGCTGGCCGATCTCGCGGTGGCCGGCCGCCCTGGCAACGAACCCGAGCCGCCCGCCTCGCTCCATACGGAGCTGGCACGGCACGGGCGCACCCTGCACCGGCTGCCCATGCCCGAGATGGCAGTGTCCAGCTCCGGCATCCGGCAGCGGCTGGCCCGCGGCGAATCGGTCGACGGCCTCGTTCCCCCCGCCGTACTTCGGTATATCACACAGCATCGCCTGTATCAGGCCTGAATATGGACATACGCAAACTACAACGCGCCGTCGTCGATGCCCTCGAGGACGTCAAGGCGCAGAACATCACGGTGCTGAACACCACCCACCTCACCAGTCTGTTCGACCGCGTCGTCATCGCAAGCGGCACCTCGAACCGGCAGACCCGCGCCCTGGCTTCCAGCGTGAGCGAGAAGATCAAGGCCCTGGGCGGCGAGGTCATCGCCACCGAAGGCGAGGAAACCGGCGAGTGGGTGCTGGTGGACCTGGGCGACATCGTCGTCCACATCATGCAACCGGCCATCCGCCAGTACTACAACCTCGAAGAGGTCTGGGGCGGCAAGCCCGTCCGGGTGAAGCTGCTGGACCAATAGGCATTCCGGGCGGCCCCGCATGAAACTCATCATCATCGCCGTGGGGCATCGCATGCCGGGCTGGGTGGACGAGGCCTACGCGGACTATGCCAAGCGCATGCCGCCCGACCTGCCCATCGAGCTGCGCGAGGTGCGGCCGGAGCCCCGCACCACGGGCAAGACCGCCGCGCAGATGCAGGCCCTGGAAGCCCGGCGCATCGAAGCCGCCCTGCCCGCCGGCGGACGCTGGCTGGCCCTGGACGAACGGGGCCGCGACCTGACCACGATGGACCTGTCCGGGCAGATGCGGCAATGGCGCGACGACGGCCAGGACGTCGCCCTGCTGATCGGCGGGCCCGATGGGCTCGACCCCGACCTGAAGCGCCGCTGCCACGGCATGCTGCGGCTGTCCAGCCTGACGCTGCCGCACGGCATGGTGCGCGTGCTGCTGGCCGAGCAACTGTACCGGGCCTGGTCCATCCTGGCCAACCATCCCTATCATCGAGGCGGCTAGGATGAAACCCACCCCCTACCCGCTTACGCGGGCCCCCTCAAGGGGGCGACGCTGGCGGACCGGCAAAGCCGGATCCGCGGCGTCCTGGATCAACCAGCACCCGCTTCATCCGTCACGAAAGGCGCATCGCGCCATGGGGCGCTGACATGCCCCCCATCTACCTCGCCTCGCGCAGCCCGCGCCGCCGGGAACTGCTGGCGCAACTGGGCGTCGAGCACGAACTGCTGCTGCCGCCGCCCTCGGACGGCCCCGACGAGCCGCAGTTGCCGGGCGAACCCGCCGCTGACTACGTGCGCCGCACGGCCCGGGAAAAAGCGCTGACGGGCGCCGAACTGCTGAAGCAGCGCAAGCTGGCGGAACGCCCCATCCTGGCGGCGGACACCACCGTCATCCTTGGCGGCGAAGTGCTGGGCAAGCCGGTCGACCGCGACGACGCGCAACGCATCCTGGGCCGGCTGTCGGGGTCCGAGCACGAGGTGCACACGGCCCTCGCGCTGGTCCATCGCGGCGCGCTGCACGAAGACGTCTCGATCACCCGCGTGCGCTTTCGCGCACTGACGCCGCGCGACATCGCGCGCTACTGCGATACCGGCGAGCCCTACGACAAGGCCGGCGCCTACGGGATACAAGGCCTGGGCGGCGTATTCGTGCAGCACATCGCCGGTAGCTTCACCGGCGTGATGGGCCTGCCGCTGTACGAGACGGCACGGCTGCTGGGACTGGCCGGCATCGTCCTGCCCTGATCCCCGCCCCGCCGGCACCCGACTCGCGGTAAGCTGCGGATAGTCGCAGTCGCGCACGCCACCGGCACATTCCATGACCGAAGACATCCTCATCAACGTATCCCCCTACGAAACCCGGGTCGCCGTCATCCAGCAGGGAGCCGTCCAGGAACTCCACATCGAGCGCACCTCGCAGAAGGGCTACGTCGGCAACATCTACCTCGGCCGCGTCGCGCGCGTGCTGCCGGGCATGCAAAGCGCCTTCATCGACATCGGCCTGGGCCGCGCCGCCTTCCTGCACATCGCCGACATCCGCGAAAGCCGCCAGGAACGCGCCCACGGCGGCCACCCCGCCACGCCCATCGAGAAACTGCTGTTCGAAGGCCAGACCCTGATGGTGCAGGTCATCAAGGATCCGATCGGCACCAAGGGCGCCCGCCTGTCCACGCAGATCAGCGTGGCCGGCCGCATGCTGGTCTACCTGCCTTACGACCCGCACATCGGCATCTCGCAGCGCATCGAATCCGAGGCCGAGCGCAACCAGTTGCGCGACCGCGTCCAGCGCCTGGTGCCCACCGAAGAGAAAGGCGGCTACATCGTGCGCACCCAGGCCGAGGACGCCTCCGACGAGGAACTCGCGGCCGACATCGCCTACCTGGGCAAGCTGTGGACCATCATGCAGCAGCAGGCCCGCACCAAGGGCGCGCCGTGGCTGCTGCACGAAGACCTCAACCTCGCACAGAGGGTGCTGCGCGACGTGGTCAGCACCGAGACCGCCTCCATCCAGATCGATTCGCGCAGCAGCTTCACCCGGCTGCTGGCCTGGGCGCGGGAGTTCACGCCCTCGGTCATCGACAAGGTCATGCACTACACCGGCGAGCGCCCGCTGTTCGACCTCTACAACGTCGACGACGAGATCAACCGGGGCCTGTCGCGGCGGGTGGAACTGAAGTCGGGCGGCTACCTCATCATCGACCAGACCGAGGCGCTGACCACCATCGACGTCAACACCGGCGGCTTCGTCGGCGGCCGCAACTTCGACGACACCATCTTCAAGACCAACCTCGAGGCGGCGCAGGCCATCGCACGCCAGTTGCGCCTGCGCAACCTGGGCGGCATCGTCATCCTGGACTTCATCGACATGGAGAACCTGGAGCACCGGGAATCGGTGCTGGGCGAACTGCGCAAGGCGCTGGCGCGCGACCGCACGCGCATCACGCTCAACGGCTTCACCCAGCTGGGGCTGGTCGAGATGACGCGCAAGCGCACGCGCGAATCGCTCAGCCACGTGCTGTGCGAGTCCTGCCCCACCTGCCAGGGCCGGGGCCAAGTCAAGACCGCGCGCACGCTGTGCTACGAGATCCTGCGCGAGATCCTGCGCGAGGCGCGGCAATTCAACCCCAAGGAATTCCGCATCCTGGCCGCGCAGGCGGTGGTGGACCTGTTCCTGGAAGAGGAAAGCCAGAACCTGGCGTCGCTGGGCGACTTCATCGGCAAGCCGATCTCGCTGCAGGTCGAGGGGATTTATAGCCAGGAGCAGTACGACATCATCTTGATGTGATGCGGATGTCCTAGATCCGTTCGACAGCGGGGAAATGGATGGCAGACTCGCGGTGCACGACGCACCGCAAGGCCCCCCACATACCGCGTTATTGACGCTCGACATTAATAACGCGACACGTTACTATCCATCCAATGATCCTGTCATTCAAGTGTCCCCACACTGAAGCCCTGTTCCAGGGCAGACACGTCAAACGATTCGCCAACATCGAAGTGGTGGCGATGCGTAGACTCCAGCAGATCCACGCAGCTGCCACACTGGATTTCCTGCGCGTGCCCCCCCGGAAACAGGCTGGAGGCGCTCTCGGGCGACCGGGCCGGACAATACAGCATTCGGATCAACGCTCAATGGCGCGTGTGCTTTCGCTTCAGCGCGGGGATCACCAGCGACGTCGAGATCGTGGATTATCACTAACAGGGAGAACACCGTGCCCCGACAAGTTCCCCTCGCCACTCCCGGCGAGACCCTGCTCCACGACTGGCTGGAGCCGATGGGTATTACACAGTACGCCCTGGCCAAGGCCATCGGTGTGCCGCCCCGGCGCATCAACGAAATCGTCAAGGGACAGCGCGCCATTACCGCCGATACCGCCGTGCGACTGGGCATTTATTTCGGGACCGACGCGCAAAGCTGGATGAACCTGCAAGCGCACTACGATACCGAACGAGCCAGGGAAGCCATCGGGAAGGAAACCCTGGCGCAGATCAAACGGCATGCGCACGCTGTCACGGCCTAGGCCCCACCCATGCGCAGCCTGCTGCACCGACTGTCAAGCCCGTCCGGGACCGGCGTCGTCGACGTCGTCCCCGTCCATCTCGATCATGCGGGTCCGAGCCAGTATCGCGTAAGCTTCCGCCAGCCGATCGCGCCCGCCCTTCCCTGACGAACCCTGCCTGCCTCCCCATGCAAACCGCGCACACCTTCCGCCTTCCCTACAAGATCCACTTCTCGCGCTGCGACCCGGCCGGCATCATTTTCTATCCACAGTACTTCATCCTGTTCAACGACCTGGTCGAGAGCTGGATAGACGCGATCCTGCCCGGCGGCTACCACGGCCTGGTGGGCGAGCGGCGGGTGGGCATGCCGACCGTGCACATCGAATCGGACTTCCGGGCGATCAGCCGCTTCGGCGAACAGGTATGGCTGGAACTGGAGGTCACGCGCCTGGGCAACCGTTCGATCACGCTGGCCTGGCGCTGCGTGGGCACGGACGACGTGGTGCGGATGTCGGCGGTCCAGACCCTGGTCACCACCTCGCTGGACACGCACAAGTCGATCGCCCTGCCCGACGATTTGCGAACTGCAATAGGGTAGAGGTCCCCCCCCTACGCCCTTCGGGCGCCCCCCAGGGGGCGAAACCGGCGGACTGGCAAAGCCAGATCCGCGGTTTCCTGGGTCTAGTCCATCCTCTCGGATTGGCTCACGATTGCTACCGCTGGCAGCCAGCGATAGCAACGGAGCCACACCCCAAGATAACGGTACTAGACCCAGGATGCGGTGGATCCGGCTCCGCCGGTCCACCCGCATCGCCCCCTGGGGGGCGCGCGTCAGCGCGTAGGGGGGGGCCTCTACCCCCTGAACAGCTCGTGCACTTGCGCCCGCAGCCACATGTTGCCGGCGTCCTTGTGGAAGCGGCGCGGCCAGAATTGGTGGACTTCGATGGTGGGCACCTTCAGCGGCACGTCCACCATGCGGATGTCGGCGTGCTGCACGCAGACGGTAGCCATGTCGTGCGGCACGGTGGCGATCAGGTCCGAACTCTCGATGATGGGCAGCAGGCTGGTGAAATGCGAGGTCTCCAGCAGGATCCTGCGCCGTAGCTTCTTGCGCTGAAGATATTCCTCGAACAGGTGCTCCCGCCCCGGCCTGACCGCCGCATGCGGCAAGGCCAGGTATTGCTTGAGCGTGAGCGTAGCGCCCACGTCCGGATGGCCGCGGCGCACGATGCAGACGTAGGGATTGCGGAACAGCAGTTGCTGGAACATGCCCGCCTTGTGCAGGTCGGGAAAATAGCCGATGGCCAGCTCGGCCTCGCCCGACTCCAGCGCCTCGGCCGCCGCGTGGCGCGGCATGGCCAGGGTGCGCAGATTCAGCCCCGGGCCGGCCTGGACGAAGCGCGCCAGCAGCTTGGGCACGAAGTTGATCTCGCCGATGTCGGGCGTGATCAGCGTGAAGGTGCGTTCGCTGGTGGCCGGGTCGAAGGTATGGGCCTGCAGGATCTCGCTCTTGACCGTCTCCATGACGCGGCGCACCGCCGGGGCCAGCGCCAGCGCGCGCGGCGTAGGTTGCATCTGCGCCCCGGTCCGCACGAACAGGGCGTCGTTGAACAGCGTGCGCAGGCGGGCCACGGCCGCGCTCATGGCCGGCTGGCTCAGGCCGATGGCCTCGGCCGCGCGCGACACGCTGCGGTGCTCCAGCATGGCGTCGAACACGCGCAGCAAGTTCAGGTCCACATGACGAATATCCATGGCATGGATTTTAACTATTCGCCCAATCGTCTGGATAGATACTTACCCACCCCGTAGACTGCCCGCATCACTCATTGGAACGGAGACGCCCCATGTCCGGCCTGACCCTGGAACAGGCGAATGCCATCATCGCCGGCGCGCTGGCCCATTCCGCCCGCAAAGGCTACAAGCCCATGGCCGTGGTGGTGCTGGACCACGCCGGGCATCTGAAGTCGGCCCAGCGCCAGGACGGCGCCAGCATGTTCCGCGTGGACGTCGCGACCGGCAAGGCCTGGGCCGCGGTGGGCATGGACGCCTCCAGCCGCACGCTGGCGCAGCGCGCCAAGGACAACCCGAACTTCTTCGTCGCACTGGCGGCCACCGCGCAAGGACGCTTCCTGCCGCAGACCGGCGCCATCCTGATCCGCGATGCCAGCGGCGCCATCCTGGGCGCGGCTGGCGCCAGCGGCGGCACAGGCGACGAGGACGAGGAAATCTGCATCGCCGGCGCCACCGCCGCCGGCCTGCAGGCGGGTTGACGCGGCACGCATCACGGAGCAATCACCCATGGCATCGTCCACCATACAAGGGCTGCGCAGCGTAGCCCTGGAAGTCCCCGACCTCGACAAGGCGGAAGACTTCTACACCCGCACCTGGCACCTGGACGTCGTCGTCCGCAAGCCCGACGCCCTGTATTTCCGCGGCACCGGCCCGGACCACCATCTGTTGGCGCTGCACCGCGGCCCGCGCACGGCCATCCGCCACGTCACGCTGCGGGCGCACGGCGAGGACGCCCTGCACGCGATCGCCCGCGCCGGCATTGAAGCGGGCGGAACGCTGGCGGCCCCTATCGGCCCCGTGGCCGACCCGGCCGGCGGCCGCGGACTGCTGCTGCGCGACCCCGACGGCAGGCTGATCCAGGTCGTGACCGGCGACGCCCGGCATGCCCACGCGGACGACGTGCCCGACCGGCCCGTGCGCCTCGCGCACGCGGTGCTGAACAGCGCCGACGTCGCCGCCACCCGGCGTTTCTTCGAACGGGCGCTGGATTTCCGGCTGGCCGACCTCACCCGCATCATGGCGTTCATGAACTGCAATGCCGACCATCACACGATCGCGGTGGGCATCACGGACAACAACGCGCTGAATCACATCGCCTTCGTCATGCCGGACCTGGAGTCGGTCATGCGCGGCGGCGGCCGGATGAAAGACGCCGGCTACGCGATCGAATGGGGCCCGGGCCGCCACGGCCCCGGCGACAACGCGTTCAACTATTTCATCGGCCCCTTCGGCGAGGTGATCGAATACACGGCGGAAGTGGAACAGATCGACGATGGCTACGCCGCCGGCAGCCCCGACGACTGGAAATGGCCGCCGGGGCGCGTGGACCAGTGGGGCATCTCGCCGCCGCCATCGGCGCGCCTGAAGACGGCGCAAAGCGAAGTGTTCTTCGTGCCCTCGTCCGCCTGACGCCTCTTTCCCGAACCACGGATCCATCATGCGACACCCCCACGTCCGGCTGGCGGGCACGGCCCGTCTCGCCCTGAAGAAACACCCCGCGTCCGGAGGCCGGGCATGAACGCCTTCGCGCATCCCCTTTACGACGTCGCCATCGTCGGCTTCGGTCCTTCCGGGGCGGTAGCCGCCGGGCTGCTGGGCAACCAGGGCTTCAAGGTCTATGTCTGCGACCGGCAACACGACGTCTACGACAAGCCGCGCGCGATCGCGGTCGATCACGAGATCATGCGGGTCTTCCAGCAACTGGGGCTGGTCGATCGCATTTCCCGGTACGTGGAGCCCTTCACGCCGTCGGAGTACTTCGGCGTGGATGGCCAGTTGATCAAGCGGCTCACGATGGTGGAGCCGCCCTACCCCCTGGGCTACACGCCCTCGAACGTCTTCACCCAGCCGCCGGTGGAGCGCATCCTGCGCGACCACGTCCAGCAATTGCCGAACGTCCGCGTCGAACTGGACACGACGCTGGTCGGCCTGGAGCAGGACGCCTCGGGCGCCCGGCTGGACCTGGCCCACACGGACGGCCGCCGCGCCAGCCTGCGCGCGAAATACGTCATCGGCTGCGACGGCGCTTCCAGCACGGTACGCGAGCTGGCGGGCATCGAACTGGAAGACCTGGAATTCGACGAACCCTGGCTGGTGGTGGACGTCCTGGCCAACGAACGCGGCCTGGCCAAGCTGCCGCGTACCAGCGTGCAGTACTGCGAACCCGACCGGCCCTGCACGCTGGTCATCGGCCCGGGCAATCACCGCCGCTGGGAGATCTCCCTCAAGCCCGGCGAGGATCCCCAGGCCATCACGCAGCCCGGAGAAACCTGGAAGCTGCTGTCGCGCTGGCTGACCCCGGAGGACGCCGAACTCTGGCGCCAGGCCAGCTACCGCTTCCACGCGCTGGTCGCGCGCGACTGGCGCCGCGGCCGCGTGTTCGTCGCCGGCGATGCCGCCCACCAGCAGCCGCCCTTCCTGGGCCAGGGCATGTGCCAGGGCATACGCGACGTCGCCAATCTGAACTGGAAGCTGGCCGCCGTGCTGCGGCAGGCGATGACGGACGCCCGGGCCGACGCGCTGCTGGACAGCTACGGCATCGAGCGCAAGCAGCACGTGCGCAGCCTGACCAGCCGCATCAAGGCCATAGGCGCGGTGATCTGCGAACGCGACGAGGCCCGGGCCCGCGCCCGCGACGCCCACCTGCTGGACGAATGCGGCGGCACGGTACGCGACATGCCGCGCCAGGAAGTCATTCCGCCGCTGGAGCAAGGCCTGCTGGCCCACGCCGGCACGCCCGCGCGTGGCACGCTGTTCCCCCAGCCCTGGATCAGGCAGGCCGGCACCGCGGTCCACCTGGACCAAATGGCGGGAGACGGCTGGTGGCTGGTGCTGGACACCCGCCATGCGGGAGCCGTGCCCGCCCTTCCCTCCGAGTGGGGCATGGCCACGCTGGACCTGGGCGAGCTGGCCGAAACCGAAGGCGTATGCGCGGCGTGGTTCGAGCGCCACCGCTGCACGGCGGCCGTGGTGCGCCCCGACCGCTATGTCTATGGCGTCGCGTCCGATGCGCGAGAACTGGACGCCTTGCTGGACGAACTACGCAACGCGCTGCATTGACCCCACCAAGCGAGGAGACAACGATGAACAGAAGACACGCCATCCAGACCCTGGCCGCCCTGGCCGCCGTCCCGGCGCTTTCCCCCCTGCGGTCGGCGCTGGCCCAGGCCTGGCCGGACAAACCGGTGCGGCTGCTGCTGTCGCAGCCGCCCGGGTCCGGCCCGGACAACATCGCCCGGCTGCTGTCCGAGCGCCTGTACCCGCGCTGGGGCCAGGCGGTCGTGATCGAGAACAAACCGGGCGGCCAGAACACGGTGGGCGCGCAGGCCGCCGCCCGGTCGCCCGCCGACGGCTACAACTTCTATTTCGCGACGACCGCGGCGCTGGTCACCAACGCCTTCCTGTTCAAGCAGCTGCCCTATGACCCCGCCAAGGACTTCGTGCCCGTGGCCTTCGTCGCCCGCAGCCCGTTCGGCATCCTGGTCAAGGCCGATTCGCCCATCCGCACCGTCGAGGAACTGGTCGCCAGGTCCAAGGCCACGCCGGGCACGTTCACGCTGGGCAACGAGGGACCGCGCACCTTCGGCGGCATGATCGCCCGCCTGTTCAATGCCCGCTCCGGCGCCCAGGCCAACCTGGTGCCCTACGTGTCGGTAGGTGTTTCGGCGCAGAACCTGATGGGCGGCCACGTGGATGCAATCGTGGCCGACGTGGCCTCGACCGCGCAGCTCGCCAGGCAAGGACGCCTGCGGCTGCTGGCGGTGACCTCGGACAAGCGCCTGCCGGACTGGCCGCAGGTGCCGGCGGTGTCCGAGCTGCTGCCCGATTTCGACATGGTGGGCTGGTTCGCCATCGTCGCGCCCGCCGGCACGCCCACGGCGGCGGTCGAGCGGGTCAACCGCGACATCAATGCGCTGCTGTCCGACGAGGAAGTGGCCGGGCGTATCGCCACCATCGGCCCCATCGCCGCGCCGGGCTACAGCCCGGCCCAGACCGGCGAGTTCCTCAAACGGGAGCACGCGCGATGGGCGCAGATCACGAAGGAAATCGACATCCTGCCCGAATGAGATAAAACAGGACCTGAAACAAAAAGGGCGCTCCGTGGAGCGCCCTGCCGTCGATCACTTCCTGAGGTCGTCGGGAACCTTGCCGCCGTTGTCCGCCAGCTTCTGCATCACCTGCTTGTGCAGCCAGATGTTCATCGAGGCGGAATCGTTGGTGTCGCCGCTGTAGTGCAGTTCGGTCGCGAGCTGCTTGCGGGCCCCCAGGCTGCTGTCCAGTCCCAGTAGCTTCATCAGGTCGACGATGGAAGTCTTCCAGTTCAGCTTCTCGGGGCTCTTGGCCGCCAGGGCGTTCAGGATGGTTTCCACATCCACGGCCGGCATGGCCGGAGCCGCCGCCCCGCCGGGCGCCGGGGCGGCGGCGGGAGGCGCTTCCTGGGCCACCGCGGGATGGCTGGATGGGAAAATCTTGTCGAGTATGGCTTTGAAAATGCTCACATCTTCCCCCTAATCGTCGTGAACGGCACATGCCTGCGGTCGATTGTATAGACCGTCGCAGGGTGCCAAGCCCTGGGATGTAACGGGATGCAATAACTGAGAAACGCCAGCCGCTACAGCTTGAACCAACGGTCGTTCTCGATTTCATCGGCGATGCGGATCTCGGCTTCGTCCAGGCATTCCTGCTCGGACTGGGCCGGAATGTCGCGCAGCGCCAGCGTCGGCCCGAGCAGCAGCCGCCTGCCCTCGCTCTGTTCGTAGATCTTGCAGTTGACATCCCACGTGCCCGGGCCACGCTGCAGCGGGTCTATCTCCACTTCCAGCACACGGGAAGTGCGATTCGGGCAATATTGGAAAGAGAACATGGCTGGCCCCGCTCCGGTCAGTTCGAACCGAGCCACTATAGCGCCGGAAACCGCGCCTGGCCTCATGCAGTGCAGCATGGCGGCATGCCACCATGCCTGGTCCGTCAAGCGTCAGGACGCCCAGGACACCAGCGACAGCAGCAACAGCAGCGCCATCCAGAGCACCACCGCCCGCCACAGCAGCCCCACCGCCGCATGCAGGGTGGCCGGATCCGGCAGCCGGACCGGCTCGTCGGGCGCCTCGGCGGCGGCGGTGAACTCGCTGGCGGCGGAGGCCGGCAGGACCGGCCCCACCAGGTCGGGATCGACGGGCTCGGCCGGTGGCTGCCACTTGCTCGACACCGGCGCCAGGCGCACGCCCAGCGCGCCCGCCGCGCTTTCGACCACCACCCCGCGCTGGGGGTCGTCCCAGCTGGAGGCTCGCTGGCGCCACCCGTACAGGGCATCCTCGAAATTGCCGACGATGGCGAACCCGACCGCCGTCATCCGGGCCGGGATCCAGTCCAGCAGGTAGAACGCCCGGCGGGCCACGTCGCCGAAAGCATCGGCACGATCGCCCCACTCCTGGCGCGCGACCCCCGCCAGCTTGTACAGCACAGCGCCAGATGGGCCAGGCAGCAGCGCATACCAGAACAACACGCCGTAGACGTTCCGATGCGAGGCGACCACGCCTTCCTCGATCGCGGTGCGGCAGATCTCCGGCACGGTCATGGTCTCGGCGGACACGGTGTCGCCGGATGCCCGCAGCCATTCCTGCAGGTGGCTGCGCGCCAGCGTGACGTCGCCACGGGCCAACGCGAACTGGATCTCGGTGAAATGATGGCTGAACTGCCGGAACCCCAGCGTGAACCACAGGACGACCACGTGGAAGACCAGCGAAAACACCGGGTGCACCGACCACGCCAGCGACCCGATCAGCCATATCGCCAGCGTCGGGACCACCACCACCAGCAGCCAACCCAGCACGGCATAGCCGCGGCTGCCCGCGTCCAGCGCGTGGCCGGCCCATCGGCACGCGGCACGGGCGGCTTCATGGACGGCGTTGGAACGCGGCAGGGGCCGGACTTGTTCGGCAAGAAAGGCAAGAAGGAGTGCGAAGAAGCTCATGAGCGCATTCTAGATTGCATAGCCATGGTTTGGCATCATCCCTCGCATGCGCGAGGAGGACACGGGGATCACGCGCGCAGGAATTGGTAAAGATTGCGCAGCATGCCCGCCGTCGCGCCCCAGATGAAGAACTGCCTCCACGGCATCGAATAGTAGGAACGCAGGCCGCCGGCCGGCAACGCGGCGCTGTGCAGCCGATGATTGGACGGATCCATCAGGAAGCGCAGCGGCACCTCGAAGACCTCAGCCACCTCGAAGGGATCCGGGCGCGGCGCGAAATCCGGGCGCACCAGCCCCACCAGCGGCACGACACGGAAACCCGTACCGGTGAAATAGTCCGGCAACTGCCCGATGATTTCCACCAGTCCGCGCGGCAGGCCGGTTTCTTCCTCGGTCTCGCGCAGCGCGGCATCCGTCACCGACGAATCGCTGGGTTCCACCCGCCCGCCCGGAAAACTGACCTGGCCGGCGTGGTCGTGCAAGTGCGCGGTACGCTGGGTCAGCATGACCTGGATGCCCTCGGGCCGCAGCATCATCGGCACCAGCACCGATGCCAGCCGCAGGGACCGGTCCGCGGCCCGCGCCGGATTGATGTCCTGCGCATCCGGCGTCCAGATCGGCGGCGCGGCGAAATGGTCGCGCAGCGCCGTCGGCGTCAGGCGCGTCTCGGGCACCGCCAACAATCCGCCCGGATTGGCGACCCAGGGCTGGGCGACGGGATCGAAAGCCGGGCGCTGCGGCGGACGCCGGACGGGCGGAGCGAGGGAGTCGGGCTGGATTTCCTCCGGCGTATCGTCGATCTGGTCTGCCGGAGCGTCGCTAGGTTGATCGGTCGGAATGGATGATGACATGTGAAACGGAAATCCCGGCGAAAAACGCCGTCATTGTCGGCATGGCTAGAGCATACTCCCGCAGGTCGCTCCAGCAAAAAAAAGCGCCCCACGAGGGGCGCTTCGTCTTGCAGTACCGCGAGGATCAAGCCTTGGCAGCCGGCGTATTGCGGACCAGCTTTTCCTTGATCCGGGCCGACTTGCCCGAACGGAAACGCAGGTAGTACAGCTTCGCACGGCGCACGTCGCCGCGACGCTTGACTTCGATCGACGCGATGGTCGGCGCGTACAGTTGGAACGTACGCTCCACGCCTTCGCCCGACGAAATCTTGCGGACGATGAACGACGAGTTCAGGCCGCGATTGCGCTTGGCAATGACCACGCCTTCGTAGGCCTGGACACGCTTGCGGGTGCCTTCAACCACGTTGACGTTGACCACCACGGTGTCGCCGGGGGCGAATTCGGGAATGGTCTTGTTGGCCGTCAAGCGGGCCAGCTCTTCTTGCTCGAGGACTTGGATCAGGTCCATTTCTATCTCCAATAACCATCATACGTGGCGGTTCTGCTTTTGATGGCACCGCTACCAGAGGATGGGGTTTCCCGCCGGACTCATGCCCGGCAGGCTTGCTGCAACGCCGGCCGCCGGGGCGGTCAGCGCTTGTCTTCCCTTTGCAGGTCGGACAGAAACTTCTCGTCGTCGCGGCTCAACCAACCGCGCTCGCGTGCCGCCTCGATCAGGTCGGGGCGCTTCCTGCTCGTCGCTTCCAGCGACTGCCGGCGCCGCCAACGCTCGATGTTGGCATGATGCCCGGACAACAGCACGTCGGGCACCGGCTGGCCGTCATAGACTTCCGGCCGAGTATAGTGCGGACAGTCCAAAAGGCCGGACAACCGCTCGTTGAACGAATCCTGTACGGCGGACTCGTCGTCGTTCAGGACGCCGGGCAACAGCCTGACCACGGCATCCATCATCGCCATCGCGGCGATTTCCCCGCCGGATAGCACGAAATCGCCCAACGACACTTCCTGCGTCACCCAGCGGTCGATGAACCGCTGGTCGATGCCTTCATAGCGGCCGCACACCAGGATGGCCCCCGTTCCGCCGGCCAGCGCGTGAGCCTGGGCCTGGTCGAAACGCCGCCCCTGCGGCGACAGCAATACCACCGGCGCCTCGGGCAAGCCGGCCTGCGCACGCTGGTCACGCGCCGCGCATACCGCTTTCTCCAGAGGCTCGACCCGCATCACCATGCCGGGTCCGCCGCCGTAGGGCCTGTCATCCACCGTGCGATGCACGTCCACCGTGAAATCGCGCGGATTCCAGGCCTGCAACCGCCACCGGCCCTGCGCATGCGCCCGGCCGGTCACGCCCTGCTGGCTGACGGCCTCGAACATCGGGCCGAACAGCGTGATCACGTCGAACCGCAACATCTCGTCCATGGCCCGGGCAAGCCCTTTGTTCACGCCCGACGGGTCAGAACCCCTCGGGCCAATCGCTGTCTATGCGCCGGGCGTCCAGATCGACACCACGGATATACGCGTCGACGAAAGGCACCAGGGTCTCGCGCTGCCTGCCACGCGCATCGAGCAGCGGCTGCGTCGGCTGGCCGGGAGCCACGGGTTCGACACAGGCCACGTGCAGGATCGCATGCACCCCGTTGTCGCTGACTTCCGACACCGTGCCCAGGACGACTTCCTGGTCCGAGTCATTCTTGCCCGTCAACTCGCAGCCGATCAGGTCCACCCAATAGAACTCGCCTTCGGCGGGCCGGGGGAACTGACTGCGCGGCACCAGCACCGTCCAACCCTTCCAGGCCAGGGCCTGGTCCCGGTCGGACACGCCGGGAAAAGCGACCGTCACCACCGCGCCATGGCGCTTGGCGTCGGCCACTTCGATACGGCGCACTTCCGTGCCCTTGCGCAGCCACCATGCGCGGCTGCCCAACAAGGCTTCGGACTGGGCCGAGTACGGCTGGACCTTGAGACCGCCGCGCACGCCAAAGGCCTCCGCCACATGCCCGACCTCGACGAGGTCGGCGGGAAGGGCGGGATCGCTACCGGACACCGTGGACACGGCGGGCACCACGAAATCAGGCAGCCGGCGCGACCTTGGCGCCGTATTCCTTGACGAGACGGGCCACGGCCGGCGACAGTTGGGCGCCGTTCTTGGTCCAGTGCTCGACGCGGTCGAGCGCGATGCGCAGGCCTTCTTCACCCTCGGAGGCGACGGGGTTGTAGAAACCCACACGCTCGATGAAACGGCCATCGCGGCGATTGCGCGAATCGGCAGCAACGAGGTTGTAGAAGGGGCGCTTCTTGGAGCCGCCGCGGGACATACGAATCACCACCATAGGTAATTCCTTGGAAAAGTTGACTGAGAAAAGCCCTAAAGTATAGCCCGGCCTGCTAGGCCTAGCAAGCAAGGATGCGGTAAAGTCCTTCAAAATCAAGGTCTTCTACGATGGATTCCCACCACATGTCCACCTCTTCCGCCGACGATACGTCCCCTATCCCCCCGCCGACCCGAGGATTCCGCCACAAAACCGTGGCGGGACTGCTGGCCGCCGTGCTGGGCTGGGCCGGCGCGCACTGGTGGTACCTGGGCCGCCGCCACGGCTGGATCGTCCTCCTGTTTTCGCTGATCATGATAGGCACCGCGCTGCGCAGCGAAGCGTGGTATTTCCACCCCGCCTTCTTCCTGTTCCTCGTCCCGGCCGTCGCGGGCTTCATCGAGGCCATCGTCCTCTGCCTGACCTCCGATGCCAAGTTCGATGCCAGGTACAACCCGGGCCAGGCGCGGCAGTCGCGCACCGGCTGGGGGCCGGTGCTGGTGGCCGGCATCACGCTGGCCGTGGGCACCGCCATCCTGATGCTGGGCATCGTCCTGATGTTCCAGAGCCTGTTCGAAGGCATCCCCGCCTGATCGCCGGCTAGCCGAACAGCGGCATCTGCCGCGTGTCGACGGGCGACTCCCCGCCCCGGGGCTCGCGGGCCGGCGGCCTGAACAACCCCGTTTCCAGCTCGATGCGCCGGTCCGCCAGCCCATGCCGGCGCGCGGCGCGCCCGAAGCGCTGCGCGACCAGGTCGGCCCAGATGCCCTGGCCGCGCATGCGGCTGCCGAAACGCGCGTCGTTGAGCTTGCCGCCGCGCAGGTCCTCCAGGCAGTGCAGCACCCGGGCCTTGCGGTCGGGAAAGTGCGCGTCCAGCCAGTCCGAAAACACGTCCTTGACCTCCCAGGGCAGGCGCAGCATGGTGTAGAACGCCGCCCGCGCGCCCGCGTCCTTGGCGGCTTCCAGCACGCGCTCGATGTGGTCGTCGGTGATGAAGGGAATGACCGGCGCGAGCGAAACGCCGACCGGCACGCCGGCGCCGGCCAGCGTCCGGATCGCATCCAGCCGCCGCCATGGCGCGGCCGCGCGCGGTTCGAGCGTCCGCGCCACGCGTCCGTCCAGCGTGGCCACCGATACGTAGACCGCGACCAGCTTCAGCTCCGCCAGCTTCGCCAGCAGATCGACGTCGCGCGCGACCAGCCCGCCCTTGGTGACCAGCGATACGGGATGCCGGGTTTCCAGCAGCAGCTCCAGCAGCCCTCGCGTCAGCTTCCATTGGCGTTCGATGGGCTGGTAGGCGTCGGTGGCCGAGCCGATGTTGATGACGTCCACCCGGTAGCCCGGACGCCCCAGTTCGGCCCGGAGCGCCTCGACCGCGTTGGCCTTGGCGACGAGCCGGGTTTCGAAATCCAGGCCGGGCGACCAGCCCAGGTAGGCATGCGTGGGCCGCGCGAAGCAGTAGACGCAGCCGTGCTCGCAGCCGCGATAGGGATTGATGGCCCGATCGAAGGGAATGTCCGGGGAGTCGTTGCGAGACAGGATCTTGCGCGCGCGCTCGATGGCAACCTCGGTCCTGAGCGGGGGCGGCTCTTCTTCCGGAGCGGCCCAGCCGTCGTCGACCACGTCGCGCTGGTCACCCTCGAACCGGTGCCTGACGTTGAGCACGGCGCCGCGCCCGCGCTGCGGGGCGGGGGGCGCCTGGGGATAGCCGTCTGGCGGCAGATCATCGTTTTCCACCCGAGATACTGTATATCCATACAGTATCTCGGCACAATTGACTCTCCATCACACAATAAAAAATATTTTCCTAAAAATATATAATTTATATAATTAATTAGAAATTTACGAGACGATCTATGCACCACGACCCACTCCCCCCGCAACCTCCCCTGCCCTTCCCCGCCGCGCAGCGTTATGAAGACACGGTGCTGGAATGGGCCCGCGGGCAAGACGCAAGCAAGCTGCTCGCCCGGAACCAGGCCTACGGGCCCGATCCCCAGCACCGCTACGACGTGTTCGCCGCCGCGGGCATGCGCGACGCGCCGGTGCTGGTGTTCTGGCATGGCGGCGGCTGGACCAACGGCTACAAGGAATATGTGCACTTCATGGCCGAAGCCGTGATCCGGCGGGGGCTGGTGTTCGTCGCGCCCACCTACCGGCTGGCACCCCGCCACCGGCTGCCCGCCGCGTACGACGACGCAGCCCTGCTGCTGGGCGAGTTGCGGCGGACCGTCGGCAAGTGGGGAGGCGATTGCCGGAATCTTTATCTGTCGGGACACTCGGCTGGCGGCGGCACCGCCGCGATGGCGGCCCTGCGCAAGCCGGCGCTGGAACAGGCGGGCATGCCGCCCGGCGACATCCGCGGCTGTCTGCCCATCAGCGGCGTCATGGACCTGCACCACCCCTGCCCCGAGCCCGACAGCCTTGAAGACCGGGTGTATTCCACGCTGCTGGAGCAGCCGTGCGAGGATGCGCTGATGAGCGCCATCAGTTGGACCGCCGGCAATCCCGTGCCGATGATGTCGAGCTATGGAGAACGGGACAGCGCCCGCGTGATCGGCGCCAACACGCGCATGCACGAACTGTTGAAGCGCCAGCCCGCCAGCGCCGGCCTGCACGCCTGGAAGGACCTCGATCACTTCGACACCCACCTGATGCTGGCCGACCCGGCCCACGCCTGGTACGGGCAGCTGGAGTCGCTGGTGGCGCGGACCTGCCGCTAGCGCCTATTCGGCGAAGCGCTCGCCCAGCACCTGCGCGGTCCGCATCAAGTGGCTGCGCAGCAGCTCGCAGGCCAGGCCCGCGTTGCGCGCCAGGGCGGCCTCCATCAACTGCGCGTGTTCGCTCATCACATCGTCCTCGAGTTGTTGCGCCGAGGCCGTATAGGCCAGCCGGATCCGGCGGTAGCGTTCGGAATGATCGATCAATTGCTCGTCGATGCGCATCAGCCACTTCGACCGCGCGGCGGCCAGCAGCGCGGCGTGGAATCCCCGGTGGGCCGCTTCCCACAACTCCACCGCCACGAGGTCGTTGGGGTCCTGCGGCAGGCGCGCCCGCGTCAGCTTGTAGTAGGCGGCCGTGATGCTGGCGCCCCAGTCGTCGTCGCCGTGTTCGATCGCGTCCTGGAGCAGCAGCGTCTCGACCGAGATGCGCGCATGCATCAGGTCGAGCATGTCCTCCTTGGACAACGGGGACACGCTGAAACCGCGCTGGCCGTCGTTGCTGACCAGGCCTTCACCGGACAGCTGCATGAGGGCTTCGCGTATGGGGCTGATGCCCAGCTCGTAGCGCTGCTGCAAGGCCTGCAGCCTGAGCTTCTGGCCGGGCGCCAACGCGCCGGCGATCACGTCGGCGCGCAAGTGCTGGTACGCCCGTTCGGACATGGTCTCCGAAGGCGCCTTGGGGGCGGGCATCCGGGCCTTGGCGGGCGTTTCGGCTGATCGCATGAGGGTACCGCTCCGACGACGGTTGAATATATACAAAATCCGTTATTCATAAATTTTAGCCCATGAGCTTGTTTCATCGGTGGTTCATGTAGGGCCAGGGTTTTTCCCTAAATTCACACAACTCCAAATAATTTATATTTTCCATACTTCTTATATTTTCATAGTTTCATATAAATTTAACCAACGAGGCTTTCAGGGATGGCCATGACCGATCTCGCAAGACGCACCACGTACGCCGCCCTCGCCGCGGCGCTTTCCTTCGCCATGCTGCCCGCCTCCGTGGCAGCCGCCGGCTATCCCGACAAGCCTGTCAAGATCATCGTCGCCTACCCCGCGGGCGGCGACACCGACGTCCTGGCCCGCTGGATAGGCGAGAAGCTCAGCACCAAATGGGGCCAGCCCGTCGTGGTCGAGAACCGCAGCGGCGCGGCCGGCTCGATCGGCAGCGCCTACGTGGCCCGGGCCACCGCCGACGGCTACACGCTGCTGCTGGCGCCCAACACACTGGCCATCGTGCCCCACGTCCTCAAGCCCGGCACCGGCGCTGACTACAACGCCCAGACCGACTTCACGCCCATCGCCGAGATCGGCACGCAGTCGCTGTTCCTGGCCAGTTCCCAGCAATCCGGCGTGAAGTCGGTCAAGGACGTGGTGGCGGGAGTGAAGGCGGGCACGCTGCAAAGCTATGCCAGCCCAGGCGCGGGATCGCCCATGCACATCCTGGCGGAGCTGTTCGACAAGGCGGCGGGCACCCGGATCAACCAGATCCCGTATCGCGGCAGCGCGCCGGCCATCGTCGACCTGGTGGGCGGGCAGGTCCCGCTGATGTACACCACCCTCGGCCCCATCACCTCGTACGTCGCCAACGGCAAGCTGCACCTGCTGGCCGTGGCCGACCCGCAGCGTTCGCCCTTCGCGCCCGAGGTCCCCACCTTCGCCGAGCTGGGCTACAAGAACGTCGAGGTCGGCGCCTGGCAGGCCCTGCTCGGGCCGCGCGGCTTGCCGGCCGAGGTCGTGCAGAAGTTGAACGCGGCGGTGAACGAGATCATCAGGATGCCGGACATCGTTTCCCGCGCGGCCGTGATGGGACTGACGCCCACGGGCGGCACGCCCGACGCGCTGGCCCGGCGCATCACCGCCGAGGACACGCGCTACGCCCGCATCATCAAGGAATTCGGCATCCAGGCCAACTGAGCGCCGTACGCGGGCGACCACGCCGGGGGGCAGGTCGCCCGCGCCCCTCCCCTGCTGTGCCCACCCACGGGCACGCTTTCTCCTTTGGAAGACAACAATGTTCAAGGTCGGTCACACCACCATGAAGCGGTACGCGTTCGCCTGCCTGCTGGCGGGCGCGGGCTCCGCCCACGCCCAGACCACGGGCGTCACCCTGTACGGCATCGCCGACATGGGCTTCGTCCATGAAAGCGGCGCGGCCGACGGTTCGCGCAACAAGCTCACCAGCGGCATGATGTCCGGCTCGCGCCTGGGTTTCCGCGGCCAGGAGAACCTGGGCTCGGGCATGAGCGCCTTTTTCGCGCTGGAGGCCGGCGTCCTGATGGACACCGGCATGTCCGGCCAGGGTGGCACCCTGTTCGGCCGGCAAGCGCTGGTCGGGCTGGGCACGCCCTATGGCCGCCTCACGCTGGGCCGGCAATACACCACGCTGGCCGTGGCCCAGGCGGAACTCGACCCGTTCTCGACCGGCATGGCGGGCACGTCCGCCAACATGATCTCGGCCGGCGGGCGCGGCGGCAGCAACCGCTTCGACAACGCGGTGAAATACAACTCGCCGTCGCTGCACGGCCTGGAACTGGAAGCGTCGTACGCACCGGGCGAGACCACGAACGGCAGCCAGAACGACCAGTACGGCGCCGCGCTGGGCTATGTGCGCGGACCGTTCCGCGGCAAGATCGCCTACGCCAACGCTAAGGACGCGAACGGCCCGGGCAAGGACGCGAAGGAAACCTTCCTGGGCATCCGCTACGACTTCGGTCCGGTGATCGGCTACCTGAACTACGTCATCAACCGCGGCGCCATCGTGCCCGGCACGCCCAACTACAAGTCCCAGGACCTTCTGGTGGGCGCGGTGGTGCCGATCGGCCAGGGGCGGCTGATCCTTTCCTACATCAACAAGAACGACCGGTCGGCCGACAACTTCGACGCGCAGCAATACGCGATCGGCTACGTCTATTCGCTGTCCAAGCGCACCAGCCTGTACACGTCGTACGCCTATATCGACAACAAGGCCTCCAACACCTCGCCCACGGGGTTCTACCGGGTGTGGAACGCCAACGACATCGGCAACATGACGGCGGGCAACCGCGCGTTCAGCGTCGGTATCAACCATCAGTTCTGAGCGCCGCGGCGAACTGTCCGCACTCAGGCCGGCGGTTTACACTTCCGGCCATGAGTTCCCCCTTATTGCTGACGCCGGAACAGCGGCAGATCGTCTCGCAAGCCGGCCAATTCCTGCTGATCGACGCCGTGGCAGGCTCGGGCAAGACCACGACCCTGGCCCAGTGCGTGGCCTATCGCGAGCGCCAGGGCACGCCGGCCGACGGCATCCTCGCACTGGTTTTCACCGAAGCCGCGCGGCAGGTCTTCCTGCAGCGCCTGGCTCAGGCCGGCGCGTCGCGCTCGATCCGGGTCGCCACCTATGCGGAGTTCGCACGCGGCCTGCTGGCCGACTGGCAGGCGCAAGGCCTGATCGACGGCGCCGAGGACTACCTGTCCGACGCCGAGGCCATGCGGCCCTGCGTGTTCGAGGCCATCGAGGAAGCCGCGGCCGACCCGCAGGCGGACCGGGAATACGGCTACGACCTGAACAACCTGCATGCCGAGATCGTGATCAACCAGTTGTCCCGGCTCAAGGGCACGCTGGCCTTCGCCCGCTTCGAGGACGCCGCCGACGCCGAACTGGCCGACGAGTTCGACCTGCCGCGCGGACTGCTGTCCATCTGCCGCACCTACGAACGGCTGCGCCGGATCGATGCCGGCCATTTCGCGTTCCAGAGCGAGCACGATCTCGTCACCGACGTGCTGGCCATTGCCGATGAGCTGGGCGAGATCGTGTCCCTGCCCTGCCCCGCGCTGGTCGTGGCGGACGAATGGCACGATGCCAACGCGGCCCAGATCAGTCTGCTGCGCAAGCTGACCGGCCCGCGTACCCGCATCATCGCGGCCGGCGACAAGGAGCAGGTCGTCCACTCGTGGAACGGCGCCGATCCCCGCTACATGGGCGAGGCCTTCGAGCATCTTTTCCCCGGCACGCGGCGCCTGCCGCTGACCAACTCGTTCCGCTGCGGTCCGACACTGGGCGCTTGCGCCCAGGCCCTGACGGCCCAGGTATTCCAGTCCGGACGGGCGGAAGATACCGAGGTCGAAGTCTTGCGCTACGGCACGGAGCCGGGAGACGACTGCTGCCGCCAGGTGGCCGATGCGCTGGCAGGCCTGGTCGAGTCGGGCGCCGTGCGCAGCCTGGCCGACTGCGCCGTGGTGCTGCGCGACGCGCACCAGAGCATCGCCCTGGAGAACGCGTTGATCGCGCGCGACCTACCCTATGCCATGGACGGCTGCCAGAGCTATCTCGATCGCATCGAGATCCTGATGCTGCGCGGCATCCTGCACATCGCCCGGCTATCGATGGCTCCGGTGCGCGAACGCGGCGACGTCAAGGCCATCCTGCGGGCGCTGGGCCTGTTCGCGGGACTGGACTATACGGAAAGCGAGTGGGCGGACGCCGAACGCACCATCGCGACCGATCCCGAGACCATCCGCTATTTCTACAGCGGCCGGCTCAGCCGCACCACTGACGCGCAGGAAACGGTGGATCCCGCCACCCGCCGGTGGCGCGCCCGCTTCGCCGAGGTCTGCGACCATCTCATCGCCCAGGCGTCCTCGCTTTCCGCGGGCGAGCTGCTGGCCCACGCAGCGGCGCAGTTGCAACTGGCCGACGTCACGCGGCGCCTGTTCGTGCACCGGCTGGACGCCCAGGCGGTCACCCGCTCCATCGACGGTTTCATCGCCTATGCCCGTGGCACCGGCCTGGATGCCACCGGCCTGCTGGACCACCTGCACCAGGCCCAGCGCCGCAGCGGTACGCTGAAGAAGAACCGGCAGCCGCTCGTCCTGACCACCGCGCGCGCAGCCAAAGGCAAGGAATGGCGCTTCGTGCACATGCCCTTCATCGCCGACGGCGAGTTCCCGCAGGCGCACGCCGATCCGGCCGAGGAACGCCGGCTGTTCTACGTCGCCATGACGCGGACCAGCGAGAAGCTGTTCCTGTACACGCCGCAGGGCCACGACAGTCATTTCATTCGCGCGCTGGACCTGCCGGCGGCGCGCGCGTCCGCACGCGCCCGGCCCGCCGCCGCCGTCGCGCCAGCCGCGCCGCCCCGCGTCTACCTGGACGTGCCCTACGGCGAAAAGGACGCGGCCAAACAGTTGGGCGCGCAGTGGGACAACGTGCAGCGCAAATGGTGGATCTCGCCGGCCATGCCACGCCGGCTCTTCGCCAAGTGGCTGCCCGCCGACGACGGCCCGGGCCGGTCGTGAAACCCCCGTCCGATCCCGGCCTCGTCGTCCGCGGCCTGATGCTGCTGGCGGCGCTGCTGTGCCTGGCGCTGGGCATCGTCGGCATCTTCGTGCCGGGCCTGCCGACCACGGTCTTCATCCTGATGGCCGCCTGGTTCGCGGCCCGGGGATCGCCCCGCCTGCTGGCCTGGCTGGAACGCCACCCGGTCTTCGGCGCCATGATCCGCAACTGGCGCACCGACCACTCCGTCAGCCGCCGCGCCAAATGGAGCGCCACCCTCACCATGGTCCTGTGCGCCGCCATCCTCTTCATCGCCCCCGTGCCGCGCTGGGCGGCCGGGCTGTCCACCGCCATCATGCTGACGGTGGCCGTGTGGCTATGGCGGCGGCCGGAACCCCGCTAGCCGCGCGTCAGGCCTGCGCAAGAGACAGCCTGATCAATCCGGCCGCGGCCGTCTGGTGTGTGGCCTCGTCGATCAAAATGAAGGCGCCGGTGGCCGCGATGTCGTCGTAGGCGTCCAGCGCCAGCGCGTCGCGGGTGGCGATTTCCACGCGGCCGATGTCGTTCATCGCGAACGGCGTGTCGGCCGCCGGGACTTCCCCGAGTTCGTGGATGTCGCGCCGCGCCAGTACCGACTTGATCCTGGCCGAGGTCAGGCGGGTGCCGTGCTTGAGCAGGTACTTGCGCGCGGGATTCAGGGCCTGCGTATCCAGCCAGCAGATCTCGGCCTGGAACTGCCGTGCGACAAAGGCCGGCGCCGACGCGTGCACCAGCACGTCGCCGCGCGACACGTCCACGTCCTCGTCCAGCACGACGGTGACGGAATCGCCGGCGATGGCGCCCTCCACCTCTCCCCCATGGACAACCAGCGACTTCACCGTCGCCGCCACGCCCGAGGGCTGGACCAACACGCGGTCGCCCACGGCCAGCGAACCGCTGGCCAGTTGCCCCATATAGCCGCGGAAATCGTCGGCCCGGTCGCCGCCATGGCGCGCGACCAATTGCACCGGAAAGCGCAAGGCCTTCCCCGAATCATCCGTACGCGCGTCCAGCGCCTCCAGCAGTTCGAGCAAGGCCGGCCCCTGATACCAAGGCGTGCGTTCGGACTTGTCGACGACATTGTCGCCCGTCAGCGCCGACAGCGGCAGGACATGGAAGCCGGCAATGCCCAGCTTCGTGGCCAGCGCCGCATAGGCGTCGCGGATGCGCTCGAACACCTCGCGGTCCCAGTCGACCAGATCCATCTTGTTGACCGCCACCACGATGTGGCGGATGCCCAGCAGGTGCGCCAGCGTGCTGTGGCGCTTGGTCTGCGTCAGCAACTGGCCGTCCGCCGCCCGGGTCGCGTCGATCAGGATGATCGCGACGTCGGCCGTGGACGCGCCGGTCACCATGTTGCGCGTGTACTGCTCGTGCCCGGGGGCGTCGGCGATGATGAACTTGCGCGCCGGCGTCGAGAAATAGCGGTACGCCACGTCGATCGTGATGCCCTGCTCGCGCTCGGCCTCGAGCCCGTCGGTCAGCAGCGACAGGTCGATGGTGTCGCCCACCGTGCGCTTGTACTTGGCGCGCGAGATCGCGTCGAGCTGATCGGCGAAGATGCCCTTGCTGTCGTACAGCAGCCGGCCGATCAGGGTCGACTTGCCGTCGTCCACCGAACCGGCGGTGATCAGGCGCAGCACGCCCTTGTCGGCGGCGGAGAAGAATGCGGAATCGGTCATGGCGTTCATCAGAAATATCCTTCCTTCTTGCGGCGCTCCATCGAGGCTTCCGAGGTCTGGTCGTCCATCCGGGTGGCGCCGCGCTCGGTGATGTCCGTCACCGCGGTCTCGGCGATGATGGCCAGCGGATCCGCGGCCTCGGAGGCTACCGGGCAGGTGCACGAGATGTCGCCCACGGTGCGGAAGCGCACCGTCAGGTTCTCGACCGATTCGCCGTCCTGCGGCGGGGTGAGCGGCGTCACCGGCACCAGGAGGCCCTTGCGCCGGACCACGTCGCGCTGGTGCGCGTAGTAGATCGACGGCAGCGCGAGGTTCTCGCGCGCGATGTATTGCCACACGTCCAGCTCGGTCCAGTTCGAGATCGGGAACACGCGCATGTTCTCGCCGGCGTGGACCCGCGTGTTGTACAGGTTCCAGACTTCGGGGCGCTGGGCCTTGGGATTCCATTGGCCGAACTCGTCGCGGAACGAGAAGATGCGCTCCTTGGCCCGCGCCTTTTCCTCGTCCCGGCGGGCGCCGCCTATGCAGGCGTCGAAGCCGAACTCCTCGATGGACTCCAGCAGCGTGACCGCCTGCGCGGCGTTGCGCGAATCGGTCTCCTTGCGCAGCACGACCGAGCCGCGCGCGATGGAGTCCTCGACGCTACGCACGATCAGTTGCTCGCCCAGCTCGGCGGCGCGGACATCGCGGAAGGCGATGACCTCGTCGAAGTTGTGCCCGGTGTCGATGTGCATCAGCGGGAACGGGAACTTGCCCGGCCGGAAGGCCTTCTCCGCCAGCCTGAGCAGCACGCAGGAATCCTTGCCGCCAGAAAACAGCAGCACGGGCCGGGCGCATTCGGCCGCGACTTCGCGCATGATGAAGATGGCTTCGGATTCCAGCCAGTCGAGATGGCTGCGCGTGGTGTTCAGGATAGCGGGCATGATTCAGCCTGGTTGCTTGGTTGTGACGACGGAGACCGGGATGGCCGACAGGTTGCCGGCGTGCAGTCCGCACTCCTTGGAGTCGGACGATTCCCACCACCAGCGGCCCGCGCGCAGGTCCTCGCCGGGCCGGATGGCGCGGGTACAGGGCTCGCAGCCGATCGAGGGATAGCCCCGGTCGTGCAGCGGGTTGTAGGGAATGTCCAGCGCGCGGATGGCGGCCCAGACTTCTTCCTGGGTCCACAGCGCGAGCGGGTTGTACTTGTGCAGCCCGAACACGGGATCGGGTTCGTCCAGCGGCAATTCGCCGCGGGTCACGGCCTGTTCGCGGCGCTGCCCGGTGATCCAGGCGCTGCGGCCCGCCAGCACGCGCCGCAGCGGTTCGACCTTGCGGATCTCGCAACAGGCCTTGCGCAGCTCCACGCTTTCGTAGAACGCGTTCAGGCCGCGCGTGGCAACGTACTCCTCGACGGCGGCCGGGTCGGGCCGCACGACGCCGATGGTGCGGCCGTAGCGCGCGGCGATGCGGTCTATCATCGCGACGGTCTCGGCGTTGAGCCGGCCGGTGTCCAGCGTGAAGATCTCGATGGACAGCCCGCCATCCAGGATGGCATGGGTCAGCACCATGTCCTCGGCGGCCAGCGACGAGGCCAGCGCCACGTCGGCATGCGCGCGGGCGATGCCGCCCAGCCGGTCCATCAGTTCGGACCAGCGTTGCGACGGGAAGGAAGAATCGGTCACGGCGGCCATGGTTCAGGTAAGAAAGACTTGCGCATTGCGCGGCTTGACGATCAGCGCCTCGCCGCCTTTCAGGTCGAGCTGGCGGAAGACCTCGGCGGGCAATTCGACCTCGACCGGCTGGTCCGATCCCTGGCGGGTGAGCTCCAGGTAGGCGCTGGGCCCCGACAGATACGCGCGGTTGAACGTGGTGACCAGGCCGATGTCGCCGTCGCTGTAGCGCTGCACGTCGAACTCGTGCGGCCGGATGTAGGCGGTGGCCTTGGCATGCTGGGCGTCGGCCAGTTCGGGCGTGGGAATGGTCAGTCCGTCGGCATGCAGCACGCCGGCATGGGCCTGGCCGTGGAACTGGTTGACGTCGCCCAGGAAGCCGTAGACGAAGGGCGTGGCGGGCCGCTCCCAGACCTCGGTGGGCGAGCCCACCTGCTCGATGCGGCCGGAGTTCATCAGGACCACCCGGTCCGCCACTTCCAGCGCCTCTTCCTGGTCATGGGTCACGAACACGCTGGCCACGTGCAGTTCGTCGTGCAGGCGCCGCAGCCAGCGGCGCAGCTCCTTGCGCACCTTGGCGTCCAGCGCGCCGAACGGCTCGTCCAGCAGCAGCACCCGCGGCTCCACGGCCAGCGCACGCGCCAGCGCGATGCGCTGGCGCTGCCCGCCCGAGAGCTGCGAGGGATAGCGATCGGCCAGCCAGTCGAGTTGGACCAGGTTCAGCAACTGGTGGACCTTGTCCTTGATCTGCGCCTCGGAGGGCCGCTGGCCGCGCGGCTTGACGCGCAAGCCGAAGGCCACGTTCTCGAACACGGTCATGTGGCGGAACAGCGCATAGTGCTGGAACACGAAGCCGACCTGGCGTTCGCGCACGTGCACGTCGGTGGCGTCCTCGCCCGAGAAATAGACGCTGCCTTCGTCGGGCGTCTCGAGCCCGGCGATGATGCGCAGCAAGGTCGTCTTGCCGCAGCCCGACGGCCCGAGCAGCGCGACCAGTTCGCCCGACTCGATGTGCAGCGACACATCCTTGAGGGCGTGGAAGTTTCCGAAATGCTTGGAGAGATGACGAACTTCGATACTCATGTCTTTTACCTTCCCGGGACGGTCAGCCGGCCGCCTTCAGTTGCAGCGGCGCGGCGCCTGGAAATTCGGAGGGGAGAGCCTGGTCCTTGAACTGCCGCTCGCCGCGCCACTCGACCACGCTCTTGAGGACCAGCGTGACCAGGGCCAGCAGCGCGAGCACCGAGGCAACCGCGAACGAGGCTTGATATGCATATTCGTTGTAGAGGATTTCCACGTGCAACGGAATGGTGTTGGTCAGGCCGCGGATATGGCCCGATACCACCGATACCGCGCCGAATTCTCCCATGGCCCGGGCATTGCAGAGAATCACGCCGTACAAGAGACCCCATTTGATGTTGGGCAGCGTCACGCGGCGGAACATCTGCCAGCCGGAGGCGCCCAGGGTAAGCGCCGCCTGCTCTTCCTCGCTGCCCTGGGCCTGCATGAGCGGAATCAGCTCGCGGGCGACGAAGGGAAAGGTCACGAACAACGTGGCCAGCACCACGCCCGGAACGGCGTAGACGACCTTCAGGTCGTAGGCCTTGAGCAGCGGCCCCAGCCAGCCGTGCGAGCCGAACAGCAGCACATAGATCAACCCCGCGACCACCGGCGAGACCGAGAACGGCAGGTCGATCAGCGTGACCAGCGCCTGCTTGCCGCGGAACTGGAACTTGGTGATGGCCCACGCCGCCGCCACGCCCAGCGCCAGGTTCAGCGGCACGGCGATGGCCGCGATCAGCAGTGTCAGCCGGATCGCGGCCAGCGCGTCGGGCTCGATCAGGGCCTCGGCATACAGCTCCCAGCCCTTCTTCAACGCCTCGGAAAACACCACGGCCAGCGGCAGCAGCAGGAACAGCGCGAGAAAGCCCAGCGACACCGCGAGCAGCAGGCGCCGCACCCAGGCGGGTTCATCGAGGTGGACGGGCCGGTTGGCGGTACTCATACGTTCTTTCCCAGGCCGCGCCGCGCCTGCCACCACTGCAGGAGGTTGATGAACAGCAGCAGCACGAAAGACAGCAGCAGCATGACCAGCGCGATCGAGGCCGCGCCGGCATAGTCGTACTGTTCGAGTTTGGTGATGATGAGCAGCGGCGTGATCTCGGACACCATGGGCATGTTGCCGGCGATGAAGACCACCGACCCGTACTCGCCGACGGCGCGCGCGAAGGCCAGCGCGAAGCCGGTCAGCAAGGCGGGCAGGATCGTGGGCAACAGGACTTTCAGGAAGGTCTGCAGCCGGCTGGCGCCCAGGCTGGCCGCGGCTTCCTCCAGCTCGCGCTCGGCATCCTCCAGCACCGGCTGCACCGTCCGGACCACGAACGGCAGGCCGATGAAGATCAGGGCCACGACCACGCCCAGCGGCGTATAGGCCACCTTGACGCCCAGCGGCTCGAGCCAGCGGCCCATCCATCCGTTCGAGGCGTACAGCGCGGTCAGGGCGATGCCCGCCACCGCGGTCGGCAGCGCGAACGGCAGGTCCACCAGCGCATCGATGATCTTCTTGCCCGGGAACTCGTAGCGCACCAGCGTCCAGGCCACGGCCAGCCCCGCCACCAGATTGACCAGCGCCGCCAACAGCGCGGCGCCGAAGGTCAGCCGGTACGAGGCCAGCACGCGGGGTGCGGTCACCGCCGCCCAAAAAGTCTGCCAGTCCAGGGTCGCGCTCTTGAAGAACAGCGTGGACAACGGGATCAGTACGATCAGGCTCAGGTAGAACACGGTGAAGCCCATGCTCAGCCCGAACCCGGGCAGCACGCCCAAGCGCTGCGCCCGCCTGGGCTTGGCCGGGGGCGGGTGCAGGATGCCGAGGGTGGAGATGGAGGCCTTCAACGCTTGCCCGGCTGGTAAAGCTGGTCGAACGTGCCGCCGTCTTCGAAGTGGGTCTTCTGGGCTTTCTTCCAGCCGCCGAAGACGTCATCGATCGTGATCAGGTTCACCTTGGGAAAGGCCGACGCGTATTTGGCGGCCACCTCGGGATTGCGGGGACGGTAGTAGTTCTTGGCGATGATCTCCTGCGCATCCTTGGTGTACAGGTATTCCAGGTAGGCCTGCGCGGCCTGGCGCGTGCCCTTCTTGTCGACGTTCTTGTCGACCACGGCCACGGGCGGCTCGCACAGGATGGACAGCGAGGGCGCGACGATGTCGAACTTGTCCGGACCCAGTTCCTTCAACGACAGCAGCGCCTCGTTCTCCCAGGCCAGCAGCACGTCGCCCTGGCCGCGCTCGACGAAGGTCGTGGTCGCGCCGCGGGCGCCGCTGTCCAGCACCGGCACGTGCTTGAACAGCTCGGCGATGAACTCGCGCGCCTTGGCCTCGCTACCGCCCGGCTGCCGCAGCGCATAGGCCCAAGCCGCCAGGTAGTTCCAGCGGGCGCCGCCCGAGGTCTTGGGGTTGGGCGTGATGACCGCGACGCCCGGCTTGATCAGGTCGCCCCAATCCTTGATGCCCTTGGGATTGCCCTTGCGCACCAGGAACACGATGGTCGAGGTATACGGCGAGCTGTTCTGCGGCAGCCGTTTCTGCCAATCGGCGGGCAGCAGGTTGCCGCGCTCGTGCAGGGCGTCGATGTCGTAGGCGAGGGCCAGCGTGACCACGTCGGCGTCCAGGCCGTCGATGACCGAGCGCGCCTGGGCGCCGGAGCCGCCATGGGACTGGCGGATGGTCAGGTCGACACCGGCCTTTTTCTTGTATTCGGCAGCGAAGGCCTTGTCCAGATCCTTGTAGAGCTCCCGCGTCGGATCATAGGAAACATTCAGCAGGGTCTGCTTCTGCTGTGCCGCAACAGGCGACACGGCGGCCGCCATGGCCAGCACGGCAACACCCAGGGTCCTTCCCAGCAATCCGGCCATCCGAGGCTCCCTTCCGTCTTTTCGAGGAATGCATGGTCGGTCACAAGCCCCATGCTTGGGAACGACATCTTGGATGGTTACTTATTCCGCGGCGGTATAAACCCGGCGGAATACAGAACAAATGCGTCGTTATGTCCGGATGCGCATTAGATCATTTTCAAATTTTCGTTCTGATTTTTTTGTTTGCGACGCAACATGATTGATCGCCGCCGGCCCGCTGTCGCGCCGGCACAAGCAGGAGAACCATCTTGAATTTCCAGCAATTGCGCTCCGTCCGCGAAGCCTTGCGCCGCAATTTCAACCTGACCGAGGTTGCCAACACCCTGTACACCTCGCAGCCGGGCGTCAGCCGCCAGATACGCGAACTGGAGGACGAACTGGGCACGACGATCTTCGAACGCGCCGGCAAGCGCCTGACCGGGCTGACCGAGCCGGGCAAGGAAATCGTCACGATCATCGAGCGCCTGCTGCTCGAACAGGAGAACCTCAAGCGCGCGGCCCAGGAGTTCGGCGCCCGCGACCAGGGCCGGCTGACCATCGCCACGACCCACACCCAGGCCCGCTACGCGCTGCCGGTGGTGGTGCAGGCGTTCCGGCGCAGCTTTCCTCACGTCCACCTGAACCTGCAACAGGGCTCGCCCCTGCACATCGCCGAATGGGTGGCCAGCGGCCAGGCCGACATCGGCATCGCCACCGAGGGGCTGCAGGCCGACACCAGGCTGTCGACCTTCTCCGGCTACCGCTGGAACCACGTCATCGTCGCGCCGCCCGGACATCCCATCCTGGCGCGCGAACGGCCGACGGTCGAAGAACTGGCCCGGCATCCGCTGATCACGTACGACACCGGCCTGACCGGCCGTTCGCACATCGACGAGACCTTCACGCGCGCCGGCATCGTGCCGGACATCGTGCTCACGGCGATGGACGCCGACGTGATCAAGACCTACGTGGCGGCGGGCCTGGGCATAGGCATCATTGCCGCCATGGCCTACGACAGCGAGGAAGACACCAAGCTGCGGTCGCTGGCAGCCGACCACCTGTTCGCGTCCAACATGACACGCCTGGCGGTGCGCCGCGGCGCCTACCTGCGCAATTTCGCGATTGCCTTCATCGAGATGTTCGCGCCGCACCTGGACCGCAACACGATCACCGCGCAGCAGGACGAGGACGAGGACGCGGCCGCGCCGCGCCAGCCCGAGCCCGTCGGCGCCTGATCAGTTCAGGGTGCCGCCCTTGCCGCCCGCGCTGAAACGGCCAGCGCCGATCAGCGCGATGACGAGGCCGCCGCACAGGTAGAGCCCCTGGAGTTCCAGCGTCCAGGCGCCGTTCTTGGCCACGGAAAAAACCTGGTTGGAGTGGGCGAGCGCGATGGCCACGACCATGTTGATGGCGACCAGGAGGCCGCCGAGCCGGCTGTAGATGCCCACGAGCAGCAGGATGGGAGCGACGACCTCGCCCACGTAGACGAAATAGGCGAGGAAGGTGGGCAGCCCGTGCGAGGCGACCAGCCCCTTCACGAAACCGATGCCGCCGATGACCTTCGGAATGCCATGCATGAGCATGAGCACCCCTACGAACACGCGCAGCAGGAGTTTCCCGAGATCGTCGGCGGTCTGGAGCATGGAAGTCCTATCGGAGGGATGCGAAGGCCCGCATTACAGCACATGTCCGTGACACGGGCACTTCTTCCCTCCGCGGGCTCACTCCTTGTTGGGCTGGGGCGTGGTACGCAGGTAGGGCCGCACCACCTTGTAGCCCTTGGGGAACTTCTGCTTGAGTACTTCGGGGTCCTGCAGCGACGGCACGATGATGACGTCTTCGCCGTCCTTCCAGTTCACCGGCGTCGCGACGCTGTAGTTGTCGGTAAGCTGCAGCGAATCGATCACGCGCAGGATCTCGTCGAAGTTGCGTCCCGTGCTGGCGGGATAGGTGATGATGAGCCTGACCTTCTTCGCCGGGTCGATCACGAAGACCGAGCGCACCGTGGCGGTGGCGCTGGCGTTCGGGTGGATCATGTCGTAGAGCGTCGAAACCTTGCGGTCGGCATCGGCCAGGATGGGGAAGTCCACCCGGGTGTTCTGCGTGTCGTTGATGTCGCCGATCCATTGCAGGTGGGAATCGGCCGGGTCGACCGACAGCGCCAGCACCTTCACGTTGCGCTTGGCGAATTCCTGCGCGAGCTTGGCGGTATAGCCCAGTTCGGTGGTGCAGACCGGCGTGAAATCCGCCGGGTGCGAGAACAGCACGCCCCAGCTGTCGCCGAGGTAGTCGTAGAAATGGATATGTCCCTTCGAGGAATCCTGTTCGAAATCGGGAGCGGTGTCGCCCAGACGCAATGCGGCCATGTCGGTCTCCTACGTTTCCAAATGAAGCATTCTGGCGTTCCGCCGGGGAAGCGGGAACAAATGTTTGCATATATCCATATAGCTTTCCACCATAAGGGAAAGGTTGATACTTATTTTTTCACATAAGGAGACGCGCTCGCGCCGCGCTTCGCCATCCAAGCTGCGGTAATTAACAAACACAAAATTCTTCGTTCCCAGTAATGAGCGGCGACGCCATCATGCGCTCATGCGACTGCAACCCTTGATCGTCCCAGGTTGGAACAACTCCGGCCCCGCCCATTGGCAGAGCCGATGGGAAGCCTGTCTGCCGCGCGCGCTGCGCGTGCAGCAGAACGACTGGGCCTCGCCCGACCTGCACGCGTGGACCGCGACCCTGGCCGCCGCCATCGAGGCGGCGCAGCGGCCGCCGCTGTTGATCGCCCACAGCCTGGGCTGCATCACGATCTGTCACCTGCCGCTGCGCGTGCGCGAGAAGGTGGCGGGTGCCCTGCTGGTGGCGCCCGCCGACGTCGAGCGCGCGAACGCCCCGGCGCGGCTGCGCTCGTTCTGCCCCGTGCCGATGCAGACCTTGCCTTTCCAGAGCGTGGTGGTCGCCAGCACCAACGATCCGTATTGTTCGCTGGACCGTGCCCGCGAATTCGCTGAAGCCTGGGGCAGCCGCTTCGAACAGCTCGAGGACGCCGGCCACATCAATGCCGAGTCGGGCTACGGCGAATGGCCCCAGGGCCTGAAACTATTGGCTGCCCTGCGGCGCCGGTCGCATTGGCGCATTCCCGTCGCCCCCTGCCGCACGCCGCCGCTGCCGCCGTCGCAGGCGCCCGGCCATCACCGCCCCTCCCCCTGAGCCGCGGCGGCCCTCAGAACGCGTCGACCGGCATGGCCAGCGTGCTGGCCCCGCCTTGCAGTATCTCGCGGCGCAGCGCCTCGACCCGCGGCAGCAGGTGGGCGCAATAGAACTGCGCCCCCGCCAGCTTGGCCGGATAAAAGGTATCGACGTCCCCCTTGGCGATCCGGCGCCGGCAGGCCAGCGCGGCGCGCGCCATCTGCCATCCACCGTGCGTGAGCCCCGCCAGCATCAGATAAGGCACGCTGCCCGCGTAGACCTCGCGCACGTCGTCGCGGTAGCGCTCGACCACGAAGCGGACCACTTCCTCGTAGGCCTGGATGGCATCGGCCAGTTGTCCGCGCAGCGCCGACAGTTCCTCGTCGCCGTCCAGCTCGGCCAGCGTCTCGCGCATGTGGCCGATGATGGCGGCTGCCACCGCGCCGCCGTCGCGCGCGGTCTTGCGCCCCACCAGGTCGTTGGCCTGGATCGCGGTGGTGCCTTCGTAGATCGACAGGATGCGGGCATCGCGGTAGTACTGGGCGGCGCCCGTTTCCTCGATGAAGCCCATGCCGCCGTGCACCTGTATGCCCAGCGAGGCCACCTCCACCGCCATCTCGGTCGAGAAGCCCTTGACGATGGGCACCATGTATTCGTAGAAGGCCTGGTTGCGCGCGCGCATCTGGGCATCGGGATGCCTATGTGCGAAATCGTGCGCCCCGGCGGCCACGTAGGCCACGGCACGGGCCGCCTCGGTCAGCGTGCGCATGGTCAACAGCATCCGCCGCACGTCCGGGTGATGGACGATGGCCACGGGCCCCGTGGACCCCTCGACCGCCCGGCTCTGCACGCGGTCTTTGGCATAGGCCACGGCATGCTGGCTGGCGCGCTCGGCCACCGCGATGCCCTGCAACCCGACGGCGAAGCGCGCGGCGTTCATCATGATGAACATGGTTTCCAGGCCGCGATTGGGCTCGCCCACCAGGTAGCCGATGGCGCCCGGACCGACCTCGCCCTTGTCCTCGCCATACAGCAGCACGGCCGTGGGGCTGGCCTTGATGCCCAGCTTGTGTTCGATCGAGGCGCACCAGACATCGTTGCGCTTGCCCAGCGATCCATCGTCGTTCACCAGGAACTTGGGCACGACGAACAGCGACAGGCCCTTGATGCCCTCGGGTGCGTCGGCCAGCCGGGCCAGCACCATGTGCACGATGTTCCGTGCCATGTCGTGCTCGCCGTAGGTGATGAAGATCTTCTGCCCGTGCAGCCGGTAGCTGCCGTCGGGCTGCGCGACGGCGCGCGTGCGTACCAGCGACAGGTCCGACCCGGCCTGCGGTTCGGTCAGGTTCATGGTCCCGGTCCAGGAACCATCGATCATCGACGGAATGAAACGCCGCTTCTGCTCCTCGGTCCCGGCCGTCAGCAGCACCTCGATGGCGCCGTCGGTCAGCAGGGGGCATAGCGCGAACGACAGGCAGGCGGCGTTCAGGTTTTCCATGCAGGGCGTCGCGACCACCTTGGGCAGGCCCTGCCCCCCGAAGTCCACGGGATGCTGCAAGCCTTGCCAGCCCCCTTCGACGAAGCTGCGGAATGCCTGGGCGAACCCCGGCGAAGCGGTGACGGCGCCGTCGCGCCAGACGGGCGGCTGGAGATCGCCGTCACGGTTGAGCGGCGCGATCGCGTCCTGCAACAGGCGCGCGTTCTCGTCCAGGATCGCATCGACGACTTCCTGGCCGGCTTCCTCGCCACCGGGTAATTGATGAACCTTGTCCAGGCCGGCCAATTCGCTCAGCACGAATCGGATGTCCCGCAGTGGAGCCACGTAAGCCATGCAAACCTCCGGTCAGTTGGTACCGAGGGCCGTGCGGCGGCAAGACCGGCGGCCCGGCCCTGTTCGGGTGCGCCGCCGCCCCCAAGGGCGCGGCGGCGTTCGCGCTTACAGCGCTTTCGTAAGCTCGGGTACGGCGGTGAACAGGTCGGCCACCAGCCCGTAGTCGGCCACGCCGAAGATCGGTGCCTCGGCGTCCTTGTTGATCGCCACGATCACCTTCGAGTCCTTCATGCCCGCCAAATGCTGGATCGCGCCGGAGATCCCCACCGCCACGTACAGCTGCGGCGCGACGATCTTGCCGGTCTGGCCCACCTGCCAGTCGTTGGGCGCATAGCCCGCGTCGACCGCGGCGCGCGAAGCGCCCATGGCCGCGCCCAGCTTGTCCGCCAGCGGCTCGAGCAGCTTGAAGTTCTCGGCGCTGCCCATGCCGCGTCCGCCCGACACCACGGCCTTAGCCGCGGTCAGTTCCGGGCGGTCGCTCTTGGCGACCTCGCGCCCCACGAACGAGGACTTGCCGCCGTCGCCCACCGCAGCGAGGTTTTCCACCGGCGCCGAACCGCCCGTGGCCGCGGCCGCGTCGAAGGCCGTCGTACGCACGGTGAGCACCTTGACGGCATCGACCGACTGCACCGTGGCGATCGCGTTGCCCGCGTAGATCGGACGCTCGAACGTGTCGGCCGACTCGATGCCGATGATGTCCGAGATCTGCGCCACGTCCAGCTTGGCCGCCACGCGCGGCGCAACGTTCTTGCCGTACGCCGTGGCCGGGAACAGGATATGGCTGTAGCCCTGGGCCACCGCCAGCACCTGCGCCGCCACGTTCTCGGCCAGGCCGTCGGCCAGCGAAGCGCCGTCGGCCGACAGCACCTTGGCCACGCCCGCCACCTGCGAAGCAGCCTGCGCCGCCCCGCCCACGCCCGCGCCGGCAATCAGCACGTGCACGTCGCCGCCCAGGCGCTGCGCCGCCGTGATCGTGTTCAGCGTCGCCGCGCGCAGATGCGCATTGTCATGTTCCGCTATGACCAGTATCGCCATCTTCACACCACCTTCGCTTCATTCTTGAGTTTGCCCACCAGCTCGGCCACGTCCGCCACCTTCACCCCGGCCTGGCGCGCCGGCGGCTCGGCCACCTTCAGCGTCTTGAGCCGCGGCGCCACGTCCACGCCCAGGTCTTCCGGCTTGACGGTTTCCAGCGGCTTCTTCTTGGCCTTCATGATGTTGGGCAGCGTCACGTAGCGCGGCTCGTTCAGCCGCAGGTCCGTGGTCACGATCGCCGGCAGCGACAGCGACAGCGTCTCCAGGCCGCCATCCACCTCGCGCGTCACCGCCACCTTCCCGTCGCCCACCTCGACCTTGCTCGCGAAGGTCGCCTGCGGCCAATCCAGCAGCGCGGCCAGCATCTGGCCCGTCTGGTTCGCATCGTCGTCGATCGCCTGCTTGCCCAGGATCACCAGTTGCGGCTGCTCCTTGTCGACCAGCGCCTTCAGCAGCTTGGCCACCGCCAGCGGCTGGAGCTCTTCCTGTGTCTCGACCAGGATGGCCCGGTCCGCACCGATCGCCATCGCCGTGCGCAGCGTCTCCTGGCACTGGGCGACGCCGCACGACACCGCCAGGACCTCGGCGGCCACGCCCTTTTCCTTCAGGCGCGTCGCCTCTTCCACGGCGATCTCGTCGAACGGGTTCATCGACATCTTCACGTTGGCGATGTCCACGCCCGTCTGGTCCGACTTCACCCGGACCTTCACGTTGTAGTCCACCACTCGCTTGACTGGCACTAACACCTTCATTGTTTGCGACCTCGTTGTAGACACAGGGAAACCTGTCGATTATAGGTAATCGACATTTTCCTCTCCCTGGCCTGGAATACGGGTAAATACGGACGCCGGCGAATATTCATGCCTGCGTAACGGACTGCGTGCATACATGGGACTCAGATCCCCGCCAGCGCGCGTATGTGGGCCGTGGCGCTGCGCCCCAGCGCCGACAGGTTGTAACCGCCCTCCAGGCAGCCCACGACCGGCGCGCCGTGGCGCTCGGCCAGGGCCACGAGTTGCCCGGTGATCCAGCCGAAGTCCGATTCGACCAGCCCCATGCTGCCGAGATCGTCCTCGCGGTGCGCATCGAAGCCCGCCGATACCAGCACGAGCTGAGGCCGGAACTGCTCCAGCCTGGGCAGCCACCGGGCCGACACCAGTTCGCGTATCGCCGCGCCCTCGGTATAGGCCGGCACGGGCTCGTTCAACATGTTGTCGGCCCAGGGTGCGGTACCGCTGAACGGATAGAACGGATGCTGGAAGAAGCTGCACATCAGCACGCGTTCGTCGCCGGCCAGCGCGGCCTCGGTGCCGTTGCCGTGGTGCACGTCGAAATCCACGACCGCGACGCGCGTCAATCCGTGGTGCGCGATGGCATGACGCACGGCGATCGCCACGTTGTTCAGGAAGCAGAAGCCCATGGCCTGGTCGGGGCAGGCATGGTGGCCGGGCGGCCTCACCGCGCAGAACGCCGAATCGCCCTCGCCCGCCAGCACGGCATCGACGGCAGCGATCGCGGCGCCCGCCGCGTGCAGCGCCGCCGTGTAGGTATGGGGATTCATGCAGGTATCGGGATCGAGTTCGACGTAGCCGTGCACGGGCGAACGCTCGACCAATGATTCCAGGTATTCGGAAGTATGCACGCGCAGCAGCGCTTCCTGCGTGGCCCGCGGCGCTTCGCGCTCGATCAGGTGCGCCGCCACGCCCGAGGCGAGCAACTGGTCGGAAATCGCGTCCAGTCTCGCGGGGCACTCGGGATGCCCTTCGCCCATCTCGTGCTGCCTGCACGCCGGGTGCGTGAAGTAAAGCGTAGCCATGGCCTCCATTATGCGCCCGACTTGCATCGCGGCCGAACAGCCGGCAGCATCACGCTATCGATATCGCTTTTCCGGAAATCTTACGCGTGAATTCCACACTCCGCTTTCCGACCGGGGCGCGTAGCGGCCCGATCGCCGCCGGCCTTGCCGCGCTCGCCCTGTGGGGCTGCGCCTCGCACCCGCCCCCGGCCGCCGCACCCATGCAGGGCATCCCGGCCGCCCCCGACATGCAGGCCGCTCCGCGCGCCGGCGCCCCGGTCGCGCCGCCCGCGGCGCCGGCTCCGGCCGCGCCGGTGGCCGTCCCGATTCCCGTGCCCGCTCCCTCCAGCCCCCTGTCGGCGGTCGAGGCGCGACGCGCCTTCGTGGCCGACATGGCCGGCCGGGGCCTGGACGCCGCCCGGGTCGGCTCTCTGCTCGACCAGGCGAAATATTCGGAAACCGTCGCACGGCTCGTGCTGCCGCCCTCCTCGCCCACCGTCCGCAGCTGGCCCCGGTACCGCGCGCGCTTCATTGAAAGCCGCCGCATCAAGGAAGGCGTCGCGTTCCAGGAGGAACACGCCCAGGACCTGGCGCGGGCCGAAACCCGCTACGGCGTCCCCGCCTCCATCATCGTCAGCGTCATCGGCGTCGAAACCTTCTATGGCCGGGTCACCGGCAACTTCCGCATCATCGACGCGCTGACGACCCTGGCCTTCAACTATCCGGCCCAGGCGCGCAGCGACCGCAGCGCCTTCTTCCGCGAACAACTGGCGCAGTTCCTGATCTGGTGCCAGGAAGCCGGCGCCGATCCGCTGGCGGTGAAGGGTTCGTACGCGGGCGCGATGGGCCTGCCGCAGTTCATGCCCGGCAGCCTGCGCCAGTTCGCCGTGGACGGCGATGGCGATGGCCGCATCGACTTGCTGGCCAGCCCCGCCGACGCCATCGCCTCGGTGGCCCACTTCCTGGTCGAACACGGGTGGCAGCGCGACCAGCCAGTGTTCCTGCCGGTCCGGCTACCGGGCGACCCGGCCGCGCTGGTCGACGGCGGGCTCAAGCCCACACTGAACTGGACCCAGCTGCAGGCCGCCGGCGCGCGGGCGCCCAAGGTGGCGGGAATGTCGGAGGCGTGGATGGAATGGCCGCTGGCCGTCATCGACCTGTACGACGGCGCGACGGGCACCACCGAATACCGCGTTGCCGCGCCCAACTTCTTCGCCCTGACCGAATACAACCGCAGCTACTTCTACGCCACCTCGGTCACCGACCTGGCCGTGGAACTGGAACGGCGCAACAAGGTGGCGAGCCGGGTCAGTCAGTTGAATACGCCGGTGGACAAGTAGCGGTCGCCACGGTCGCAGACGATGAAGACGATGGTGGCGTTGCTGACGGTCTCGGCCACGCGCAGCGCCGCCACCAGGGCCCCGGCGGACGAGATGCCGCCGAAGATGCCTTCTTCCGCGGCCAGCCGGCGGGCCATGTCCTCGGCCTCGGCCTGCGTGATGGATTCCTGGCTGTCCACCGCCGACGGATCGTAGATCTTGGGCAGATAGGCCTCGGGCCACTTGCGGATGCCGGGGATCTGCGAGCCTTCGGCCGGCTGCGCGCCCACCACCTGGACCGCCTGGTTGCGGCTCTTCAAATAGCGCGAGACGCCCACGATGGTCCCCGTGGTGCCCATGGCGCTGACGAAATGCGTGACCTGTCCGTCGGTGTCGCGCCAGATTTCCGGTCCGGTGGTCTCGACGTGGGCCAGCGGATTGTCGGGATTGGCGAACTGGTCCAGTACCTTACCCTTGCCCTCGGCCTGCATCTGCAAGGCCAGGTCGCGGGCGTACTCCATGCCCCCCTGCGAAGCCGGCGTCAGGATCAGCTCGGCCCCGTAGGCCGTCATGGCCGCGCGGCGCTCGAGCGACAGGTTGTCCGGCATGATCAGGATCATGCGGTAGCCCCGTATGGCCGCCACCAGCGCCAGTGCGATCCCGGTGTTTCCGCTGGTCGCCTCGATCAGGGTGTCACCCGGCTTGATCTCGCCCCGGGCCTCGGCCCGGGCGATCATGGACAGGGCCGGGCGATCCTTGACCGAACCGGCCGGATTCGTGCCTTCCAGCTTCGCGAGGATGACGTTCCCGCGCGCGGCATTCCCTTCTCCGGGGATGCGCTGGAGCCGGACCAGGGGCGTATTGCCGATGGTCTGTTCGATGGTGGGGTAGCTTCTCATGCGCCCCATCATAATCCAGCCTGACCGGTTTAGTTCCCTTTCCCCTTACTGCCTGGAGGCATATTGACCAGGATGGCCGGACCCTCGCGGCCGGCCGGGCCGATGGACAATCCGGCGGCGCGCAGCCCCTGGAGCCGCTTCGACCCGAGCCCGCGCACGCGCCCGGACAGGTCCTCGAACGACGAGAACGGGCCGCCCCGGCGGCGCTCCTGGACGATGTTGGCGGCGGTCTTGGATCCGATGCCGCGTACGGCTTCCAACTGGGCGGGCGTGGCGGTGTTCGCGTCCACGCTGGCGCCATGGGCGCCGCCGAACGCGGCCAGCCCGAGGCCGGCGGCGACGGCCAGCCGCCCCGCGCAAAGCCGGGCGCCGCGCAGGCGATAGGGTCCGGGGTCGGGCTCGGCGCGCGTGGGATCGAGGAAGGGGTTCATGGCTAGGCTCCGTTGAGAGTTGCCGGCGACCGGTCCGGCCGCCGCGACACCGTCCGGCGTCATCGCAAGCTTGCTCCTGGAGCCACCCGGAAAGCGGGCGCGCACGGCCCGCGGTCCAAGGGGGGAAATGCGTAGGAAGGCCGGAGCGTTCCTACTTCGACATGCCGCGCAACTCGCGGATGTATTCGGAAACGCCGGTCTGCACGTCCCGCATCGGCGCGGTGAAGCCGGCCGCGCGCAATTGCGTGGTGTCGGCCTGCGTGTAGCTCTGGTAGCGGCCCTTGAGGTCTTCGGGAAACTCCACGTAGCGCAGCAACCCTTGCGCCGCCAGGTCGGCCAGCGGCAGCGGCGCCTCACCGCGCTCCTCGCGCAGCGTGTTGACCACCGCGGCCGCCACGTCGTTGAAAGGCTGGGCGCGGCCGGTGCCGCAGTTGTAGACGCCGGACACCGGGCGGTCCAGGAAATGCAGGTTCACCGCCACCACGTCGTGGACCGAGATGAAGTCCCGCTGCTGCTGTCCGTCGCCATAGCCGTCCCAGCCGCCGAACAGGCGCACGTGGCCTTCCTTCAGGAACTGGTTCATGTTGTGGAAGGCGACCGAGGCCATCCTGCCCTTGTGCTGCTCGCGCGGGCCATAGACGTTGAAATAGCGCAGCCCCACCACCGGCGCGGTCAGCGAGCCGAGACGGCGGCGCAGCACCTGGTCGAACAGGAACTTCGAATAGCCGTAGACGTTCAGCGGCTTCTCGTTGCGCAGGTCCTCGGCATAGACCGGGCCCGCGCCGTACACGGCGGCCGACGAGGCATACAGGAAGGGAATCCGTTCGCGCTGGGCGTACTCGAAGAGTTCCAGCGTGACGCGGTAGTTGTTGTCCATCATGTACTGGCCGTTGCGCTCGGTGGTGTCCGAGCACGCGCCCTGGTGCAGGATGGCGTCCACCTTGGACAGGGATCCGTCCGCCACGCGGCGGCGGAAATCGTTCTTGTCCAGGTAGTCGGCGATCTCGCCGTCGACCAGGTTCACGAACTTGTCGCCTTCGAGCAGGTCGTCGACCGCGATGATGTCGCGCTCGCCACGGGCGTTCAGGCCCTTGACCAGATTGCTGCCGATGAAGCCGGCGGCTCCCGTTACGATGATCATGGCAAATTCCTCAATCTAGATCGTCAGGCCGGCACGCAATTCGTCCGGCGTCACGATCGATGTTCCCAGCTTGCCGACGACGATGCCGCCCGCCAGGTTGGCCCATCTCATGGCCGCGTGCAGGTCCAGTCCCGCCGCGCGCATGACGGCGAGCGTGGCGATCACGGTATCGCCGGCACCCGACACGTCGAACACCTCGCGCGCCAGCGCCTCGACGTGGTCGCGTCCCTCGGCCGTGAAAAGCGTCATGCCCAGCTCGGAACGCGTCACCAGCAAGGCCTCCAGGTCCAGCGCCTGGCGCAGGTGCTGGGCACGCTCGGCCAGTTGCGCCTCGTCGCGCCAGCGGCCCACGGCCTCGCGCATCTCGGACTGGTTGGGCGTGACCAGCGTGGCGCCGCGATAACGGCCGTAGTCGTCGCCCTTGGGATCGACCAGCACGACGCAGCCGCGCGCGCGGGCCAGCGCGATCAGGTCCTGCACCTCGTCCAGCACGCCCTTGGCGTAATCGGACAGCACGATCACGTCGTGGTCGGCGATATGCGCCGCCACCCGCGCCGCCAGGGCGGCCAGCACGCCCGGCGAAGGCGGCTGCTCGAAGTCCACGCGCAGCAGTTGCTGCTGGCGTCCCAGCACGCGCATCTTCATCGTGGTCGGGACCGACGGATCCGCCACCAGATCCGCGTGCACGCCCTCGTCCTCGCACAGCCGCGCGATGGCACGCCCCGAATCGTCGTCGCCCACCACACCCACCAGCGTCACGTGCGCCCCCAGCGTCGCCGCATTGCGCGCCACGTTCGCCGCCCCGCCCAGCCGGTCCTCGCTGCGCGACACATGCACCACCGGCACCGGCGCCTCGGGAGAAATGCGATGCACCTCGCCGAACCAGTACCGGTCCAGCATCACATCCCCCACCACCAACACCCGCGCCGCCGCGCGCTGCTCATCCGAGGGAAACACCCCCAACGCCGACGCGCTCATGCCTTGCTCCCCAATGAAAAACCGGCAGCCAGCCAGGCAGTGCCACATACCAAGAAAACGTCACACAGATCCAGGGCGCCGCGGATCCGGCTCTGCCGGTCCGCCAGCGCCGCCCCCGGGACCCGGCGCCGGGCCGCCCCAAGGCGGGTCCCGGCCCCCCTGGGGGGCTGCCGCGTAGCGGCTGGGGGCGCACCATACTGGGCGCGCGTCAGTGCGTAGGGGGGGGCCTTACACTGCATCAAGTTCTTCCAATCGTTTGGGCGCATAAGTTTCCCAGGCGTTGCAGCCCGGACATTGCCAATGGAACCGCTTGGCCTTGAAACCGCACGCCTGGCAGGCGTAGCGATCCAGGCGCTGGGTATGCTTGTGTATCAGGCTGCGCATCAGCACGGCATCGTCCGCGGGCGTCCATGGCGAGGCGGCATCGGCCTGCGGGTTGTTCAGCGTCACCACGTTCGCGGCCGCCTGCTGCCCCGGCTCGACCTGCGCCGCCTTGTCGCCCGCCACCTGCGCTTCCAGCAGCCGGTCCAGCCCCAGCAGCGACGGATTGCGCTGCAAGGCGCCGCGGGCGAAGTTCCAGGCCTGCGCCAGGCCGCGCTGCCGGCGCAGCGCCTGGAAGATGGCGTCGAACAGGTCCAGCGACGGATGGCGCGTGTAGTGCGCCTCGAGCTTCTCCAGCCCCTCGTTGGCCGTACCGCGCGCCTCGTGGTTGGCAAGGAACTGCTCGGCCACCAGCCCCGCGTATTCGGGATGCGCGGACAGCACGGACTCCAGGTGCAGGCGCTGCGCCCGCAGGTCGCCTTCGCGGCTGGCCAGGTCGGCCCGCATCATGGCGATGCGCACATGAGGAGCCGTGCCGCTGCCCCGCTGGGCCTGGACCGAGGCATGCGTGGCCGCGTCCAGCGCCGCATGGGCCGCATCGGTGTTGCCGGCGGCCAGCGCGGCCGCCGCTTCCTCGCAATGGAAATGCACGGCCTGCGGCACCGGCTCGTCGATCAGCCCCTGCAGGGCCTGCACGGCCTGGATGGCATGCGGCCAATCGCGCTCGGTCTCATGGATGCGGATCAGCGCGCGCAGCGCGTCGGGCGCGAATCGCGTTCCCTTCAACTGGTCGAAGGCCGCCTCGGCCCGGTCCAGCATGCCGGCGCGCAGATAGTCCTGCGCCAGTTCGTGCAAGGCCTGCTCACGCTGGTTGTCCGGCAGGTCGGCGCGCTGCAGCAGGTTCTGGTGCACGCGTATGGCGCGCTCGATCTCGCCGCGGCGCCGGAACAGGCTGCCCAGCGCGAAGTGCAGCTCGGTGGTCTCGGGATCGAGCTTGGCCACTTCGATGAAGGCATCGATGGCGCGGTCGTGCTGCTCGTTCAGCAGGAAATTCAGCCCGCGGAAATAGGAATCGGGCACGCTGCGATGCTCGGACAGCATCTGCCGGATGTCCACGCGCGCGGCCACCCAGCCCAGCCCGAACAACAAAGGGATGGCAATCAGCCACCAGGGTTCGAAATCCACGTCGGTCCCTTACAACGGGGTCACGGGCAGGATGGCGTCGGGCGACGGCGGCGCATCCGCGGACGAACCGCCCTTGGCCACGGCCCGGGTCTGGTCCAGCTCGCGCCGCAGCGAGGCGATCTCGCGCCGGCGGCGCATCACGCCCGGCACGGTCAGCAACAGGCCAAACACCGCACCGACCACGAAACTGGCCAGCATGACCACGATCAGCGGCACCTCGCTGATCAGGTGGTCGGCGAAGAAATACACGTTCACCCGGTCGGTATTCTTGAGCGCGAACAGCAGGACCACCACGAATATGATCAGTCTCAGCGCCCAGACGAGATATCGCATGGTTATGCTCCAGGTGGGAAATGGGATATCCCGCGATTGTAAATGACCCTACCTTCGCACGCTTCCGGCATGGACCGGCCGATAGCGGGCCAATAGTCAGCCAATAGTCAGCCAATCGCCGGCCAATAAATTCATAAATTCATGCAAGAAGAATCGTAGGCGCGCTCAACCGGCAAATATAGACTGGCCCGCTCGCATGAACCAGCGCTACTCCGACGGGCCTATCCATGAATCTCCCAGCAACGACAGAAACACCTCCCCAGGCCCGTGAAATCGGCCGCATCGATCCGGAGCGGCTGGCATCCCTGCTCCAGGACAAGGAAGAACTGGCCCTGATCGATGTCCGGGAAACCGGTGCGTTCGCCCGGCAACATATCCTCTATGCGGTTTCCGTGCCGCTCTGGCGCATTGAACTGCTGATTCGGCGCAAAGTGCCGCGCAAGCAGACTCGCATCGTCATCACGGATGATCACGGCCTCCTCGCAAGCGAAGCGGCCCGCCTGCTCGACCGTCTCGGCTACTCAAACATTGCCATTCTCGACGGTGGCATCGCCGCCTGGGAGCGCTCGGGCCTCGAAGTGTTCAGCGGCGAGAACGTCCCGAGCAAGGCATTCGGCGAAATCGTCGAGGTCGAAGCGAACACACCGCACATCAGCGCCCGCCAGTTGCATGATCGCATCCAGGCCGGAGAAAACCTGGTCATCGTCGACGGCCGTACACCCGAAGAGTTCTTCAATTTCAGCATTCCCGGAGCCCATAACCTGCCGAATGCGGAACTACCCTACCGCATCCGCGAACTGGCGCCCGACCCCACGACACCGATTGTCGTCAATTGCGCGGGCCGCACCCGCAGCATCATCGGCGCGCAAACCCTCATCGACGCCGGCGTGCCCAATCCGGTCGTCTCGCTCCAGGACGGCACCATGGCATGGCTGCTCGACGGGCATGCGCTGGCACATGGAAAACACGCCATCCTGCCGGAGCCGTCCCCGGAACATCTGGGGCAGGCGCAGGACCATGCCCAAAGGCTGCTGGAACGGACCGGGGTTTCGTACGTCAACGACAAGACGCTCGAGCAGTGGCGCAATGACCCCGACAGAAGCACCTTCCTGTTCGACATCCGCACAAGGGAAGAATATCGCGCAGGCCATTTGCCCGGCTGGCGCTGGGCACCCGGGGGACAGCTGATCCAGGCCACGGACGAGTACATCGGCACACTGGGCGCACGCGTCGTGATTGCCGACTGGGACGGCGTACGCGCCGCGACCGTCGCCGCCTGGCTGGTCCAGCTAGGTCGATACGACGTCCACCTGTACCTGCCGGAACATCCGGCACAGCTGGAAACAGGCGACGAAGCGGCATACGTCCTCAGGGACCCCGGCACGGGCCCTTCCGCATGGATTTCCCTGGAAGAAGTGGCGCAGGAACAGGCACGAGGCGGCATCGCCGTGGTCGATGTCGACTCCGCTCGGCTCTATGCGAAAAAGCACATCCCATCCGCCTACTACATCGTCGCCGAACGTATCGAGCACCTCGCGCCGCAACTGCTTTCGGGCGACAAGGCCCTGGTCATTACCTCGGCCGACGGCATCTTTGCCGATCTCGTCGCCCGCAGGCTCAAGACCCGGGGCCTGGCGGTCAGAGCGCTGCTGGGCGGCAATCGCGCATGGTTCGAAGCGGGCCTGCCCGCCGAAAGCGGCGCCGAGAACAACCTGAGCGGCGAAGAGTACGCATGGTTCAACGCCTATGACCATGCCGACATTTCCCTGCGCAACGAGAAATTCAAGGAATACCTCGATTGGGAAGTCGGACTGGTCGCGCAATTGAAACGCAAGGGCGCCGAGGCCCCATTTACCGTGCTTGGCGCACAGACCGTCCGATAAGACCCTGATTGGAGTTCTCAATGAACCGCCGTGAATTTCTAGGCGCCGCCGGGATGGCGAGCGCATCGTCCCTGTTCGGCCTCCCCCTGTCCGGCCATGCGCAATCCGCGGATGGCTTCCCGGCGAAGAATCTGCGCATTCTCGTCTCCGCATCGCCCGGCGGCAGCGCCGACAAGCTCGCCCGGACGATCGGGCAGAAACTCGATGCGGTCTGGGGCACCCGCACACTTGTCGAGAACCAGCCGGGCGGCGGCGGATCCATCGCCACCAACACCGTCGCCAAGGCAAGACCCGACGGCTACACGCTGCTGCTGGGCGGCGACGGTCTGTCCATCGATGCCATCCAGCAATCCAGGCCATTGCCGTATGACCCGCAAAAGGACCTGACCGGTGTCATCAAGGCCGTGGTCAACCCGCTGCTCATCATGGTCAGGCCGAATCTTGGCGTCAACAACATCCAGGAGTATCTGGCATTCCTGAAAGCCAACGAAGGCAAGACGTCCCTGGCCCTTTCCGGTGCCAAGAACAGTCACCAGCACCTGGCGGTCGAACTGCTTTCCCAGTTGACCGGCGTGAAGATCAACGTGATTCCGTCCCTGGGTGGCGGCCCCGCCATGCTGGACGTGATTGGCGGGCACATCGATGCGCAGATCATCACCCTGGCGGCCGCGACGGAAAACGTTCGTGCCGGGAAACTGAAAGGCTTGGCGGTTACCACGCCGTTCCGCTCCAAGGCATTGCCGGACATCCCGACGCTTCAGGAAGCCGGCATCAAGGGCTATGCCTTCCAAAGCTGGCAGGGTCTGGTCGCGCCAGCCGGCACCCCGGCGCCCATCGTCCAGAAAATCTACAACGAAGTTGCCGGCATCCTGCAAAAACCGGAAAACAAGAACGCGCTGGAAGACCTGGGCTTCATCGTGACGGCATCCAATCCGGCTGAAGTCAACCAGACCATTGCGAATGACAGCAAGCTGTACGCGGAAGTCGCCCGTAAAGCCGGCCTGAAACTGTAGGAAGCGATCGTGGCGCCTTCATTCATAAGAAACCAGCCGGATTTCGTACTGGGCGTGCTGTACATCCTGGCTGGCGGCGGCTTCGCCGCCGCGGCCAGCCGATATGACATGGGTACGCTGGCCTATATGGGCCCAGGCTATTTCCCGTTCCTCCTGGGCATTCTGCTGGCAGGCATCGGCGCCTGGATCGTTCTGCGCGCCATGTTGATCCGGGGCGCGCGCGTCCGGCTCGCGCCCTGGAATCTGCGCTCGCTGTTCTGGATGGTCGGATCGGTCATCATGTTCGGTCTCGCGCTGCAGCCGCTGGGGCTCGTCATCGCCCTGGTGCTGCTGGTCGTGCTGGCCAGTCTGGCCAGCCACGAATTCACCTGGAAGACCACGCTCGTCAATGCCCTCGTCATGGTGGTGCTCAATGTCGGCGGCTTCGTCTACGGACTCTCCATTCCCTTCCCCGTGCTGCCCCAGATCGCAGCCTTCCAGTTGTAGCGTCTCATGGATTTATTCGACAATCTGGCGCTGGGATTCGCCACCGCCCTGACATGGCAAAACGTCGGCTACGCGTTGCTTGGCTGCCTGATCGGCACATTCATCGGGCTGCTGCCGGGCCTCGGGCCGATCTCGACCGTCGCCATGCTGCTTCCCATCACCTACAGCCTGCCCCCGGCCGGAGCCTTGATCCTCCTGGCCAGCATCTACTACGGGGCGCAGTACGGCGGATCGACAACAGCCATCCTGTTGAAGCTTCCGGGTGAATCCTCCTCGGCCGTCACCATGATCGACGGCCACGCCATGGCCAGGCAGGGACGCGCGGGCGTGGCGCTTGCCACCGCCGCCATCGGCTCGTTCATCGCAGGCAGCTTCGGTGTCCTTCTGCTCGCCACGGTGGCCGAACCGCTGACGGAAATCGCCTTCCTGTTCGGGCCGGCCGAGTATTTTTCGCTGATGGTGCTGGGCCTGGTCGGCTCCATTGCGCTTTCCTCGGACACCATCGACAAGTCGCTCGGCCTGATGGTGCTGGGCTTGCTGTTCAGCCTGGTCGGCACGGACGTCAACTCAGGCGAATACCGATTCACCGGACACATTTCCGACCTTTACGACGGCATCGAGCTGACCGCCCTGGCCATGGGCGTTTTCGGCGTGGCGGAAATCGCGTTCAACCTGGAGCAATACAACCGTGAACGCAACAGGAACGCGACGCTGGCCAAGGTCACGCAATTGATACCGGGGAAAAAAGACATTCGCCGCATGATGCCCGCCATTGCGCGGGGCACGGCCATCGGCTCGCTGCTTGGCGCCCTGCCCGGCGCAGGCGTGACCATGGCCTCTTTCGCCGGCTATGCGCTGGAAAAGAAAGTGTCCCGCTACAAGGACGAACTGGGACAGGGCGCCATCGAAGGCGTGGCCGGCCCCGAATCCGCCAACAATGCCGCGGCGCAGACCAATTTCATTTCGCTGCTGACCCTGGGCATCCCTGGCAGCGCCATCATGGCCTTGCTGCTGGGCGCGATGATCATCCAGGACATCCAGCCAGGACCGCAGGTCATCTCCAATCACCCCGCGGTTTTCTGGGGCCTGATCGCCTCCATGTGGATCGGCAACCTGATGCTGGTCGTGCTGAATCTCCCCATGGTCGGCATCTGGGTCAAGATGCTGCGCGTGCCGTACCGGATCCTGTTCCCCGTCATCCTGGTCTTCTGCTCGGTCGGCGCATTCACGGTGCGGGCTTCGGTATTCGACATCTACCTGCTTGGCGCGTTCGGCATCCTGGGCTACGTGCTGATCAAGCTGGAGGTCTCGCCCGTGCCGTTGCTGATGGGCATGGTGCTGGGACCGATGCTGGAAAACAGCTTCAGGCGCGCCTTGATGGTTTCGCGGGGTGATCTATCGATCATCTATTCACGCCCACTTTCCCTTGGCTTGCTGATCGCCGCGGGGCTGCTGATCGTGATATCGGCCTACCCTTCCATGGTCAGGAAACGAAAGGCCGCGCTGGCGGAAGAATCCGCATAGCGCATGAAAAATGCCCCCACGCTTGCCGCTGCGCGGCGGCGCTGCCCCCCAAGGGGGGCGTTTTTCATCTTGGGACGGCCCGGCGATGAAAAAACCCCGCCAACTCGAAAGCTGACGGGGTCTTCTTGTTCGGGCTTGCCTGCGGCCTGCGCGGCCCGGTCAGTTCCCGGAGGGCTCTTGCACGGGAGCATCGACCCGCTCGCGCAACTCCTTGCCGGCCTTGAAGTGCGGAACCCGTTTTTCGGGAACCAGCACCTTTTCACCGGACTTGGGATTGCGCCCGATACGCGGCGGACGCTTGGACAACGAAAAGCTGCCGAAACCACGGATCTCGATGCGCTGCCCCTCCGAGAGGGACTGGGCCATCGCATCGAGGATGGTCTTGACGGCGTAGTCGGCGTCCTTGGCGACCAACTGCGGATACCGAGCCGCCAGTCGTGCAATCAACTCGGACTTCGTCATTGAGTTCATGAAACCTCTTAGAACGCCGTACCGGGCTATACCGGACTACCAGGTAAACCTCCCCATGGGCACAGCGGATCCGGCTCCGCCGGTCCGCCAGTGCCGCCCCCTACGGGGCCCGGCGCCGGGCCGCCCCAAGGCGGGCCCCGGCCCCCTCGGGGGGCTGCCGCGTAGCGGCTGGGGGCTCACCACTCGGGGCGCGCGAAGCGCGTAGGGGGTGGGCCTATCAGCCGTTCTGCTGGTCGAGCTTGGCCTTCAGCAGGGCACCCAGGTTGGTGGTACCCGACGAAGCGCTGGCATCCGACATGCGCTGGATGGCGTCAGCCGTCTCGGCGCTGTCCTTGGCCTTGATCGAGAGCTGGATCGAACGCGTCTTGCGGTCGATGTTCAGGATCATGGCGTCGATGTTGTCGCCGGCCTTCAGCACCGTGGTGGCGTCTTCCACGCGGCCCGAAGAGATCTCGGAAGCGCGCAGATAGCCTTCGACGTCGACCGACAGGGTCACGACAGCACCCTTGGCTTCGACCGACTTCACGGTACCTTGGACGACGGCGCCCTTGTCATGGGTGGCCACGAAGTTGTTGAAGGGATCGCCTTCCAGCTGCTTGATGCCCAGCGAGATGCGTTCCTTTTCGGTATCGATGCCCAGCACCACGGCCTCGACCTCGTCGCCCTTCTTGAAGTTGCGCACGGCTTCTTCGCCGGTTTCGCTCCAGGACAGGTCGGACAGATGGACCAGGCCATCGATGCCGCCAGGCAGGCCGACGAACACGCCGAAGTCGGTGATCGACTTGATGGCGCCGCGGACCTTGTCGCCACGCTTGTGGTTGATCGAGAACTCTTCCCACGGATTGGGACGGCATTGCTTCATGCCCAGCGAGATGCGGCGACGGTCTTCGTCGATCTCGAGAACCATGACTTCGACCTCGTCACCCAGGGTGACGACCTTCTTGGGATCGACGTTCTTGTTGGTCCAGTCCATTTCGGACACGTGGACCAGGCCTTCGATGCCGGCTTCGACTTCGACGAACGCGCCGTAGTCGGTCAGGTTGGTGACCTTGCCGAACAGGCGGGTGCCTTGCGGATAGCGGCGAGCCAGGCCCACCCACGGATCTTCGCCCAGTTGCTTGACGCCCAGCGAGACGCGGTTCTTTTCCTGGTCGAACTTGAGGACCTTGGCCTGGATTTCCTGGCCAACGGACAGGACTTCCGAGGGGTGACGCACACGGCGCCATGCCAGGTCGGTGATGTGCAGCAGGCCGTCGATGCCGCCGAGGTCGACGAACGCACCGTAGTCGGTGATGTTCTTGACGACGCCGTTGACGATCGCGCCTTCGTGCAGGGTTTCGAGCAGCTTCTGGCGCTCTTCGCCCATGTTGGCCTCGAGCACGGCACGGCGCGACAGCACGACGTTGTTGCGCTTGCGATCGAGCTTGATGACCTTGAATTCGAGGGTCTTGCCTTCGTACGGGGTGGTGTCCTTGACGGGACGCAGGTCGACCAGCGAACCCGGCAGGAAGGCACGGATCGCGTTGGTCATGACGGTCAGGCCACCCTTGACCTTGCCGGTGATGGTGCCGGTGACGAGGTCGCCGGATTCCAGGGCCTTCTCGAGCTGCAGCCAGGCAGCCAGGCGCTTGGCGCGGTCGCGCGACAGCACGGTGTCGCCGTAGCCGTTTTCGAGCGCGTCGATGGCCACCGAGACGAAATCGCCTTCGGAGACTTCGAGCTCACCCTTGTCGTCGAGGAATTCCTCGAGCGGGATCAAGGCCTCGGACTTCAGGCCGGCATTGACCACGACGAAGTTGTGGTCAATGCGCACCACCTCGGCGGTGATGACTTCGCCGGATTTCATTTCCTGGCGCTTGATGCTTTCTTCGAACAGGGCGGCAAAGCTTTCTTCGCCGGCAGGGGCTTGGGAAACCGAAGACATTGTTGAGTGTTACCGGGTTACGCACTTCATGGGGGCGGTCGAGACATTCGACCTGACACCGCACCAATCGGTGGAGTTGCAATACCTCATTGCTGAGGGCCTGTACTACGTGCTGACCATGACTGCTGCCGCGCCATCAGGAACGCGATGCGCCCGAACGCTCGCCCCACCAGCTCATTACCTGCTCGACCGTCTGGTCGATGGTGAGGTGGGAGGAATCGAGCACCAGGGCATCGTGGGCGGCGGCCAGGGGCGCGTTCGCCCGTTGCGTATCGCGCGCATCGCGCGCTTCCAGATCACGCAAAAGGGTTAAGAGGTTAGCCGAAAAACCCTTTTCGATCAACTGTTTATAGCGTCGCTGGGCCCTCGCCTCGGCGCTGGCCACCAGGAATATCTTGAGGTCGGCATCCGGAAAAACAACCGTCCCCATGTCCCGGCCGTCGGCCACCAGTCCGGGCGCGCACCGGAACGCCCGCTGACGGTCGAGCAGCGCGGCTCGCACCGGTGCCAATACCGCCACCTGCGACGCCATGTTGCCGACTTCCTCGCGGCGGATGTCGGCGGTGACGTCGCGCCCGCCCATGGAGACACCGTCGGCGACGAAGCGCACGTCCAGCGCCGCCGCGGCGGCGGCCGCGCCCTGGGCGTCGTCCGCCGCGATGCCCTGCTCCAGGCAGGCCAGCGCGGTCAGGCGATACAGCGCCCCGCTGTCCAGCAGATGCCAACCCAATTGGGCCGCCACCCGCGCCGCGATGGTGCCCTTGCCCGAGGCCGTCGGCCCGTCGATGGCAATCATGGGAGCGGTGGAACCATTCATTTACGAAACCTATCGTTTTTATCGCACCGATCAATTGGCGCCACGACAATGGCCGGCGCAAAATTCGATAACGATACTCATTACCAATCAAGGAAAACGGCGATGGCCAAGACCCTTGCCTTCGGCGGCCTGCACATCGTGACCTCGTTCAGTGTCACCTACATTATTACCGGCAGCGTGGCGCTGAGCGGCGCGGTGACCTTCATCGAACCGGCCGTCAATACCGTCGTGCACTATTTCTTCGACAAGTTCTGGGACCGGGACCGGCGCGCCGGGAACCCGGCCGCCACGGTTCAGGCTCCCACCAGCCCCGCGTAGACGTCGAAATACGTGGGGAAGGTCTTGCTCACGCAGCCGGGATCGAGGATGCGCACGCCCACGGGGCCGAACGCCGCCAGCGAGAAGCACATGGCCATGCGGTGGTCGTCCCACGTGCCGATCTCGGCCGGCGTCCAGGTGGCGGGAGGCGTCACGGTCAGGCTGTCCGGCGTGGCCGTCACGGTCGCCCCCAGCTTGGCCAACTCGGTCTGCATTGCGTGGATGCGATCGGTTTCCTTGACCCGCCAGCTCGCGATGTTGCGCAGGCGGCACGGCCCGTCCGCATACAAGGCCAGCACCGCCGCCGTCATCGCGGCATCCGGAATCAGGTTGAAATCGGCGTCGAAGGCCTTCAGGCGACCGCCCTCGGCCACCTTGACGCCCCGCGTCTCTATCCAGTCCGGCCCCATCTCGACCTCGGTACCCATCGCCGCCAGGGTGTCGGCAAACGCCACGTCGCCCTGGATACTGTCGCGGCCGACGCCGGTCACGCGCACCGGCCCGCCGCCTATCGCGCCCAGGGCCAGGAAATAGGAAGCCGACGAGGCGTCCCCCTCGACCAGCATGTGGCCCGGCGACCGGTAGGCGGCCTGGGCCGGCACGGTGAAGCGCCGCCAGCCGTCGCGCTCGACCGTCACGCCGAAGCGGCGCATCAGGTTCAGCGTCATCTCGACATAGGGCTTGGAAATCAGCTCGCCCTCGACCTCGATCACGAACTCCCGGCCGGCGGCCTGGGTGGCCAGCGGAGCCGCCAGCAACAGCGCGGTCAGGAACTGGCTGGAGACCGACCCATTGACCTTGACCGGCCTGGACAGGTCCAGTTCGCCCCAGCCCAGCGACAGCGGCGGATAGCCCTCGCGGCCCTGGTAGGCCACGCGCGCGCCCAGCATGCGCAGCGCGTCCACCAGGTCGCCGATGGGCCGCTCGTGCATGCGCGGCACGCCGTGCAGCACATAGTGGCCGCCCATCATCGCCAGCGCCGCGGTCAGCGGCCGGATGGCCGTGCCGGCATTGCCCATGAACAGGTCGGCCTGGCCGACCGGAAAGCGCCGCGCGCCCTCGACCAGCACTTCGTCGGGACGCTGGCCAGCGGTGATCGTGATGCCCAGCTTGCGCAGGGCCGCCAGCATGACCTGGGTGTCGTCCGAATCGAGCAGGCCGGTCAGGCGGGTCGTGCCCTCGGCCAATGCCGACAACAGCAGCACGCGATTGGAAATGCTCTTGGAGCCGGGCAGGTCGATGGCGCCCCGCGCGTGGCGCGCCGGAGCCAGGTCGAGGTACGGCGGATGGCGGGGGGAATCGGTCATGGCGGTCATTCGTTCGTATCGGGGGATGGCTGCCCTGCCCGCCAGGCGCGCCGGGACTGCGACACGGCCTCCAGCATGGCTTGCAGGCCCGCCGCGTCGCCCTCGCTCATCGCCTGCTCGAAGACATCCAGGGCCCGCCGCACGGCGGCGGTCTCCTGCATCATGGCTTCGCGGTTTGCCAGGAAGATGTCACGCCACATATCGGGCGAGCCGCCGGCGATGCGGGTGAAGTCGCGAAAGCCGCTGCCGGCCAGGTCCAGCCGCAGGCCCGCATCGGTGGCTTCCAGGACCTGCGTCATGTAGGCGAAGGCCAGCAGGTGCGGCACGTGGCTGACCGAGGCGAGCACGGTGTCGTGTTCGCCCGGGCGCATCGTCCGGATCTCGGCGCCGCAAGTGGCCCACGCCCGCTCGACCAGGCCGACGGCCGCGGGCGGATTTTCGTCCAGCGGGGTCAGGATCACCGTGCGCCCACGGTACAGGTCGGGAAAGGCGGCGGCCGGACCGCTTTGTTCGCTGCCGGCGATCGGATGGCCCGGCACGAACTGGCCGATGCGGGCGCCGAGCGCCTCGCGCGCGGCACGCACCACGTCCATCTTGGTGCTGCCGGCATCGGTGACGATGGTATCGGGCCCCAGGTGCGGTGCCAGGCCGTCCAGGGTCGCGCGCGTCGCGCCCACCGGTACGGCCATCAGGACCAGGTCGGCCCGCGCGGCCTCTTCCAGCGAGACCGCCCGGTCGATCAGGCCCAGCTTGCGTGCCTGATCGAGCGTCGCGGCCTGGCGGCCGACGCCCCAGACCTCGCCGACCTGCCCCGCGCGCCGCAGCGCGGCGGCGAACGAACCGCCGATCAGCCCCACGCCCACGACCGCGAGCACCGGCACCAGGGGCCGCGGGGAACCTGGAGCTCCCCGAGCCGAATCCGGATGCGACATGGGTACGTCTCCGCTCAAGCAGATACCGGGTACGACCCCAGCACCTTGAAGAACGCCACGCGCGCCTGCAGCGCGGCCAGGGCCTTGGCGACCTTGGGATCCTGGCGATGGCCTTCGATATCGACGTAGAAATAGTATTCCCACTGGCCGGTGCGGGCCGGACGGGATTCGAAGCGCGTCATGGACACGTCGTTCTCGGCCAGCGGGGCCAGCATCTGATAGACCGCGCCCGCTTCGTTGGGCACGGCCAGGATCAGGCTGGTCTTGTCGCGGCCCGACGGCGTGGTTTCGATATGGCCGATGGCCAGGAAACGGGTGCGGTTGTGCGGATCGTCCTGGATGCCCGAGGCCACGATCTTGAGCCCCCAACGCTGCGCCGCCTGTTCGCTGGCGATGGCCGCGACGGCGGGATCCTCGGACGCCAGGCGCGCCGCCTCGGCATTGCTGGCCGCCGAGGCACGGGCCAGCTCCGGATGATGGTCGGACAGCCAGCCCTGGCACTGCGCCAGCGACTGCGGATGCGAACGGACGACACCCACGCCGTCCAGCGTGCCGCTCTGGGTCATCAGGCATTGCACCACGGCCACCGAGCGCTCGCCCATCACCTTCACGGGCGAGGACAGGAGCAGGTCCAGGGTGCGGTTGACGGCGCCTTCGTTGGAGTTTTCCAGCGGAACGATGCCGAAATCCGCGCGGCGGGTCTCCACCGAACGAAAGACTTCGTCGATCGTGCCGCACGAAATGGGATCGACCGCATGGCCGAAATGCGCCAGCACGGCCAGTTCGGAATAGGTACCCTGGGGCCCGAGATAAGCCACGCGGGCAGGTTGCTCCAGCGCGCGGCACGCCGACATGATCTCCGTCCAGATGGCCGACAGCGCCTGGCCCGGCAGCGGACCGCCGTTGAGATCCTGCAACCTCCGGATGACCTGGGCCTCGCGTTCGGGGCGTAACACGGCCCCGGCATGGTGCTCCTTCGCCATCCCCACCGCCTGCGCCGTGCGTGCGCGCTCGGACAGGAGCTCGAGCACCTGGGCGTCGATGGCGTCGATGCGTTCGCGCAGCGGCGTCAGCTTCTTTTGCAAATCGTCATCCATGGCTGCGCTCGAATTCCTTCATGAAGTCGACCAGGGCGCGCACGCCCTCGATGGACATCGCGTTGTAGATGGACGCGCGCATGCCGCCCACGCTCTTGTGCCCCTTGAGCTGCAGCAGGTGCGCGGCTTCGGCCGCCTTCAGGAACGGCGCGTTCAGCGCATCGTCGCGCAGCATGAACGGCACGTTCATGCGCGACCGCACGGGCCGGTGCACCGGGTTGCGATAGAACGAGGAGTTGTCCAGGTATTCGTACAGCAGCCCGGCCTTGGCCACGTTGGCGGCTTCCATGGCCGCCACGCCGCCCTGCTGCTTGAGCCACTTGAACACCAGCCCGGCGATGTAGATCGCGTAGGTGGGCGGGGTGTTGAAGCGCGAGCGCTCCTTGGCCACGATGCCGTAGTCGAACGCCGACGGGCAGATCGGCAGCGCCTGGCCCAGCAGGTCGTTGCGGACGATGACGATGGTCAGGCCGGCGGGTCCGATGTTCTTCTGCGCGCCGGCGTAGATCAGCCCCGCGCGGCGCACGTCCATGGGCCGCGACAGGATGTGCGAAGACGCGTCCACGGTCAGCGCGGTATCGGGTGCGCCCAGGGCGGCCAGGTCCGGCCAGTCCATGAACTCCACGCCGCCGATGGTTTCGTTGCTGCACAGGTGGAGATAGCTCGCCTGCGGGCGTACGCGCCAGGAGGCGGGATCCGGCATGTAGGTCCACGGACCTTGCTCTGCGCCGTCCAAGACGGCGGCCTGCTCGGAGGTGGCCGCCACCGCCACGTCGCCGTAGCGCCGGGCCTCCGCGCAGGACTTGACCGACCACGAACCGCTTACGACGTAGTCGGCCGCGTGCGCCTCGCGGCGGCCAATCAGGTTCATCGGTGCGATGGCGTTCTCGCCCAGTCCGCCGCCCTGCAGGAACAGCACGGCATAGTCATCCGGAACCGAGAGCAGCTCGCGCAGGTCGGCCTCGGCCTCGTCGCAGATCTGCTCGAAGTGCCTGCCGCGATGGCTCATCTCCATCACCGACATGCCGCTGCCGTGCCAATCCAGCATTTCGGCCGCCGCCTGCTGCAGCACGGCCTCGGGAAGTACGGCCGGACCGGCCGAGAAGTTGTAGGGTCGATTCATGGCAGCCGCCTTATTCGGCCTCGCTGGAAGACGGGGCCTGCGGCTCGGCGTCGGCGCCGTTGCCTTCGGGCTCCTCGGTATCGGACTCGACCACGCGCTGCACGCCCGACAGGTGCGTGCCCTCGTCGATGTTGATCAGCGTGACGCCCTGCGTGGCCCGGCCCATTTCCCGGATCTCGCTGACTCGGGTGCGCACCAGCACGCCGCCGGTGGTGATCAGCATGATCTCGTCGGCCGGATCCACCAGCACGGCGCCCACGACCTTGCCGTTGCGCTCGGACGTCTGGATGGCGATCATCCCCTTGGTGCCGCGGCCATGGCGGGTGTATTCGCCGATGGGCGTGCGCTTGCCATAGCCATGTTCGGTCGCGGTCAGCACGCTCTGGGTTTCGTTCTCGGCCACCAGCAGCGAAATCACCGTGTGCGTGTCCTCCAGCATCATGCCGCGCACGCCGCGCGCGGTGCGGCCCATGGGACGCACGTCGTTCTCGTCGAAGCGCACGGCCTTGCCGGCATCGGAGAACAGCATCACGTCATGCTTGCCGTCGGTCAGCGAGGCGCCGATCAGGTAGTCGCCGTCGTCCAGGTCCACCGCGATGATCCCCGCCTTGCGCGGGTTCGAGAAGTCGGACAGCGGCGTCTTCTTGACCGTGCCCTTGGCGGTGGCCATGAAGACGTAGTGGTCTTCGCTGTACGCCTTGACGGTCAGCACCACCGTGACCTTCTCGCCTTCCGACAACGGGAACATATTGACGATGGGCCGGCCGCGCGAATTGCGGGTGCCCTGCGGCACTTCCCAGACCTTCAGCCAATACACGCGGCCGCGGTTGCTGAAGCACAGGATGGAGTCGTGCGTATTGGCGATGAAGAGCTGGTCGATCCAGTCGTCTTCCTTCGTGGCCGTGGCCTGCTTGCCCCGTCCGCCGCGCTTCTGCGCGCGGTACTCGGACAGCGGCTGGCTCTTGATGTAGCCCGAATGGGACAGCGTCACCACCATGTCGGTCGGGGTGATGAGGTCCTCGGTGTCGAGCTCGGTGGCGTTCAGCTCGATGTGCGAACGGCGGATGTCCTTCGCGTCGGTGCCGAACTCGGCCTTGATGGCCGACAGTTCGTCGCCGATGATGGTGGTCACGCGCTCGGGCTTGGCCAGGATGTCGAGCAGGTCGGCGATGTTGGCCATCACGTCCTTGTACTCGCCCACGATCTTGTCCTGCTCCAGGCCGGTCAGGCGCTGCAGGCGCATGTTCAGGATTTCCTGGGCCTGCGTATCGCTCAGGCGATACAAGCCATCAGCCTGCATGCCGAAATCTTCCGGCAGTCCCTCGGGACGGTAGGCGCTGCGGCCGCCGGCCGTATCGGTCTCGGCGCGCGTCAGCATCTCGCGCACCAGCGACGAATCCCAGGTGCGGGCCATCAACTCCTGGCGGGCGATGGGCGGCGTCGGGGCCGCCTTGATGATGGCGATGAAATCGTCGATGTTGGCCAGCGCCACGGCCAGGCCTTCGAGCACGTGGCCGCGCTCGCGTGCCTTGCGCAGCTGGAACACCGTGCGGCGGGTCACGACCTCGCGGCGATGCGCGAGGAAATACTCCACCATCTGCTTCAGGTTCAACAGGCGCGGCTGGCCTTCCACCAGCGCCACCAGGTTCATCCCGAAGGTGTCCTGCAGCTGGGTATTCTTATAGAGGTTGTTGAGCACGACCTCGGGCACTTCGCCGCGCTTGAGCTCGATCACGACACGCATGCCGTCCTTGTCGGACTCGTCGCGGATGTCGGAGATGCCCTCGACCTTCTTCTCGTTGACCAGCTCGGCGATGCGCTCGAGCAGCGAACGCTTGTTGACCTGGTACGGGATCTCGTCGACCACGATGGCCTGGCGGCCGCCCTTCTCGACGTCCTCGAAATGGGTCTTGGCCCGCATCACCACGCGGCCGCGGCCGGTGCGATAGCCTTCGCGCACGCCGGACATGCCATAGATGATGCCGCCCGTGGGGAAGTCGGGGGCGGGGATGATCTCGATCAGCTCGTCCACCGTGCACTCGGGATTGCGCAGGCAGTACAGGCAGCCGTCGACGACCTCGGCCAGGTTGTGCGGCGGGATGTTGGTGGCCATGCCCACGGCAATGCCGGAGCTGCCGTTGACCAGCAGATTGGGCAGGCGGGCCGGCAGCAGCAGCGGCTCTTTCTCGCTGCCGTCGTAGTTGGGCCCGAAGTCCACCGTTTCCTGGTCGATGTCGGCCAGCAGCTCGTGCGCGATCTTGGCCAGGCGGATTTCCGTGTACCGCATGGCCGCCGCGCCGTCGCCGTCGACCGAGCCGAAGTTGCCCTGGCCGTCGACCAGCATGTAGCGCAGCGAGAAAGGCTGCGCCATGCGCACGATCGTATCGTAGACCGCCTGGTCGCCGTGCGGGTGGTACTTACCGATGACGTCGCCGACGATACGGGCCGACTTCTTGTAGGCCCGGTTCCAGTCGTTGTTCAATTCGTGCATCGCGTACAGCACGCGCCGGTGCACGGGCTTGAGACCGTCTCTGACGTCGGGAAGGGCGCGGCCGACGATCACGCTCATCGCGTAATCCAGGTAGCTGCGGCGCATTTCCTCTTCAAGAGAGATCGGTAGTGTTTCCTTGGCGAAGGAATCCATGGGCAAGCTGCATCAAGAGGTGTTGTCCATCCCGCTCGCAAGGCATTTCGCGAGGGCAAAACAGCTTGCGAACGAACGGCGGGCGAAGCTTGGGAGTTTATCACCCCGGCCTAGCGTTATGCTTAGTGCCCGCCCGCCACCCGCCCCGTCCATGGCCTCGACCACCCTGCTGCTTCCCGACTGGCTGATTCCCGTCGAACCCGACCAGGCCGTCCTGGCCGGCCACGGCATTGCCGTCCGCGACGGCCGGATCGCCGACATCGCGCCGCACGCCGCCCTGCGCAGCCGGCATCCGGACGCAGCCGAACACCTCCTGTCCGGCTGCGCCCTGCTGCCCGGCTTCGTCAACCTGCATACGCACGCGGCCATGAGCCTGCTGCGCGGCGCCGGCGACGACCTGCCGCTCATGACCTGGCTGCAAGAGCGCATCTGGCCCATGGAGCGCAAGCTGATGTCGGCCGATTTCGTCTATGACGGCAGCGTCCTCGCCTTCGCCGAGATGCTGGCCGGCGGCACCACGTGCTGCGCCGACATGTACTTTTATCCCGAAGAGATCGCCCGCGCCGCGCTGTCGATGGGCATCCGCGCGGCGGTGGGCGGGACGGTGTTCGAGATACCCGGCGCGCCCCCTGCCGAGCAGATGCTCGCCCAGGCCCTGGCGGCCCACGAGAAATACCGCGGCGAGCCGGGGCTACGCTTCATGCTGGCCCCCCACGCCCCCTACACCGTGGGCGACGACATGTTGCGGCACCTGGCCGCCGTGGCCGAAGAGGCCGACCTGACCATCGCCATCCACCTGCACGAGACCCGCCAGGAAGTGGACGAGGCGCTGGCCATGCACGGCATGCGCCCCACCGAGCGCCTGGCCCGCCTCGGGCTGCTGTCCCCCCGCCTGGTGGCCGTGCACGGCGTCCACCTGGACGCCGACGACATCGCGCTTCTGGCCGCCCACGGCGTCAGCCTGGCCCATTGCCCGGCATCGAACCTCAAGCTGGCTAGCGGCTTCGCGCCGGTTGCCCGCCTGCTCGAAGCCGGCGTCAACCTCGGCATAGGCACCGACGGCGCCGCCAGCAACAACCGCCTGGACATGCTGTCGGAACTGCGCCTGGCGGCCCTGCTGGCCAAGGGCACCAGCGGCGACGCGCGCGCGCTGCCTGCCCACCGGGCGCTGCATGCGGCCACCCTGGGCGGCGCGAAGGCGCTGGGATGGGACCGCGAGATCGGCTCGATAACGCTGGGCAAGTACGCCGACCTGGTGGCGATCCGGCTCGATTCCGCCCGGCTCGCGCCGGTGTTCGACCCGGTTTCCCACGTGGTTTACGCGGCCGGCAGGGAGGACGTGGAAGAGGTCTGGGTGGGTGGCCAATCAGTTGCGAAAAAGCTACAACTCACCAATTCACCATCAAAAAGCGATCTCGAAAGGATAATGTCCCGGATATCGCAGTGGCGCTTGCGTGCAGCAGGTGTGATTTCTGGCACAAACCCTTACTTATCCCAGGAGTGAGTGGCATGAGAGAACAACCGCAATGCTATACTGGGCATGTATATCCATGTTGCGGCGGGGGTTCGCTGCGAGTTTCATTTCAAGCTAAGAGGAGAAACATGAACAAACGCTCCAAAGTTGGAATCTCTCTGGCGCTCGCCTTCGCTGCCGTGACGGCCTCGGGCGTGGCCTCTGCTCAAGCCGGTAAGGTCAACGACAACTGGCAATCCGCGTTCGGCGTGCAAGTCAAGAACGCGACTGGCCTGTGCTGGCGCAATGGGTTCTGGACCCCCGCCACCGCTGATCCGTCCTGCGATGGCGCGCTGAAGGTCGCGGCGCCCGCCGCTGCCCCGGCTCCCGCCCCTGCTCCCCGCCCGGCACCGGCCCCCGTGCCCGTTCCGGTCAGCCAGAAGGTCACCTACTCGGCTGACGCCTTCTTCGACTTCGACAAGTCCGTCGTCAAGCCCGAAGCCAAGGTCAAGCTGGACGAGCTGGTCAACCAGATCCGCGGCATCAACCTGGAAGTCGTGATCGCCGTCGGCCACACCGACTCGATCGGCACCGACGCCTACAACCAGCGCCTGTCGGTCCGTCGTGCCGAAGCTGTCAAGGCCTACCTGGTCAGCAAGGGCATCGAAGCCAACCGCGTCTACACCGAAGGCAAGGGCGAGAAGCAACCCATCGCCGACAACAAGACCGCCGCCGGCCGCGCCAAGAACCGTCGCGTGGAAGTCGAAGTCGTGGGTACGCGCAACAAGTAATCCACTGCCTGACAGCTGGATTCCGGCGGTATCCTTCGGGATATCGCCGGCTGAAACCCCGCTCTGCGGGGTTTGTTTTTTTTGCCGCCGGGCCGCCCCAAGGCAAAAAGCGCCCCCTCGGGGGGCAGCCCCGCCGCGCAGCGGCAAGCGTGGGGGGGCATTCTTGTGCCGTCAAATGGAGTCCGTCATGACGACCACTGCCCAGGAATCCCGGCCCGTCAATGCCGATGCGGCCGAGTTGGCCAAGTTCAGCGCCCTGGCCTCGCGCTGGTGGGACCCGGAAAGCGAGTTCAAGCCGCTGCATGCCATCAACCCGCTGCGCCTGGAATGGATCAGCCAGATGGCGGGCGGACTGGGGAACAAATCCGTGCTGGACGTCGGATGCGGCGGCGGAATACTGGCCGAAAGCATGGCGGCGCGCGGGGCAACGGTCACCGGTATCGACCTGGCCGAGAAATCGCTGAAAGTCGCGAAGCTGCACAGCCTGGAAAGCGGTGTGAAAGTGGAATACCGCAATATCAGTGTGGAACAACTGGCTGCCGACCAGCCAGCCGCTTTCGATATCGTGACTTGCATGGAACTGCTGGAACACGTGCCGGATCCTGAATCCGTGATTCGCGCTTGCGCCTCGTTGGTCAAACCCGGCGGCCGTGTCTTTTTCTCCACGCTGAATCGCAATTTAAAATCGTTTACCTTTGCCATACTGGGCGCCGAATACATATTGGGCCTGGTACCGCGGGGCACGCACAGCTACGACCATTTCATCCGCCCCAGCGAACTATTGGGCGCCGCCCGGCAGGCCGGGCTGGAGGCGACGGCCATCAAGGGACTGGAATACAACCCCCTGACGAAGGTCTACCGGCTGAGCAGCGACAGCAGCGTCAATTACATGGTGGCGACGATACGTTCATGAAACCGCTGGTTCTTTTCGATTTCGACGGCACCCTGGCCGATACCGCTCCCGATCTTGCCGCGGCCGCCAATCAGCAGCGCCTGCGCCGCGGCCTGCCCGCCCTGCCCTACGAACAACTGCGCCCCATGGCTTCGCACGGGGCACGCGGCCTGCTGGGCGTAGCCCTCGGGCTCACGCCCGATTCCCCCGAATACGAAGCGTGCAAGCAACAGTTCCTGGACGACTACGCCGCCAACATCGCCGTGCACACGGTACTTTTCCCCGGCGTGGAAGACCTGCTGGCCGACCTCGTCCGGGAAGGCTGGGCGTGGGGCATCGTCACCAACAAGGTCACCCGCTTCACGACGCCGCTGGTGCGCCACCTGGCGCTCGAGCAGCACAGCGCCGTGGTCGTCTGCGGCGACACCACCGCCTACTCCAAGCCCCACCCCGAGCCGCTGCTGCACGCCGCGCGGGAAGTCGGCATCGCGCCGCGGCACTGCCTGTACGTGGGCGACGACCAGCGCGACATCATCGCCGGCCAGGCGGCGGGCATGAAGACCATCGCCACCGCGTATGGCTATTGCGGCAACGGCGTGCCCGTCGAGACCTGGGGAGCGGATACCGTCGTCGACTCGGTTCCGGCCCTGCTGCCCGCGATACGGCGTCTGCTGCCGGCATGACGCCCCAGGCTGGGGCGGCCCTCTTGAAAACCCGCCCCGTGCCTCCATATGCGATACAATCCTCCTCAAGGGGCCGTACCGGTTTCGACGGGGGTCGCGAAGCAGCACAGGGCATGTCGAGCACCAGTAAGCTCGTTAAACCACTGGAACGCAAATAAACGCCACTAACGACGAGCGTTTCGCTCTCGCCGCTTAAGCGGTGAGCCGCTGCACCGATCTGTCCTTGGGTCGGGCGGAGGAAGGGCAACTTTCCTAAGGATCCCTGTCTAGGGCCATAACCCCCGAAGCAGCTGATTCTGAACCGCAGCAGTGTCATTCTCAAGGAATCGGTATGAACTGGGGTCACACGGTTCATGCTTAAACTACGTGAATCGCTGTGTGCCGGCCTGTCGATTGGCTAAGTACACAGTTAAATCCAAATAGATCGACTACACATGTAGAACTGTCTGTAGAGGGCTTCCGGACGCGGGTTCAATTCCCGCCGGCTCCACCATATTAGAAAGTCGTAGCAAGTAAGGAAAAGGGCGGACGGTTAATACCGATCCGCCCTTTTTCTGTCTGCGACGGTCTCCCCGGGGCAGCCTTGGCTCTCCTGGGGATTTCTTCGTCCGTGGACGGCTCAGCCCTGCTCGCCCATTGCCGGGTCACTCACCGAATGCTCGACCGTTTCGACGCGGCCGGCAAATCGCCGACGGAAGGCCGCGTCGGCGCCGCAGCTGACTTCGAAGTCATACCAACGGCCGCTGTCGGCCAATTCCCAATGCAGGGACTCCTTGGCGCCGGGCGCCACCGTAACGGTCCACGGACCGTCCTCGCGGTAGGCTCGGGCCTCGACCGTGAAAGTGCAGGCCTTGGTTCCACCGTTTATCAGTTCCGCATAGACATTCCCATTGGCGATGTCGTAGCAGACGCGGATTTCGGGCTGCGCACCGCTGTCGGTGATACGTCCGGTGTCGCCGATGAAGTGGCGATGGTAACCGTTGGGCCCCAGTACCCACAGGTCGTAGCGGCCCAGATTGTCCAGTCCAGCGTTCCAGGTGTCGTCCAGCGTCTTGCCCGCTTCCACCGTATACCGGCGCGGGATCCGGTCCAAATGGTGGCGGTCATAGACATGGAACACCGCGCCCTGCTTGCCCGTATTCGAGAACAGCAGCTTCACCTGGCCGTCCGGTCCGCAGCGCGCGCTGGTATGCAGCTCGTACGGCAAGGCCCTCGACGGGCGCGTGCCGCTGGCCTGTATCGGCATCTGCAGGTCGGCGGGCAGAGGCATGGCGGGCAGCGCCTGCTGGCTGGAACGCAGTTGGTCCGCGGCCGCGCGCGTGCTGCGGCCGCCCAGGGTGGGCAACGCCTCGCCGTTGGGCGTGGCGAAGTTAAAGGCGCTGGTCAGGTCGCCGCAGACCGCCCGCCGGAACGGGCTGATATGAGGCTCCTCCACGCCGAAGCGCGTCTCCAGGAAGCGCAGCACCGAGGTGTGGTCGAACACTTGCGAATTGACCCAGCCGCCACGGCTCCACGGCGAGATCACGTACATCGGCACGCGCGGTCCGGGGCCGAAGACGCGGCCATCGGGAGCGGGCTGACGAGTGCTGCCGGCCGGCGCGGCCTGCGTGTAGTATTCGGACGCCAGGCTCGCCTCCGGCAGCGTGGTCTTGCCTGCCAGGGAAAGGTCGGCGTTGCGCGACGGCGGCGACGGCGACGGCACGTGATCGAAGTAGCCGTCGTTCTCATCGAAGTTGACCAGCAATACCGTCTTGCTCCAGACCTCCGGTACCGCGGTAAGCGCCTCCAGCACTTCCTGGAGGAACCAGGCACCCTGCACGGGACTGGACGGTCCGGGGTGTTCACAATAGATGGACGGCGCGTTGATCCACGAAACCTGCGGCAGCCGGCCTTCGCGGACATCGCGGCGGAAGGCATCCAGGTAGGAATCCGGCGTCGTACCCGGCAGGGTGTTGGCGATGCCCTTGTACAACGGGTTGCGAGCGTTGTCCGTGGCGGGATCGTAGGCGTGGTAGGGCAGGCTCTGGCCCGTGTTGGAATACGGGGCATTCGGCGCGCCTCCGCTCGACACCGGGAAGCCCGACGCCAGATTGGCGGCGCGGAACTGGCGGAAGGCGCCCAGCATGTTGTCGCCCCACTCGTCTGGCATGTTCTGATAGCAGATCCAGCTGATGCCCGCATCCTCCAGGCGTTCGGCATAGGTCTTCCAGGTGTAGCCGATCGCCTCCGAACCCGGCGTGCCGGGGATGGCGTCCCACTCGTTCGTGACGTAGGCCACGTTCTGGGCCGTGGGTCCGTTGGTGCCGGTGAGATGGAACGACCGATTGGCGTCGGTACCCGTATGCATCGAGCAATGGTAGGCGTCACAGAGGGTGAACGCGTTGGCCAAGGCAAACTGGAAGGGAATTTCCTGTTCCTTGAAATAGCCCATGGACGTATTGGTCTTGTGGCGCGCCCATTGGCTCATGCGTCCGTTGTCCCAGGCAAGCTGGCTGTCGCCCCAGTCGTGCGGGGTGCCGCTGACGCGCTGCGCGTTGTTGGCCGTCCCGTTCAGGTGATAGGGCGTGAGCAGCGCGCCGTTGCTGCGCTCCTGCTGCCAGACCTTGCGGCCGTTGATCATGGGAATGGCGAAGCGATCGCCGAAGCCGCGCACGCCCTTGAGCGTGCCGAAGTAATGATCGAACGACCGGTTCTCCTGCATCAGGATCACGACGTGCTCGACGTCCTGGATGGTGCCGGTCTTGTTGTGGGCGGGGATGGCCAGCGCCTTGCGGATGCTGGGCGGGAAGGTGGCGAGTACGGCGGCGGCCAGGCCGGCGCCCGTGGTGGCTTGCAGAAAATGGCGGCGGGAAGTCATGGATGTCGGTGCGTGAGTCGTAGTGAGCGTCGGGTAGCCATCAAGGCGCGCAGCGCAATTCGGGCTTCGGAGACGGCTGCTCGGTCCCAGGGCCGGGAGGAGAAGTCGGCGATGAATCGTCATCGCTGCCACAAGCGGTCAGGAACGTAGCGACAGCAAGCGCCACGGCTAGGGCTCGCGCGAAGGTCGGTATGGGCATGGGTGGGCAGTGGGAAAGTAAGGGATGCGACGGGCCGGACACGACGAATGTGCGGCGGTGCAAGCCTAGAAAGCCCAGGTGACAATAGGGTGAAAATCGGGCGCCGGATTCGCAACGAAATGCGAAAGCGCAAGGGGCGTCCGCCACAAGGCAACGCCGTCTCAGATATCGGGGATCAGCCGCTTGCCCAGGCTCACCACGTCGTCCTGCGCGTATCCCAATGCCCGGTAGAAATCGATGACCTGGCCGTTGGCCGTGCGCACCAGCAGGTTGATTTTCGGGCAACGGCGTTCGATCAGGAGTTGTTCCGCATGCGCCATCAAGCGGCGGCCATGGCCGAATCGCTGGTGGCCGGGATGCACCGCCAGGTAGTACACCCAGCCGCGATGCCCGTCGAACCCCACCATGGCCGAGGCGACGGGCTCGCCGTCGGACTCCCCGACCAGGAACAACTCGGGCTGCACGGCCAGTTTGCGCTGGATGTCCTTGCGGGGATCATTCCAGGGGCGGATCAGGCCGCAGGTCTGCCACAAGGCAAGAATGGCCGCTTCGTCGGCGGCCCGATATGGGCGAATGAACATGGTTTTCCAAGACGGTCTGCGGGGACGACGTCCCCCTGGAAGACACATATACTATCCGGCATGCCAAGGCGGGCCGCGACGCGGCGGCCTCCTGCCCCAGGATCGCGACCACCCCTTGCAGCCATGACGACTCTTCCGAAACTCGCCCTGATCGCCGCCGGCCTGTTCGCGGCGCACAATGCCGTCGCCGCATGCGCACCGCGCGACGACAATGAATTGAAGGCCATGAGCGACGGCGACCTGAAGGCCGCCTATTGCGACGCACGGGCGCAGTCGGTCATCCAGGTCCCCACGCCGATGCCGTCGCTGCCCTCCCTGCCAGGCTCGCCGAACACCCGGCCCCGTGTCGCCGCGCCTGCCGGCAATGCCTGCCTGACCGCGACGGCGCAGCTCGTGCGCGTCATGGAAACGCGCAAGATCGACATCGACCAGGCCCGCGCAAGCTGCGGCAAGTGACCCATCCCTCCGGAACCCGCGTTCTCAGGATCGCCATGAAACTCTACGCCCCCCTGCTGTCCCTGGCCGCCCTGACGGCCCAGCCCGTGCTGGCCGCCGAACCCTGGACGGGAGCGTTCTGGAATGAGCAATGCGCCCCCGGCGCCAATGGAGACGCCTCGCTGGGCTGTTCGGCGTTCGTGATGGGCGCGATCGACGGCATGCGTGTCCAGTCCATGGCCACCAGGACGCCGCTGCCGTTCTGCGCGCCCGGCAACGTGTCCACCGGACGCACGGTCGAACTCTTCCGGCAGCGGCTGGCCAGCCGGCCGCAGGATCACGGCCTGCCCGCCGTGGTGATACTGGTGAACGCGCTGGGGGACGCCTACCCCTGCGGGCAGTAGGCATCGCGGGGCGAAAAAAAACCGCCCGGCTCAAAGCCGGGCGGCTGGAAGATTCCTGCCTGGTCGCCTAGAACCGCGCGCCCGAAGTGGAAATCGCGTCCAGGCTCTGGCGCAGCGCGTCGCGCGCCTGGGCGGCCGCGTCGGTCTCGCCGGCACTGGTCTTGGCCATGCGAGTGGCATCCGCCGTCCCCTCGTAGGGCAGCGGCGGCTCCGCGCACGTGCTGCTGCGCCCCGGCACCACGCCGTTGGCGAAGTAGGTGCCGATCGTCGCATCGACGCAGGCATTGCTTTCCGGCACCACACCATGCGAATAGGCACCGGTAACCACGACCAGGTGCGCCTGCGGCAGCGCGTCGAAGGAGCGCCGGGCGCCTTCGGTCGCGGTCTGGGCATCGAATTCGCTTTGCAGCATCAGGATGGGGGCCGACGCGCCGGCGCGCGACAGCGGCGGCTTGGCGACCGAAGGACCGCCCCAGGTCGCGCACAGGCTGCGGGTGACCGAGCCGCCCTCGTAGGGATAGCTGGTCGCCATCTCGTTGCCCAGCTTCACCCAGTATTGCGGATCGGTGCTCGTGGCCACCGTATCGTTGCACACCACGGTGTTGAACACGGAGTTGAAGGTGCTGAGCTCGACGGGCGAAGGGGTCGGCGTGAAGGCGCGGAGGTACGGTTCGATCATGGCCTGGGCGAGACCCCGGATCTCGATGTCGCCGCCGAAGTCCGGCGCGAACTCGTACTCCATCAGCTTCTCGTCCAATTTCCTGGAGTCGTCGATGCCGGGGTTGTCGATCAGGACCTGGTTCATGCCCCGCGCGGCGGAGATGAGCTGCGCCCCCTTGGCGACGCGATGGGTCTTGCTGAGGATCGAGTGCAGGTTTGCCTGCTGGCCGAACGCCACCCGCATGGGTTCGGGCAGGGTGCGATAGACGTTTGCTATCTCGGCCGCGTTGGTGCCTATCCCGAAGCGATCGGGATGGCGGGACGCGAAAGGCGCGATGAATTCGTCCAGCACGCGCTGCATGGCCATGGGCTGCATCACGACGTTGACGTCGATGTTGCCGGTGACGTCCATCGAGCTGTCCAGCACCATGCGCCCGACCCGCTCGGGGAACAGCGACGCATACCAGGCCCCCAGCCAGGTCCCGTAGGAAATACCGACGTAGTTGAACTTGGCGTCGCCCAGCAGGCCGCGGATCAGGTCCATGTCGCGGACCGTGGCGTCGGTGTTGATGTACTTGACCAGCGGATTGCGCAGGCAGGCATCGCCCAGCGCATTGGCGTTGAACAGCATGGCCGCGACGTTGGCCTCGCTGCGGTCCGAGCTGTGGTGCTCGGGCCTGAGCATGCCGCTCGTGCCGCAATACATGCGGCTGCTGGCGCCGACGCCGCGCGGCGAAAAACCGACCATGTCGTAGCGCTGGACGATCGTGCGAAGCTGCTGTCCCGTGGTCGTGGATTCGCTGGCGTTGCCCCACAGCACGGCCAGGTTCAGCGACCAGGCCAGGCCGTCGCCGCCGGGGCCGCCCGGATTGACCAGGATGGCGCCCAGCCGCTGCGACCGCTCGCCCGCCGCCACGCGGGACACGGCCACGACGGCATCGCCCTTCGTGGGGTTCGAGTAGTCGAGCGGGACGCGTATGGTCGCGCAGCTCAAACGGGCCAGGATCTCTTCGGGGACGAAGGATCCTCCGCCCACGACATCGGCATCACACTTTTGCCAATTGACGACCTGGTCGCGGTACGGCTGCAAGGGATCGACCGGTGGCGGAATGGCCCCGTCGCCGCCACAGGCCGCCAACGCAGCCAGCACTGCCGCCGCCAGCCCGCCGGCCACGGCCCGTACCGGCGGCGCAGCGCCGATATCCTTCCATTTCGAAAAATCGCGAATCCGGAACAATTCGATACCCCCCGTTGCCTATTTATCAATTTGTTGCACTTATTATCGATGGGCAAGAAAGGAAGAGCAAGCGCACGGCCGTGACAGGCGAAGGTGTCCGCTCGCCTTGGCACTTTGCCCATACCGCCGGGTTGGATCTATGCTGGAAGGCTCCGGAGGCGCGGCAAACATGGCGCCTCCTCCCGAAGGAGTCCGACATGTCCGCTTCCCCCGCCGCCGAGACGGTCAACCATCCCCGCGACGTCGAACGCATCGTTGCCGGCCGCGCCACGTCCGACGGGGCGGGCGTCAAGCTCACCCGGGTGATCGACCAGCACCTGCAGCGCCGCCTGGATCCGTTCCTGATGCTGGACGCCTTCGGCACCGACAACCCCGATGACTACATCGCGGGTTTCCCGGACCACCCCCACCGCGGCTTCGAGACCATCACCTACATGATCGCGGGCCGCATGCGCCACCGGGACAGCGCCGGCCACGAAGGCCTGCTGGAGAACGGCGGCGTGCAATGGATGACCGCCGGCCGGGGAGTGATCCACTCCGAACTCCCGCAACAGGAAGAAGGCGTCATGGAGGGCTTCCAGCTCTGGCTGAACCTGCCCGCGCGCGACAAGATGTCGGCGCCCTGGTACCGCGATTTCCAGGCCGCCGACCTACCCCGCGCCACGACCGAATCGGGCGTCGAGGCGACCGTCATCGCGGGGCGCAGCCACGGCGTCGAAGGCGCGGTGTCCCGGCCCGCGACCGAGCCCTACTACCTCGACGTGCACCTGCCGGCGGAAACCCGCTTCGCGCAGCGCCTCCCCGCCGGCCACAACGCCTTCGTCTACGTCTACCGCGGCAGTGTCGCGATCGGCGCCACCACGGTCGAAGCGGGCCGCATGGCCATCCTGGCCAACGCCCCCGACACGGACGGCGTCGTCCTGGCCGCGCACGGCGGACCGGCCCGCGCGCTGCTGATCGCCGGCCATCCGTTGCACGAACCCATCGCGCAGTACGGGCCGTTCGTCATGAACGACCAGCAGGAGATTTTCCAGGCGCTGAGCGATTTCCGCGACGGCCGCCTGGCTTGAGAGGCATGGAGATGAAACCCGAGATCGAACTGCACCGGGTCTACGACCACGCAGGCGTCGCACCGGGCCGCTACCGGGTCCTGGTGGACCGGTTGTGGCCGCGCGGCGTCCGCCGCGAGGACCTGGCCTACGACGCATGGCCCAAGGACCTGGCGCCCAGCCCCGAACTGCGCCGCTGGTTCGGCCATCGTCCCGAACGATGGACCGAGTTCCACGAACGCTACGCGGCCGAACTCCAGGGCGACGCGCAGCGGCAGGGGCTGTCCGCCCTGCTGCACGATGCCGGCGACCACCCCATCACCTTGCTGTACGGTGCCAAGGACCCCGACCACAATCATGCGCTCGTACTGCGCGACGCGCTGCTGCGAACCGCCCGCCATTCCTCATGACGACTCTGACACTGCTCGTGGAATACCGCCCCACTCCCGTGGGGCAGATGCTGATACTGACCGACGAGGACGGCCGCCTGCGCGCTGTCGATTGGGAAGACTACCAGCCGCGCATGCATGAACTGCTGGGCCATCACTACGGCAGGCAGGGCTATGCGCTGCGCGATCGCGGCGCTCCTAGCGAGGCGCGCCGGCGGCTGGATGCCTACCTGGAGGGCGAGTTGCCGGCCATCGACGACCTGGAAGTGGCCACCGCCGGCACCACCTTCCAACGCGACGTCTGGCGCGAACTCCGGCGCATCCCCGTGGGCCAGACCATTAGCTATTCCGAACTCGCCCAGCGCATCGGGCGGCCCAAGGCGGTGCGTGCGGTGGGGCTGGCCAATGGCGCCAATCCGGTCAGCATCGTCGTCCCCTGCCACCGCGTCATCGGCGCCAATGCCAGCCTGACCGGCTACGGCGGCGGGCTGCACCGCAAGGTCTGGCTGCTGGAACACGAAGGCGTGCGGCTGGCGTCGCGTGCAAGCAGCCGCCAGCCGGGCCTGTTCTGACACACCCCGGCGAGCGGTATAGTTGTCGCCCGATCCGCTTTCCCCAGAGACCCGACCGATGGCCAGACTCCTGTACGACCTTGCCGGCGCCAATCCCGACTTCCGCTTCAGCCCCTACTGCTGGCGCGCGCGGCTGGCGCTGGCGCATAAGGGACTGGAGGTGGAGACCGTGCCGTGGCGCTTCACGGAAAAGGACAAGCTCGCGTTCTCGGGCCAGGGCCGCGTACCGGTGCTGGTCGATGGCGACCGGGTGGTGTCCGACTCCTGGCAGATCGCGCTGTACCTTGAAACGGCCTATCCCGATGCGCCGTCGCTGTTCGGCGGACCGCAGGCCCAGGCCATGGCCAGGTTCGTCAACAGCTGGGCCGATTCCGTGCAACTGCCCGGCCTGACGCGCCTGGTGCTGGTCGATATCCCCGCCACGCTGCACGAAGGCGATCTGCCCTACTTCCACAGCAGCCGCGAGCAGCGCCTGGGCATGCCGCTGGCCGCCGCCTGCGCCGACCGCGACACCCGCGTCGAGGACTTCCGGGCCGGCCTGATACCGCTGCGGCTGGTGCTCAAGGCCCAGCCCTTCCTGTGCGGCGACGCCCCCGCCTATGCCGACTACATCGTCTTCGGCGGATTCCAGTGGGCCCGCTGCGTCAGCGACTTTCCCATCCTGGCCGAGGACGACGTGGTCGCGCAGTGGCTCGAGCGCATGCTGGAGGCCGCCGGCCCGGTGGCACGCCGCATGCCGTCGCTGCGCGCCTGAGCCCGGCACGTCCAACTGCAACATCGCTTGTAAGCGGGCGGGCCGGCCTCATATCCTTTTCCATCCGGGCCGGCGCCGGCCGGACGATCGCCTCTTCCGGCATGCTCCTGAAGCATCCGTCGCCTACGATGATCGATAGCATTTTACGATCGACCATATTGAATCAATCAATTTGATCAATTGTCCAGTGACGTATACCATTCATATACGTCTTTTCAACCCAGCAAGAGAGGAAACTGCAATGTCTCTAGTCAATACTCAGGTCAAGCCGTTCAAAGCGACCGCCTTCAAGGAAGGCAAGTTCGTCGAAGTCACCGACCAGACCCTGAAGGGCAAGTGGGCCGTGGTGGTGTTCTATCCGGCCGACTTCACCTTCGTGTGCCCGACCGAGCTGGAAGACCTGGCCGACAACTACGCCGAATTCCAGAAGCTGGGCGTCGAGGTGTTCTCGGTCTCGACCGACACCCACTTCTCGCACAAGGCCTGGCACGACACCTCGCCCGCCATCGGCAAGATCAAGTACACGATGATCGGCGACCCCACCTGGGAAGTCACCCAGAACTTCGAAGTCCTGCGCGCGGGCCAGGGCCTGGCCGATCGCGGCACCTTCATCATCGACCCGCAAGGCGTGATCCAGGCCGTCGAAGTGACCGCCGAAGGCATCGGCCGTGACGCCAAGGAACTGCTGCGCAAGGTCAAGGCCGCCATCTACGTGGCCAACCACCCGGGCGAAGTCTGCCCCGCCAAGTGGAAGGAAGGCGAGAAGACGCTGGCTCCTTCGCTGGACCTGGTCGGCAAGATCTAAGCAGCAACAGCAGTAGCAGTAGTAGAAACAGACGCAGTACCGCCCGGGGCGCCACAAGCGGCCCGGGCGCCATCCGAGAACACAAGATACGGAGCAAAGGGAGCGAAATATGTTGGACGCCAATCTCAAGACCCAGTTGCAGGCCTACCTGGAAAAAATCACGCAGCCGATCGAGATCGTCGCGTCCCTCGACGACGGCGACAAGTCTCGCGAGCTCGCTGAACTCCTGAAGGAAATCGCCGGCCTGTCGGAACGCATCACGCTGATCGAGCGACGCGACGACGACGAGCGCAAGCCCTCCTTCACCATCAACCGCCCCGGCGAGAACATCGGCATCCGCTTTGCCGCCATTCCCCTGGGCCATGAATTCACATCGCTGGTCCTGGCCCTGCTCCAGGTCGGCGGCCACCCGATCAAACTCGATGCCGACGTGATCGAGCAGATCAAGAACCTGGACGGCGACTTCTCGTTCGAGACCTATGTGTCGCTGTCCTGCCAGAACTGCCCCGAGGTCGTCCAGGCGCTGAACGTGATGTCGCTGCTGAACCCGCGCATCCGCCAGGTCACGATCGACGGCGCGCTGTTCGAGGACGAAGTCGAGAAGCGCCAGGTCATGGCCGTGCCCACGGTCTACCTGAACGGTGAAGTGTTCGGCCAGGGCCGCATGAGCGTGGAAGAATTCCTTGCCAAGCTCGACAGCGGCGCCGGCCAGCGCGACGCCGAGAAGCTGAGCGCGCGCGAACCGTACGACGTGCTGATCGTCGGCGGCGGGCCCGCGGGCGCGGCGGCGGCTGTCTACGCGGCGCGCAAGGGCATCCGCACCGGCGTCGTGGCCGAGCGCTTCGGCGGCCAGGTCCTGGACACGCTGGCAATCGAGAACTTCATCTCCGTCAAGGAGACCGAAGGGCCCCAGTTCGCCACCGCGCTGGAAGAGCACGTCAAGGCCTACGACGTCGACATCATGAACGTGCAGCGCGCCGCGGCCCTGGTGCCCGGCGCCAAGATGATCGAAGTCAGGCTGGCCAACGGCGGCGTGCTCAAGGGCCGCTCGGTCATCCTGGCCACCGGCGCCCGCTGGCGCGAGGTGAACGTGCCGGGCGAACGCGAGTACCGCAACCATGGCGTGGCGTACTGCCCGCACTGCGACGGCCCGCTGTTCAAGGGCAAGCGCGTGTCCGTGATCGGAGGCGGCAACTCGGGCGTGGAAGCGGCGATCGACCTGGCCGGGCTGGTCGAGCACGTGACCCTGCTCGAATTCGCCCCCGAACTGCGTGCCGATGCGGTGCTGCAGCGCAAGCTCAACAGCCTGTCCAACGTCACGGTCATCACCCAGGCGCAAACCACCGAGATCACCGGTGACGGCAAGAAGGTGAACGGCCTGAAGTACAAGGACCGGCAGTCGGGCGAAGAGCACCTGATCGAACTCGAAGGCGTGTTCGTGCAGATCGGCCTGGTGCCCAATACCGAATGGCTCAAGGGCACCCTGGCGCTGAGCAAGCACGGGGAAATCGAGGTCGATGCCAGGGGCCAGACTTCGGTGCCCGGCGTGTTCGCCGCGGGCGACGTGACGACCGTGCCGTACAAGCAGATCATCATCGCCGCGGGCGAAGGCGCGAAGGCCGCGCTCAGCGCCTTCGACCACCTGATCCGCTCGTCGGTGGAAGCCGACGCGCCGGAAACGGCTGCAGTGCCCGCCTGATTCCGTTGCTGGGTTGGCGGTCCAAGGCCCGCGGGGTTCGCCTCGCGGGCCTTTTTTATTTGGTGGATGCCAAGGGCAAGGCCAGTGCCTTGATGATCGCGCGGGCCGCATCCGCGGGAGCCAGCGCGCAGGTATCGATGGCGATGTTCGGTTCCGGCATGGCCCGCTCGGACGCGGCGAACTGCTCGCGCAATTCCCGCAGAAGATCGAGCGATCGAAGCTTCCCGAACTCGGCACGGCTCGGCGCGACCAGGCGTTTTTCCTGCTCGGCAACGGGAACGCTCAGTCGGACGAACCGTGTTCTGCCGCCAGCGGCCTTCACCACGTCGAGCGCCCGCAGGGGAAAGCCCACGGCAACCGACGGCTCCGGCGCGAACGTGAAGACAAGGGAGCGCGCAGCCACGGCGGCCTCGTGCATCATTTCAAGCCACATGCGTTCCCGCAGCCTGACAAACTGTTCAGTACCGAAGGGGAACACGGCAGCCACGGCATCGACAACCAGGTGATTGTGGAAGACGGAAAAACCGGTCAGGCGACCGAGTTCCCGTGCAATGGTCAATTTGCCGGATGCGACGGGTCCATAGATAAAAACCATTTCCATGCCAGGCATTATGGCATTGGCGCCCCCTGCTGATGCCTAGGCGGCTTCGTCGCCTGACTCCCATTGCTCAAGCAGGATGGCGATATTGGCCGCCGTGCGCCCGATGTGCTGGGCCAGCAGTTCGCCCGCGCGCGCCTCGTCGCGGTCCAGGGTCGCGCGCAGGATGGCCTCGTGCTCGTCGGGAATGTCGCGGTCCAGCGGACGCTCGCGCAGGAAGATGCGGCGGTAGCGATCGGAGAACGCCAGCAGCTTCTCGCAGAACTGGGCCAGCACGGGCATCTGGCCACCGCCGATCAGCATCAGGTGGAACTCGCGGTGGCGGATCTCCCATTCCGCGAGCGCCTCGGGATCGGAAGCGGCCCGCTTCTCGACCTGTTGCAGGCGGTGATGCGCCGCCAGCACCGCGACCTCCCAGTCCTCGCCGCCCTGCTGCATGGAAATCCGCAGCGCGTGCGGCTCCAGCATGGTGCGCAGCTCGGTGATCTCCTGGTGGTTGCGCACGGACACTGGCGCGGCCTGGTAGCCGCGCTGGTCCTGCGCGATCACCAGCCCCTCGGCCGCCAGCCGCGACAAAGCCTCGCGCAGCGGACTCAGGCTGACATGGAACTGCTGGCTGAGCTGGTTCAGCCGCAATTGTTGGCCCGGCCGGAAGGTGCCGTTCAGCAGTTCGTCGCGCAGCGACTGGGTCAATTGGGAGGTCAGGGATGTGCTCATGGATCGGAGTCAGTCATAAAATCGATATTGACTGTAAAATCGATTTAAATAAATATAAACGAAAATCGACAACCAGGAGGATTTTCCCATGCTGCCCAAACGTATCGACCGTGCCGCCGTCGACGCCCGCATCGGCCCCTACGCCGACACCGAACAGAGCTTGGACGAACGCGCCGCGATCTACCAGGAGCTGATCGGCTTCGTTCCGCCCCGCATCGAGGCCCGCCTGGCCGTGACCGGCGCGCTCGATCCCAAGCTGGTGGACCTGCAGGAGAAGATGCGCGAGCACGCGATGTATCCGAAGTGCTTCGACGTGAAAACCGCGCAGCTGATGCTGTTCGGCATGCTGCTGATGGACCTGAGCGACGCCGCCGTCCTGCATGGCATCGCCGCGCGCCGCGCCGGCGCGACCTGGGAGGAAATGCAGGCGGTCGTCAGCCTGTGCTTCCTGTTCCGGGGGCTCTCGGCCGCCAACCGCGGCGCCGAGCTGCTGGCCAACATCGCCGACCACGAAACCAAGAAGGAATCCCAGGGCTGATACAGCCGGTCGGCCTCGGCGACCCGGCCTTTTCATCCACACAATCGCCGCGTGGCATCGCCACAGACAATAGCCAGGAGACAACATGACTTCCTTCTTCCGCCCCGACCGGCGGGCCGGCGTGCTCGCGCTGGCCGCCGCCTTCGGCTGGCCGCTGGCCGCCGCCGCGCAGGACTACCCCACCCGGCCGGTCCAGCTCATCGTCCCGTTCGCCCCCGGCGGCGCCATCGACCAGATGGCCCGCGCGGTGGGCGCGGCGCTCAGCCGCGAACTCGGCCAGCCTATCGTGATCGAGAACAAACCCGGTGCGGGCGGCAACATAGGCGCGGAACAAGTTTCCCGGGCCGCCCCCACCGGCTATACCCTGCTGGTCGGCACCTCGGCCACGCACGGCGTCAATCCCTCGCTCTATGCCAAGATGCCCTACGACGCGGTCAAGGACTTCGTCCCCGTGGCGCACTGGGGTTCGGTGCCGAACGTGCTGGCGGTCAACGCCGCGTCCAGCATCCGGTCGGTCGAGGACCTGGTCGCGCAGGCCAAGCGCGAGCCCGGCAAGCTGACCTATGGCTCGGCCGGCAACGGCACCTCGCTGCACCTGGCCGGGGAACTGTTCAAGCAGGCCGCGAAGGTCGATCTCGTGCACGTGCCCTACCGGGGCGGCGCCCCGGCCTCGCTCGATCTCCTGGCCGGCAACATCACGATGATGTTCGACACGGTGGCGGTCTCGCTGCCCAACCTGCGCGCGGGCAAGACGCGCGCGCTGGCGGTCGCGGCGCCCGCGCGCCACTTCGCCCTGCCCGACGTGCCGACCTTCGCCGAGAAGGGCTATCCCTCGGTGGTGTCGGCCACCTGGGCCGGCGTGTTCGCGCCTGCGGGTACGCCAGCGGCGGTCGTGCAGAAACTCGAGGACGCCAATCGCCGCGCGCTGGAAGATCCGACGGTGGCCGAGGTCATGCGCAAGACCGGCGTCCAGGTGGAGTTTCGCGGCAGCCGCGATTTCACCGCCTACGTGGCGAGCGAGATCGCGCTGTGGGGGAACATCATCCGCAGCAACAACATCCGCGCGGACTGACGCCCCGCGCACGCAGGCCCCGCCCCGGCGGGGCCTGTCCATGCCTCGTCGAACCACCGCGAGCACGAAACGTGGCACCATTACGACCGCCCTGCCCGTACCTCCTCGTCGAGCGGTGAAATCCATGCCACACATTCCAGAAAAAAAGCCTGAATCGCTAGGCCAGGCCGCCTATCGGCAATTGCAGGAAGCCATCGAGACCGGCGTTCTCAAGCCGGGCGACCGCGTCAGCGTGAACGCCCTGGCCGACCGGCTCGCGATCAGCCGCACGCCGGTGCGCGAAGCCATCGCCTGGCTCGAGACCGACGGCCTGATCGTGCACCAGCCCTATCTGGGCCGCGTGATCGCCGAACTCGACCATCAGATGGTGAACGAGCTCTATGCGCTGCGCTTCGTGATCGAGCCGGCGGCGGTCGGCATGGCGGCCAAGAACGCCACCGATGCCGAGATCGACGTCCTGCGCGAGATGCTCGAGTTCGAACGCTCCGTCCTGAACGATCCGATCGAGCGCGAGCGCCACAACCGGCGCTTCCACAACGCCCTGTACCGCACCGCGCACAACCGCTACGTGATCAGCACGCTGCGCGCCCTCCAGACGCCCATGATCCTGCTGGGGCCGGCCACGGCCACCAACCCCAAGCGCCTGCAGGACGCGTATGCCGAACATGCCGAGCTGGTCGAATGCATCGCCGCGCACGACGCCGACGGCGCCCGCGCGGTCATGGTCCGGCACCTGACCGGCGGGCAGCGTGCCCGCGTCAGCTATCTGCTCAACCGGCAATCCGACTAGGGCCGCCGGCGTTCAGCCGCCCACGACGATACCCAGCTTGTCGATCAGGCGGGTCCACTGCTCCAGCTCCGCGCGGATGAAGGTCCCGAACTCGGCCGGCGTCGTCAGCGAGGGCTCGGCGCCGTGCTCCATCATCTGCTTGACGATCTCGGGCTCGCGCAGCGCGGCGTTCACGTCCTTGTTGAGCTTGTCGACCACCGCGGCGGGCGTGCCCACCGGGGCGAGCAGGCCGAACCACCCCACCGCCGCGTAACCCGGCACCCCCGCCTCGGCCACCGTGGGCAGGTTGGGCAAAGCCTTGGAGCGTTCGGCGCTCGTCACGGCAAGCGCTTTCAGGCGGCCCGTATCGACATAGCCCATGACCGTCTGCGCCGGCGCGAACATCAGGCTCAGCGTCCCGCCCAGGAGGTCGGTCACGGCCTGGCCCGTACCCTTGTAGGGCACGTGCATCATCTCGATACCGGCCACTTCCTTGAACAACTCCACGGACAGGTGCGAAGCCGCGCCTATGCCCGACGAACCGAAGGTCAGCTTGCCGGGTTCGGCCTTGGCCCGGGCCACCAGTTCCTTGATGTTGTTGATGCCCAGCCGGGGATTGACCACCACCACGTAGGCGGAGGCCGACACCAGCGAGATCGGCGCGAACTGCCCGACGTTCTTCTTGTCGAGCGAAGCGGTCGAACTCATCATCAGCGTATAGCCGTCGGCCGGCGCCCGCGCCACGAAATTGGCCCCGATGTGCCCGCTGGCGCCCGGCCGGTTGTCCACGATCACCTGGGTCTTCCAGACCTTGGTCAAGTGGGCGCCCAGTATGCGTGCCAGGGTATCCGCGCCGCCTCCGGGCGGGAACGGCACCACGATGGTTACCTGCCGCGACGGAAAGGCTTGCGCCTGGGCCTGCGCGGGCAGCACCACGGCCAACGGCAGCAAGGCCGCCGCCGCGCAGGCCGCGCGGCGTGCCGTATCGATTGCACACTTCATGATCCATCTCCTCCAGTGAAAACAGTCGCCAGACGTTGTTCTTGATCGTTCCCGGCGGGGTTCAGCGCGCCGCGACGATGCGCGTGCGCAAGGCCATGGCGGGTTCCTCGAACGCGCACTCGACCACGTCCCCCGGTTTCAGGAACAACTCGTCGGCATTGGGCTTGCCCACCGCCACGCCGCCGGGCGCGCCGGTGGAGAACATGTCGCCGGGCTTGAGCGGCAGCAACCTGGAAAAATGCTCGATGATGTCCGGCAGCTTCCAGATCTGGTCGGAGGTATTGACGCGCATGCGCTCTTCGCCGTTGACGCGGCAGGTCACCCAGATGTCGTAGGCGTCGCGCACCTCGTCCATCGTGATGATGTACGGCCCCAGCGGTCCGAAGCCCGGGGCGTTCTTGGCCGTCCAGAAGCGCGACCCCGATGCGACCTCGCGCTTCTGGGTATCGCGGCAGGTCAGGTCGTTCAGGATGGTGATGCCGGCCACGTAGTCGAAGGCGTCCTCGCGGCGCGCGCGATAGGCGGGCTTGCCGATCACGAACACCAGTTCGGGTTCGTAGTCCAGATGCGGCACGTCCACCGGCCGCTCCACCTCGGCGTCCTGGCCGACCAGGCAGGCGTTGAGCTTGATGAAACCCGTCGGCTCCTCGGGCAGTTCCTTGATGAGATCGGTGCGCTTGAGTTCTTCGAGATGGGTGCGGTAGTTCTTGCCCACGCACAGGAATTTCTCGGCATCGGGCACGGGCGGCAGCAGCCGGACCGTTTCAAGCGCGTAGGCATGGCGCTCGCACAGCGCGGCATCACCCGAGGCCGCCTCGAGCAACCGCCGCGCGCGCGCCAGGCCGGCGTCCCCTTCCTCCAGCAACGTTCGCATGGAATGCGGGAAGGCGGCTTCCCCCGGCTCCACGGCGGCCGCACAGCGCGCCAGGTCGAGCATGCGGTCCTTGCACAGCACCCCGACGCGGGCGGCGGAGGATTCGGCAGGGACGGTAAAGGTGGCGAGTCTCATGCGGTGGGGCCTCAATCAGCGTATCGAAGTGGGCGATGCTATTCCTGAATTCAGTTAAATTCAACTGAATTCAATTGAATTCAACTACAAAAAACGCCGAACCTCCTGGGGAGGACTCGGCGTGGCGGAGGGACCGGGAGTGTTCAGGTGGGCGTAGCGGCCTAACCTTCGCGGCTTTCGAGCGTGAACGTGGCGCCGGCGTCCTGGGCCAGGACTTCGGTCAGCCAGGGCATGATTTCCTTCAGGGCCGATTCCAGCACCCACGGCGGATTGACGATGAACATGCCGCTGCCGTACAGGCCCAGGCCGTCGCTCGACGGCTTGCGCACGGTCAGGCTGACGTGCAGCCAGGCGCGCGCGGGCACGCGCGCCAGCCGTCCCGCCAGTTGCTGCGACTCGAGCCGCTGCACCTGCGGATACCAGACCGCGAAACAGCCGGTGGCGAAACGCTTCAAGCCCTCTTCCAGACAGTGAAGGACACGGGCGTAGTCGCGCTTGTCCTCGTACGACGGGTCGATCAGCACGATGCCGCGCCGCGTGGGGGGCGGCAACAGCGCCTTCACGCCGTCGAAGCCGTCGGCGGCATAGACCATGGTGTGGCGCTCGACCTCCCGACCCAGGTGGCGACAGTTGCGCCGCAGGACGTCGATCTCGGTGGGGTGCAGCTCGAACAGCCGCAGGCGGTCCCGCTCGCGCAGCGCCTGCGCCGCGATGAAGGGCGACCCGGGATAGTGGCGCAGCAGATCGTCCTCGTTGAAGGCGGCGATCTCGTCCACGTACTCGGCCACGATGCCGGGCAGGTCTTCCCGCGTCCACAGGCGTGCGATGCCGGTCTCGAACTCGGCGTTCTTGCCCGCCCAGTCCCCTTCCAGCGCGTAGACCCCGGCGCCCGCGTGGGTATCGATGTACCAGTACGGCGCGTCCTTCTGGGCGAAATAGCGCAGCAGTTGCACGAGGACGAGGTGTTTGAGCACGTCGGCATGGTTGCCGGCGTGGAAGGCATGGCGATAGCTGAACATGGACTTTCCAGAAGAGCGCCCATTGTAGGCGCCCCGGCGCGAAGGACGCTCCCGCGGCGTTACATGTGCCACGCATCCCTTGCAATCGTGACGGCTTGCACCGGGGATCCGCGTGAAACCGGCCTGTGCTGGCATCACGCCTTACAAATGCACACAGCCTGCTTTGACACCCGGTCGACCACCCCCGTATGTTCAAAGCATCGGCCACTTCCATCCCGCTGGAACGGCCGCTTTCAAGGAGAGATCGATGAGGACACGCAACCTGATGATCGCCGCCATGATTGCAGCCTTCTCAGCCGCCACGCCCCTGGCCATGGCCCAGGGCGACGGCCAGGGCACCAAGGAATCGGCGGGCAGCTTCGCCGGCGACACGGTGATCACCACCAAGGTCAAGGCCGCGCTGCTGAAGGAACAGGCGACGCAATCGCTCAGCATCAAGGTCAAGACGGTCAAGGGCGTCGTGCAGTTGTCCGGTTCGGCGGACGACTCCGCGCAGATCGATTCGGCCGTGCGGGTGGCGCGCGGCATCGACGGCGTCCAGGACGTCAGGAACGACATCCAGCTCAAGAAGACGGGCGACCGCTGATCGGTGCGCCACGGGCGGCGCCGTCGACCGCCGCCCGAAGTCCTACCATACCTGGCTTTTCATTTTGATGAACCACCCCTAATATGCGCCTGGGGGGGCTGGCCGTCGACGGGGCCAGGACCGGCACGCGCTAGGCCGCAACGGCGGCGCGCGCCGCAACGGGCGCTGCGCATGGCTTCCCACTATCGTCCACGCACCTGGAAGCCACCATGCTAGAGCGCCTATTCAAACTCCACGAACACGGCACCAATGCTCGCACCGAGCTGCTGGCGGGAATCACCACGTTCCTGACCATGTCCTACATCATCTTCGTCAACCCGCAGATCCTGTCCACCACCGGCATGGACAAGGGCGCGGTCTTCGCCGCCACCTGCATCGCGGCGGCGATCGGCTCGCTGATGATGGCCTTCGTCGCCAACTATCCTATCGGCATGGCGCCCGGCATGGGGCTGAACGCGTTCTTCGCATTCACGGTCGTGGCTACGCTGGGCTTCACCTGGCAGCAGGCGCTGGGCGCGGTCTTCATCTCGGGCGTCATCTTCATCCTGCTGACCGTCACGGGCGTGCGAAGCTGGCTGATCGCGGGCATCGCGCCATCCCTGCGCAGCGCCATCGCGGCCGGTATCGGCCTGTTCCTGGCCATCATCGCGCTCAGCAGCTCGGGCATCGTGGTCGCCAGTCCCGCCACGCTGATCACCATGGGCGATCTGCACAAGCCCGCCCCGCTGCTGGCGATACTCGGCTTCTTCATCATCGCCGTGCTGGACGCGCTGAAGGTCCGCGGCGCCATCCTGCTGGGCATCCTGATCATCACCGTGCTCAGCATGGTGCTGGGCATCAACGAGTTCCACGGCGTCTTCTCCACGCCGCCCAGCCTGGCGCCCACCTTCCTGCAACTGGACATCCTGGGCGCGCTGCACATGGGCTTCGTGCACGTGGTGCTGGTGTTCGTGCTGGTCGAGGTGTTCGACGCCACCGGCACGCTGATGGGCGTGGCCAAGCGCGCCGGCCTGCTGGTCGAGGGCAAGAACCGCATCGGCCGCGCCCTGCTGGCCGACAGCACCGCCATCACCGCGGGCTCGCTGCTGGGCACCAGCAGCACCACGGCCTACGTCGAAAGCGCCTCGGGCGTCCAGGCCGGCGGCCGTACCGGCCTGACGGCCCTGGTGGTCGGCGCGCTGTTCCTGGCCGCGCTGTTCATTTCGCCGCTGGCGGGCTCGGTGCCCGCCTACGCCACCGCGCCGGCGCTGCTGTACGTAGCCGGCCTGATGATGCGCGAGCTGATCGACGTCAAGTGGGACGACATCACCGAAGCCATCCCCGCCGCGCTGACGGCGCTGGCCATGCCCTTCACGTACTCGATCGCCACCGGCCTCGCGTTCGGCTTCATCAGCTACGTCGTGCTCAAGGCATGCACCGGCCGCGTCCGTGAAATCCACCCCGCGGCCTGGCTGATCGCCATCCTGTTCCTGATCCGCTTCGCCTTCTTCGCGGCCTGATCCGCGAACGGGGCCCGGGCCTAATCCTCGTCGACGAACAAGGTGCAGGCCCCCTCCTCCGCTGCACTGACCGCCCGCCGCATGTGACCGAACAGGTCGCGCCCCACCCCGCGGCGATGCGGCCGCAGGTCGGGCGCGGCCTGGGCCGGGCGGGCCGCCAGGTCCGCCAGGACCTCCAGCACGCCGAGCCCCGCGTCCAGCCGCACCCGGTCCCCGGTCCGCACCTTGCCGATGGCGCCGCCCTTCAAGGCTTCCGGCGTGACGTGGATGGCCGCGGGCACCTTGCCCGAGGCCCCCGACATGCGGCCGTCGGTCACCAGCGCGACATGGAATCCCCTTCCCTGCAGCACGGACAACGTGGGCGTGAGCTTGTGCAGTTCCGGCATGCCGTTGGCGGCCGGCCCCTGCCAGCGCACGACCGCGACGAAATCGCGCTCCAGCTCGCCACGCTGGAACGCGGCCAGCACCTCGTCCTGGTCGTCGAACACGATGGCCGGCGCCTCCACCACCTGGTGCTCGGGCGCCACCGCCGAGACCTTGATGATGGAACGGCCCAGGTTGCCTTCCAGCACACGCAGCCCGCCGTTGGGTAAGAACGGGCGCTCCAGCGGACGCACGATGCTGTCGTCGCCCGGAACTTCGGCGCCGTCCCGCCAGGCCAGCCGGCCGTCCTGGAGGTAGGGCTCGCGGCAATAGGCCTCGAGCCCCTTGCCCACGATGGTGGTGACGTCCTCGTGCAACAACCCTCCCCTTCGCAACTGGCGGATGACGAACTGCAACCCGCCCGCGTCGTGGAATCCGTTCACATCGGCCTTGCCGTTCGGGTAGACGCGCGCCAGCAGCGGCACCACCTCGGACAAGGCATGGAAATCGTCCCAGTTCAGTTCAATGCCGGCGGCCCGCGCCATGGCCACCAGGTGCAGGGTGTGGTTGGTCGAACCGCCGGTGGCCATCAGCCCGACGATGCCGTTGACGAAGGCCTTCTCGTCCAGGACCTCGCACAACGGCGTGTACCGCCCGCCGCCGTGCCAGAGCGACACAGCATGCCTGGCCGCCTCGCGGGTCAGCGCTTCGCGCAGCGGGGTATGAGGATTGACGAAGGAGGTTCCGGGCAGGTGCAGGCCCATGAACTCCATCAGCATCTGGTTCGAATTGGCCGTGCCGTAGAAGGTACAGGTGCCCGGCCCATGGTAGGCCTGGCTCTCGGCTTCCAGCAGTTCCGCGCGGCCGACCTTGCCTTCGGCATACAACTGCCGGGTCCTGGCCTTCTCGTCGTTGCCCACGCCGGTGGTCATGGGCCCGGCCGGGATGAACACGGCGGGCATGTGGCCGAAGGACAACGCGCCGATGACCAGGCCCGGGACGATCTTGTCGCACACGCCCAGGTACACCCCCGCGTCGAACATCTGGTGCGACAGGGCCACGGCCGTGGCCATCGCGATGACGTCGCGCGAGAACAGCGACAGTTCCATGCCCGCCTGGCCCTGGGTGACGCCGTCGCACATGGCCGGCACGCCGCCGGCGAACTGCGCCGTGGCGCCGGCCGCCAGCGCGGCCTCCTTGATCCATGCGGGAAAATCGGCCAGGGGCTGGTGGGCCGACAGCATGTCGTTGTAGGCCGACACGATGGCCACGTTGGGCTGCTCCTGCACCTTGAGCATCAGCTTCGCGCGATCGGGCATGGCCGCGAAACCGTGCGCCAGGTTGGTACACGACAGTTGGCTGCGCTCGACCTTCGTGCCGGCCCGCGCGCGGGCCTCTTCCAGCCACTGCGCGCGGCGGTCCCCGCCGCGCGCGATGATGCGGTTGGTGACTTCCTGTAGAACGGGATGCAAGGACATGGTCGACCTCCGGGATCCTGCGCGCCCGCAAGTATCGGGCCCGCTAACCTTCCAGCGACTTCAAGCGGCGCAACTGGGGAAACAATACCATCCACAGCAGGGCCACCGCGACCGTGCCCGCGCCGCCGATCAGCACCGCCGGCACGACGCCGAACAGCGCGGCCGTCACGCCCGACTCGAACTCGCCCAGTTGATTGGAGGTGCCGACGAACAAGGAGTTCACCGCGCTGACGCGGCCCAGCATTTCCGGCGGCGTCTGCAGCTGGACCAGCGTGAAGCGGATCACGACGCTGACCACGTCGGACGCCCCCAGCACGAACAACGCCGCCATGGAGACGGCCAGGTGCGAGGACAGGCCGAACACGACCGTGGCCAGCCCGAAGACCACCAGCGACGAGAACAGGATGCGGCCGACGTTGCGGTGGATGGGGTGGTGGGCCAGGAAGACCGACATGGCCAGCGCCCCCACGGCGGGCGCGGTGCGCAGCAGCCCCAGCCCCCACGGGCCGGTGTGCAGGATGTCGCGCGCATAGATGGGCAGCAGCGCGGTGGCGCCGCCCAGCAGGACCGCGAACAGGTCCAGCGACAGCGTTCCCAGGATGACCGGGCGGCTGCGGATGAAGGCAATACCCGAGAACACGGACTTGAGCGTGACCGGCTCGCGGGTGGACGCGGTGCGTTCCGCCCGTATCAGCGCCACCAACCCGCCACCGACGAAGAAGAACACGCAGGCCACCACGTAGGCGACCATGGACCCGAAACCGTACAGCAGCCCGCCCATCGCGGGCCCGATGATCTGCGCGGTCTGGGTGGCGGAGGTGGACCAGGCCGCCGCCTGCGGAATGAGGCTGCGCGGCACCACGCCTTGCACCAGCGCCGCCATCGTGGGCGACTCGAAGGCGCGCGCGGCGCCACCCAGCGCCACCAGCCCCAGGATGGCGTCGCGCGTGAGCCAACCCTCCCAGGTACCGAAGGCCAGGAGACCCGCCGCGACCGACTCCACCACCATGCAGACGCTGGCGATGACGCGCCGGTCGTAGCGATCCGCCACCTGTCCGACGACGAAGGTCAGCACCACCATCGGCAGGAACTGCGCCAGCCCGACCAGTCCCAGGTCGAAGGCGCTACCGGTAATCTCGTAGACCTGCCAGCCCACGGCCACCGACAGCATCTGGAACGACAGGGTCGACATGACCCGGCTGAACCAGAACAGGACGAAGGGCGGGTGGCGCGCAACCGACTGGATGCCGGCGGGATTATCTTCCGAACTCATCACCCATCTCTTGCGCGCGATGGGCGGCGGCCTGCATGGCACGGACCACGGCCTGGCGGAAATTCGCCTGCGCCAGCACGTCCAGGGCCGCGGCGGTGGTGCCTCCCTTGGAGGTCACGCGCTCGCGCAGCACCGACGGCGGCTCGGAAGATGCCGCGGCCAGGCTGGCGGCGCCCGACAGCGTGGCCAGCGCCAGCGCGCGCGACTGCTCGTCGTCCAGCCCCACGGCCTTGCCGCCTTCGATCAGGGCCTCGATGAACAGGAACACATAGGCCGGCCCGCTGCCCGACAGCGCGGTCACGCCGTCCAGGTCGGCCTCGCGCGAGACCCAGACGGTGCTACCGACGGCTTCCAGCACGGCCTGGGCCTGCGCCCGGTCTGCCTCGTCCACGCCGTCGAGCGCGGCCAGGCCGGTTGCACCCTGCCCGATCAGCGCGGGCGTGTTGGGCATGCAGCGCACGACGCGCGGCCACGGCTGCGCATCGGATCCCAGCCAGCGCGCCAGGTCGGCGGCCCGGATGCCGGCGGCGATGCTGATCACCAGGCTGTCCTTGAGCCAGGGCTGGCTGGCCGCCGCCACCTCTTTCATGACCTGCGGCTTGACCGCGTATACCCAGATGGCGCAGCGAGACAGGGCCTCGTCCGGCGCCGCCGCGACCGTGGCTCCGCGCGCCGCCCAGACCTGCCGGGCGGATTCGTGCGGATCCACGACGTGGATGTTCCCCATGGGGCAGAACTTGCCGGCCAGGCCGGAGATCAGCGCGGCGGCCATGTTGCCGCCGCCGATGAATGCGATGGAAAGCGATTGGGTCATTGAGGTTTCCTTGGATGGCATTGCGGCCGCGCGGTCAGGATGAATAATCCCGGGCGCCGAAGATGGCGGTGCCCACCCGGACGATGGACGCCCCGGCCGCCACCGCGGCCTCCAGGTCGTCCGACATGCCCATGGACAGGGTATCCAGCCCGAAGCCTTCCCTGTTCAGGTCGCGCATGAGCGCCGCCAGGCTGGCGAAGACGGCCTGCTGGCGGACGGGATCGTGCTGGGGGGCGGGAATGCACATCAGCCCGCGCAGGCGCACGCGCGGCAGCGCGGCGATTGCCCGCGCCAGCCCGAGCGCTTCGGCGGGCGCCACGCCGCTCTTGGTGGGCTGGTCGTCGATGTTGACCTGGATGCACAGCTGGAGGTCGGCCATGCCGGGCGGCCGCAGGTCGGACAGGCGCTGGGCGATCTTCAGGCGATCGATGCTGTGGACCCAGTCGAAATGGGCAGCGACCTGGCGCGCCTTGTTGCTTTGCAGGGGGCCGATGAAATGCCATTCGGTGCCGGCCCGCAGGTCTTCCAGCGCAGCCAGCTTGTCGACGGCCTCCTGGACGTAGCTTTCGCCGAAGGCCCGCTGCCCGGCCCCGTGGGCCTCGCGCACCGCCTGGGCGGGAAAGGTCTTGGACACCGCCAGCAGCGCCACCTCGCCCGGCGCGCGGCCGCAGGCCTGGGCGGCATGGTCGATACGCTGGCGGACGGCGCGTAGGTTGTCGGCGATGGACGACATGGCTTCGGGGGAAAAGCGACGATTATATAGGCCGGCCCACCCTGCCGAACCGCCCGCACTAGCCCAACAGCGTGGTCTGCACGAAGATGCCGGCGAACACCGAGAACCCGAACCAGGTGTTGTGCAGGAAGGCGCGGAAGCACGCCGCGCGGTCGCGATGGCGGATCCACCACAGGTGGCGCACGGCAATGGCGGCGGCGCCCGCCAGGCCGGCGGCATAGGCCCACCCGTAGTCCAGCATGGCGCCGACCACGCCCAGCAGCGCCAGGGTCGCCGCATAGCACACGCCCACGGCGGCCACGTCCCACTTGCCGAAAGTGACGGCGGAGGTGCGCAGGCCGAGCTTGAGATCGTCGGGCCGGTCCACCATGGCGTATTCGGTGTCGTAGGCGATCGCCCAGAAGATGTTGGCGGCCAGCATGAGCCAGCCTTCCAGCGGCACCGTCTCGAGCACGGCCGCGTAGGCCATGGGGATGCCGAAGCCGAAGGCGATGCCCAGGTAGGCCTGGGGAATGGCGAAGAAGCGCTTGAACTTGGGGTAGGTGACGGACAGGAACACGGCCACCACGGACAGGGCCCAGACCAGGTGGTTCATGGGCAGGATCAGCAGCAGCGCCAGCAGCGTCAGCGCCAGCGTCACGCCCAGCGCCTCGCGGCCCGAGATCAGACCCGATGTCAGCACCCGGTCGCGCGTGCGCTCGACGTGCAGATCGACGTCGCGGTCGAAATAGTCATTGATGCCGCAGCCGGCCGAGCGCATCAGCACCGTGCCCATCACGAAGGCGAACACCAGGTACAGCGACGGTCCGCCCTGGCTGGCCGCCCACAGGGCCCACAGCGTGGGCCAGATCAGCAGCAGAATGCCGATCGGCTTGTCCAGGCGCACCAGGCGCATGTACAGGCCCAGGCGGTGGGAAAGGGAGACGGGAAGCGTAGGGTCCATGCCGTTATGGTAACAGCGCCCCTCACTGGATCGGGTGATGCGTACCCGCCCTGAGTTGCCTAGAATCCGCGCATGAGAAAAATCCTGCTCGCACCCGCGCTGCTATGCGCAGCCCTCGCCGGCTGCGCCACGACGGACCCGGCGGATACCGCCCGTTCACCCGAAGCCATCGCGGCGGCCCAGGCCGCCTTCCAACAGATCCAATGGGGCTTCTTGCAGCCTTACATCGGCCACTTGTACGTCAATGACGACGGCGACCAGCTGCGGGTAGCGGCAGAACCGGACAAGGGAGCGCTGGCCATCAGCCTCTACTCGGCCAACCGCCTGGTACATGCCAACTCGGTCCGGCTCCTGGTTCGCACCACGGCGACCCCCGACACCTACCACATGCTGATCGAAAACTCCGGAATGTTCAGCGACGACGAGGCGACCATCCGCTTCGACCAGAGTGGTCGCATGCAGGTGTTGAACGGCTCTCTCAACGATCTGCAATTGACCCTGACCGAGTCCGCCGCGCATTTTTCCTATGCGGCGTCGATCGGCCCGTTCAGCATGACGCCCAAGCCGCTGCGCCGCGACGTCTACACCCTGCCCGACGGCAGCACCGTCCCCGTCAGCCTCGATCCGGGCTCCCCCTACCAGCAGTTGCGCGCCGCCGGACCGTTCGGCATCTGGGAACACAGTGTGGGCCAGACCTTCGTCGGCCGCACCATACTGCTCAAGGTCGACAAGGACGATGCCGGCAATCTGGTTTTGGAGTACAGCCTGCTCGACGGATCGCGCCCTGGCCGGGAAATCTACCGCCCGCCCTCCAAGACCGACCTCAAGGCTTTTCGCGCACTGAGCCTGCCGAACCGGTCCGGCGACGAGTTCGACAGCAGGCGGCTCGAGCTGACTGCGGACGATCGCCTGATTCACCACTACACGGGCACGGAGAATATTTTCACCTTCAACGGCGACTATCTCAACGTCTACACAAACCGCGGCACTTCCATCCGCATGATGGGACGATCGCAGGATCCGGACGATGACGAGTACTCGACCTGGAACAACATCTACCTTCCCGTGACACGCGAACGCCTGGCCGCGGCCATGGAAAACCGGGAAAAGGATCAGGTCGAGCGCGAACGCGCCCGGGAATATGCCCAGCGTCGCGCCGCCGAACGGGCGGCGGAATCGCAGGCCATGACCAATGCCATCATGAGCGGCCTGGCTCGCGGTTTCCAGCAGGCCAACCAGACCAACATGCGCATGGCGCAGCAATCGCAGGACTTCGAACGCAACCTGAACCAGAAACTGCGGCAGATCGAGCAGCAGAAACAGCAGCGCGAGCGCGAAGCGGCCGAGCGCGCCGACCGGATCATGGCGGCGAACGCCGCGGCGGCGCAGGCCCGCGCGGCCTCGTCCCCGACGTCCCCCGCCTCGTCCGCGCCGCAACGGACCGCGGCCGCGACGCCGGCGGCAAGCCCCCAGGAGGCCCGGCGTCTGCAAGAAGCCCACCGCAAGCAGGAAGAACAGCGTAAGGCCGAAGAAGCCCGCGTCGCGGAACAGGCCAGGCTGGCCAAGGAAAAACAGCGCGAGGAAGAAACCCGCAGGAAGGCGGAGCTCGCCCGCCAGGAACAGGAACGCCGGACCCAGGCGCTGCTGGATCATCTCGCCGCCGAGCGGCGCGCCATACGCCTGCAGGCGGCGCAGTGCCCCGCCAAGGGGGGACTGCCCTCGGTGATCGGCATCCGGCCCGCCGTGCAGCCCAAGGTCGCCAACTGCATCACGGTACATTTCGAAGCGCGCTGCCCCGCCGACCGCCCCGGCACGGGAATGACCGGATCGATCTGGGCCTACAACGGCATGGGCAATTGCACCGAAACCGGCGACCTGCCGCGCAAGCTCGCCTGCGACGTGCGGGAAGCCGTGGTCGAGGTCACGAACGTGACCACCTGCCAATAGCAGCGGCGGGGCCCTGCCGGGCCCCGGACACCGCTAGTTCAGCCCGCGCAGCGCGAAGCGCTTGAGCTTGCCCGTTTCGGTACGGGGCAAGGCGTCGACGAAGCGGATGACGCGCGGGTACTTGTAGGGAGCGATGGTGCGCTTGACGTGCTCCTGGAGGACCTTGGCCAGGTCTTCTCCGGGCGCGAACCCCGGGCGCGGCACGACAAAGGCGGTGACCACCTGGCCGCGCTCCTCGTCGGCGACGCCGATCACGCCGCACTCGGCCACGGCTTCATGCTGGAGCAAGGCACTTTCCACCTCGGGGCCGGCGATGTTGTAGCCCGCCGAGATGATCATGTCGTCGGTGCGGGCCTGGTAGTACAGATAGCCGTCCTCGTCCATCATGAAAGAATCGCCGGTCAGGTTCCATCCCTGGCGCACGGCGTTGGCCTGGCGGTCGTCGGCCAGGTATTTGCAGCCGGTGGGGCCGCGCACGGCCAGGCGGCCAACGGTACGGGCCGGCAGCGGCTGCATGGATTCGTCGACGATGCAGACCTCGTAGCCGGGCACCACCTTGCCGATGGCGCCACGGCGCACGTCCTGGCCGGCGCTGGAGATGAAGATGTGGATCATCTCGGTGCTGCCGATGCCGTCGGTCATTTCCACGCCCGTGGCCTGCTTCCAGCTCTGGCGCGTGGCGTCGGGCAGGGCCTCGCCGGCCGAGACGGAATGGCGCAGGCTGGAGATGTCGTAGCCTGAGGCCAGGGTCGCCATCTGGCGGTAGAAGGTGGGTGCGGTGAAGACGATGGTGGCGCGGGTGGCCTGGATGGTTTCCAGCAGCGAGGCCGGCGTCAGCTTCTCGGACAGCACGGTGGAGGCGCCGGCGCGCAGGGGGAAGCACAGCATGCCGCCCAGGCCGAAGGTGAACGCCAGGGGCGGCGTGCCGCAGAAGATGTCGTCCGGCGTGGCCTGCAATATCGAGCGCGGGAACAGGTCGCACATCGCCAGCACGTCGCGATGGAAATGGATGCAGCCCTTGGGGCTGCCGGTGGTGCCGCTGGTGAAGGCGATCAGGCAGACGTCGTCGCCGGCCGTGTCGCAGGCCGGGAAGGATCCCGGCTTGCCGCGCGCCAGGGTTTCCAGCGACTCGGGGCCGTCGTCGTTGAAGTAGCGGGCCTGGACCAGCGTGGGGCAATGAGTGGGGCCGGGCCGCATGCAGGCGTCGATCTCGTCGCGCAGGCGCGCGTCGCACAGCGCCGCGCTGACCTGCGCCTTGTCGATGACGGGTTTGAGCTCCACCGCGCGCAGCAGCGGCATGGTGGGCACCGCCACCAGGCCGGCCTTGATCGTGGCCAGCAGGGCGACCGCCATGGCCGGATTGTTCGGGCCGCGCAGCAGGACGCGGTTGCCGGGCACGAGGCCCATGTCCTCGACCAGGACGCGCGCCAGGCGGTCCACCCGCTGCTGCAGTTCGAGGTAGGTGATGGCGGACGGCTTGCCGTCGGCCACTGTCCAGATGGCCGGACGCTGGCCGTGCCCCGCCGCCACCGCGCCATCGACCAGCTCGGCCGCGCAGTTGAAGCGGGCCGGATAGCGGACGGCGGCATGATCGAGCAGGAATGCCGGCCAGGCCTCGGGCGGCGGAAGATGATCGCGCGCAAAGGTATCGAGATGCCCCGAGCGTTCCATGAGTGGTCTCCAGCGGTATGCGCGGCCTCGCGGCCGGCAGTGACGGGTCGAAGATTAATTTAACTTAAAATTTTTAAACCTCAAATAATTTTCCGCATCCAGGCAGGGAAAGAACCTAGAAAAAAATCCCTGCATCGCGTCGCCCGCGAGGCAGGGATTTCCATGACACGGCGCCGGGAACGGCGCCCGGGCCTATTGCAGCAGGCTGCGCAGCATCCAGGCGGTCTTCTCGTGGAATTCCAGGCGCTGGGTCAGCAGGTCGGCGGTCGGCTCGTCGCTGGCGGCGTCGGCCACCTTGAGGATGTTGCGGGCGGTCTTGGCCACCGCCTCGTGCCCCACCACCAGCTGGCGCACCATTTCCAGCGCCTCGGGCACGTCGGCCGGCTCGCTGATCGTGGTGAGCTTGGCGAACTCGCGGTAGGTGCCCGGCGCGACGTGTCCCAGCGCGCGGATGCGCTCGGCCACGTCGTCGATGGAGTTCCACAGGTCGGTGTACTGGGTCATGAACATGGCATGCAGGGTGTTGAACATCGGCCCCGTCACGTTCCAGTGGAAGTTGTGCGTCATCAGGTAGAGCGTGTAGGTATCGGCCAGCAGCTTGGACAAGCCCCCGGCCACCGCGGCGCGGTCCTTGTCCGAGATGCCGATGTCGATGCGCAGCGCACCGGCGGCCGAGCGGGCCGCGCCACCATTGCTTGCGGTTTTCTTGGCAGTTGCTTTCTTCACCATAGCTGACTCCTTGTCAAAGTCGAAACCGACGTCACAGGATACTAGATTGGGATGCATCGCGGCATGACAAGCATCATCTGCCTCAGGCCGTCTGCGCGCTGGCCTCCAGCATGGTCACGCCGTTGAGCCGACAGCCGTGGATCGCGGCGATCAGGGTATCGATGGCGGCCGTGCGCGGGAAGCTCTTGCGCCATGCCAGCACCACGCGCCGGTCGGGCACCGGCGCCTCGAAGGGGATGTAGCGCAGCAAATCGCGATCGTCGGGCTGGGCCGGGATCGACGACATCGGCAGCACCGTGATGCCTATGCCCGAGGCCACCATGTGCCGGATGGTTTCCAGCGACGACCCCTCGAAGGTCCGCTGGATGCCTTCGGTGGTCGCCGAAAAGCGCGACAGCTCGGGACAGACCTCCAGCACCTGATCGCGGAAGCAATGGCCCGTGCCCAGCAGCAGCATGGTCTCGCTCTTGAGCTCCTCGGCCTTGACGTGGCTGCGGCTGGCCAGCGGATGCCCCTTGGGCACGGCCACCACGAAGGGCTCGTCGTACAGCGGCTGAATGGTCAGCCCGGCGTCGGGCAGCGGCAGGGCCATGACGGCGCAATCGATCTCGCCCTGGCGCAGCAGCTCCAGCAGCCGCGTGGTGAAGTACTCCTGCAGCAGCAGTGGCATCTGCGGCGCGCTCTCGATCAGGCGCGGCACCAGCTGCGGCAGCAGATAGGGGCCGATGGTGTAGATCACGCCCACCCGCAGCGCGCCGGACAAGGGGTCGTGGCCCTGCTTGGCGATTTCCTTCAGGTTGGCGCTTTCCTCCAGCACCTTCTGGGCCTGGGCCACGATGCGCTCGCCGATCGGGGTCACGCCCACTTCGGTGCCGCCCCGCTCGAACAGCGTCACGCCCAGTTCATCCTCCAGCTTGCGGATGGCCACCGAAAGCGTGGGCTGGCTGACGAAACAGGCTTCGGCGGCACGGCCGAAGTGCCGCTCCCGCGCCACCGCCACGATGTACTTCAGTTCAGTCAGGGTCATCTCTCGCCTCTTTTCAAGCCTTGAGGAAATCTTCCCGCCCGCGCATCCATCGCGCCAGGTGGGCGGACACCACGTCCTGTGCGTGTGCCTGCAATTGGGCGGCGGCTTCGTGCGCCTGCTCGGCGATCTCCAGATCGGCGTCCAGGTCGGCGAACCGCATCAGCGCCAGGCCCGATTGCCGCACGCCCAGGAATTCGCCGGGCCCGCGCAACTCGAGGTCGCGCCGCGCGATCTCGAAGCCGTCGGTGGTTTCGTGCATGGTGCGCAGCCGCGCCTTGGCGACCTGCGACAGCGGCGCCTGGTACAGCAGCACGCACACCGACTCGGCCGCGCCCCGCCCTACCCGGCCGCGCAACTGGTGCAACTGCGCCAGGCCGAAGCGTTCGGCGTGCTCGATCACCATCAGCGAGGCATTGGGCACGTCGACGCCAACCTCGATCACGGTGGTGGCCACCAGCAGGTCGAGATCGCCGTCCTTGAAAGCCTGCATGACCGCCGCCTTCTCGGAGGTCGGCAGCCGGCCGTGCACCAGTCCCACGCGCAGTTCGGGCAGCGCCTGCCGCAGCGTCTCGAAGGTGTCGACGGCGGTCTGCAGCTCCAGCGTCTCGCTTTCCTCGACCAGCGGACACACCCAATACACCTGGCGGCCCGTGCGGGCCGCTTCGTGGATGCGCGCCACCACCTCGTCGCGGCGCGTATCCGACAGCAGCTTGGTGATGACCGGCACCCGGCCCGGCGGCAGTTCGTCGATGACCGAAACGTCCAGGTCAGCGAAGAAGGTCATCGCCAGCGTGCGGGGGATGGGCGTGGCCGACATCATCAACTGGTGGGGGAAGACCTCGTCCTCGCCGCCCTTGTTGCGCAGGGCCAGCCGCTGGCCCACGCCGAAGCGGTGCTGCTCGTCGACGATGGACAGGCCCAGCCGCGCGAACTGCACGTGCTGCTGGATCAGGGCCTGCGTGCCCACCGCCAGCGGCGCCTCGCCGCTTTCGATCAGCGCGGCCGCCTCGCGCCGGCCCTTGGGCGTCAGGCTGCCGGTCAGCCAGGCCACCTTCACGCCCAGCGGCTCGAGCCAGCCCACCAGCTTGCGGAAATGCTGTTCGGCCAGGATCTCGGTGGGCGCCATCAGCGCCGCCTGGTAGCCGTTGTCGATGGCCTGCGCGGCGGCCAGCGCCGCCACCACCGTCTTGCCGCTGCCCACGTCGCCCTGCAGCAGCCGCTGCATGGGGTGTGGCCGGGTCAGGTCGGCGGCGATCTCGTCCCGCACCCGCTGCTGGGCGCCGGTCAACTCGAACGGCAGCGCGCGCAGCAGCCGCGCCACCAGTCCATCCGCCGCGGTCGAGCGCGCCAGCGGCGGCGCCCGCTTGTCCAGCCGGGCGGCGCGCGCCCGCGCCAGCGACAACTGCTGGGCCAGCAGTTCGTCGAACTTGATGCGCAGCCAGGCCGGATGCGCGCGATCGACCAGGGGCTGCGTGGCGACGTCGGGCGGCGGCGCATGCAGCAGGCGCACGGCCTCGCCGAAGGGCATCAGGCCATAGCGCTGCAGCAGCGCCTCCGGCAGCGTGTCGCGCAGGTCCGCCCGCTCCAGCGCCGCGGCGATGGCCTTGCGCAGCGTGGCCTGGGGCAGCCCCTCGGTGGTGGGATAGACCGGCGTCAGACGGTCGGGCAGCGGCGTATCCCCATCGGCGACCGTGGTGCGCGGATGCACCATTTCCATGCCGAAGAAACCGCCGCGCGCCTCGCCCCGCGCGCGGATGCGGCGTCCCACCGCCAGTTGCTTCTGCTGGCTGGGATAGAAATTCAGGTAGCGCAGCGCGAGTTCGCCGGTGTCGTCCTCGATCGCGGCCACCAGTTGGCGCCGCGGCCGGTAGGCGACCTCGCAGCGCGTGACCACGCCCTCGACCTGCGCCCACATGCCCGGCAGCAGCCGCTTGATCGGCGTCAGTTGCGTCTCGTCCTCGTAGCGGATGGGCAGGTGCAGGACGAAGTCGTCCGCGACGCGCAGCCCGAGCTTGCGCATCTTGCGCTGCTGCGGCGTCAGCTCGGCCTCGTCCTGGGCGGCGGTGCGCGCGCTCATGTATCGGCCTGGATCAGATGACCAGGATCGCCTCGACCTCGAACTCGGCGCCCTTGGGCAAGGCGGCCACGCCCACCGTGGAACGGGCGGGGAAAGGCTGGGGGATCAGTTGGGCCATGATGTCGTTGGCGGTGCCGAACTTGGACAGGTCGGTCAGGAACAGCGTCAGCTTGACGACCTGGTCCAGCGTGCCGCCCGCCTGGCGCACCACCGCTTCCATGTTGGCGAAGGCCTGGCGCACCTGGGCCTCGAAACTGCCCGTCTCCAGCTGGCCGGTGGCGGGAATCAGCCCGATCTGGCCCGACAGATAGACGGTCTTGCCGGAAGCGGGCACGGCCACGGCCTGGGAATACGGGCCAACGGCCGCCGGTGCTGCGTCGGTATGGATGATCTGCTTGCTCATGCGTGCCTCGAGGAATGGGGATACGCGCCCGTAGGCGCCTATGCATAAAGCTATCAGAAATTCGTTTGTCATAGTGCTCGCCCCGCCCTGGGGTAACAATTTCCCCTGTTGCTAGAATGGCCTTCAAAGCGCGATTCCTTCCAAAAGCGTACGCTGCGCGCCGCGCGATCAAGAAGCCACCCGACACCAGGCAGCAGGAATCCCTTCGTATGAAAGCAACCTCATGGCGCGAGCGTCTGCTGGGCAAGGCCCGGGACCCGCTGTCCCCGGACACCCGGCATTCCCTCGCGCTGGCGGCCTTCCTGGCCTGGGTGGGGCTGGGCGCGGACGGCCTGTCCTCGTCGTCCTACGGTCCCGAGGAAGCGTTCCGCGCGCTGGGCGCCCATACCCACCTCGCCCTCTTCCTGGCCATCGCCACCGCCATCACGGTGTTCGTCGTCGCGCTGGCCTACAACCAGGTCATCGAACTGTTCCCCACCGGCGGCGGCGGCTACCGGGTCTCGACCGCGCTGCTCGGCCCCACGGCCGGCCTGGTATCCGGCTCGGCGCTGATCGTGGACTATGTGCTGACCATCGCCATTTCCGTGGCCAGCGGCACCGACGCGCTGTTCTCGCTGCTGCCGGCAAGCTGGCAGACGTTCAAGCTGTGGACCGCCTGTGTGATGGTGCTCCTGCTGATATGGCTGAACCTGCGCGGCGCCAAGGAAAGCATCAAGGTCCTCTTGCCCATCTTCGCCGGCTTCGTGGTCACGCACGCCATCCTGATCGCCTGGGGCATCTTCGCCCACGCCGAGGGTCTGCCGCTGCTGATTCCCGACACGATCAGGGAAGTGCGCGAGTTCTCGCAGGAGTCTGGCTGGTTCTTCGTGCTGGCGGTGTTCCTGAAGGCCTATTCGCTGGGCGGCGGCACCTACACCGGGATCGAGGCGGTCTCCAACAACGTCGACCGCCTGGCCGAGCCGGTGGTCCATACCGGCAAGGCGACCATGCTGCTGATGGCCATCAGCCTGGCCTTCACCGCCGGCGGCATCATCCTGCTCTACCTGCTGTGGAACGCGGCGCCGGTGGAGGGCCAGACCCTGAACGCCGTGGTGTTCGGCAACGTGCTTGGTGAAATGGGCTTCGGCGGCGGCAACCTGGTCGTGGCGCTGACCGTGGTTCTGGCTTTCGAGGCAGGCCTGTTGTTCGTGGCCGCCAACACCGGTTTCCTGGGCGGCCCCTCGGTGCTGTCCAACATGGCTTCCGATTCCTGGATGCCGCACCGCTTCCGCTACCTGTCGAACCGGCTGGTTACCGAGAACGGCATCCTGCTGATGGGCATCTCCGCCTTCGCCATCCTGCTGCTGACGGGGGGCAAGGTATCCGTCCTGGTGGTGCTGTACTCGATCAACGTGTTCCTGACCTTCACGCTGTCGCTGGCGGGCTTGTCGACCTTCTGGATACGCAACCGCCACAAGCCCCTGCACAAAAAGCACTGGCGGCAGCGCCTGGCCCTGTCGCTGGTGGCCGTCACCATCACCAGTTCCATCCTGGTCGTCACCATCGTCGAGAAATTCTTCGAGGGCGGCTGGGCCACGCTGCTCATCACCAGCGTGCTGATCTTCATCTGCCTGGGGATACGGTCGCACTACCGCGAAACGCGGCGGCGCATCGCCGCGATCGACGACATCTTCGCCGACCAGTCCTTCGGCTCGGACTGCTCGCCGCCCGCGCTCGACCCCTATGCGCCCACCGCCGCCTTCCTGGTCGGCTCCAGCCGCGGCGGCGGCCTGCACGCGCTGCTGTGGGTGCAGCGCATGTTCCCCGATCACTTCAAGAACTTCATCTTCATCAACGCGCGGACCGTGGACGCCCAGGTCTACGGCGGCCCGGAAGCGATGGAGGCGATGAAGCTGCAGGCGACGACTTCGCTGAAATTCTTCGAGCGCTTCTGCAACAGCTACGGCATGGCCGCGACCAGCCGCCTGAGCTTCGGCACCGATGCCGTGCAGACCCTGGAAAAGGAAATCACCGAAGTCCTGCAGGAATATCCCAACACCATCGTCTTCGCCAGCAAGCTGGTGTTCAAGCGCGAGAATTTCGTCACCCGCCTGCTGCACAACCAGGCGATCAACTCGCTGCAGCGGCGCATGCACGTCAACGGACAGCAACTGATGGTGCTGCCCATGCTCATCGACTAGCGCCCAGGCGCGCCGGAGCGCGGTATCCTTGGAAGAACATCCCGGGAACCGCGCTCTCCATGCTTCGCTTCGAACACCTCATCCAGATCAACGACCCGCTCGTCCCCCTGCTTACGCCGCTCACGCGCGAGCAGATCTGGCGCGGGCTGTTCATCCGGGCGCACGAGCCCACGGAATTCGTCATGGGTCTGGAAAGCTGCACCATCGAGGCGGAAGCGGTCGGGACGGAGCACACGGTGCTCAAGCGCGTGCTCGACTTCGGGCCGTTCCAGGTCCACGACGAGGTCACGCTGACGCCCATGCGGCAGGTCAAGGTGCTGGCCACCGCCACCGAACTGTGGCCGCGCAGCGAAGCCACGGTCCGCATCGAGGAACCCGAACCCGACGTGCTGTTCCTGCGCTTCATCTACGAGCTGGACCTGCAGGAAGGTCACAGCGAGCTGGACGAAACCGTGGTGGCCCTGCGCAAGCAAGCTTACATCGCCGCCGACATGGACACGGTCCAGCGCATCCGGGAGCTGGCCGAGTCCGGCCGGCTCGTGCACTGATCCGGATTACTTCTCGACGAAGGCGCGCTCGACCACGTAGTCCCCGGCATGGCCGGTGTGCTCGGACGCCTTGAAGCCCAGGCCATCCAGGATGGCGGTGACGTCGGCCAGCATGTGCGGGCTGCCGCACAGCATGGCGCGGTCGTGCTCGGGATTGATGGGCGGCAGGCCGGTGTCCGCCGCCAGCTTGCCGCTGGTCAGGAGGTCGGTGATGCGGCCCTGGTTGCGGAACGGCTCGCGCGTGACCGTGGGGTAGTAGATCAGCTTGTCGCGCACCATTTCGCCGAAGTACTCGTTGCCCGGCAGGTCGCTGCCGATGTAGTCCGAATAGGCCAGTTCGCTGCCCCAGCGCACGCCGTGCACCAGCACCACTTTCTCGAAGCGCTCGTAGACGTCGGGATCCTTGATGATGCTCATGAAGGGCGCCAGGCCCGTACCCGTGCCGAACAGGTATAGGTTCTTGCCGGGCAGCAGGTCGTCCACCACCAGGGTGCCGACCGGCTTGCGGCTGACCAGGATGGAATCGCCTTCCTTCAGGTGCTGCAGGCGCGACGTGAGCGGGCCGTTGGGCACCTTGATGCTCAGGAACTCGAGGTGTTCCTCGTAGTTGGCGCTGGCGATGCTGTAGGCACGCATCAGCGGCTTGCCCTCGACCTCCAGGCCGATCATGACGAAATGGCCGTTGTGGAAACGCAGCGCGGGATCGCGCGTGGTCTTGAAGCTGAAAAGCGTCTCGTTCCAGTGATGAACGCTCGTGACGCGTTCGGTATTGAAAGCGGCCATGGCCTGTCGGATCCCATCTAGATAGTCGGGCCAGTTTACCAAACCATGACTGGCCGTCGGACGTAAACCTTAGATTTTATGCGGATTAGCGGGCAGTAAGGCGAAATTGACCGCATCTTATGAACATGGGTTTTAAGCATATTTCCGCCGGCCGGGGTAACCCACTGTTTCCGTCCAATCATGGCCGCGACTGACCTGGATCAATCAGACTGTCCCGGATCTCCTGTGTAATGGTTCCACCCCTTTTCCTTCCGGAGGCCGAACGATGACTGCCATGATGAAAGCCGCCGTATTCGTCGCGCCCGGGCGCATCGAGATCGCGGACAAACCCATCCCCGACGTGGGCCCGAACGACGCCCTGGTCCGCATCACCACCACCACCATCTGCGGCACCGACATCCACATCCTGAAAGGCGAATACCCCGTCGCGCCGGGCCTGACCGTGGGCCACGAGCCGGTGGGCGTGATCGAGAAACTCGGCAGCGCCGTGGCCGGCTACCAAGAAGGCCAGCGCGTCATCGCCGGCGCCATCTGCCCCAATTTCAACTCCTACGCCGCCCAGGACGGCGTGCCGTCGCAGGACGGCAGCTACCTGGTCCCGCAGGGCCTGTGCGGCTGCCACGGCTACAAGGCCACCGCCGGCTGGCGCTTCGGCAACCTCATCGACGGCACCCAGGCGGAATACGTGCTGGTGCCCGATGCCCAGGCCAACCTTGCCCCGATCCCGGACGGCCTGACCGACGAACAGGTGCTGATGTGCCCGGACATCATGTCCACCGGCTTCAAGGGCGCCGAGAACGCCAACATCCGCATCGGCGACGTGGTGGCCGTGTTCGCCCAGGGCCCCATCGGCCTGTGCGCCACCGCCGGCGCCCGGCTGTCGGGCGCGACGACCATCATCGCCATCGACGGCAACCCGCACCGGCTCGACATCGCCCGCAAGCTGGGGGCGGACGTCGCGCTGAATTTCCGCGAATGCGACGTGGTGGACGAGATCATGAAGCTGACCGGCGGCCGCGGCGTGGATGCCTCGATCGAGGCCCTGGGCACCCAGTCGACCTTCGCGTCCGCGCTGCGCGTGCTCAAGCCGGGCGGCACCCTGTCCAGCCTGGGCGTCTATTCCGAGGACCTGACCCTGCCGCTGTCGGCCTTCGCCGCCGGGCTGGGCGACCACAAGATCAATACCGCGCTATGCCCCGGCGGCAAGGAACGGATGCGGCGGCTGATCAACGTGCTGGAATCCGGGCGCCTGGACCTGGGGCTGCTGGTGACCCACCAGTTCAAGCTGGACGACATCGTGGCGGCCTACGAACTGTTCGCGAACCAGCGGGACAATGTACTGAAGGTGGCGGTCAAGCCGCATTGAGCGGCTTATGGCTGGTTCTTCGTGGCTTTCGCACCATGTGCGGAACGCTTGCGCACCCGCTGGCGGACCGGAGTGTCGGCCGTATCGGCAAGCTCGATCAGCACGTCGCCGAGCGTGCGCTGATGCCCTGGCCGACGCGCGATCAACTCCAGCCCCACGGCATCGAAAAGGCTCAGCATCTTGACGGCGCCGATTTCGGGCAACGCCCCCGTCTCGAACATGCTGATGCGGCCGCGCGCCACGCCGCTCATCTCGGCGACCTGCTGTTGGGTCAGATCGGCCGCCATCCGGGCACCACGGAAGGCTTTTCCCAGTTCGGCAAGGTTCATGTTCTATATCCGGAACATTATTGGCAAAACCCTAGATAATGAATCGCATATGGAACACTACGCTATCGCAAGCCATGTCCCTTATTCGAGACATTAGAAGGAGAAACCAATGTAATGTCTCATAGGCATTACATTGAATCAGAGGCTCGCCCAAAACAAAAACGACGTCCGCATCGCAAGATGCAGTACGTCGTTTTTGAATGAAACCTGGTGGAGCGGAGGAGGATCGAACTCCCGACCTTCGCATTGCGAACGCGACGCTCTCCCAGCTGAGCTACCGCCCCACGTGCAGACCGCAACTATACCGTATTTTTTTGATACGTGCGTGGCGCCTCGAACAGCAGATCCGGACCGATCTCGGCCACGCGGCGGGCGCCGCAAAGCTGCATGCCGCGCTGGAACTCCTCGCGCAGGATGTCCAGCGCGCGGGCGGCGCCCGCCTCGCCCACGGCGATCGCGCCCCACAGCGTGGCCCGCCCCACCAGCACGCCGTTGGCCCCCAGCGCCAGCGCCTTCAGGATGTCGCCGCCACGCCGCACACCGCCATCGACCAGCACTTCCATGCGACCGGCGGCGGCCCGCGCCACGCCGGGCAGCGCGTCCAGCGTCGCCGCCGCGCCGTCCAGTTGCCGGCCGCCGTGATTCGACACGACCACGGCGTCGCAGCCCATGCGCGCCAGCCTGTCGGCGTCGTCCGGGCGCAGCACGCCCTTGACGATGAGCTTGCGCGGCCACTGGTCGCGCAGGGCCTCCAGGCGCGCCCAATCGAACGAGGGATCGTAGCTGCGGCCCACCGACGAGGCCAGGCGCGTGGCGTCGGCGCCGGGCGCCTCCAGGCCTTTCAGGCTTTCCATCACCGGCACGCCGCGGCACAGCATGTCCAGCGCCCAGGCCGGCCGGCTGGCGAAGTCTCGCAGGTTGCGCGCGGTGTAGTGGAACGGGAAGGACAGGCCGTTGCGGAAGTCGCGCTCGCGCTTGCCGCCCACGGGCAGGTCGACGGTGATCATCAGGCCTTCGTAGTCCGCCGCCCGCGCGCGGGCGATCAGCGACTCCAGCAGCGGCCGGTGGCGCAGGATGTAGGCCTGGAACCACAGGCGTCCCGGCGCGGCGTCGGCGATCTGCTCGATCGAGGCGGTGGCCGAGGTCGACAGCGTATAGGGCACGCCCGCGCGGGCGGCGGCGCGGGCGATGGCGATATCGCCGCCGCGGCGGCCGAACCCCACCGCGCCGGTGGGCGCGACGGCCAGCGGCAGGCTGGACGGGGAGCCCAGCACCAGCGCGCCGGTATCCACCGCCGAGACGTCAACCAGCGCGCGCGGCGCCAGCCGGACGCGCCGGAAGGCCGCGCAATTGTCGGCCAGCGTCAGTTCGTCTTCGGCGCCGCCGTCGAAGAAATCGAAAATGGCGCGGGGCAGGCGGCGCCGCGACGCGCGGCGCAGGTCTTCGATACTGTGGGCACGTGGCAATCCCGTCATGACCCCGCGCCTATTCCGCCGTGATGCCGGCGGCCTTGATCACCTCGGCCCAGCGCTTCTGGTCCTGGACCAGGAACTTGCCGAACGCCTCGGGCGTATCGCCGATGACTTCGGCGCCCAGTTCCTTCAGGCGCTTCTGCACGTCGGGTTGCCGCAGCGCCTCGACCATGGACTGGTTCAGCTTCCGCACGACCGGCTGCGGCGTGCCGGCCGGCGCCAGCAGTCCCACCCACGGCGCGGTGTCCTGGAAGTCGGGGAAGCCGACGTCGGCCATCGTCGGCACGCCGGGAAACTCGGCGCTGGCCTGAGGCGTCCCCACCGCCAGCACTTTCAGGCGCTTCTCCTGGACATTGGCGGCCACGCCTATGATGGGATAGAACATGAACGAGACGCGCCCCGCCATGACCTCGGTCAGCGCTGGGCCGTTGCCGCGGAACGGCACGTGGATCATGCGCGCCTTGGCCATCGTCGACAGCATCGCGCCCGCCAGGTGGGCCGACCCGCCGTTGCCCGCGGAACCATAGCTGATGGTGTCGGGCTTGGCGCGCGCCTGCTCGATCAACTGCTTCATGGACTGGATCGGCGACGTGTAGGCGGTGACCGCGACCATGGGTAGCGACGCCGCGTTGGAAACCGGCGCGAAGTCCTTGAGCGGGTCGTAGCCAGCCTTGGCGCCCAGCAGGAGCCAGTTGACGTTGTGCGACAGCGAGGCGAACAACACGGTGTATCCGTCCGCCCCGGCCGCCGCCACCTCGCGCGTGGCGATCAGCGAGTTGGCGCCCGCCTTGTTCTCCACCACCACGGGGTGCCCCAGCGAGCGCGTCATTTCCTGCGCCAGCACCCGGGCGATCACGTCGGTGGGCCCGCCAGCGGCGAAGCCGACGATCATGCGTATGGGCCGGTCGGGATAGGCGCCGGCGGCCGATCCCGCGGCGGCGGCCAGCGTGGCCGCCAGCAGCAGTGTCGATGTCTTTTTCATTGGGGTCTCCTCCTCGTGGTCTCCCGCGTCATGTAGTACGAGACGTGGGCGATAACTGACAGCCTCATGCCGCCGCCCCGAAATACCGGTCGGCCATGACCTGGCAGCGCTTGATCAGGCGGGGTTCGTCCGGGCCATAGTCGGCCACGGCATTGTGGATGGTGCCCATGTTGTCCCACATCAGCACGTCCTTCACCGCCCAGCGATGGCGATAGCGGAAGGCCGGCTGCAACTGGTGGGCGAACAGGAAGGCCAGGATCTCGTCGCTTTCGTGCTCGGGCAGCTCGTTGATGCGCACCGCGTACCCGGGGTTGGCGTACAGCACCTTGCGCCCGGTGATCGGGTGCGTCAGGAAAACGGGGTGCGAGACGGGAGGCTTGGCGCGGCGCTGCGCCTCGGTCAGCGGCGGACGCTGGCTACCCTTTTCCCGCCGCATCATTTCCCAGAACTTGTTGAAGTCGTGCAGCACGGTCATGCCGTCCAGCCGCTGCCGCAGGCCTTCGGGCAGCGTGTCGTAGGCGGCGTGCATGTTGCTGAATTCGGTGCAGCCCAGAGGTTCGCCGTCGCGCACGGGTATGCGGATGCCGTACAGGATGTTGGCGAAGGCGATCATCCTGCTGTAGGACATGTCGGTGTGCCAGTCCTGTCCGGCATCGGCCAACCCCACGGGCTTGCCGTCCTCCACCATGTTTGACAGGATCATGACCTCGGGCATGCCCGGCTCCTGATAGCTGTTGGCCACGTTGACCTCCAGCGTGCCGAAGCGCGCCGCGAAGGATCGCAAGTGCGCGGGAGTCAGGTCCTGCCCGGGAAAACTCAACACGCCATGGCGTCCCAGCAACTGCTCGACCTGCCGGAACTGCGCGTCGTCCAGCGGACGGGACAGGTCCAGGTTCTCGATACGCGCGCCCAGGCTCTGGCCGCTTTCCACCACCTTGATCATTCCTTCCTCCATGAGTGCGATCATCCTGCGCCGCTACCAGGCGGCCTCCAGCAACCGCCGCAATTCGTCCTCGCCGGCCACCCGGCGCGGATTCAGTGCCAGCCCTCTTTCGCTTAGCGCGTGCCGCGCCACGTCGGGCAGCGCCTCGGCCGCCACGTCCAGGTCGCGCAGCCGCGACGGCGCGCCCACCGCTTGCCGCAAGGCCCGCAGGCTGTCGGCCACCGTTTCGGGCCGGGTCTCGCGCCCCGCGCTCAGCGCAGCCGCCGCCATGGCCAGTTCGGCACCCGCGGCCGGCAGGTTGTAGTCCGCCACGTGGGGCAGCATCACCGCGTTGGCCGCCCCGTGGGCCACGCCGCAGCGGCTGCCCAGCACATGGCAGAGCGCGTGGTGCAGGCAACTGCGGGCCGAGGCCAGCACGATGCCCGCCAGGTTGGCGGCCACCAGCAGTTCGCCGCGCGCCGCGGCATCGCGAGGCCGCTCGGCCACGGCCGGCAGCGCCGCCGCGAAGCGCGCCAGGCCTTCCAGCGCCAGCGCTGTCGCATAGGGCGACCGCTGACGGGAATACAGGCCCTCCAGGCAATGCGCGAGACCGTTCATGCCCGAGTCGAGCACGATCCGCGCCGGCACGCCCGCATTCAGGACTGGGTCCAGCAGCACCACGCGGCAGGCGCAGCGCTCGTCCCAGAACAAGAGCTTGCCGGGACCGTGCGCGATGCCGAACGAGGGCGTCATCTCCGCGCCCGAGGCGGTCAGCGGCACGGCCAGGATGGGCAGCTTCGCGCTCCGCAGCGCCGGCACCCGCACCGTATCCGGAGGCGTGAAGCGCGTGGCGTGCCGCGCCAGCTCCCCGCCTTCGGCCGCCAGCAGCGCGGCGGCCTTGGCGGTGTCGATGACGCTGCCGCCGCCGAAGGCGACCAGGCCGTCGGCCTCGTGTTTCGCGATGTCGCGCGCCACGCGCTCGACGGTATCGACCGAGGAGTGCGACGGCACGTCGACGCTTTGCGCGGCGCAGGCTCCCAGCGCATCGACGAGCCGGCCGTACTGCGGCAGGGTTCGCGACCGACGGCTGGCCAGCAGCAGCGGACGGTGCACGCCCAATCTCGCCAGCTCCGACCCGGCCTCGTCCACCGCGCCCGGCCGGAACACCACGCGCGTCAGCAGGGAGTGCGACTGGAAAGCTGCGGGAAACGGAAAGAGGCCTGAGGTCATGCTCGTGAACGATGGGCATCGGCGATGCGGTCGCAGTGTATCGGCGCGACCGGGGCCGCGATAGAATCGAACCGGGAAATCATCGTTTCCAGAACGAAAACAGACTCACACCCGTCCGGGAGGCAAGTTGGACAAGCTGCGCTGCATCGAGGTGTTCATCGAGGTCGCCCAAGGCCTGAGCTTTTCCGGCGCCGCCCAGCGGCTGGGCATGGCCAAGGGCAACGTCACCAAACACATCGCCTGGCTCGAGCGGGAACTGGGCGTGCAGTTGCTCCAGCGCACCACCAAGAGCGTGAGCCTGACCGAGTCCGGCCTGGCGCTGCTGGAGAACGGCCGCGACCTGCTCGAGCACATGGAAGGCGTGGAGACCGCCGTGCGCCGTTCGGTCAAGGAACCCAAGGGGATGCTGCGCGTGGGCACGCCGCCCTCGTTCGGCGCCTTCCACCTGGTGCCGGTGATCACCGCGTTCTCGGCCGCGCACCCCGACATCCGCGTGGTGATGTACCTGGACGACGGCCGCACCGACCTGGTCGGCGAAGGGCTGGACATGTCGGTGCGCATCGCCTCGTCGCTCAAGGACACGAGCCAGGTCTCGCACCGGCTGGCCCGGGTGCCGCAGGTGCTGGTGGCAGCGCCCGCCTACCTGGCCCGGCGCGGCCGCCCGGCGTCGGTCGAGGACCTCGCGCGCCACGACTGCATGGTGCACGCGCTGAAGTCGCCCACCAACGCCTGGTCCTTCCAGGGCCCCGGCGGCAAGGTCACGGTCAGGGTGGGCGGAACCATACGCGCCAACTTCGGCGAGCCCCTGCGGCACGCCGCCCTGCTGGGCCACGGCATCTCCATGCATCCCATCTACATGGTGTCCGAGGACCTGCGCCAGGGCCGGCTCGAAGCCGTGCTGACGGACTACCAGCCGACCGAACTGGAGATCCACGCGGTCTTTCCCAGCCGCCGCAACCTGCCGCTGCGCGTGCGCACCTTCCTGGATTTCCTGAAAGGCTGGTTCAGCCAGCCGCGCTGGGAAGACGTCGCCTCATAGTTACCAAAACGGAAACACTGTTTTCTCCCGACGCCGCTGGTCCGCGCGCCGGGGCGCTGCCTATACTGCCGCCTCGCGCCACCCCACCACCGCGCCCACCACGAGGCGCGCCGCGCTCAGCCGCGGCCAAGAGGAGACAACCATGCCGACGATGCCGCAAACACTGCTGGGCGGCCTGCTGCTGGCCGCGGCCCTGCCCGCCGCCAGCGCCTATCCCGAACGCGCCGTGCGCATCATCGTGCCGTTCGCGGCCGGAGCGACGCTGGACCTGATGACCCGCGCGGTGGCCGAGGAACTGGCCCACCAGCTCGGCCAGCCGGTGGTGGTGGAAAACCGTGCCGGCGCCAGCGGCATCATCGGCGCCGACGCGGTGGCCAAGGCGCCCGCCGACGGCTACACCCTGATGATGGCGCCGTTCAGCGTGCTGGCCGTCAATGCCAGCCTGCACAAGAACCTGCCCTACGACAACCTGCGCGACCTCGCGCCCGTGGCCCTGGTCGCGGTGGCGCCGCACGTGCTGCTGGCCAGCGCCCAGTTGCCCTACCGGACACTGGCCGACCTGCTGGCCGCCGCCAAGGCCCGGCCCGGGCAGATCGCCTATGCCTCGGCCGGCGCGGGCAGCTCGGCGCACCTGGCGACCGAGGTCCTGCTGTACAAGGCGGGCGTGAAAATGGCGCACGTACCCTACAAGGGAACGGCGCCGGCCTACAACGACCTCATACCCGGCCGCGTGGCCGTGATGATAGACGGCGTGGGCGCGGCCCTGCCGCGCATCCAGTCCGGCCAGGTGCGCGCGTTGGGCGTGACCAGCCCCGAGCCGGTGGACGTGCTGCCCGGCGTGCCCACCCTGGCCCAGGCCGGCGTGCCTGGCTACGACGTCACGCCGTGGTACGGCATGGTGGCGCCGCGCGGCACGCCGGAAGCGGTCGTCGCCGCGCTCAACGGCGCCGTCAATCGCGCCCTGGCGACCGAGGGCCTGCGCCGCCGGTTCGCCGAGATGGGCCTGCAACCGCGCGGCGGCAAGTCCGCCGACTTCGGCGCCTATATGGCGAGCGAAACCGCCAAGTGGCGCGAGGTGGTACAAGAAGCACACGTCAGCATCGAATGAAGGGCCGTATCAGCGCACCCGCCATGAGCCATCGCCTGTTCTCCCCGCTGCCGCTGCGCGGCGTCACCCTGCCCAACCGCATCGGCGTCGCGCCCATGTGCCAGTACTCATGCGTGGACGGTCTGGCCAGCGCATGGCACATGGTGCACCTGGGCAGCCGTGCAGTGGGAGGCGCCGGCCTGGTGCTGCTGGAGGCGGCCGCGGTCACGGCCGACGGGCGCATCAGCCCGGGGGACCTCGGCATCTGGAATGAAGGCCAGGCGCAGGCGCTGGCCCCCATCGCGCGCTTCATCGCCGAGCAGGGCGCGATCCCGGGCATCCAGCTCGCGCACGCGGGCCGCAAGGGCTCGACCAGCCGCCCCTGGGAAGGCAAGGCCGGCATCCCGCCGGAACGCGGCGGCTGGCCGGTCATGGCGCCCAGCGCCGTGCCCTTCGCCGACGGCTATCCGCTGCCGCGCGAAATGACCGAGGCCGACATCGCCGGCGTCGTGGAGGCGTTCGCCAACGCGGCGCGCCGCGCCGCCGCGATCGGCATGCGGGTGATCGAACTGCACATGGGCCATGGCTACCTGATGCACCAGTTCCTGTCGCCCCTGGCCAACCAGCGCCGGGACGCCTGCGGCGGCGACTTCGAAGGCCGCATCCGCGTGCCCTTGCGGGTCGCCGCCGCGGTCCGCGACAGCCTGCCGTCCGAACTGCCCTTGTTCGTGCGGCTGTCCGCCACCGACTGGCTGGACGGCGGCTGGGACCTGCCCCAGTCCATCGCTCTCTCGCAGCGGCTCAAGGCGCTGGGCGTGGACCTGGTCGATTGCTCCAGCGGTTCGATCCGGCCCGGCTCGCAGGGCAGCGGCGACCCGGGCTTCCAGGTCCCCCTGGCCGCCGCGATACGCCGGGATGCCGGCATCGCCACGGCGGCAGTGGGCGGCATCACCGAGGCCCGCCAGGCCGAGGCCATCCTGCAACGCGGCGACGCCGACCTGATCCTGCTGGCGCGCGCGCTGCTGCGCGATCCCTATTGGCCGCTGCGCGCCGCCGCCGAGCTGGAGGCCGCGGCGCCGGACTGGCCGGTGCAGTACCAGCGCGCCGTTACCCGCATGCGCGGCTAGCGCGCCCGCGCCGCCGGCACGATTTGAGTTACGCGTCGTCTTGCCCAACAATGCGGCATGGATAGGCGGATCTCGAACCCTGGCGGCGACATGGCACGAATCTCACTGGGAATAGGCGCGCGGACCGCGAAGCTGGCGGCCTCGTCGCTGGCCGTGGCCTGGCTGGCGGGCTGCTCGCTGCCGCCGCTGGCCGACCGCTCCGTGTCGTCGGCCCTGGACCCGGCCGCCTCGCGCCAGACCGCCCTGGGCCGCGTGCTCGGACCGCAGGCCGACGCTCATCCGGGCAGGACCGGCTTCCACCCGCTGGCCGATGCCCGCGATGCCTTCGCCGCGCGCATGCTGCTGACCCACGCCGCCGAACGCACGCTGGACATCCAGTACTACATCTGGCGCGGCGACATGACCGGCACCATGATGCTGGAGGCGCTGCACGCCGCGGCCGACCGCGGAGTGCGGGTGCGGCTGCTGCTGGACGACAACGGCATCTCCGGCCTGGACGAAACCCTGGCCGCGCTGGACGCCCACCCCAACATAGAGGTCCGGCTGTTCAACCCGTTCGCCATCCGGCGCCCCAAGATGGTGGGCTACCTGTTCGAGTTCTCGCGCCTGAACCGGCGCATGCACAACAAGTCGTTCACGGCGGACAACCAGGCGACCATCGTGGGCGGCCGCAACATCGGCGACGAATATTTCGGCGCCACCGACGGCGTGCTGTTCGCCGATCTCGACGTACTGGCCGTGGGCGGCATCGTGAACGACGTCTCGGCCGACTTCGACCGCTACTGGGCCAGCGTCTCGGCCTATCCGGTCGACCAGTTGCTGCCACCCGTTCCGGCCGCCAGGCTGGACGCGCTGGCCGCCGACGCCGCCTCCATCGAGGCCAACCCGGCCGCGGCCGCCTATGTCGGGGCCATACGCGAACAGCCTTTCGTACGCGACCTGCTGGCGGGCACGCTGCCGCTGACCTGGGCGCCCGCGCGCATGGTCAGCGACGATCCGGCCAAGGCGCAAGGCCAGGCCGGCCCCGAAGGGTTGCTGGCCCACCAGTTGGCCGCCATCATCGGCATGCCGGAAAAGGAACTCGACCTGGTGTCGCCCTACTTCGTCCCGGGTGCCCAGGGAACCGCCGAGTTCGCGGCCATGGCACGGCGGGGCATGAAGCTGCGGGTGCTGACCAATGCGCTCGAAGCCACCGACGTTCCCGTCGTGCATTCGGGCTATGCCCGGCGGCGCAAGGACCTGCTGGAGGCCGGCGTGCGCCTGTACGAAATGCGCAGCGCCTCGCACCACAGCGGCAAGCCCGAAGGCAAGCCGCTGTTCGGCAGCTCGGGCTCCAGCCTGCACGCCAAGACCTTCGGCGTGGACCGCACCCGGGCCTTCATCGGATCCTTCAATTTCGATCCGCGCTCGGCCAACCTGAACACGGAGCTGGGCTTCGTCATCGACAGCCCCGAACTGGCCCGCGGCATCTCGGAAGCCTTCGACACCACCATCCCCGACAGCGCCTACGAGGTCTGCCTGGCGCCGGACGGCAGCCTGTACTGGCTCGAGCGCCAGGACGGCCGCACCATCCGGCACGACACCGAACCCGGCACCAGCCTGCTCAAGCGGCTGGCGATCCGGGTGATGTCGTGGCTGCCCATCGAACCCCTGCTCTGACGCGGGCCGGGCGCCGCCGTCAGTGTCCGGTGCCGTCGGAGTTGCGGCTGGCCTCGAACAGGAACCACGTGCGCCGCTCGGTCTCGTCTATCCAGTTCTCGATCAGGCTGGCGGTGGCGATGTCGCGATGGGTATCGCAGATGTCGTGCGCCTCGCGCAGGTGGCTGGCCAGGGTCTTGTTGTCCTCGCGCAGCTCGGCCAGCATGTCCAGCGGCTGGACGTAGTCGGCGTCGTTGTCGAGGATGCGCTGGAGCTTGGCGATATGGCCGATGGACTTGATGGTGGGCCCGCCTATCTTGCGCACGCGCTCGGCAATGACGTCGGTCATGGCGAAGATCTCGACGCCCTGCTCGTCCAGCAGCACGTGGTAGTCGCGGAAGTGCGGACCGCTCATGTGCCAATGGAAATTCTTGGTCTTCAGGTACAGGGCGAAGACGTCGGCCAGGATACCGTTGAGCACGCCGCTGAGTTCCCGCGTCGCTTCCGCGCCCAGGTCGGTGGGGGTGGCCAGCGGGGCCGCGCGGCGCTTCTTCAACTTGCCTTGACGTTCGGTGTCCATTCGCTTCATGGCATGCTCCAGGGGAGAGGTGAGGCGGGGCGGAGGCGCAGGCTTGCGGCGGCCGTACCCGCCGTCCGATTATGAAAGGCATGGACCGCCAGATCAATCGACAGCCAATCTAATGGTAAACCCGTAGTCCGTCCATGAATGGGTGTAGACTAATGCGCTCTCGTCTTCCGGCCCGCGGCGAGGACTCCACTGCCGGCCGCCCCTTCCTGAGCCCTGCCGCTTGAACTCCGACTCCCCTTCGCTTCCGGCCTCGACGCGCTCGCTCTGGAAAGCCCGCGCGCTCGTCACGGTCTCGCTCATGACCGGCGTCATGGGCAGCAGCGTCCCCACGCCGCTCTATCCCCTCTACCAGGCGCAGTTGCACCTGCCCTCGTTCACCACCACGGCCATCTTCTTCGCCTACGTGGTCGGGGTGCTGAGCGCGCTGCTGGTCGGCGGCCGCCTGGCGGACCGGGTCGCGGACCGGCGCCGGCTGCTGCTGCCGGCGCTGGCCATGGTGGCCATCGGCGCGATCCTGCTGGCCCTCGCCCACAACCTCGGCATGCTGCTGGCCGGGCGCCTGCTGGCGGGACTGGGCACCGGCACGCTGACCGGCGCGGCCAACGCCGCGCTGCTCGACCTCGAACCGCCGCAGCACAAGCAGCGCGCCGCGCTGTTCGGCACGGCGGCCTTCACGCTGGGTTCCATCCTGGGGCCGATCCTGAGCGGCGTGGCATTGCAGGCCGGGTTCTATCCCACCGTCGTGCCCTTCCTGGTCATCGTCTCGATCGCCCTCGCCGTCGGCCATGGATTGTGGCGCCTGCCTCCGCGCCGGGCCGCCGCGCCCGCCCCGGCACCGCATTCGCCACAGGCCGTGCATGCGTCCGCCCGCGCGCTGCCGGCCCGGCACGTCACCCAGCTGATGCTGCTGTGCTGCATCACGCTGTCCATCGTCTGGGGGGTCGGTTCGTCGCTGATGGCGATGGGGCCGTCGCTGGGAGAAAAACTGCTGGGCATCCACGACTACGCGCTCAGCGGCTACGCCACCTCGCTGCTGGCGGCGTGCGCCGGCACGGCGCAGTTCCTGAGCCAGCGCACGTCCAGCACCTCCGCCTTCCGCTACGGCAACATCGTCTTCGCCAGCGGACTGGTCTGTGCCATCGTCTCGCTGCTGGCCACCCAGGCCTGGCTGATGGGCGTGGCGGTGCTGATCACCGGCCTGGGGTTCGGCGCGGCGTTCATCGGCGCCGCCGGCATCGTCAACCAGATCGCGCCGCCCCAGCGGCGCGGCCTCATGGTCTCGCTGTTCTACATCGCGGGCTACATCGGCAACGCGTGGCCCATGCTGCTGGGCTTCATCACCGACCACGCCGGCCCCATGACCGCCGCGATGACACTGCTTCTTACCGCCATCGCCGCATCGGCGGGTTTCGTTCTCCTGTCCCGCCGCCTGCTGCCCATCCGTTCCTGACGGACACCCGGCCCGCAGCCCCCAAAGTTACCCACCCCTGGTGTGGACAACTTTGGGGACAGCCATGGGACTACACAAAAAAACCTTTTTTCACCAACGACTTACCCGGCGTGATGAAAAAATGGGCACACCGACGAAACCGGATGGCTTTCCCTCGATGACCGATCGACGTACCTTCCTCGCCGCCGCAAGCTCCCTGGCCCTGGCCGCGCTGGGCTACGCGCCGCCCGGCGCGGCGGCGCCGCTCAAGCTGGGCGCGCGCACGCCCTTCTCGTTCGACCGCCTGGTGCGCGAAGCGCGCGAGGCCGCCACGCGCCCGTTCCAGGCCACCCCCATGCCGAACTGGCCCATCCTGGAACGCCTGGACTATGCCGCCGTGGGAGACATCCGCTTCAAGCCGGACCATGCCCTGTTCGCCGAGGGTCCCGGCCGGTTCCCGGTCACCTTCTTCCACCTGGGCCGCTTCTCGCCCACGCCAGTGCGCATGTACGTACTGGACGGCAACGGCAGCGACGGCCAGGCGCGCGAGATCCTGTACGACGAAAGCTATTTCGACATGCCGGCCGACAGCCCCGCCCACGCGCTGCCGCCCGGCATCGGCTTCGCCGGCTTCCGCTTTCAGGAAAGCCGCGTGGCCGAACCGCCCGCGCCGGACTGGCGCACGAACGACTGGGTCGCCTTCCTGAGCGCCTCGTACTTCCGCGCGATCGGGGAACTCTATCAATACGGCCTGTCCGCGCGCGGCATCGCGATCGACATCGCCGTCCCCGACCGCGCCGAGGAATTCCCCGCCTTCACGCACATCTATTTCGTGCCGCCGGTTGCCGGCAGCGACACCGTCACGGTCTACGCCCGGCTGGACGGCCCCGGCATCACGGGCGCCTTCCGCTTCGACATGACGCGCGGCAAGGCCGTGCTGATGGACATCGACGCGGCCCTGTTCCTGCGCCGGGACATCGAACGCCTGGGGATCGCGCCGCTGACCTCCATGTACTGGTTCTCGGAAGCCGCCAAGCCCACCGCCGTCGACTGGCGGCCCGAAGTGCACGACTCGGACGGGCTGGCGATGTGGACGCGCGATGGCGAATACATCTGGCGGCCCCTGAACAATCCGCCGCGCATCATGGCCTCGGCGTTCGGCGACGACAACCCGCGCGGCTTCGGCCTGCTCCAGCGGGACCGGAACTTCGACCACTACCTGGACGGCGTCCACTACGAGCGCCGCCCCTCGCTGTGGGTCGAACCGCTGGGCGACTGGGGCCCGGGCGCCGTGCACTTGGTGGAGATCCCCACCGACGACGAGATCCACGACAACATCGTCGCGATGTGGGTCCCCGCCGCCCCGGCTGCGAAAGGCAGCGAGCACCGGCTGAAGTACCGCCTGCACTGGACAGATCGCGAGCCCTATCCGCCGGCTACCGCCCGCTGCGTGGCCACCCGCCTGGGCAACGGCGGCCAGCCGGGCCAACCGCGGCCCCAGGGAGTGCGCAAGTTCATGGTGGAATTCCTGGGCGGCCCGCTGGCCGGCCTGCCCTACGGCCTCACGCCAGAAGCCGTGCTGTGGGCCTCGCGCGGCAGCTTCTCCTATGTATATGTCGAAGCGGTCCCCGACGACGTCCCCGGCCACTGGCGCGCGCAGTTCGACCTGACCGTGGACGGCACCGATCCCGTGGAGATGCGCCTGTACCTGAAGAGCGGCGAAAATACGCTGTCGGAGACGTGGCTGTACCAATACCATCCGCCGGGCGGCGGCACCTGACCGCGCCGGGGATCTCCCCCGGCCGCGGGGTTTTCCAATAGACTCGCAGAACGCCGCCCGGAATCCGCTTCGATGGATTACTCCACCAAGAACATCCAGAAATTCATCTACAGCCAGTACTTCTACATGGGAATCCGGCAGGCGCTGGGCGTGCTCATGCCGGCGCTGGTGCTGCTGGGGCTGTTCCATCAGGCGGCCCTGGGCCTGGCGGCCACGTTCGGCGCCATGTGCGTGGCCATCGTCGACCAGCCCGGCCCCTTCCGGCACCGGCGCAACGAGATGCTGGGCTGCGCCCTGCTGGGCACGCTGGCGGCCGCCATCACCGCGCTCGCCTCGCCCTATCCGCTGGCGCTGTGGGTGGCCGTCATCGTGCAGTGCTTCGGGTTCTCGCTGCTGGCGGTGTACGGCCGCAAGGGCGGGCTGATCGGTTTCGGCTGCCTGCTGCTGATGACGCTGACCATGCACGACGTCCTGGACACGCGCGCAGCGGCCCTGCACACCGCCGCGGTCCTGGTCGGCGGCCTGTGGTACACGGCGTTCAGCCTGGCGGTCAACCGCCTGCTCTGGTACCGGCAGGCGCAACAGGCGATCGCCGTCTGCATCTTCGCCTCGGCCGAATACCTGGAGGCCAAGGCGCGCTTCTACGATCCGGACGTCGACATCGAGGACAACTACCGGCAACTGATCGCCCGCCAGGCGGCCGTGGCCGAACAGCAGGAAGCCGCGCGCGACGTGGTGCTGCGCGAACTGCCGCGCCGCTCCGACCGCAAGCGCGACCAGTACCGGACCATGCTGTTCAATCTGTTCATCGACATCGTCGACCTGCACGAGACCATGGTCGCGGTTCACACCGATTACCTGCTGCTGCGCCGGATGTTCAAGGACTCCGACCTGCTGGTCTTCTTCCGCGACCTGCTGCACAAGCTCTCGCAGGACACCGAGGCCGTGGGACTGGCCGTGACGCAGGGCATGCCCAGCAAGAGCCGGATCACCGTCAAGGCCGAAGTGCGCGCCATCGAATACGAGATCGAACTGCTCAAGCAGCGCGGCTTCCCCGAGGCCGAGCCGGAAGCCTACGCCGCGCTGATCTCGACGTTCCGCCGCGCCCGCAACGCGGCCTACATCGTCGACCGGCTGCACCGCCATACCGACGTCGCCCACCTGGACGAACCCAGTTCGCTCCAGGTCGACGCCTCGCTGCAGCGCTTCCTGTCCCGCCAGGACTTCAAGCTGGGCCGCCTGAGCAGCAATCTCAGGCTGAGTTCGCCCTACCTGCGGCACGCGCTGCGGGTCACCCTGGCGGCGGCGATAGGCATGACCATCTCCAGCGAGTGGCTGATGCCCCACCACGCCATCCACGGCTACTGGGTGGTGCTGACCATACTCGTCATCATGAAGCCGGGCTTCGCCCTGTCCAAGCAGCGCAACCTACAGCGCCTGGCCGGAACACTGATCGGCTGCGCGCTGGTCCTGGCCCTGCTGTTCTTCGTGCACAACAAATTCGTGCTGCTGGCGGCGATGTTCGTGGCGGTCGTCATGGCCAACAGCCTGGTGCTGCTGTACTACGTCGGCAGTTCGGCCTTCAATACCGCCTTCGTGCTGCTGAGCTTCCACTTCCTGGCGCCGGGCTCGCTCATGGTGGTGGGCGAACGGGCCATCGACACGCTGGTCGGCTCGGCCATCGCGCTGGCCTGCAGCTACGTCTTTCCCTATTGGGAATACCGGATGCTGCGGCCGCTGCTGCGGCGCGCGGTCGAGGCCAACCGCCATTACCTGACGGCCAGCCTGGGACTGGTCGGCACCTCGCTCGACAACGTCGAGATGCACCAGGAGAACGTCGACTACCGCCTGGCGCGCAAGAACGTGCACATCGCCTTCGGCAACTTCACCAACTCGTTCTACCGGATGATGCTGGAGCCCAAGTCCAAGCAGCGTTCGCCGGCGCAGCTGAACAGCCTGGTCATCCAGTTGCACGACATGGCTGCGCAGGTGGGCGCGGCGGCGCCACTGATCGCCGCCCTGCCCGCGCTGCCGCCGCCCATGACCGAGACGGTCGAAACGGTGGACCGCCTGCTTCGCGACGCCAATGCCGGCAAGCCGGTCCAGCCGGACGAGGATGAGCGGCTCAAGCAGTTGACCCGGGACATGGACGGCGCCGTGGCGGCCGCCCAGGCGGGCACGGCGCCGGCCGACGCCGAGCGCGTGCTGGTCTTGCAGCAACTGGCCTACCAGGTCAAGCAGATGGCCAAGACCGCGCTGCTGATACGCGCCACGGTCCCGCAGGTGCATTAGGCCTCGTGGCCTAGTAGCCCCAGCACGTACCGGCCGCGGGCTTGCCGCAGGTGCGGTAGTTGACCGAGAACCACAGCTTGCCTGCCCCGCGGGGCGTGCCATCCTTCTTGACGTCGTCGCGCGGCAGTTCTTCCAGCGTGTCGCGGGCCGTCTTGGTGGGAGAGTCGCTGGCAGCGCCTGCCACGAGTTGGATGCGGCCCAGTTGCGACGCGGTCTGCTGGTCGTACACCACATCCTGATCGCCCAGGGCGCCCATGAGCAGCGACGCATCCCGGACCGCGGCGGCATAGCTGTCCGTCGCGCCCGAGCGGCTCAGGTCGGCCTTCAGCGTGCTGACCGCGAGGATATCGGCCAGGGGCGCCGGCGCGACGGTCTTGTAGCTCGCCAGCGGCGCGAGCTGGCCGGCGGCAATCCTGGCACGCAGCAGCGAAGCCCACTGGAACTCGGCGAATTCGGGCAGGCCACCGCTGCCATAGCCGATATCGCGGGTGAAATACACCAACGAGCGATAGGCGTCCTCCTGCATGCCGCCGGGTTCCTCATCGCTGGCGATGCCCACGCGGCTGGGAAGCTGGTCGGCCGTGATGGGATGATCGCCGCCGTCGCGCAGCCAGGTCTTGCGCTCGTCGACCATGCGCTGCCAAAAGGCCCCGGGGGTCGAAATATCGCTGTAGTTGGCGGCGACCTTCACCCACACGGGCAGCTCCGGTCCGCCATCGGCGATGCCGCGCAGCGCCGAGAACGTGTGATGTCCATCGGTAAGGTACAACTCGCCATCCCAGCCGACCACGACCGTCTTCAGCACGTCGGCATGGGTGCCGAACGCGTCCTCGCAGGCGAAGCTCCCGGGGACATCCAGACGCGCCTTGCGCGCCTCGTCGATAGTCTGGAATTTCCGGACGCGGGTGGTGGCCCCCATGTCCTCGCAGTAGTCGTCGAATTTCTTGCCGACCGTGCGGTTCAGGTAGTCGAGCTGCGACACGGGGTCGGCCTGCCATGTGCCACGATCGAAGTCTCCCTGCCAGCGTCCCAGCTTGTAGTAGACCTGGTCGTAGCCGATGGCCGCCTGCGTCGGATGCAGTTCCTTGATCCTGACCTGGATGATGTCGCCGGCCTTGGCGCCCAGGTACGCGGGGTTGCGCGCCGGCCCCGGATCCGGCTGGACGGGCGGGTCGGGATCCGGGACCGTGGCGGCCACTTCATTCCCGTCACCGCCGCAGGCCGCCAGCAGTCCGGCTACGACAAGAGCGATCAGGCCGCCGCGGACCTTGTGCGCGAATACATCGGCATTGTTCGGCATGAGCTTGCATTCCTCCGTAAAAAGGAGGCACATGCTAGGAAGCCCGCATGACGAACAGGTTGCAATTCGGCGTCCAGTCAGAAACCTGGCCGGATGGTAATGAAAGGCCCGGCGGACTCGAGCCGCCCCGGAACCGCCTCAGCCATGGGTCGGCCCCAGCAGCCCGTGCTTGTGCTCGGCGTCGCGGCGCGCCGGCTCCGGTCCCGCCGCCAACCCCTGCAGGATGCCGCAATCACGCGCGGCCCGTTCGTCGGAACATTGGCCGCGCAAGGTCTTCAGCGTCTTTTCCAGGGCCTTCAGTTCGGCGATGCGGGTGGCGACGTGGCCGATATGTTCGTCCAGCAACGCGTTGATCTCGCCGCAGTTGTCCGCCGGATCGTCGCAGAACCGCAGCAGCCGCCGGATCTCGTCCAGCGTCATGTCCAGCGCGCGGCAGTTGCGCACCAGCAGCAGCCGTTCGACGTGCGGCTCGCCGTAGATGCGGTAGTTGGCGGCGGTGCGGGCCGGAGGCGGCAGCAGGCCCTCGCGCTCGTAGTAACGAATCGTTTCGACCGGCGTGCCGGTCCGCGTGGACAGTTCGCCTATCTTCATAGCATTCCCCGCGGGGCTGTTTCCTCGTCCTAGGATACGCCAATGTCCCCGCTTGACTCTATACCGGCTACAGGGTTTCAAATGGATCCGTAACGCCTATGGAGCAGACGGATGTCCGATTCCTGCAAACACTGCCACTGCGACGGCCCCGAGGCCGCGCCTGAAACCACCCGCCCCCGCGACGCCTCGCCGGCCACGGACGAAGGACTGCGCACGTCCCTGTTCAAGATCGAACAGATGGACTGCCCGACCGAGGAACGGCTGCTGCGCAAGGCGCTCGAGTCCATGGACGGGGTGCGCACGCTGTCGTTCGACCTGATCGGCCGCACCCTGAAAGTCGGCCACGTGCTGGACGACCCGCAGCCCATCATGGCGGCCATCGCCGGCCTGAACATGTCGCCGGTGCCGATCGACGCGTCCGCGCCGCCCGGGGAACAGCCGGCCGAGGCCGCGCCGCGCCAGCCGTGGGTCCGCATGGGCCTGGCCGGCGCCTTCGCGATCGGTTCGGAAGTGCTGGCCTACGCCACCGGTGCCGACACCTCGCTGCACGTGGCCGTGCTGGCGCTGGCGGCCATCCTGCTGGGCGGCCTCGGCACGCTGCGCAAGGGGTGGCTGGCGCTGCGCCATTTCACCCTCAACATCAACCTGCTGATGACCGTGGCGGTAATCGGCGCGGCCCTGATCGGGCAGTGGCCCGAGGCCGCCATGGTGATCTGGCTGTTCGGCGTGGCCGAGATGATCGAGGCGCTCAGCCTGACGCGCGCCCGCAATGCCATACGCAGCCTGACGGCCCTGGCGCCCGAACGCGGCCTGGTCCGCCAGGGCGATGGCTCGTGGCAGGAACTGCCCGCGCGGCTGATCGGCGTGGACGCCGTGGTGCGCGTGCGGCCGGGCGAGCGCATCGTGCTGGACGGCATCGTGGTGGGCGGCGCGTCCAGCGTGGACCAGGCCCCCATCACCGGCGAAAGCATGCCGGTGGCCAAACAGGAAAGCGACGCCCTGTATGCCGGCACCGTCAACCAGCAGGGCGTGCTCGAATACCGCGTCACGGCCACTGCGGGACACACCATGCTGGACCGCATCGCGCAGACCGTGCAGGACGCCCAGGGCAAGCGCGCGCCCACGCAGCGCTTCATCGACCGCTTCGCCCAGGTCTACACGCCCGCCGTGTTCGTGGTGGCGATCATCGTCGCGCTGGCCGGACCGCTGGCCCTGGGCCTGTCCTGGTTCGACTCGGTCTACCGCGCGCTGGTCCTGCTCGTCATCGCCTGCCCGTGCGCGCTGGTCATCTCGACGCCGGTCACCATCGTCAGCGGCCTGGCCTCGGCCGCGCGGCGCGGCATCCTGATCAAGGGCGGCCTGTACCTGGAACAGGGCCGCCGCCTGCGCCGCCTCGCCCTCGACAAGACGGGTACGCTCACCCACGGTAAGCCGGCCCTGACCGACGTGGTATCGCTGGGCGCCTCGCCCCTGCCACGCGACCGCGCGCTGCAACTGGCCGCCAGCCTGGACGCCCTGTCGTCCCACCCGGTGGCGCACGCCATCGTGTCGGCCCACGACGGCGCCGCGCTGCCGGTCGAGGATTTCGCGTCGCTGGCCGGACGCGGCGTCACCGGCCGGATCGAAGGCCGGACCTATGCGCTGGGCAGCCTGCGCCTGGCGCGCGAACTGGGCGCGGCGGACGACGCGCTGGAAACCGGGCTGGAGGCGCTGGAGCGCCAGGGCAAGACGGCCGTCATCCTGTGCCAGGACAACGTGGCCGTGGCCATCCTGGCGGTGGCCGACACGATCCGGGACTCGAGCCGAACCGCCGTGGCCGATCTGCGGCGGCTGGGCGTGGAGCCGGTGATCCTGTCCGGCGACAACGCCGCCACGGTGCGCGCGGTGGCCGCCGAACTGGGTATCGAGGACGCGCGGGGCAATCTGCTGCCCGACGACAAGCTGGCCGCCGTGGAGGCAATGGGCAAGGCGGCGCCCGTGGGCATGGTGGGAGACGGGGTCAACGACGCCCCGGCGCTGGCCCGCGCCGACATCGGCTTCGCGATGGGCGCGGCGGGCACGGACACCGCGATCGAGACAGCCGACGTCGCGCTGATGCAGGACGACCTACGCAAGCTGCCCGAGTTCATCCGGCTGTCGCACCGGACCTCGCGGGTGCTGTGGCAGAACATCGTGTTCGCGCTGGCCATCAAGCTGGTGTTCTTCGTGCTGACCTTCGCCGGCGAGGCCACCCTGTGGATGGCGGTGTTCGCCGACGCCGGCGCCAGCCTGCTGGTGGTATTCAACGGGCTGCGGCTGCTGCGCCAGCCGCGCCCGGATCAGGCAGCCTTGCGGCGGAACACCAGCCGGTCGGAGCTGGATGCCGAAGCGTCGTAGCCGTAGCCTTCGGCATCGAAGCCCTGCAGGCCCTCGGGCTTGGCGATGCGCTTCTCGATGGCGTGGCGGGCCATCAGGCCCCGCGCGCGCTTGGCGTGGAAGCTGATCACCTTGTAGGCCCCGCCCTTCCAGTCCTCGAACACGCACTGGATCACGCGGGCCTTCAGCGCCTTGCGATCGACCGCCTTGAAGTATTCCTCGGAAGCCAGGTTCACCACGACCGGATGCCGGTCGGCCTCCTGGCGCTGGTTCAGGTAGTCGGACAGCTCGCTGCCCCAGTATTCGTACAGGTTCTTGCCCTTGGGGGTCGCCAGCCGCGTTCCCATCTCCAGCCGGTACGGCTGCATCAGGTCCAGCGGCCGCAGGGCGCCGTACAAGCCGCTCAGGATGACCACGTGCTCCTGCGCCCAGTCCAGTTGCCGGCCCGTCAGGCTGCCGGCATTCAGCCCCTCGTAGACGTCGCCGTTGAAGGCCAGCACCGCCTGCTTGGCGTTTTCCGCCGTAAACTTCGGCGTCCACTTGGCATAGCGGGCCACGTTCAATTCGGCCAGCGCCGGGCTCAGGCTCATGAGGCCCGCGACGTCGTCGGCGGACTTGGTTTTCAGCACCGAGATGAGCTTCTTGGCGCGATCCACGAACAAGGGCTGGGTGGACGTCTCGACGTGCGCGGGCGTGTCGTAATCCAGTTTCTTGGCGGGTGAAAGAAGAAACAGCATGGCGGATACCGGAGCAAATGAAGTCAGGCGTTAATGTAGACCAATTGTGCCCCTGCGGGCTGCCGCGCCCCTATGCGCAATGCTGCGGCCGGTGGCACCAGGGGCCCGCCCATTTGCAGGCGCCCGACGCGCCGGCGCTGATGCGATCCCGCTACAGCGCCTACGTGCTGGGCAGGCACGACTATGTGCTGGCGACCTGGCATCCCTCCACCCGGCCGCCGGCCCTGGAACCCGATCCGCCCGGCCTGAAATGGCTGGGCCTGGAGGTGCGGGCTTCGGCGCAGGCCGACGCCGACCATGCCACGGTGGAATTCGTGGCCCGCAGCAGGCTGGCGGGGCGCGCTCAGCGGATGCACGAGAACAGCCGCTTCGTGCGCGAGGGCGGGCGCTGGTACTACCTGGACGGGACCTTCCCCTGACGGAGTGGTTAAACTGGCGGACGGCGCCCCGAAGCGCCGCTTCCGGCCCACGCGGCCCCGACCCGACTTACACGCCATGCCCGTCCATCCCCTGCACGACCATCCGGCTTTCACGTCCGAATTCTGCGAACGCGAGTACAACAACCTCGCCCGCATCCCCGACCATCCCACCTATACCGCCCGCTGGGCCGCCGACAGCGCGTTGGCCCGCCGCACGCAAGGCGCGCAGTTGGGACTGCCCTACGGAGAAGCGCCGGCCGAGACCCTGGACTACTTCCCGCCCCGCAAGCCGGGCGCGCCGCTGCTGGTCTTCATCCACGGCGGCTACTGGCGCGCGCTGAACAAATCCGACTTTTCCTGGATCGCGCCCGCCTACGTGGCGCGCGGCGCCGCCGTGGCCATCGTGGACTACGGGCTGGCGCCCGCCACGCCCCTCGAGGAAATCGTGCGGCAGATGCTGCGCGCCCACGCCTGGCTGTACCGCCATGCCGCCGAACTGGGTTTCGATGCCCGCCGCATCGTGACCAGCGGACACTCGGCCGGCGGCCAGCTGACCGCGATGATGCTGGCCGCGCGCTGGCAGGCCTGGTCCGCCGGCCTGCCGCCTGACCTGGTCAGCGGCGGGCTGGCGCTGAGCGGCCTGTACGACCTCGAACCGGTCGCCAAGGCGCCGTTCCTGGCCAACCTCGAACTCACCCCGGCGCGCGTGGACGCGCTGTCCCCCGCCTACTTCGTGCCCGAGCGCCGCACACCCCTGATCGCCGCGGTCGGGGCGTCGGAAACGGACGAATTCCGCCGCCAGAACCGGCTGATCGCCGCCTGCTGGCCGCGCAACGTCAAGCGCACGCTGGAAGTGCCCGACTGCCACCATCTGGACATCTGCGACCGGCTGGCCGACCCGGGACAGGCATTGTTCGCGGCGGCCTGCGAGCTGCTGGACCTGTAGTCCGCCGGGGCGGTCTTGCGCCCCGCTCTCGCCCTGCCTGGCGTCCGGCCATAAAGTTGACGAAATTAACTACATAGTTTACTTTATCAACTATATTTCAAGGAAACGCCACCGTGGTCGAGGAAAACGAACTGCTGGCCGAGCGACACGGCCATGTCCTGCTGCTGACGCTGAACCGCCATCCCAAGCGCAACGCGCTCGGCCTGGCGATGCTGCAAGGCCTGGTCGATGCCCTGAACGGCGCCGATGCCGATCCCGACACGCGATGCGTGGTCATCGCCGCCCGGGGCAGCTGTTTCTGCGCCGGCGCCGACCTGGAGGAAGCCCGCCGCCTCGCGCGCGAGCAGCCGGAGCTGGCCAGCCGCCGCAGCGACCTGCTGGTCGACATCAATACCATCGTGGCGCGCCTGGGCACGCCCGTCATCGCCGCGGTCAACGGCCCGGCCATCGGCGCCGGCGCCGGCCTGTCGCTGGGCTGCGATCTGGTCCTGGCCGCGCCCGCCGCCCGCTTCGGTTATCCCGAGGTCAAGCATGGCATCTCGGCCGGCATGCTGATTCCCAACCTGATCCGGCAGGTGGGCCCCAAGGCCGCTTTCGAACTGGTTGCCACCGGCGAACCTATCGATGCCGAACGCGCCTACGCGCTGGGCATGATCAACCGCGTCGTGCCCGAGGCGGAACTGCTTCCCGCCGCGCTGGCGCTGGCCGAGCGCCTGGCCCAGTTCGCGCCGGCCGGCCTCACGGCCTCCAAGCGCGCATTCCAGCAGGCCTATGAGCTGTCGCTGGAAGACGCGGTGCGCGCCGCGCGCGACGTCAACGACCGGATCCGCGCCTCCGCCGGCTGAGCGTCCCTACGAATCCTCCAACACTGTCCCGTTCATCATGCTTGCTACCCGACTGACCTCCCTCCTTGGCATCCGCCACCCCATCGTCCAGGGGGGCATGAGCTGGGCCTCGTCCAACGCGGAACTGGCCCTGGCCGTTTCCGAGGCCGGCGGCCTGGGCGTGATCGCCGCCGGCCCCATGTACCCCGACGACCTGCGCGCGGCCATTGCCCGCGTGCGCGCCGGCACGCGCCAGCCCTTCGCGGTCAACGTGCCGCTGTACAACAAACGCTCGGCGGAATTCCTGGACATCGTGCTGGAAACCGAAGTGCCGGTGATCATCGCCTCGCAGGGGGGGCCCAAGGCCCATATCGGCCGCTTCAAGGAAGCCGGCGTGACGTGGATACAGGTCACGGCCAACCCGCTGCACGCCCGCAAAGCCGAGGACGCTGGCGTGGACGCCGTGATCGCGGTGGGCGGCGAAGCCGGCGGCCATCCCGGCCCGGACGAGGTCGGCACGCTGGTGCTGGTGCGCGCGACGGTCAACGCGGTGACGGTACCGGTCATCGGTGCCGGCGGCATCGCCGACGGCGCGGGCATCGCCGCGATGCTGGCGCTGGGCGCGAGCGGCGCGCAACTGGGTACGCGCTTCCTGCTGACCCCGGAATCGGGCCTGCACGCCGCCTACAAGGACCTGGTGCTGAACGCGGGCATCGGCGACACCGCCATCGTCGGCCGTGGCCGTTCACCCATCCGCATGGTCAAGAACACGTTCTCGGCCGAGTACGAAACAGCGGCCAACCGCGGCGCCGACGATGCGGAACTGGATGCCCTCTTCGCCCGCAGCTCGCTGCGGCAAGCCGCCAAGGACGGCGATGTGGCGCTGGGCAAGGTGGAGGCCGGCCAGAGCGCCGGCCTGATCGACAAACTGGAACCGGCCGGCGAACTGGTCGAGCGGCTGGCGCGCGAAGCGGAGGCGGCCCTGGCCGGCGCCGCTTCCTGCATACGCTGATTCAGGCCCGCCCGCCGCTGGCGGGCTGGTAGTCCACGCCCGACCCCAGGCCCTCGGGCACCGCCAGCTCGCCCGCCTCGACCTCCAGGCCGACGAACGGATCGTCCAGCAGGTGATCGAACTCGGCCAGTTCGGCGCCAGCGTGGATGCTGCCGGCAACGCTGGCCACGTGCACGCCCTGGGCCGCCAGCAGGCGCGGCCCGAAGATGGCGCCGAACCGGTAGCCCACGCCCGCCGCCTCGCACAGGCGCACCGCGATCAGCGTGTTGCGTATCCCGCCCAGGTAATGCACCTTGAGGTTGTAGGAATCGGCGGCGCCCATGCCGATCAGGCGCACCAGTCCGGGCAGCCCGGCAATGGCCTCGTCCGCCTCGATCGGCAGCGCGCCCGCGGCGTGCACCCGGCACAACCCTTCGATGTCCGCCGCCGGCACCGGCTGCTCCATCATCACCACGCCCATCGGCCGCAGCGCCTCGCACACGCGGATCGCCTCGTCGGCCTGGTAGGCCTGGTTGGCATCCACGGTCAGCGTGACGGCCTCGCCCAGCCGCCCGCGCACGGTGCGCACGCGGGCGACGTCGAGCTCGGACTCGCCGCTCAGCTTCAGCTTGAGATAACGATAGCCCTGCCGCGCCAGCTTGGCGGCCTGTTCGGCCATGTCCTCGGGCGACTTGATCGAGACGATGCGCGAGGCCTCGACGGTATCGCGCACCTTGCCGCCCAGCAGTACGTGCAGGGGAACGCCCAGCATCCGGGCCTGCAGGTCATAGACCGCGCAGACGAAGCCCGACAGCGCGCAGACCTCCGCCCCGGCCACCGCTTCGAGCCGGCGATGCAGGGTTTCGAGCGCGAACGCGTCCTGCCCCCGTGCCTCGCGCCGGAGCGCTTCCAGGACCGGCTCGATGCGGGCGGTATCGGGCTTGAAGATCGGCGTGCCCAGCACATGCCCGTACCCCACCTGGCCGTTGCGCGCGGTCAGCGCCACGATCCAACCGTCCACGTGGGTGATGGTGCCGCGCGCGAAGCGCCAGCTTGGATCGTCCTGGCGCTGCGAGCAGGCGATGATGTCCACGCGGTCTATCGTGGAGGCGGCCCCGGCCGGGGCCGGGGTGCGCGGGGTGTTGGCGGTCATGGTCATTCGAGCTTGAGGTTGGCCGACTTGATGAGGTCCTTGGTGCGCTGGGCATCGTCCACGACGAAACGCGTGGTTTCCTCGGGCGAGAGCGTGGCCAGCTCGGTGCCCTGGGCCTCCATCAGCTTGCGGTACTCCGCCTTCCGGGTAACTGCGTTCAACGCGGCGTTGAGCTTGTTCACCACCGCCGCGGGCGTGCCCTTGGGCGCCGCCACCGTGTACCACGAGGCGGATTCCGCGCCGCCCAGGCCCGCCTCGGCGAACGTGGGCACGTCGGGCAGCAGCGGCGAACGGGTCTTGGACGCGTAGGCCAGGGCGCGCAGCTTGCCGGCCTTCACGAAGGGCAGTTCGCCCGACAGGTTCATCACGCCCACCTGCAGGCGCCCGGCCACCAGATCGGTGATCGCGGGCGCCGCGCCGCCATAGGGGATGTGCGCCATCTCGATCTTGGCCTGCTGCTTGATCAGTTCCCCGCCCAGGTGAGGCGAGGTGCCGGTGCCGGACGAACCGTAGTTCAGCTTGCCGGGATTGCTGCGCGCGAGCTCGATCAGTTCCTTCGCGGTATTGGCCTTGACCGAGGGGTTCACCACCAGCAGATTGGGCTGGTTGGCCGCCAGCGCGATGAAGGTGAAATCCTTGATGCCATCGTAGGGCGTGGGCTGGATCAACGGCGTGACGATGTGGGCCGCCGCGGTGCCGAACAGCAGCGTATAGCCATCCGCCTCCGCCCGCGCCACGTAAGCCGCGCCTATGGTCGCGCCCCCGCCCGCCTTGTTCTCGACCACCACCTGCTGCCCCAGCTCGGTGCCCAGCTCCTTGGCCAGGCTGCGCGCCACGAGATCGGCCGGACCGCCCGCGGCATAGGGATTGACCAGCACGATGGGCTTGGTCGGATAGGACTGGGCCTGCGCCCCCGAGGCGGCCAGCACAAGCGCCGCCACCAACAACGATTGCTTGAACTGCTTCATGTGTGTCTCCTGGTATTCACCTCCCCGCGGCGGCGTATCGCCGAAGGGAGCGGGATCCGGCTATCGCCGGCACGGGCCTAGATGACCTTTCTTTCGCGCAGCGCCTGGATGTCCTCCTTGCCCAGGCCCAGCCTGTCCCCCAGCACCTGGTCGGTGTGCTCGCCCAGCAGCGGCGGCCGCCCCAGGCTGGGGTCGTCGAAACCCTCAAACTTGAACGGCACCGGCAGCGCCTTGAACGAACCGAGCTGGGGATGCGCGAACTCGCGCACCATGCCGCGCGCCAGCACGTGCTCGTTGCTCAGCACCTCGTCCACGCTCAGGATCGGGCCGGCCGGCACCTTGGCCTCGTCGCACAGCTGGCAGAACTCGTCGCGGTCGAAACGCGCGACCGCCGCCGACAAACCGGCCATCACTTCCTCGCGCCGGTTGACCCGGTCGATGTTGCGCACCAGGGTCGGATCCTCCGCCCACTCGTGCAGGCCGAGCAGGTCGCACAGCGGCTTCCAGTGCTGGTCGCTGCCCGTGACCTGCACCCACTTGTCGTCACGGCAGCGGAACGCCGCCGACGGCACGCGGCCCGGATGCTCGGTTCCCAGCCGGGGCGGCACCTCGCCCAGCGCGAAGAAGCGCGCCGCGGCCAGCGACAGCAGGCCGACCTGACCGTCCAGCATGGAGAAATCCACGTGGCAGCCCTTACCCGTGGCCTGCCGCCCCATCAGGGCCGACAGGATGGCGATCGCGACCCACAGGCCCGAGGTCAGGTCGGCCACCGGCAGCCCCGGTTTGACCGGCCCGCCGCCCCGCTCGCCCGTCAGGCTCATGATGCCGCCCATGGCCTGGAACACCGTGTCGTAGCCTTTGCGGGGCGCATAGGGGCCGGTCATGCCGAAGCCCGTGCACGACACGTAGACCAGCGCGGGGTTGTCCTGGGACAGGCGGGCGTAGTCCAGCCCGTAGCGCTGCAGCGTTCCGACCGGGAAGTTCTCCAGCACCACGTCGGCCTGGGCGCTGAGCTTGCGGATGAGATCCTGCCCTTCGGCGCTGCGCAGGTTGACGGTGATGGACTGCTTGCTGCGGTTGAAGGCCATGTAGTAGGCCGATTCACTACCGCCCTCGCCCTCGACCCTGGGCTCGAAACTGCGCGTCTCGTCGCCGGTGCCGGGCTGTTCGACCTTGATCACGGTCGCGCCCAGCTCGGCCAGGATCATCGTGGCGAAGGGGCACGCCAGGACCCGCGACAGGTCCAGGATGGTGACGTTTTCCAGCGGACGCGTCATTTCGCCGCCTTGCGAAAGCCCCGCATGATGACGTTGGTGTCGCGCCCGGCGGCCAGGCCCTCCTCCAGCGTCAGCTCGGCCACGCGGTGGAACAGCCGCTTGGTGGTGCCCATCGCGATGGGACTCCAGCTCGCCAGCTTGGCGGCGACCTCCAGCGCGGCTTCCAGCACCCGGTCGTCGGGCTCGACCCGGTTGGCCAGGCCCAGCGCCAGCGCGCGCGGACCGTTGATGGGCTCGCCCATGGCCAGCAGCTCGAACGCATGCTTGCGGCCCAGTTGGCGGACCAGGTTGGACATGACCACAGCCGCAACGATGCCGTGCTTGAGTTCGGGATAGCCGAACCGGACGTTCTCGGCCATCACGGCCAGATCGCAGGCGATGGCCAGGCCCGCGCCCCCACCCAGCGCATTGCCCCGCACCGCGGCCACGACGGGCTTGGACATACGCGAGAAGGCCAGGTGCAGCCCGGTGGTCAGATCGGCGCGCGCATTGACGGCCTGGGGATCCTCGGGCACCAGCGCGCTGAACTCCGAGGTGTCGGCGCCCGCGCAGAACGACTTGCCCGCCCCCGTCAGCACGACGGCATTGACCTCGGCATCCCGCTCGGCCTGCCACAGCGCATCCACCAGCGCCTGCGTCAGCGCGGTATTCAACGCGTTGTGCTTCTCCGGCCGGTTCATCGTCAGGATACGGACGGCCCCTCGGGTCTCAATCAGGAGTTCGGACATGCTCATGCTCGTGGTTTCCAATATAGTTGATTTTATATACTACTTAATTGATAAATTCAACTATATGGACGGAAAACTCCCCCACAGCCCCGTTGCCACCCCCTGAGAAAATCGCCCCAGACCAGGGCACGGGGGATCCGGCTCCGCCGGTCCCCCGCCGCCCGCCCCCTGGGGGGCGCGCGTCAGCGCGTACGGGGGGGCTTTAATTCTTCCAACAACCCGATCGTATGCACGGTCAGCTTGTCGATCGCGCGCTCGAGCACCTCCCGCTCTTCGTCGGTCAGCACGGACAGCATCTTCTCGTTGCGATCGACGGCCTTGGGAAACACCTTGCGGTACAGCGCCCGGCCCTGCGGGGTCAGGTCGAGCCGCACGCCCCGGCCGTCCGATTCATCGGCGCCCCGCTTGACCAGGCCGCGCTCGATCAGCTCGGCCACGCTGCGGCTGGCCTGGCTCTTGTCGATGTTGGCCTCGTGCGCCAGCGCATTGAGCGACAGCGGGGCGAACGCGCCCAGCAACCCGACGATGCGCCAGTCGCGCGAGCCCAGTTCGTACTGGCTCTCGTTCACCCGTGCGGCGATACGGCTGGAGACGAAGGCCAGGCGGTTCAGGCGGTAGGAAAACAATTCCTTGAGATTCGCGGGAACAGGTCTTGTCATACGTCTTTCTCGATAGGTGAACGCAGGAATTTACCTCACTCGGGCCCGACCGGGGACGGCTTGGCCCGCCTCAGCTTGAAGCTGCTCATGGCCGTGGCGACCAGTGTGCCGGCCTCGTCCCGCACTTCGCACTGGCAGAAGGCGATGGATCCGCCGGCATGCTTGACCTCGGCGCGGGCCGTCAGGGCGCCCCGGCCCGGCGCGATGAAATGGATGTTCAGGTCCACCGTGCCGGAGGTCTCCAGGCCGGCCTCGACCGTGCGGGTGGCAATGGCCATGCTCGAATCCATCAGCGTGGCGATGGCCCCGCCGTGAATCACGCCGCGCCGATTCGCCAACCGCGCGCTGGCGGTCATGACGAGCATCGAGCGCCCGACGTCGGCCTCGTGCACGGCAATGCCCAGCCAGGCGGCGAACGGCGCCAGGGCCGAACCCGCCAAGGGGCCGCTGGGAATGACCGCCTCGGGCTCCAGCACCGCGCAGGACTCGCGACTATCCATGCGCGGCCACCCCCAGCAGGGGATTCAGCCCGCTCTGCGCCACGCGGCTGTGCAGCGTGCGGCCCAGGGTCTCTTCGCACATGGCCGCGGTTTCCATCAGCCCCGCCAGATCGATGCCGGTGGACACGCCCATGGATTCGAACAGGTTCACCAGGTCCTCGGTCGAGACGTTGCCGGTATGGCCGCCGCCGTACTTGACCTTGGCAGGATGCCCGCCCACGCCGCCGAAGGCGCAGTCGAAATAGCGGCAGCCCGCCTCCAGCGCCGCCACGTAATTGACCAGGCCGGTACCGCGCGTATCGTGGAAGTGCGCCACCGTCGCCACTTCCGGCAGTTCGGCGTGCACCGCCGACATCAACTGCTTGACGGTCTGCGGCGAGGCCATGCCGGTCGTATCGCCCAACGCCACGTGCATGACACCCAATTGGGCGAAGCGCCGGACGTCCTCCAGAACGCTGTCCGCCGACACCCTGCCCTCGAACGGACAGCCCCAGGCGACCGACACCGTGCCGATCATGCGGAAACGCCCCTGCGATGCCGCGACCATGTCGGCCACGTTCTGCCACTGGTCGGCGCGGCTGCGCCGCAGGTTCTTCATCGAATGCGATTCGCTGGCCGACACCAGCAGACTGATCTCATTGGCGCCGAAGCCGGCCTCCAGGTCGGCCACCGCGCGCTCCACCGCACGCACGTTGGCGCAGGTCGCCTTGTACCAGACCCCGTCGCGGCGGGGCAGCGCGCGCAGCAGCTCGCTGGCATCGCCGAACTGGGGCACGACCTTGGGATTCGAATACGAGGTCGCCTCGACGCGCTGGAAGCCGATGCGGGCGAAGCGGTCGATCAAGGCCACCTTGGTGGCGGTGGGGATGAAGGTTTCTTCGTGCTGCAAGCCATCCCGGGCGAAGCATTCGCAAAGCGTGACGTCGCTCATTTCTCTAGCCTCCCTTCGCGCCATGGACGTTCGCCAGGCCGAACAGCTCGATGGCATGCGCCTTGAGCTTGTTCTTCTGGACCTTGGAACTGCCCGTCATGCCGATATTGTCGAACGTATCCACGATCTCGAGGTAGCGCGGCACCTTGAAGTTCGCGCAGCGCGCCTTGCACCAGTCGATCAGTTCCTGGCGCTCGGCCTGCTTGCCTTCCTTGAGCAGCACGAAGGCCGCCGTCACCTCGCCCAGGCGCGCGTCGGGCACACCGATCACCTGGGCCATCTGCACCGCGGGATGCCCATGCAGGGTCTCCTCGACCTCGGCCGGCGCGACGTTCTCGCCGCCGACCCGGTACATGTCCTTGAGCCGGCCGACCATGCGCAGCCGGCCTTCCGGCGACATCTCGCCCAGATCGCCCGTGCGCAGCCAGCCCTCCGGCGTCAGCGCCTTGGCGGTCGCCTCGGGCATCTTGTAGTAGCCACGCATCACGTGCCAGCCTCGCACCTGGATCTCGCCCTGGCCGCCGGGAGGCAGGACCTCGCCGCTGTCCTGGTCGACGATGCGCACCTCGGTGCCGGGATGCGGCAGCCCCCAGCCGTGGGCGCGCAGTTCGAAGGGATCGTCGCGCGACGACATGATCACGTTGGGCGAGGCCTCGGACTGCCCGTACGCATTGCAGACGTTGTCCACGCCCATCACGTCGCGGATCTGCTGCATGACCTCGGGTCCCGCCGCCGCCCAGCCGCCGCGCAGGTGCAGCTTCTTGGGATCGAAGTCGGGATGGCCCATCATCATCAGGAAGATGGTGTCGTTGCCCGAGGTCAGCGTGCACTTTTCCTCGTCCATCACGCGCAGCGTCTCGGCCACGTCGAACTTGGGCAGCGTCAGCAGGCAGCAGCCCGCCACCAGGCTGACCAGCACGGACAACGTCGTGCCCGAGACGTGGAAGAACGGCCGGATGCTGAAGTAGCGGTCGTCATGGCGCACGCCTATGCGCTGGCCGGCGGCCCAGGCGTTGGTCAGCATGTTGGCGTGGGTCAGCATCACGCCCTTGGGGAAGGACGTGGTGCCCGAGGTGAACTGCATCAGCAGCAGATCGTCGGGGGTGATTCCAGCCGCCACCGCCTCGATGGTATCGGGCGCCACCTCCTGGCCGCGGGCCAGGAAATCCGCGTAGCGCTCGGCGCCCGCCGGGCAGGGGCCGTCGCCCACCATGACGGCTCGGCGCAGCTCGGGCAGCGCCTGGCCGGGCAGGCCGGTATCCAGCGCCGGCTCGACCGCGGTCAGCAGTTGAACGAAATCGATGCCCAGGAACGCGTCGGCGAACACCAGCAGCTTCACGTCCGCCTGCTTCAGGCAGAACTGCAGTTCGTCGGTCTTGAAGCGGGTGTTGACCGGTACGGTCACCGCGCCCAGGGTCGCGCAGGCGAAGAAGGTCTGCAACCACGTGGCGCCGTTGCCCAGCATGATTCCGACGTGGTCGCCCTTGCGCACGCCGCTGGCGTGCAGCGCGGCGGCGATGCGGCGGGTGTCGGCCAGCACTTCTTCCCAGGTCAGGCGGTCGGCCTGGCAGACGAAAGCCTCGCGCGCGCCGTACTCGCGGGCGGTGTGCTCCAGCGTGCGATAGAGCGTGGTGGGCCGGTCAAGCATTTTTCTGCGCTCCCGCACCGAAGCCCGAGATCGCGCGCTTCCAGTCGCTGTGGCGCAGGTTCTCCTCGATGGCCAGCAGCTCCACGGCCATCGCGCCCTCGCGCGTGGTCTCCACGCCCTGGTCCACGCAGCGCTTGGTCAGCCGGACCGTCAGCGGCGCGGCGGCGGCGATGTGGCGGGCCATTTCCATGGCACGCGCCTCCAGCTCCGCTGGCTCGTACACGTGGTTCACCAGCCCGATGGCCTGGGCTTCCTGCGCCTCGACGGTGCGCCCGGTAAACAGCAGTTCCTTGGCCATGCGCGTACCCACCATGCGCGGCAGCCGCTGCGTGGCGCCTATGGTGCCCCAGCCGACCTCCGGGTAGCGGAACTTCGCCTCGGTGGAGGCCAGGATGAAATCGCTGGCGCCGGCGATCTCGCAGCCCGACCCGAAGGCCGCGCCATGCACCACGGCAATGACCGCCTGCGGCAGGCGCTCGAGGGCGGCATAGGCGGTGAAACCCTTGACGCGGCGCGCGGTGAGCTCGGCGGTGGACATGTCCTTGCGCTCCTTCAGGTCGGCGCCGGCGCAGAACACCGGCCCTTCTCCCCGGATCACGACCACGTGCACGGACTCGTCGGCGGCAAGCACCTCGGTCGCGGCGATCAGCTCGCCGCACATGGCCGTATTCAGCGCGTTGCGGCTCTCGGGCCGGTTCAGTGTCAGCGTGGCGACGTGGTCCTCGACCTCGACGCGGATGGTGGAATATGCACTGCTCATGCGAACCCCTGGATGTCTGGTGGCCTACGATAGTTGTTTTTATACACTACTTTGTTGACGATAACAACTATATGGACGAGCCATCCGGTCCGGGCCCGCTGACACCGCGGTCCCTACCCCGGCGCTCCGGGCGGCGCCAGCCCCAGCACGCCGTCATCCATGTACAGGCTGCGGTCCGCCAGCGGGACGGCCAGCGCCTCGTTCTGCTCGGACAGCAGGATCGCCAGCCCCTGCCCGCGCAGAACCCGTATCGCCTCCACCAGCCGCTGCACCACGATGGGGGCCACGCCCTCGGACGGCTCGTCCAGCAGAATCACCCGGGGTTGAGTCATCAGCGCCCGGCCGATCGCCAGCATCTGCTGCTCGCCGCCGCTCAGTGCGCCCCCCGGGCGGTGTGCCAGCGGTTCGAGCTCCGGAAACAGGCGGCAGACCCGCTCCACGGTCCAGGGTTCGGCGCCGGCACGCGGCCGGCCCATGGCCACCTCCAGGTTCTGCCGCGCCGTAAGCTGGGTGAAGACACGCCGGTCCTCCGGCACCCAGGCCAGGCCCGCGTGCACCCGCCTGTCGGCACGCCAGCCGGCCATGGACCGGCCGTCCAGCAACACCTCGCCGGAAGTCTCGACCAGGCCCGCCAGCGCGCGCATCAGCGTGCTTTTGCCGGCACCATTGCGTCCGACCAGGGCGACGATTTCCCCCGCCCCGACGTCCAGGTCCACGTCGAACAACGCCTGCGCCCGGCCATGGAACGCGCATAGCGCGCGTGCCTGCAACAACGCCGTCATGCCGGCTCTCCCGCCGCGGCCGTACCCAGGTAGGCCGCCCGCACCGCCGGATCCTCGGCGATCTGCTTGGGCGCCCCTTCGGCGATCACGCGGCCGCGCACCAGGACCAGGACCTTGTCGGCAAAGCCGAACACCACGTCCATGCTGTGTTCGGTGAACAACACCGCCAGCCCGCCGGCGGCCTCCTGCTTGACGATGGCCATCAGGCTGCGCCGGTCGGCCCGCGTCATGCCCGCCGTGGGCTCGTCCATCAGCAACACACGCGGCCTCAGGGCCAGCGCGCTGGCCAGCTCCACGCGCTTGAGCTCGGGATAAGGCAGCTCCCCGCACAGCCTGCCGGCCAGCGGTCCGAGGTCGAAGCGCTCCAGCCAGCCCTGCAGCTCGGCCGGATCCACGCCCGCGCCCCGGCCGCGCACGCCATGCCAGACGCCAGGATCGCGGGCGGCCAGCGCCAGCGCGACGTGCTGGCCCACGCTCAACGACGCCGCCACCTGGGCGATCTGGAACGTCCGCCCCAGGCCCAGCCGGGCCCGCGCGGCAACGCCCAGGCGGGTCAGGTCGCGCCCGTCGAACGCGATGCGGCCGGCATCCGGCTGGAGCTGGCCATTGATGCACTGGAAGCAGGTGCTCTTGCCCGCGCCATTGGGACCGATCAAGGCCAGCATCTGGCCGCCTTCCAGCGTGAAGCCGACGTCATCCACCGCCCGCACGGCACCGAACGACTTGGACAGGCCCGCGACGACCAGCTTCATCGCGGCGCCCTCCCTTCATTTGCCCGTCTCCACGCGGCCAGGCTACCCAGCCGCCTGACGGCGGTCAGCCCTCCCGGCGCAAGCAGGATCACCGCCAGCATGGCCAGGCCGATGGCGGCGCGCCAGTATTCGGTCGCGCGCGCCAGGAAATCCTGTCCCACCGTGTAGGCCAGGGCGCCCAGCCAGGGGCCGGCCAGCGATTGCAGGCCGCCCAGCAGGACCATGACGAGCGCGTCGACCGAACGGGGAATAGCCAGCAGGTCGGGCGCGACCGAGCCCTTGGCAAACACCGTCAGGACACCTGCGGCGCCCGCCAGCGCCCCCGCCAGCATAAAGGCCGTCCAGCGCACCGCGAACACCGGCAGGCCCAGGCTCTCGGCACGCAGCGGCGCGTCGCGCACCATGCGCAGCGTCAGCCCGAAAGACGCGTGCATCAGGTGCCGCAGCAGCAGGCCGCCGGCGCATGCCACGCCCAGGACGAACCAGTAGTACCCTTCGCGCGTGGCCAGCCACCCCTGCGGCCAGAAACCGAACAGGCCGTTGCTGCCCCCCGTCACCGCGTCCCACTGGAAGGCGATGGACCAGGTGATCTGGGCGAAGGCCAGGGTCAACATGGCCGCGTAGACGCCCGCGGCCCTGAGCACGACGAAACCGAACACCGCCGCGCCGGCCAGCGCCAGCAACATGCCCGCCGCCAGGCACAGCAGGATGCCGGCGATACCGCCGGGGCCCGAGTCGGCCAGCCCCGGCAGCACCGCCGCCACCAGCGGCGCGGCCAGCGCCCCGCCATAGGCGCCCAGCCCCAGGAAGGCCGCATGGCCAAACGAATGAATGCCGCCCGGCCCCATCAGGACATACAGGCTGGCGGCGAAAAGACCGGCGATCAGGACATCCACGGCCAGGACCAGCACATAGGCCATGTCGCCGGCCAGCCAGGGCAGCAGCGCCAGCGCCGCCACGCCCGCGGCCAGCAACAAGCCGCCGCGGCGCGTGGGCGGCGGCAGCGGATTGAGCTCGGCGCGCGCCGCGCGCGGCGGCGCCACCGGTCGCCCGAACAGCCCCCAGGGGCGGAAGGCCAGCACGACGGCCATCAGCAGGAATTCGATCACCAGCGTCAGCTTGGGCAGCACCAGCTCCAGGCCGGCTATCGACACCGTTCCCAGCGCCACGCAGGCGGCCTTGACCACGCCTATCATCATCGCGGCCACGAAGGCGCCGATCACGCTGCCCATGCCGCCCACCACCGTCACCACGAAGGCCTCGGCCACGACCTGAAGATCGTAGGCCAGCGACGCCGGCTCGCGCGGCATCTGCAACGCCCCCGCCAGTCCTGCCAGGCCGGCGCCCAGCGCGAATACCTGCGTGAACAGCCGCCGCTCGTCCACGCCCACGGCCAGCGCCATCTCGCGGTCCTCGGTGGCGGCGCGCAATTGCAGGCCCCAGCGCGTGGACGTCATGATCCATTGCACGCCTGCCAGCACCAGCAGGCCGATCGCCATCAGCACGAAGTCATACGACGGCAGGTTCAGCGTGCCGGGCGCCAGCACGCCGGTCAGCCCCGGCGCCTTGGGCCCGAGCCGATCGTCGGCGCCCCAGGCGGCCAGCGTCGCATCGCGGATGATCAGTACCAGCGCGAAGGTCGCGACCAGTTGAAAGAGTTCGGGACTGCCGTAGAGCCGGCGCAGCACGCCGCGCTCGATCAACGCCCCCACCGCGGCCACCGCCAGCGCCGCGCCCGCCACCGCGCCCCAGAACCCCAGGGCGCCCCACAGCGGGATCAGCGCCTGGGCCAGCGTGACGCCCAGGTACAGCCCCAGCATGGCGAGCGAGCCGTGTGCGAAATTGACCACGCGCGACACGCCGAAGATCAGCGTCAACCCCAGCGACAGCAGAAACAGGCTGCTGGCGCTGGCCAACCCGTTCAGCAGTTGCGCCAGCACCGCTCAGCGCGCCGGCCGCAGCTTCGCCACCTCGGCATCGGTGGGCTGGTACCTGGCGCCGTCGGCATAGCGGAAGTCCACCATGACGCCCGTGCGCTGCGCCCCGCTGCCCTGCAGCGCGGTCCGCCCGACGAAAGCGCCCAGCGTCGATTGATTGTCCTGCGCGCGGAACACGATGGGTCCCCACGGCGAGGACAGCGGCATGTTGCGGAACGCATCGACGATCTTCTCGGCATTGGTGCTGCCCGCGCGCCGCAGCGCCTCGGCCGCTGCATGGATGGTCACGTAGCCCACCACCGAGCCTTGGCGCGACGGCTCGCCATACTTCTTCCGATAGGCATCCAGGAAGCGCTGGTGCTCGGGCGTCTTGATCGCATACCAGGGATAGCCCGTCACGATCCAGCCCTCGGGCGCCTCGTCCTTCAGCGGCTCCAGGTACTCGGGCTCGCCCGATAGCAGGCTGACCACTTCACGGCCCTTGAACAGGCCGCGCGTGGCGCCCTCGCGCACGAACTTGGTCAGGTCCGTGGCGAACAGCACGTTGAAGATTGCGTCCGGCTTGCTGGCCTCCAGCGCCTGCACGACGGGTCCCGCATCGAGCTTGCCGAGCGGCGTGGCCTGCTCGGTCACGAACTCGACGCCAGGCTGCGCGGCCTGGAGCAGCGTCTTGAAGGTCTGCACCGCCGACTGCCCGTACTCGTAGTTCGGATAGACGATGGCCCAGCGCTTCTTGCCCAGCTTGGCCGCCTCGGGCACCAGCATCGACACCTGCATCCAGGTCGACGGCCGCAGGCGGAAGGTATAGCGGTTGCCATTGGCCCAGGTGATCTTGTCGGTCAGCGGCTCGCTGGCCAGGAACGGCACCTTGCGCTGCCGGGCATAGTCGCCCAGCGCCAGGCCGATGTTGGACAGGAAGCCGCCGGCCAGCATCGCCACGCGTTCGCGCGAGACCAGTTCCTCGGCCGCGCGCACCGCGTCGCCCGGCACGCCGTTGTCGTCCCGGATCAACAGCTCCAGCGGACGCCCGTTCACGCCGCCGGCGGCATTGACTTCCTCCAGGGCCAGCAGCATGGCCTTGCGGTAGGGTTCGAGGAAGGCGGGCTGCGCCTTGTAGCTGTTGATCTCGCCGATGCGCAGCGGGTCGGCGGCGTGCGCGGGCGCGGCCAGCAGGATCGACAAACCGAGGAAACCGGAAGCAAGCGATGTGCGAAGCATGGACAGACTCGGACTAGGCCCCACGAAGAAGATGCCCGGCATGCGGGGCGGGCGAACGCCGGCACCCCTCCTTTGCGGAGGAGCGCCTATTGTAAGGGGGTAAGGAGTCGCCGGAAGAATCAGGCGGCAGCGTTCAGGCCCAGCCGTTCCGCATACTGCCGCAGCGCCTGCACCTTGGGTTCGGCGAAGAACACCGGCTCGGCCCCGTCCTGGCCGGGCGCGGCGCTCCGCTCGCCATCCATCGCGAGCAGCGGCAGCACCAGGTCTTGCGAACGCGCCAACTCGTCCCGGCCGAGCAGGCCCGGATAGACCTTGTCGAGCTGGATCACGTCCAGCAGATCCTCGATGATGGCGATGCGATAGGCATCGCCCCCGCCCAGGCGGGCCCGCATGTAGCTGGGCTTGAGCGCCGTGCGCAGCACGGACAGCCCCGTCTTGCGCCACGCCGCGGCTTCCGAGCCGTCAAAGAAGGCCCCGGCGAACAGCAGCGCCTTGCCCGCCTTCGTGGGATAGGCCGCCGTCATCGACGTCCCTAGCCGCTGGCGCAGGAAACGCACCTGCACGACCAGGTTGCGCCGCCCCACTTCGTTCAGCCCGCGCTTGTCCAGGTCCCACTTGACCCAGTTCACGATGCGCCGCGACAGGCTGTGGGGTCGCCAGCCCATGCCCTTGCCGGGCGTATTGGCCACGATCCAGTTGGTGACCAGCTTCTCGTGCCATTCGAAACGGCCTTCCGCGCCATCGGCCACCAGATCGTCGAAGGCATGGAGATTGTGCAGCCAGTTCTCGCCCCAGGGCCGCCAGTGCCAGCCGCGGTTGTCGGACAGCACCCGTTCCACACCGAAGAAATGGAAAGCCTGCGACCCCACCATGCTCGGCGGCCGCTGGCAGAAGCTCCAGCGGCTGGCCGGATGGCGCAGCACGGGCGTCTCGACCGTGTTGAACCAGGCCAGATACTCATCCTTGCGGCCCAGGTGCGCGCCCAGCAGGGTCATGGGCTGGGCGTAGCGCAACCCCCACCAGAACCGGTGCAACCCTTGCGAGCGAGCATTCCAGAAGCCGGACGACTTGGAAGAATCCGTGAGGTAGGACATGGCGGGACAGCTCTATGACTAAATTGGGTACCAGCGTGCCGACGGCACGCCATGGACAACACAGCCAGAATCGAAGCAAAGCCCGCACACGGAAAACGGCGTGGTGCGAGGCGCGCGGAAAAATGAATGAACGCTAAGGTTTCCTGCGACGCCGCCGTTAACGTTGGCGTACGAGCGTTATTGCATAACTGGGCGCACAATTCAATATGTAAAAAAATACGACGTTTTCCGTTTCATGCCCTGCTTGCGAAATCCGCAAGATTCTTATCTTCCACTGACACCGCCCATTAGCTGCTTGTAAGCACTCGCCTGCATTTCCCGGCGAAATTGCAACTTTTAGTGTGGCGCCCATCTCCCGCCCCTTCCTTAGGGGAAATCACCTAGCCTCACGATCCCCGCGCTTACGCGATCGGGCGATACCGCACGTCCGGCCCCGGACTTCCCCCAGCTCCCTTGGCTCTCCTTCCTGCTTGCGTCCCGCCAGCATGCCGGACCATTTGGTCCAGATTATGAAAATCCGCGAACGCAGGGAATGACCTGACTTGCCGCTTTGATCGGTCGAAGTTTAGTATTCGAAAACTATTTTTATATACAAAACATTCGAAAAGGAGACAGCGAGCATGACCTTCCCGTTCTTCCCCACTCGCCGCCGGCTGCTGGCCACCGCCGTCCTGCTTCCGGCCGCGGCCTGGCTGCCCGTTCGAGCCGCCCAGGCCGGTCCGACCGAATTCACCTTCACCATGGGCGTGAACACCGTGCCAGGCACGGCCTTGATCGACGCCACCGCCCAGGACCTCGACCTGTGGCGCAAGCACGGCCTGAAGCCCGTCGTGCCGCCCCCCTTGGGTGGCGGCGACCGGCGGACCTGGAGCCCGGAGGAGGAAAACCATTCCGACGTGCGACTTTACGGCATGGGCGCGACCATCAACTATCTCAGCAAGGGGGTGGACTTCGTCATCGTCGCGGATCTCGGCACCCGCGCCGAATGGCACATGTGGTCCATGGCCGACCGTCCCGTCGACTCTCGGCAGCTCAAGGGCAAGCGCTTCGCGGTCACGCAGTTGTCGGGCACGGACCGGCTGTACGTCGACCTGTTCCTGAAGTCGCTGGGCGTCAGCCAGGACGACGTCACCCTGGTTCCCACCGGCGGCGTGCCGCAGAACTACCAGGCGCTGCGCAGCGGCCAGGCCGACATCTGGGTGACCACCGAACACGCCGCCATCCTGATCGACCGCGAACAGCGCTTGCGCAGTGTCGCCAAGATCTCCGATTTCGTCGGCAAGGACTGGGATCCCTACGTCATCGTCGCCAAGCGGCGCACGCTGGCCGAACGGCCCGCGCTGGTGAAGGAAGCCGTCGCCACCGTCCTGGAAGCCGTCCGGCACATCGACCAGGCCCCACGCCAGGAAAATGTCGCCCGTCTCATGCAGCGCTTCAAGGTCGACGAAGCGGTCGCCGGCAAGCTGCTGTCCACGGTGTCACTGAATCCGACCGGCAAGATCAAGTTGTCGACGATAGAGAAGATGCGCAACCACTACGTGGACACCGGCGTGATCAAACACGATGCCCTGCCCCTGGCCGCGATCTTCGATGCCTCGGTCGTCGGCACGATTTCCTGACGCTCCCTCACCCACCCAGGAGACCTCCCATGCAGCGCCTTCCGTTTCCCCCCTTCGATCCCATCCTGCAGCCGGCACGCCGGCGCCTGCTCAAGACCATGGCCGTGCTTCCGGCCGCCGCCTGGCTTCCCGGCTGTGGCGGCGACGGCGACCCCGCGCCGGTCGCCAGCGAGCCCACTCCCTTCACCTATGAGATAGGCGTGCGGACCGTTCCCGGCACCGCACTGATCAACGCGACGATCCAGGACCTGGGACTCTGGACCAAACACGGCGTCAAGCCCATCGATCCCGTTCCCATCGACGATCGCCGCGAATGGACGCCGGAGGCGGAAAATAACTGCGACGTGCGGCTGTACGGCATGGGCGCAACCATCAATTACCTGAGCAAGGGCGTCCAGTTCACCATCATCGGCGACCTGGGCACTCGGGCCGAATGGCACATGTGGACGCTGGCGGACAAGCCCATCGCGCTGACCGAACTCAAGGGCAAGCGTTTCGCCGTCACCCAGCTGGCGGGCACCGACCGCTTCTATGTCGATCTATTCCTGAAGTCGCTCGGGATCAATCCGGACGACATCGTTTATGTGCCCACCGGCGGCGTGGGCACCAACTACACTGCGCTCAAGGAAGGCAAGGCCGACATCTGGGTCACGACGGAACATACGGGCATCCTGACCGACAGGGAAAACCTGCTGCGCAGCATGGCCAAGATCTCCGATTACGTGGGCACGGATTGGGACCCGTATGTGGTCCTGGCCAAGCGCAGCACGCTGAAGGAAAAACCCGGGCTCGTCCGGGAAGCCGCCACCGCCATCTTCGAGGCCGTCCAGCACATCGGCAAGGCACCGCGCCAGGAAAACCTCGACCGTCTCATGAAGTTGTTCAAGGTGGACCAGGCCATGGCCGAAAGGCTGTTCGCCACCGTGTCGCTGAATCCCTCGGGCAAGATCAAGCTGTCGACGATAGAGAAAATGCGCAATCACTATATCGAGAACGGATTGATCACCGCCGAGTCGGCGCCCCTGTCGGCGATTTACGACCCGTCCATCCTCGGCACGCGGTAACACTGGTTTACGGGGCGGCCGCGACAAGCCGCCGCCCTGGAAGGTATGGTTGAGGATCACATTCAGAGGTCCTCGCCCATGAAGGTTTCACCGCGGCACCTGGCAGCCTGCGCGACGGCGCTTTCCATTTCGCTCTTCTGCGCCACGTCCCACGCCGAACGCAACAGTTCGCTGGCCGGCCAGACCGTCGTCCAGCCCGTGGAAGGCGGCCAACATACCAAGGAATACGGCCGCAACGGCCAGTTGATCTACGAATCCATCGAGCGCCAGCGAACTCGCGGCGGCAAGACGGCCACGGAAGCCATCGAACGAGAATGGAGCGAGGACGGCAAGCCCCTGCGCGATCAGACCTTCGTGGGCGGCAACGAGATCAAGGGAACGGCCTGGTACCTGAACGGCCAGGTCAAGGAAACCCGCGTGTATCAATCGCAGCGGGAACCAGGCGGCGTGCCGGGCAAATACGTGGAGCGTTTTTCCGACCAGGGCAAGCTGCAGTCGGCGGGCGTATTCCAGGGACAGTTCCGCCCGGTGGGTACACACCGGGAATATGACGAGGCCGGCAAGCTCAAACGGGAAGTGACGTACGACGCACACGGCAGCCGATTATCGGAACGCAGCTACGATGCGTCCGGCGCGGTCATACGAAGCGAACGTTTTCTTCCCGACGGTTCACGCATCCGCGATTGAGGAAAGGGATGCTGAAAAGACAAAACCCCCGGCCGGGTTACCGGTCGGGGGTTTTGGGTGTAGATAGCCTGACAATGACCTACTTTCACAGACGTCCGTCCACTATCATCGGCGCAAAGGCGTTTCACTGTCCTGTTCGGG